>QFCS01000286.1_pt1 | contig 194629 bp, 165 predicted proteins | sample 3576561 | NCBI WGS metagenome assembly QFCS01
GGGGACTTTGCGGCCGCAATGCCGCGCAAAACTGCCGACGATTGGTACCCAGCATACACGCAACCAGATCCCCCTCCCCCTTGTGGGGAGGGGTTAGGGGTGGGGGTACGGCGCCCGCGAACGTCATATGCGATAGCCCTGCCCTTGAGGGGGAGATGGCCGCGCAGCGGCCAGAGGGGGTCCAAGCGGCCGCGCGCCGGCCTCTTCTGAAAGGTATTCGCACAACAGGAGGTCGAGCGCGGCCGCCCTTACCCCTCCCAGTGGGCTGCGTCCGCCGACCTCCCCTCAAGGGGGAGGTGGAGCCGCACATGGCCGCCTGTCGGCCGCCCTTCGACGCCGGCGAAAGGGCGGTGCCTTCTGGGGCTACCCCCTCCGCCGCCTTCGGCGGCACCTCCCCCTCAAGGGGGGAGGATACGTTATGATCGGCGCCTCGCCCCTTCGCGCACTCGCCGCCCATGCAGTGCTCATCGTCGGCATCGTCATCGTTGCCTTCCCGATCTACTACACCTTCGTCGCCTCGACGCAGACGCTGCAGACCATCCTGCGGCCGCCGCTGCCGCTCGTCCCCGGCGACCAGTTCTTCGCCAACTATGCCGAGGCGATATTCGGCGGGGTCGGCCGCATCGGTGGCGTCGGCGTCGGCACGCTGCTGTTCAACTCGACGGTGATGGCGCTCGGCATCGCCGTCGGCAAGATCGTCATTTCGATCCTGTCGGCCTATGCGATCGTGTTCTTCCGCTTCCCGCTGCGCATGACCTTCTTCTGGCTGATCTTCATCACGCTGATGCTGCCGGTCGAGGTGCGCATCCTGCCCACCTACAAGGTGATGGTCGATTTCGGCCTGATCGACACCTATGCCGGCCTGATCGTGCCGCTGATCGCCTCGGCCACCGCCACGCTCCTATTCCGTCAGTTCTTTCTTACCATTCCCGGCGAACTGGTCGAGGCGGCGCGCGTCGACGGCGCCGGGCCGTGGAAGTTCTTCAAGGATATCCTTCTGCCGCTGTCGCGCACCAACATCGCGGCGCTGTTCGTCATCCTCTTCATCTACGGCTGGACGCAGTACCTGTGGCCGCTGCTGGTAACCAACCGCAACGACATGAACACCATCGTCATCGGCCTGCGCAAGATGGTGTCGTTCGCCGATGCCGACACGCAATGGCACCTTGTGATGGTGACGGCGATGCTCGCCATCGTGCCGCCCATCCTGGTGGTGCTGCTGATGCAGCGCTGGTTCGTGCGCGGCCTTATCGAAACGGAGAAGTGAGTGGCCACCGTCGAGCTGAACGACGTCCGAAAGGTCTATGCCGGCAATGTCGAGGCGGTGAAGGGCGTGTCGATCGCCATTCCCGACAAGGCGCTGTGCGTCTTGGTCGGGCCGTCCGGCTGCGGCAAGTCCACCCTGCTCAGGATGATCGCCGGGCTGGAGGCGATCACCACCGGCTCCGTCTCGATCGACGGCAAGGTGGTCAACACGGTGGGTCCGGCCGAGCGCGACATCGCCATGGTGTTCCAGACCTACGCGCTCTATCCGCACATGAACGTCTACGACAACATGGCCTACGGCCTGCGCAACCGCGGCACGGCGAAGGACGAGATCGACCGGCGGGTACGCGCCACCGCCAAGACGCTGGAGCTGGCGCATCTCCTGGAGCGGCGGCCGCGCGAACTCTCCGGCGGCCAGCGCCAGCGCGTCGCCATGGGCCGCGCCATCGTGCGTTACCCGAAGGTGTTCCTGTTCGACGAGCCGCTCTCCAACCTCGACGCGAAACTGCGCGGGCAGATGCGGGTCGAAATCAAGAATCTGCAGCGGGCGCTCGGCGTCACCTCGGTCTATGTCACCCACGACCAGCTCGAGGCAATGACCTTGGCCGACATCCTGGTCGTCATGAACGGCGGGCTGGTCGAACAGGCCGGCGCACCGCTCGACGTCTACGAAAAGCCGGCCTCGACGTTCGTCGCCAGTTTTATCGGCGCGCCGGCGATGAACCTTCTGCCGGCGGCGGCCTTGGCCGACCATGCCTCGCTCGCGAATGCCACGCCGCCCGCCGGCGCAGCGACGCTGGGCTTCCGCCCCGAGGACGCGGTCTTGAACGGCGCCGGAGCTGCCGCCCCGAACGGCGCGGACGCCCTGTTCCTCGAAGCCACCGTGGAAGGTGTCGAGCCGGTCGGCGCCGAAAGCTTCGTCTACTGCCGCGCCAACGGCGAACGCCTGGTGCTGCGCGCGCCGGGGCGGACCACGACGCAGGCCGGCGATGGCTTGTCGGTCGCAATCGGGACGGCGAAGCTGCACTGGTTCGGCGCCGACGGAAAGCGGTTGTGACGCCGGCTTCGATCGTCGATACAGGCGATGTGAATCCCTACGGAGCTGGCAAACGTGGCCGATCATCGTTCGACGCCTTCGGGCAAGCCGCGCGCTCGGGCGTTCGCGATCCCATTCGAGGGGGAACCCGGTCACCGCAATGCCATCACCGACGTGCCGGGCGTGTCGGTCGGTTATGTCACGCTCATCTCCGGCGACGGCCCGCTCGTCGTCGGCAAGGGACCGGTGCGCACCGGGCTGACCGCCATCCTGCCGCGACCGACCGCCGAACTGGCGACGCCGGTCTATGCCGGCATCTTCAGCGGCAACGGCAATGGCGAGCTGACCGGCTCGCATCTGATCGAGGAAATCGGCGCCTTCAATTTTCCGGTCACCATCACCAACACGCATTCCTGCGGCGTCACGCGCGACGGAACTTTGCGCTGGCTGAACAAGGCTTTGCCGGAAGCGGTTGAATCGGCGTGGGGACTGCCGGTGGCGGCCGAAACCTATGACGGCTTCTTGAACGACATCAACGGCCATCACGTCGCCTTCGACCACGTCGCCGAAGCGCTCGACAGCGCGACCACGGGGCCGATCGAGGAAGGCAGCGTCGGCGGCGGCACCGGCATGATCGCGTTCGGTTTCAAGGCCGGCTCGGGCACGGCCTCGCGCATGGTCGAATGGCAGGGCGGGCGCTTTACCGTCGGCGCCTTCGTGCAGGCGAATTTCGGCGACTGGAAGAACTTCACCGTGCGCGGCGTCAGCGCCGCGCCCGGCCTGCCGCACCCACGCGTGGTGCAGAACACGCCGCGCGCCGAAAAAGGCTCGATCATCGCGATCATCGCCACCGACGCGCCTTTCCTGCCGCATCAGCTTAAGCGACTGGCGCGGCGCGTGCCGCTCGGCGTGGCGCTGACCGGCGGGCTCGGCTACCACAGTTCCGGCGACATCTTTCTCGCCTTCTCCACCGCCAACGCGGCTGCCGCTACCGCCGAGTCGGGGAAACTCTGCCGGGCGGATTTCATTCCCGATCCCGACATCGACCCGTTCTTCGACGCGGTGGTGCAGGCGACCGAGGAAGCGATCCTCAACAGCCTCGTCGCCAACGAGGGCATGACCGGCCGCGACGGTAATTTCGTGCCCGCCCTGCCGAAGGACTGGCTGGAACGGACATTCCCGGCGAAGCGATAACTCAAGGGCCGGCGGGCCTCGGCAGCCCCTCGCCCTCGAACACCGGCACGCCTTCGATCAGCGTCGCCAGCACCTTGCCTTGCGCGATCTCGGTCGGCGGGATCTTCGTGATGTCGCGGTCGAGCACGACGACGTCGGCGCGCTTGCCGACCGTCAGCGAGCCGGAATTGCCTTCGTCGAAGGCGGCGAAGGCACCGTTCACCGTATAGGCCTCGATCATGTCCATCACGTCGAGCTTGTGCTGCGGCGTCAGCACCTTGCCGTCGGGATCGGCGATGTCCTGGCGCAGCACGCCGGTCTGGATCGCCTCAAGCGGGTTCATCGACGACACGCTCCAGTCGCTGCTGCCGGCGAGCGTCGCGCCGGCCTTCTTCAGGGCGCCGAACGGGTAGAGCCATTCGGACCGCTCCGGCCCGATCTTCGGCTCGGTGAGGTCGACGATATAGGTGTCGGGATAGGCCCACAGCGCCTGGATGTTGGCGACGACGCCGAGTTCCTTGAAACGCGGCACGTCGGCCGGGTCGACAACTTCTAGATGGGTGATCTGGTGGCGGCTGTCGCGCGGGCCGTTGGCCTTCCGCGCCGCGGCATACGCATCAAGCGCCATGCGCACGGCGCGGTCGCCGATGGCGTGGGCATGAAGCTGCAGGCCGGCCTTGTCGCCGGCGACCGCGATGGCGTCGAGCTGTTCCTGCGTGAACAGCGGATCGCCCGCCGAATTGGAGCCGACATAGGCTTCGAGCATCGCCGCCGTGCCGGTCTCGATGACGCCGTCGACGAACAGCTTTATCGAGGTCACTTCGAGGTGCGGGCCGCTGTATTTATTCTTCAGGTCGAGCACGCCCTGCACGCCGGCCGCGCCCTCCTCGGCATCGAGCTTGACGGCAGCCTCGACGTTCAGCTTGAGTTTTTCGGCGCCGTCGGCGCGCTGGTAGCCGGCCAGCATCCACTCGGTGGTCGATGGGTCGATGATGGCGGTGATGCCGTAGCTCAGGGCTTCCGCCTGCCCTTTCTCCAGCCCGGCATCGACCTGCGCCTCGGGATAGTCGGGCAGCAGGTCGGCGACCAGCGCCATGGCGTTTTCGCGCAGCATGCCGGTCGGGTTGCCCCCGGCGTCGCGCTCGATGCGCCCGCCTTCCGGATCCTTGGTGCCGGCGTCGATCCTGGCGAGCTTGAGCGCCGCGGAGTTCGCCCAGCCGGAATGGCCGTCGACGTCCTCGAAGTAAGCCGGCCGGTCGCCGGTGATGGCGTCCAGCGCCTTGGCCGACGGCTCCTTGTAGACCGCGACGCTCCAGCCGCCGCCGCGCAGCCAGGCGCCGTCCGGCAGCTTCGCCAGCGTCGGCTCGATCGCGGCGCGCAGGCCCGCCTCGTCGGCGACGTCGGTCAGGCTGATGTCCTCGGCCTGGGTAGCGCTCCAGATCAGGTGGTTGTGCGAATCCTGGAAGCCCGGCAGCACCAGCGCGCCCGCCGGCAGGTCGTAGACTTTCGCGCCCGCCAGATAGGGCGCCACGTCGTCGGCCGAACCGACCGCCGCGACCTTGCCGTCGACCAGCGCCACCGCGTTCGCCTCGGGTTTGGCCGGGTCCATGGTGAGGATGCGGGCGCCGCGCAACACGACCGCCTGCTCGGCCAGCGCGGGCGTCATGCCGAGCAGAAGCGCGGCTGCCGCCACGCACAGGCCGGGTTTCTTCATCGCGAGCATTAGGCTCCTCCCCCTCATGCAATGGATTTAGCCAGCGTACAGGGCGCGCCTTGGGCGTCAAGGCGGTGGTGGAGCCCCCTCTGGGCTGCGGAGCCCCCGGGTAACAATGGCTTTTGTCGCCCCGCTTGCGGCGCTGGCCTTGCACCGCTGGCGCCGCCCCTCACCCCTCTCCCCGTGAAGGACGGGGAGGGAGCCCGCCGGCGCATCGCGGCGCCGACACGCCCGGCTTTTTGCCGTCTGGCCATTGCCCGAAAAATACACTCCCGTCGGGGAGCGGTTCCGGGAAGCGATTGGCAAACCGCAACGTTGGCGATTGGCCGAAGACATCAACGCGTTCGTCATCCCTGTGCCGCCGGGAACCGGGAGTATCGACGGCTCCCGCCGGCGACTTGCGCGAACCCATGCCAAGGCGATCCGCGGAGCTCGATTCGAGCATCCGCGGGCCGCGTTCGGCCTCGCTCTGCTTGTCGCGAGGACAATCATGAGGTGTCGACGCAGCGCGGCTGGAACACCAGCAGCCGGCGGTAGAGCCAGGCGGCATTCGAGCGGCCGCGGCGCCGAGGGTCGGGTTGGGGCCGACGGGCGAAGCAAAGCGAAGCGGGCGCCTGGCGGATCAATGCGGAGAACGCGGCGGCGAGCGCACGAAACCGCCTTGCGAGACGGGCAGCGCCGTCGGAATCGTCATCTGTGTCGGGTGCGAGACGTTCGACCGGAAAGAGCGGCGGGGCCGCGCATCCGGCCTCAGCGGCGAACGCCCGCGCCGCCCGTTCGGCAGGACGCAGCAGCCATAGCACGACGCGGCGGACGGGCCAGGAGCGGCGGGCCGCTCGCTCTGCAAGGCAGGCCAGCGCCAGCAGCAAGGTGACGACGCGCCGAAGCGTTTCGTGATTTCTCTGGTCCGCCGAACTGCCCTTCATGCCCGTGTCCACGCTCAGGAAGCAGCAATCTGACATGGATCGGCGCGAAAGAAAAGGAAAATATTCCTCTTCCTGGCACATTCCTCCCGTGGGGCGCAGCCGGAGCGCAGCGGAGGCGCAGATCCCAGGATCCATGCCGTAACGGTGGCGAGGTACTCTGGCGGCGCGGAACGACGATCCTAAACGCCACGGACGGCAACATCAGATGCGAACCGTTTCCGTACTCGGTCGAAACGGTCCGCAGACAGCCTCGTGCCCTCCCCCAAGTCCCTCCCTTACGCCTCGAAATCCGGCCCTCCGACGGCCCTTGATCGCCCCTCCGTAATATGCAATATGTGAATGCGATATCTAATATGTGGATACGGAGGAGCATATGGGGTTGCGCATCGCCATCGATACCGGCGGGACTTTCACCGACGTCGTCGCCATCGATGAGGCCACCGGCCGCATCACCGCGGTGAAGACCCCGTCGACCCCGTCGGACCCCAGCATCGGCCTGCTCACCGGCGTGCGCCGGGTGCTCGACGAGGTCGGCGGCAGCGATGCCGACCTGCGCATGCTGCTGCACGGCTCGACGGTCGCCACCAACGCGGTGCTGGAGCACAAGTTCGCCGGCCTCGGCCTGGTCGTGACCCGCGGCTTCCGCCACATGATCGAAATCGCCCGGCAGTCGGTACCGGACGGCTACGGCAATTCCTTCTTCTGGGTGAAGCCGCCGCGGCTGGTGCCGCTGCACCTGGTGCGCGAGGTCGGCGGCCGCATGAACTTCGCCGGCGCCGAGCTGGAGCCGCTCGACGAGGCCGAGACGCTGCAGGCGGTGCGCGAGCTGGTCGAGGACGGCGTCACCTGCGTCGCGGTGTGCCTGCTGCACGCCTACGCCAACGACGCGCACGAGCAGCGCATCGGCGCGCTGATCAAGGAAAACTTCCCCGACGTGTTCGTCTCGCTGTCGTCCGTGGTACTGCCGGAATACCGCGAATACGAGCGGGCGATGACCACGCTGATCGACGTGCTGGTGAAGCCCTACTGCAAGACCTATCTGCAGAGCGCGGCCGACCGGCTGCGCTCCCAGTCGGGCGACATCCCGTTCCTGATCATGCAGTCGAACGGCGGCGTGGTGAAGCACTCGACCGCCGGCGAGAAGCCGGTGACGATGCTGCTGTCCGGACCGGCCGCCGGCATCCTGGGCTCGATCCACATGGCGCAGCTCGCCGGCTACAAGGACATCCTGACCATCGACGTCGGCGGCACCTCGACCGACGTCGCCATCATCGAGAACTACACGCCGATGTATACCTCGGCCTCGATGGTGGAGAGCTACCCGGTGAAGACGCCGATGCTCGACATCGTCACCGTCGGTTCGGGCGGCGGCTCGATCGCCTGGATCGACCCGTATGGCCAGCTCAAGGTCGGCCCGAAGAGCGCCGGCGCCGATCCGGGGCCGATCTGCTACGGCAAGGGCGGCACCAAGCCGACCGTCACCGACGCGGCGATCACACTCGGCCGCCTGCCGGCGGCCCTCATCGGCGGCGCCATCACCCTCGACGCGGCGGCGGCGCGCGCCGCCTATGAGGAGCTCGGCGCCAAGTTCGGCATGTCCGCCGAGGAGGTCGCGGCCGGCGCGCTGGAGATCGCGGCGGTCAACCAGGTGTTCGGCATCCGCCAGGTCACGACGACCCGCGGCCGCGACCCCGGCGCCTACGCCATGGTCGCCTTCGGCGGCGCCGGCGGCCTGTTCGCCACCGAAGTCGCCGACCTGCTCGACGTTCGCACCATCGTGTCGCCGCCCAACCCGGGCAACCTCTGCGCCTTCGGCCTGCACGTCTCCGACGTGCGCCGCGACTATATCCGCACCCTGGTGCGCCAGCAGTCGAACGCCGACACGGACGAAATCCTCGGCGCCTGGGACGAGCTGGTGCGCGGCGGCATCGCCGACATTTCGGCCGAAGGCATCGCCGAGGACAAGATCGAGGTGCGCCGCGTCGCCGACGTGCGGTATTTCGGCGAAGGCCACGAGGTGCAGGTCGACATCCCCGCCGGCCTCGACGGCAAGGCGGCGATCGCCCACATGTTCAAGGATTTCCACCGCGTCCACGACCAGACCTTCGGCTTCCACTACGAAGGCGAGCAGGATGTCGAGCTGGTGAATCTGCGCGTGCAGGCGATCGGCGTGCAGCACCGGCCGAAGCTGGAGCCCGATACGGCGGCGCGCCAGCCGGCAAAACCGTTCGGCCATCGCAAGACCTACTGGCGCTCCAGCGGCTGGGTGGACTGCCCGCTCTACCGGCGCACCGAGCTGGCGGTCGGCCAGGAAGTCGCCGGGCCGGCGGTGGTCGAGGAATACGGCTCGACGGTGGTGGTGCCGGCCAGCTGGACGCTGCGGGCCGACGCCTACGGCAATCTCGTGCTCGAAAAGAACGGCTGAGGAGGGGAGAAGATCATGCTTGACAGGACGAAGCCGCGCACGACGCTCGGCCCGATCGAACTGGAAGTCATCCACGGCACCATCCGCGCCGCCGAACTGGAGATCGAGGCGGCGGTGGAGCGCACCGCCCGCTCGCCGATGATCCGCGACCAGCACGACTATCGCGTCGCGCTGTTCGACGCCAAGGGCCGCAAGCTGACCGGCCGCTCCTATTCGGCGATCGTCGAGCCGGTGTTCGAATATTTCGGCGCCGACAACATCTTCCCGGGCGACGTGTTCTTCTGGAACGACCCCTACAATTCCTGCGGCGGCATCGGCCACGTGCCCGACCTGTGCACCACCGTGCCGATCTTCCACGGCGAGCGGCTGATCGGCTTCAGCCAGGTGTTCGGCCACCACGACGACATCGGCGGCGCCGTGCCGGGCAGCCTGCCGGTGCACGCCACCGACAGCTGGATGGAAGGTGTGCTGATCCCGCCGATCAAGCTCTACGAGCGCGGCAAGCTCAACGAGGCGGCGTTCAAGATCATCGTGCGCAACTCGCGCCTGTCGGAACACCTTGCGGGCGACCTCGACGCCGAGATCGGCGCGGCGAAACTCGGCTCGCGCCGCATCGTCGCCCTGGCCGAACGCTACGGCATCGACACGCTGGAAGCCGCCTTCGACCAGATCCTGAAGAACACCGCGGAAATCTTCCGCCGCGAGATCCTGCCGCGCATCAAGGACGGCGAGTATCACTTCGAGGACTACATCGAGGCCGACGGCGTCGACGCGCCGCGCCTGCACGCGCTGCGCATCAAGATGATCAAGACGCCGGACAAGATCGTGCTCGACTTCACCGGCACCGATCCGGAGGCGAAGGGCCCGATCAACTGGTCGCTCGACGAGGTCGAGGGCCGCTATTTCCGCAAATGGCTGGCGCCGACGCTGCGCTCGCTCGCCGCCTCGCCGGAGCGCGCGGCCGAGATCGATTCCAACGAGGGCGTGCTGGACGTCATCGACGTGATCTTCCCCGAAAAGGGCACGCTGATCACGCCGACCTTCGGCAAGCCGACCGGCATGCGCTTCTTCCTGATGCTGCGCACGCTGGGCTCCTTCGCCGCCTGCCTGTCCAAGGCGACGGAAGGCGCGATGCCGGCCGACCACGAGACGATCCGCATCTGGGGCGTCACCGGCGGCAACCGCCAGCAGGATTTTTACCTGTTCCGCGAGGTTCTGGGCGGCGGCAGCCCGGGCCGGCCGTGGGCGGACGGCTCCGACGTCGTGCACATCGTGCCGAACTCGAAGAACCTGCCGGCCGAATTCTCCGAGACGCGCTACCCCATCCTGGTCGAGCGCCTGGGCCTCAAGCAGGATTCCGGCGGCGCCGGCTACCATCGCGGCGGCTTCGGCTACGACAAGCAGATCAACGTGCTCGGCGAATGCCGGCTGATCTCCAACGCCGACCGCTCGCTGCTCGGCTGCTACGGCGTCAACGGCGGCAAGGCCGGCGCCAACTACCAGGTGGCGGTGATCGGCGGCGACGGCGACAGGACCGACCACCCCGGCATGTGCGACACGGTCGTGGTGCCGGCGGGCGCCTCCATCAACATCGTCACCACCGGCGGCGGCGGCTGGGGCGACCCGCTGCAGCGGCCGGTCGACAAGGTGGTCGACGACGTGCAGTGCGGGCTGGTGTCGACCGCTTCCGCGCATGACGACTATGGCGTCGTGCTCGCCAAGGACGGCCGCAAATGGTCGGCCGACCAGACGGCGACGGCCGCCCGCCGCAAGGCGATGCAGGCGGAGCGCGGACGTCCGGGCATGTTCGACCGCGGCCCGTATTTCGAGGAACTCAAGGCCGCCGGCAAGATCAACCGGCCGGAGGGGTTTGCCGATCCGGACGCCGGCTGGTACGCCAAGCCCGTCGCCTGACGCAGGCGGTGGTTGATTTGGGCACGTCGCGCCGCCCCTCATCCGCCTGCCGGCACCTTCTCCCCGTAAGGACGGGGAGAAGGGAGCAACGGCTGCCGATTTCGCCAGTCTTCAAGGGGGGCGAAATCCAAGCGGCCGGCGTCTCTCTCCCCGCCTGCGGGGAGAGATGTCCGGCAGGACAGTGAGGGGCAGAGGGAGCGAGGATCGATGCCCTAGGCATGAAGCGGACGCCCAACACAATGTCAGTTGCTGCCGATGCTTTCGGCGGCGAAAAATTTCGATCGATGTCGTCCAGGGAGGAAGGTAAGGCATGAAGATCGCGCAGTCCTTTGAGGTGGCCCGCGCCTTGCCGGCGGTCTGGGAGCTGTTCCAGGACATTCCCGCCGTCGCCGCCTGCATGCCGGGCGCGGAACTCACCGAGGACAAGGGCGACGGCAATTATGCCGGGCGCGTCTCGATCAAGCTCGGGCCGTTCGGCGCGGCTTTCGACGGCGAGGTCAAGGTCGTCGCCGACCATGAGACGCTGAGCGGCCATGCCGAGGGCCGCGGCCTCGACAAGAAGGGCGGCAGCCGCTCCAAGCTTGTGATGGATTACCGCCTGACCGAGGCCGGCACGGGAACCCGCGTCGACATCGACGCCGACGTCCAGCTCAACGGGCCGATCGCCCAGTTCGGCCGCACCGGCATCATCACCGAGACGGCCAACGTGCTGATCGGCCAGTTCGTCACCAATGTCGAGGCGCGGCTTTCCGGCGATGGTTCCGGCGAGGCGTCCGCGCAGCCGGCCAACGAGCTCAGCGCGCTCAAGGTCGCCGGCATGGTGATGAAGTCGTACTTCAAGCGCCCGGCGTCGTAAGCGGGCGCGACAGCCCCCGCTTAGCCGGCGAAGGGTTGTTGCTTAGCTCCACCCGGCCCCTCCCTCAGACCAGTGGGCCCCACGCTGTCGAACCCTTCGGGCCCGTCATCTCTCCCCCGTTCGACGGGCGTCAAGCCGCGCGGCCAGCTTCTCTTCCTCCTATCGTGTGAACCCCGAGTCTGGACTGGACAAGCGGCCGGTCTTGATCTGGTAATATGCAACTTTTGCTTGAAAGATCGTTTCCCGATCGTATGAATGCGTGACGGGAGGGACTACTTTTATGAATGGGATGGCCAAAGGCACAACGGCAGCTGCTCTTGTCCTATTCCTGGCGTTTAGTGCGACGTTCAATCCGTCGGTTGCTCTTTCCGGAGAAAAAGAAGCAGCCGACGCTTTCGAAAAAAAGAATTACAAAGAAGCTTTTGATCAATGGCATAAACTTGCCGAATCCGGAAACGCCAGGGCGCAATTCAACATCGGCATCCTGTATTCTCAAGGTAAAGGCACCCCAAAAGACGAAGAGGCTGCTGCCAAGTGGTGGAAGATGGCGGCCGAAGCCGGAGATATGCAGGCCGCTTACGGGTTGGGTGCTCTGTTAGTTCGCAATAATCCGGATGATAAAAGTTTTGCCGATGCATTCAATTGGTTTCGTATCGCGGCGGAAGGTAACGTTCCCGATGCGCAGTACGAATTGGGCAACTTGTATGCTCAAGGCAAGGGCACCGAACAAGATGACCGCCTTGCTCTGGAGTGGTGGCAGAAGGCGGCGAGTGGTGGTCACGCAGACGCAGAATATAGAGTCGGAAGAGCGTACTTTTGGGGACAAGGCGTTTCCAAGGATATTTCTTTGGCTGTTAATAGAATAACAGAGGCCGCTCATAAAGGCAGCGTAATGGCTCAGTATAATTTGGGGCTGATGTATTTCCACGGAGATGGATTGGAGAAGAACGATAGTGACGCAGCAAGGTGGTGGAGGGCTGCCGCCGAGAGCGGTGATGCTGAGTCGCAGCGAACATTGGGTTTCGCGTATTCAAAAGGAACAGGCGTTTCCAGGGACAGCGCGACGGCGGTTTCGTGGTGGAGAAAGGCCGCGGACCAAGGCGACATCGATGCGCAGGTCGCTCTCGGCTTTGCATACTTCAATGGCGATGGTGTCGGTAGGGATGAAGCGGGGGCCATTCAGTGGTGGCTTCGTGCCGCCGAGAGTGGTGATGCTGAGTCGCAGCGAACACTAGGTTTCGCATATGCAAAAGGAACAGGCGTTTCCAGGGACAGCGCGGCGGCGGTTTCGTGGTGGAGAAAGGCCGCGGAGCAAGGCGACGTGGATGCGCAGGCCGCTCTCGGCTTTGCATATGCCAATGGCGATGGTGTCGGCAGGGATGAAGCGGCGGCCATGCAGTGGTGGCTTCGTGCCGCCGAGAAAGGGAGCGCAGCAGCGGAATTCGGTATCGGAATGTCATACAACAATGGGTATGGCGTTACTCGAGACAGCAATAGGGCTATATATTGGCTGGAGCGCGCGGCAAAGCGAGGAAGTACTGAAGCTGCCAGCCAGCTAAAGCTGATCGAGCAGAGCAATCACTAACGAGGTCCGTTCTGGACTAACCGCTTACGCCCGTTTCACACCCCGCGCGAAATCCGCCAGCGAGGCCGGCTTACGGCCGAGCAGCCAGGTGAGCACGTTGGCGTTGCCGATGAGGCCGTGGCGCTGGTAGTAGCGTGCCATCGCCACCAGCTTTTCGCTCTCCTCGGCGCTCATGCCGGCTGCCTGAAGGCGGGCCTGCCAGGCCTCGGCCGGCTCGGCTTCCACCCGCACCGGCCGGCCCAGCGCTTCGCCCAGAATTTTCGCGACCTCGGCCTGGCTGTGGGCCGGCGTGCCTACCAGCTCGTAGGTGGCGCCGGCATGGCCGTCCTCGGTCAGCACCTTGGCCGCGACCTCGGCGACGTCGTCGAGATCGACCAGGCACACCCGCGCCTCGGCACCATAGGCGGTGCGGTAGACGCCGGCCTCGATGTCGCGCCAGACGCCGAGCAGATTCTGCGTGTAGGCGGTGGGCTGCAAGATGGTCCAGTCGAGCCCGCTCTCGAACAGCATCTCCTCGACGCGCAGCTTCGTCCAGTGATGCTGCATGATCTCGACCTGCGGGTGCAGGACCGAGTGGAAGACGAAACGCCCGACGTTCGCCGCCCTCGCCGCGGCGATGGCGTTGCGGCCGAACGGGATCTCGTCGGCGCTGACATTCGGGCAGATGTGATAGATCGCCCGCACGCCGGTCGCGGCGCGGGCAAACAGCGCGCCGTCGGCCATCGAGCCGACGACCACCTCGCTGGCGCCGAGCGCCCGCAAGGCATCGGCGTTTTCGGCCCGCCTTATCCAGGCGCGCACGCGTTCTCCCCTGGCGGCAAGGGCGGCGATGACCGCCCTGCCCGTCTTGCCGTTGGCGCCGGTGACCAGGATCATGTGAACTCCTTCCTGAGGGCGTGAGCCAGGAACCGGAGATCAGCGCGAGCCGCTGGCTGCTTCGGACGGGATCACGCGATAAAACAAAGAGATGGAGCGGAAAACCGACTCGATCTGTTAGCTTCCGTTCTCAAGCGTCCGGGGGCGGCTAGCGCCGCTCTTCCCGGAGATAAGGCTGGCCGAGCGCCTGCGGCTCGTCGAAGCGACCGCGCGCGCCCCGGCTCACGCTTGCCCACACCATGACGGCGAGCGTCGCGAGATACGGCGCCATCAGCACGAAATACTGCGGCACCTGCAGCCCAACCGCGGCGATGCGCGGGATCAGCGCCTCGATGCCGCCGAACAGGATTGCGCCGGCCAGCGCCCGCCACGGCTGCCAGCGTGCGAAGATCACCAGCGCGATGGCGATCCAGCCGCGCCCGCCGGACATGCCTTCGATCCACATCTTGGCGACGCCGACCGACAGATAGGCGCCGGCGAGGCCGACGATGGCCGAGCCGGCCATGATCGCGCCGTAGCGGTAGAGCGCGATGCTGGCGCCGGCCGCGTCGGCGGCTTCCGGCCCGTCGCCGACGGCACGCAGCCGCAAGCCCACCATAGTGCGCGACAAGACGTAGACCACCGCGAAGAAGATCGGCACCGTGAGATAGACGAGGATGTCCTGGTTGAACAGGATCGGTCCGAGCACCGGGATGTCGGCCAGCGGCCCGAGCCGGATGCGCGCCAGCCCGCTGACCGGCTGGTTGGTCCAGCCCTGCTGGGTGCCGATGAGCCCGGTCAGGCCCTGCGCCAGGAACACCATGACAAGGCCGGCGACGACCTGGTTGACCCTGAGCGTCACCGCCATCAGCGCGAACACCAGCGACAGCGCCGCCGCGGCGAGCGCGCCGGCCGCCAGCGCCACCAGCGAATGACCGCCGAGCACCAGGAAGGCGCCGGCCGCCGCCATGGCGCCCATCAGCATGAAACCCTCGGCGCCGAGCGACAGCACGCCGGATTTCTCGGTGACGATGAGGCCGAGCGCGGCCAGCGCGAATGGCGCGGCGAAGGCGGGGATGTTGGCCGCCCAGTTGATGAGGAAGTCGATCATCTCGTGCCCTGGCGGATGCGGCGGATACGATAGCGGATGAAGAATTCCGATGCGGCGACGCAGATCACCACCACCGCCTGCACCAGCTGCACCACCGATCCCGGGACCTGGTAGAACACCTGCAGGCTGCGGCTGGCGACGAACAGGGTCGCCACGAACAGCCCCACCAGCATCGCGCCGAGCGGGTTGTTGCGCGCCAGGAAGGCGATGAGGATGCCTGAAAAACCGTAGCCGACGAAGAAGCTCTGGGTCATCCGGAACTCCACGCCGGCGCTGACGGCGAAACCGGCGACCCCGGAAAGCGCGCCCGACAGCAGCGCCGCGCCAAGCGTGACGGCCACCACCGGCAGGCCCATCGCCGCCGCCATGCGCGGATTGGCCTGGACGACGCGGGTGAAATAGCCGAAGCGGCTGATATTGAGCAGCCACCAGGCCAGCGCGGTGAGCAGCAGCGCCAGCGGCAGGGCGTAGGTCAAATTCTCCCAGCCGACCGAGGCCAGCCGCTCGGCCGCGTCGTACTGCTCGGAATTGGGAAAGCTGCTCTTCGGGTCCTTCCACGAGCCGTAGAGCAGATGCAGCATCAGGTTGAACGCCACGTAGTTTAGCAGCAGCGTCGAGATGATCTCGTTGACGCCGAGGCGGATACGCAGCAGCGCCGGCACCAGGATCCACAGCGTCCCGGCCGCCGCGGCGGCGAGCATCATCAGCGCGATGCGCAGCGAGGGCGGGCCGACGTCGCCGATGGCGACCGCCGTCGCGGCGATGGCGCCGACGATCATCTGGCCTTCGATGCCGATGTTCCAGAACCGCACGCGGAAGGCCACTGCCGCGGCGAGGCCGACGATGAGCAGCGGCGCCGCCTGGGTGAGCATCGCCGAGATGTTCTGCGGCGTCGAGAAGATCGCGAAGATGAACTCGTTGGCGAGATCAGGCAGTCCCACCCCGGACGCCATCAGGATCAGCGTCGCGACGACCAGGCCGGCGAGCACGCCGCCGGCCAGCACCACCGCCTGATACCAGCCGGACGGGTTTTGGCGGACCTCGAGGTTGAAGCGCCCGAACGGCGCGCGCGGCGCCGCACCCGGCTGCGGGTCGGTGCCGGCGATGGCCGGACCGCCGCGGTGGTCGATGTCAGTCATGGTGCACCATCGCGGTTCCGATCGCCTGGCGATCGGCCGGCGTCGCGAATTCGCGCACGATCCGGCCGCCGCTCATCACGCCGATGCGGTCGGACAAAAGCATGATCTCGTCGAGGTCCTCGCTGATCAGCAGCACCGCGGCACCGCCGTCACGGGCCTCGCGCAGACGCCGGTGCACAGCGCCGGTGGCGCGCACGTCGAGGCCGCGGCTGGGGCTGTGCGCCACCACCACGGCAGGCGGCGAGGCGAATTCGCGGGCGATCACCAGCTTCTGCGCGTTGCCGCCGGACAGCAGCGACGCCTTCTGTCGCGGCCCGCGCACGCCATGCACCTCGAAGGCGGCGACGGCGGCATCGGCCTCGGCCTGCGCGGCGCGGCCGTCGACGCGCGCCCAACCGCCGAAGCGGCCGGAGCAGACGCCGTGCACGGCGAAATTGTCGGCGATCGACAGCTCGCCGGCGAGCCCGTAGGCGGACCGGTCGGCCGGGATGGAGGCGATGCCGAGGTCGCGTCGGCGCCGCGCGCCATCGTCGGTGACGTCGCCGACGCCGTCGAACTCGATGCGTCCGGCCAGCGGCCGGCGCACGCCCATCAGGATCTCCGCGAGCTCGGTCTGGCCGTTGCCGCCGACGCCGGCGATGCCGTAGATCTCGCCGCGGCGTAGCTCGAAGCCGGCGTCGTTGAGCGTGCGGTGGCCGTCGGCGCGGCAGCCGGCGATGCCCGCGAGCCGCAGGATCGCAGCACCCGGCGCGGCGGCGGGCTGGCGCGTCTCGGCGGCGACCTCGCCGACGATCATCGCCGTCAGGTCGGCGATCGACCGGGTCGACGGGTCGGTGGTGGCGACGGTGCGGCCGCCGCGCATGACGGTCACGCGGTCGGCGAAACGTTTTACCTCGGCGAGCTTGTGGGTGACCAGCACCACGGCGGCGCCCTGCCCGGCGAGTTGCCGCATCACGCCCAGCAGCGCCTCGGCCTCCTTGTCGGTCAGCACCGCGCTCGGCTCGTCGAGGATGAGGATGCGCGCACCCTCGACCAGCACCTTGAGGATCTCGACGCGCTGCTGCTCGGCGACCGACAGCGTGCCGACCGGCCGCCTGAGATCGATCTCGAAGCCGATCGCCGCGCTCTGGCGGCGGATCGCCGCCTCGACCTCGGTTATGCTCTTGCGGTAGCCGCCCTTGCCGCATGCGAGCAGCACGTTTTCGAGCGCGCTGAAGGCCTTCACCAGCTTGTAGTGCTGGTGCACCATGCCGATGCCGAGCCGCTTGGCGGCGAGCGGCCCGTCGATCGAGACGTCACGGCCGTCGACGCGGATGCGCCCCTCGTCCGGCTGGTAGAGACCGGCGGCGACGTTCATCAGCGAGGATTTGCCGGCGCCGTTCTCGCCCAGCAGCGCGTGCACCTCGCCGGCGGAGACCGAAAAGGACGCCGCCGACAGCGCATGGAAGCCGTCGAAGGATTTGGAAACCCCTGAGAGTTCGAGCGCGGGCATCGAGCGCCGGTGATCCTGCGCCGCAGCGGAGCCGTTGCTTTCGATGCGGCCGATCATGACCTCTCCAACCCGTCCATAGCGCGGCAACCGGCCCGGCCGCTGCCCCTCATCTGGCTGCCGCCATCTTCTCCCCGCGAAAGACGGGGAGAAGAACGCCGGCCGCAACCGAACCGCTTTTGCGGCACTGCAGGCGATTGGCGAGATCCTCGATGAAGGCGTCCTTCTCCCCGTCGTTCACGGGGAGAAGTGCCCGGCAGGGCGATGAGGGGCAGCGCCATGCTCTCGGAAATACGCGCTCGCCGGGCAGTCAGCATCCACCTGCGCCAGCGATCACTGCTGGCTGATCACGCCGTCGACGTACCAGTCCATGTTCCACAGGCCGGCGTCGTCGAGCGTCGCGCCGGCGGCCACGCGCTCCTTGCCGTCGCGGTCCTTGAGCGGCCCGGCATAGACCTGCAGCTTGCCGTCGATGATCTCCTGGCGCGCCGCCTGCACCTTGTCGGCGACCTCCTTCGGCACGGCGTCGCCGCAGCAGGCGATGTCGGTGCCGCCTTCCTTGATCGACAGGAAGGCGCCGTAGGGGCTCGGCTCCCACGTGCCGGCCTCGATCTTCTTGATCTCCGGGGTGAGGAAACGATCCCACACCCAGACCGACGAGCACTGCGTCGCCTTCGGCGCGAACTCGCGGAAGTCGCGATGATGGCCGGTGCCGAACACGCCCTTCTCCTGCGCCACCAGCTGCGGCGCCGGCGTGTCGACATGTTGGCCGATCACGTCGATGCCCTGCTCGATCAGCGCCTCGGTGGCGGCGCGCTCCTTGACAGGGTCGTTCCAGGCGCCGGTGTAGACGACCGTGACGGTCGCCTTCGGGTTGATCTGGCGGGCGCCGAGCGCATAGGCGTTGACGGTCCAGTTGACCAGGCCGAACGGGTTGGCCGCGACGAAGCCGAGCTTGCCGTCCTTGGAGGCGCCGGCCGCGGCCATGCCGCACAGATACTGGCTCTCGTAGGTGCGGCCGTAGAAGCTCTCGAGATTGTTGCCGTTGGTGGTGCCGGCGGCATTGAGGAAGGCGACCTCCGGGTATTTCTCGGAAAGCTCCTTCATCGTGTCGGAGTAGCCGAAGGCCGTGCCGATGATGATGTTGTAGCCGCGCTGCACGAACAGCTCGACCGCCGGCCGCAGCGCCGTGGCGTTCTCCGGCACGTTCTCGACCACCGTGATGCTGATGCCGAGCTCCTTCTCCATGCGCTGGCGCGCCTCGTCGAGCGCCTGCGCCCAGCCGCCGTCGTTCTTCTGCGAGAAGATGATCATGGCGACCTTCGGCGGGCCGGAAAGCTTGAACGCGGCCTCGGCCGGTGCGATCGCCGCGAGTGTCGCGCCGACGCCGGCCGCAAGGAGAGTCTTCACTGCAAAGCTCATGTCCGTTCCCCTGTTTTTGGCGGCCGCCCGTCGAACGGCCGATGCTGATTTTTGACTGCTAGTGTCCGCCGCTCACCGCCGCGTGGATCATGCTCGGCGTGATCGGCGTATGCCAGAAAGGTGCGGCCCCGAACGGCCGCAGCGCATCGTCGATGCCCGACGCGACGACCGCGCCGACCGGTATGCAGCCGGCCTCGCCGACACCCTTGACGCCGAGCGGATTGAGCGGCGACGGCGTTTCCAGGTGCACGATCTCCACGTGCGGCACCTCGCTGGCGTAAGGCACGAGGAAATCGACGAAGTTGGCGTTGATCGGGTTGCCCTCGGCGTCGAATTCGATGCGCTCGTAGAGCGCGCCGCCGATGCCCTGGGCGAGGCCGCCCATCACCTGGCCCTCGACGATCATCGGGTTGATCATGTTGCCGCAGTCGTGGATGCAGACGTAGCGCCTGATCTTCACCGAGCACAGCTCCGGGTCGACCTCGAGGATGGCGCCGTGCACGCCATAGGCCCAGGTCGCGCAGGCCGGGCTGTAATAGTCGGTCGCCTCCAGCCCGGGATGCTCGCCCTCGTCGAGCGGCGGTCCGTCGTGGCGGCTTGCCGGCGCGAACTGCGTCGCCGCCTTGGCTGCCTCGTTGAAGGCGTAGCGCAGCGGGTTGGTGGCGGTCGCCACGGCGGCCAGCGACACCGTGCGGTCGGTGCCCTTCACCCAGGCGGCGCCGTCGCGCAGCTCGATGTCGTCGATGTCGGCTTCCAGCATGTTGGCCGCCGCCGTCAGCGTCTTCCTGCGTACGATCAGCGCCGACTTGTGGATTGCGTTGCCCGACACCACCGCGGCGCGGCTGGCGAAGGTGGCCACGCCCCAGTCGAAGGCCTTCGTGTCGCCCTCGACCAGGATGACGTCCTCGACCTTCACGCCGAGCTGGTCGGCGACGATCTGCGCGAACACGGTGTCGTGGCCCTGGCCCTGCGAGGTCAGGCCGGTGTTGACGTAGACCTTGCCGGTGATGGGATGGATCTTGATGTGGCCGCCCTCGTACGGGCCGAGGCCGGTGCCCTCGACGTAGAAGGCCATGCCGAGGCCGAGATGCTTGCCGTCCTTGCGCGCGGCCTCCTGCTCGGTCGCGAAGTTGGCGACGTCAAGCCGGTCCGACAGCATCTCCAGCGCCTTGTGGTACTGGCCGCTGTCGAGGCTGACGGCGAGACCGTCGGCGAACAGCAGACCCTCGCGCAGCTTCGGGAACTCGTCGTCGTTGATGAGGTTGCGGCGTCGTATCTCGAAGCGGTCGAGGCCGAGGTCGTCGGCGAGCTGGTCCATGGCCCGCTCGATGGCGAAGCAGGCATGCGGGCGGCCGCAGCCGCGATAGGGCGTGATCGGCACGGTGGGGGTGTATACCGCCTTGAACTCCACCCAGATGTTGGGGATGCGGTAGGGCCCGGCGATCGAGGTCGACGCCACCTGGGCGACCGCGATGCCGTAGGGAATGAACGCGCCGGTGTCGTGCAGGAAGCTGTCGCGAAGCGCGATGACCTCGCCATTCTTCTTGGCGTAGAGCTCGATCGTGTGGATCTGTGTGCGTTCCTGGGTGGAGCCGATGAAGTTCTCGCGGCGGTCCTCGATGTATTTCACCGGCCGCCCGAGCCGCATCGCCGCCATCGGCACGAGAAGCTCGTCGGGATAGAAGAACAGCACCTTCTGGCCGAAACCGCCGCCGACATGCGGCGCGATCACCCGCACCTTGTCCTCGTCGAGGCGGAAGATCGAGGCGATGCCGCCGCGCACCGAGATCGGCGCCTGTGTGCCGTCCCAGACCGTCAGCTCGCCGGTGACCTGGTCGAAGATCGCCGCCACCGCGCGGCATTCCATCGACGCTGCGGTCGAGCGGTCGACCTGCACGCGGATCTTGGTGACGTGCTCGGCGCCGGCGACGGCCTTGTCGGGCGCGCCGGAGACCTGCACGAAATGCGCCGCCACGTTGTTGGCGTGGGTCTCGTGCACCAGCGGCGCGCCGTCGAGGATCGCCCTTTCCAGGTCGATCTCGACCTCCAGCGGGTCGTAGTCGACGTCGATCAGCGCAGCGGCGTCCTCGGCCGTGTAGCGGTCGACCGCCACCACCATCGCCACCGTCTGGCCGACATAATAGACGTCGCCGCGCGCCAGCGGCCGCTGCGTGCGGCCGTTGACGATCGACGGGTGCGGGATGAGCAGCGGCAAATCGATGTCGAGCTCGCCGATGTTGTCGCAGGTGTAGACGGCGGCGACGCCGGGATGCGCGGCGGCGGCCGAGACGTCGATCGAATTGATCTTCGCCCGCGCGAACGGGCTGCGCAGGAAGGCGACGTGCAGCGGGTTGGCGAGGGGGATGTCGTCGACGAAAGCACCCTCCCCGCGCAAGAGCTGCGGGTCGATGTTGCGCTGGACGCGGGCGCCGAAGGATCTGGTCGACATCTCAGCGCACCCCCATCCTGTCGGCCGCCTGGCGCACGGCGGCGACGATGTTCTGGTAGCCGGTGCAGCGGCAGAGATTGCCCGACAGCATGTCGCGGATGCCCTCCTCCGACAGGTCCATCGGCACGTCGGATTCGAGGTTGCTCAGGATGTTCATGATCTGGCCGGGCGTGCAGTAGCCGCACTGCAGCGCGTGGCAGTCGCGGAACGCTTCCTGCAGCGGGTGCAGCGTGCCGTCCTCGTCGGCCACCGATTCGATGGTGCGCACGCTGGAGCCCGACGCCTGCACCGCGAAGGTCAGGCAGGAGCGCGCGGCGACGCCGTCGATCATCACCGTGCATGCGCCGCAGACACCGTGCTCGCAGCCGACATGCGTGCCCTTGAGACCGAGCTCGTGGCGCAGGAAGTCGGACAGCAGCATGCGCACGCTGACTTCCGCCGACACGTCTTCGCCGTTGACCGTCAGTGCCACCGCCGCCTTCGGGTCGATCGATACCGCCTGCACCCGCGGCCTGATGCGTCCGCCATTCATGCTCATGTCCTTCACTTGTCCGCCCTGCCCGCCGCCGCTTCGACTGCCCGGCGCACCAGCGAGGCGAGCAGATGGCGGCGGTAGGCCGTGGTGGCGTGCATGTCGTCCGGCGCGGTGACGGCCTCCTTCGCCGCTTCCGCCGCCGCGTCCAGTTTCGCTGCCGAGAAGTCGCCGCCAGCCAGGATCTCCTCCGCCGCGCCGAGGCGCAGCGGGCGCGAGGAAATGCCGCAGGCGGCGATGGAGACGCTGCTGCGGCCGGCGCCGATGATCGCCGCGACGGCGGCAATGGCATAGTCGCCCTTGCGCCGCGTGAACTCCTCGAACGCCCAGCCGGCGCCTCGCGGCAGCACGCCGAAACGCGCTTCGACGACGATCTCGTCGGGCTCACGGCTGGTGGTCATGTGGAACTGGAAGAAATCCTCGGCCTTGATCTCGCGGCGGCCGCGCGGCCCTTCGGCGACGACGCTGCCGCCGGTGGCGACGAGCACCATCGGCATCTCGGCGGCGGCATCGGCGTGGCAGAGGCTGCCGACCGTGGTGCCGCGGTTGCGGATCGGCACGTGCGCGACATGCGCCATCGCGGCGCGGATCAGCGGCTGGGCACGATGGGCGGTGTCGGAAAGCTCGAGCTCGCGATGCCGCGTCATCGCCTTGACGACCAGACGGTCGCCTTCGACGGAAATGCCTTTCAGGCCCTCGACGTGCTGGATGTCGACGAGGCGGCCGGGGCTGGCCAGACGCATGTTCATCGCCGGGATGAGGCTCTGTCCGCCGGCCAGCACCATCGCCGCCGGATCGCCGGCCAGCAGCGCGACGGCCTCCCCGAGCGAGCGCGGCGCGCAATATTCGAACAGCGGTGGCTTCAATGCTACCTCCTCGCGCCCGGCTGCCCCACGCTGCCGGACCTTGTCGACGGAGAGGTGAAACTTGCGGTTTTCCCTCCGCCAGATTGTGCAGGCTGCTCGTTTTTTGAGCTTCTTCTTTATCCGCTATCTGGATATCGCATCCTACATACAGATAAATTGTGATGTCAACCGGGATTGATGCGGGAGCGTGCAGCGACGGTTTGCAACTAGCGGGAAGCCTTGCCGCGCGTGGCATTGACCATGGCGACGCCAACGACGATCAGCGCCAGAGCCAGCCAAATCCACACCGACAGTTTTTCGGAAAACAAGAGCACCGCGAAGGCAACGCCGACGGCCGTGTTCATGTAGCTCATCTGGCTGATGTAGAGCGGCCCGCCGACCTGCTGCAGCCGGAAGAACAGGCCGTAGCCGATGCCGGTGGCGAGGCTTTGGAGAAGGATCAGATGCCAGCCGCCGGCGAGTCCGGCGGTGAGGTCGAGCTTCTGCCCGAGGAGACGCCAGGCAAGCAGCGCAAGCGCAAGCCCGGCCGCGGCGGCGAGCATCGTCCAGGTGGCCAGCGGCAGCGGGTGGCGGCCGGCCGGCCAGTGGGTGGTGCGGAAGACGTTGCCGGCGGCCAGCACCACCGGCGCGATCAGTGCCGCGAGGTACCAGCCGAAGGTGGCGTCGGGGCTCGCCGTCGTGTCGTTGCGCACGAACAGGATGACCAGCGTGCCGGCCAGACCGACCAGCAGACCCGCGAGGCGGAGCGGGCTCGCTCGCTCGATCGACAAGGCGTAGACGATGGCGAGCGTGACGATCGGCGCCAGCGACTGCACGATCGCCGGCACGCCGACGCCGAGATGCGGCACCACGGTGACCACCGCCGCCCAGGGGATGGAGAAGGTGATCTGCCCGGCGATGGCGCTGTAGAAGGCGGTCTCCCGGTCGAGCCGCAACGTATGGCCGGAGGCCAGCGACAGCAGGGCAAGCACCGCAGCCGAGCCGAGCGCGGCGCCACCGACATAGACGGCCGGCAGGATGCCATGGCCGACGGCGAGTTTGCTCAGCGCGAAGATCGAGCCGATGCAGAAGCCGGCGGCGACCAGCAGCACCGCCGGCTCGAATCGCTGCCAGATGGATGCCGTGCCCATCACGCGCCGGCCGGGTCGACCGGCCGCGCCAGCGACTGGCCGAGCACGCCTTCGCACCAGGCGGCGGCGGCAAGCAGGTCGGCTTCGGCATGCGGCCTGCCGATCAGTTGCAACCCCACCGGCAAGCCGTTCTCGCTACGGCCGCAGGGAATGGAGATGGCCGGGCAGCCGCAGATGGTGACGGCGTAACCCAGCACCAGCCAGTCGAGATAGGTCGACAGTTTTCGCCCGTCGATCTGCTCGACGTAACGCTGCTCGACCGGGAACGGCTCGACCGGCGCGGTCGGCGTGATCAGCACGCCATGCTTTTCGAGAAACGCCAGCATGGCCTGGCGCAGCCCGGCGCGCTCGGCTTCGGCGGTGGCCAGGTCGGCGGCGGTCAGCTTCAGCCCTTGCTCGATGTTCCAGACGACCTCCGGCTTCAGCTTTTCGCGATGCTCGGCGAGGGCGTCGCGCCGCAGCGCCGCGAACTGGAAGGCACGCAACGTGCGGAAGGCGTTGTCGGCCGCGGTTAGGTCAGGCTCGGCCTCCTCGACCGCCAGCCCGGCTGTTTGCAGGCGGGCAAGTGCAGCGCCGACCGCGTCCCGCACGGACGGCGCGACCGTGGCGAGGCCGAGCGTCATGCTGAAGGCGGCACGTTGTGGCGCGGCCGGGGCCAGCGCGGCAGCGAGATACGAGTCGCCGCCGCTGCGCGGGGCCGATAGGGCGTCGCGTACATCGAAGCGGGCCATGCCGTCGAGCCCCAGCGCCACGTCCGCCACCGAGCGGGCGAGCGGCCCCATCACCGACAGCACCTGCAGAGGCAGCGCGCCCGGTCCCTGCGGGATCAGCCCGGGCGTCGGCCGCAGCCCGACGACGTTGCAGAAGGCGGCGGGGTAACGCAGCGAGCAGGCGAAGTCGGAGCCCTGCGCCAGGAACGCCATGCCGGTGGCGACCGCGACCGCCGCCCCCCCGGACGAGCCGCCGGCCGAGCGTGTCGTGTCGAACGGGTTGAGCGTGCGTCCGAACACCTCGTTGAACGTGTTGGCGCCGGCCTCGAATTCCGGCGTATTCGACTTGGCGAACACCACGCCGCCCGCTTGCTCGATCGCCTCGACGGCAAGGTCTGAATGCCCGGGCACGAAATCGGCGTAGGCGAGCGAGCCGAAGGTGGTACGCACACCGGCCACCGGCACGGAATCCTTGATCGGCCAGGGCAGCCCGGCGAACAGGCCGCGCTGCGGCGGCGGCAGCGCCTCCAGCCGCGCGGCGTCGCTTTCGGCCCGCTCGAAGCAGCGGGTCGGCAAGGCGTTGACATGGCCATCGACCTGTTCGACGCGGCGGCGTAGGCTGCCCAGCATTTCGCGCGGCGTGATATCGCCCTTGCGCAGCCTTTCGACCGCCGAAACGGCCGACCAGGTCCACGGCTCGGTCATCGTTTCGCCCCCCGATTCATCACCGTATAAGTAATACGACATCCAATAATTGGACAAACCCCAGGGGGCAGGCCTTGACGAATTTTCACTGTGATGCGATCTCCGCATGAAAATAACGTACAAAAACCGGCAGGTGCCCGAGCAATGAAGGCCAAAGCCCCCGCAGCGACATCAGCCAAGCCGGCCAAGACGGACGCCGTCGAGGACGACGCGGCCGAGAACAGCCTGCGCGGCATGGCCCGCTCGTTCGCGGTGCTCGACTTCCTGGCGTCTTCGCCTGGCCGCGTGGTCGATGCAACGCGCAGCCTCAACCTGCCCTGGGCGACCGTCCACCGCACCATGATCCAGCTGGAGAAGGCGCAGTTCCTGCGCCGCGACCCCGGCAGCAACCGCTACGAGATCGGGCCGCGGCTCTGGCACATCGGCTCGGCCTATCTCGCCAACCACCGCGTGCTCAAGGTGGCGATGCCCTACCTGGCGCGGCTGGAGGGCGAGGAAGGCATCGCCATGCAGGTCGCCGAGCGCATCGGCTGGCACTCGGTCGCGATCTACTCGCACCAGCGCGTCGCCGAGGACATCACCAAGGCGCATTTCGGCTACCACTTCCCGCTGCATTGCGGCTCCAAGGGCCTGGTCCTGCTCGCCAACGAAAGCCCCGACTTCATCGAGGAATATCTCAAGCGCGACCTCGAGCGGCTAACCCCGGACACCATCACCGACCCGGTGCGCCTGCGCGCGGTGCTGGAGCAGGTCCGCCATGACGGCATGTCGCTGACGGTCGCCGACGTCCAGCCCTTCACCGGCTCCATCGCCGCGCCGATCCGCGATTCCACCGGCGCCGCCATTGCCTGCATCTCCTTCATCTTCCGCAAGGGACTGGCCAAGAAGACCGAGCGGCTGGACGACCTGAAGGACAAGCTGCTGCAGGCCACCCACTCGATGAGCCTCGACCTCGGCTGGGACCCGACGCAGGGGTGATTTTGTCGTCGGGCTGCGAACTCGGGCCAACAAGCTTATCTCCCACACCGCTTCCCGCCATGGCCTTGAACCGTCTGCGCTGCCCCTCACCCTAACCCTCTCCCCGTGAAGAACGGGGAGAGGGGACGCGCCCGCGTCCGCCCCAAGCCCTCTTCTCCCCGTTCTTCACGGGGAGAAGATGCCGGCAGGCAGATGAGGGGCGGCGCCGACAGCTCAAGGTGAGGAGCGCGACGTCCATTTGTCGATTGGTGTGCTGTTATCCGCCGCTTCGCGCGCTTACTTGCGCTCCTCGTAGGAGCCCTGCAGCGTCCGGAAGGTTTCCGCCAGCGCGTCGACCACCGTTTCGATGAACACCTTTCCGGCTTCCGCCGAGGCGAGCGTCGGATCGCCGAAGATCGCGGCGTGGCCGACCTCCGGCCGCGGCCGGCGCATATAGGTGCGGGTCGGATTGGTCGGCGCCACCAGATCCCAGCCGACCGGCCCGTAATGCGCGCCCGCCAGCCGCTCCATCTTCACCAGGTCGGGGCGGGTGGCGAGCTGGAACGAGGCCTCGAACTCGCAGCCATGGCCCATGCCGCCCGGCACCGACTTGCGCAGCGCGTGCACCTTGGCCGCGCCCGGCTCCCAGTAGCTGACGGCCGAGACCTTGAAGGTCAGCCCGGTGTCGAGCTCATCGACGATGTGGCGCGCCACCGCGTCGTTGGCGGTGCCGTTGGGCCGGTTGCCGTTGAGGATGATCAGGTGCTCGAAGCCCTGCCGTATCAACGCGGCGCCGATCTCGAACAGCATCGTCTGGTAGGTCGGGATCGACAGCGATATGGTGCCGGGGAAGAACTCGAAGGTTTTCGAGATGCCGTAGGCGACCGGCGGCGCCACCACCGCGTCGATGCGCTCGGCCAAAAGCCAGGCGATGTGGTCGGCCTGGTGCGTATCGGTGTCGGTCGGCATATGCGGGCCGTGCGCCTCGGTGGCGCCGGTGGGCAGGATGACGGCCCGCTTAGCGGCGATGGCGTCGCCGACTTCCATCTGCGTCATGAACGACATGCGGCGTTCCATCACAAATCCCTCCTCATGGCTTGCAACCGTCCGGCGTTCGATCCATAGTCATAATATGGATACGATATCTACATAATAAGCATTGCAACGCAACAGGCGCAACCGCATTTTCAAGGGGCGGGCGCGTGGCGACAGCGTGCCTTCCAGCCAACCAGGGGGCCGACATGCCTGAAGGCGACTTTCTCGGCGACATTTTCGGCGGCATCGCCGAACGCAGCCGCCGCCTGTTGTGGCGGGCCCAGCCGGCGCCGCCGACCGCCGACTCGATCGCGGCGCTGGCGCGAAAGCTGATTTCCAGCCGCGGCGAGGCCTCTGGCGTGGCGCTGGCGGTGCAACTTCTGGACGCCTGGCGCGGCCTCGATGCCGACAGCCGCATCGTCTGGTTCAAGGCGCTGGCGAAAGACTTCGGCCCCGACGAGGCACGGCTGGACGCCGCCGTCGCCGCCTGGACCGAGACGCGCTCGGCCGAAGCCGCCTCCGCGCTGGCGAGCGCCGCCGAGCCGCAGCGCCAGGAACTGTTCCGCCGCATCAATCTGGCGCCCGGCGGCACCGCCGCGCTGGTCGCCATGCGCGCCGACCTCATCGGCCATCTCAGGACCATGCCGGAACTCGACGTCGTCGACAACGACTTCGTCCACCTGTTCGGCTCGTGGTTCAACCGCGGCTTCCTGCTGATGACACGCATCGACTGGTCGACGCCGGCGAGCATCCTCGAAAAGATCATCCGCTACGAGGCCGTGCATGCTATCCGCGACTGGGACGATCTGCGCCGCCGCCTGCAGCCGCGCGACCGCCGCTGCTTCGCCTTCATCCACCCGCAGATGCCGGAGGAGCCGCTGATCTTCGTCGAGGTGGCGCTGACCTCGGGCATACCCGGCCGTATCGACGGGCTGCTGGCGGAGGACCGGGCGCCGCTCGACCCGGCGCGCGCCGACACCGCCGTGTTCTATTCCATCTCCAACACCCAGCTCGGCCTGAAGGGCATCTCGTTCGGCAATTTTCTGATCAAGCAGGTCGTCGAGGATCTTTTGCGCGACCTGCCCAACCTGCGAACCTTCGTGACGCTCTCCCCCATTCCCGGCTTCGCCGACTGGCTGGCGCGCCAGCGTGCCGCGACGGCGGAGGGCGAGGCGGACCGCTTCGAGGCTCTCGACCGGCCGGGCTGGCACGACGACGAGGAGGTTGCCGCCGCGCTGGAGCCGCTCTTGGTGCGCGCTGCGGCGACCTATCTGGTCGAGGCCAAGGACGAGGCGGCGCGGCCGCTCGACCCGGTCGCACGGTTCCACCTCGGCAACGGCGCCAGCCTCGAGCAGGTGCATGCCGGCGCCAATACCGGGCCGCTAGGGCTGAGGCAGTCGCACGGGCTGATGGTCAACTACCTCTACGACCTGCCCTCGATCGAGGCCAACCACGAGGCTTATGCCAACAAGGGAGAAGTGGTTGCATCGAAGGCGGTGCGGCGGTTGCTCCAGGGGGAGAAGCCCGCTAGTGGGCGCGTGCTGCAGACGCTTTTCTTCAACGAGCCGGCGCAAAATTCCAGGGAGCGAGGCAAACCATGAGCTGGTCCTATCAGGCGGATCCTTCCATCACCACGCTGCCGGGGCTGGTGCGCTCGCGCATGGCGGCGCCGCAAAAGCCGTTCATCCGCAACGCCGACGGCCGCGATTTTTCCTATGCTGATTTCTGGACGCTGTCCGGCCGCCTTGCCCAGGCGCTGGTGGAGGCCGGCGTGGCAAAAGGCGACCGCGTCGCCGTACAGGTCGACAAGAGCCCCGAGGTGATCGCGCTGCTGATGGCCTGCGCCCGCGCGGGCGCCGTGTTCCTGCCGCTCAACACCGCCTATACGCTCGCCGAGCTCGACTACTTCATCGGCGACGCCGAGCCGAAACTGGTCGTCGTCTCCCCTGCCCGGCTGGCCGAGATGGCCGAACTGGCGGCGCGCCACGGGGCCGCGCTGATGTCGCTCGGCGTCGCCGGCGACGGCACGCTGATGGAGGCCGCCAACCGCAAGGACGGCGATTTCGCCGACGTGGCGGTCGGCTGGGACGATCTGATCGCCATCCTCTACACGTCGGGCACCACCGGCCGCTCCAAGGGCGCCATGCTCACCCACGCCAACCTCGCCTCCAATGCGCTGGCGCTGGTAGAGGCCTGGCGCTTCACCGCCGACGACATGCTGCTGCACGCACTGCCGGTCTATCACACGCACGGCCTGTTCACCGCCACCAACACGCTGATGATGGCCGGCGGCACCATGCTGTTCCGGCCGAAATTCGACGCCGACGAGGCGCTGCGGCTGCTTCCCCAGGCGACCTCGATGATGGGGGTGCCGACCTTCTACACCCGCCTGCTGCAGCATCCAGGCCTGACCCGAGAGGCGACGGCGCATGTCAGGCTGTTCGTCTCCGGCTCGGCGCCGCTGCTGGCCGAGACCCATGCCGAATTCGAGGCGCGCACCGGCCACGCCATCCTCGAGCGCTACGGCATGACCGAGACCAACATGAACACCTCCAACCCCTATGACGGCGCCCGCCTGGCCGGCACCGTCGGCAAACCGCTGCCGGGCGTCGAATTGCGCGTCACCGACCCGGCCAGCGCAGCGCCCTTGCCGGCCAGCGCGATCGGCATGATCGAGGTGCGCGGCCCCAACGTTTTCAAGGGTTACTGGCGCATGCCGCAGAAGACGGCGGAGGAATTCCGGAGCGACGGCTTCTTCATCACCGGCGACCTCGGCCGCGTCGACGACAACGGCTACGTCTCGATCGTCGGCCGCGGCAAGGACCTGATCATCACCGGCGGCTTCAACGTCTATCCCAAGGAGGTCGAGACCGAGATCGACCTGATCGACGGCGTCGTCGAATCGGCCGTCATCGGCCTGCCGCACAAGGATTTCGGCGAAGGCGTCACGGCCATCGTCGTCGCCTCGCCGGGCGCCGCGCCGGACGAGGCGGCCGTGCTCGACCATCTCAGGCAGCGGCTGGCCAAATTCAAGCTGCCGAAGCGCGTGCTGTTCGTCGAGGATCTGCCGCGCAACGCCATGGGCAAGGTGCAGAAGGCGCTGATGCGCCAGACCTACGCCGGCCTGTACGACGCCTAGGCGTCGCGCCCTCCCAGCGGCGATTCCAGCAACGCATGAGGCGGAGAGGCAAAGGGATTGACCACCGTTACGCCGCCCCATGTGAAGCCGTCCTGAAGGTCTTCGGACAGAAGCAACCGGCAACCGGCCTGAGAGGAAACGACGAGGATGACCGCGTTCCAGATGCTCAAATGATGATCGGTGGCGAGGTCGGCGGCCGCGAGCATCGCCGCGGGCACGGTCTCGACAACCGGAAAGGCATCGCGCCAGCCCAAAAGAGCCTCGCGCGCCTCCGCCCGCGACCGTCCGGCCTTGCGCGTGAGGACATCGAACAATTCTCCAAGCGCCTGAACGGGGATGAGGGCCGCTTCTTGCGGCAGATTGCGCACCAGTTCGAGAACGGCATCCCGCTTCTCGACGCCGTCGACGCCCTCCCCGTAGGCAAGAATGTTGGTGTCGAGCGCGACCTTCACCGCTCGTCGTAAAGCTCGTCGCGCGTCCAGCGCCCGGCACTGACGGGGCAGGCTGGCGCTCAAGGCGCGACAGCAGCGCGGCACGCCCGCCGGATGCCACGCTTTCGCGCCTTTCGGCGGGAACAATGCGCGCTACAGGCCGCCCATGGCTCGTCACGATATAGCTGCGCCCCTCACGCACGCTACGCAGGATGAGAGAGAATTTCCGGTTGGCATCCGCCGCGGAAACGGCTTCCTCCATGGCGGCACCTATTTAGTAGTTATATTGCCTACAATAAGGGAGAGGCTCCACAAGCATGAATGCTTCAAGTTGCGTGACTTTCCGCGAGTCATTGGCTCGACCCGCGCACCCTTGTCGTCGAGGCGCACGGCCCGCCGGCAAAGCCTGCGACAACGTCGGTAACCCGCTACCTCAGAATCTTAGGCTGCGCGACAGCGCCAGCGAATCCTCGGCCAGCACGCGCACGTGGTTGCGCATGGCGCGCGCCGCCTCGACGCCGTCGCGCGCCAGCAACGCGTCGAACACGGCCTCGTGCTCGCGCAGGGCGGTTTCCGTGCGCCCCGGCCGCAAGGTGATGAAGCGGCGGTAGGGCGAGAGCCGCTTGTTCAGGTGCTCGATCTGTTCGAGCAGCATGCGGTTGTGCGCCGCCTTGTGGATGGCGGCATGGAACTCGCCGTTGGTCTTGTAATAGGCGTCGGGATCGAACGACGTCGCGGTCTGCTGGCATTGCTGGTGCGCCGCCACCAGCCGTTCCTCGTCGGCGGCGACCATGCGCTCGCAGGCGAGTCGCGCCGCCACGCCTTCCAGCTCGGCCACGACTTCGAACAGATCGATCACCTCGCCGACCGTCGGCCGCGCCACGACCGCGCCCATGCGCGGCTCGAATTCCACCAGCCCCTTGGCGGCCAGCGCCCGCAGCGCCTCGCGCACCGGCGTGCGCGACACCGAGAACTGGCGGCTCAGCGCGACTTCGTCTAGCCGCTCTCCGGGTGCGCGCTTGCCCTCGACGATCTGCGTCTCCAGTTCGGCGCTGACGTCGCGGCCGAGGGAACTGCCCAGCGCGCGCCCTTTTCGCTGCTCGGGCTCCCCTTCCGCCGAAGGTTTTCGAACGGCGTTTGCTCCATTTTTCATTGAGGCGCGTTTCTCCCTGCCCATGCCCATTCTTACCGCTTGCAATGGATTGGTAAAGTGGCTAGCGTTCTTGTATACAAGGTGTATGCAATAAAATTGTGGCGAACCGCCAAACTGCGTGCAATCCCTTGAAATTCGTCGCATCGTGGGCCGTTTCACGGCGACCGGCAAGGTTGAAATATGGCGTTCGTTCCATCCCTGTCCGCGGCTGATCCACGGCACTTCGCGCTGCATGTCGGCGGCGACTGGCGTGACGGGGCCGCCGCGCGGCGCGATGTGCTCAACCCGGCGACGGCCGAGGTCATCGCCACGGTGGTCGAGGCCGGTGCCGACGACGTCTCGCTCGCCTGCGCCGCCGCCGCCGAGGCCTTTCCCGGCTGGGCTGCCACCGACAGCGCCGAGCGCGCGCGCCTGCTGCGCCGCCTCGCCCAGCTTGTTGCCGAGCGGATCGGCGAACTCGCCGCCCTGGAATCGACGGTCACCGGCAGGCCTGTCCGCGAGATGCGCGCGCAGATGGGCCGCATCCCGGAATGGCTGGACTATTTCGCCGGCATCATCCTCGGCCTCGAGGGCGAGGCCAACCGGGTCAAGGGCGGCTTTCTGACCTATACGCAGTATCGGCCTTACGGCGTCTGCGCTCTGCTGACGCCGTGGAACCATCCGGTGCTCATCCTCGTAAAGAAGCTGGCCGCAGCCCTTGCCGCCGGCAACACGGTGGTGATCAAGCCGTCGGAGCTGGCGCCGGTGTCGCCACTGATCCTGGCCGAGTGGGCGCAAGAGGCCGGCATTCCGGCCGGCGTCGTCAACGTCGTCACCGGCGGCGCGCAGGCAGGCTCCGCGCTGGTCGCCAACCCGCATGTGGCGCGCATCGACCTCACCGGCGGCACCGCCACCGGCAAGCGTGTCGCCGCGGCGGCGGCCGAGCGGCTCGTGCCCTGCACGCTCGAGCTCGGCGGCAAGACGCCGGTGCTGATCTTCGACGACGCCGCGCCGGACGAGGCGGTCGCCGGCGCCCTGTTCTCGGCCTTCGTGGCCGCCGGCCAGACCTGCGTTTCGGGAAGCCGTTTCCTGGTGCAGCAGTCGATCTATGACCGATTCGTCGGCGCCTTCGCCGACCGTGTCGCACGATTGCGGCTCGGCGATCCCTCGCAGATGACCACCGATGTCGGCCCGGTCATCTCGGCGCAGTCGCGCGACCGCTGTTTCGGCTTCATCGAGGAGGCGAGAACCGTCGGCGCCCGGCTGGTCGCCGGCGGCACGCTGCCGTCCGGCCTCGGCGACGGCTTCTACGTCCCGCCCACGGTGTTCGCCGACGTGCGCCCGACCATGCGGCTGTTTCGCGAGGAGGTGTTCGGGCCGGTGGTCAGCGTCACGCCGTTCGCCGACGAGGCCGAAGCGGTCGCGCTCGCCAACGATTCGGCGTTCGCGCTGGGCGCCGCGGTCTGGACACGCGACATCCTGCGCGGCCATCGTGTCGCCGGCGCCGTCAGGGCCGGCGTCACCTGGCTGAACGACCACCACAAGAACGACCCGCGTTCGATCTGGGGCGGTTATGCGGCAAGCGGCTACGGCAAGGAGAACGGCTGGGACGCGTTGAAGAGCTACATGACCAAGAGCAGCGTCGTCGTGCGCACCGCCGAGCGGTTCGACGACTGGTTCGCGGGCGGCGACCGCTATGGCTGATCCCGGATTTGCCATGGCGCGACAGCCGGCCGAGGCTGCCGCGTTCGTTTCGGTTAACGCGCTGTCCCTGGTCTACGGCGCCAAGGGCGATGCCCCTGTCAGGGCGCTGAGCGACATTCAGCTGGCGATCGGCGAAGGCAGCTTCGTCGCCCTGATCGGCCCCTCCGGCTGCGGCAAGAGCACATTGCTGCGCATCCTCGGCGACCTCCTGGCGCCGACCGAGGGTTCAGTCACCATCGGCGGCAACGCGCCCGGCCAGGCGCGGCTCAACCGCGAGATCGGCTTCGTGTTCCAGGAGGCGGCGCTGCTCGAATGGCGGCGCATCCGCGACAACATCGCCCTGCCGCTCGAACTGCGCGGCGTCGGCCGGGCGGAGCGCGAGCGCAAGGCCGACGAACTGATCCGCCTGGTCGGCCTCGACGGTTTCCACAATTCCTGGCCGCGTCAGCTTTCCGGCGGGATGCGCCAGCGCGCGGCGATCGCCCGGGCGCTTTCGACCGATCCGCGCATTCTCCTGCTCGACGAGCCGTTCGGCGCGCTGGACCAGATCACCCGCGACCGCCTCAACATGGAGTTGGCGCGCATTCACGAGATCACCGGCATCACCGTGGTGCTGGTCACCCACTCGATCCGCGAGGCCGTGCTGCTGTCCGACCGGATCGTCGTGATGACGCCGCGCCCCGGCAGGATCTCCCGCATCATCGACGTCGATCTGCCGCGCCCGCGCAGCCTGAACAGCCGTGGCGACGGCCGCTTCGGCGAACTGGTCGCGCTCGGCAGCCTGGAACTGGAAAAGGGTTACGGCGATGTCTAGCCTGCCGTCGTCCGAACCCGTGCGGATCGGCGCGGTGCGCAAGCTGGCCGCGCCGGACGGGCTTCTCGACCAGCTGTGGCCGCCGGCGGTTACGTTTGTCGTCATCGTCATCGCATGGGAACTGCTGATCAAGGTTTTCGCGATTCCAGTCTACGTACTGCCGGCACCGGCCGACATCTGGCTGGCCTTCGCCAACAACCCCTACACCCTGCTCGGCCACGCCGGCATCACGCTGTTCGAGGCGATCGCCGGCTTCGTCATCGGCTCGCTGCTCGGTGCGATCCTCGGCACGCTGTTTGCGTATTCGCCGATCGTCGCGCGCGGTTTCCTGCCCTACATCATCGCCGCGAACACCATTCCGGTGGTGGCGGTCGCCCCGATCATCATCATCTGGTTCGGCCACGGCCTCGCCTCGAAGATAGCGGTCACCACCTTCCTGTCGTTCTTTCCGCTGGCGCTGAACATGATGAAGGGTCTGCAGTCCTACGACCGCACCATCATGGACGTCTTCCATGTCGCCGCCGCGACCGGGCCGCAGCGCTTCTTCAAGATGCGGCTGCCCAACGCCCTGCCCTACGTGTTCGTCGGACTGAAGCTCAACGTCACCTTCTCGGTCATCGGCGCCATCGTCGCCGAGTTCGTCCAGGCCGACAAGGGACTGGGCTTCGTCATCATGACCTCGTACCGCACGCTCGCCATGCCGCGTCTGTGGGCGGCGATGCTGATGTCGGCGCTGATCGGCATCGCCTTCTTCGCGCTGATCGCCGTCATCGAACGGCTGGTCGTGCCGTGGCATGCTTCGCTTCAGGACAACCGCTAGATCATAAAAAGGGGAATAAGACCATGACTTACATGCTGAAATCGCTCCTGGCCGGTGCCGCGCTGGCGCTCTGCCTGACACCCGCGGCGGCCGAGACCATGCGGCTCGAATGGGTGATGCAGGGCCAGTTCGCCGGCCCGATCCTGGCCTTCGACAAGGGCTACTACAAGGAGGCCGGCGTCGACATCGAGCTGCTGCCGGCCGGGCCGGACATCAAGCCGTCGGTGACGGTGGCGACCGGCGCCGACACCTTCGGCATCGGCCACCCCAATCAGGTCATCTCGGCGCGCGCCAACGGTGCGCCGCTGGTGATGGTGAGCCAGCACGGCCAGAAGAGCGCCACCACCTACATCGCCCGCAAGGACAGCGGCATAAATTCGATCAAGGACATGGCCGGCCACAGCGTCGGCCTGTGGTTCGGCGGCGACGAGCAGGAGTTCCTGGCCATGCTCGCGCAGGCCGGCATCGACCAGTCCTCGGTCAAGATCGTCAGCCAGGGCTACGATATCATCGCCTGGCTCAACAAGGACTACGAGGTGATGCAGGTCACCCTCTACAACGAGCTGCAGCAGGTCTACCGGCAGGGCTACAAGAAGGAAGACCTCGTCTTCCTCGACCCGAGCGACGACGCCTCGATCATCAGCGGCGGCCTTTTCACCACCGAAAAGACCATCAACGAGAATCCGAAGGCGGTTCAGGCCGCCGTCGACGCGACGCTGCGCGGCTGGAAGGAAGCCATCGCCGACCCCAAGGCGGCGGCCGAGATCGTGCTGAAATACAACAGCGAACTGAAGCTCGACGAGCAGATCGACCAGATCAAGGCGATGGGCGAGCTGTTCTGCGCCGGCCCGACCCTCGACGGCGAGTTCGGCAAGTCGGAGCTGAAGAACTACGAGGTCGCCCAGAACATCCTCGTCGGCGCCAAGCTCATCGACCAGTCGATCGAACTCGACAAGGCCTTCACCAACAGCTTCTGGGACAAGGCGCCGGCCGAATACAAGAAAATCGACTGCGCATCGTGACCGGCGTGGCCGGCACGGGCGAGCGTTGACGGAAGGACGTGATGACGACGGTCAGGATCAGGCTGCTCTGGCACAAGCAGGCGCAGTTCGCCGGTTATCTTCTGGCGGAAAAGCTCGGGCTGGCGCGCCGCGCCGGCGTCGACATCGTCTGCGAAGGGCTCGACTTCAGTCAGAAGCACGTGGCGGCGGTGCTGGCCGGCGCCACTCAGATGGCGGTCGCCAGCCCTGCGCACATCCTGGAGAGCCGTGATCCCGCCGCCCTGCGTTTCGTCCTGGCCATCCAGCAGGAAAGCCCGCTGGTCTATCCCGTCCGCCGTTCCGACGGCATTGCCGGGCTCGCCGGCCTCGCCGGCCGCAAGGTCGGCGTCTGGCCGGGCCACGAGGACCTCGAACTGCGCTGGATGCTGCTGCGCGCCGGCGTCGATCCCGAAGCGGTGACCCGCGTCGAACTGCCCGACACGGTCGGGCCGTTCCTCGCCGGCGAGCTCGCCTCGGCGCAGATGACCAATTATCACGAACTGCACCACGTCGAGCATGAGCTCGGCCACGACGCCATCCGCGTGTTCTCCGGCAAGGACAGCGGCAGCTCCATCCTCAAGGACGGCCTCGCCGTTTCCGCTGATTTCGTCGAGGCGAATCCGGCCGCCGTGCAGGCGGTGGTCGACGCCGTGCTCGAAGGCTGGACCATCGCCTTCACCGACCCGGACCGCGCGATCGCCGCCTGCCTGGAGGCGCGCCCCGACATGGGCGAGGCCGAGCATCGCCGCCAGCTCGCCGATATCCGCGCGCTCGCCATGACCGGCGCCACGCTGAGCCATGGGCTCGGTTATCCCGACCCCGCGCATGTCGCCCGCGCCGTCGAGGCGATCCGCGACGTCGAGCGACGCGACGTGCCGCATGCCGGCATTCTCGACCCGCGCTTCTGGCAGGCCGCGCCTGCTTCCTTCCGCGCCAGGGTCTGGAATTGACCGACACCTTGCCCCGAACGGCCGACGTGGTCGTGGTCGGCGGCGGCATCGTCGGCACGGCGGTGGCGCGCCAGCTGGCGCATGACGGGCTGAAGACCGTCCTGCTGGAGGCGCGCGCCTTCGGCGGCGCGGTCAGCGGCGCCAGCCTCGCCTGCCTCGGCACCCACATGCACAATCTCGACGAGCTGGAGGTGCTGGTCGAGGCCTGCGCCCTGTGGCGCGAGCTGTCGGAAAACCTCGGCCGCCCGTTCGAATACAACCACAGCGGCCAGCTGCGTTTCATCCTGCGCGAGGAGGACGTCGCGGTGGCGCGCCGCTGGATCGACGGCGAGCGCGCCTTCGGCCTGCCGCCGGAGCTGCTGACGCCGGCCGCCGTGCGCGAGATCGAGCCGCTGCTGACCGGGCCGATCGTCGCCGCCAGCTGGTCGCCCGGTGATGCCACCGTCAATCCGTTTCTCGCGGTCCGGGCGCTGCTCGCCGACGGGCGTCGGCACGGCGTCTCCGCCTTCCATTCGACACCGGTTACCGGGCTCGCCATGCGCGGCGGCCGCGTCGTCGGCGTCGAGACCGCGAGAGGCGCGATCGCGGCGGAAACCACCGTCCTCGCCGCGGGCCCATGGACCGCGCCGCTCGCCGCCAGGGCGGGCCTCACCGTGCCGATCGTGCCGCGCCAGGCGCAATGCCTCGCCTCGGTGCGTCAGCCGCCGCGCATCCGCACCGTCGTCGGCGCCTGCGAGAGCGCCGGCGGCGTCGAAAGCGGCTACACCCAGATCCAGCAGGCGGTGAACGGCCAGATCCTGTTCAACACGGTGGTCGCCCCGGAGGCGACCAGGACCGATGCCGAGAACCGCGTCAACGAGGTGCCGCTGCGTTTCGTCCGCGATTCGGTACGCACGCTGGTGACGCTGTTTCCCAGCCTCGCCGACATCCTGATGCTGCGGTCCTGGGTGCGCTTCGAGGGCGTCACCCCCGACGACCGTTTCCTCGCCGGCCGCCTGCCGGTGGAGGGCCTCTGCATCGCCGCCGGCGACAACGGCACCGGCTTCTGCCGCGCGCCCTACCTCGCCCGGCTGATCAGCCGGCTGCTGCGCGCCATTCCCGCCAGGCCGGCCGACGCGCTCTACGATCCCGCGCGCTTCGCGGAGCTCAGGCCATGACCAAACCGGTCGCGCTCACGGTCAACGGCGAGACGGTGACGGCATCGGCCGGCGTGTCGCTGGGCAGCGTGCTGCACCGACACGGCACGGCGATGCGGCTCAGTCCCGGCAATGCCGCGCCGCGCGGCCTCTACTGCGGCATGGGCGTCTGCTTCGAATGCCTGGTCAGCGTCGACGGCCGCCCCGAGCGCGCCTGCATCACGCCGGTCAGGGAAGGCATGGCGGTCGAGGTGCCGGCATGAAGGCGAAGCGTCTCGGCTGCGACGTGCTGGTGGTCGGCGCCGGGCCGGCCGGCCTTGCCGCCGCCGCTGCCGCGCGCGAAAGCGGCGCCGACGTCATCTGCCTCGACCTGTTCGCGCAGGCCGGCGGCCAGTACGGCATGCGCCCCGCCCTGCCCGGCGGCGCCTTTGACACCGCCCCGCAGGTCGCCGCCGGCCGCGTCGCCGAGGCGCGTTGCCGCGAGCTCGGCGTGCGTTTCCTGTTCGACGCGGAGATCTTCTGGGCCGAGCCCGGCTTCACCGTCTTCGCGCGGCAGGCCGGCGATGCGCTGGCGATCGACGCAGCGGCCATGGTCGTCGCCACCGGCGCCATGGAACGCGCCATCCCCTTCGACGGCTGGACGCTGCCAGGCGTCATCACCGCGGGCGCCGCGCAGCGGCTGATCAAGGCCAACGCCACGCCGCCCGGCAACAACGTCGTGCTCGCCGGCAGCGGGCCGTTCCTGCTCGCCGTCGCCGACACCTTCGCCAAGGCCGGCCTGCGGCTCAGAGCCTTCGTCGAGCTGCGCAAGCCCGGCCTGTCGTCGCTGGCGCCGCTGCTGCGCCATCCCGGCCGGTTGGGCGAGGCGCTCGGCCTGCTCGGCGGCCTGCGGCGGACAAGGCCGTCCTTCCGCCTCGGCCATGTCGTCACCGAGGCGCTGGGCGACCGCAGGCTGGAGGCGGTCCGCATCGCCCCTCTCGGCAGCGACGGCCGGCCCGACAGGACGAATTCGCTGCTGCTCGACGGCGTCGACTGCCTGTGCATCGGCTACGGCTTCCGCCCGGTCATCGACCTGACCAGCCTGCTGCACGCCACGCACCGCTTCGACGACGGTCTCGGCGGCTGGCACTGCGTTGTCGACGCGGCGACGCAGCAGACCGACGTCGCCGGCCTCTACGCCGCCGGCGAGACGACGGGCATCGGCGGTGCCCTGCCGGCGCGGCTGAGCGGCCGGCTCGCCGGCCTGCACGCGGCGCGCCGTCTCGGCAAGGCCGCGCCGGCCGCGAACATCGAGGAGGTACGCCACGCACTGGCCGCGGCGCGCGACTTCGCCGCCGGGCTGGCAGGACTGTTCCCGTTCCCCGGCCATCTGGTCGAACAACTTTCGCCGTCATCCACGCTCTGCCGCTGCGAGGACGTGTCGCGGGCGGCGGTGGAGGCCGCGGTCGACGAAGGCGCGGCCGACGTGTTCTCCGTTAAGATGTGGACCCGCGCCGGCATGGGCCCGTGCCAGGGCCGCATCTGCGGACCGGCGCTCGGCGACCTCGTCGCTGCGCGCACCGGCGGCTCGGCGGCCGAGGCCGGCTACAACCGTCCGCACATGCCGTTGCGGCCGGTGCCGCTCGCCATCGCCGAGGCCGCTCTCGCGCTGGCCGCCCGTGAACCCGCAGGAGCACAGCAGGCATGACCGAGACGATTTCCAGTTCCGCGCGCTTCTATGCGATGCGCCTCGAGCCGGGCACCGACGTGCTCGCCGCCATCCAGGATTTCGTCGCGGCCAACGACTTGAAGGCCGTCGCCATCGTCACCGTGGTCGGCAGCCTGACCGACGCGGTGATCCGCTACGCCAACCAGCCCGGCGGCACGCTCAGTCAGGGCCATTTCGAGATCGTCTCCATGGTCGGCACCGTCGAGCCGACCGGCGCGCATGTGCACCTGTCGCTTTCCGACGGCGCCGGCGCGATGTTCGGCGGCCACATGCTGCCCGGCTGCCTCGTCTACACCACCGCGGAAATTGTGCTCGCCCACCTCCAGGATTTCGCCTTCGCACGCGTGCCGTGCCCGAAATCCGGCTATGACGAGCTCGCCATCCGGAACGTCGGATAACCAAGAGCAAGGGGAACTCTCATGAAATTCGATACACGCACACTTGTGCTGATGGCGATCGCCATCGTCATCAACGTCGTCGTCGGCCAGATCGCCGTGTGGGTGAAGCTGCCGCTCTATGTCGACGCGGTCGGCACCGTGCTGGTGGCGATCCTCGCCGGCCCGATCGCCGGGGCGGTCACCGGCGTGCTCACCAATCTGATCTGGGGCCTCGTCTCCGACCCCGTCGCCGCCGCCTTCTTCCCGGTCTCGCTGGTCATCGGCCTGGTCGCCGGCATCATGGCGATGTACGGCTGGTTCAGGACGCTCGGCAAGACGATCGTCTCGGGCATCGTCATCGGCGTCATCAGCACCATCGTCGCGGTGCCGATCATCGTCTACATGTTCGGCGGCGTCACCGGCGCCGGCACCGACTTCGCCACCGCCTATCTCGTCGCGGTCGGCCAGCAGCTCATCCAGTCGGTCGCCATCGCCAACCTCGCCACCAACCTGGTCGACAAGATCCTGACCTGCGTGATCGCCTGGATCATTGCCAGCCGCATGCCGAGCCGCTTCACCGCCAGCTTCCCCTTCTACCAGAGGGCGACGGCCTGACCATGATCGGCCAGCCGAGCCCGCATGCCGGCAAGACGCTGCTTTTCGTTCCGGGAAGCAGCTTCATCCACCGGATCAACCCGTTGACCAAGCTTGTCGGGCTTCTCTGGCTGGCGGCGACCACCTTCATGCTGCATCCGCTCGGCATGGCGGCGGTCGCCGTCGCGGCTTTCCTCTTCGGCGTCGTCGCTGGCGCCGGAGCGACCTTCGTCAAGCGTCTGTTCCTGACGCTGCTGCCGCTCGCCATCGCGCTGTTCGTCATCCACGGCGTGCTGATCGAGCGGGAGGACATGATCGACCACGGCTTCATCTCGGTCAGCCCCGCCGGCCTGAACTACATGTTCGGCATTCTCGTGCGCGTGGCGGCGCTGCTGACGGTGTCGCTGCTGTTCGTCACCACCACGCACCCCGCGGTGCTGCTCAAGGCGCTCGACAGCCACGGCGTCTCGCCGGGCATCGCTTATCTCATCTCCAGCCCGCTGCTTCTGATCGAGCCGTTCTCGGCCCGCGCCCGGGCCATCCGCGACGCCCAGCAGGCGCGCGGCCTCGATCTGACCGGCAGTTGGATTGCACGCGCAAAGGCATTCCCGGCACTGCTGATCCCGCTGGTCACGCTGGCGCTCTCAGATCTCGACCAGCGCGCCTCGGTGCTCGACGGCCGCGCCTTCCGCGCCCGGCCGTTCCGCACCGTGCTCGACGCGCCGCCCGACCAGCCATGGGAGCGCTGGCTGCGGCGCCTGCTGCTCCTTGCCATCCCGCTGCAGTTTGGGCTCGTCTTATGGCTTTGATCGAGATCGACGACCTGACCTTCGGCTACGGCCTGAAGGGTCCGACCGTGCTCGACGGCCTCAGCCTGTCGATCGAAGCGGGCGAGCGTGTCGCCATTCTCGGCGGCAACGGCTCCGGCAAGACGACGCTGGCGCACTGGATCGCCGGCTGGCTGCCACGTCCCGGCATGGCCGCATCGCGCGGCGACGTGCTGGCCGAGGGGAAGCCGTGGCCCGAGTGGACGGCGCTCGACCGCGCCGCGGCGGTGCAGTTCGTCGGCCAGGTGCCGATGCAGCAGCTGTCCGGCTTCGCCTTCACCGTCTACGACGAGATCGTCTTCGGGCCGGGCAATCTGGGCCTGCCCGCCGACGAGATCCGCAGCCGCGCCGAACGGGCGATCGACATCTGCAAGCTGGAGCACCTGCTGGAGCGCGACCCCTTTACGCTTTCGGGCGGCGAGCAGCAGCGGCTGTCGATCGCCGCGGCGCTGGTGATGAACCCGAAGGCGCTGGTGCTCGACGAGCCGACCGGCAATTTCGACCCGGAATCGCGCGACAATCTGCTCGACCAGATCAACCGCCTGCCGGCGGAACTGACCGTCATCCTCTGCGACATGGCGCTGAAGCCGGCGCTGGCGGTCGCCAGCCGCTTCGTGCTGCTCGACGAAGGCCGCATCGTCGCCGACGGCCCAGCGCAGGAGGTGTTCCGGCACCCGGCCGCGGTCGGCATCTTCGGCGTGCCTTCCGTGATGGAGGCCGCGCTCGTCGCCCGCGAGGCCGGCAGATGGCCGGACGGCGCCGACCTGCCGCTCACCTTCGACCAGGCGGCCCGCCTGTTCCGGGAGATGCCGGCATGCTGAGGGCCGAGGGCGTCGCCTATCATTATCCCGGTGGAGCGGATGTGCTGAAGGACATCGGCTTTTCCGCCGGGCCGGGAGAGATTCTGGCGCTGGTCGGCAGGAACGGCGCCGGCAAGAGCACGCTGCTCCGGCTGCTCAACGGCCTGCGCAAGCCGACGCGCGGGACGATCACCGTCGGCGGCATGAACACTTCCGACACGCCGACGCACATCGTGTCGCGCGCCATCGGCACCGTCTTCCAGGCCCCCGAGCAGCAGATCTTCAACGCCACCGTGCGCGACGAGGTGATGTTCGGGCCGAAGAACCTGCCGGTCGCGCCGGACGAGCGCGAGCGCCGGGTGAACGAGGCGCTGGCACGTACCGAACTCACCGACTACGCCGGACAGCACCCGCTCGACCTCGACCAGGCGCGCCGCCGCTTCGTCGCGCTTGCCTCGGTGCTGGCGACCGGCCCGGCGGCGCTGCTGCTGGACGAGCCGCAGCGCGGCCTCGACGCCCGCGGCCGCGCCCTGCTCGAAGGCATCGTCCGGCAGGAGCAGCAGGCCGGCCGCTGCATCGTCATCGTCTGCCACGACATGGAGTTCGTCGCCCGGCTGGCCACCCGCGTCATCGCGCTTTCGGACGGCCGGCTGTCGGCCGACATGCCGCCGCTCGCCTTCTTCGCCGATCCGGCGCTGACCGCCGGAGCCAGCGTCGAGGCGCCGGACATCGTACGGCTGTCGCAGGCATTGGGGCTGGCACCCACCCTCACCCCGACGGACTTCGCGCAGGCGTGGCTCGCCCAAAGACAAAAAGCATCCCGGGACTGACATGCGACTGATCATCGATACCGATACCGCCGGCGACGACGCCTTCTCCATTCTCCTGGCGCTGAAGACCCCCGGCGTGACGCTCGAGGCGATCACCGTCTGCAACGGCAATGTCGACTTCGCGCAGCAGGTCGAGAACGCGCTCTATACGCTGGAGATCGCCGGATTTTCCGGAAAGGTCCCGGTCCATGCCGGCTGCCCGCTGCCACTGCTGCGCAAGCCGGTCGACGCCACCGAATTCTTCGGCGTCGACGGCATGAGCGACGCCGGCTTCCCGAAGGCCAGGCAGCGGCCGGAAAAGACCCATGCCGTCGACGCCATCATCGACCTGGTGATGAGCAACCCCGGCGAGATCGACATCGTCGCCCAGGCGCCGCTGACCAACATCGCCACCGCCTACGCCAAGGAGCCGAGGATCGTCGAGGCGGTCCGCCATCTGTGGATCATGGGCGGCACCGACAACGCGCTAGGCAACACGACGCCCGCTTCGGAGTTCAACTTCTATGTCGATCCCGAGGCGGCCAGGATGGTCATCAATGCCGGCTTCCGCATGACGCTGTCCACCTGGACGCTGACGATGAAGTCGGGCGTCCTGCCCGACGCGGCGCTGGCCTGCATCGAGGCGATGGACACGCCGCTGTCGCGTTTCTTCATGCGCGTCAGCCAAGCGCCGTTCGGCCGCACCGCGGTGCGCTACGGCCGGCCGCTCAGCACCCACCCGGATTCGCTCACCTGCGCCTGCGCCATCGACGAGAGCCTGATCCTGGAAGCTGCCGACTGCCTGGTCGACGTCGAGACCGGCAGCGAGCTGACCCGCGCCTATTCGAGCATCTGCGTGCCGCTGTCGGAGGAAGAAGCGAAGATCGACAAGCTGTGGCCGGCCGGCAAACCGAACTGCCGCGTCATCCGCACGGCCGACACCGCCCGCTTCGCCGACATGCTCGTCGCCACCCTTTCCGACTGATCGCGGCCGAACCGCGGCAGACCGCATACAGGAGACCACAATGGACCTCGATCTAAAAGGCAGGACGGCGCTGATCACCGGCGCCTCGAAAGGCATCGGCCTGGCGCTCGCCCACGTCCTGGCGAAGGAAGGCTGCCACCTGCACCTTGCCGCCCGCAACGGCGAGGCCATGCAGGCGGCCAGGCGCGAGATCGAGGCCGGCCACGGCGTCAGGGTCACCGTGCACGCGCTCGACCTGTCGAGCACCGAGGCGATGGAGAAGCTCGCCGACGACGCCGGCGAGATCGACATCCTCGTCAACAATGCCGGCGACATTCCCGCCGGCTCGCTCGACATCGTCGACGACGCCGCCTGGCGCAAGGGCTTCGACCTGAAGGTGTTCGGCTACATCACGCTGGCGCGCGCCTTCTATCCCAGGATGAAGGGCAGGAACGGCGTCATCCTCAACATCATCGGCAATTCCGGCGAGAACTGGGACGCCAGCTACATCGCCGGCAGCACCGGCAACGCCGCGCTGATGTCGTTCACCAAGGCGCTCGGCGGCACCAGCCTCAACGACGGCGTGCGTGTCGTCGGCGTCAATCCCGGCCCGGTCGCCACCGACCGCATGCTCAAGATCATGAAACGCAAGGCGATCGACATGCTCGGCGACGAGGGCCGCTGGGAGGAGCTGTTCGACAAATATCCCGGCAAGCGCCCGGCCACCGCCGAGGAGGTCGCCGACCTCTGCGCCTTCCTGTCGTCGCCGCGCGCCGGCTACATCACCGGCACCGTCGTCACCATCGACGGCGGCATCGCCGCCCGCGGCTCGGTCATCTGACCGGCAGGCGGAGCGGGCGATCGCATATGACATACGGCGGCGCCGCACCCCCACCCCTAACCCCTCCCCACAAGGGGGAGGGGGACCTTGCGGCAGCCATGCCGAGCAAGACCTCCGACGATTGGTGTTTGGCAGAGACGCAAGCCGGTCCCCCTCCCCCTTGTGGGGAGGGGTTAGGGGTGGGGGTACCTTCACACGCGACAACCCTGCCGAGCCGAGCAAACCAACGCCCCCAGTTCAAGTGAAAGACGACACAGCCATGAGCGGCTTCAGCACGCGCAACAAATATTTCGACGAGCTCTTCGCCACCGAGGGCCTGCTGTGGATGGGGCAGAACACCAACCACATCCCGGCCCACCCGGCCGTCAGGGCGGCGATGCTGGCCTCGGTCGAGGCAGCCGAGTTCAACGCCTACGCCCCGCCGCTCGGCTTCGAGGCGCTACGCCAGGCGATCGTCGACGACCTCGGCGTCTCCGGCGTCGAGGCCGTGGTGACCGAGGGCGGCGTCAACGCGCTCGCCACCATCTGCCGCGCCCGCTGCCGCCCCGGCACGACGCTGGTCACCACCGACCCGACCTGGAAATGGCCGTGCCTGTTCGCCCGCCAGCAGGGTGCCGAGGTGATCGAGATCCCGATCTACGACCCGGCGACCGACTACAAGCTGACGCCGGAGGCGCTGGCCGCGGCGGTCGACGAGCGCACCGCGATCGTCTACATCGTCGACCCCAACAACCCGCTCGGCATCTGCTACGGCCGAGCCGAGATCGAGGCGTTCTCCGCGATCGCCCGGCGCCACGGCGCGCTGCTTGTGCATGACTGCACCTATCGCGACTTCGCCGACGGCCATCACCCGGCGCTCTTCGCCTCGACCGAAAACACCATCGTGTCGATGAGCTTTTCCAAATGGCTGGGGCTCGCCGGCATCCGCGTCGGCGCCTTCGTCGCCGCGCCGGAGCTTGCCGCCGAGATCGCCTCGTGGTCGACCGGCGTGCTCGGCGGCAGCGTGATTGCCCAGCGTGCCGCCCAGGCCGGCCTCTCGGTCAAGCCGGCGTGGATGGCCGACGTGCGCCGCATCAACCGCGCCAACCAGCAGCACATCAAGGCAGCCTCCGAGGCCGAGGGTTTCGTGCTGCCGGTCTACCCCTCGCACGGCAATTTCCTCGTCATCGAGACCGTCGGCGCCGGCATCCGCCCGGAGGCGCTGGTCGCCGCGGCCAAGCGGCAGGGCATCATGATCCGCCAGGGCACCTACCACACCGAACGTTTCGGCGACCGCTTCATCAAGGTCAGCACCTCGGTGCCGGCCGAATGGGCGGAGGTTTTCTGCGACAAGCTGCCGGCGCTGGTCGAAGAGGCGCGCAGGCTGAACGACGTCGAGGCGCAGTTCTAGTTTTACGTGTATCACTCGAAACCGCCGCGCGGTTTCGAGTGGCTTCGAGGAGGCTCCATGCGCATCACCACCAGCGACGGCGTCGGCCTGCATGTCGAGCAAGCGGGCGACGGCCTGCCGATCCTGTTCATCCACGAGTTCGGCGGCAACCACCAGAGCTGGGAACCGCAGATGCGGTTCTTCGCCCGGCGCTACCGCTGCATCAGCTACGCCGCGCGCGGCTACGCTCCGTCGGACATTCCGGACAGCCTCGACGCCTATTCGCAGAAGATCGCGGTCGACGACGCCGTCGCCGTGCTCGATGCGCTCGGCGTCGACAAGGCGCACATCGTCGGCCTGTCGATGGGCGGCTTCGCCACCGTGCATTTCGGCCTGGAGGCGCCTGGGCGCGCCCTGTCGCTGACGGTCGCCGGCGCCGGCTACGGCTGCGAGAAGGCGTTCGAGGATTATTTCCGAAAGGTGTCGCTGGAGGTCGCAGACAATTTCGAGACGCTCGGCGCCCGCGAATTCTCGAAAATATACGCGCTCGGCGCCAGCCGCGTGCAGTTCCAGAACAAGGACCCGCGCGGCTGGCGCGAATTCGCCGACCGCCTCGCCACCCATTCCGACCGCGGCGCGGCGCTGACCATGCGCGGCGTGCAGGCCCGCCGGCCGTCGTTCTACGACCTGGAGGACCGGCTCAGGCTTATGGAGGTGCCGACCCTGGTCGTGGTCGGCGACGAGGACGACCACTGCCTGCAACCCGGCATCTTCCTCAAGAAGACCATCCCCGCCTGCGGCCTGTCGGTGTTCCCCAAGACCGGCCACACCCTCAATCTGGAGGAGCCGGACGCCTTCAACCGCCTGCTCGCCGCGTTTTTCGCTCAGGTCGAGGCCGGCAAATGGGGCAAACGTGATCCGCGCGCCTTGCCAGGCCAGATCATGCGCACGAAATAACCGCGGATGACCAAGCGTGTGCGCATCGCCATCGATCCCGACCGCCTGTGGACGCGGCTGATGCGGCTCGCCGAGATCGGCGCCACGCCCGCCGGCGGCGTCGACCGGCAGGCGCTGACGGACGGCGAGGCTTTGGCCTGGCGGCAGCTGATCGCCTGGGGCGCCGAGGCCGGGCTGTCGGCCTTCACCGACCCGGCCGCCAACCTCTTCCTGAAACTGGCCGGCAAGGACCCCGCCCTGCCGCCGCTGCTCATCGGCAGCCATCTCGACACCCAGCCGGCCGGCGGCAGATTCGACGGCGCCTTCGGCGTCCTGGCCGCGCTCGAGGCGGCCACCGCGATCGCCGCGGCCGGCGCGGTGCCGGAGCGCGACATCCTCGTCGTCGCCTGGATGAACGAGGAAGGCTCGCGTTTCGCGCCGGGCATGATGGGCTCGGAAGCCTTCGCCGGGCAACGCAGCGTCGCCGCCATCCGCGCCGCCGTCGACAGCGACGGTGTCAGCGCCGGCACGGCGATCGACCGCCTGCACGCCGCCTTCCCCGAGGTGCCGGCCGGGCCGCTGGGCTTCCCCGTTCATGCCTATGTCGAGCCGCATATCGAGCAGCACGTCCTGCTCGAGCGGGCCGGCAAGGTGATCGGCGTCGTCACCGGCATCCAGGGCAAAAAAACCTTCGAGGTCGAGATCGCCGGCGAGCGGGGCCACGCCGGCACGCTCGCCACCGCCGACCGCAAGGACGCTATGGCCGCCTTCGCGAGGGTCGCCGCCGCGCTCTACCAGCGCGTCGGCGGCCATGATCCGAAAACCAAGTTCACCATCGGCCGCGTCGAGGTCCATCCCAACGCCCCGTCGGTGATCGCCGACCGCGTCCGCTTCCGCATCGATCTCCGCCACCCCGACAACGCCACGCTCGATTACGGCGGCCGCGGCGTCCAGCATCTCACCACGGTATTCGCCGAGCCCTGCGCGGCCGTGGTGACCCCGCTGGTCTCGGCCGCCTCCAACGACTTCGATGCCGGCCTGCGCGCGATGATATCGGCCGCCGCCGAACGGCGCGGCTTCCCGGCGATGCCGGTCCTGTCCTTTGCCGGCCACGACGCCCGCCAGCTCGCCACGCTGTGCCCGAGCGCCATGATCTTCATCCCCTGCCGCGACGGCATCAGCCACGCCGAAACCGAATGGGCCGAGCCGGCGCATGTCGCGGCCGGTGCGCAGGTTTTGTGCGACGTGGCCATGCAGGTGGCCGGTGTCGCTGGAAAATCAGTCGGATAGATCAGGTTCCTGATTCGAATTGTCCGCTTTGGCGGCATCGACGGTTGCGCCGCCCCTCATCCGCCTGCCGGCACCTTCTCCCCGTGAAGAACGGGGAGAAGGAAGCAGTGGTCGCCATTTCACCAACCGTCAGCGTCGAAGATTGGCGAAACACATGCGGCCGGCGTCTCTCTCCCCGCGTGCGGGGAGAGATGTCCGGCAGGACAGTGAGGGGCAACACCGCCCTGCCCGCGCCACGCGCTCACCTCACCCCCTCCGGCCCGGCCCCGCACACGATGGCGCAGACGCGCTCTCCCGCCCGCACCGCGACGCGGTTCTCGCGCAGCGCGGCGATCGCCGCGGCGCCGCTGAGATCGGCTGCAAGCCCCATCTCGAACCACAGCCAGCGCGCCGCCGCCTGCATCTCGGCGTCGTCGACCAGCACGATCTCGTCGACGCGCTCGCGCACCAGCTCGAAGATGCGGTCGTCGGTTTTGGCGCAGGCCATGGTGGCGACCGCGGTGGTCACTTCGTCCAGGCCGATGTTCTCGCCCGCCGCGATCGCGTTGAGCAGCACCGGGCAGCCCTTCGCCTCGATGCCGACGACCCGTACCGACGGCGCCAGCGCCCGGATCGCCGTGGCGACGCCGCTCACCAGCCCGCCGCCGCCCATGGCGACCAGAATGGTGTCCACGTCGGGCATCTGCTCGAGGATTTCCAGGCCGACCGTGCCTTGCCCGGCGACCACGTGCGGATCGGCGAACGGGTGGAAATAGGCCGCGCCGGTCGCCGCGACGAAGTCGAGCGCGGCGGCATTGGCCTCGTGCCAGACCGAGCCGACGATACGCGTCTCGGCGCCCCACGCCTTGAGTTTTTCGAGCTTCGCCGGAGAGGCGTTGGACGGCAGGAAGATCGTCGTCGGCACGCCGGCCATCCAGCCGGCACGCGCGGTGGCCAGCCCGTGATTGCCGCCCGAGGCGCAGACGATGCCCCTGGCGAGATCGGCCTCGTCCATCGACAGCAGCCGGTTGGTGGCGCCGCGCGCCTTGAACGACCCGGTGACCTGCAGCAGTTCGAGCTTCAGCCCGACGCGAGCCGGCGACAGCGGCGACTTCGTTTCGGTGACGTCCAGCATCGGCGTGCGCCGGACATGGCCGCCGATCCGCTCCGCCGCCGCTCGAATATCCTCGATGCCGATCACGCCGTGTCCTTTCCTGAGCTCTGGCGGCTGCATTACCAAGCCGGCAATGCGCTGCACCCAGGACGGGGACCGTAGCCGATTCCCGCCGCCGCACAACGCGTTGCGGCAGTCGCCGGACGCTTCGAAATCGAGGAAAAGCTGGCGTTCGCCTCACTGCCCTTGAAGGGCCGCCCCTCACCCCGCCCTCTCGTGGTGAACAGCGGGGAGAGGGAACGCCAACGTCGTGGCCAGCCCCCTTCTCCCCGTCCTTCCCGGGGAGAAGATGCCGGCAGGCAGATGAGGGGCGGCGCTTGCGCCTGGGATTCATTGTCAGCATCTGTCAGGATTATTTTCCTGATTTTATCCCCTCCCTCTCAGACCTGAGCGACAATCCCGCCCAAGGAGACGGCCATGGACTGGAATGCGGCGATCGACAAGAACCGTGAAGCGCTGAAGCGCGTGCTGGCCATGCTCGTCGCCATGGCCGAAGTCGGGCTCGGGGGACAGTCCTTTCGGCGGGAAGGCGCGGACGCTTCAGGGTTGACGCTGGCCGAAACAAGTAAACTGTCCCCGGCACTTACTCTCCCGCGCCATCTCTACCGCTACCTGCTGGGGCTGCTGCGTCCGGCCGAGGCGGCGGCGCGGCGGCTGATCATCGTGGCGGCGCGCGGCCTCGTGGTGCCGCCGCCGCACCCGCGCCAGCCGGCGATCCCGCGCAACGCCGGCCCGCCGAAAAGCCGTATCCCGGGCATCCCGCCGCTGCCCTTGCTCGACCCGCTGACGCCCTGGAGCGTCCGCGCCCGGCCGGTGCCCGGCCGCGGCGTCCCGCGCATCTCGGTTCCCGGCTACAGCGAGCCTTTCACGATCCGCCTGTCGTCGGCCGACGATCCGATCGACGCGACGCGGCTCGCCTTGCGCCTCAAGGCACTGGGCGCCGCCCTCGACGACCTGCCCCGCCACGCTAAACGCTTCGCCCGCTGGCGGGCGCGTCTGGCGCGGCGGCCGAGTTCCCCTCCCCCTTGCGGGGAGGGGCTAGGGATGGGGGTACGGCACCGCCGAGCGTCGCACCGGCTGGTACATGCGATTCCTCGGTCGCGCCGGCTGTGGCCGCTGCGCCCCGGCCGGCCGCCCGGCTGGCGTCGAAAACCCGTTCACGAGGTGCACGAGGTTCTGGACGTTTTGCACGGGCTTGCCCACTGGGTGCTGGAAGCGCCCGACACGTCGTGACAGCAGCCCTCCCCTGCAAGGCGGAGGGCTGGCGACCGGCGCGTTTTCCGCGGGCCGGCGGCGATTAGCTGCGCCCGCCGTCATCCCGGCCGACCGCAAGCGAGAGCCGGGACCCTTCCGGAACGACGGCGACGATGATCGGCCGTTGGCTCCGCCCCTCACTGCCCTTCCGGGCATCTCTCCCCGCACGTGGGTAGGGCAACCGCATATGAAGGTACCCCACCCCTAGGGGACCGGCTTGCACACCGGGAACCAAACGCTGAAGGTTTTGCGCGGCATGGCGGCCGCAAAGTCCCCCTCCCCCTTGTGGGGAGGGGTTAGGGGTGGGGGTACAGCGCTACCAAACGCCGTATGCGATTGCCCGGCCGTCCTTACGGGGGAGAAGGGCCGGCAGGCCCACGACCCTGAACAGAACGCCACCGCCTATTTGAGATACATCCGCGTCGGGTCGATCGCCCGCAGGATGGTCAGCTCCTCGGCCGACGGCGGCGCGCTGACCGGGATGTCGTCCGGGATGTCCGGCCGGAACCCCATGTTGTCGAGCACCGCGTCGATGCTCACGCCGGGATGCAGCGCGCTGACCGACAGCCGACGCGTCTCGGGATGGCAGTCGAACACGCAGAGATTGGTGACGACCTTCAGCACGCCGCCGGCGATCAGCCCAGATTTTGCGCGCGACTGTCCGCCGGCGACGTAGCCGGGGCTGGTGATGAAGTCGACGCTCTCGACGAAACGTTTCTTCTCGTGCGGCATGATCACGATGGTCTCGGCCAGGCTGGCGATGTCGTTGCCGCCGCCGGAGCCCGGCAGCCGCGTCGACGGCTGCCGGTGGTCGCCGAGATAGGAGCTGTTGACGTTGCCGTACTGGTCGATCTGGGCGCCGCCGATGAAGCCGATGTCGACATAGCCGCGCTGCAGCAGCGCCAGCACGTCGGTCGGGCTGAGCAGCATGTTGGCCTTCTCGGCGGTGCGCATCTCGTTGGTCGACGGCGGCAGCCGGCCGGGCTGGATGAACGGTCCGATAATGCCGCCCTCGAACAAAATGGTGAGGCTGGGCGCGTTCAGCCGCTGCGCCAGCGTCGCGCCCAGCAGCGGCACGCCGACGCCGGCGAAGATGATCAGCCCGTCGCGCATGACGCGCGAGCACATCACCGATAGGAGTTCGGAGGTCGTGTAGGCTTCGGTCGCCTCGTGCTTGCCCATGTCGGTCCTCCTCAGCCCCTCGCCTCGACGCCGATCTTCGCCAGGAAGCCGTTCCAGTCGCGCGGCTCGAAAATATGCTCGCGCATATAGTCGAGCGCGCCGGCCAGGCCGTTCTTGCGGGTGAAGTCGGCGTAGTCGTCCATGCGTTTGTAGAACGGGTCGTAGCAGCCGGCGCATTCGTGCGGGGCGGCGCCGTAGGGCACCTCGACCACGGCGTCGACGGCCATGAACGGGATCCTGGTGTGATCGGGCGCCTGCCGGATCTCGTCGTTGGCGATGATCTTTTCGGTGGTCAGGATCACCCGGTCGGCGGCCATGGCGATGTCGGCGTCCATGAACGGCAGGCCGTCATATTGCGCGTTGCCGTATTTGTCGGCGCGCTGCACGTGGATGAGCGCGACGTTGGGGTAGAGCGCCGGCAGGAGCAGCAGCGGGTCGCCGGTGTACGGGCAGGTCATGGTCTCAAGTTTCGTCACCAGCGCTTCGGGCATGGTGGAGCCCATCATCACCCTGGTCGGCATGAACGGGATGCCCATGGCGGCGGCCCGGTACATCATGCCGAGGCTCATGTGGCTCCATTCCTCGTAGGTCACCTTGCCGTTCTCGACATAGTCGCGCATCACCCGCGACAGGCCCCAGACGATGCCCTGGCTGAACCAGCTGGTCATGTATTTGTCGACGCAGCCGCCGGCGAGCAGGAAGTCGCCCTCGGTCGAGGTGATCGAGCGCGACACCGTCAGGTGTTTCTTCTGCTGCCGCACGATCTCCCACACGGCGGCGAACGGCGTGCGCGAGAACGTGTTGCCGCCGATCGCGACATGGTCGCCGTCCCGGATGGTGGCGATCGCTTCGGGCAGCGACGTCACCTTGTCGCGCAGCCCGCGGTTGCGCGCCGCCAGACGCTTGCGCAGGTCGAGATAAGGCAGCGTGTCCGGGGCGCTCTGCTGGTTGGTCGTCATCGGTCTGGCCTCGCTCAAAAAGTCCGGCGCTCAGTCGAGCGTGATGATGATGTTGCTCATGGCGTCGAGCTTTGCGGTCGCGCCGGGCGGCACCACGCAGGTGGTGTCGTATTCCTCGACGATGCAGGGGCCGCGCCGCGGTTCGCCGAGTGCCGCGCGCGGGATGACCGCGGTTTCCAGCCAGCCGTGCTCGCGGCCGAAATAGGCCTGGCGCGGCGGTTGCTCCGCCTGCAGGTCGCCATGGTGGCGCTGCGGCTGGCCCGGCTTCTGCGTGTCGCGCCGCGCCGCCAGCCCGGCCACCTGGATGCTGATCAGCTGCACCGGCTCGTCGAACGAGGCGCGGTGGCCGTAGGTGCGCTCGTGCTCGTCGCCGAATGCCTCCTCGATCGCGCGGACACGCTCCGGCGTCAGCGGCCCGGCGGGGACCGGGATGCTGATCTCGAAGGTCTGGCCCTTGTAGCGCATCGCCGCGAAGTGGCGGATGGTCATCTCGTCGTCGGCGAAACCGTCGGCGCGAAGCTGCGCCACCGCCTTGTCCTCCAGCGACCCCCAGGCCTGCGCCCACGCCGCCGGCTCGAGGTCGCGCAGCAGGTCGCGCATCGTCTCGGTGTAATAATGCTCGACGTCGGCGTAGAGCAGGCCGTAGGCCGAGAACAGGCCGGCCGAGGGTGGCACCAGAATGGTGCGGATGCCGAGTTCCTGCGCCATGCCGGCGGCGAACAGCGCGCCGTTGCCGCCGAGCGCGAACAGCGTGAAGCCGCGCGGGTCGCGGCCGCGCTCCGACGACACCGCCTTGATGGCGCGGATCATGTTGGAGATGGCGATCTGGCGGGCGCCCCACGCGGCGGTGGTCACGTCGACGCCCATCGGCCTGGCCAGCAGCTCGTCGTAATACCGGCGGCTGCGCTCGGCGTTGAGCTTCAGCTCGCCGCCGACGAGGTAGTGCGGATTGATGTAGCCGAGCAGCACGTTGGCGTCGGTCACGGTCGGCCGCTCGCCGCCCTTGTCGTAGCACAGCGGTCCCGGATTGGCGCCGGCGCTTTCCGGGCCGATCTGCATGGAGCCGCCGGCGTCGATCCAGACGATCGAGCCGCCGCCGGCGCCGACTTCGGCGACGTCGATCGCCGGCACGGCGAGCAGGTAGCCGCCGCCGGTCAGCAGCCGCGACGAGATCATGATTCCGCCGCCGACCGAATATTGCTGCGACAGCACGAACTTGCCGTCCTCGGCGACGGACGCCTTGGCGGTGGTGCCGCCCATGTCGAAGCTGATGATGTTGTCGTGGCCGCTCTCGATCGCCCGGCGCACCGCGCCGACCACGCCGGCCGCCGGCCCGGACTCCACGATGTTGACCGGCTTCTCGCTGGCGTCCTTGGCGGTGGTCAGGCCGCCGTTCGACTGCATCAGCAGGATCGGCGCCTTCATGCCCCTGCCGTGCAGGCTGTCGCCGAGGTTCTTCAGGTAGGAGGCGACGATCGGCATGATGTAGGCGTTGACGACGGTGGTCGAGGTCCGCTCGTATTCCTTGATCTGCGGCAGCACCTCGGAGCTGACGCTGATCGGCAGGCCCGGCGCCAGCTCGCGGATCACCTCGGCGACCAGCTGCTCGTGCGCCGGGTTGGCATAGGAGTTGAGCAGGCACACCGCGATGCCCTCGACGCCTTCGCCGAGCAGCCGCCGCACCGCCGCCTCGACCTCGGCGCGCGCCAGCGGCTTCGTGATCGCTCCCGCCGCGTCGACGCGCTCGTCGACGACGAGGCGCAGGTAGCGTTCGACCAGCGGCGCCGGCTTGTCCCAGCGCAGGTCGTAGAGTTTCGGCATGCGCAGGTTGCGGATTTCGAGGATGTCGCGGAAACCCTTCGTCGCGATGAGGCCGATGCGGGCGCCCTTCAGCTCGAGGATGGTGTTGGAGCCGACGGTCGTGCCGTGCAGGAACTCGGTGATCCCATCGAGGCCGAGCCCGGCCGGCTCGAGCACGCCGGCAAGCCCTTCGATGATGGCGCGGGCGTAATTGTCGGCGGTGGAGGACACTTTCCGGGTAAAAGTCTCGCCCTTGGCGTTGACGACGACGAGGTCGGTGAAGGTGCCGCCGATGTCGATGCCGACGCGGCATCCGCCCGGCTTGGTCCTGTCCAGCATGTCTGCGGTCTTTCCTGTATTCGGCTGCGTTCGGGACAGGGCTCAGTCGCCCCAGTTGACGAATTCGGCGGCGCTGCCGTTGCGCAGTCGGCCGCGCAGCGCGGTGGTCGCGCCGTGGTCGATGACGAGCGCCTGCTCGTCGAAGACGAGGCCGTATTCCGCGCGCGCCGCCGCCGGGCTGATGATCTCGTTGCGCACGTCGCGCAGCACCGCCGCGGGCTCGCGGTCGAGCGGGTCGCCCCAGCCGCCGCCCCCGGGCAGCACGTAACGAAACTCGTCGCCCTCGTTGACGCCGATGGTGACCTTGGAGCCGATCGCCTTGTCGCCCTTGCCGGGGTTCAGGCTGACCGAACCGGGCTTGCCGGCCTTGCCGCCGTAGAGTCCGTAGGCGCGTATCGTCTGCCGGTCGGCGCGGATCTGCAGCGTCGCGTTGGGAACCTTGATGCGGTAGTCCCGGTAGAACGGCGCGCCGCCGCGGAACTTGCCGGCGCCGCAGCGGTCCTGCGCGAACTCGTAGGCGAGGATTTCGACCGGGTGCTCGGATTCGATCTGCTCGACCGACTGCGAGGCCATGTTGACGAAGATGTTGGAGATGCCGTCGATGCCGTCGGCCCAGGGGCGACCGCCCCAGGTGCCGCAGGAAAAATCGACATAGACGAAGCGCTCGCCGGACGGGGCGAAACCGGCGATGGTGACGCCGACATTGCCGCCGTCGGACGCCGCGAACACCCGGTCCGGCACCATGCGCGCCAGCGCGCCGAAGGCGCAGTCGACCATGCGGAAGCCGGTCAGCGCGCGGGCGGCGCAGGCGCCAGGCATGGCGACGTTGGCGATCGTGCCCTCCGGCGCCACCGTCTTGATGATGCGGAAGATGCCGTCATTGTTGGGGATGCCGCCCGGCAGGATGGAGCGCAAAGCGGTGTAGGAGGCGGCTTCCGTAACCGACAGCGTGCAGTTGATGGCGCCCTTCACCTGCGGGGCGCTGCCGGTCCAGTCGAACTCGACCGCCTCGCCGTTCTTGCGCACGGTCACGAACAGCCGGATCGGCTGGCCGATGTCCATGCCGTCGTCGTCGATCCAATCCTCGAACGAGAATTCGCCGTCCGGCAGTTCCTTCACCGCCGCCCTGGCGAGGCGCTCGGTATAGTCGATGATCTCGCGCATGTGGACGGTCGAGGCCTCGATGCCGTAGCGGTCGACGAGCGCGAGAATCTTGCGCTGTGCGATCTCGCAGGCGGCGAGCTGCGCCCGCAGGTCGCCGCAGAGCTGGACCGGCAGCCGGACATTGCTGCGGATCAGCGTCCACAGCGCCTCGTCATGCTCGCCGGCGGCGACCAGCTTGAGTGGTGGGATGCGCAGACCTTCCTGGAAGATTTCGGTCGAGTTGACCGAGTTGGAGCCGGGCACGTGGCCGCCGACATCGACGTGGTGCGCGGTGGTCGCGGCGAAGGCGATGAGCTTTCCGGCCGCGAACACCGGCTTGAGGATAAAGATGTCGGGCAGGTGCATGCCGCCCTCGAACGGATCGTTGAGCACGAACACGTCGCCCTCGTCGATGCGCCCGGCGAACTTCTTCATCACCGCCTGCAGCGCGGTGCGGATCGATCCCAGATGCACCGGCAAGGTCAGGCCCTGCGCCACCAGCCGGCCCTCGGCGTCGGCGATGCCGGTGGAAAAATCCATGTTGTCGCGCAGCACGCCCGAGTAGGTCGTGCGGCAGATGGTGACGGCCATCTCGTCGGCGATCGAGAAGAGCTCGTTCTTGAACAGCTCGAACTCGATGAAGCCGCCATCTTCCGCCCGAACCATGGCTGATGCCGCCATCCCGGTATTCCTCCGCATGTGATCGATGCTAAGTAAGTATTCTTTTACAACGGTCGCTGTCAATGCCCCTCCCCGTCATTTTGTGCGACTCAGCCAAGACCGGCAGGCAATTTTCGGCGACCGAAATAATGCGGCACCTGGCCCAGCCGCTTGACAGAACTGGCGTAGTAAGTACTTAATTACTTCCGCAGCATCGGCTGACGATTGAGCCGTTCTGGAGACTCGCAGGCAGGCAAAACCCATCGGAAATCATAGGTCGCAACGGCGGAGGTGCGGTTGCGGCATCGCCTCCTGCTGCCCTCCTGAGCGTCTTCCTCGGTGTCTTCAACGGGAGGAACTTGATGAGCACGAAGGGTGTAATTGTGAGCGCCGTCGCGGCGCTTGCCTTGTCGGTCTCGGCGGCCTTTGCCGACACGATCAGGATCGGCGTCAACCAGCCGCTCACCGGACCGGTGGCGGCGTCCGGCAACTACGTGACCGACGGCGCGCGCATCGCCGCCGAAGAAATCAACGCCAGGGGCGGCATTCTCGGCCAGCAGGTCGAGCTGGTGATCGAGGACAACAAGAGCAACCCGACGGAAGCAGCAGCCGCGGCCGAGAAGCTGATCATGCGCGACGAGGTGTGCGCCATGATGGGCGCCTGGGGCTCGACCATGACGCTGGCCGTCATGCCCAAGCTGGAAGAGTACGGCGTGCCGATGGTGGTTGAGACGGCGTCGTCCGGCAAGGTCACCAACTCGGGCAACAAGTGGATCTTCCGCACCGCGCCGACCAGCGACATGCTGGCGGAATCCTTTTCGCCCTTCGTCGAGAAATTCGGGATGAAGAAGGCTGCCTTCCTGGCGGTCAACAACGACTGGGGCAAGAGCAACACCGACGCCTATTCGTCGATGCTGGACAAGCGCGGCGTGCCGACCGCCTTGCGCGAGACCATGGACGCCGCCGCGGTCGACCTTTCGGCTCAGCTCGCCAAGATCAAGGCCTCGGACGCCGACGTGCTGCTCGTCACCACCGAGATCGAGCAGCTGACGCTAGTGTTCAAGCAGGCGCATGCCTTGAAGATGCCGCAGCGCATCATCGCTACGACCACGTCGTCGACGCCCGACCAGGCGATCGAGCATGCCGGCAGCGCCGCCGACAACGCCTATTTCACCGTGCTGTTCGCCCCCTGGTTCCCCGACATGGCGCCCAATCCGGAGGTAGCAAAATTCTTCGCCGAGGAATGGGAGCGCAAGGGTCTCGTCTTTGCCGGCCGCATCGAGGGCCAGCGCGGTTACGACGCCATCCTGAGCATCGCCGCGGCGATCGAGAAGGCCGGCAAGGCCGAACCGGATGCCATCCGCCAGGCGCTCTGGGAGGTCGAGGTCAAGGGCGTGAACAGCAACATCCGCTTCAACAAACAAGGCCCGGAAGGCGCCGAAAGCGGCCAGAACACAGCCAACGTCTTCGTGGTGCAGGTGAAGGACGGCAAGGTGGTGCGGCCCGACTTCGCCGCTCAGTGACGGCCAGATATGGCGGGCGCATTGATCGAGGCATAGTGAGATGAACAAGACCGACGCGCCCTCCCGCTCCATCTCCCCCGCCGCGAGAAACCTGTCGGCCGTAGCCTTGGCAAGCGCGCGCCACACATCATCCGCACGCGGCCGGCATCACCTGCCGGTCGCGATCGGCCAGGCGGTGCGGCGGCTGCGGCGGCAGCGCGACCTGAACCTCGCCGAGCTCGCCGACGCCGCCGACATCTCGCTCGGCATGCTGTCGAAGATCGAGAACGGCGCGGTTTCACCGTCGCTGTCGACGCTGAACGCTGTTTCCCAGGCGCTGGCAGTGCCGCTCGCTTCCCTCTTGCGCGTCGACGAAGGAGGCCGCGCGCTATTCGCGAAGGCGCAAGCCGGCCCGCAGGTCGAGCTGCGCAGTCCCAGTGGCTTCCAACTGCCGGGGGACTTTGATCCCCGCCGGTTTACGGTCGAGGCTTCGGTGATCCAGCTTGCCGCTGAAACCGACCGCCTACCGGCGCAGTCGCAATATGCCGGTATGGCGTTCCTGTACGTGCTGGAGGGCGAGGTCACTTTTTGCCATGGCTCGACGCACTACCGCATGAACCCCGGCGACAGCCTGACCTTGGATGCCGATGTAGCGCACGGCATCTGCGAATTGCACGAGCTGCCTGTCCGTGTGCTTTGCGTGATCTCCCGCGATACGGCCTGACGTTCGAAGGTGGAATGCGATCAGGCCGGATCGCCGTCCCGCTCGACCTTGGTCCGCCCTCACCCGCGCCGGAACGGATTGCGCAAAAGCTCGCCGAGCCAGGCTTTCAGCGCCACGCCGAGGCTGCCGGCGACACGCAGCTCACCGGCGTCTTCGACCGGGCCGTCGGCACTTTCCGGCGACAGCGAGCGTCCGAGATTGGCGGCGAACTGGGCGGTGATGGCGCCGATGAAATGCGTGACGATGCCGGCGCGGGCGAACTGCGCCAGCGCGCCCGACAGGAGGTAGCTGACCTCGATGTCGACGCGTGTGCCGTCGCCTTCCTTACTCAAGCGATAAGTCAGCTCGCCCTCGGCCAGCGAGGCGCTTTTCGTGTCGCGGCCGGCGCCGTGGATGACGCCGGTCTTGCTCGCGTCGTCGCGCTGCTGGCTCGCCGTGCCGGCGAACTCGGCGCCGATCGGCCCCATCTTGATGCGCATCTTGATGGTGTAGGTGCCGTCGGCCTCCTCGGAGACGAGGCTCGCGCCGGGGATGCAACGCACCATCGCCGGCACTTCGCCGAAGCGCTGCCAGACGACCGGCAGCGGCGAGGCGATCGAAAAACTCTGCTTGACCGCCGGCGCCTTCTTGCCGGTCGCGGCGGACGGCACGGGCACAGGCTTGCGCGCCGACGCTTCGGCGGCCGGACGCGAGGATGGCACGGCCGCCTTGGCGGCGCCGCTGACATCCGCGCCGGTCTTCGCATGGCCCGATCCGGCCGGCCCGAGCGGCAAGGTGGGCCGAGGCTCCGCGGCGCCAGCCCGCTGGCGGGCGACGATGACCGAGCGGATCGCCTTGACGATGCCGGAATAGCCGGTGCAGCGGCAGAGATTGCCGGCGAGCTCGATGCGGATGCGCTGCTCGTCGGCATCGCCGAGCCTGAGCACGATGTCGCGCGCCATGATCAGCATGCCCGGCGTGCAGAAGCCGCATTGCAGCGCGTGGTGCTTGTTGAAGGCGGCGCGCAGCTCGGTCATCAGCGGATCGGCGTCGAAATCCTCGATGGTGCGCACGCTGGCACCGTCGCAAGCGGTGGCGTTGCCGATGCAGGAGCGCACAGGCACGCCGTCGACTAGGATGGTGCAGGCGCCGCACACGCCCTGCTCGCAGCCGAGATGCGTGCCGGTGAGGTTGAGATTTTCGCGCACGAGGTCGGCAAGGCTGGTGCGCGGCTCCACGGCGACGGCGACCTTCTCGCCGTTGACGGTCAGCGACAGTCCGCTCATGACTTCACCTGCAGCAGCGCACGCGCGAAGGCGTTGGCGTGCATGGCATCCTTGATCGGATCGCCGGCGATACCCAGTCCCTCGACCATGGCCTTCGCCGTCTCCAGCCTCTCCGGCGACACCGGCAGCCAGGCGGAAATGTCGGGCACGACGATCGGCCGGGAATCGGTGGCGCCGATGACGGCGCGGCGGATGCCGGCGTCGGGATCGATGACGATCGCCGCCATCGCCTCGGCGAACTCGCCGCGCTTGCGGCAGAACTTGAAATAGCCGAAGCGGGCGGCGGGCGAATAGCGGCGGATGCGGATGCCGACGATGAACTCGGCATCGTCGAGCGCCACCGAGAACGGCGCGGTCATGAATTTTTCCAGCGCGACGCGCCGTTCCCCGTCGGCACCGGCGACGACAATCTCGGCGTCGACGGCGGTCAGCGTCGTCATCCAGTCGGCGGAGGGATCGGCATGCGCGAGGCTGCCGCCCATGGTGCCGCGGTTGCGCACCGCGCGATAGGCGATGCCGGCCGCCACCTTCGCGAGAAAGCCGTTGGCGGCGTCGGGCACGCGGTTGTCCTCCACCGCAGCGTGGGTGATGCAGGCGCCATAGACGATCGCGTCCCTGTCCTCGCGCACGGTGGCAAGCTCGGCGACGCCGGTGATGTCGACGATGAGTTCGGGCTGGGCGAGGCGCAGGTTGAGCATCGGCCCGAGCGACTGGCCGCCGGCCATCACCTTGCCGCCGCCGTCGGCATCGGCGAGCAGCCGGACCGCCTCGGCCACGCTCGACGGGCGGGCATATCTGTAAGGGCTGGGTTTCATGACCGGGCGGACTGCCCGCCGCTGTTTTTGGCCGCGGCGATGGCGGCCAGCAGCCGGTGCGGCGTCACCGGCGTCATCGCCACTTCGGCGCCGAGCGGCCGCAGCGCGTCGTTGATGGCGTTGGCGATCGCCGCCGGCGGAGCGATGGCGCCGCCCTCGCCCACACCCTTGATGCCGTGCGCGGTGAACGGCGACGGCGTCTCCATGTGGACGATGCGGATGTCGGGCACTTCACACGGGCCGGGAATGATGTAGTCGACGAAGGTGGAGGCAAGCGGCTGCCCGTCTGCGCTGTAGGGCGATTCCTCGTAGAGCGCAGTGCCGATGCCTTGAGCCACGCCGCCGATGATCTGGCCGTCGACGATCAGCGGGTTGACCAGCGTGCCGCCATCCTCGACGACGACGTAGTCGAGGATCTCGACCGAGCCGAAGTCGGGATCGACGGCGACCACCGCGGCGTGCGTGGCGTAGCTGAACGTGCCGCTGTCGACCTTCGGCTTATAGCCGGCCGTCACCTCCAGCCCTTCCGGCGCGACGTCGGCGGGCAGCGTCTCGGGCTGCTTGTACCAGGCCTGGGCGATATCGGCGAAACCGACGCTGCCGCCCTGTCCCTGGATGCGGCCGCCGGAGAGCTCGACCTTGTCCTTGCCGGTCTGCAGGAGATGCGCGCCGATCGCCAGCGCGCGCTCGCGGATGATCTCGCAAGCGCGCGACACCGCGCCGCCGGCCATGACCATGGAGCGCGAACCCCAGGTGCCGGTCGAATACGGCGTCAGGGCGGTGTCGCCGTGCACGACGTTGATGCGGTCGGTGTCGATGCCGAGGATCTCGCTGGCGACCTGCGCCATCGAAGTCTCCATGCCCTGGCCATGCGAGTGCACGCCGATGCGCAGCTCCAGCCCGCCGTCGGGGGTGACCCGCGCCGTCGCCTGCTCGAACCCCGGCACCATCGGGATGCCCCAGGCAGCGTAGACGGTGGTGCCATGCGCGGCCTGCTCGCAATAGGTGGCGAAGCCTATGCCGAGCAGGCGGCCGTCCTCGCTGCCCTCGCGCTGGCTGGCGCGGAACGATGCGAGGTCCACCGTCTCGACGGCGCGGCGCACGCTCTCGGGATAGTCGCCGCTGTCGAACAGCTTTCCGGTGATGTTGGTGAACGGCATCTGCTCGGGCAGGACGAGGTTCTTCAGCCTGACGTCGGCGGGCTCCAGCCCTGTCTCGCGGGCAATGGCGTCGATCATCAGCTCCAGCGCGAAGCAGACGCCGGTGCGGGCGACGCCGCGATAAGGCATGAACGGCGGCTTGTTGGTGGCGACCGAGCGGGTGCGGCAGGCGTAGAACGGCATCTGGTAGGGGCCGGGCAGGATGCTGGCGATCTGTGCCGATTCCAGGCAGGCGGAGAACGGCCACACCGAATAGGCGCCGACATCGACGGCGACGTCGGCCTCGATGCCGAGCAGGCGGCCTTCTGCATCGGCGAATGCCTTGATGCGATAATGGTGCTCGCGCGTGTTGGCGCCGGCGACCAGATGCTCGCGGCGATCCTCGATCCAGCGGAACGGCTTCTTGCGGGTCAGCGCCAGCCAGGCGACGCACAGTTCCTCCGGCTGCAGCACGCATTTGAAGCCGAAACCGCCGCCGACGTCGGGCGCCACCACATGCACCTGCCGTTCTTCCAGGCCGAGGCATTCGGCAAGCCCGGTGCGCATCATGTGCGGCAGCTGGGTCGAGGTGTAGACGACGAGCTGGTCGAGGCGCGTGTCCCACCAGGCGATGGTGCCCTTGCCTTCGAGCGGCACCATGCACTGGCGGCTGAGGCGGATTTCGCGCTCGACCACGATCGCCGCGTTGGCGATGCTGGCGCGGTCGCCCTTCTCGATGCGGGTCTCGAGATAGATGTTGTCGCTCCACTCCTCGTGCACGCGGGCGGCGTCCGGCTGCTCGGCGACGGCGAAATCGGCGAGCGGCGGCAGCGGGTCGATGTCGGCCATCACCTGCGCGACGGCATCCTCCGCCTCGGCGCGGGTGCGACCGAGACACATGGCGACCAGCTCGCCGGCAAAACGCACCTTGCCTTCGGCGAGCGCCGGCTGGCTGGACGGCTTGAAGCCGGGCAGGCCGGAAACGGCGCGGATCGGCTTGACCGAAGCGGCCATGTCGGCGGCGGTGAAGAAGCGGCCGGCAAGCTCGTCCGGCGCGGTGACCGAGACGATGCGGCCATGCGCCAACGGGCTGCGCAGGAAGGCGACGTCGGAGAGGCCAGGCATCTTGATGTCGCCGACATAACTGCCGCGACCGCGCATGAAGCGGTCGTCCTCCTTGCGCGGCAGGCGGACGCCGATGCCCTTGCCGGCCTTCTGCTCGCCCTCCGCCATCAGGCCGCCTCGGGCCGCTGCCCCGTGAGCTGCTGGAACGCGACCGGGTCGGTGGCGCCCTCGCAGTTGATGACGAGCACTTTTGCCTTGTCGTCGAGGCCGACGAGTGCGCGCGCCTGCGCGTCCCCGCAGATGGCGATCACCGCGGCGAGACCGGCCGCGCCGGTTTCGCCGGCGACGACGCGCGGGTCGCGGCCGCGCGGGTTGGCGAACAGCCGCATCGCCTCCACCGCCGCGTCGTCGTTCATGCGCAGGAAGGCGGTCGTGCCGGTGTCGATGGTCGGCCAGGCGACATGCGAAACCGCCGCGCAGGAGAGGCCGCCCATGATGGTGTCGAGATCGCCGTCGACGACCACCGGCGCGCCGGCCAGCGCGCTGGCGAAGACGCAGTCGGCGGTGACCGGCTCGACAATGATCGCCTGCGGCGCGCGTTCGCCGAGCAGGTGGTGGAAGGCCGACATCATCGCCGCCGCCATGCCGCCGCAGCCGGCCGGCAGCATGACGTGGGTGGGCAGGTCGCCGCCGAGCTGCTCGACGATCTCATGCGCCATCACCGAATAGCCGGTCATGCAGCGCACCGGGATGTCCTGGTAATACGGCGTGGCGGAATCGGAGATGAGCAGCGCGCCGGGGTCGGCATGCGCCACCCGCTCGACCGCGGCGTAGGCCTCGTCGTAGATGCCGTCGATGCGCACCACCTCGGCGCCCTCGTTGCGCAGCGCCTGCTCGCGGCCGGCGCTGACGCCGCTCGGGATGTAGATTACAGCCCGCATGCCCATGCGCCGCGCCGCATGCGCCACCGAGAAACCGTGATTGCCGTCGGTGCAGCAGATCAGGAAATGACCGGCAAGCGCGTCACGGTATTTGCCGTCGAGCAGATCGCGGTCGGCGACGGCGCGGCCTAGCTTCTTTTCCAGCAGCGCCGAGACCTCGCTGACCGCGGCATAGACGGCGCCGAGCGCCTTGAAGCTGGCGAGGCCGAGCCGCCGGCTCTCGTCCTTGCACCACAGCGCGCCGAGGCCGAGCTCGGCGGCGGCGCCGGGCAGAACCCGGAGCGGCGTCACCGCATAGTCCGCCCAGGACGAGATGCGGGCCAGCGCCTCGTCGGCCTGCGCCTGCGAGTAGCAGGTCTGCCGCCAGCCGGCATCGACCTTGCCGGGGTTCAGGAAGACCTCGGCGTCGAACCGGCCACTCATCTTGACGATACGATTGTCGGACATGATTCCTCCCACCGGTCCCGAGCCGGCCCTCATTAGAGCGGAATGCGATCGGATTGAATCGGCATCCCGCTCTATCTCCTTGTTCGGTCGCATGATCTTGTCCGAAAAGTCTGCAACTTTTGCTTCGCTGACCTTCGGTTCGGGATCATGCGTTATGCCGGCTCGGCAGCACCCTGTCAGTTCAGATGTTCCGGCTCGAGCACGATCTTGCCGAAGATGCTGCGGCCTTCGGCGAGGCGGTGCGCCTCGGCGGCGTCCTTGAGCGGCAGCTTGGCGCCGATGACCGGCTTGAGCTTCTTGGCTTCGAGCAGCTTCACGATGGTCGCGAGCTCGTTCATCGTGCCGTGGTTGGAGCCGATGATGGAGAGCTGCTTGTGCCAGATGTGGGCGGCGTTCATGCTGACGCGGTAGCCTGACGAGGCGCCGCAGGTGACGAGGCGGCCGAAACGCGTCAGGCTCATGACGCTGTCTTCCCAGACGTCGGCGCCGATATGCTCGAACACCACGTCGACGCCGCGCTTGCCGGTCAAGCGGCGGACCTCCTCGCGGAAATTCTGCTTCTTGTAGTTGATCATGTAGTCGGCGCCGAGCTCGAGGCCCTTCTCGCACTTCTCGTCCGAGCTCGCCGTGCCGAACACGCGCAGGCCGTGCAGCTTGGCGATCTGCAGCGCGGCGAGGCCGATGCCGGAGCCGACGGCGTGGATCAGGATGTCCTCGCCGGCGCGGATGTTGGCGCGCGCCAGCTTGTGCCAGGCGGTGAGGAAGGTGATGTTGGTGGCCGCGCATTCGGCGAAGTCGAGGCCCTTGTAGAGCGGCAGCACGTTCTGCGCGCGAACGGTGGCGTATTGCGCGTAGCCCCCCCACAGCGCCGAGCCGTAATATTTGTAGTTGACGCAGACGTTCGGCTCGCCGCGCCGGCAGGGCTCGCAATGGCCGCAGCCGACCGTGGCGTAGACGACGACGGGATCGCCGACCTTGACGTTGGTAACCTCCGAGCCGATCTCGGCGACCTCGCCGGCGATGTCGCCGCCGGGGATGTGCGGAAAGCCCTTGTTCGGACGGTAGTCGCCCTTGCGGCCGATGATGTCGAACCAGTTCACCGAGGTGGCGCGCACCTTGATCATGACATCGGTGCGGCCGACGGGGAGCGGGTCCACGTCCTCGTATTTGAGCACTTCCGGCCCGCCGTATTCGTGGAAAAGAGCTGCTTTCACGTATTCCTCCAAATCAAAAAGAGTGGTCGGCGGCCGCGTCAGATCGCGGCGATCGCCTCGGACAATTTGTCGGTGACGAACAAGTGACCGACCTTGTGGGTGATCATGAAGTCGATCTTGGACGCCAGCGCGACGGCCTGCGGGGTGCCGCCGCAACCCCAGAACACCGGCACGTCGTCCTCGGCGAGCTCGAACACGCCGGTGCCGAAATCGGTCTTTTCAAGGTCGACTCCGATCAGCGACGGGTCGCCGATATGCACCGGCGCGCCATGGGTGGCCGGGAAGCGCGACGTCACCTGTACCGCACGCACGACCTGGTCGCGCTTGACCGGGCGCATGCTCACCACCATCGGGCCGGCAAAACGGCCGGCAGGCACGCAAGGCACGTTGGTGGTATAGACGGACACGATCTTGTCCTCCTGCTGGTGGCGCAGCGGAATGCCGGCATTGAGCAGCGCCTCCTCGAACGAATAGCTGCAGCCGATCAGGAACCCGACAAGGTCGTCGCGCCAATAGGACGTGATGTCGCTCGGCTGGTCGACCAGCTTGCCTTCCTTGTAGACGCTGTAGCGCGGCAGATCGGTGCGGAGATCGGCGTTGGCGACCTGGGTGATCATCGGGCTGCCCGGATCGGTGACCTCGACGATCGGGCACGGCTTCGGATTGCGCTGGCAGAAGATCAGGAAGTCGAGTGCGACCTCCTTCGGCAGAATGATCAAATTGGCCTGCGCGTAACCGCGCGCGAGACCTTCGGTTCCGCCGGTCCAGCGGCCCTCGCGGACAATCTTGCGAAGCTCCTGCGGGTGAAGCCCCTCCAGCTCCGCCTTGGACACTTCCGGCTGCTGCTGCACCTTCGTCATGATGGTCATTTTTCTAGCCTCGCTTTCGTCATTCCGTTATAAGTAATAACTTACTTACTTAGCGCTCGAAGTCAACCCGGTTCCCGTCGTCTGGCCCAAAGAGAGGAGGGTTGTGGAAGGCCGCGAGCGGCCTTCCGAGGGGGTCAGGCTTCCATGCCGAGGTAGGCCTGCTGCACGTGCGGATTGTGGATCATTTCGTCGCCCTTGCCTTCGAGGGAGACGTGCCCGGATTCCAGCAGGTACGAGCGGTCGCACATTTCGAGCGCCGCATAGGCGTTCTGCTCGACCATCAGCACGGTCGTGCCCTGCCGGTTGATTTCCATGATGTATTCGAAGGTCTTCTGCACGTTGTTGGGGGCGAGCCCCAGCGACGGCTCGTCGAACAGCACCAGCTTCGGCCGCGACATCAGCGCCCGGCCGATCGCCAGCATCTGCTGCTCGCCGCCCGACAGCGTGCCGGCGGCCTGGGCGCGGCGCTCGCCAAGCACCGGGAAACGGTCGAAAACGCTATCCATGTCGCTGATCATCTGCTTCCAGTCGCGACGGCGGTAACAGCCCATCTCCAGGTTCTCCTGGACGGTCATGTATGGGAAAACCCGCCTGCCCTCCGGGCAATGGGCGATGCCCATGTCCAGGATGCGCCGCGCCGACGCCCTTGTGATGTCCTCGCCCTCGAAGCTGATGCGGCCGCCGACCGGCGGCAGCAGGCCGGAGATCGCCTTCAGCGTCGTGCTCTTGCCGGCGCCGTTGGCGCCGATCAGCGCCACGAACTCGCCCTTGCCGACGCTGAGCGACACCTTTCGCAGCACGTCAACCTTGCCGTAGCGGCATTCGATCTTGTCGACTTCAAGCATGTTTCGGCCCGTGTCCGAGATAGGCGCGGATGACTTCCGGATTCTGCTGGATTTCGGCCGGCGGGCCGTCGGCGATGATGCGGCCGTGGTTGAGCACCACGACGCGGTCCGACACGCCCATGACCATGCGCATGTTGTGCTCGACCAGAAGCACTGTGATCTTTTTCCTGCCGATCTCGCCGAGCAGGTTGCGGAAATTGACCGCCTCCGTGGGGTTCATGCCGCAGGCCGGTTCGTCGAGCAAAAGCAGCGACGGTTTTGCCGCCAGCGCCACCGCCACCTCGAGCAGCCGCTGCTCGCCATAGGCCAGCGCGCCAGCCAACTCCTTCGAGCGATGGCCGAGGCCGACGAAATCCAGGATCTCGCCCGCCTCCTCGCGCAAGGCCTGTTCCTGGCGACGCACCCTCGGCATCAGCAGCAGCGTCTCCCAGATCGAGGCGTCGCCGCGCCGGTGCAGGCCGATCATGATGTTGTCGAGCACGGTGTCGTTGCCGAAGACGCTGGTCTTCTGGAACGTCCGGACAAGTCCGGCATCGGCGATCTGGTGCGGCTTCAGCCCGTTCAGGCGTTGACCCTTGTAGGCCACCTCGCCCTTGGTGGCGGCGAGAAAACCGGAGATGACGTTGAAGGCGGTGGTCTTGCCGGCGCCGTTCGGGCCGATCAGGCTGACCACCTCGCCCTCGTCGACCTTGAAGCTCGCGTCGGAGATCGCCACCAGCCCGCCGAAATGCACGGCCAGATTGTCGACGGTGAGCACCGTCTGGCGCGTCGCCGCCGGCGTCGTCATGTGCACGGTCATCGCGCCACCTCCTGCCGCCGTCCGTTGCTGGCCGAACTGTCCCGCGCCGACTGGTCGCGGCGTTTCTGCAAGGCGGCCCACCCCCGTTGCACCGCCGGCACGATGCCTTGGGGCAGGAAGAAGACGATCAGGATCATCAGCGCGCCGTAGACCATCCACTGCACCTCGGGCAGCATGTGGCCGCGGGTCAGCTCCGGCAAGATGCCGAAGATGAGACCGCCGACCAGCGGCCCGGCAAGCGTGCCCTTGCCGCCGGAAATCACCATGATCACCATCGTCACCGTGTAGATGAACAGGAACACGTCCGGATCGACGATGCGCACATAATGGGCGTAGAGCGCGCCGGCCGCCCCGGCGATCGCCGCCGAGGTGATGGCCGCCAGCACGAGGTAGCGGGTGACGTCGACGCCGACCGACTTCGCCAGCGACTCGTTCTCGCGCAGCGCGATCATGGCGCGGCCGACCCGCGACTGCACCAGCCGCTGTATGATGAGGAAGGCGACGAGGCCGACGGCGAGAACCATGTAATAATTGGCGACCCGGCGGGACAGCGCGCCGGGTTCCATCCACGGCACGCCCGCCGCCAGCGACGGGATGTTGTTGAGCGCCATCGGGCCTTCGGTGAGGTCGACCCAGTTCAGCGCCACCAGCCGCACCACCTCGGCGAAGCTGATGGTGACGATGACGAAATAGGCGCCGCGCACCCGAAACGACAGCTTGCCGACGAACCACCCGCACAGGCCGGAGACGATCACGGCGCAGAGGAAAGCGAACCACACCGGTTTCGGCGCGACCACGAAGGTGTAGCTCTCCGTGAGCTGCAGGTCGAAACCCAGCGAGACCAGCGCGCTTGTGTAGGCGCCGATGCCGAAGAAGGCGACGTGGCCGAGGCTGAGCTGCCCGGTGTAGCCGAGCAGCAGGTTGAGGCTCATCGCCCCGATGGTGAAGATGCCCATCATGATGAGCACGTGATACTGATACTGGTTGCCGAGCCACAGCGGCACGGTCGCCAGGAAGGCCACGATGGCCCATTTCGCCAAGGCGTTCATCCGATGCGCTCCGTCCTGGCAAAGAGACCTGTCGGCTTGACCATGAGGACGAGGATGATGAGCAGGAAGCCCATCGCGTCGCGGTAGCCGGACGAGATGTAGCCGGCGCCGAACTCCTCGACGAGGGCGAGCACGAAGCCGCCGAGCGCCGCACCCTTCATGTTGCCTAGCCCGCCGAGGATGACGATGGCGAAGGCCTTGACCACCGCCAGGTTGCCCATCGTCGGCATGACGATGAAGATCGGGCCGAGCAGCGCGCCGGCCGCCGCGGCGAGGCCCGAGCCGAGCGCGAAGGTGGCGAGGTAGATCATGTTGATGTTGATGCCCATCAGCGAGGCGGTGTCGCGATCCTGGAAGGTAGCGCGCATCGCCTTGCCTAGCCGGGTGCGCTGGATCAGCATCTGCGAACCGACGATGAGCAGGATGGCGACGGCGAAGACGAAAACGCGCGACCAGGCCACCGACACGCCGCCGATCGACAGCGGCTCTTCCGGGAACGGCATCGGGATCGACTTGGCGACGCCCGACCAGATCAGCTGCTCGCCGTTCTGCATGATGATCCAGGCGCCGATCATCACCAGCATGGTGGTGTCGATGTCGGCACCGCGCAGGCGGCTGAGCAGCACCCATTCGAGCAGCGCGCCGAGCATGATGCCGAGCACGATGGCAATGACGATGGAGAGCAGGAAATTGACGCCGAGCAGCACCGAGAACAGGTAAACCATGTAGGCGCCGAAGGTGTAGAGCTCGCCATGCGCGAAATTCACGACGCGCATGATGCCGAAGATGAACGTCAGGCCGATCCCGAGCAGGGCGTAGGTGGAGCCCAGGATCAACGCGTTCAACAGATGCTGCAACAACTGGTCCAAGCTGCCTGCTTCCTCTGGTGAAGGTCTGGAGCGGAAGGCCGATCAGGAACGATCGGTCCGATCTTCCGCCCTGCTCTGTTGGCGCATGATCCCTGCCGAAGGCCTGCGCCTTCCGGGATCATGCTCTCGGGAGGATGACGCGCCGCTCCTCCCGCGTAAGCGGTGCCGGACGGCGCGTCAGCCGGGTTCGAAGCGGGCGTCAGATCTGCGGCAGCGCCAGCTTGCCGTCCTTGATCTCGATGACGTAGACGTTGGGCGAGCTCTGACCGCTTTCGCTGCCCTCGACTCCCACCTTATCGAACTTGATGTTGCCGTTCACACCCTTGACGTCGACCGTCCACAGCGCATCGCGGATGGCCTTGGGGTCGGCGCTGCCGGCCTTTTCGATGGCCGCCGCGATGGTCGTCACCGCGTCGAAGCCGCGAAAACCGTCGGAGAGGCCGGACTTGTCGAAGCCGCTCTTGTTCCACAGGTCGATATACTGACCGGCGACGTCCGGGTTGGCGGCGGCTTCGGGGAACCACGGCGCGAAGAACAGGATGTGATAGCTGTTGTCGGCAGCGCCGCCGAGCTGCTCGGCCAGCCGGTCGGGGAACTGCGAGCCGCCGGTGGTGATGATGCGGCGGTCGACGCCTTGCGCCTTGGCCTGCTTGAACACCAGGCTGAGCTGCTCAAAACCGGTGGTGACGAACAGCGTGTCGGCGTCGGAGGCCTTGATCTTGGCAAGCTGCGCCGAGACGTCCTGTGCCGCCGGGTCCATGGTCTCGACCAGTCCGACGGTGACGCCCTGCGCCTTCAGCATCTTGCCGAACTCGTCGGCGGCGCCCCGGCCCCAGTCGTTGTTGACGACGAGGAAGTCGGCCTTCTTGACCTCGAACTTCGGGACCAGCGGCCCGAACGCCTTGGCCTCCATCTCGGAGGTCGGCGCGATGCGGAACACCCACGGGTTTCCGGCGGTAGTGACCTTGGACGACGAGGCCGTCTCGACCACCATCGGCACGCCGTATTCCTCGAGCTTCGGCATGACCGCGAGCGTGAAGGTCGAGCCCCAGGCGCCCATCATCGCCGCGACCTCGTCGCGCGAGATCAGCTTCTCGGCGGCAGCGGCGGCTTCGCTCGGGTTGCTCTTGTTGTCCTCGATCACCAGCTCGATCTGCTTGCCGCCGAGCACACCGCCCTTGTCGTTGACGGCCTGCGCGGCGAGCTTGGCGCCGTCGGTGATGAAATTGCCGGACGCGGCGACCGAGCCGGTAAGCGGCTGGTTGATGCCGATCTTGATCGTCTCGGCAAGCGCCCCGACGCTGGAGAGCGCCAGTATGGACGCGGCAAGCGCCAGTTTTTTCAGTGTAGCCATGCGGTTTCTCCTCCCTGCATTCGCTAAGTAATAAAACACTTACAAAAAATCGTGTCAATCGTCCCCTGCGTGTGAAGGCGGGATTTCCGGTGCGGCGAACCGTCCACCGCGCGGGCTCGGAAACGCATCCGCCACCCTCCGTGGAATGATCCGAGAGGGTGCCGCATGCTTGAATTTTCTCATGAAATCGGAGCGATCCGCTGGAACGGCGGCCTGCACGGCAGCACAGAAGGCGAAGAAGAGCATTCCGCCAACAGGTGAAAAAATTTCTTACTTCTTCGTGATCGGCTCTGTTATCCTCTGCCGAACCGGGCCGGGCAAGGGAGAACCGCGTGGGACGTAACAGCTATGGCGACCTGCGGCGCAACGCGGCGAACTATCTGCCGCTTACGCCCGTCGCCTTCCTTGCCCGCTCGGCAGTCGCGTATCCCGACAAGGTGGCGGTGGTCGACGGCGACAGGCGCTTCACCTACCGGCAATTGCACGAACGCTGCCGCCGCCTTGCCGCCGCACTTGCAGCGCGCGGCGTCGGTGTCGGCGACACCGTCGCGGTACTGGCACCCAATGTCGCAGCCCTGCTGGAAGCGCATTACGGCGTGCCGATGGCGGGTGCGGTGCTCAACGCCCTCAACACACGCCTCGACGCGGCAGCGCTTGGCTTCTGCCTGAGCCATGGCGAGGCGAAGCTCGTGCTGGTCGACGCCGAATACCTGCCGCTGATGCAGGCCGCGATGGCGAGCGCCGGCATAAGTGTGCCTGTGGTCATCATCGCCTATGGGGACGTTCAGGTCGCTGAAGACGACTACGAAGCCTTCCTGCGCTCCGGCGATCCATCGGCACCGCTGACGGAAATAGCCGACGAATGGGCGCCGATCAGCCTCGGCTACACCTCCGGCACCACCGGCGATCCGAAGGGCGTCGTCTGCCACCACCGCGGCGCGTATCTCAACGCGCTCGGCAATGCGCTCGCCGCTCATCTCGATGACCGCTCGGTCTACCTGTGGACGCTGCCGATGTTCCACTGCAACGGCTGGAGCCACACCTGGGCGGTCACCGCCGTCGGCGGCACGCATGTATGCCTGCGCAAAATCGACCCGGTCGCGATCTACAGGCTGATCGAACGCGAGAAGGTGACGCATCTCAGCGCCGCGCCGGTGGTGCTCAACATGATCGCAAGCGCTGCCGAAAACATCGACGGCGGCTTCGGCCGGCCGGTGCGCATCCTCACCGGCGGCTCGGTGCCGCCGACGCCGGTGATATCGGCGATGGAGCGCATAGGCTTCGTGGTAATGCACATCTACGGCCTGACCGAGACCACCGGGCCGAGCCTGATCTGCGAATGGCAAGCGGACTGGGACGGGCTGCCTCAGGACAAGCGCGCCGCGCTGAAGACGCGCCAGGGCGTCAATCTGGTGACCATGCAGGAGGCGGTGGTGGCGGACCCCGCGACCGGCCGCGAAGTCGCCTGGGACGGCCGCGAGATGGGCGAAATCCAGCTGCGTGGCAATACGGTGATGATGGGATATCTGAAAAACCCGGGCGCGACCGCGGCGGCCTTGGGCGGCGGCCGCTTCCACACCGGCGACCTCGCCGTGCGCCATCCGGACGGCTACATCGAGATCCGGGATCGCGCGAAGGACATCATCATCTCCGGCGGCGAGAACATTTCCTCGGTCGAGATCGAGGAGATCCTCTACCGCCACCCCGCCGTCCATGAAGCCGCCGTCGTCGCCAAGCCCGACGAGAAATGGGGCGAGCACCCCTGCGCCTTCATCGACCTCAAGGATGGCGCGACCGCGATCGGCGCTACCGAACTCACCGAATATTGCCGCAGCAATCTGGCGCGCTTCAAAATCCCCAAAACCTTCGTGTTCGGCCCGCTGCCCAAGACGTCGACCGGCAAGGTTCAGAAACATCTGCTGCGCGCCAGGGCGCGCGGCTTGAACGGCGCCGATGTATTATCCTGAGTCTGGCGGGAACCGGCGATTCCGCGACCCAAAGGCCGCAAGAGGGCATAGAGTTGGATAAACGCAACCCATCCGGACCTGCCGCTGACGACCAGGACGATCAGGTGAGCGGGACGGACAATGGCAAGAAAACCCGCAAGCGCGCCACCGCCGGGCGCAAACACACCTATGTGCCGCGCGACCCGGCGGCGACGCGCCGGCGCATTCTCGACGCGGCGGTGAACGAGTTCGCCGACAAGGGGTTCAGCGGTGCGCGTGTCGAAAACATCGCCAAGGCGGCGAACGCCAACATGCGCATGCTCTACCACTACTTCAACGACAAGGAGCAGCTCTACATCGCCACCATCGAGGAGGTGTACCGCGCCGTCCGCGCCGCCGAGCAGGACCTGCACTTCGACGAGGAGGACCCGCGCCTCGGCCTCGAGCGGCTGGTCGACTTCACCTTCAAGCACTTCGCCGACAACCCCGACCTGATCAGCATCGTCATGAACGAGAACATCCTGCGGGCGCAGTTCCTGAAGCAGTCGGAACTTGTGCCGGCGATGACCTCGCGGCTGTCGAACTCGGTGAGCACCATGCTGAAGAAAGGCGTCGAGGCCGGCGTGTTCATCCGCAATCCGGACCCGACCCAGCTCTGGCTGACGATCTTTGCGCTGTGCTGGGTGCACCTCGCCAACAAATACACGATGTCGTGGACCTTGCAGATCGACCTGACCGACGCCGACTGGCTGGAGGCGCGGCGCCGGCATGTCGTCGACGTGGTGCTGAGTTATCTATGCGGCCCGCGCCCAAGCACGCCGTCGGCCGCCGAGATCGTGTGAGACGGCTCATTCGGCGGCGCTCGCGGGCTCGCGCAACACGACGAGATACCCTTCCCCCGTCATCTGGCTGAAGCTCACGCGCCGGGTGGCATCGGGATGACGCGAGGCGCGCGCGACGAGGTAGCCCTTCGGGTTGGAACGCAGCCAGGTGTCGATGTCGTTCTCGTGGACCAACACCATCGGCTTTTGCAGCCGCGCCAGGAATGTGAGTTCGCCCTGATAGCGGCCGACATACCCGAACTCGGCATCGCGGTTCGCGGCGACAAAGGCGGCGAGCGATTGCAGGTCGTAGCGGGGAAAGACGGTCAGCGCGGCGATGGCCTGGCCGGCGGAAAACAGCGCCAGCATGAACATCACCGTGTTGCGGAAGAGGGCGAGCCGGACGCCAGCCATGAAATAACCGAACAGGATGATCAGCGGAGGCAGGATCGGCACGAGATAATGCGGCTGCTTGCCGGAGATGAGGCTGAAGACGACGAAGACGCCGAGGCACCATAACGACAGGAAGCGCAGCATCCGCAGGTCCTGCGGCGCGATGCCGGCACCGTCCCGTAGGCGTTGCCAAGGCTTGTTCTGCCAGATCGCCTTCGAGAAAATCCACGGCATGACCGCGACCGGCAGCAGCAGCGCGTAGAAATAGATCGGGCGGGCATGCGCGCCTTCCATCGCACCGGAGACGCGTCCGGCCGCCTGCCGCCACACCAGATCGTAGGCGAAGTCGCCGCCGGCCTGATGGAGCGCCGGCCCGAGCCAGGCGGCTATTGGGATAAGCGCCGTGGCAAGCATGATCGCCACGCCAGCGAATAAGCGGCGCGGCGGCAAATCCGCCTGGCGGCGCCAGAGCGGAAAGAGCAGGATCGGAAACGCGGCGTGGATGAGCACCACCGGCCCCTTGGCCAGCGCGCCCACGCCGATCCACAAGCCGGCGAGCGCCGCGTAACGCAAGCCCCGGCCGGCGGCGAAATCGAGCAGCGCCAGCACGAACAGCAGCACGAACACGGTGAGCAGAAGGTCGAACAGGATAAGCGTCGCATAGATGATGAAGACGGCGCTGCCGACCATCAGCCAGGGGATGCGCTCGGCAATCTCCGTTGCCTGGGGAAACAGGGCGATGGCCAGCCGTCTGGTCAGGTAAACAACCAGGCTGGAGATGGCGAAGATGACGCCGACCGCGGCAACGCGGCTGACGCCGAAGATGGCCCAGGACAGGTCGATCAGCCAGAACAGCAGCGGCGGCTTCTGAAGATACGGCTCGAAATTGAGCGCCGGGACCAGAAAGCTCCGGCGCTGGAACATCTCCCATGCGACGCTCAGATAGCGCGTCTCGTCGACCGGCAGCAGCGGCCGCACCGCGATCGAAACGACGAAGAAGACGGCGAGCAGCAGGTAGGGGAGAAGGCGGTCGAACGATCTTGCCGTCAGCATCCGGCCGCCCGCTCGGCCGGCGCGGGCGCAAGTTCCACCCGCTCCGCCGTGCGGCGGCTAAGCATGATGTTGCGGCCGTAGATCAGCAGCCCGGTCGCCTGCCCGATGATGAAGACGATGTCGCGCTGGTGCACGGCATAAGCGAGCAAGGTGACGCCGCCGAAGATGCTGAAATACCAGAAGGCGCGTGGAAACACGCTGCGCCGGCTGTATTCGGAGGCGATCCACTGGACCAGGAAACGCATGAAGAACAGCGCCTGGCCAAGAAGGCCGACGCCGAGCCAGATGGTCGATTGGGTCATTGCTGCCTTATCCCGGTCAGCTCTTGCGGGGCGTAGTCCGGCGGCAGCTTGCGCTGCATCAGCCAGGCCGCGCCCAGAAGATCGACCGCGCCCACCAAGGCACGGTTCCAGAAGCCGTATTTCGACCTGCCGTGCATGCGCGGCCGGTGCGAAACCGGCACATGCATCAACGGCGTGCCGTTGCGCAGCAGCAGGGCCGGCAGGAAGCGGTGCATGTGGTCAAAATAGGGAAGCGCAAGGAAATCGTCGCGGCGGATCAGCTTGAGGCTGCAGCCGGTGTCGGGCGTGCCATCGTCCAGCACCTTTGCCCGCAGGCGGTTGGCCAACCGCGACGAAATACGCCGTATCGTGCTGTCGTTGCGGACAGCCCGCTGGCCGAGCACGGCGACATGGCTGCCGCCAACGCTCGACGCTCGATATTGGTCGAGCAGCAGGCCGATGTCGGCCGGGTCGTTCTGCAGATCGCCGTCCATGAACACCAGCAGGTCCTGCGTCGCCGCGCGCGCCCCAGAAAGGAAAGCGGCCGACTGGCCGAGCGTGCGGCCGTGCCTGACGACGCGCAGCATCGGCACGTCCTCCGCCAGCACCAGCAGTCGCTTGAGCGTGTCGTCGCTGCTGCCGTCGTCGACATAGACGATCTCGCGGATCGGCAACGAAGCCGCCTCGGCGGCGATCTCGCCAACCAGCGTCCGGACATTCTCCGATTCGTTCAGCACGGGTACGACCACGGAGATCCCGCCAGTCTCGGCATCCGAGAGCCGGTGCTGAGCACCGGTAGCGATCTCGCTACGCCTCGGCTTCCGCTCCTGCGTCCGCCGGGCGTCGGCCGCAGCTGACGGCAGGTCAAGTCGAAAGTCTTCTTCAGGAGGATGAACAGTCAAAGGCCTTCACCGAATCGGCGCGCAGGACGACGCCCTGGCAGCGGCCGCCAGGCTCGCCATGCGCGCGGTTGAACCCGAAGGACGCCAGCAGCAGGCCGACGGCCAGAATGATCGGCCCGAACAGCAACAGGAACCGCACGAGGCTAAAACGTCCGGTCTTGATCTCCGGTCTCGATGCGGTGCGGCCGGCAAGTCTACGGCCCGCCGCGACAAGTCCGGCATGGAAGCGATGAGTCGGGAGCAGAGGCATGACGTCAGCCATTGCCACCGGCGGCCACCACGCCGACGGGTTCGAGTGTCTTGGGATTGAAGAAGGCCTCGACGTGACGCCCCTGGCCGTCGAGCGCATCGGCTTCGTAGCAGCCGTCGACCACCTTGATCGACCGCACCTGCCAGCCGTCGGCCTCCAGCTTGAACTGCAAAGCCTCGCGCGGTCGCCATTCGACGACGGCGACGTCGCATCTGGCGCCAGCCCAGGCAGCACCGGCGGTCGCCGCGCTGGCCACAACGCCGCAGATCACACCACGCCTGGCAATCGTTGTCTTCAAAACCATCATGGCAAGCGTTCTGCCAGCCGAACCTGACAGCAACCTGAAAGGCGCCGGCAAAAGCGGGTGCGGCGCGGCCGGTTTTTTGTCGTATAAGGCGGCGAACTGAAACGAGCCGGCGACATGCGCATCCTGCTCATAGAGGACGACAAGGCGATCGGCGGCGCAGTGCGCGACCACGCGGCGGCCGACGGCCACGCCGTGGACTGGGCGCGAAACCTCGCGGACGCCGGCGACCATGCCAGGGCGGCCAGCTACGGTCTGGTCCTCCTCGACCTGCAACTGCCGGATGGTAACGGCGTCGCCTACCTTCGCGACATGCGCAAGCGCTCGGACCTGACGCCGGTGATCATCATGACGGCGCGCGACCAGATTTCGGACCGCATCGCGGGACTGAACGCCGGCGCGGACGATTATCTGGTGAAGCCGTTCGACCTTGGCGAACTCTCCGCCCGCATCCACGCCGTTGCCCGGCGCTACGGCCACAGCCCTGAGCCGGCGCTCGAATTGGGCGACCTGCGCATCGTGCCGGCCGAACGCAAGGTCGAGCGCGACGGCAGCGTCGTCGAACTGACGGCGCGGGAGTGGTCGGTGCTGGACAGCCTGCTCAGCCGGCGCGGCTCGCTCGTCTCGAAGGGCCAGATCGAGGACGCGCTCTATGCCTTCGGTGCCGAAGTGGAGAGCAATGCCGTCGAGGTCTATGTCAGCCGGCTGCGCAAGAAGCTGGGCGCGGACTGCATCGCCACGGTGCGCGGCGTCGGCTACCGCTTCGCGGCGCCATGACCGGACCGCGCGCATGACCCGCCGCCTCGTGCTCTGGCTGACCGGCGCGACGATCCTGTTCTGGATCGCCGCGGTGGCGTTCGGCGCGGCGATCATGCGCGAGGAATCGAACGAACTCTTCGACAGCGCGCTGGAGGAAACCGCCGAACGGCTGCTGCCGCTGGTGGTGAGCGACTATTTCCAGCGCGAGCAGAACGCCGGCCCGGGCCAGATCAGTGGCAGCAGCGGCGGCGCGGAGTACCTGATCTACCAATTGCGCGATGCAACAGGCGCTGTCGTGCTGCGCTCGCACGACGCGCCGGCAGAGCCGTTCGCCGCACCGCTCGACCAAGGCTTTTCCGACACCGCCACCCACAAGATTTTTACCGTGCCGGCCGTCAGCAACACGCTGTTCCTGCAGGTCGGCGACCCGTTCGCGGAACGTCGGGAGGCGATCGTCGAAGGCGCTTCCTCGCTCGCGCTGCCGCTGATCGTGCTGGCGCCGCTGAGCATGCTGGTGATCTGGCTCGTCGTGCGCCGCGCGCTCGCGCCGATCGGCTCGCTGCGTAACGAAATCGGCGCCCGCGACGGCGGCAACCTTGCCCCGATCGAAGCAGCCGGCCTGCCGCCCGAATTGCAGACCATCGCCGGCTCGGTCGATCGTTTGCTGGAACGCCTGCGCACCGCGCTCGACGCCGAGCGCGAATTTGCCGCCAACAGCGCACACGAACTGCGCACGCCGATCGCCGGCGCGCTGGCACAGACGCAACGGCTGATCGCCGAGTTGCCCGAGGGCGCGGCGCGGACACGGGCGCGCGGCATCGAGGCAGCGCTGGCGGGCCTGGCGCATCTCGGCGAGAAGCTGTTGCAGCTATCGCGCGCCGAGGCCGGCATCGGCCTGTCGGACCGGCCGGCCGACCTCGTGCCGGTGGTCAGCCTGCTGGTCGAGGAGTTCGGGCGCAAATCCGTGCGCGGCGGACGCCTTGCGCTCACGATCGACGCGCCGGACGGCATGATGCGCAAGATCGATGTCGACGCCTTCGCCATCGCCTTGCGCAACCTGATCGAAAACGCGCTGCTGCACGGGGCGCAGGATGCGCCGGTGACGGTCAGTGTAGGCCGTGACGGCAGCATCCGCGTCGTCAATGGCGGGCCGGCGGTAGCGCCGCAGGAACTGGAGCAACTGACGACGCGTTTCCGGCGTGGCGCCACCGCCGCGCGCGGTGCCGGCCTCGGCCTCGCCATTGCTGCGACGCTGGTGCGGCGCATGGGTGGCGTGCTGGAACTGAACTCGCCGGCGACGGGGCGCAAAGACGGCTTCGAGGCGACTATGCGTTTCGACTGAGCTCGGGTGGCAGGTAAAGACTTGGCAGTGAGACAGCCGGCCTGCAAGAGGCCCTTTGATCAGCCCGTCGCGATGCTTGAGTCTGCCGGCGATCAAGGAGGAAAAACGATGCAATTCGTGCGGCTCGACGACGTCACCTTGCACTACCGGCTGATCGGCAGGCCGGCGGACAAGCCGGTGATCGTCTTCATCAACTCGCTCGGCACTGATTTCCGCATCTGGAGCGACGTCGCCGCCCGGCTGGCCGACGGTTTTGCGCTGCTGGTCTACGACAAGCGCGGTCACGGGCTTTCGGACCTCGGCGGCGCGCCGGCAAGCATGGAGACTTATGCCGACGACCTGATCGGCCTGCTCGACCATCTGTCGCTGCGTAGCGTCGTGGTTTGCGGCCTGTCGATCGGCGGCCTGATCGCGCAGACGGCCTATGGCAAGCGCCCGGACCTCGCCCGCGCCCTGGTTCTGTGCGACACCGCGCACAAGATCGGCACCGCCGAGACGTGGAACGCCCGCATCGCCGCGGCGCGCGAAAGCGGCATCGCCAGCTTCGCCGATGGGGTGATGGAAAAATGGTTCACGCCGGCTTTCCATCGCGAGCGCTCCGCGGACCTCGCGGGCTACCGCACCATGCTGGTGCGCCAGGACGTCGCCGGCTACACCGCCGCCTGCGAGGCGATCCGCGACGCCGACTGCACCGAGACGGCGCGCACGATCGCGGTGCCGACGCTGGTCGTCGTCGGCGACCAGGACGGCTCGACGCCGCCCGAGCTCGTGCGCTCGCTTGCCGACCTCGTTGCGGGCGCGCGCTTCGAGGTGATCCCGGGTGCAGGGCATATTCCGTGCGTCGAGCAGCCCGAGGTTTTGGCGAGGCTCATCCGCGAGTTCGCTGCGCGGGATTTGCCGGGGGACGGCTGAGTTCCGACTCGTCCCGAAGCGCTTGCACCGCCCCTCATCCCCTGCCGGGACCTTCTCCCCGTGAACGGGGAGAAACGGCTAATCGCGCTATACCGGAAGGCTTGAGCGGCGATACTGCCCGGCCATCTCATGGCCGGCCTTCAGGTGCGTCTCCATGAAGCTTTTGGCGTGGCGGGCGAGGTCCTCGCCGTCTTCCCACAGATTGCGCCAGACGCCGAGGATGCCGCACAGCGGCTGCGCCACCACAACCGAGGAGAATGACTCGAACACGATCGGGCCGGTGTAGCCGATACGGGCGAGGCCGTTGAACACGCGGCCGAAATCGACCGAGCCGGCGCCGAGGTAGCCGCGATTGGATTCGCCGATGTGGAAATAGCCGAGACGCTCGGCCGTATCGACGATCGCCAGCTCGATGTCGGCTTCCTCGATATTCATGTGATAGCTGTCGAGATGCACTTTGACGTTCGGCGCATTGACGCGGCGGCAGAGCTCGACCGCCTGCGAGGCGGTATTGAGCACGTTGCTCTCGTAGCGGTTGACGACTTCTAAGCCGAGCGTGATGCCGGCCGCCCTCGCCTTTTCGGCGACACGCGACAGCACCGCGGCGGCTCCGTCTATGCCGGCGGCCGTCGGCGGCTCGTTGTATTTCTGGAACGCCGAATAGAGGATGCCGCAGACATGCGAGGCGCCGAGTTCGCCCGCCGCCGCAATGATTTCGCCAAGCCGCTGCTCGCCGGCGCGGACCCGCTCGGGATCGCCGCTGGAAATGTCGTGCGCGGCATCAAGGCCGAGCGACAGGTTGGCACGGATGCCCGCCTGCTCAAGCTGCCGGCGGGTGAAGGTCACGTCGAGCGCCTTCGGGTCGGGCGCCGAAATCTCGATGATGTCGAAGCCGATCTCCGCGGTCTTGTTGACCGCGAGCACGCATTCGTCGTGGCTCCAGTCGCGCACCCAGACATTGGCGTGAAGGCCGAGCTTGTTCATTTTCTTTTCCCTGTGGACGCTGGATGGGATGGAACCGACAAGGAGTCGTCCGTCCCTCCCCATATACGCGTGAAATCTGCACCGTTTCGGCGCCCGGTTCTAGCTGCGCGTCAGGCTGCGGCGCCGCCACTGGTCGAAAATCACCACCACGACGATCACCACGCCCTGGGCGATGCGCTGCCAGAACGGGCTGACGTCGAGCAGGTTGAGGCCATTGCCGAGCACGCCGATGATCGCCGCGCCGACGATCGAGCCGATGACGCCGCCCTCGCCGCCGAACAGGTTGGTGCCGCCGATGACCACCGAGGCGATCGAGCGCAGCTCCTCGCCTTCAGCCATCAGCGCGTTGGCCGAGTTCAGGCGGCCGACCAGGATGATGCCGCCGATGGCCGCGAGCAGGCCGGAGATGGCGTAGGTCAGGATTTTCGTGCGGGCGATGCTGATGCCGGAAGCGCGCGCCGCCTCGCGGTTGCCGCCGACCGCGTAGATGCTGCGGCCGAGCGCGGTGTAGCGCAGGATGTACCAGGCGGCCGCGCCGCAAAGCAGCGCCAGGAGCGCGCTGACCGGCAGGCCCAACAGCTTGCCGCCGCCGACCCAGATCAGCGTCTCGGGAAGCTGGCGTCCGGAATCGAATGAAGGCACCGGCAGGCCGTCGGTGACCAGCAGGGCCATGCCGCGGAAGATGGTCATGGTGCCGAGCGTGGCGATGAAGTCCGGGATCTTGAAGGTCGAGATGACCCAGCCGTTGAAGGCGCCGGCGGTGAAGCCGATGGCGAGGCCGATAACGATGGCGACCAAGGGCGGCAGGAAGCCGATCTCGACGCCGAACAGAACCAGCGGCGCGGTCAGCAGCACCGCCGCGATCGACGCCGACAGCGCCGCCACCGCCGCTACCGACAGGTCGATGCCGCCGGTGAGGATGACGAAGGTCTGGCCGACCGCCAGGATGGCGACGAATGCCGTCTGCCGCGCCACGTTCGACAGGTTGTCGACGGTCAGGAAGTTGGAGGTGGCAAACGACAGGAAGGTCATCAACAGCACCAGCGCGATAAGCGGGCCGGCCTGGAAGAGCACCTGCCTGATCCTTGCGCCGCCGGACACAGCGGCGTCCTGCGGCGCGGCGGCTGCGACCTTTGCGGCTGCGGTCTGTTCAGTCATGTCGATACCTTTCAACTCGCATGCCGCAGCAGGTTTTCCTGCGACAGCTGCTCTCGCGGAAGCTCCGCCGACACGCGCCCGCCGCGCAGCACCAGCACGCGGTCGGCCATGCCGATCAGTTCGTTGAGCTCGGACGAAATCATCAGGATCGAGGCGCCGTCGGCCACCAGCCGGCTCATCAGCGAAAACACCTCTGCCTTGGCGCCGACGTCGATGCCGCGCGTCGGCTCGTCGAAGATGAGGATACGGGCGCCGCTCGACATCCAGCGCGCCAGGATGACCTTCTGCTGGTTGCCGCCGCTGAAGAACATCAGCCGGTGTGTGAGCGAGGCCGGCCGCACCCGCAACTCCTTGACGTAGCGTTCGCTTTCGGCGCGCTCGCGCTTGAGGTTGAGGCGCGACAGCAGGCGTTTGCCGGCGAGCCAGGACAGGCTGAGATTGGGGCCGACCGGCTGCATCGGCACCAGGCTCTGGCGGCGGTCGCGCGCGATCAGCCCGAGGCCGGCGGCGATCGCGTCGGACGAATAGCGGAAATGCACCGGCTTGCCTTCGACCTCGACGCTGCCGGACTTGAGGTTCTGCAGGCCGAACAGGGCTGCGGCGATCTCCGCCTGTCCCGCCCCCATCAGCCCGTATACGCCGAGGATTTCGCCGCGATGCAGCTTGAACGAAATGTCCTTCAGCGTCTTGCCGGAGGCCATGCGATCGACGGACAGCATAGGCTGACCGCGCGCCACCTCGATCTTGGGAAACTGGTCGGCGAGGCTGCGGCCGACCATCATGCCGATCACCGTCTCCTCGTCGGCCTTCTCGGCCGGCAAGGTGTCGACCACGACACCGTCGCGCAGCACGGTGACGCGGTCGGCGATCATCGGGATTTCCGACAGATGGTGGGAGATGTAGATCATGCCGTGGCCACGCTGCTTCAGCCGGCGGATCACGTCGAACAGCCGGCTGCGCTCGCTGTCGGAGAGCGCCGAGGTCGGCTCATCGAGCAACAAGATGCGCGGGCCGCGTTCGAGCACGCGGCTGATCTCGACGAGCTGCTGCTCGGCCACTTCGAGGCGGCGCACCTCGGTGGCGGGATCGATGGTGACGCCGAGCGCCGCCAGCGCGCGCCGCGCCTCGGTATGCGCCTTGCCCCAGTCGATCTTGCCGAGCGGACCACGCGGCATGCGGCCGAGAAAGATGTTCTCGGTGACGCTGAGCGCCGGCACGAGGCTGAGTTCCTGATGGACGAGGCCGATGCCCATTTCCGCCGCGAGTTCCGGCGTCAGTGTCGACACGGTGCGGCCGCCGATGGTGATGGTGCCGCCGGTCGCTTGGTATTCGCCGGCGAGAATCTTCATCAGCGTCGACTTGCCGGCGCCGTTCTCGCCGAGCAGCACCTGCACCTCGCCGGCGCGCACGTCGAGCGAGATCGATTTCAGCGCCACCACCCCGGGAAAGCGCTTTTCGATCCGGTCGAGCTTCAGCAATATCTGGTGGTCGTTCACGTCCTCGTCCCGATGACGCCGGCCCCGAACGGGGACGCATCGGCCTCCGCCATGACGGACGCCGATGCGAAACCTGCAGGTGGCTGTGTGCGGCCGGCGGGGCGTGCCGTCAATGGCCTGCCCCGCCTGCCTTGGGAGGGGGCTTAACCGCCCTTCTTGCAGTTTGTCTTGATTGTCGCCCAGTCGATCGTCTCGAGCTTCGGCTCGGGATAGAAGTTGCGGGCATTGACTTCGTAGACGGTGCGCGGGCGGATGTCGAAGGTCTTGTCGACCTCGATGCCGCAGGCGAGTTCGACGGCGAACTTGGTGCCGAACCAGCCCCAGTCGGCGAAGCCATGCGTGGTCTCGGCGATCATCTTGCCCTCGGCGATGCGGTCGACCGACTCCGGCGTCACGTCGTTGGTGAAGATCGCCACCTTGGCGTCGCCGACATTGGCGCCATCCGCGACGGTCTCGAGGCGGCCCTGCGAGCCGGCGACCAGCATGGCGCCGAGGCCCATCTCGTTGGAGGCGGCCCAGATGAAGTCGAGATTGCCCGGATTGGCCTGCAGGATGTCCTCGGCGCAGCGCGTGCCCTTCTCACGGTTCCAGTCGCCGGCGCAGGTGTTGCCGACGATCTCGATGCCCGGGAACTGCTTCAGCACCTCGCGGAAGCCGTTGAGGCGGGCGGTCGAGAAGAAGCCGCCGGCAACGCCCTCGATGATGGCGCCGCGCGCCTTGATCTTGGCCTTTTCCTCGTCCGACATCTTCGAGGCGAGGTCCTTCCAGAAGGCGAGATCGAGATAGGTTTCCGGTTTGACTTCGACCTTCTCGCCAGCACCGAGCACGCCAGGGCCGCCGAAATAGTCGACTACCGAATAGGCGCTGACTTCGGCGCCCTGGGTGTTGTCGAAGCCGATATAGGACGAGACGTCGACGCCCTCGATCGGCTCAAGCAGGTTGACGACGATGACCGGGATGCCGGCCTCGCGCGCCCGCACCAGCGCCGGCTTGACGGTCGCCACCTCCGCCGGCGAGACCGCGATGACGTCGACGCCGCGCTGGACCATGTCCTCGATGATGCTGACCTGCTCGGCAAAGGCGGTCGGGCTGGTCGGCGAACGGGTGAGCACCTGCACGTTGAAGCCGTGCTGGTTGGCGTCCTTGGCGGCGAGTTCGAAGAAGTTGGTCGCCGTCTTGAACACGCCGGTGATGTCCGGCGGCACCCAGCCGATGGTCACGTCGACCGGCGCATCCTGCGCGGAGGCCGGCAGCGCCGCTGCCGAGAGGCCGAGCGCGAGCGCCGTCGACACAGTAAACGACGGTAATTTTGAAAGATATTTCTTCATGGACTTCCTCCCACTGGCGTCGTCCTGCGCGATCCGCGGACGCGGCAAGCGGCGCTCCTCCACGAGCGCCATCCTTTTGCAGGCCAACAGGCAATTTATGTAATGCAACTACATTTCTGACGCAACATCTTAATTTCGCCGAGTGAACTCGCCGGCGACAACTGAACGCATTTTCGGCGTGGCCGTAGCGTGGATGAGGCTATCAGGCCTACGCCAGATTGTTCGAAAATAAGCCCGGAATAGGCCAATCTAACCCCTAGCCGGCGCAAACGACGATCGACCTTCGGGCGCGCAGCAAAGGATCCGGCAGCACCGCCACCGCAAGCGGCGTTCAATCGATATACGTAACTATACTACAATGACTTCAACCGCAGAGATTAAAGCGGGTTGCTGCCGCAAACCTGACCCACCAGGGGTCAAAACGCAAGGCCACCACGGCATGCAAGCGGCAAACGAGACAATATGCAAGAACCTTCATTAACGGCTTCGTCGCATCTCTCGACGGCCGCGGCTGCCAAACGGCCGGTAGAAGCCGGCCAGTTCGGTAGCGCGGTCGCCCGTCAGAAGCCGCCGACGACGAAACCGCCGTCGACCGGGAGGTCGGTGCCTGTGATGAAGGCGGCGGCCGGCGACGACAGGAACAGCGCCGTGCCGACAAGGTCGTCGACCGTGCCCCAGCGCTTCAGCGCCGAGCGCGCCGCGATCTTTTCGGCCGGCACCGGATCGGTCCACAGGCCCTTGGTCATGTCGGTCTTGTGGTATCCCGGCGAGATGGCGTTGACGCGGATGCCGTCGGGGCCGAAGGCGTGGGCGAGATGGCGGGTCAGCCCGAGCACGCCGGTCTTGCTGGCACCGTAGGCCGGCACCACCGGGTCGCTGACATAACTCAGCATCGAGGCGATGTTGATGATCGAGCCGCGCGAGGCCTTCAGCAGCGGCAGCGCCGCCATGGCGAAACGCATCTGGCTGTTCAGGTTGACGTCGATGACCTCGATATAGGTGTCGTCCTCGAACTCGGCCTCGGGCCGGGCGATGCCGGCGCCGTTCACAAGCACGTCGAGCTTGTCGAGGCCGGCCACGAAACTTTTGATGGCGGCGGGGTCGCGCACGTCGACGCGCTCGAAGCGGATGCCGCTGTTCTCCGCCTTGCCGCGCTCCGCAGTGAGCTTCTGCTCCGAACTGCCCAACGCGATCACCGACCCGCCGAGCCGGGCGAAACCCTGGGCGATGGCAAGGCCGATACCACTCGATCCGCCGGTGACGAGGATGCTCTTGCCCGCGAACAGGTCGGAGCGGAAGCTGTCGATGATTTCCTGCATGAAGTCCTCCTGGATAATCTCGAAAATGCGATGGCCGGCGCGGCGGCGATCAGCCCTTTGCGCGCGCCGCGACGCCAAGCGCGTCGATGTCGTCGTAGAGCGCCTGGCTGTGGTGGTAGAGCTTGTCGAACACCGGTTGCATGCGCTGGTAGGTCTCGGCCCAGGCCGGGTCGGGAAGAATCTCGTCCGCATAGCCGACGAAGCTTTCGGCCGCCTGCTCGACCCTGTTGAACCGGCCGGCGGCCGTCGCAGCCATGATGGCGCAGCCGACGAGGCCGCATTCCGGCTCCCGTGGCACGAGGATCGGGATGCCGTAGATGCTGGCCTTGATCCGCAGCCAGAGTTTCGTGCGCGCCCCGCCGCCTGCAGCCACCACGCGCTCCAGCGGCTTGCCCGACGCCGCTTCCATGATGCGGATGTGGCGGGCCACTGCGAAAGCGATGCCTTCCAGGATCGAGCGGTGCAGATGCTCCATGCCGTGCGCCGCGCCCAGCCCAAAAAACTGGGCACGCGCGTTGCGATGTTTTCCCAAGCGCTCGCCGGTCAGGAAGGGCAGGAAGAACAGAGCATCCGAGCCAGCCGGCGCCGTGGCGGCGCGCGCCACGATCTCGTCATAGGAGAGCTTCCTATCGTGGAAGGCGCGGCGCGCCCAGCGCATGCCATCGCCACCGGTTTCGAGCAGCACGAACGGCGCCCAGTTGCCCTCGATGGTGGCAACGTTGGAGATCTCCGGGTCGAGCAGCGGCTTTTCGGCGATCGCCGTGACGATCGCGCCGGTGCCGGTGCTGTCGGAGCCGACGCCGGGCCGGCAGACGCCGGAGCCTAGGATGGCGACGGGATAGTCGGCCCCGCCGACCAGAACAGGCGTACCGGCGCGCAAGCCGGTCTCGCGCGACGCCGCTTCGGTCACGCCGCCGATGATCTCCAGCGGGTCGCGGATCGGCGGCAGTTTTGCGCGGTCGAGCCCCATGCGGTCGAGGATCGGCTGCGACCAGTCTCGGCTTTGCGGGTTCATCAGGAAGGAGCAGGAGGCGTCGCCGGTGTCCATGGCGATCTCGCCGGTCAGCCGGTAATTGACGTAGTCCTTCGGCATCAGCATGACCGCGCTGCGCCGGTAGGCCTCGGCGTCGTTGTCGCGCAGCCATTGCAGCTTGAAGCCGGGCCAGGCCGGGGTCGGCGTGTTGCCGCTCTCCGACAGATAAGTCTCCGGCGCGTTTTCTTCCTCGAAGCGGCGCACGAGGTCGACCGAGCGCTTGTCGTTCCACAGCGGCGCAGTCTCGCGCGTCAGCGCACCGTTGCCGTCGAGCAGCACGACACCGTGCATCTGGCCGCAGACGCAGATCGCCGCGATGCGCTCGCGCGCATTGTCGATGCGGTCGAGCACGGCGGCGATGCTGGCGCGCGCGCCTTCCCACCAGTCGGTTGGGCGCTGTTCGGCCCAGCCGAAGGCCGGCACGATCTGCTCGTGCTCGCGCGATGCTACTTCGAGGATGGTGCCGCGCATGTCGACAAGGGCGGCACGCACGCTGCCGGTGCCGACATCGACGGCAAGCAGCAGATCAGCGTTCATGGCGGCCTCCTTCGCGGACAACGGGTCTCATGACGACACCGCCCGCAGCGCCGACAGCGCGCCGGAGAGCTCGCGCTGCTGGTTCGCCGCCTGCCGGTAGGCGGCAAGCGCGGCGGCATAGACGGGCGCCGTGTCGCCGTCCGGCTCGGTTCGATCCTCGGCGACGTGCAGGGCGCGGATCGGCTCGAAATCCGCCCATGCGCCGATGCCGACCAGCGCCAGCGCGGCGGCACCCAGCGCGGCGGCCTGCTGGTCGATGCCTGTCTTCAGAATGGCGCAGCCGAACACGTCGGCAAAAATCTGCCGCCACACCGCGCTGCGGGCGCCGCCGCCGACCATGATCATCTCGTCCCGCAGCGGTGTCATGCGGCGCAGTTCGTCGAGCGCCACACGCAGGCCGAGGGCGACGCCTTCCAGCGTCGCTCGCATGATGTCGGCGCGGCCATGCTGCAGGTCGAGCCCGACGAAGCCGCCGCGCACCGCCGGCCCGCCCTCGAAGGCGGTACCGCCGCCGAGCGTCGGCACGAACAGAAGGCCGCGCGCCCCGGGGGGTGCGGTAAGCGCGAGCTGCATCAGCGCGTCATGGCTGTCGCGCCCCTCTGCGGCGGCAGCCGCGACGACATCGCTCATCAGCTTTTCGCGCACCCAGGTGAGGCTGGTGCCGGACGAGAAGATCGAGGTGGCCGAGATGAACATGCCGGGCACGACATGGGCGAAGGCGTAAGGCTTCACCGCGTCGTCGAGCAGCGGCGCCGCGGACGACACGGTGAGCCAGCTCGACGAGCCCATGGAGCTGAACGCATCGCCTTCGCCGAAGGTCGAGGCGCCGAGCGCCATGCAGCTGTTGTCGACGCCGCCGGCCACCACCTGGACGCCGCGCGGCAGGCCGAGCCGGTCGGCGATCTCCGGCAGCACCTCGCCGACGATCGCCGTCGAGGCGACGATTTCCGGCAGCAGGTCGGCTGAGAGCCCGGCGGCGGCGAGCAGTTCGGCTGAATAGCGCCCTGCCCTCAGGTCGTAGACGCCCATGCCGGACGCGTAGGAATGGTCGGTGAGGATACGGCCGGTGAGGCGGTAGTTGATGTAGTCCTTGGTGCCGACGATCCAGCGGGTGCGCGCAAAGACGTCCGGCGCGTTGCGGCGCAGCCAGAGGATCTTGAACACCGTGTAGAGCGGCGCGGGAAAGCCGTTGCCGGTGGTGTGGTACCATGCCGACTGGTCGACCGAGGCGAAGAAGTCTCGCGCGTCCAGTTCGGCCCGGCCGTCGGACCAGATCGGTACCTTGTCCTGCAGCAGTTCGCCGCTTTCCGACAGCGGCACGCAGCCGAGGCTGTGGCCGGAAAGCGCGATCGCCGCGATGGAGGCGGCTTCGACGGCCGGCTCGGCAAGTAGGGCCGCCAGGCTCTGCTCGATAGCGGCCCACCAGTCGAGCGGACGCTGCTCATGGTACGACGGCGACGGGTAGAAGGTCTGGTACGAGACGACGCGTTCGGCAACGCAGCTTCCGTTGGGGCGGAAGATCGCGGCCTTGACGCCGCCCGTCCCCAGATCGAATGCAGCAACGGTATTGGACATCGCGCTTCCTCGCCGGCGTCCGGGCAATCAGGCGGCGACGCCGGCGATGACCAGCCGGCCGCCCGGCAGGGCAGCGCACTGGCGCACCAGATCGACCGCGACGCGGGTGTTGATGCCGAAACGGGTGACGCCGAGGCGGACCATATCGGCGATCGCGTCGAGGCTGCGGATGCCGCCCGAGGCTTTCACCTCGACGGCGTTGCCGACCGCCTCGACGATCATGCGGATCTTGTCCGGCGTGGTGGCGCTGGGCGTCCAGCCGGTGCCGGTCTTGACGAAGGCCGCGCCGCTGCCGGCCACGATCCTGGCGCCGGCGCGGATCTCGTCATCGGTCAGATGCGCAAGTTCGAGGATCACTTTCAGCTGCACCGGCGCGATCGCCTGGACGACAGCGCGGATGTCGGCCTCGACGTAAGCGAGGTCGCCGGATTTCAGTCGGCCGACATTGATCATCATGTCGACCTCCTCGGCCCCGTCGGCAACGAGGCCCGCCGCCTCGGCGACCTTGGTCCGGGTGGTGTGGCCGCCGGAGGGAAAGCCGACCGGCCCGCCGACCATGGTGGCGCCGCCGCGCGGCAGCAGCGAGCGCAGCAGCGGCACGAAGTTGGGCAGCACATGCGCGGCGATGAAGCCGTGATCGGCGGCGATGCCGGCGAGTTCGCGCACGTCATTTTCGCTGTGGAAGGCCTGGACGGCGCTGATGTCGATGAGCGCGGCAAGATCGCGCGCTTCGAGATAGGCCGGCTGGCCCTGGCGACTGGATAGGGACACGCCTCACTCCCTGGCGTTGTTGGCATTTCAGCCTGACTGGAATTTCTGTAGCAAAACTACAAGAAAGTCAACGATTCTGCCTTAGTCGGGCGAAATTACCTTTCGCAAATGCGAAATAGCGGCAAGGTGCGGGTTATCTTGTACCTAGAATACGCGATCATCGTCAGATCCGTTCGGTCGTCCTGAGGTAGCTGAGGTGCCGCTTCATCCGGGTGAAGCGTTCGATATGTTCGTCGCCGCGCCGGAGTGCGACCGCCGTCGACAGGATGTCGATCACCGTCAGCGCCGCGATGCGCGAGATGGTCGGCGTGTAGATGTTGGTGTTTTCCAGCGTTTCGACCAGGATCACCACGTCGCAATGGTCGACCAGCGGACCGTTCATGCCGACGAGGCCGATCACCTCGCAGCCGCGCTCGCGCGCCAGCCGCGCCGCCTCGATAATCGAGCGGGTGGCGCCGGTGTTGGAGATGACGAAAACCACGTCGCCCGGTTTCAGCATCGACACGACCATGACCTGCTGGTGCGAGTCGATTTCGGCGCCGCACGGCACGCCGAACAGCGGGAATTTCTGCTGCGCGTCGCGCGCCACGATGCCCGAGGCGCCGAAGCCGAAGAATTCGATGCGGTTGGCCTTGTCGAGGATCTCGACGGCTTCGGCTATGGAGCGCGGATCGATGTGGTTGCGCACCCAGTCGAGGCTGGTGATGGCGTAGTCGAAGATTTTTTCCGACACTTCGGCCGGGCTGTCGGTGTCGACAATGACGGAATGCGTTGCCGGTGTGCCGAGCGCCAGGCTCTGCGCCAGCCGCAGCTTGAAATCCTGATAACCCTGGCAGCCGATCGACGTGCAGAAGCGGATCACCGTCGGCTGGCTGACGTCGGCCCATTCCGCTGTCTCCGCCACGGTGGCGTTGAGGATGCGTTTCGGGTCGGCAAGCACCACGTCGCAGACCTTGCGGTCGGACTTGCGCAACTCGTCGCGCTTGGTGCGCGCCACCTCGAGGATGTTGTCGCTGCCGTTGATCGGGTTGGACAGTTTTGGTTTGGGAGGCATTGCGCCCTCGGTTTGCAGGGGATTCGGTCAGGAAAGACGGTATTCCACCCCTGTTCGTGCCCTATGGACGTGCGGCCGGCAAGTGCGGGCCGACGCAGCCTCGTCGATCGTCTCCGCCGGCACCGTGTTGAAGGCGAACATGCCGTAGTGATGGCCAATCATATGCTCGGCGCCGATGGCATCGGCGAGTTCCATCGCCTCCGAAAGCGTTAGATTGCCGGGAATCCCGGCCGCGGCTATCTCGGGCCGCCGGCCGTTGACCGGCAGCAGCGCCAGCTGCGGCGCGTGCGCGGCCACCTCCGCGACCATGCCGTCGAACGGCACCGTGTCGCCGGAATGGTAGAGCCGGGCCGGCCCCATCTCGACCACGAAGCCGAGGAAGCGGTGGTAGCCGTCCGGCGAGCGCTCCAGCGTCTCATGGGCCGCCCGGACCACGGTGACGCGGCAGCCGTCGAACGGGGTGATCACCTCGCCGGCATCGACCGCGACGACCCGCTCGGCCTCGGTCGCGATGCGCCGCAATGCCTCGTCGAGCGAGGCCCGCGGCACGACGAAGCGGCATTGCGGGTTGGCGGCGGCGATCGGCGCCAGCGTCCGGGGATCCATGTGGTCGGTGTGGTGATGCGACACCAGCACGAGGTCGATGCGGCCGAGTTCCTCGACGGCGATCGGCGCCGGCATCAGGCGCTCGTGCGAAAACGTCTTGCCACGATATTTGTCGGCCAGGCTGTCGGAAAGATACGGGTCGATCAGCACGCGCCGGCCGGCCGCCATCAGCAGGAAGCCGGCCTGCCCGAGCCAGAACAGGCGCAGGCCCGCGGCCTCCGGCCCGGCCAGCCGCTGCGCCAATGGTTCGTCGAATGACCGATCGGAAAACGTCGCCATGCTACCCCTCCGGACGGAGCGCCTGCAGCAGGCCGGTGATCGCGAGCCGCGTCGCCTTGCCGACGCTTTCTTCGGTGAGGCCGCCGATGTGGCTGGTCGCCACAACGCGCGGATGGGCCGCGAGACCGCCGGGCGGCGGCGGTTCCTGTGAAAACACGTCCGTTGCATAGGCCACCAGCCGGCCGCCGTCCAGCGCCGCGAGCACGGCCGCCTCGTCGACCAGGGTGGCACGCGCGGTATTGACCAACACGGCACGCGGCGGCAACAGCGCGAGCCGCATTGCATCGACCAGCGGCCGTCCATCCACCGCCGGTGGGCAGTGCAGCGAAACAATGTTCGCCTCGGCGAACACCTGGTCGATGTCGCGCCAGGCGAACGGCCCCGGCAAATCGATCTCAGGCCGGAACGGGTCGTAGGCGATCACGTCGGCGCCCATGGCAGACACGACGCGCGCGACATGGCGGCCGATCGCGCCGCAACCGATCAGCCCGACCGTGCCGCCGGCGATCTCGGCGCCGCGCAGGCGTGGCCAGCCACCCGACTTGATACCGGCGTCCGCCGCCGGGATGTGGCGCAGCGCGGCCAGCATCAGTCCGATCGTCAGCTCGGCGACGCCGATCGAATTGGCGCCTTCGGCGCGCACAACGCGGATGCCGCGCCGCTGCAATTCGTGGAGCGGCAGATTGTCGACGCCGACGCCGTTGCGGCTGATGGCGCGCAGCCGGTCCGCGGCCGCGACGACGCGCGGCGACACGGGCTCGACACCGGCCAGCCATCCCGCGCAGCCCGGCACCAGTTGCAGAAGCTCCGCCTCGCTCGGCTGCCGGCCCGGCACGGGAAAGACCAGCTCGAAGCCGGCCTCGGTCAACAGGCCGAGTTCCGGCGGCGGATCCTGGGTCAACGAGCGCGGCGTGACGAGCACACGTTCCACGGCATTCACCCCTTGGCGGCCTCGACGGCGATGCGAGAGATCGCGTCGAAGTCGGGACCGGAGGTCGGGATATCGATGGCGAAGACCTCGGCGATCACCTGCGTCCAGCCGTGGATGAAATAGGTCCAGCCGTCCTCGACGTGCAGCTTGCGTTCGGACTGCTGGCGTCGCGCCTGGTCGAGGAAGACGAGGTCACCGCGATAGTTGAGGTCCCAGGCGATGCCGCCTTGCGGGAAAATACCGGCGTCGGTGATCGGCGAGCCCGGCGCGTCCTTGCCGAGGCCGGTGGCATTGATCACTAGCGAGCCCGGCTTCAGCGCTGCCATAGCCTTGTCGTTGAGGGTCGGATCGCCGGCCAGCACGTAGTCCACCGGCACGGACGAGCCAAGGCTGGCATGGATATGGGCGATCTCGTCCAGCCGCGGCCGCGAGCGGTTGGTGACGACGATGCGCGACGGCACGTCGGCGGCGCGCTCCTTGCGCATCAGGTGCCAGGTGAGCGCGATCGTTGAGCCGCCGGCCCCCATCGACATGACCTCCGCGCTGGTTTCCGCGAAATAGCCGGGCCGCACGAACCCGTCGATGGCGAGCCCCGACGAGATCGGGTCCTTGGCGTGGCAGATCAGCTTGCCATCGCGTTTCGACAGGCAACTCGTCTCGCCCATTAGTCGCGCATGCGGGTCGACGACATCGAAAAGATCACGCGCCGCCTTGAACAGGTCGATCTTGTGGGTGGTCACCAGGGCGCCGAGCGACAGCGGATCTTCCTTGATGAAGGCCACGGCTTCGCGATAGGCGGCCGGGTCGGCGTGCAGCGGAAAGTCGATGCCCTTGATCACCGCGCCGCCGAGGCCGAGATGCCGCGCCCAGGCCGGAAACACCCGCATGATCGAGCTTTTTCCGGTGGTGACGCCGATGAAATAGAAGGTCGGCTCCGTTGCCGGCTGATAGCGGGTCATGGGCCTCCCTCCCGTATTTCCCGCGCCCGGGCGACCGCCCGCTTCGCCTTGCCGGCGATTTCCTGCCAGCGGCCGGCGCCGATATCGTCCTTGCGGGCGATCCAGGTGCCACCGATCGCCGCGACGCTTTTCAGCCTGAGCCATTCGCCCATGCTGTCCTCGCTGATCCCGCCGGTCGGGATGAAGCGAATGCCGAGATGCGCGAACGGCGCGCTGATGGCGTCCAGCATGGCAGGCCCGCCGGCCGCGCTCGCCGGGAAGAATTTCGCCAGCTTCATGCCGCGGCGGGCGGCGGCCGACAGGTCGGACGGCGTCATCACGCCCGGCGCGAACGCAAAACCCTTTGCCTGCGCCGTCTCGACGATCTCTGCATCGAAGCCCGGCGCCAGGCCGAAACGCGCCCCCGCGGCGACGGCCGCGTCAAGCGCCTCGGGGCTAAGCACCGTGCCGGCGCCGACCAGAAGCTCCGGCCGCTTGTCGGCCAGCGCGGCGATGACCTCGGCCGCCGCTTGCGTGCGAAAGGTGATTTCGGCGATCGGCAGCCCGCCCTCGAGCAGAGCGTCGGCCAGCGGCACCGCGTCGGCGGCCCTCTCGATCGCGATCACCGGGACGACGCCAAGTTCGGCCGCTTTCTGGAATGCCGCGTTCATGCCGACACCTTGACCGGCTTGGCGCTGTGCAAGGCGGCGATGGTGGCGGCGTCGCGCGGTCGCCAGGAAGGGTTGTCGACCTGTTTCCAGTCGCCATTGCCGTCATCGACGATGCGGACGCGCATGCCGCCGGAACGGGCGATGATCTCGTAGTCCTGGCCGGAATCCGACGGGTAGCAGAACAGCATGACCAGATCCTCCGAGCCGACGTTGACCGAGCGATGGATCCAGAAGGGCGGGACGTAACACACGGTCATCGGCTCGACCGAAACGACGCGGACCTCGCCGGACGGCGATTCCATCAGCATCAGGCCCCTGCCCTTCTGGCCGTAATAGATCTCCGGCCGGTCGGCGTTGCGATGGATATGCCCGCGCGTGACGAAGAACTCGTCGCCGACCTTGCCGGGCGACATGCGGGTCACACCGAAGATCAGGTCGCCCGGCGTCTCGCGTGGACGGAACTCCGAGACGTCGTAGACGACGCGGTCGTTCCACTTGCCGCGCATCGCCTCGAACGCGGCGGTGTCTCCGTAGAGGCCGTCGAGATCGCGAAACTGCTTCTCGTATCGCCCGGTGGCATTGGCCATGGCGCCGGTCTTCAGGTCGACCTGGCAGCCGACGGGTTCGAACAAGGTCGTCAAACTTCACCCCATAAACTGATGCATCGGAGTCGATTCTGTAGTTTTACTCCGATGCATGAATGCACTCCAGATCGCCAAGGCGGATTTCACATGCATTATTGGCGATATCGGCGAACGTCACGACGAATATCGTGGATGTTTTACCGGAATACGTAACCTAACTACGAAGAATGACGGTCATGCGATGGTGTAGCCGCCGTCGATGAGAAGGTTGGCGCCATTCACCATGGCGGCGGACCCGCTCGCCAAATAGAGCACGGCGGCGGCGATCTCCCAAGGCTTGGCGAAGCGCCGGGTCGGGATGGCGGCGCGCGCTTTCACGCCCTTCTCGCCCGCCCAACCGCTCAGGCCGAGTTCCGTTTCCACCACGGTCGGCGACAAGGCATTGACGGTGACGCCGCGCGGGGCCCACTCCAGCGCCATGCAGTTGGTCATGCCGACGATGCCGGCTTTGCTTGCGCAATAGGCGACGTGGCCTTCGATGCCGATGACCGCGGCCTGCGAGGCCATATTGACGATGCGGCCGTAGCCGCGCTCCAGCATGCCCGGCGCCACCGCCCGCGCCACCAGGAACGCACCCTTGAGATTGATGTTCAACGTACGGTCCCACTCGGCGGTGGGATAACTTTCGGCCGGCGCCAGCGGGCCGATGCCGGCATTGTTGACCAGGATGTCGATACGGCCGAACGCTTTGATGACGGCGGCGACGGCCGCCTCGACGCCAGCCTCGTCGGTCACATCGAGCAGATGGCCGAGATGCTGCGGGCCAAGCGCCGCCGCGACCTCGACCACCTTCGGGTCGCGGTCGGTCAGGGCGACGCGCGCGCCGCGCGCCGAAAACGCTTCGGCGACCGCACGGCCGATGCCGGTGGCAGCGCCGGTGACCAGCACGGTCTTGCCGGAAAAGTCCGGGAGGTCGGAGGTGCTTTCGCTCATGGCTGCGGTCCTGCTCAAAATTCCTGGCGCGTGTGGGTGATCGTCATCTCCTGCAGGATGACATTCTGCGGCAGCTCGTAGGCGAACAGCATCGTGCGGGCGACGTCGTTGGCATCGATGCCGCCGTCCATCGCCTCGCGGCCGGCGTTCCAGAAGTCGTAGGCGTTCCTGTGGGTGATCGTCTTATCGATCTCGGACTTGGTGACGCCGGGCGAGATCACCATGACCCGCACATCATAGGCCGACATGGTCTGCCGCATGCCCTCCGTCACCGCATGCACGAAATGCTTGGTGCCGCCATAGACGTCGTGGTGCGGATAGACCTTGCGGCCGGCGATCGAGGAGAGATTGATGATCGTGCCGCGGCGGCGCGCCTTCATGCCCGGCGCGACGGCATGCATGCCGTTGAGCACGCCGATGCAGTTGATGTCGATCAGGTCGCGCCACTGCTCGGGGTCCTGCTCGTCGAGGCGCGCCAGCCGCGAGATGCCGGCATTGTTGATCAGGCAGTCGACCGCGCCGAATCTCCGCTCACCCTGCTCGATCGCGGCGGCGAGCGCACAATGGTCGCGCACGTCGGCCTCGACGGCGAGCGTGTCCGGCAATCCCATCTCATCGATCAGGGCGCTGCGGCGCGCGATCAAGAGCAGCGGGTAGCCGGCGGCGGAAAAGACGCGCGCCGCCTCCTGGCCTATGCCGGCGCTGGCGCCGGTGATCATCACGAGCGGTTTCTTGGCCATGGGGTCGGCTCTCAGTCGAGCGCGCGCGAAAAGGCGTCGAGCGCCAGGATGGCGTCGCGCACGATCGGCACGCTGAGTTCGACCGGCGTGGCGTAGATGATGTTGCCGGGCCGCAGCGCCGCCTCGGCCACACGCTCGATCTTGTCGCGCACGCCGTCGGTGATACGCAGGTCGGCCAGCGCCGTCGGCAGGCCGACCGAGCGGCAGAAGCGGATCATCGCCGCGATCTCGTCGCGGTCGCGGTTCTCCAGCATGAGCAGGCAGAGGGTACCGAACGCCACCTTCTCGCCGTGGAAGAAGCCGTGCACCTCGTCGAGGATGGTGAGGCCGTCATGGATGCCGTGGGCGGCCGAGCAGCCGCAATTCTCGAAACCGAGCCCGCTGAGCAGCGTATTGGCCTCAATGATGTTTTCGACGGCCTTGGTCAGCAGCCCCGCCTCGACCGCGATCTTGGCCCGCAGCGCGTCGCGCATCAACACCTCGTGGCAGTGCCGGGCAATTGCCATGCCGGCCTCCGGCGCCGGAAAGCCGCCGGCGACATAGTTGTCGGTGCGCGATTCGATGTTCGAGCGCGCCTCGAAGAAGGTGGAAAGCGCGTCGCCGATGCCGGCGACGAGGAAACGCGCCGGCGCGGCCGCGACCAGCGCCGAATCGACGATGACGGCATCGGGGTTGCGCGGCAGCCGCAGCGAATCCTGATAGACGCCGTGTTCGCTGTAGCGGACCGCGACCGCGCTGCAGGGCGCATCCGTCGAGGCAATGGTCGGCACGATGACGATACGGGCGCGATTGGCGACCGCTACGATCTTGGCGGTGTCGATGGTCTTGCCGCCACCGACACCAACCAGGATCTCGCTCCTGTTGTCACGCGCGATCGCGTTGACGCGGTCGATCTCCGGCGTGCAGCACTCGCCGTTGAAACGCTCGAAGCGCGCCTCGATCCTGCCATCGAGGCCGGCTGCGATGCGCTTGCTGAGCTTGTCGAAAAGGGCGCCGTCGATCAGGAACAGCGCGCTCTTGCCGAGCGGTTCGAGATAGGCGGAAAGGCGATCGATCTCGCCGGCGCGCTGAATATATTTGCCTGGCCCGCCGAAAGCCCGTGCCATCATCGTCTCCTGAATTCCGGTATTGCCTGTGAAATCCGTCAGCGCAGCGTGTAGCCGCCGTCGACCGTGAGGATCGAGCCGGTCATGTAGCTGGCGGCATCGGAGGCGAGGAACAGTACCGTCGTCGCTACCTCTCTCGCCTGGCCTGCCCGCCCCATCGGTGTCAGACCCAGCCACAGCTTGGCCCATTCGGGATTGTCGAGGCCGCCGCGCGTCATCTTCGTTTCGATGTAGCCCGGCGCCACCGCGTTCACCCGGATGCCGCGCTGGGCGAACTCGCCGGCCAGCGATTTCGTCACCATGTGAACGCCGGCCTTGCTGGCGTTGTAGGCGGTCTGGTGCTGCGGCACGTTGCTGATGAAGCCGGAAATCGAGCCGACATTGACGATCGAGCCACCGCGACCGTCGGCGAGCATGCCGGCGATCGCCGCCTGACAGCACCAGAACAGCCCGGACAGATTGGTATCGATGACCTCCTGCCAGACGGCGGGGTCGACACCGAGGCTTTCGCCGTGGCGTGCAATGCCGGCGTTGTTGACGAGAACGTCGAGGCGGCCGAAATGCGCCGTCACGGCCTCGATCAGCGAAACCGCGGCGTCGCGCGACGACAGGTCCGCCGGAAAGAAGCGCGCATCGATGCCGGCCGCGGTGAGGTCCGCCACCGCGGCATCGCCCTCCGCCACCGAACGGGCGGAGAGAGCGACGCGCGCGCCGGCCTCGCCGAGAGCCCGCGCACACTCCAGCCCGATACCACGACTGCCACCGGTCACAAGCGCCGTACGGCCGTCAAGCCTGAACAAATCAGCGTACATGATCTCCTCCCAACGCAACGCCGCGACCGTACAGCCGGCCGGTCTCGGTGTTACGAATTTTTGTAATAAAACTACCTTGACTTTCGGCTGTCAATCGCAAAATCATAAGAAATCGGCGCCGTACAACGTTTCGGTTGCCGCTCGGCGGGAGCGTGGGGCCGGGGTTTTGAGGATTCTTGTAGCAAAAATACCGATGGTGCGCTTGGCGAGGCCGCTTCGCTTGCATTCGGCCGTTGTGGAGCGCAGGCAAGGCTCAGCCCTCGCCGGAGCGGCGGCGGGCCTTCTGCCGCGCCGCCGGCGCGGCGTCCTCGCCCGCGGCCAGTTCGCCGAGGTAGTGCTCGCGCGTCCATTCGATGTGGCGCCCCAGCAGGGCGACGATCTCGTCGACGGTCGCGCCGTCAGGCACCATGGCCGTCAGGCGCACGTGTTCGTCGAAAGAAGTGCTGTTCAGCGTCGGATCGAGCGACAGACGGTTGCGCAGGGCCTGGATGCGGAAGGCGATCAGGTCGAACGCCTCCAGAAGATAGGGATTGTCGGCAAGCTCGAACATCACGCGGTGAAAGGTGCCGTCGAGCGTCCGGTAGCGCTCGGCGTCCGCGTCGGCAAGCGCAGCCCGCATGTCCTCGACGATCGCCGACCAGCGGGCGCGCAGACACGCGGCGTCGTTGGCGATCGCCAGCTTCAGCGCCGCGGTTTCGAGGATGCCGCGCAATTCGGAAAGCTTGCGCACCTGCGTCGCGTCCAGTTCGAAGACGAAGGTGCCGCGCTGCGGATGAACCTCGACCAGCCCCTGGCGCTTCAGCTCCATCAGCGCCTCGCGCACCGGCGTCTTGCTCACCCCGAGTTCGTTGGCCAGCGTGATTTCGGAGAGCGGCTCGCCGAGCTGCAGCACGCCGCGCACGATCCTGGATCGAATCTCCTGGGCTGCCTGATCGGTCAGCGACGGTCCTCGCTCCAGCACGCGCATGCGCTCCTCCCCTTGACACGACATCTGCACGATTTCGGCGCCGCTGCAAACGTATTGACTGAGATATCAGATATGATACTCCACATCTCAGTCAACCAAAATCCAGATGACGGCGCCCTTCCCGTGTCAAACCGTGTCCTCGTACCCGCCAATCTCCTGAGCGAACGCCTCACGGCCGCCCTTGCGGCGGCTGGCGCCTGCGCGCTATCGACGGAAGCAGCCGCGCGCGCCCTGATGCATGCCTCACGGCTCGGCGTGGATAGCCATGGCGCCCGCCTGGTCGTGCACTACGACCGGGTGCTGCGCGGCGGCCGCGTCAACGGCAATCCGCGCATTCGCGTCAACCGCACCGGCGCCAGCGCGGCGGTGGTCGATGGCGACGACGGCCTCGGCCATCACGTCGCCTACACCGCGATGGCCAAGGCGGTGGCGCTCGCCCGCGAAACCGGCGTAGGTGCCGTCGGCGCGATCCGCTCGTCGCACTACGGCGCGGCCGGTGCCTATGCGCTGGCCGCGGCGCAGGCCGGCATGATCGGCTTCGCCACCACCAATGCCGACTCGGTCGTGGCGCCGTTCGACGGCGCCAAGGCCTTTCACGGCACCAACCCCCTGGCGTTCGCCGCGCCGAGCGGCGGCGAAAAGCCGTGGCTGCTCGACATGGCGACGTCGTCGATCCCGATGAATCGCGTACTGCTCTACCGCACGCTGGGCACGACCCTGCCGGACGGCGTTGCTGCTGCGGCCGGCGGCGCGGTGACGCGCGACGCGGCGGAAGCGGAAATGCTGTTGCCGCTCGGCGGTCCGGATTTCGGCTTCAAGGGTGCGGCACTTGCCGGTGTCGCCACCGTGCTGTCGGCGGTGCTGCAAGGCACGTCCCTCGACCACGCAATGATCCAGATGGTCGGCGGCGACGACGTGTCGACCCCGCGCAACATGGGCCACTTCTTTCTCGCGATCGATCCGGCGCGTTTCGGCGGCGAGGCCGTCTTCGCCGCCGGGATGGCCGCCTACCTCGCCGCGTTGCGGGCAATGCCGGCGCGCGACGGCGCCGAAGTGATGGCGCCGGGCGACCGCGAATGGCGGGTCGAGGCCGAGCGCCTGCGCGACGGCATCCCGCTCGACCTGACGACCGCCGCGTTCCTCGGCCTTTCCGGATCGGAAGCCGAAACCCCGCGGACATCGCCCACATCGTGAATCCAGTTTCCGGCACGGCATGGAGGCCGTGGCCGCACACCAGGGAGGAGTAAAGAATGCCCAGGAACTTCAGGAAGTGCCTGCTTGCCGCCGCCTTCATGGCCTCGACGGCCCCGGCTGCACTTGCGCAGGAATGCAACGACGCCGACCGCGTGCCGATCACCTGGTCGACGATCGCCGGCTTCTACACCGACGCCATGGCCAAGCTGGTGTCCGGCTTCGAGGCCAAGAACTGCGTGAAGGTCAATGTCGTCAACATCGACAACTCGCAGCTTTACAACAAGCAGGTCATCGAGATGGTCGGCGAGACCGGCGCCTATGACGTCGTGACGCTCGAGACCTCGGAAAAGGCCGAGTTCGCCCAGAACGGCTTCATCCTGCCGATGACGGAGTATTTCGCCGACAAGAAGGCGCAGCTCGACGACGTGGCGCCGACGTTGGCAGCACTCACCACCCAGTACAAGGGCGACGTCTGGGGCCTGCCCTACTACACCTACACGGCCGGCTACATCTATCGCGCCGACCTGTTCGAGGATGCCGGCGAGAAGGAGGCGTTCAAGGCCAAATACGGCTACGACCTCGGCGTGCCGGGCACCTGGGCGCAGCATCGCGACATCGCCGAGTTCTTCACCCGCAAGAAGGGCGACAAGCTGAAGGGCGATGAGCTGACCAAGGATTTCTACGGCATCGGCATGATGGCCGGCCCGTTCCCGGAGATCCAAGACGAGATGTCGGGCGTGCTGTGGTCGCAGGGTTCCGACTGGCTGACGGACGAAGGCAAGGTTCCGGTCGATGCCGTCGAGAAGGCGATGAACGATTATCTGGCGCTGCTGAAGTTCGCCCCGCCGGCGGCCCTCACCGTCACCTATGACGGCGTGATGAACCAGATGAAGGACGGCCAGATCGCCCAGACCTACAGCTTCTTCCTCGACCAGTGGCCGAACGCGGTGCAGACCGAGACCAGCGTGCCCGGCGCCAAGATGGGCGTCGCCGAGGCGCCGGAGAAGAAGGCCTATATCGGCGGCTTCCTGCTCGCCGTGTCGGCCAGCTCTGGCCACCCGAAGGAAGCGATGGACTTCGTCGCCTATATCGGCGGCCATGACGCGCAGATGGAGTTCGCCAGGGCCGGCGGCACCTCGACGCTGATGAGCGTGCTGTCCGACCCGCAGTTCGCCGACCCGGCGGCCCACACCAAGACCGGCCATTTCGCCACGCTGCTGACGATCTTCGATTCCATGAAGGGCTTCCGCTCGAACCTGTTCGACACGCCGTTCGGCGCAAAAATCTACAACACTATGCAGATCCCGCTGCAGGCGGCGGCCGCCGGCCAGATAAACGCGCGTCAGGCTGCCGAGCAGCTCGCCGACAGCGTCGACAAGATCTGCGGCGGTCCCTGCCCGATCGGCAAGTAAGCACGACGCCCGCAATCCAGTGTGCGGCCGGGCCAGTTCGCCCGGCCGCACGGCCATCCCGGCCGCATCTTCCACGGGACGAACGACATGTCGCAGTCACTTTCCGTTTCCATGCCGCAGCAACAGCGCGCCGCCGGCGCGGTCATTTCAGACCGGTGGTTCTCGATCCTGCTGATCGCTCCGGCGATGGCGGTTATCCTGGTGTTCGCGCTGCTGCCGCTGGTCTATGCGCTGAACGTCTCGTTCCGCTTCGCCGACCTGACGCGCGGCGGCATCGGCGACTTCGTCGGGCTGGACAACTACCGCTCCGTGCTCGCCGACAGCGCCTTCTGGGCCTCGGTCGGCGTGACGGTCAAGTTCACGCTGGCGGCGGTGATCCTGGAAATGGTGCTCGGCATCGCCATCGCCTTCCTGATCCACAGCGCCACGCGTGGCAAGGGCATCATCCGCAGCCTGATGGTGCTGCCGCTGGCGACGTCGGCGGCGGTCACCGGCCTGTTCTGGCGCTACCTCTACGACACCCAGTTCGGCCTGATTAACTACTTCCTCGGCCTGCTGCACCTGCCGCAACCCAACTGGCTCGGCGATTACACGATCGCGCTGTGGTCGGTGGTGCTGTTCGACGTCTGGCAGTGGACGCCGTTCGTCGCGCTGATCGCGCTGGCCGGCCTGCAGGCGCTGCCCAAGGAGCCGTTCGAGGCGGCCGAACTGGATGGCGCCAGCGCCTTCCGGGTGCTGCGCACCCTCACCTTCCCGATGCTCAAGCCGGTGCTGTTCCTGGTGCTGGTGCTGCGCACCATCGACAGCGTCCGGCTCTACGACGCGGTCGCGGTGCTGACGCGCGGCGGACCGGGCACCGTCACCGAATCCATGACCTTCTACCTCTACCGCACCGGGCTGAAACTGTTCCGGATGGACTACGCCTCGACCATGGCGATCTTCTTCCTGTACGCCATGCTCGTCGCCAGCCTGTTCGCGCTGACCCCGCTGCTCAAGCAATTCTCGAACCGCGCGTCCGAAGGCTGAGGAACCGACCATGCTGCAACGCGATTCCAGCTTCGCCAAGGAAGCCCTGCGCTACGGTCTGATCGTGATCGTGCTCGGCTTCATCATCTTCCCGATCTTCTGGATGATCGTGACCTCGTTCAAGCCGGCCACCGACATCATGGTGTCGCCGCCGCGCTTCCTGTTCACGCCGACGCTCGACAACTACTATCACGCGATCGTCGACAAGAACTTCCTGTTCTACATCAAGAACACGCTGTTGATCTCGGTGACGTCGACCATTCTGGTCGTCATCGCCGGCTCGCTCGCCGCCTACAGCTTCGCGCGCTACAATGTCGGCGACGGCCACATCCTGTTCTTCATCCTGTCGACCAAGATGTTCCCGGCGATCGCCGTCATCCTGCCCTACTTCCTGATCTTCCGCGATATCGGCAAGACCGGCGTCGGCCGCTTCCTCGGCGTCGGCCTCGACCAGCCGGGTGCGTTGATCATCTCCTACACGATGTTCAACCTGCCCTTCGCCATCTGGCTGCTGGTGTCGTTCTTCCAGGACATTCCGCGCGAGCTGGAGCATTCGGCCCGGCTCGACGGCCTGTCGCGGCTGAAGGTGCTGCGCAAGGTGGTGTTTCCGCTGGCCGCGCCTGGCATCGCCGTCACCGGCGTGTTCACGCTGATCTTCTGCTGGAACGAGTTCCTGTTCGCCTACATCCTGACCCGCAAGGCGGCGAGCACGGTGACGGTCGGCGTCGAATCCTTCTTCACGCTGCAGGGCATCCTGTGGGGCCCGGTCGCCGCCGCCGCCACCATCAGCGTCCTGCCGATGATGGTCTTCGTTCTGGCCATGCAGCGCTACATGGTGCGCGGCCTGACCTTCGGCGCCGTGAGGGGGTGACGTCATGAGCTTCAGCCAAGCCTGGGACGCCGGTTTCCGCGCCCTCCTGCTTTATGTCGGCATCGTCTTCGTCTGGCTCGGCCTGATCGAAGGCTATTTTCCCAGCCAGTCGACCTCCGTCGCGGTGATGAACGTCGTCGCCATTGCCGCGGCAATCGCCTTCTTCCTGCGGGCACGCCGCCGCGCCGTGGCCGAGCGCGAACGCGCCGAAGCGGAAGTCAGGGCCCTCATCGAGGAGCAGGTCTGATGTATGAACTGAAGAGCATCCACAAGCGCTACGGCCTGTCGAAGGTGGCGCTGCGCAAGATCGACCTCACCGTGCGTGACCGCGAATTCCTGGTCATCTACGGGCCGGCCGGCGCGGGAAAAAGCACCATACTCAACATTCTCGCCGGCATCACCAGGCCGACCAGCGGCGAGGTGCTGCGCAACGGCCAGTCGATCCTGCATGTGCCGCCGGAAAAGCGCGACGCGGCGATGGCCTTCGAGAACTACGCCCTCTACTCGCACATCAGCGTCGGCGAGAACCTGGCGTTCCCGCTGCACGCCCGCGGCATGAGCCGCGCCGACATCGACCAGCGCGTCAAGCGAATCGCCGGCATCCTCGGCATCGGCCACCTGCTCGACCGTCGGCCCGGCTTCCTGTCGGGCGGACAGCGGCAGCGCGTGGCGCTCGGCCGCGCCATCATCCGCCCGGCCGACATCTACCTGCTCGACGAGCCGGTCGGCCATCTCGACGCAAAGCTGCGCCACAAGATCCGCGCCGAACTGAAGGCGCTGGCCGAGGACCTGGCGGCGACGGTGGTGTTCACCACCACGTCGTCGCGCGAGGCGCTGGCGCTCGGCGACCGCGTCGCCGTGCTGAACTCCGGCCGCATCGAGCAGGTCGGCACGCCGGCCGACCTCTACCACAGGCCGGCCAACGCCTTCGTCGCCTCCTTCGTCGGCGACCCGCCGATGAGCTTCATCTCGGTCGAGCCGCGGCGCGGCGGCGACCGTGTCGCCTTCGTTACGCCCGACGGCATGCCGGTTGCCGCCCTTGCCGCCGAGGCGGTCGCCGGCCTGCGCGACGAGCCGGGCTCGACCATCCAGGTCGGCTTCCGCTCCAACGAGGTGCGGCTCGCCGAAGCCGGAGACCCAGGCACGCTGCGCGGCCGCGTCGATGTCATCGAGAACCTCGGCTACGTGAAGATCGCGCTGGTCGGCATCGGCGGCGACCAGGTTTCGGTGTCGTTCCCGACCGGCAAGCGGCTGTCTGTCGGCGAAACCGTGGCCATCGCCTTCCCGCGCGATGCCGTCCACCTGTTCCAGAACGCGCGTGCGGTCGCCCACGCGACGCCGTCGGCCTGAGGAGAAAGACCATGGCTTCGATCCGGGCCGAAAAGCTCGTCAAGCGCTACGGCGCGGTGAAGGCCGTCCACGGCATCGACTTCGAGATCGCCGACGGCGAATTCGTCGCCATCCTCGGCCCCTCGGGCTGCGGCAAGTCGTCGACGATGCGCATGATCGCCGGGCTGGAATCGATCAGCGAGGGCGCGATCTATTTCGACGGCAGGAAGATCAACGACGTGCGCGCCCGCGACCGCAACGTGGCGATGTCGTTCGAATCCTATGCGCTCTATCCGACCATCTCCATCTACGAGAACATCGCCTTCCCGCTGCGCGCCGCCAACATGGAAGGCGCCGAGATCGACCGTCGGGTGCGCGACATCGCCGAGAAGATGGAACTGACGGCGCTGCTCGCGCAAAAGCCGCAAGGCCTGTCGTCGGGCCAGGCGCAGCGCGTCGGCCTCGCCCGCGCGCTGGTGCGCAAGCCGTCGGTGTTCCTGCTCGACGAGCCGATCTCGCATCTCGACACGCGCCAGCGCTACCGCATGCGCCGCTTCATCAAGAGCCTGCACCAGGAATTCAACTACACGATGATCTACGTCACCCACGACCAGGAGGAGGCGCTGGCGCTGGCCGACCGGGTGATGGTGATGAGCGACGGCGAGATCCAGCAGATGGCGACACCCGACGAGGTCTATGCCCGGCCGCGCAACGCCTTCGTCGCCGGCTTCGTCGGCGAACCCCCGATCAACTTCGTCGACTGCCGCGTCGAAAACGGCAGGGACGGCTGGGCGGTCAGCTTCGAGGGGCAGCGGCTGGCTTTGCCCGACAGGCTCGCCAAGGCGGCCGAACGCATCGGCGGCGACGGGCTGGCGGCGATCCGCCCGCATTTCCTGTCGCTCGGCAGCACCAGCCCGCTGACGCTGCAGGGCAAGGTGTTCGTGACGGAGGAATTGCAGGACCAGAACCTGATCTTCGTCGACGTCGGCGGCACGCGCTTCACGCTGGTCGCGCATCCCTCCGTCGCGCCGGCACGCGGCGAGACGGTGACCGTCTCGATCGATCCCGACCACCTGCTTCTGTTCCCGCGCAGCGAGGCACGCAGGTTCGAGGACCTCGCCGCATGAGCCACGACTACATCGTCGTCGGCGGTGGCACGGCGGGATGTCTCGTCGCCGGCAAGCTTGCCGGCGAGTTTGGCGCGCGCGTGCTGGTGATCGAGGCAGGTCCGGACGATCGGAACCCGCTGATCCGCATGCCCGCCGGCTTCGTCAAGCTCCTCGGTGTCGAGAAATACATGTGGTTCTACAAGTCCGTGCCGCAGCAGCGGCTCGGCGGGCGCACGCCGATAGTGCCGCAGGGCCGCGTGCTCGGCGGCGGCTCGTCGGTCAACGCCATGGTCTACATGCGCGGCCAGCCGGCCGACTACGAGCGCTGGGCCGAGGCGACGGGCGACGCCCAATGGGGCTACGAGGCGCTGCTGCCCTACTTCACCGGCATGGAGGACAACGACCGCCTCAACGACCGTTTCCACGGCGTCGGCGGTCCGTGGAAGGTTTCGGACCTCGAGCACATCTGCGAATTGTCGCGCGCCTTCGTGCTCGCCGCGCAGGCGGCGGGGCTGCCGCACAACGGCGACTTCAACGGCGTCAGCCAGCGCGGCGTCGGCGCTTACCAGATCAATGCCCGCGACGGCCGGCGCTGCTCGGCGGTCGACGCCTTCCTGCGGCCGGCGATGAAAACCGGCCGCGTCGAGGTCAAGACCGGCTGCCTGGTGCATTCCGTGATCGTCGAGAACGGCCGCGCCGCCGGCGTGCGTTATGCCGAGAACGGTGCGATCCGCGAGGCGCGCTGCGACGCCGAGGTGATCCTGACGGCCGGCGCCATAGCGACGCCGAAGGTGCTGATGCTGTCCGGCATCGGCCCGGCCGATCATCTTGCCGAGCAAGGCATCAGGACGCTGGTCGACCTGCCCGGCGTCGGCGCCAACCTGCAGGACCATACCGAGACGCCGGTCGTCGCCCTGTGCAACGGCCCCTATGGCTATTACGGCCATGATCGCGGCTGGAAGCAGATCCGCAACGGCCTCGAATATCTGGTCAACGGCACCGGGCCGGTTACCTCCAATGGCGTCGAGGCCGGCGCCTTCTTCGATCCGGACGATCTTTCGGGAACGCCGAAAATCCAGCAGTTCTGCGTACCCAGCGTCTACCTCGACAAGGACCACACCGACCAGAAGGCGAGTTTCGGCATCACGCTGAACTCCTGCGTGGCGCGGCCGCGCTCGCGCGGCTCGATCCGGCTCGCCTCGGCCGACCCCGGCGAGCAGCCGCTGATCGATCCCAACTACCTGGCCGATCCGGAGGATCTGCGCCTTTCGATCGGCGGCGTGCGTCGCGCCCGCGAGATTCTCGCCCAGGAGCCTTTGCGCTCGATGATCGCCCGCGAGGTGTTTCCCGGCCCGGAAAAGGTCAACGACGACGACCTCGCCGCCCACGCCCGGCGTTTCGTCAAGACCGTCTACCACCCGGTCGGCTCCTGCCGCATGGGCCGCGACGGCGACGTCGACGCGGTGCTCGGCAACGACCTGAAGGTCCGTGGCGTCGAGCGGCTGCGCGTCGCCGACGCCTCGGTGATGCCGTCGATCGTCGGCGGCAACACCAACGCGGCCGTTCTCGTCATCGCCGACAAGGCTGTAGAGTTCATCACCGGTCGCGCCCGGCGGCCGGCACAATCGTTGCAGACAGCCTAGGAGCCATCCATGCCTCCGATGAAGATCGACCCCAACCCGCGCATGCCGTACCAGCATCCGATGCCGAAGGAGACGCTGCCGGACATCGTCATCCCGCAGGCGATCCCGACCGACGAGCGCATCTGGGTGCCGCAGGGCGAAAACGTCTGGTTCCGGCCGCTCTGCCTCAACCGCTCGCAGGGTTACTGGATGAACCTGCTGCGCGTGCGCAAGTCGGGCGTGCTCAGCCGCCACCGCCACCCGCAGGCCGTGCACGGCTATGTGCTCAAGGGCCGCTGGCATTACCTCGAGCACGACTGGGTGGCGGAGGAAGGCGGCTACGTGTTCGAACCGCCGGGCGAGACGCACACGCTGGTCGTTCCCGACGACGTCGAGGAGATGATCACCTTCTTCCAAGTCAACGGCATCATGTATTACGTCGACGCCTATGGTGAACCGCTCGGCTTCGAGGACGTGTTCACCAAGATCGACATGTGCCGGGACCACTACACCAAGGTCGGGTTGGGCGCGGACTATGTCGACCAGTTCATCCGCTGACATTTTTCGCAACGCCGCCGACTATCTGAAGCCGGGGCTGTTCGAGGGCCGCCAGGTGCTGATCAGCGGCGGCACCTCCGGCATCGGCGCCGCCATCGGCGAAGCTTTTCTCGCGCTCGGTGCCGAGGTGCTGGCGACCGGCGTCAGCGACGGCGAAATCGCGGCGGCGACGAGCCTGCCCGGCCTGGCGCGCGCGACCTTCGCAAAGCTCGACGTGCGCGACGGCAAGGCGGTGGCCGATCTGGTCGCCGCGCTGCCGCGCCTCGACCACGTCGTCAACTGCGCCGGCGTGATCCGCCGTGGCGACGAACTCGAACCCGAGGTGTTCGCCGACGTCGTCGACATCAACTTGAACGGCTCGATGCGTGTGTGCGCCGCCGCCCGGCCGCAGCTGGCCGAAAACGGCGGCACCATCGTCAACACCGCTTCGATGCTGGCGTTTTTCGGCGGCGGCCTGGTTCCCGCCTATTCGGCCTCCAAGGGCGGCATCGCCCAGCTCACCAAATCGCTCGCCATCGCCTATGCCGGCGACCGCATCCGCGTAAACGCCATCGCTCCCGGCTGGATCGCCACGCCTTTGACCAAGGCGTTGCGCGACGATCCGGTCCGCGACGCCCAGATTACCGGCCGCACCGCGATGAAGCGCTGGGGCGAGCCGTCCGAACTCGCCGGCGGGGTTCTGTTCCTGTCGTCGCCGCTCGCCAGTTTCGTCACCGGCGCCGTGCTGGTCATCGACGGCGGCTACCTGATCACATGAGGGCATCCATGAAGGCAATCGTCGTTCCCGAGGCCGGCGGCGGACTGGAGTCCGTAAAACTCGCCGACATCCCCGTCCCCTCGCCCGGTCCGGGCGAGCTTCGGCTGCGCGTCGAGGCCGTGTCGATCAATCCGGTCGACTGGAAGGTCGCCGTCGACAACAAGCCGGAATGGACCTTTCCGCATGTGCTCGGCCTCGATGCGGCCGGCATCGTCGACGCCGTCGGACCGGGGGTCGAGGGCTGGAGCGTCGGCGACCGCGCGGTGCTGCACAACAACCTGTGGAGGCCCGGCGTGTTCGCCGAGTTCTGCATCGCGCCGGTGCACGTCACCAGCCACCTGCCCGACGGCATTTCCTTCACCGATGCGGCCGCAGTCCCCTGCGCCGCCTACACCGCCTATCAGGGCATCTTTCGCAAGGCGCGCCTGGAGGCGGGCCAGACCATCCTGGTGCAGGGCGCCAATGGCGGCGTCGGCGGTTTCGCCGTCCAGCTGGCGCGGCAAGCGGGCGCAACGGTGATCGGCCTCGCCAAGGCCGAGCATCATGCGACGGTGCACAAGCTCGGCGCCGACATCGTCTTCGACTACCGCGACCCCGACCTGCTGGCCAAGGTGCGCGCTGAGACCGAGGGCGGCTACGGCGTCGACGTGATGCTGGAAGTGGCCAATCCCGGCGACGCGCGAAAATCGCTCGCCTTCATCCACTACAACGGCCATCTGGTTTCGGTCGACCCGCTGCCGGTGATGACCAACGTGCCGTCCTACACCTACGCCGTGTCGGTGCACGAGGTGGCGCTGGGCGGCGCTTATTTCGCCGGGCACCTGCCGACGCAGCGCGACTTCAAGACCATCGGCGACGATCTGATGGCGCGGCTGGCCGCCGGCCAGCTCGACCCGATGGTCGAGGAAGTGATCGGCCTTGCCGACATTCCTGACGCGCTGTGGCGGCTGCGCCGCCGCGAGGTGACCGGCAAGATCGTCGCAAAGCTTTGATTCAGAGCATCAACGGAGGACGCTAAAGTGGTCACCTACCAGCATTTCATCGACGGACGCTTCGTCGACGACAAGGGAGAGCGGATCGACGTTTTCAACCCGGCGACCGGCGAGCGCATCGCCGACGTGCCGGAAGCCTCGTCGGCGACCGTCGAGGCCGCCATCGCCGCGGCCCGCAAGGCGCAGCCCGCCTGGGCGGCGCTGCCGGCAATCGAACGCGCCGCCTGCGTCAAGGCGATCGCCGAGAAAATCCGCGCCAATGTCGACAGCCTCGCCGAAACCATCTCGCGCGAGCAGGGAAAGATCCTTGACCTGGCGCGCGGCGAGGTGCTCGGCATGGCCGGCCTGATGGACTACATGGCCGAATGGGCGCGCCGCATCGAGGGCGAGATCATCACCAGCGACCGCAAGGGCGAGAGCATTTTCCTGCACCGCGTGCCGATCGGCGTGGTCGCCGGCATCCTGCCGTGGAACTTCCCGTTCTACCTGATCGCCCGCAAGCTGGCGCCGGCGCTGGTCGCCGGCAACACCATCGTCATCAAGCCGAGCGAGGAGACGCCGCTCAACGCCTTCCTCTTCGCCGAACTGGCGAAGGAGACGGACCTGCCGGCCGGCGTGTTCAACCTCGTCTCCGGTCGTGGCCGCACCACCGGCGCCACGCTCAGCGGCCATCCCGGCATCGACCTCGTCTCCTTCACCGGCTCGGTGCCGACCGGCACGGCGATCATGCAGGCGGCGGCGAAGAACCTCACCCGCGTCAATCTCGAACTCGGCGGCAAGGCGCCGGCGATCGTGCTCGGCGACGCCGACCTCGACCTCGCGGTCAAGGCGATCACCCAGTCGCGCATCAACAACACCGGCCAGGTCTGCAACTGCGCCGAGCGCATCTTCGTCGAGCGCCCGGTCGCCGACGCCTTCACCGAAAAATTCGTCGCTTCGATGAGCAAGGTACGGTACGGCGACCCGCTCGCCGAAAGCGGCCTCGACATGGGACCGCTGGTCAACGCCGCCCAGCTCGACAAGGTCGCCGGCATGGTCGAGCGCGCTGTCGCCGACGGCGCCAAGGTCGCGCTCGGCGCCAAGGTCGCCGACCGCAATCGCGGCCATCACTACGAGCCGACGGTGCTGACCAACTGCCGCCCGGACATGGAGATCATGCGCAAGGAGATTTTCGGCCCGGTCGCGCCGATCGCCGTGGTCGACAGCGCCGAAGAGGCGGTGCATCACGCCAACGACACCGAATACGGCCTGACCTCGTCGCTCTATACGCGCGACCTCGGCAAGGCGATGCGGGTAACGCGCGCGCTGCAGTTCGGCGAGACCTACGTCAACCGCGAGAACGGCGAGGCCTATCAGGGCTTCCACGCCGGCCGCAAGAAATCCGGCATCGGCGGCGCCGACGGCAAGCACGGCTTTTACGAGTTCATGGAGACGCAGGCCGTCTATATCGAGCACGGCTGAGCAACTTGCGGCGCCGGCCGATGCGGCCGGTGCCTCGCGAACTCAATAATAGGAACAGATATTGCTCTAAATGCCGTTCAAGAAATAACTTGCGCTTTGAGACGTTCGGCAGTCTATTGAGGCGGGCGCCATCATAACGATGTCGCCGCCTTGACGCCAATCGGGCAACGATGTCGCGACCCAAGCCGGACGAGCAGGCGCTGATCAACGTGGCGCAGATGCGCTACGAGAACGGCATGCCGCAAAACGAGATCGCCCGCAACCTCGGCCTGTCCGAGGCGACGGTCAGCCGTTATCTCAAGCTCGCCATGGAACTCGGCATCGTCGAGATCCGCGTCGCCACCCGCGCCTTCCGCAGCAAGGAACTGGAGAAGCGGCTGGTCCAGCGTTTCGGCCTGACCTCGGCGATCGTCGTCGACCGCCGGCCGAGCGACGGCGGCGCCTTGCAACTGCTCGGTAACGCGGTGTTTCGCGGCATCGAGGACCTGGTGCTCAACGACACCGTCATCGGCGTGTCGAACGGCGAGACGGTGGCGAGCGTCGCCGCCGCCGGCCGCCTTATCCGCGCCGAGGGCCTGTCGGTGGTGACGCTGATCGGCGGCATCGGCCGCGCCGAGGAGGCCAGCCAGACCGGCGAGGTCTGCCGCACGCTCGCCCGCCGCATCGGCGCCCGCGCCTGGGTGCTGCCGGTCCCGGCCGTCGTCGACACCGCCGAGGCGGCCGAGGCGTTGCGCTCCACCTCCGGCGTGCGCGACGTGTTCGAGCTGATCGGCCGCCTGTCGATCGCCATCGTCGGCATCGGCGCCATGGTGCCGGGTTCGTCGACCTTCCGGCACGGCCTGTTCACCGAGGAGCGGCTGCAGCAGATGATCGCGGGCGGCGCCGTCGGCTCGATCTGCGGCCGGTTCTATAATGCCGGCGGCCAGGTGCTGCATTCCGACGTCGAAGCGCGCACGCTGTCGCTGTCGCTCGACGCGCTGTCCAACGTCGCCTTCCGCATCGGTGTCGCGGTAGGCCCGGAAAAGGTGCCGGCGATCCGCGCCGCCATGCGCGGCGGCATCGTCAACGCGCTCGGCACCGACGCCGAGACGGCTGCCGCCCTGTGCAACGGTCAGGACTAGGGCTTGTTGGCATTTGAGAACGTCTGCCATGGCGTAGACGTCTGGTCCGCACGCCCTCAAGATCAGGATGTGTCGGTATAGCGCGGCTGGAGTGCAACGATCAGGCGACCGATCCCGGCGGCGTCCGGTCGGACAAGGCGCCAGCGGGGAGAGGGCTGTCGGGCGACCCGAACCAGACGCAGCGTGATGCGATGGGTCAATGCCGAGAAGACGGCGGCGAGCACACGAAACCGTTGGGCGAGGCGGACGGCGTCGCCGGGACCATCGCCCTGTCCGAGCGCGGGGCAGTCAACCGGAAAATACGGCGAAGCCGCGCACGCGGCCTCGATTGCAAACACCCGCGCCGCCCTCTCCGCGGGACGCAGCAGCCAGAGCGTGAGGCAGCGGACGGGCAGGCAGCGGCGAGCCGACCGCTCGGCCAGTTCAGCCAGCGCGAGCAGCAAGACGACGATAAGCCGAAGCGCCTCGCGATGTTTCCGGACTGCCGAATTCCCTTTCATGCCTGCGTCCACGGTTCAGGAAGAGAGTATTGTGGCATAAATCGATGCGAGTAGAAAGGAAAATATTCCTCATGAGCCGCAATCGGCCGCCGACCTTTTTGCAATGGCGGCAGCTGTCGCGGAAAAGCTGGCGCATGCCGCCCTCCACCTCGTCGCGGATTTTAGCCCATTGCCGCGCCTGAACCTGCCGTTCGAAAGGCTTTCGGCGTCGGCCGGATAGGCCGGGAGCGGAACGGCAGCTCCTGGCGATCGGTAGGCGATAGCTGCGTTCAACTGGAGCAATTCCAGCAACGTGGTCCGCGGTTTTGCGTCCGGAATTGCGAAAAACAAGAGATAGGGCGATTCCGGTGGTCCGCAGGAAAACCGGAAACGCTCCAGAGCTGTTCCGCTTTTCTCCGAATCGCGGAAATGCTCTATCTCTTTGTTTTTACGCAATTCCGGACGGAGAACCGGTTTCCACTTCTCCTGGAATTGCTCTAACGCGAAAACTCCGGCGCCAGCGCCCGGTAGAGCGAGCGAAAGGCTTCCAGCCGCCCTTGGTAGGCGTCGGCCAGCGCAGGGTCCGGCTTCACCACCTGCTCGACCGGCGGCACCACGGCAACGGAAGCGGCCGTTTCGCCGGTAACGGCAAGCCGCGCCAGGCGGGCGGCGCCGAAGGCCGGGCCGCGATCCGAGGCCTCGTATTTCACCAGTTCCACACCGGTGACCGAGGCGATGATGCGCGCCCAGAAGGCTGAGCGCGCCCCTCCCCCGATCAGCCCGGCCGTCTCGACGGCGGCGCCGGCGCCGCGCAGCACGTCCAGCGCGTCGGCAAGGCTGAAGGCGACGGCCTCCAGCATCGCCTGCACGATGTCGGTCGGCTGGCTCGTCGCATCGAGCCCGATGATCGCGCCGCGCAGGTCAGGCCTGTTGTGCGGCGTGCGTTCGCCGGAGAGGTAAGGCAGCGCCAGCAGCGGCGACGGGCCGGCGAACGCCTTTTCGGTTTCCGCGAGCAGCCGGCCGATGTCGGCACCACCGCCGGTCCACTGCACCGCCGCCGCCAGCACGCTGGCGCCGTTGAGCAGCGCCGCCATGCGGAACCAAGTCTCAGGCAGCGCATGGCAGAAGGCGTGCACGACCCGCTCCGGGTCGGGCTGGTGCGCGGCGGCGACGGTGAAGAACTGCGCCGAGGTGCCGAGCGAGATGAACGCATCGCCCGGGCGGATGGCGCCGATGCTGAGGCCGCCAGCCGCCACGTCGCCGGCGCCGGCGGCGATCGAAACGTCGTCGCGCATGCCCCAGCGCCGGGCCAACGCCGGCCGCAGCCTGCCGCCCGGAGACGGCGATTCCAGCAGCGGCGGCAGCCAGCCCGGATCGACGCCGCAGAGCGCGACCGCCTCGTCGTCCCAGCGCCGCGCCTGCTGGTCGAGCAGCCATGTGCCGGCTGCATCGGAGACATCGGTGAGGAATTCGCCGGACAGATGCAGGCGCACATAGTCCTTTGGCAGCAGCAGCCGCCGCGTCTTCGCCAGTACCTCCGGCTCTTGGCGGGCGAGCCAGACGATCTTCGGCGCGGTGAAGCCGGCCATCGCGCCGACGCCGAGGCGGCGGTTCAGCGCCGGCGAATGCGCAGCGAGTTCCTCGGCCTCTGCGGCGGCGCGGCCGTCATTCCACAAGATCGCCGGCCGGAGCGGCCGATCTGCGGCGTCGAGCAGCAGCGCGCCATGCATCTGGCCGGAGAGGCCGATGGCGCGTGTCGCCGCCAGTGCCGCGAGCTGCTCGGCGCGCAGGCGGTCGAGCGCCTTTTCGACCGCTGCGATCCAGGAAGCGGGATCGTCCTCCGACCACGACGGTTTTGGCCGGCTGGGCGCCAGCGCCTCCTCGGCCGAGCCGACGATCGCCTGCTGATCGTCGACGAGGACGACCTTGACGGCGGAGGTTCCGAGATCGATCCCGAGATACATCGCTCACCAGCATGTAGCGCGGCCGGATATGCCGGCCCGATTTACGACGGTCCGTGCTTATCAGAAATCCGACTTCGGCGATCGGCGCGGCGCTCCATTGTGTCGAGATTCGACGATCAGACGGAAGCGCAGCGGTCTGGAGTCGTTGCACGGGCCGACGGGATGCGTGGCCACGGTCAGACCGCCGCCTTCAGCGCCACGCCGGTCAGGCGCAGGATCCGCTCGGAGATCGCCGCCGGCGTCAGGCCGAAATGCGCGTAGACCACCGGACCCGGGCCCGAGAAGCCGAACGTCTCGACACCGAAGATGTGGTCGGAGCGGCCGGTGTAGCGCTCCCAGCCGAACGGCGACGCCGCCTCGATGGCAAAACGCGGCGCCTCGCCGAGCACGCTCGTCCGATAGGCCTCATCCTGACGGGCGAACACCTCCCAGCACGGCATCGACACCACGGCCGCCTCGACGCCGCGCTTGGCCAGCAGCTCGCGTGTCTCCAGCGCCAGGCCGACCTCCGACCCCGACGCCAGCAATGTCAGGTCGCGGCGCGTCCCGCCGGCGAGCAAGTAGGCACCGCGACGGGAGAGCATGACCTCGCTCGCCGCGAGCCGAACCTGCGGCACCTTCTGCCTTGCCACCACCATGACGCTCGGGCACTGGCCGGCAACCGCGTCGTACCAGCACTCCAGCGCCTCGACCGCGTCGGCAGGGCGATAGACCTTGAGGCCGGGAATGGCGCGTAGCGAGGCCAGATGCTCGATCGGCTGGTGGGTGGGACCGTCCTCGCCGACGCCGATGGAATCGTGGCTCATCAGGAAGATGGTGCGGATGCCCATCAACGCGGCGAGCCGGATCGCCGGCCGCGCATAGTCGCTGAAGGTGAGATAGGTGCCGGCATAAGGCACGAAGCCGCCATGCAGCGCGATGCCGTTCAGCGCCGCGGCCATGCCGTGCTCGCGCACGCCGAAGCTGATGTGGCGGCCGCCGAAATCGTCGCGCGTCAGCAGCGGCATGTTGTCGGGCCGTGAGAGCACGCTCGAGGTGAGGTCGGCCGAGCCGCCGACGAGTTCCGGCATGACGCTGGCCAGCACACCCGTGGCGATCTGGCTGCCTTGGCGCACGGGCATCGCCGTGGGCTTGGCGACGCGCTCGGCGATCGCGTCGCGCACCGCCGGCTCGACCGCAGCGTCCAGCCTGCCCGAAATGCGTCGCTCGAACGCCGCGCGCCTGGCCGGCTCGACGGCCGCCAGCCGCTTCAGCCAGGCCCCGCGCCGGGCGCTACCGCGACGACCGGCCTCGCGCCACGCCGTGGCGATCGGCTCCGGAATTTCGAAGGGAGCATGGCTCCAGCCAAGCGATTTGCGCATCGCCTCGATCTCGCCGCCGCCAAGCGGCGAGCCGTGCGCGGCGGAGAGCCCCTGCTTGCTCGGCGCACCGAAGCCGATTTTTGTGCGCGCCGCGATCAGCGTCGGACGGTCTGAGGCGCGCGCATAGGTGAGCGCAAGGTCGATCGCCTCCGGATCATGGCCATCGACCGCGATCGTCGCCCAGCCCGACGCTTCGAAGCGACGCCGCTGGTCGTCCGACGTGCTCACCGCGGTGGCGCCGTCGATGGTCGTGCTGTTGTCGTCGAAAATCAGCGTGAGCTTGTGGAGACGGAGATGCCCGGCCAGCGAGATCGCCTCCTGGCTGACGCCTTCCATCAGGCAGCCGTCGCCGCAGAACACCCAGGTTCGGTGGTCGACGAGATCCTCGCCGAATTCGGCCGACAGCATGCGTTCCGCCAGCGCCATGCCAACCGCCGTGGCAACGCCCTGGCCGAGCGGGCCGGTCGTCGTCTCGATGCCGGCCAAATGGCCGTATTCCGGGTGGCCAGCAGCCGCCGCCCCCGCCTTGCGGAAGTTGCGCACCTCCTCCAGCGGCACGTCGGCATAGCCGGTCAGGTGCAGCAGGCCGTAGAGCAGCATCGACCCGTGCCCGTTGGACAGCACGAAGCGGTCTCGGTCCGGCCACTTTGGCGCAGAGGCATCGAACTTCAGGTGCCTGGCGAACAGGCTGGTCGCCAGATCCGCCATGCCGAGCGGCATGCCGGGATGACCGGTACCGGCGCGTTCCACCGCATCGGCGGCGAGGAAGCGCAGCGCCGTTGCCATCTGCCCAACGTCAACAGAATTCTCAGCCACGCCACAGCTCCGTTTTCGCCAGAGCAGCGCGTAGCGGTAAGCCGAATAATTTGCAAATCTTTTCTTTTGTGAAAATTATTCCTTTAACGTCATTGACGGTTGATGGCTTGGGCAAGTTGCAATCGACCGGAAATCACCCCGGCCACATCGATAGAGACCGAATGGTCGATCGTATTGGATAGTGTCGCGACAGGTCAGCCTGGTTTGCGCGACAGGGCCAGGTACATCGCGGCCGTCATCAGCAACAGCGCTACCCAGAACAGGGCGGCGGGCCGTTCGCTGAAGATCACCAGACTCCACAGAATGCCGGCTGCGACCGCCAGGTAGTTGAACAGCGAGAACCGCGCTGGCCCCAGGCGGGCGACCAGTTCGAAAAACAGCACGAAGAAGGCGGCGTTGATCGCGCTGGCGAGAACAAGCGGCAGGGCCGCCCTGCCCGTCACCTCGGCGGGCGGCACGGCGTTGCCGAGAATGAGCATGACAATGCCGGCCACGACCGCGGCGCCGAGCAGCGTTCCGGCGGCCATCGTGATCGAGGAAGCGCCTTCGGGCCGCAGCCATTTGGCGCAGTTGTTGGCGGTGGCGAACATCACCGGGGCGGCAAGCGCGACCAGGAACCAGAACACGCCGTTGGCGCTGACGACACCAGCATCCGGAATCGCGATGACGGCCACACCGGCCGCGCCCAGCAGCATGCCGGCCAGCGTTCGATAATCGAACTGTTCTCGCCCTGCCAGCACGCCGATGAACAGGGTGAGGATCGGCGACAGGCAGAGCAGCAGGGTCAGCACCGAGGCGTCGAGATGGCGGGCGGCCGCGACCAGCAGGCCGATCGGCAGGCCGACCACCAGCCCGCCCAGAACGACATAAGCGCGCAGATGCGCCAGCGAAGCCTTGAAGCGCCCGCCGACGACGGCAATCGCCGCCAGCAGCAGACCGGCGACCAGCGATTGCGCGAAGGCGAACCCCATCGGCGGCCACAGCGCTTCGGCGGCCAGCCGGTTGACGGGAAAAATGGCGCCGTAGATGGCGGCGGCGAGAAGCAGCAGCGCGGCATCCGCGATGCGAAAACCGGTCCTGTCTGTCTGCCTGGCATGCATGGCGCGTCGTCGGGCAGACGCCCGACACCCTCCTCAGAGCAATCGGCGATCGGAGAGGCCGTGACGTCCGCCTCTCCGACGTCCGTGGTGGTCAGGCGGCCCGCAACGCCGCCGTGCGCGCCGCGTCGACCATGAGCAGGCCCGGCTCCTCGGCGTCGGTCAGCGCCACCTTGTAGACGCGTTCGGCATCCTCGCGGCTCAGCCAGCCGCGGTTGACGGTGGCTGCGACGCGGGCAGGGTCGCGCTTCAGCGGCTCGTCGTAACCGCCGCCGCCGCAAGCGGTGAAAGCGATCTTGGCACCGGCCTCGATCGTCTCTTCGCTGAAGGCCGGCAGCACGGCCTGTTTGCCGCCGGCGAGTTTTATGGTCTCGCTTTCCTTGCCGTCGCCGCCGCCCAGCACGCCGCGCGGCGGGAAGCTGGTGCCGTCGGCGGCGTACACGATGGTCATGTCGTGGTCGAGCGGGTAGAACACGCCGCCGACCGCAGGCGCGCCCTCGAACTCGCCGAAGCCCTGCGAGCCGGGCAAAACGCCACGGCGCTCGATGACGATCGGGTACATCGATTCGTCGACCTCGACCGAGTCGAGCTGGATCAGGCCGGCATTGGCCGGGCCGCAATAGGTCAGCCAGCCGTCATAGCCGCTGCGTGCCCCGCCGCCGGCATAACCGACGAACACCTGGTTGACGTAGGCCTTGCCGTTCTTGAACGGGTCGTGGCCGGAGATGACGCCGACGCCGGCCGGCAGATGCGAACCGCTCTCGGCCTGCCCGTAGGGCGCGCCCATGCGCGAGAACACGCAGTTGCCGGCGATCATCAGGCGGTCGTTGACATTGGTGGTGGCGACCGAGGTGCCGACCGGGTATCTCGGCTTGCCGATGGCGCTGCCTTCGCGCAGCAGCACCTTGATCTGCGATTTCGCGCCCTCGTTGTGCGGGATGCTTTCGTCAAGATTGTTGAAGACGCCGATCCGGCAGGAGCCGGTCGCGGTGTTTTCCGACAGGTTGAGCCCGCCCGGCACGTTGTCGACGTTGTCGCGCACGTCGACGACGATTTCGCCCTTCTCCGGATCGACATTGATGGTGACGCGCACCGGGATGCCCTCGTCGGCGACGCCGGGCACCGGGTCGTGACGCGTCTCGTAGCTGTAGGAGCCGGCCGGCAGCTTGGCGATCGCCGCCTTGGCGCAGCGCGCGCCGTAGTCGAACCAGTCCTCGACGAAACCCATGATGGTGTCACGGCCGTAGCGGGAAAACAGCTCGCCGATGCGCCGCTCCCCCGTGCGGCAGGCGCCGATCTGGGCGCGCACGTCGCCCAGCCACATGTCGGGCACCCGGTTGCGCATGGTGCCGATACGCAAAATGTCCTTCTTTTCCTGATAGTTCTGCGCCACACGCACGCAGGGAAAGTGCATTCCTTCCTCAAAAATGTTCTTGGCGAACGGCAGGTAGGTCGACGGCACCGGCGCACCGGTGTCGGCATGGTGCGACAGCGCCACCACCCAGAACAGCGGCTCGCCGTCCAAGAATACCGGCATCGCCATGATCAGGTCGGCGTGATGGGTGCCGCCGGTATAGGGGCAGTTGTTGAGAAAGATGTCGCCGGCCGCGACGTCGTCGAACAGCTCGGTCAGCGGCCGCGTCGCCATGTCCATCGACATGACGTGAATCGGCAAGGCGTCCTCGACCGACACCAGCTTGTGGTCGTAGGTCAGGATGGCGCAGGAGAAGTCGCGGGCGTTCTTGATGACCGCCGAGCGGCTCGCCCGCATGACGACCAGCGTCATCTCGCGAACGATCGCTTCGAACCGGCTTTTCAGCACCGACATCAGGAAGGGGTCCACGCGGCGGCCGGCTGCGTCAAGCTCGTGTTTGTTGATGGCGTCCATGACGGTCATAACCTCATGCGATCGTTGAACTAAGCGACGTTGACGACAAGGTTGCCGTAGCGATCGATCTCGCCGCTGTGCTGGTCCTTGAGGTAGGCGGTGAAGGTCTCGGCCTCGACGAGGCAGGGCCCCGCCAGCCGCGCTCCGGCGCCGAGATCGGCCATTTCGTAGACCGGCAGCAAGACGACGTGCCCCTTGTCCTGCTGGTAGACGCCGCGTTCCGCCTTGGGCGCCACCTGGCCGGCCTGGTCGGCGAGCGTGTTCTTCTGCCAGATGTCCTGGCCGGAGCGCTTGCCGATCGCCCGCAGCTTCCAGGCCGTGAACTCGACCACGTCGTTGTCGGCGCGGATCGAGTAGATGCGCTCGTGCATCCTGTGGAAGGCCTCGACCAGAACCGGCAGGTCAGCGGCCGAAATCGCCCCGTTCGTCACCTCGAACGGCACCTCGATCTCGAACGACTGGTATTCGTAGCGGCCGAGAAAGGCGAACTCGAACTGCCGGTTTTCCGGCGCCACGCCGGCCTCTGCGAGGAAGGAGTCTCCCGTATCGATCAGTTTCTTCAGCGCCGCGTTGACGCCATCGACGTCGAAACCGGCGTCGGACGTAAGCAGCACCGCGCTCGCCTCGCTGCGGAGGTCGGAGATCAGGCCGCCGAAGGCGCTGAGGCCGGCCATGAAGCGCGGGATCATGTAGCGCTTCAGGCCAAGGATGTCGGCCATCTCGGCAATATGGATGGCGGTGGCGCCGCCGCCGCAGACGAAGAAGGAGTCGCGCGGGTTGATGCCCTCACGCACGGTGATCTCCTCGATCGCCGCGACCATGTTGTGGTTGGAGGTTGTATAGATGGCATAGGCCGCCTCTCGCAGCGACACGCCGAGCCGGTCGGCGACCTTGCCCACCGCCGCCTCGGCAAGGCTGCGGTCGAGCTGCATCTTGCCGCCGAGGAAATAGTCGGGATCGACGATGCCGAGCACGACATTGGCGTCGGTGACGGTCGGCTCGGTGCCGCCCTTGCCGTAGCAGGCCGGGCCCGGCCGGGCGCCGGCGCTGCGCGGGCCGACCTGCAGCAGGCCGCCCTGGTCGACGAAGGCGATGGAGCCGCCGCCGGCACCGACCGAGCGCACGTCGACCTTCGGAATGCCCAGCGAGTCGTCGTGGATCATGCTGTCGGGCGTCACGATGATCTGGTGATCGCGCAGCGCCGAGACGTCGAAGGTGGTGCCGCCCATGTCGCCGACGATGATGTCGGGCTCGTCGGAAAGCGCCAGCGCCGCCATCGGCGCGAGCGTCGGGCCGGACATCACCGAATAGATCGGTTTCCTGATCATGTCGGCCAGCGGCATCATGCCGCCGACGCAGTTGGCGAGCAGCAGTTCGCCGCCGAAACCCGCCTCGTCCAAAGCGTATTTCAGCTTCTCGATATAGGTGCGCACGATCGGGTTGATCGAGGCGTCGATGGCTGCCGCGATGATGCGCTTGTATTCGCGCGGCATCGGGTTGATCTCGTGGCTGAGCGTGATCGGGATGCCCGGCAGTTCCTGCTCCAAAACCTCACGCACCGCGAACTCATGCGCCGGATTGACCACCGACCACAGCAGCCCCACCGCCACCGCCTCTACGCCGAGCGCGCGGAATTCGGCCGCCGCCTTGCGCACGTCGTCGATGGAGAGCGGCGCCAGCTCGCGGCCGCGCGCGTCGATGCGCCCGCCCACCGTCTTGGTCAGGTGGCGCGGCACGTAAGGCTCGGGATAGTCGAGGCGCCATTGGAACGCGCCCTTGCGCGGCCCCTCGCGCAGCACGAGGATGTCCTGGTGGCCCTCGGTCAGCACCAGGCCGACCTTCACCGTCTTGCGCTCGACCAGCGCATTGGTCGACACCGTCGAGCCGTGCACGACCAGATCGATCTGCCGCATGAAATCGGCCGCTGCCAGCCCGTAACCCTCCGCCGCGACGTGCAGGACGTTGATGAAACCCTTCTCGAATTCGCCGGGCGTCGTCGGCGACTTGAAGATCGCGATCTCGCCCTTGCTGTTCGAGACAAGGCAGTCGGTAAAGGTTCCGCCGATATCGATGCAAACCTGATAAGCCATACTTTTCCCCGGAGAGATAATCGTGGTGCTCAGCGCCTGACGTCGTCGCGGCTGACGATCAGGCTGGCGATGATGATGGCACCCAGGCAGATTTGCTGCAGGTAGCCGTCGATCTGGACGAGGTTCATGCCGTTGGACAGAACCGTGATGAACAGCGCGCCGAACACCGCCGCCCCCACGCCGCCCTCGCCGCCCGACAGGCGCACGCCGCCGACCACCGCCGCGGCGATGGCCTGCAGCGTCAGGTTGCCGCCGAGATTGGGCTCGCCGGAGCCGGTGCGCGCCGTGAGCAGCAGCGCGCCGAGCGCGGTCAGCACCGCGCACAGCACATAGGCGATGATCAGCACCGGCACGGTACGGATGCCGGCGGCGACCGCCGTCTTCGGATTGGCGCCGACGATGTAGAGGCTGCGGCCGAAGCGGGTCGCCTTCAGCGTCAGGAAAAGCAGCACGAAGATCAGCGCGGCGATCCAGATGGGCGTCGGGATGGCGAGCGGCGCCGACTGCGCGAACATAGCGTTGAAACCTTGCGGCAGGCCGGTGACCGGGAAGCCGCCGCTGATCGTCGAGGCGAAGGCCATGACGATGTTGGCCATGCCCAGCGTGGTGACCAGCGGGTTGATGCCGATGCCGGCGATCAGCAGACCGTTGGCGAGACCGACAAGCACCGCCACCAGAAGACCGGCACCGATGCCGTAGACAATCGCCGCATCGCCGCCACCCATCGCCACCATGGCCATGGAAGCGACGACGCTGACCAGCGAGACGGTGTAGCCCAGCGACAGGTCGAAGCCGCGGGTGAGGATCACCATGGTCTGTGCCATGGCGAAGATGGCGAGATAACTCGCCTGCACGGCGATGTTGCGCAGGTTGCCGAACGACAGCACGCGCGGCTCGACAAGGCCGAAGATGACGATCGTGCAGACAATGGCGAGCGGCAAACGGGCGGCGCGCAGTATTTCCATCAAGGAAATGCCGGGCGACGCCGGAGCGGTCTCGACCTTGGCGCCGGAGGGGCTGCTCATGCCGCGCGCCTCCTCAGCAGCAGCCGCTCGATCGCCAGCGCCACGATCAGCACGGCACCGAGCACCAGCGTCTGGAACTTGCTGTCGACCTGGGTGAGGTTCATGGCGTTGGCGACGACCGCCAGGAACAGCGCGGCCAGCGCCACGTGCTCGGCACGGCCGACGCCGCCGCGCAGCGACACGCCGCCGATCACCGCGGCGGCGATGGTCTGCAATGCCAGCGTGTCGCCGATGGTCGACTGGCCGGAGCCGAGCCGGGCGGTCATCAGGAAACCGGTGAGCGCGGCAAGCACGCTCGCCAGCAGATAGGCCAGCGCCAGCGTGCGGCCGGTTGCGACACCGGACAGGCGCGCCGAACGCTGGTCGCTGCCGACCGCGTAGATGTGGCGGCCGAGCGCGGTGAAACGCTGGAGCACGATGCAGAGCATCAGGATGACGAGGGCGATGACGAGAACAACCGGCAGTCCGAACAGTTGGCCGCGACCAAAACTCGAGACGAAAGACTCGGCGACGCCGTAGATCGGAATGCCCTGGGTGAAATACAGCGCGATGCCCATCAGCACCGACATCATGGCGAGCGTCACCATGAACGGCGAGAGCGAGAAACGGGCGACCAGCCCTGCGTTGACGAGGCCGACGACGGCGCCGACGCAAATCACCGCAGTCAGCGACAACAGGATCAGCGCCCACTCCATGCCCGGCAGGTACTGCGCGCCGACCAGCATCACCGTGGCGGTGACGACCGAGGAGATGGCCAGCACCGCCCCCACCGAGAGATCGAAGCCGCCGGCCGTCATCACCAGCATCTGCGCCAGCGACGGGATGAGCAGGAAGGAGAAGTTGCGCATCACGTTGAGCAAATTGAGCCGGTTGAGGAAACGTGGCTCCATGATGGCCGTCGCGACCACCGCCACGATCAGGAAGGTGATGACGATGCCGCCCTGCATGAGGAAGCGGTCGAGCAGGCTTGCCTTATGCAGGGTGGATTTTTCCGCACCGGCCCCTTTCGTTCCGGCCATCCGGATCGCGGCGGCGCTCATGCTTGCCCCCCGAAATAATGCGAGAGGATCTGCGCCTCCGAGCGCTCCTTGTCGCCCAGCTCGGCGACGATCCTGCCTTCGTGCATGACATAGATTCGCGAGGCGAGATTGATCAGTTCGGGCAGTTCCGAGGTCGAGACGACGACGCAGGCGCCACCTTCCACCAGCGACTTGATCAGGTTGTAGACGTCGGCCTTGGCGCCGACATCGATGCCGACCGTCGGTTCATCGAAGAGATAGACCTCGAACGGCTTCATCAGGCCGCGCGCCAGCATCACCTTCTGCTGGTTGCCGCCGGAGAAGGCCGAGACCTTGCGCTCCGGCGCCATCGGGCGCAGCGCCAGTTTCGACAGCGGCGCCCGGATGATGTCGCTCTCGCGCCAGAACTTCAGCACCGGCCCGGCCGACAGCGCGGCAAGGCCAAGCGAGCTCATCGTCGCGTTCTCGCGGGCCGGGCGGATCAGCGCGAGCCCCTCAGCGCCGCGATCGGCGGGAAAATAACAGACGTCGTCGGCGAGCATGCCTGCCGGCGTCGGCCGCCCGACCGTCCGGTCGCCGCGTTTCACCACGCCGCTCTCGATCGGCTCCAGGCCGAAGATCGCGCGGCACAGTTCGCTGCGGCCGCAACCGACCAGCCCGGCAAGGCCGACCACCTCGCCCGCCCTGGCGACCAGCGAGGCGTCGATGACGGAGCCGTCGCGCGTGGTGAGGTTGGCGACTTCGAGCCGCACCGGACCTGGATCGTGCCCGATCTTCGGAAAGAGCTGCTCGACCGGCCGGCCGACCATCATCTCGATAAGCCCCTCGTCGGAGACCTCGGACGTCACCACCGTGCCGATTTTCTTGCCGCCGCGCAGCACAGTGACGCGATCGGACAGGTTGCGGATCTCGCTCATGCGGTGCGACACATAGATGATGCCGACGTCGCGCGCCTTGAGCAGCGCCATGGCGCCGAAGAGTTTTTCCGCCTCGCCGTCGGTGAGCGAAGCGGTCGGCTCGTCGAGAATGAGAACCTTCGGGCTGGTGCGCAGCGCCTTGGCGATCTCCACCATCTGCTTTTGCGCACGCGAGAGGAAGGCGACCTTTTCGTCCAGCGGCACGTGGAAGCCGAGATCGTCCATCAGTGCTGCAGCAGCCCTGCGCATCTCGCCGCGCTTGAGGAAGAGACCGCCGGCCTGCTCCCGTCCGAGAAAAAGGTTTTCGAGGACCGTGAGGTCCGGAACCAGGCTGAATTCCTGGAATACGGCGGCGATGCCGAGTTCGCGCGCCGTTTGCGGAGTCAGTTCGGGTATGGCTCGCCCGTTGATGCTGCAGCCGCCTTCCGTCCAGGGAAAGGTTCCGGCGATCAGGTTGATGAGCGTCGACTTGCCGGCGCCGTTCTCACCCAGCAATGCGTGCACCTCGCCCTTCTCAAGAACGAAGTCGACGTTGTCGAGTGCCACGACACTGCGGAACTTCTTGGTGATTCCCGTTACTTGCAGCATCCCGTCAAAACGCCCAAAGCCGCCGCCGGTGAACCTGACCGCCTCGAGCGAGGCGATCAGGTCCTGGGAGGATCGCGATCAGATCGCGACTTGAAAAGGCGACACGCCGAAGCAGCCTACTGGACCGAGAACTCCGGCCGGAAACCCTCCGGCGCGAAAATCTGCGTCGTGTCGATCTTCTCGACATTGTCCTTCGTGACGATGCCGGGGGCAACCAGCAGCACTTTCTCATGCGGCTTCTTTTCGAGAGCGCGCACGGCAAGGTCGACACCGATGCGGCCCATGATGACCGGGTACTCGGTGGCGAAGCCGAGCACCTTGCCGTCCTTGACGGCGCTCAGCATGGTCTGGTTCTCGTAGGACGACATGATGGTGACGTCGCTCAGGCCGGCATCAGCCACGGCGCCGATGGCCGCCTCTGCGGTCGGCGCGCCGCCCCAGATGACGTTGACGTCCGGATGGGTCTGCAGTGCATCCTCGACCAGCTGCAACTGCGCCGGCACGCTGGCCTCGCCGAACATTTCGGCGAGCAGCTTGACGTTGCCGCTCTTGGTGCTGTCGCGGAAACCGTTCATGTAGGTCTCGGCCCAGCCGCTGCCTTGCGGACCCGGGAAGGCGACAGCCTGACCCTGCTTGTCGCCGAGATATTTCTTCACGTATTCGCCGGTCTGAAAACCCTTCTGGTAGAAATCGGGCGTGATGCGAGCGGTGATCGGCGTCTCAAGGATGGGGTTGGCGACGGCGACGTTGACGATGCCCTTGCCCATGCCTTCGCCGATCTTGGCGGCGACGCCTGCCTCGGAGATCGCCGAGATCAGAATGGCGTCGGCGCCGGCGGCGACGCAGTCGTCATACTGGGAAATCTGCTTGGGCAACGCGGTGTAGCCGCCGGCCTGGAAGACGGTGACCTTGACCCCGAGGCGCTTGGCCTCCTCGACGATACCGTAGTTGACCGAAACCCAGTAGCTGTCCTGCAGGTGCGGGAACAGCACGCACAGGTTCCAAGGTTTCTCGGCCTTGTCGAGCGGCGCGTATTCGATCTCCTGGACGTTGTTCAGATCGCCGTCCTTGGCAGTGGCGATCTTGAAGGGCCACCAGTCCGCTGCCTGCGCCGTGGCTACCGACAGGACGGTGGCTGACAAGGCCAGCGCCAGCGTTTTCGTCAAACCGTTCATTGCGTTCAGTCTCCCATTTCGTCGTTAACCCGCCCCTCGGGGCATTCAAACGTTGTCGGTCCGATAACTGACAAGCGACACCGTATCCAATCTCATATCGAATATCGCCAAACAGAGCCGTAATGACACGATTTTTAGAGAATGCGGCAGATCATGTATCCATTCAATCGTTTTCTTGTCGATATCCGATCTGCAGTGCACAACTTACATCTTATACGATATGTGTCAAGCGATCAGCCTCGCACCTGCACTACCGCCGCGTCCAATGACCGGCGTGTCGCATCAACCATCGTATCGACCTGAGCTTCGGTGATGATGAGCGGCGGGCAGAACGCCAGCGCGTCGGCCATGTTGCGGGTGATGACGCCGTTCTGCTGCAGGAAGCCGTTGACGAGACCGCCGAGCGCGCCGGGCTTGCCCCACGGCGCCTTTGTGGCCTTGTCGCCGACCAGTTCGATCGCCGCGATCAGGCCGACACCGCGCACCTCGCCCACCAGTTCGTGCGAAGCCAGCTCGCGCAGGCGCTTCTGCATGTGCGCGCCCACCCTGCGTGCGTTGCCGACGAGATCGCGCTCCTCGATCAGGTTGAGGTTTTCCAGCGCCACCGCCGCCGCCACGGGATGGCCGCCGCCGGTGAAGCCGTGGCCGAACGTGCCGATGCGATTGCTCTCGTCAGCCAGCGGCTCGAACACGCGCTCATTGATCATCAGCGCCGAGATCGGCAGGTAGGAGGATGAAATCTGCTTCGACATCACCATGATGTCGGGCTTGATGCCGAAGGTCTGCGAGCCGAACATGTTGCCGGTGCGGCCGAAGCCGCAGATGACCTCGTCTGCGACCAGCAGGATGTCGTATCTGGCAAGCACGGCCTGGATCTTTTCCCAGTAGCCGGCCGGCGGTACGACGACACCGCCCGCCCCCATCACCGGCTCGCCGATGAACGCCGCGACCGTTTCCGGCCCTTCGGCGAGAATGAGTTGATCAAGCTCCTCGGCCAGCCGCGTCGCAAACTGCTCCTCGCTTTCGCCCGGTCGGGCATCGCGCCAGTGATGCGGCGAGGCGGTGTGCAGGATGTTGGCGATCGGCAGGTCGAAGGAGATCTGGTTGTTCGGCAGTCCGGTCAGGCTTGCCGACGCGACGGTGACGCCGTGGTAGCCGCGATTGCGGCTGATGATCTTCTTGCGCTGCGGCTGGCCGAGCGCATTGGATCGGTACCAGATCATCTTGACGGCCGTATCGTTGGCCTCCGAGCCGGAGTTGGTGAAGAACGCCTTGCTCATCGGCACAGGCGCCATCGTCACCAGCTTCTCGGCCAGATCGATCAGCGGCGAATGCGATTTGGAGGTGAAGTTGTGGTAGAAAGGCAGCTTCGACATCTGCCGCGTTGCCGCCTCCACCAGGCGCGGCTCGGAGAAGCCGACCGCAACGCTCCACAGCCCGGCCATCGCCTCGATGTAGCGGTTGCCGGCGCTGTCCTCGACATAGATGCCGTCGCCCTTCTCTATGATCAGCGGCCCGCTCTCCTGATGCCGGCGGGCGTCCGTGTAGGCGTGCATGTGGTAGCGAATGTCGCGCGCTTCGGGCGAATTGGGCTGGGCGTCCATGATGACTTCCTGTTGCGGTACGCGATGTGGGCACCCGTCTCACCTGCCAAATGCGCCGGTAAGGCTTGCCCTTGCATTTTGTTATTTGATGTATCATGTTTCTTATAAGTTATAGTGTCAAGTGCGTCAGGGCTGGATTTGAGGGGGATAGATGCGCGAAGCCACGCCGTCGGCATTCAGCTTCGACGCGCTCGAACGGGAGAATCTGGGCGACACTGTCTACGCCCGGGTCTCGGACGCCCTGATCAAGGGGCGGTTCCCGCCCGATGCGCGGCTGACGATCCGCGACCTCGCCCAGTCGCTCGGTACAAGCGTGACGCCCGTGCGCGACGCCATCCTGCGGCTGATCCAGGACGACGCGCTTGTGCAGAAGTCGGCTCGTGAGGTGCGGGTGCCCGTCATCACCCCGGAGCGCTATAAGGAGATCAGACTGATCCGGCTGAAGCTGGAGGGCCTGGCGGCGCGCGAGACCGCGATGAAGGCCGGTCCACAAGACATCGAGCGCCTGCGTGATCTGGTCGCGCGCAACGAAAAGGCGATCGAGGACGAAAACTGGACGGAGGCGCTGGAGCTCAACCAGACCTTTCATTTCGCCCTTGCCGACATAGCCGACATGGTCGTGTTGCGCGGCATTCTGCACCGGTTATGGCTGCAGATGGGGCCGCTCATCGCCGAATCGTACCAGGAAGGCGGACGCGTCATGATCGACAACCACTATCCGGTCCTCGCAGCGGTCGAGGCGAAGGATCCGGACGCCGCCGAGCGCGCCATCGCCGCCGATATCGGCGACGCCGGCAAGCTGATTCTCGAACGCCTGGTCGAGCGGCACGGCGCCGGAACGGGCAGCCGCTGACATGGAGGAAGTCGATTGCATCATCGCCGGCGCCGGCGTCGTCGGGCTGGCGATCGCCCGCGAACTGGCGCTGCGCGGCCGCGAAGTGCTCGTCGTCGAGGCGGCCGACGCCATCGGCACGGAGACGAGTTCGCGCAACTCGGAGGTCATCCACGCCGGGCTGTATTATCCCGTCGGCTCGCTCAAGGCACGGTTCTGCGTCGCCGGCCGCGACAGGCTCTACCGCTACTGCGAGGAGCGAAGCATCCCACATGGCCGCTGCGGCAAGCTGATCGTCGCCACCGCGGCGGCGCAAGAGGCCGCACTGGCCGCGATCGCCGACAATGCGCGCGCCTGCAATGCAGGTGAGTTGGTGCGGCTTTCGGCAGAGGAAGCGCAGGAACTGGAGCCGGCGCTGGCCTGCACCGCCGCCCTGCTGTCTCCGGCGACCGGTATCATCGACAGCCACGCCCTGATGCTCGCCCTGCTCGGCGACGCGGAGAACAGCGGCGCCGCGCTTTCGCTCAACACGCGCATAATCTCCGGCCGTATTGATGCTGGCAGCATCGTGCTTTCCACGCAGGACGCCGTCGGCGGCGAAACCTTCGAGATCGCCACGCGCCATTTCGTCAACGCCGCCGGCCTCGGCGCCGTAGCGCTCGCTCGCTCCCTCGCAGGTTTCGACCAGACCGTCGTCCCGGATCTTTTTTACGCCAAGGGCAATTATTTCACGGTGACGGGGCGCGCGCCGTTCTCGCATCTGGTCTATCCGGTGCCGGAAGCCGGCGGCCTCGGCGTGCACCTGACGCTCGACCTCAACGGCACCGCGCGCTTCGGGCCGGATGTCGAATGGACGGAGACGCTGGACTACCGCGTCGACCCCTCTCGCGCCGAACGTTTCTACGACGCCATCCGCCGTTATTGGCCAGGCCTGTCCGACGGCAGCCTGCAGCCCGCCTACAGCGGCATCCGGCCAAAGATTTCCGCCCAAGGTAAACCCAACGCGGATTTCGTCGTACAAGGTCCATCGATCCATGGGGTGCAGGGCCTGGTCAACCTGTTCGGCATCGAAAGCCCGGGACTCACCTCTTGCCTGGCAATCGCCGACCATGCGGCGGACCAGCTCGTTTGCTCCCAACGCTGATCAACGGACCGACAATGGCCGAGACAATTTCTGCCTTCGACGCGGCGGTTCGGCACGGCGGCTCGATCGCCGCCTAGAGCTTTTCCGCTTTTCTCCGAATCGCGGAAATGCTCTATCTCTTTGTTTTTACGCAATTCCGGACGGAGAACCGGTTGCCACTTCTCCTGGAATTGCTCTAACACAGCCTCGGCCAGGCCAAGGCGCAACTGGCCGACCGCTTTCGCAGTCCGGTCGAGCGCGCACTGATGCGCCGCCTGAAGACGGCAGTGGATCCACGCGGCATCATGAACCCCGGCAAGCTGGTTTGACCTAATCCCCTTGCGCAGGGCGCATGTGTCTGGCCTCCAATCGATTCGTATCCATATATGAAGTTTTTATGGCCCTAGAAGCCATTTAGCATAGTTGCTTAAACCAATTGTATCCAATAGGATGATCCCGGCAGGCAAGCTGCCCAAAAACTGGTTCCGCCCAACGACGGGAGGTTTCGATGCCGGATCATGTCGACCTGGCGCCGTCCGCATTTTGCCGCGAGCTGCGCACCACCTCCAGGGACTGGGCCGAGGCAGACCCGGCCGTTCTAGAATCGATGCTTGTGTCCTCCCACCTTATCCGCGCCTTCGAGGAGAAGGTGCTGGAGCTTGCCGGACAGGGGCTGGTGCATGGCCCGGCGCATTCAGCAATCGGGCAGGAAGCTGGAGCGGTCGGCTCGGCCGCCCTGATGCGCGCCAGCGACCAGGTCAACGGCTCGCACCGGGGACATCACCAGTTCCTCGCCAAATCCATCCGCTATGTCGCTCCGGATGGATTGGAGCACGACGCTGATTTCGCGCCGGCCATCCGCGATCTCACGCAAAAATCCCTGGCAGAGATTCTGGGCCTCGCCCAGGGCTTCTGCAAGGGGCGCGGCGGCTCCATGCATCTGCGCTGGTCGGACGCCGGCAATCTCGGCACCAATGCCATCGTCGGCGGCGGCGTGCCGCTGGCGGCCGGCGCGGCATGGGCGCATCGGCGCGCCGGCAACGGTGACGTCGCCTTCACCTATTTCGGCGACGGCGCGGTGAACATCGGCTCGGTGCTGGAGACGATGAATCTCGCTGCCGCCTGGAAGCTGCCGCTCTGCTTCTTCATCGAAAACAACCGCTACGCGGTATCCACGCATGTCGAGGAGGTCACGGCCGAGCCACGGCTTGCCATACGCGGGCAGGCCTTCGCCATTCCTTCCTGGAAGGTCGACGGCATGGACCCGCTCGCCGTCTACCTCGCCACACAGGAGGCGGTGGCGGTGATGCGCGACGGCGGCGGCCCGACCATCATCGAGGCCGACGTCTATCGTTTCTTCCACCAGAACGGCCCCCTGCCCGGCAGCGCCTTCGGTTACCGAAACAAGGACGAAGAGGCGGCGTGGCGCGCCCGCGACCCGCTGGATCGGCTCGCAAGCGAGATGCAGCAGCGGCAACTGCTCGGCAGCAACGCGATCGAAGCTCTGCGCCAGCGCGCCCGGGCGCTCATGGATACGGTGGCCGCTGAACTGACCGAGGAACAGGATGGCAGGCGCCGCATTCGGCCCGCGCTATGGCCGCGCGAGGATTTTCGCGATTTCGGCGTGCGCGGCGATCTGTCCGAATTTGCGGACAAGCGTTTCGCCGAATTGGAGACGTTTTCCGGAGCGCTGCGGCAGGACGCCAAGTTCATCGAAGTCGTGTCCGCCGTCATGCAGCGTCGCATGGAGGAAGACGAGCGCATCGTCATCCTCGGCGAGGACGTGCACCGGCTGAAAGGCGGCACCAACGGCGCCACGCGCGGCCTGGCCGCCGCCTTCGCCGACCGGGTGCTGGGCACGCCGATCTCGGAAAACGCCTTCACCGGTCTCGCCGGCGGCATTGCCATGGACGGGCGCTACCGGCCGGTGGTGGAGTTCATGTATCCGGACTTCATGTGGGTGGCCGCCGACCAGGTGTTCAACCAGATCGGCAAGGCACGCCACATGTTCGGCGGCGACATCGAGGTGCCGCTGGTGCTCCGCACCAAGGTCGCCATGGGCACCGGCTACGGTTCGCAGCATTCGATGGACCCGGCCGGCATTTTCGCGACATCGCCCGGCTGGCGCATCGTCGCGCCGTCAACGCCGTTCGACTATGTCGGGCTGATGAACAGCGCCTTGCTGTGCCGTGATCCCGTGTTGGTCATCGAGCACGTCGATCTCTACAATTCGACCGGTCCGGCCCCGCTCGACGACCTGGATTACTTCATCCCGCTCGGCAAGGCGAAGGTGCTGCGAAAGGGCTCCGCCCTTACCGTGTTGAGCTATCTCGGCATGGTGCGCCCGGTGCTGGACACGGTCGAACAGCTAGGCATCGACGCCGAAGTCGTCGATCTGCGCTCGCTCGACCGAGCCAGCCTCGACTGGCAGACGATCGAAGCCTCGGTACGCAAGACCAACAACGTGGTGGTGGTCGAGCAGGGCGCGATCGGCACGTCCTATGGCGGTCTGCTCGCGGCCGAAATCCAGAACCGCTGCTTCGACTGGCTGGACCAGCCGGTCCAGCGGGTACACGGCGGCGAAGCCTCGCCCAGCATCTCCAAGGTCCTGGAAGCCGCCGCCTGCGCCCGCCCCGCCGACATCGAACGCGGCCTTAGGCGCGCCATGGCCGAACAAGGGCGGCCCCTGGCATGACGTCTTAGGTCGCCACGTCTTCTCCCGCAACCGGCGTCATGAAACCGGCCGCCTCGCCGCCGTCGACGCTCAGCACAGCCCCGTTGACGAACGCCGAGGCCGGCGAAAGCAGCCAGAACACCGCCTCTGCCACGTCCTCGGCGGTTCCGAGCCGGCCAACCGGAATGCGGCTTTCCAGCATCTGCCTGCGGCCCGGAATCTCCAGCGTCCGCCCCATCATCCGCGTGGCGATCTGGCCGGGACAGATGGCATTGAAGCGCACCTCGGCGCCATACTCGAGCGCCAGGGCATAGGTAAGCCCGATCAGCGCCGCCTTCGACGCCGTGTAGAGGGCTAGCCCTTCCTCGCCCACCAACCCGGCGATCGAGGACATCATCACCACCGAGCCTCGCCCCGCCCGCAAACCCGCCATCGCATGGCGCGTGAACAGGAACGCCGAGCTAGTGTTGACCGTCATGATGCGGTTCCAGTCGTCGAGGCTTGCCCGCTCGAATGCCATGCGGGCACTGGTGCCGGCATTGTTGACCAGGCCGGCAACCGCCCCCTGCCCCAGATCGAGCGCCACCTGCACGGCCTGCCTGCAATCAGCCTCGATGGACGCGTCGCCCGCCACGAACGTCGATTGCTGTATCTCGGTCGCCAGCGCCTCGCCCGCATCGAGGTCACGTCCGGTGAACACGACGCGTGCGCCGTCTGCGGCCAATCGCCTGACGCAGGCGGCGCCGATCCCGTGCGTGCCGCCGGTGACCAGGACGACCCTTGGCGCCACGCAACCACTCATGCCGCGCCGTCCCGATAATCGACCGCGGTGCAGAGCCAACCCTCTTCCTGGCGTTGCCAGTAGATATCGTGGATGCGGCCGGTCAGCGCCCCGGGCTTGCCGTTGCCATAGATGCGACCGTCGAGCTCGGTCACCGGCATGATGCCGCCGGCGGTGCTGGTGATGAAAATCTCGTCGGCGGCGCGCAGTTCGTCAACGCCGACCGGACGCACCTCGCAGGAAATGCCGAGCTCTCCAGCCAGTTCGATCACCGTGCGCCGCGTCATGCCTTCAAAGATGCCGCGATCCGGCGTTGCCAGCACGCCGTCGCGGATGGCGAAGACGTTGAAGCCGGCGCCTTCGGTGACGTTGCCGTCGCGGTCGACCAGCACCGCGACGATGGCATCACGATCGTAGGCCTCGAAGATGCCCATGGTCAGGTCGAGCCAATGAAAGTTCTTGATACGCGGGTCCACGGCCTCCGGCTGGATACGCTGCACCGAACTCACCACCATTTTCAGACCGTCGCGCCGCTGCTCGTCGTTGGCGATCCACACGAACGGCTGGGCGAAGGCATAAAAGCGGTTCTGGCACAGGCGCGGATCGCGGCTGCCGCGGGGCGGCACGCCGCGCGTGCAGGTCATCTGCACATAGGCGTCGCGCAGGCCGCTGCGGCGCACGCACTCGACAAGGATCTCGGCGATTTCCGTGGACGAATATGGCAGGCTCATGCGCAGGCCGCGCATGGAGGTTTCGAAGCGTTCGATATGGTCTTCCAGCCGGAAGAACCGGCCCTTCCAGACATGGGCGACATCATAGGTGGCGTCGGAGCGCACGAAGCCGCGATCGGTCAGCGCTATGCTGGCTTGCGCCAGAGGCATGTAATCGCCGTTCGCGAAGGCGATGCCGTCGGCTGGGTCAAATTGCGTTTCGATCATGATGGGGTCGTCCTGTTTTTGGCTTGGCCGCCGACGCTGGCAGGTGCAATGGTTTGACGGGTTCACATCTTAATAGGATACAATCAAATCATAATTGGTCCAGGGAGTACCATTTACTGGATTATCTCACTTAATTGGATACGATACTCTTGAATGGCGATTGACTAGGCGCGGCATGCAAGACCGGACAAAACACCACGCCGACAGCCGGCAGCCTCGCAAGGGTCTTCCGGGCTTGGCCGGCACCGACCATATCGGCTTCACCGTGCCCGACCTGGATCAGGCGGCCACCTTCTTCGTCGACATCATAGGCTGCGAGCCCTTCTACGAACTCGGACCATTTCGCGCCGACGACAACTGGATGGAAGAGCATCTCGACGTCCATCCACGCACCGTCATGAAACGGCTGAAGTTCCTGCGCTGCCGCGCCGGCGCAAATTTCGAGCTCTTCGAATACGATGCCCCCGGGCAGAACCGGACGCAGCCGAGAAACAGCGACGTGGGCGGCCATCATCTCGCCTTCTACGTCGAAGACATCGACGCCGCCGTCGCCTATCTCAAGGCGAACGGCGTGCGTGTCCTCGGCGAGCCCACCGTGCGCAAGATGGGGCCGAGCGCCGGGCAGAGCTGGGTCTACTTCCTGGCGCCCTGGGGCATGCAGCTGGAACTGGTGTCCTTCCCCGGCGGCAAGGGTTACGAACGCGAAACGTCGCGCCGGCTGTGGCATCCCGCCGATCCCACCGCGTAAAGCAGGGGTCGAGGATTCCCACCCGGTGTCCGTTGCTCTAACATCGTCGACCGAAACACGACATCGCGAGGTCTGCGGACAATGGCGTTGAGACGCGAGCGAAACGGCGGCGAGGCCGGCGGCGACGGTGCATCCCCGCTCATCAGCGGCCGCGTCACCGACGCCCTGCGCGACGCCATCCTCGCCGGCCGGCTCGAGCCGGGCAGCCGGGTTCGGCAGGAGGAACTGGCCGAGGAATTCGGCGTCAGCCGCATCCCGGTGCGAGAAGCCCTGCACCAGCTCGAAAGCGAAGGACTGGTCATTCTCGTACCCAACAGCGGCGCCTGGATCTCCAGGCTCGACCGCGCCGAGTGCATCGAGGTCTACAAGATCCGCGAGCGGCTGGAGCCGCTGGCGTTGCAGGAAAGCAGCGCCGGTCTGTCCACGGCGACATTGGCCCTGCTCGAAGACCTGGTCTGCCGCATCGAGGCAGGCAGCGACACGGAGGAGTTCCTGCGCCTCGACCGGCAATTTCATCTGCTGAGCTACGAGGGTGCCGCGATGCCGCAACTGCGGCAGATGATCCAGAAATTCTGGAACACCACGCAGCACTATCGCCGGGCTTTCACCGCTACGGTCGGGCGGTCCGGCATGCAGATGGTCCATCATGAACACCGCCTGATCATGGAAGCGCTCAGGCGCCGCGACGGCGAACAGGCCTCGCTCATCCTCTACGGCCATATCCGCCGCACGAGGCTGGCGCTGGAAGCGCACCCTGAGCTCTTCACCTGAGGTCGGCATCGTCTGGTCCCCGCTGCATGGCCTCAAGATCCATCCGCCCTACATGCCGGCCTGGCTGATGAATTTGGTGACGAGGTAAGCTTCCAGCGCTTCCGATCCGCCCTCCGACCCGTAGCCGCTGTCCTTCATCCCGCCGAACGGCACTTCGGGCAGAGCCAGCCCCAGATGGTTGATGGTGAGCATGCCCGTCTCCAGCTCGGCGCCGAGGTCGGTCGCCGTCTTGACCGAGCGGGTGAAGGCATAGGCGGCGAGCCCGTAGGGCAGCCGGTTCGCCTCGGTCACCACATCGTCGAAGCTGTTGAAAGTAGAGACCAGCGCGACCGGGCCGAACGGCTCCTCGTTCATGATGCGCATCTCGGCTTTCAAGCCGGTCAGCACCGTAGGCTCGAAGAAGGAACCCTTGTTGCCGGCGCGCCGGCCGCCGGTCTCGATTCTGGCGCCAGCCGCCACCGCCTCCGCGATCAGCGTATCCACCGCCTGCACGCGTCGCTCGTTGACCAGCGGCCCCATGTGCGTGCCTTCCGTGAGGCCGTCGCCCACCTTGATCGCCTGGGCGTGTCCCACCAGCTTTTCGACGAACGCGTCGTGGCTTGCCTGCTGCACAAGGAAGCGGGTAGGCGACACGCAGACCTGGCCGCCATTGCGGAATTTCGCCGCGGCGAGCAGGCTGGCGGCCTTGTCGAGGTCGGCGTCGTCGAAGACGATCGCCGGCGCGTGTCCGCCAAGCTCCATGGTGGCGCGTTTCATGTGTTGGCCGGCGAGCGCGGCGAGTTGTTTGCCGACCGGCACCGAGCCGGTGAACGACACTTTCCGAATGACCGGGTGCGGGATGAGGTAGTTCGAAATCTCCGGCGGGTTGCCGTAGACGAGGTTGAGTACGCCGTCCGGCAGGCCCGCCTCCTTGAAGATGTCGGCAAGGCAGGCAGGCGACGCCGGCGTTTCCTCCGGCGGCTTGACGATGATCGAGCAGCCGGTGGCGAGCGCGGCGCCCACCTTGCGCACCGTCTGCGATACCGGAAAATTCCAGGGCGTGAACGCCGCGACCGGCCCGACCGGCTCTTTCACCACGAGCTGGTAGACACCGCTGACGCGCGCCGGAACGACGCGGCCGTAAGTGCGCCGGCCCTCTTCCGCGAACCAGTCGAACAGGTCGGCCGAGACCTGCACTTCGGCCAGCGCCTCGCGGAGCGGCTTGCCTTGCTCCAGCGACAGAAGCTCGGCGATCGTTCTGGCGCGTTCACGCATCAGGCGGGCGGCCTCGCGCAGCACCTTGCTGCGGTCGTAGGCGGAAACCTTGCGCCAGACCTTGTAGCTGCGCTCGGCTGCGGCCAGCGCGCGGTCGAGGTCGGACCGGCTGGCGCAAGCCACCTGGCCGATCACCTCGCCGGTCGCCGGGTTGCGCACGTCGAGGCTGCGGCCGTCGGCCGCGTCACTCCAGGCGCCGTCGATGAAAAGTCTAACTTGCGGATACATCATGTCGGTCCTTGGGAATGAAAGTTCGTCTGTCGTTCAGCGCGCGAGTTCGGCGCGCACGTCCTGGACCGCCTGTGCGAGCGCGCGGACGACCGTGCTGATCTCGTCGGGCTCGATGACGAAGGGCGGGCAGAGCGCCAGCACGTCGCCCATGTTGCGCAGGATGATGCCGTGTGCGCGGCAGGCGCGCTCGACCCGTGCGCCGACGCGGGCTTCGGCCGGAAAGCCCTCCTTGCTGGCGCGGTCGGCCACCAGCTCGACCCCGGCGACCAGCCCCGCCGTCCGGATCTCGCCCACCATGGGATGGTCGCCGAGCGCCTCGTGCAGGTCAGCCTGCAGGCGCTCGCCGAGCGAGCGGGCCCGCGAGACGACATCCATCTCGCGATAGATGCGCAGCGTCTCGGCTGCCACGGCCGAGGTGACGGGATGACCGGAATAGGTAAAACCGTGGCCGAACACGCCGTTGCGCTGCGCTTCGTCGGCGATGGCCTGGTAGAGCTTGTCGGAGACGACCACCGCCGCGATCGGCAGGTAGCCGGACGACAGGCCCTTCGCGACCGAGAACATGTCGGGCTGGAAGCCGAAGGTCTGGCAGCCGAACCAGTTGGCGGTGCGCCCGAAGCCGCACACCACCTCGTCCGACAGGAGCAGGATGTCGTGCTTGGACAGCAGCCTGCTCAGCTTCGGGAAATAGGTTTTCGGCGGCACGATCACGCCGCCGGCGCCCATCACCGGCTCCGCGATCATCGCCGCGATGGTGTCGGCGCCGGCATCGAGAATCATCGCCTCGAGCTCTTGGATCAGACGGTCGGCGAACGCTTCCTCGCTCTCCCCCGGCAGCGCCTCGCGATAATGATGCGGCTTGCGGGCATAAAGCATGTCGTCGGTGTTCATGCCGAACGAGCGGTGCATATGCGGCAGGCCGCTGAGCACCGCGCCCATCACCGTGCTGCCGTGGAAGGCGCCGTTGCGGCTGATGATGCGGCGTTTTTCCGGCTTGCCGCGCGCGGCCTGATAATACCAGACCAGCTTGATCATCGAATCGTTGGCCTCGGAGCCGGAATTGGCGAGGAAGATCTTGCACGGCGCCAGCGGCGAGATCATCGCGAGCTGATCCATCAGGTCGATGCAGGCGTCGTTCGAGCGATGGTTGAAGGTGTGATAGTTGGCGAGTTTCGCGAACTGGTCGTTGGCGGCCGCCGCCAGCCGCGCGTCGTTGAAGCCGAGCGAGGCCGTCCACAGCCCCGCCATGCCTTCGATGTAGCGCTTGCCGGTATCGTCATACACATAAACACCTTGCCCGCCGGTGATGACCAGCGGCCCGTCCTGCTCGTGGCGACGCGGATCGGTCTGCGAATGCAGGTGCAGGTTCATGTCGATGGCGCGTGCCGCGTTCTGGAGCATTCCCTGGTCCTGCCGATGCTGACGATTACCCTTGCGGCTCGATCCAGTATCTTATAACTTATAAGTTGTCGAGAGATTGCGATTGGACCAGCGGGGAGAAGACATGTCCGACAGACCATCATGGCCGAGCAACCTCCCTGAGCGAGGTTCCATCTCGGAGGCGGAAGCGGAACGCCTGCGCGAGCGGGCGCGCTTCGTGCGGCTGGAAACGATCCGCCTGATCTCCATAGCCAAGGTCGGCCACTATTCGTCGGTGTTCTCCTGCGCCGAAATTTTTTCGACGCTCTATTACGACACCATGAACCTGCGTCGCGGTGAGCCGAACTGGCCGGAGCGCGACCGTTTCCTGATGGGCAAGGGCCACGCCGCCGTGGGCCAGTTCCCAATCCTCGCCGACCTCGATTTCTTCGACAAAGCCTGGCTCGACGACTACACCCGGCTGGGCAGCCCGCTCGGCGATCACGGCGACATGCGGAAAGTGCCCGGCATCGATTTCAGCTCCGGCTCGATCGGCCATGCATTGTCAAACGGCGTCGGAATGGCGCTCGGCGCCCGCTTCCAGAAGCAGGATTTCGACGTGTTCGTGCTGCTGGGCGACGGCGAGATGCAGGAAGGGCAGGTCTGGGAGGCCGCCTTGAGCGCCGCCAGCCATCGCCTCGGCCGGCTCGTCGCCATCGTCGACCGCAACGGCTACCAGCTCGACGGCAAGGTCGACGACGTGGTGGCGATCGAACCGCTCGACGAGAAATGGCGCGCTTTCGGCTGGGAGGTGCACGAGGTCGACGGCCACGACGTGGTGTCGCTCGCCAACCTGCTGCGCAAGGTCAAGGCCGACCGGGCACGCGGCAAGCCGTGCTGCATCATCGCCAGGACCCTGAAGGGCAAGGGCGTCGACTACATGGAAACCGAACCCGGTTGGCATCTCGGCTACCTGGCGCCGGAAGACGAGCGCCGTGCCCGTGACATGATCCTTGCCAGCGCAGGTGCCGCATGACCCTCCACCCCGATTCCTGGCAATACCGCGAGCTAAACAAGCGCGCGCCCTCGCTGCCCACCCTCTCCAACACGCTGATCGAACTCGCCGAGGCCGGTCATCCCGTGGTGGCCGGCACCGCCGACCTGCAGCACTCGAACGGCCTGATCGGCTTTGCCCAGCGTTTTCCCGAGCGTTTCGTCCAGTTCGGCATCTCGGAGCAGAACATGGTGTCGGCGGCAGCCGGCATGGCGACGACCGGCGTCATGCCCTACGTCGCCACCTTTGCCTCGTTCCTGGCGCTGCTTTGCTGCGAGCAGATCCGCATGGACGTCGCCTATTGCGCCCAGCCGGTCCGGCTGATCGGCCACCACACCGGCATTTCGCTCGGTTTCTACGGCACCTCGCACCACGCCACCGAGGACATTGCCATCATGCGCAGCATCGCCGACCTGACCGTCGTGTCGCCGGCCGACGGCCCACAGTTCGCCGCGGCTTTGCGCGCCTCGGTCCACCATCCCAAGCCGATCTACTTCCGCATCGCGCGGGGGCACGATCCTGTCGTCTACGCCGACGACGCGCCGTTCGAATTCGGCAAGGCGGTGATCCACGACATCGGCAAGGACCTCACCATCATCGCCTGCGGCATGCCCGTCCACCCCGCCAGGGCGGCGATACTGACGTTGCGGGAGAAGGGTTACTCCGTGGGCCTGATCGACATGCACACGATCAAGCCGCTGGATCGCGACGCGGTGATGTTGGCCGCCCGGACGTCGCGCACCGTCCTGACGGTCGAGGAGCATAACGTGCTCGGCGGCCTCGGCGGCGCCGTGGCGGAGGTGATGGCCGAGGAAGGCGGCGGCGCGCGCCTGGTGCGCCACGGCATCAAGGACGAATACAGCCTGATCGCCCCGCCGACACACCTCTATCGCCACTACAAGCTCGACGCCGCCGGCATCGAGGACGTCGCTCAAACCCTGCTGACGTAAGCGAGACTTCCCGCCGACAAAATATATCTTGTGGAATCAGCACCGAGATGGTGACGCTGGGCAAGCTAACGCAAGGAGGAGCGACCGTGAACATACAGCCGCTCGAGCAAGGCAATCTTTCGGCCCGCGCCTACATCGCCTTGCGCGAAGGGCTGATCGCCGGTCAGTTCCGGCCGGGCCAGCGGCTGGTGATGCAGGATCTCGCCGACCAGCTCGGCACCAGCGTCACGCCGGTGCGCGAAGCCTGCCTGCGGCTGGTCAGCGAGCGCGGGCTGGAACTGCGCTCGGGCCGCTTCGTCACGGTGCCGACCATGACCATGGCCCGCTACATGGAAGTGCGCACCATTCGCCTGGCGCTTGAAGGCCTGGCGACCGGCCTTGCCGCCGACAACGCCACGCCGGACGACATCGTCAGGCTCGAGCAAATCCAGACCGCCTTCGAGAAGGTCGACTTCGCCGGCGAGCCGGAAGAATCGTTCCGCTTCAACCGCGACTTCCACTTCGCCGTCTACCGGCTGTCCAGGATGGACATGCTGGTCGCCCACATCGAAAGCCTGTGGGTATCGATGGGGCCGATGCTGACCGTCTTCTTCAAGGAAGGCGAGCACAAATATGTCGGCGCCACCGCCCACCGCAACGTCATCGCCGCGCTGCACGAGAAAGACGCCGCCAAGGCGCGGGCGGCGATGGAACACGACCTGATCCTCGGCGGCGAGGACTTCTTGCGCTTCCTGCGCGACCACGAGGAGTTTGGCGTCGACTGAGGCCCAGCGCCGCGGCAAGTCGAATCCGTCCCCTGACCGTGTGCCAGCTTGATGGCGGCGCTCGCCATGACGCGACTTCACCCGCTGGCGGTGCGAACTGGCTTGCAGCTCCGCTGAAACTTTTAGCGTAGCAAGCGGCTCAGCCGAAGTAGCGCACCCGGATCGCGTCGATGGCGACGGCGATAAAGATCATAAAGCCGCCGATGATGCCGACGTAGAAGGACGGCACGGCGATGATCGCCAGCCCGACCTGAATGACGGTCAGGAGCAGCACGCCGCCCAGCACGCCGATCACGTTGCCGCGCCCGCCGAACACGCTGACGCCGCCGATGATCGGCGCGGCGATCGCGTAGAGCAGGTAGCTCGAACCCTGGTTTGAGGTGATGGCCATTTGCCATGAAGCAAGCAGGAATCCGGCGACGCCAGCCAGGGCCCCGGCTATCGTATAGGTGACGATCTTGATGCGGTCGACGCGGATGCCGGCCGAATTCGACGCCACCGCGTTGCCGCCGACGGCATAGATGCTGCGGCCGAGCACGGTGTTGCGCAACAGCACCGCCATGGCGATCAAGGCCGCGATGAAGACGATCGGCATCACCGGCCAGCCGCCGCCGAACGCGGCCTGCCCGATCCAGACATAGCCGTCGGGCAGGTTGGTGATGGTCCGTCCCTTGGTCAGCGCCAGCAGCGCCCCCTGGAGGATGATCATCATCGACAGCGTCTGGATCAGCGACACCATCTTCAGCTTGGTGATGCAGAGGCCGTTGAACAGGCCGATCAGCGTCGCTACACCGACGCCCACAAGCATCGCCAGCACCCACGGCAGGCCAAGGTCGGCATAGGCCATCGCCCCGATGGCCGACGAGAAGCCAAGGTTGGCGGGTAGCGAAAGATCGATCTCGGCGACCAGCAGCGGCAGTGCGACGGCCAGGCCGATCATGCCGAGCACGGTCGCCTGCACCATGATGTTCTGCAGGTTGAGCCGGGTGAAGAAGAACTCGTTGAACAGCCCGAAGATCACGACCAGCGCGATGAGCCAGATCCAGACGACGTTGTGCAGGATCCAGCCCAGCAGCCACTTGCCGCCGCTCTGCTGCGGGACGGAGCCGGCGGCCGGCTTGGCCGCGGTGGTCGAGGCCTGGCTCATTCTGCCCTCCCTTGTTCGACGGCGGTCATGGCTCTGCCCTTTCTTCCGCACCCTGGCGCAGGCGTCCGCTGGAGATCGCGTCGCCGGAGACCTCCTCGCGGATCGTGCCGGCCTCGAATACGCAGACGCGGTCGACCGCGCGGACGATCTCGTCCGTATCGGTGGAGACGATGATCACCGCGACGCCGGTGCGGCTCAGCTTGTCGATGATGCGCAGCACGTCCTGCTTGACGCCGATGTCGATGCCGCGGGTCGGCTCGTCGAGGATAAGCAGTCGCGGCTGGGTCGCCAGGACCCGGCCGAGGCATACCTTCTGCTGGTTGCCGCCGCTCAGCGTGTCGACGACGGTCTCAGGGCCGGCCGCCTTGATGCCCATCGAGCGGAAATAACCGTCGGCGAGTCGCCTCTCGGCCTCGGGCCTCAGGAAACCCGAGCGCGCCACCGCCTTAAGTGAGGACAGCGAAATGTTCTCGCCGATTGTCATCTGGGCGACGAGCCCGTCGCGCCGGCGGTCGTCCGACAGAAAGGCGATGCCGGCCGCGAAGGCGTCGCTCGGCGTGGCCGGCAAAGGATGCGGCGCATCGGCGCCGAAGGCGATGGTGCCGCCATGCGCCGGCACGAGGCCGAAGATCGTGCGCACCAGTTCCTTGGCGCCGGCGCCGGGAAGCCCCGTGAACCCGACGATCTCGCCGGGATGGAGATCGAGTTGCGCTACCGCGATGCGATCGCCGCGAACGTCGCGCAACCGCACGGCAGGTGCCGTCCCGGCGAATGCGCGCCGCTCGCGCTGGAACAGCACCAGCCCGCGCCCCAGCACGAGCTCCGACAATTGCTCCGACGTCAGGCTGCCGACATTCTCCGCCTCGCCGGACAGCACGCCGTCGCGCAGCACCGAGCAGGAGTCGCAGATGTCGAGGATTTCGTCGTTGTAGTGCGAGATGAAGATGAAGGTGACGCCTTCCGCCTTGAGCTGGCGCATGAAGGCGAACAGCTGCTCGCGGTCGCCGACGGTGAGTGCGGCCGTCGGTTCGTCGAGGATGATGACCTTGCCGCCGGAGAACATCGCACGCAGGATGTTGAGCTTGCGGCGCGCGACCGCATCCAGCCGGCCAGCCATGGCCTGCGGGTCGATGCCGGTTCCCTGCAGCATGCGCGCCGCGTCGACCTTCAGCTTGCGCCAGCTCACGAAGCCGTTGCTGCTCGGCCAGATGCCGAGCATCAGGTTTTCGGCCGCCGTCATGTGGTCGATGATCATAGGCTCCTGGGTCACCAGGAAGACCCCTGCCCGCTCCATCTCCTTGACGTCGACATGCTCGACCGGCTTGCCGTCCAGATAGATCATCCCGCCGGAGGGCGCGCGCTGGCCCGAGATCAGCCCTACGAGGGTCGACTTGCCGGCACCGTTCTCACCGAGCAGGCCATGGATAATGCCGCGCCGTATGCCGAGCGAGACCTCGCGCAGGGCCACGACCGGACCGTAACGCTTGGAAAGGTTTTCGACCCTGAGGATAAATGGATCCTCGGCGGCCTCTCGGGCGGAAACTGCTGTCAATGCATACTCCGGACCTGATGCGTCTCTATATCACGCCGCCGTCCCTGGAAGCCGCAAGTGCCACGACAGCCTGGCTGCCGTGGCAATGTGCGAGACGCCGAGCTACGCGGCTGATCAGGTGTAGGGAATGCCCCATTCGGTCTCCGCTATCGCGCCCCAGTGGCGCTTGTCGGCCGAGTTGGAACCGTCGATGACGAAAGGCGGGATGATCAGCGTCGGCCCGGTCGCGCCGGCGACGATGTCGCCCTTCTCCCAGAAATACTTCTTGTTCTCGTACGTGCCGACCGGCACCGCCTCGCCCTTGATCGAATGCTTGACGAGCATTTCCACCGCGATCTCGCCATAGGCGATGGGATCCTGCGACACGCAGGAATCCATGAAGCCTTCCTGGATCCATTTCAGCGCGACCGGCTCACCGTCGATATTGACGAAGATGACGTGCCCGTCCTCGCCCACCTTTTTCCAGCGGCCCTTCTGCTGGAGCGCGGTGACGATGCCGCGCGACGGCGAGTCGGACGGCGCATGCACGGCGTCGAGATCGGGGAATTCCGAAAGCGTCGAGAGCGTCACCGCCAGCATCTGGTCGAGCTGGCCCTCGGTCGGACGAGCAAGATACTTGATGTCAGGATATTTGGCGAACTCCTCGTCCATGCCCTCCTTGCGCAGCCGCCAGGCGACGCTTTGCAGGGCGCCGAAGCAGTTCAGCACCGTGCCCTTCGGGCTGCCGTGCCTCTCGGTCAGCCGCTTGATGATCTCCTGAGCGGCCATGACGCCGCCGAGCTTGTTGTCGAAGCTGACGGTGATCGCGACATCGCCGCCATCGGAAGGCGTGTCGATGATCGCGACCGGAATCTTCTGCTGGTTGTAGCGGCGGATCACCGAGACGATCGCCTGGCTGTCGATCGGGTCCGACACGATCGCCGAAGGCTGGCTGAGCATCAGGCTCTGCCACTGCTCGAGTTGGCGGGTGTTGTCGAAGCTGGCGTTCGTCGCCTGGAACTTCATGTTGTTCGCGGCCACGGCGCGCTTCACCGCTTCTTCCTGGATGACGAAGAAGTAGTAGTCGAGGCTCTTGTTGCTGAACGGGATGAAACCCGCATCCTGCGCCCATGCTGCCTTGCCCATGAGGGCGCCGGCGCCCATCGCGGCGCCAATCGCACCGCCGGCCTTCAACAGGCCGCGACGCGTCACTCCATTCCATCGTGTCATCTGTCTTCTCCTCCCACTATGCGCAAGCTAGTGATACTAGCTGACGACGGTCTTCGCAAGGGGTGAAGGTAACCAAGGAGAGAGATTCTCGCCGAGGAAATCGGCGGCGGAGGCTAAAATTCCATACCAGAAAACATCATTTGTTTCATATGCTAAGGCCGGAACAGCGGCATCGCGTGTTGCGCATGCCGACGCCCTTGCGTCCGGCAAGTTCTTCGAAGCCGGCCCGACGCAAAAAGTAGTCTTCACTAGGTATTGCGCATCGAGACGAATGTGCTGCCGTCGAGGCGGCCAACGACCATGCCCTGTGACTCGCGTGTGAACAGACCGTTTTCGACCACACCGGGAATTCGGTTCAGGGCGATTTCGAGCTTTGCCGGCGATGCGATCGTGCCGCAGCGGCAGTCGAGGATGAAATTACCGCTGTCGGTGACAACCGGCTGGCCGTCGCGCAGCCTGCGCTCGATGATCGCGTTCTTGATCCGATGCTCGGCGAGCGCACCCGCCACCATCCGCTCGGTCTGCTTCCAGGCAAACTGCACCACCTCGACCGGCAGCGGGAAGCCGCCTAGCTTTTCGACGATCTTGGTTTCGTCGCAGACTGTGATCATGCGTCTGGAGGAATGTGCGATGATCTTCTCCCAGAGCAGGCAGGCGCCGCCGCCCTTGATCATGTTGAACTCACGGTCGATCTCGTCCGGCCCGTCGACCGTCAGGTCGATCTCGCCGATCTCGTTCGGGTCGGTAAGCACGATCCCGGCTTCGCGCGCCACGTCGTTGGTCGAGCGGGAAGTGGTCGTGCACGTCAGCGTCATGCCGGCCGCGACATGTTTGCCGAGTTCGCGCACGAAGAAGTGTGACGTCGTGCCGGAGCCAAGGCCGAGCTTCATGCCGTCCCGCACGAACTCCTCGATCACCCTGCGGCCCGCCGCCTTCTTCGCCTCGTCCTGTGCGCTCATCCCTTGCATTCCTTTCCCGCGCCCTCGACGCGCGTTCAAATCTTGTCGGTCTGCCAGGAATCGAGCGCCGGCAGTTGGTCCGGAAACGCGCTGCCGCTCGTCATGGCGATCGCCGTCACCAGCATGTTGACGACGAGGTGGTGATTGAGGCGCGACGCCAGCGGCGTCATGATTTCGGTGCGGTCGTATGGCAGCACCGCGATCAGCACGTCGGAGACATGCGCCAGCGGGCTGTCCGCTGCCGTGATCGACAGCACGCGCGCGCCTTTAGCCCGCGATGCGGTGGCGATGTCGACGAGCTGCTTGGTATGGCCTGATTGCGAGAAGATCAGCGCGACCTCGTTCGGCCGCGAGGTCTCGGCATGCAGCCACTGCTTCTTGCGGCCGATCAGCGCCACGCAACGCATGCCGAGCCGCTGGAACTTGTGCTCGGCGTCGAGCGCTGTGATCTCCGAAATGCCGCTGGCATAGATGCCGACCCAGCCAGCCCGATGCAGCAGCTTCGCTCCGGCCTCGACGTCGCCGGGGTTCAGGTCCTCCAGCAGCCGCTGGATGGCGTTGAGCGAGTTGCGCGCAGTCTTGCGCACCACGTTCTGGATGGAGTCACCCGGTACGATCTGCTCGTAGGCGAAGGGAGCGGACGGCACGAGGCTCTGGGCCAGGTTTAGCTTGAAGTCCTGGTAGCCCTGGAAGCCGAAGCGCCGGCAGAAGCGCATGATCGTCGGGTCGCTGACGTCCGTTTCCTCAGACAGGCGCGCCATGCTCATGTGGATGACCTCGCCGGGATCGGCGCTGACGAACTGCGCCACCCTGCGCTCGGCGGCCCCCATGTCCGCCATTTCCTGCACGATACGCTGCAAAAGGCTCGTTGCCACCACCGCCTCCGCTATCCGGCCGGGACAGGATCGGGATCGGCGGCGAGATCGATAAGCCTGTCAAGCCGCCACCGCGGCTCGACGGAAAGCTTGCCGCCGCTTCCCCAGGAAACGGCGTAGAACGGCACCCCGGCGGCCTGTGCCGTCGCCTGGTCTACCGGCGTGTCGCCGACATAGGCCCAGGCGTCGCCGTTGAGGCCCATGCGCTCGGCCACCGCCAGCAGATGGCTTGGATGCGGCTTGCAGACCGGCGCGGCATCGGCGCCGACGACGACGTCGAACAGCGATCCGATTCCGAGAATGTCGAGCACTTTGAGCGACAGATCGTGCGGCTTGTTGGTGCAGATACCGAGGCGCATCCCAGCGTTTCTGAGCGCCGACAGATCCTCGCGGACATACGGGTAGAAGACAGTCCGCTCCGCCGGTTCGCGGTCGTACTGGTCCAGATATTCGCGCACCGCCTCGTCCACCGTGTCGTCGTCGCTCGGCAGCCCGAGCGCAACGAACATGTCGAGCAGCAGCCTGCGCGGCCCGAAACCGATGAACCTTTCCACCAGTTCGACGCTCTGCGTCGGCCAGCCGCGACGCTCCAGCACCTTGTTGACCGCGGCCGCTATGTCGGGGGCGCTGTCGATGAGCGTCCCGTCGAGATCGAAGACCAGCGCCCCGTAGCGCGGTTTCTGCTGGCTCATCGCGGGCTTTCCTCTGCCATCAACGGTCAAGCCCGGCCGTGCCGATCGCGGCGGAGCTGGAAGCAAGGGCGGCGTAGAGGCCGCCATAGATAGCGAATGCCGCGCGCAGCACATCCCCTGCGGCGGGGTCCGGCGTTTCGCGCGTGACCGGGCGGCAGGCCTTCGCCGCGGCCGCCGCGTCCGGCCAGACGCCGACGCCGACGCCGGCGACGAGAGCAGCGCCGAAGGCACCGCCTTCGGCCGCGCCCTCCGTCGTCACCACGTCGCAATCGAACAGGTCCGCCTGCATCTGCCGCCATAGCGTCGACCTGGCGCCGCCGCCCGACGCCTTGATGACGGTCCGGCCGATGCCGACCTTCTCCATCAGGGCATGGATGTCGAACAGGGAGTGGGTGACACCTTCCATGACGCTGCGCGCCATATCGGCTGCACCGTGCCGCGCCGACAGGCCGACGAAGCCGCCTCGCGCGGACGGGTCGGGATGCGGGCAGCGCTCGCCGTTGAGATACGGCAGGAAGAGGAGCCCGCGCGAACCGGCCGGCGCCCTCGCGGCCACCGCCGCGACATGGTCGGCCGAGGGCGTTCGGCCATCGGCGAAGCCGCCGAGCATGATGCGGAACCATTCCATCGCGCCGCCGGCATTGAGCGAGACCCCCATGCAGTGCCATTTGCCAGGCGCGACGTTGCAGAACACCTGCAGCCTGCCGTCGGGGTTGGCGACCGGCTCGTCCAGCGCCGCCGCGACGATGCCCGCCGTGCCGATGGTGGTCTGCAGTTCGCCCGGCGCGATGACACCCGAGCCGATCGTCTGGATGACGCTGTCGCCGCCGCCGCCGACCACGGGCGTTCCGGGCCGCAGGCCGAACAGCGCCGCCCCGGAAGCGCTGACCTCGCCGCTGACGTGATGCGACTCGTGGCAGGCCGGGAGCAATGCGGGGTCGATGCCGGCGAGTTCCACCAGTTCTGTTGCCCAGCGCCGGCCGCGCGTGTCGAACAGTCCGGTTCCCGAGGCGTCGGAGACTTCGGTGGCCACCTCGCCGGTCAGCACCAGCCGGAGATAATCCTTCGGGTTGAGTACGTGCCGCAGCCTGCCGAACAGATCCGGCTCATGGTTGCGCATCCACAGGATCTTGCCGCCGGTATAGCCGACGAGCATGCGGTTGTTGGTCCGCCGCAGCAGGCCGTCCAGGCCGCCGGCACGCTCGGTGATGGCGGCGCACTCGGCGCCGTTGCGCTGATCGTTCCACAGGATGGCCGGGCGCAGCACAGCGTGGCCCGCGTCCAGCGGCGTCAGGCCGTGCATCTGGCCGGAAAGGCCGATGCCCGAGATCTCCACGTCAGGGCAAGCCTTCAGCACGGCCGCGACCGCCGCCCGCGCGCCCTCGACCCACAGCGCGGGGTCCTGCTCGGTCCAGCCGGGGCGCGGCTGCGACAGGCCGTATGTCTCGGTGCGGCTGGCCAGCACCGCGCCGTTGCCGTCGATGAGCAGCGCCTTGCAGCCGGACGTGCCGATGTCGATGCCGAGCAGCGCCTGCGTCATGGCGTTGCCTCGGGCGCGTCGTAGCGGATGCGCACGTGCTTGAAGTTCAGGTATTCCAGCATGCCTTCGCGGCCGTGTTCGTAGCCGACGCCGCTCTGTTTGCGCCCGCCATAGGGCGCGTTCATGATGCCGGCGTCGACATTGTTGACGGCGACGTTGCCGTAGTCGAGTTCGCGCGACAGGTACCGGATCTCGTCGGCGTCCTTGGCGTAGACGTAGGCGGCGAGCCCGTATGGCGTGTCGTTGGCGAGCCCGATCGCTTCGTCCAGCCGGTCGAACGCCATGACGCCGACAAGCGGGCCGAACGTCTCCTCCGTCATCACCTTCATCGCGTGCGTGCACTCGGCAACGACGGTGGGGCGGAAGAAATGTCCGCGCGCGAACGCCTCTCCATCAGGGGCCCGGCCGCCCGCGACCAGCGTCGCGCCCTTGCCCAGCGCGTCGGAAAGATGGTCCCTGGTCTTGGCGAGCGGCTCCGCCGAGGCCATGGCGCCGAGATCGGCGCCGGGGGTATCGATGCCGTTTGCCACGACCAGCGCGTCGGCAGCCTCGCCGAGCCGCCGCACGAACTCCGCCGCGACCGGGCGCGCCACATAGATGCGGTTCACCGCGATGCAGATCTGGCCCATGTTGCGGAAGCCGCGTCGCGCAGCGCCCTTCACCGCCGACTCGAGGTCGGCCGAAGCCGTCACGATCATCGGGCAGTTGCCGCCGAGTTCGAGCGACAGCCGCTTTATGGTCGTGCAGGAGCGCTGGATGTGCAGGCCGACCGCGCTCGACCCGGTGAAGGCGATCTTGTCGACGCCGGGATGCTCGACCAGCGCCTGGCCGACGATCGAGCCCCGGCCGGTGACCACGTTCACCACGCCCGGCGGGATGCCCGCCCTCTCGACCATGCGGGCGATCGCCAGCGCCGTGAACGGCGTGATTTCCGCCGGCTTTATGACGATGGTGCAGCCGGCGGCGAGCGCGCCGCAGAGCTTCCAGCCGACCAGTTCGGCCGGGTAGTTCCACGGTGTGATGGCGCCGACCACGCCGATCGGCTCGCGCACCACCAGGCTGTCGACGTCGGTCGTCGTGTTGGGGACGATCTCGCCATGGATGCGCACCGCCTCCTCGGCATAGAAGTGGCAGGCCTCCGCGAGCTTCAGTATTTCGCCCCTCGCCTCGTTCAGCGGCTTGCCCTGCTCGAGCGTCATGACGCGCGCCATCGCATCGGCCTCGGCCGCGATGGCGTCGCCGAGGCGATGCAAGGCTCTCGATCGCTCGACCGGAGCGAGCCGCGACCAGCCCCTGAACGCCGCACGTGCGGCGGAGACGGCCGCGTTGACGTCGGCCGATGTCGCCGCGGCGGCATATCCGAGCACCTCGCCTGTCGCGGGGTTCTCGACCGGGGCACGGGCGCTGCCGGTTTTCCAGCCGCCGCCGATGAACAGCCTTTCGGCCAGTTCCGCAATCACGGACCCTGCTCCTCCATTACGACCTCCGCCGGCCAAGGCGACTCCCTCATAAACTAGATTTACTAGTTTGCGCAACCTCATCCCGCCCCAACCACACACAATCCCCCCAACATCCGAACCATTGATTAGTCCATTGTTATTTATGAAAAAAGCATGGTGCATGTGCCCCGGGGCGCTGTTGTCGCTTCGGAAACAAGACGCGTAACTGGAACTGATCAGCGTCGGTCAAAACCCGAATGATAGTGCCACTACAATTCCAACCGGGATGAGATAGGCGTTTCGCATCGAAGCAGAGCCGAGCGCTTTGGCGACGCGTGGACCCGGTCCACCAACTGCGTCGTCTATATACGCGCTGTCGGCTGCCCCCGCCGCGGTGTCGGTGCCGTCGGACGATTGTCGTCGCCGGGATGCCACGCCGGCGAAGGTCCTGCGGGCTTGAGTGCGCCGCCGGGGCTTGTCCACGGACGCCGAAGCGACTAATCCAGTTTTCGTGGGGCCTGTAGCTCAATGGTCAGAGCCGGCGGCTCATAACCGCTTGGTTGGGGGTTCGAGTCCCTCCGGGCCCACCAATATGTGACAAAGTCGACACCTTGCATCCTTCGATCGGCCGTTGGAAATCGCATTCGATAGACCGGCGCGCCTCAGACATTTCCCTCCCTTTCCCTGCGCACCAGCCGCTGTATTGTGGTCGGCATGCGGCCTGCCTTCGAGATCCTCGGCGGGCCGGCCCCCGACGCAAACCCGGCTTCATCCCTGACAAGGAACATTGAATGGGCGAACGATTCTTGGTCCAGATCAGCAACGGGACCGGCGAGGTCGATGTGATCCTCGGCCACGACAAGCACATGCTGACCGGCTACCGGCGCGATAACGTCAAGCTGGTCGGCGGCTGGTATTTCAGCAATATCGCGTTGAACGTCGAGTTTTTGTCTGGAATTGTCGATCAGCACAAAGTCACGCGGCTGAATTTCATCGGCTCCAGCAAGTCCTGCACCGGGGCGATCATCCTCACCCGCGAGCTTGCGCCGAAATTCCCGGACGTCACCTTCAACCTGTTCCTGTTTTCGGCGTACTCGACGGTGGACCGCGAGGTCTACGTAAAACGCAGGATCGAGGAGTTTTCTCCGGACTCGCTGAAGTCGTTCTGGGGATCGGAACGATACAGCCCTCGCTCCATTCGCCGCAGCGAGGCGCGATCCCTTGTCGGCAAACCGAACGTGCGGATGAACTTCTTCTATCCGGAGAAGTCCCCGAATGGAGAGGACGTGCTTGCCAAGCGGGTCGCCGGCGCCAATGTCCGTCATGTCGGCATGCCCGTCTGGTTGCACAACACCCTCTTTCCGCTTTGGAAGAAGCTGGAGGCGAACAGGACCATCGAGATCTACGAGCGGGAGTACAGCGAAGTGGAACCGGAGGATTTCGAGTTCTACGCCGCGCTTCAGTCCGATCCGGACTATCGTTTCGATCTCTATTCGTGCGTCGAGGACGTCGACGAGTTCATCAAAAGGCTTGAGCTTTTCAAGCAGCGTCACCGCTGCGGGCAGAACGCGGTCGAGCGCGCATAGCCGTGCATGTATCTGCTCGGGGCATCCGGATCAGGCGGACCAATTCATGCACCGGCCGGAGGTCCTAGGACGGTCGCAAGACCGGAGTGCCGGTCATAGGGACCGTCGACCCCTTGCGCCGCCTCCACCGCCGCCGGATACTTCGGTCATGAAGATACTGATCGTCGACGACCATCCGATCGTGCGTCAGGGTCTTGCGGCGCTTCTCGTCGGGATGGAGCCCGGGACCCGCGTGCTGGAGGCAGGCAGCGTGGCGGACGCCTATGCCGCCGCCAGCGCTCACGACGACCTCGATCTCGTCGTCCTCGATCTCATGATACCCGACGTCTCCGGCCTCGCCGCGCTTGCCGGATTCCGCCAGGTGCGGCCGGAGGTTCCGGTCATCGTCCTGTCGTCGTCGGAAAGTCCGAAGGATGTCCGCATGGCGCTTGCCGAAGGCGCGCTGGGTTATGTCCCGAAGTCCGCCAGCCACCAGACCTTGCTGGCCGCGACCCGCCTGGTCATGAGCGGCGAGACCTACATTCCTCCGCTGCTGCTGAACGAACCGCTGGTCGACGGCGGCGCCGACCGGGGCGGCAAGGGCGAGGCGCGCCTCACCCTGACGGAGCGGCAGATCGAGGTGCTGGGCCGCATCAGCCGCGGCCAGCCGAACAAGATCATCGCCCACGAGCTCAATCTCTCGGAGAAGACCGTCAAGGCGCACATCACGGCGATCTTCAAGGTGCTCGACGTCGTCAACCGTACCCAGGCCGCCGCCGCCGGCCGGGCGCAGGGCCTCATCCCGTCGGAATAGAGCATGATCCCGGACAGGTAAGGACTTTCGGAAAGGATCATGCGACAAACCAAACAGGACATGACGGAATACCGACCTGCTCCGATCCGCTTCCGCTCCAGGCGCGAGCCGGACTTCAGGCGTCCGTGCCGGCCGTCTCCCGCGACCGCATCAGATTGTTGATGGCGGCGCGCAGCCTGCCGTTCGGCACCGGCTTGTGCAGCAGCACCAGTGCGCTTGCCTCGGCTTCCGCCAGCCGGTCGGGCGCCGTGTCTCCGCTGATCAGCAGCGCCGGGATGGCGTGGTTGTATTCCGAACGCAGCCGTTCGATCACCTCGATCCCGTTCTCGTGCTGGCGCAGGCGGTAGTCGCAGATGAGCAGGTCCGGCCGGTCGTGCCGCGTCGACAGCAGCGCCAGCGCCTCGTCGCCGGACGACGCCGTCACCACCTGGTGACCCCAGCTCGTCAGCAGCGCCGTCATGGCCTCGAGGATGGGCTGCTCGTCGTCGACCACCGCGATCAGCCCCGTCGCCAGCACGGACTCGGTTTGCCGCTCCATGACCCGGCGCGTCGTCGCTTCGTCGGTGCGCGGCAGCACGATCTCGAAGCAGGAGCCGCGTCCCACGGCCGAGGAAAGCCGCAGCGGGCAGCCCAGCAGGTCGCTCAGCCGCCGCACGATCGCCAGGCCGAGGCCGAGGCCGCGCGTCCGGTCGCGTTCGGGGTTGCCGAGCTGATAATACTCCGCGAAGATCTTGCCCTGTTCCCCCGCCGCGATGCCCGGGCCGGTGTCGATGACGCAGAGCCGGACATTGTCGCCCGACCGCCGGCAGCCCACCAGTATCGCTCCGCGCCTGGTATAACGCACGGCGTTCTCCACGAGATTGCGCAGGATGCGCTCGACCAGCACCGGGTCCGACATCACCACCAGCCGGCTCGCGACCGTCGTCAGGCTCAGCCCCTTGTTCTGCGCCTCCGCGACATGGTCGCGGCTGACCCGCTCGATCAGCGGGCCGATCGGGAACGCCACCGGATTGACGTCGACCACGCCGGCCTCGAGCCTGGAGATATCGAGCAGGGCGTTGAACAGCCCGTCGGTCGCGTTATTCGATTCCTCCATCTGCCGGACGATGGCGCGGCCTTCGTCGGCCATCGGTATCGCCTTGAGGGCGCCGATGAACAGGCCGATCGCGTGCACGGGCTGCCGCAGGTCATGGCTTGCCGCGGCGAGGAAGGCGGATTTCGCGCGGTTCGCCGCCTCGGCGACATCCTTCTGCCGGCGCAGGTCAGCCGCCAGTTCCTCGGTCTTCAGCCGCAGGCCGACAAGCTCGCGGAAGCTCCGGTTGGCGAGCACGCCGAGGCCGGTCATCGCCACGATGAAGATGCCGAGCAACATCCCCGAAACCTCCCGCAGCGGTTCCGCCGAAACCAGGTTGAGCATCATGAAAGGGATGTTGGCCGGCCATATGAACGCCAGATAGGCCGGCAGGTAGGAGCCGAACGCGGTGATCGCCCCCGCCGTTGCGCCGATGGTGACGGCGATCGCGATCAGCGCCACGACGAAGTCGCTGTCCGCCACCATGCCGGTCGAGGCGAACCCCCATCCCAGCCCTTCGAGCAGGCAGATGGCCGTGAATACGCGGGCCCAGCCGCGCAGCCGCCGCGGATCGTCGGTCCGCCGTCGTCCGAACACGAAGGCCAGCGCCAGGTGCACGCCCGCGCAGAGCACCACGAAACCCGACCACAGCATCGCCGGCCGCGGTTCGACCACGCCGGCGCGCGCCAGTGCCCCCGCCATCAGCAGCGCCGCCAGCGCAGCCGCCGTCACCCCCAGCACGACGCTGCGGAAAAGCGCGTAAACCTGCTCGGCGAGGATGCCAGCCTCATGGCTCCCTGCCACGCCGCTACCCCCTGCCCCATGGCCATCGCCGTCCGACACCGCCCGAGCCTCATCGCCCACGCCAACGGCGACCTCGCGGCCGCCGGTTGCACCCTCTCCATGTATGATTGCACGCGTTTCGCCGCGTCAAGCGTTCACTACACAGGCGTTGGTGCCCAAACGAACCGCGAGAGAACTGGCGAACTTGACACGGGCGATTGTCGGGAGGCCGTCCGCATCTGACCGGGAACTCGATCTTTCCTGCAATCTATTTCCTATCGAAAGTGCCCTGCGTGATAAGCATGTAGCCGGTATCTTTGGCGGCCTGAAGCACCTGAAGCTTCATCCGCTTCGCCTGTTCGAGCCAGCCGCGTTCGAGGTAGATTTCCACCAGAAGTTCGCGATAAGCTACCGTGCGCAGGATGAGGCCATTGAGCGTCGCAATCCGCAGCGCCCGCGTCGCCTTCTCCCCTGCGATTGCGGTTTCCCCCTGCTTCAGCAGGAGTTTCGCGTGGACGAACGAGACTTCGCTTTTCAACATCGGAAGCTCCATTGACTCTGCATATCGCTCCGCGGTTTCCAGCGTCTTGGCCACTTCCTTGAAGTCCGAAGCTCGACCGCGCGCAACCATCATCCGCGCTCTGGATACGATGGCGAAGTTTGCCATGTCCTCGTAGCGGGCCTCTCGGGCACGGTCGATGGCGGCAACGAAATCACTCTCGGCTGCCTTGAAATCGCGCATATGGCGGTGAAGTTCGCCACGGTAACGACGAAACAAACTGACAGGCCGATTCCGTCCGAGATCACTCAGGCGGCTGATCGCTTCCCCATACCGGCGAAAAGCAAGGTCGGTCGCCCCTGCGAGGTGATCGAGCACGCCAAGATAGCCGTGCGCTATCATCCGGACCGTTTCATCCTCCTCGGTTTCTCGGCACACTTTCTGCAATAACTGCCGCGCCTCATTGGGTCGCCCGCGATTGATGGCACAAGCGCCGAGATTCACGAGGATCCGGCGGGTCATGGAGCCACCGTCCTCACCCTCGATCGACGAGGCATAGAGTTTCGCTTTCTCGAGCAGGGCCACCGCGTCATAACATTGGCCCTGCGCGAGGGAAAACACGCCGACCTCGTTCAGCAGCCATGCCACTTCATCCGGATAAAACGGGTGCAATGGAGGCGCGGAGGCGACTGGGCCTCCGGACGTGCTGGCCGCAACCGGCGCTTCTTCCTTTATGTCGGCGGCCTTCCTCAACATCCACCCAAGTGCCAGGCGATGGTGCTCGAAATAGCCCGAGCGAGGCGGTAGCGGGATCGCGACGCGTCCGTAATCGGCGAAGCGCGCGACAACGCCGATCGAAAACAATGTGCGCGAGATGCCGAGTGCGGCCCGCAGACAGCGTGCGGTCAATTCCGGGCCGCGCTCCCCGGCAGCGTGGCGCGAGGAAGGGTAAGCGATCAGGCCGTCCACAAGATCATGCAGAAATGCATATGCATTCGCCGTCAGGCTCGGAAGTTCCTTTGTCTGAGAAGCATAAAGCGAAATGGAGAAAAAGTAGGATCGGGCAGGCTCGATATTCTGCGACCCAAGTTTGCGATAAACATGCAATTGGATAGAACGGTGCACTTGGTAGCGCTCGGTCGCACTCTTCTCGGTCCCGGTAGCGACGCCTTTGTTAAATATGAAAACTAGCCCGCGCGCCGTAAGAAGCGCCAGCGCGTGACGTATCATTGCGATTGCTTGTGCAAAGGGAAGCTTATCGGTCGATGAGCCGACGATCTCCTGCAACCGCCCGGCAATCCTCGGGCACACGGCCAGAACATCCGGTTCGACCGGAACGGAAATTACCGCCAGGTGGCGGATCAAAAGTTCGTGCAGTTGGGCGTCGCCTGCTTGCCGCGCGAGCGGCGGGTCAAATTGTTCGTCGATTTTCGCTTTATTGAATATTGACGTTACCGCCGATTCATCGATCGCCGAGACAAATTCGCAAGTATACCAATATTCCATAACGCGGGATAAAAAGTCATCCGACGAATCGTATCCGTTTGCTTCGAAGACGAAATAGCCCGGGACTGAGCGCTCCTTCCTGTCGCGCCGAACGATCATTTCGAGAAGATTGTGATACCGGCTGAACCTGAACTGGGTATTTTCTCCTGGAAACTTGTCGTCGGGATTGGTCCTGGGGATAACAAAAAGATAAGGTTGGGAGTCACCGGTATTCTGCTGAGCGGGCGGAAGCAAATCATGAAGTAAAACGTTGGAAGCATACGCGGCACCCACGAGCTCGATACCGGCGCTTTTAACGATTGCCTTTATATGGCTGCGCTCAATCCCACGCACGAGAACCCGTTCGTCGGCGATCAACTGCAATGACTGACCACGGCATTTTTTACGACGATCACAGATGGTCACCGATTGCGCCACAGTTGCGTCTGGCGTGACGGTCTCCGACCGAAAATACAGAGGTGTATTCGCGTCGTTAAAGATCAGAACGATGTCGAGCGGCGAGACGGAAGATGGCTTTCCGAAAAGGAGGTTGCAGATTTCCCTGATCTCGGCGTTTTTGGGATAGCCATCGTCCTCGAAAAGCAAATCGAACGCCTGTAATACGACAAGATATCGCGGAACCACTTCGATGTCCGGTACTTCCAGATCTCCCTGCAAGGCGGCGGCGGTGCGGCTCGCGCGATCTGTCAACAGGCCTAGCGCCGTCCGCAGTCTTTCAAGTCTTCCGGCCGACGGGTCCCATTCGCTTCCCATCTCGGTGACTGAAACGTCAAGTTGTGGATTGACGAGGAACGCGGTAAGGGCGTCCCACACCGATGCGACCTCACTTGAGAAGCTGAAGTTTGCGAAAAATTGCCCGGCATAGCGCTTTCGCGGATCGGGCCGATCGCGCTGGAAGGCGTTTGGGTCCAGGATGAAGTCTCCGGTTTTTGCGAACTGCGAAAACCAGCTTCCTTTGCCGGCCCCGCGTGGACCTGCGACGAGAAAGATGCGCCTGCGGTGGTGGTCACTGTGGCCAAGCGGCAGCAAGGCCTGCATGAAGGCCCCGAATGGAACGGGATTGTCGTCGAGGTCGATCATCGGATCGACTATGAAATGCCGAAACCAGCGCGTTGATTGAAGCGACGGAACCTGCCCCACCAATGGATCAGGCCCGGGATCACTTGTGGAGTAGCGAAGGTTGCTTGTCCGGCTCCTTGGAGCTTTGAGCCAGGATGACGGCCACGCTCGCCATCTGCGTTCCAGGCCGCTCAGGCATGCGGACAAGGCCTTCACTAGGACGGCATTTTGGGTCCGGGTGACTGCTTTGCGCAGCACGGACGAAAACAGCGGGACGGACTCACTTTCGGCAAGCCAGGCGTCAAGTCGCTCTGCCGTCGCTTGCCTGCAAAGGAAGTCGCCAATCTCGTCGATAAACCGACATTCGAAAGAAATGTCGCAGTCCCCGCCATCGCTCTGAAAACCCTCCAGTTTCTCGCCGGCGTCCGCAAATACTTTCCTAAATGCTTCTTGCTTTTCGCTAATGATGTTAGCCGCCGACCGAAAAGAATCCGTGACTATCTTCCGATCCTTCTCTTTTGACCACGCCCCAACGACGTTGTCTATTGTGTCTGTTATCGATTTAACATAGTCATAGAATTTCTCTATCCATGGATATTTATGATCTGTATCACCATCTTCTTTGAAAGAATCTATAAATCCGTAGTATATAATATAAACTCCATAGCGAATGTATTGCTCTATCGCAAATACATCTCGCTCCAGCTGGCTGTCCGACGCATGCCTTAAAGCAAAAATGGAATTGTTGCGGCCCTTCTGATTTCCAGCAAATTCCCGAAGCGGCCTCATCACGTCGCCCTCGGCCAGGCCTAGGCCGATAAACAGGACGGGGTTGCCTCCGAACATGATCTGGAAGCCTTCGCGCGAACTTACCTGGTATGGGCTGTCGCCGAGGTACTTTGCCTGATAATCGCGCTCGGTGACGACCAGGTCGTCACGTTCAAGCTGCGTCGTATCTTCCGTGGCTCGACCGTGCAGATGGACGACCTGGACGGAGTAAGCAGTATGCGTCGTCGCGAAGTCGATGAGATCCACGGCGCTGTGTTCGTTAAGAACGATCTCGCGAACGCGGCCGCCCATCGGGCCGACGCGCTCGATATCCTCATCCGCCAATTCCGCCTGAGCGTCATAATCCGTCTTCCGGAAGCCTATTTCGCCGAGCAGGCGCTCGATTTCGAGATCATAGTTGGTTGTAGCAAAGCGGGTGATCTCGAGCTTCTCCACCAAAAGCCACAGAGGGTCGTGGTCTCGACGAATAACCCGCGATCTTTGCCGATCTTGCGCTGGCTCGGGCTCGGCCCGCTTGTTCTTCTTCTCCGCGATTTCCAGAATGAATTTTTCAGCCGGCGGCACGGCATTCGCGTTCCTCGTCCGCCCCGATGCAAACCTCAGCAGGTCCAGTTGCGTGCCGAACGCATAATACCGATAGGGCGGCACGAATTCATGGTCTGCTTGTGTCTCGAAGGCCTTGTCGAGAAGGCGGCCAAGCCTTACGCCCAGATCGCGCGCTTCGTCCGCAATTTGGTCCGCCGGTGTCGAGTTCAGAGAGTCATTGACGAGTTTTGACAGGCCTCTTGAAAATACAGCCTCCGTGTCCCACGCCGTCCTCGACGAGTGAAAGCGAGACATTTTTCTTCTTGATAGTGTTTCTCGAAGTAAATTTTCAAATAACGGCGCCGACTCATGCGATCTAAAACTATTGAACGGATTTTCTAGAATTCTGCATATATGAGCAGTCTCGTCGTAGGTTTGCGATTTGATAAGATATCGAAATATATCTTTGCGCGTCTTTGTCTTAGCTATCTCGAGGTCCAATCCGAACTCAACTAGAAGTGATTCAAGTGCCGTTTCGCTCGCGAGTGTCCAAATCTGTTCCGCGATCTGCATCGCTAGAATGACAGAGTCGCCCTTTTCCTCCTTGACTTTCTTTTCCAGGCTTGAGAGCTGATTAACCAGCTGCGCAACTGCCGGTTCCTTATTCTTGTCTATCCCGCTCAGGCTGCGAACAATCCCGGAGACCTGGGTTAATCCGAGTTCCCCCCAAGAAACGCGACCGTAAGCCATCGACGTACCAACGCCGACGAATGCAATGGTGCGCTCGATATTGAAAGCGCGATTCAGAAAGAACCGTCCCTGCGCTTCGATTGAGGCCGGGTCTAGTCGACTTTCCACGCCTTGCCAGTCGTAAGGCCACGGAAGCGTCGATTTTATTGCTGTCATCCGAATGCCCCCCGGAACAGGCAACGCAGGAATCTTAACGATAAATTATTCATACTATCCTTGTTGCCGAGCAACAACACTATTGTTGTTGGAGCGATTTGCTTTGCGTGAGTGTAGCGTCCGGAATGCGAGCATTGCATTCCACTCATAGGCTGAGGGCTATTGATACTCACGCGCGGAATGCCGACGATTCCGCCCCGGCAGCCCTCCTGCGCGCTGAACGGCAAGGCATACGTTGAATCGACCGCGGCCGACACGCGCTCGTATCATCCTGCAATTCGGTCAACTTATTGAATAGAAAAGCAAAAAGTTTGGCTGGGGAACCTGGATTCGAACCAGGACTAACGGAGTCAGAGTCCGCTGGTCTACCGTTAACCTATTCCCCAGCATCGCCGCGCGTGGCGCGCAGCCTCGCGTCGAAGCGGAATGGGCTGCCTTGTAGCCCCGGCAGCGCAGGAGTCAAGTGCGAAGCCGGGACGGCAGGCCGGCCGTATTCGGAGGCATGCCTGCCGTCCGCGACGCTGCCGCAACTTTCGCGTGAACACGCCGGCCCCGCGCGAACCTCTGCCGCAATGGCCCCACAATCGCCGCCTAACCCGCGCTGGTTGATCAATCGCATCGCACGGAGATTTTCATGATGCACCGCTTTTTGCCGCTGGCGCTGGCCGCCTGCCTCCTTGCGCCGGCTCCGGCCGCGTTCGCGCAGCAGCTGCCGCCGCCGCGCATCGTCGTCATCGGCGAGGGCGAAAGCGCCATCCCGCCGGACCTGGCGCTGCTGTCGCTCACCGTGATGCGCGAGGCCAAGACGGCGCGCGAGGCGCTCGACGCCGGCAACGCGGCGATGGCGGCGGTGATCGCGGCCATGAAGAGCGCCGGCATCGCCGACCGCGATCTTCAGACCGGCGGCCTGCAGATCAGCCCGCGCTATACCTATGTAAACAAGCCGGACGGCACGCAGGAAGCGACGCTTGTCGGCTACCAGGTCGGCAACACCTTGTCGGTGCGCGTGCGCGACCTCGGCAAGACCGGCGAGATCCTCGACAAGGCCGTCACGCTCGGCATCAACCAGGGCGGCAACATCAGCTTCGCCAACGAGGATGCCTCCAAGGCACTGACCGACGCGCGCAAGCGCGCCGTCGCCGACGCGCTTGCCAAGGCGCGCACGCTGAGCGAGGCCGCCGGCGTGACGCTCGGCCGGGTGCTGGAGATCACCGACCAGAACTACGCCTCGCCGCCGATGCCGATCGCCGCCAAGGCCTATGACAGCGCCGGCGCTCAGTCTGCGGTGCCGGTCGAGGCCGGCGAGAACGCCTATCGTGTCCAGGTGACGATGACATTCGAACTGCGCTGACGCGCCGCCAGGCAGGCAGCCCGCCATGGGAAAGGCCCCGGAGCCTGGCTCCGGGGCCTTTCATTTTGATCGGCGGAGTGGACCGTCAGCGGATGACCGGGCAGTGCGGCGCCTTGGCGAAGGTCACCACGACGCGGTTGCCGAACTTGCGGCCGGCGACGTCGATGGTGCGGCGGTCGACGTCGACGACGCGGGCGCGGCGGATGCCCATGCGCTCGGCCTTGTCGAGCGCCCGGCCGGGGGTGCATTCGCGGCCCCAGCGATCGCCGCGGCCCCAGCGGTCGTCGCGGTCCCGGCGATCGCGCTCCCAGCGGCCGGCGTGGCGCGGATTGTCGTCGCCGACATAGACGCCGACGCGCGGCCCGCCGCCGCCGAAGTTGAGGTAGAGCCCCTCCGCCTGGGCGGTCGCGGCCATGCCGGTGAAAGCGGTGATGCCGACGACGGCGGCAAGGGCGGCGGTCTTGAGGGTGCTGAACATTTCGATCTCCTGTTGTTCGATCCGTTTCGCCGAAGCGATGGGATGGACAATGCGGGATCGATGCTGAATGGCTGCGGAACCCGCCGTTCAGGCTGCATTCATCGCGATCCTTGGGTTCGGGCGCCGCGCCGCGGCGGTCACGGTTCCTCTTCGACCAGGTGGTCGAAGAAATCGTCGTCGCCCGACATCTCGTCGTCGAAGGCGGTGATGCGCCCGCGCATGGAAATGCCGGCCTCGTGCACGGTGTCGCGGCTGCCGCTGACCAGGTGATGCCACCAGTAGAGGTCGCGTCCCTCTGCCACCAGCCGGTAGGCGCAGGTCGAAGGCAGCCAGTCGAGCGTCGGCACGCTTTCCGGCGTCAGCTGCACGCAGTCGGGCACGACGGCCTTGCGGTTGGCATAGTCGCTGCAGCAGCAGCTGCCGGCGTCCAGCAGGCGGCAGGCCACGGTGGTCCAGTAGATCTCGCCGGTGTCCTCGTCCTCCAGCTTCGACAGGCAGCATTTGCCGCAGCCGTCGCACAGCGACTCCCACTCCTCGCCGGACATCCCGGCCAGCGTCTTCACCTTCCAGAACGGCGTCTCCATGCGGCCGATGTGGCCCCGCGGCGCGCCGCGGTCAACCCTTGTGATTGCGCTGGAAGGGGGCGTTCGGGCGATTGCCCCGGTCGCGCCGCATTGCCGCCCGACCCGGAACAAACTGCCGCTTATGGTGTTGCAGCCTGGTCGGGACGTCAGCATTGGAGTTTTGGAAATGAGAGGTCACACCCGGATTCTGGCCGGAACCGCGCTTGCCACATTGATGATGGCATCCGCGATCGCCATGGCCGACACGCGCCCCGTCCCCTCGGTCGAGCCGGCTTTGCTGCTGGCGCAGGCAGAGGGCGAGCAGCCGGCGGCCGCGCAGGAGCCGGCAGCGGCGGAACCGGCCGCCGAGCCCGAACAGCCGAGGAAGCCCAGAAAGCAGAGGGCGGAACGGCAGGCGCCGGCCGAGGAGCAGCCCGCCGAAGCCGCGCCCGCCGAACAGGCTGCCGAGCCCGAGCAACCGAAGGTGGAGAAGCGCAGGAAGCAGCGCGCCGAGCAGCAGCCGGCCGAGGCCCAACCCGCCGAAGCTGCGCCCGCCGAACAGGCCGCCGAGCCCGAGCAGCCGAAGCCGGAAAAACGAAGGAAGCAGCGCGCCGAGCAGCAGCCGGCCGAGGCCCAACCCGCCGAAGCTGCGCCCGCCGAACAGGCCGCCGAGCCCGAGCAGCCGAAGCCGGAGAAGCGCAGGAAGCAACGCGCCGAGCAGCAGCCGGCCGAGGCCCAGCCCGCCGAAGCCGCGCCCGCCGAACAGGCCGCCGAGCCCGAGCAGCCGAAGGCGGAGAAGCGCAGGAAGCAGCGCGCCGAGCAGCAGCCGGCCGAAGAGCAACCTGCCGAGGCCGCACCCGCCGAACAAGCCGCTGAACCCGAGCAGCCGAAGGTGGAGAACCGCAGGAAGCAACGCGCCGAGCAGCAGGCGCCGGCTGGTGAGGAACCTGCCGAGGCCGCACCCGCCGAGCAGGCCGTGCCCGCGCAACCCGAGGGCGAGGCTCCCGCTCGGCCGGCCGAGGCTGCGCCGGCCCAGCAGCCCACCGGCGAACCGCCGGCGGCGGCCGAAATTCCCAACGACGGCAGCGCCGCGCCGATGCTCGACAGCCAGAAGCAGCCGGCACGACCCGGCGACAAACGACGCAAACGGCCCGCCACCGGCGAAGGCCAGCAGACCGCGCAGCCCTCTGAACGGGCACAGCCGCCAGCCATTCCCGCCGGCCCGCCGCCCGCCGACGACAAGGCGGCGCAGGAAGCCGTACAGCCGGCTGACATCCAGCCTGTCACCGCCGAACGCGGCAAACGGCGCGAGCGCCGTCCGGACGACGACGGGCCGCGCCGTCGCGAGCGGCCGAAAGGCTCGGAAGTGCTGCGCGAGATCGGCGACCGCCTCATTGTCGAGTTCAACAACCAGGTGATCGTCGAAAGCAACGACAGGCCGCGCATGTCGCGTGGTGCCCGCGAGGTCTATTACGAGGACCTGCCGCGCGGCCGCACCCGCGAGACCATCGTGCGGCCCGACGGCACGCGTGTCGTTACCGTGCGCAACGCCTACGGCGACATCGTCCGCCGTTCCCGCATCGCGCCGGACGACCGTGAGTACGTGCTCGTCTATGTCGAGGAGGATGATTACGAACGTGTCCGCGACTGGCGCGATCCCGGCCTCGACCTGCCGCCGATGCGGCTGGATATTCCGGAAGACGAGTACATCCTCGACGCCGCGGCGGCTGAGGAGCCGGAGGCCTATTACACCTTCCTCGAGCAGCCGCCGGTGGAGCGGGTTGAACGCCTCTATTCCGTAGACGAGGTCAAGCGCTCGGCGCGCATCCGCGACAAGACCCGGCGCGTCGACCTCGACACGCTGACCTTCGAGTTCGGCTCGTCAAGCATTCCCGAGGACCAGATCGCCAAGCTGGACGGCGTCGCACAGGCGATTGAGAAACTGCTGAAGAGTAATCCCGCCGAAACCTTCCTCATCGAAGGCCACACCGATGCCGTAGGTTCCGACCTCGCCAATCTGGCGCTGTCGGACCGACGCGCCGAGGCGGTCGCGGACGCACTCACCGACGTTTTCGCCATCCCCCCGGAAAACCTCGCCACGCAAGGCTATGGCGAGCAATACCTCAAGGTGCGCACGCAGGCGCCTGAGCGGGAAAACCGCCGCGTCGCCATCCGCCGCATCACGCCGCTCGTCGCCCCGGTGGCGTCGGCGAACTAGTTCCCTGCCCCGTCCCGGTCCTCCAGCGGGACAAGGCAAGCTCCCGGCTCGTTGTTCGCACAACGGGCCGGGTTCTTTTTGCTGTGCTCGGCCCGGCTCGCGTCCGGCTGGGTTTACCCGTCATCCGACTCACCCTGCGTGCGAGCCCCTCTCGACGCCTCTGCAAATCGCCAACGCTGGTGACTAGCGCGGGCGGAAAAGCAACGCTCCCCTTCTCCCATATGGGAAAGGTGGCTCGCCCGCAGGGCGAGTCGGATGCAGCCGGACGCGACTCCGCAACTCTGTTCCCCTCGTCACACCCTCTTGCAAACCGCCGCCGCCTCGCCGAAAACCCGCGGGATGCATCCCGGACCGAAGCCCGCCATGAAACGTCTCGAACTCGCCATCGAATCGATCATCCTGGCCTCGCGCTGGCTGCTGGTTGTGTTTTACCTTGGTCTCGGCCTGGCGCTTGCCATCTACGCGGTCTCCTTCGCCAAGAAGCTGGTCGAGTTCGTTTCCCAGGTCATGGTGCTGAACGACACCGATACCATCCTTAAGATGCTGGGGCTGATCGACGCCGCGCTCGTCGCCAGCCTGGTCGTCATGGTCATCATCTCCGGCTACGAGAACTTCGTCAGCCGCTTCGACGAGCACGAGGGCGAGGTGCAGTGGCTGGGCACCATCGACGTCGGCTCGCTGAAGGTGAAGGTCGCGTCGACCATCGTGGCGATTTCCTCGATCCATCTGCTCCAGGTCTTCCTCAACAGCGCCACCTATACCGGCACCCAGCTCATGTGGCTGACGCTGATGCACATGGCCTTCGTGCTGTCGGCGCTGATCCTCGCCTACATCGACCGCCTGGCCAAGAAAAAGGGAAAGCCGGAGGACGAACCGAGCCTCTGACGAGACGACGGGTGCTGCCGCGGGTCTCGCGCGTACGCGCCGGTGCAGAGCAGCATTTTCGGGGTTACATCCACGAAAATCCTCCCCTATAAGGCCCGCCTAGCCTGACACCAGAATCCTCGTGCGCACCGGCCGGGCCCGCCCCGTTCCGGTCTTTACTTTCGCGCGGGGACCAGACCGACGAGCGAGCCATGCCGAAGCGCACCGATATCAAATCGATCCTGATCATCGGCGCCGGCCCGATCGTCATCGGCCAGGCCTGCGAGTTCGACTATTCCGGCACCCAGGCCTGCAAGGCGCTGAGGGACGAGGGTTATCGCGTCATCCTCGTCAACTCCAACCCGGCCACCATCATGACCGACCCGGAGCTTGCCGACGCCACCTATATCGAGCCGATCACGCCGGAGGTGGTGGCCAAGATCATCGCCCGCGAGCGGCCCGACGCGCTGCTGCCGACCATGGGCGGCCAGACCGCGCTCAACACGGCGCTGTCGCTGCGGCGCATGGGCGTGCTCGAGCGCTACGGCGTCGAGATGATCGGCGCCGACGCGCACGCCATCGACAAGGCCGAGGACCGCTCGCTGTTCCGCGAGGCGATGGCGAAAATCGGCCTGGAGACGCCGAAATCGATGCTGGCCAACGCGTCGGCCGTCAAGGACGCCGACCGCAAGACGCACGAGGCCCAGCGTGCCGCGCTCAAGGCCGGGCAGCCGGCCGATCTCGACGCGGCTCTCGATGCGCTCGAAACAAGCTGGAACCTTGCCGAAGGCGACCGCAAGCAGCGCTACATCAGCCATGCAATGGCGATCGCAGCGCAGGCGCTCGACCACGTCGGCCTGCCGGCGATCATCCGCCCCTCCTTTACCATGGGTGGCACCGGCGGCGGCATCGCCTACAACCGTGCCGAATTCTTCGACATCGTGCAGTCCGGCCTCGACGCCTCGCCCACCACCGAGGTGCTGATCGAGGAAAGCGTTCTCGGCTGGAAGGAGTTCGAGATGGAGGTCGTCCGCGACAGAGCGGACAACTGCATCATCGTCTGCTCGATCGAGAACATCGACCCGATGGGCGTGCACACCGGCGATTCGATCACCGTGGCCCCTGCCCTCACGCTGACGGACAAGGAATACCAGATCATGCGCAACGCGAGCATCGCGGTTTTGCGCGAGATCGGCGTTGAGACCGGCGGCTCCAACGTGCAGTTCGCCGTCAACCCGGCCGACGGCCGCCTCGTCGTCATCGAGATGAACCCGCGCGTGTCGCGCTCCTCCGCGCTCGCCTCCAAGGCCACCGGCTTCCCGATCGCCAAGATCGCCGCGAAGCTCGCCGTCGGCTACACGCTCGACGAGCTGGAGAACGACATTACCGGCGGCGCCACGCCTGCCAGCTTCGAGCCGTCGATCGACTACGTCGTCACAAAGATCCCGCGCTTCGCCTTCGAAAAATTCCCCGGCGCCGAGCCGGTGCTGACCACCGCGATGAAGTCGGTCGGCGAGGTCATGGCGATCGGCCGCACTTTTCAGGAATCACTGCAGAAGGCGTTGCGCGGACTTGAAACCGGCCTGACGGGCCTCGACGAGATCGAGATCCCCGGCGCCGACGGCCCGGAGGCCCGCAACGCCATCCGCGCCGCGCTCGGCACGCCGACGCCGGACCGGCTGCGCATGGTGGCGCAGGCGATCCGCATGGGCACCTCGCTGGACGACGTCCACCAGATGTGCCGCATCGACCCGTGGTTCCTGGAGCAGATCGACGGCATTCTCGCTTGCGAAGCGCGCGTGCGCGAGCACGGCCTGCCGGGCGACGCCGACAATCTGCGCATGCTGAAGGGCATGGGCTTTTCCGACGCCCGCCTTGCATCGCTCGCCCGCCGCGACGCCGCCGACGTGGCGAAGCTGCGCGAAAAGCTCGGCGTCCACCCGGTCTACAAGCGCATCGACACCTGCGCGGCCGAGTTCGCCTCGCCGACGCCCTATATGTATTCCACCTACGAGGTGCCGTTCGCCGGTGAAACCCGCTCCGAGGCCCAAGTCAGCGACCGCAGGAAGGTCGTCATCCTCGGCGGCGGCCCCAACCGCATCGGCCAGGGCATCGAGTTCGACTATTGCTGCTGCCACGCCGCCTTCGCGCTCAGGGACGCCGGCTACGAGGCGATCATGGTCAACTGCAACCCGGAGACGGTCTCCACCGACTACGACACCTCCGACCGCCTGTATTTCGAGCCGCTGACCGCCGAGGACGTCCTGGAGATCCTGCGCGCCGAGCAGGCCGCCGGCACGCTCGTCGGCGTCATCGTCCAGTTCGGCGGCCAGACGCCGCTGAAACTCGCCGACGCGCTGGAAAAGGCCGGCATCCCCATCCTCGGCACCTCGCCCGACATGATCGACCTCGCCGAGGACCGCGACCGCTTCCAGAAGCTCTTGCGTAGGCTCGACCTTACCCAGCCGAAGAACGGCATCGCCTATTCGGTCGAGCAGGCGCGCACCGTCGCCGGCGAGCTCGGCTTCCCGCTGGTGGTGCGCCCGTCCTACGTACTCGGCGGCCGCGCCATGCAGATCATCCACGACGAGGGCATGCTGCAGACCTACCTGCTCGACACCGTGCCCGGCCTCGTGCCGGAGGACATCAAGCAGAAATACCCCAACGACAAGACCGGGCAGATCAACACGCTCTTGGGCAAGAACCCGCTGCTGTTCGACACCTATCTCTCCGGCGCCATCGAGGTCGACGTCGACTGCCTCTGCGACGGCAAGGCGACCTACGTCTCCGGCATCATGGAGCACATCGAGGAGGCCGGCATCCACTCCGGCGACTCCGCCTGCTCGCTGCCGGTGCATTCGCTGCCCTCCGACCTCGTCGACGAGCTGGAGCGCCAGACCGCCGCGCTCGCCCGGGCGCTTCACGTCGGCGGCCTGATGAACGTGCAATACGCGGTCAAGGACGGCACCATCTACGTGCTGGAGGTCAACCCGCGCGCCAGCCGCACCGTGCCGTTCGTGGCCAAGACCATCGGCAGGCCGGTGGCCAAGATCGCGGCGCGCATCATGGCCGGCGAAAGCCTCGACGCCGCCTTCGCCCACTACGGCGCCAAACCCGACGCGCGCAATCCCGGCCACATCGCGGTCAAGGAGGCGGTGTTCCCGTTCGCGCGTTTCCCCGGCGTCGACATCCTGCTCGGCCCGGAGATGAAGTCGACCGGCGAGGTCATGGGCCTCGACCGCGACTTCGCCATGGCCTTCGCCAAGAGCCAGCTCGGCGCCAACATCGACCTGCCGCGCTCCGGCACGCTGTTCGTGTCGGTGCGCGACGAGGACAAGGCCGGCATCCTGCCGTCGGTCGAGCGCCTGGCCGGCCTCGGCTTTCGCGTTTTGGCAACCTCAGGCACGGCCCGCTTCCTTTCGGAAAACGGCGTCGAGGCCCAGAAAATAAACAAGGTGCTGGAAGGCCGTCCGCACATCGAGGACGCCATCCGCAACCGCCAGGTGCAGCTCGTCTTCAACACCACCGACGGCCAGAAGGCGGTGTCGGACTCCAAGTCGCTGCGCCGCGCCACGCTGATGCAGAAGGTGCCCTACTACACCACGCTGGCCGGCATGACCGCGGTGGCCGAAGCCATCGCCGCGCTCAAGGCCGGCTCGCTGGAAGTCCGCCCGCTGCAATCGTATTTCTGAGACGCCCGAGCAATCCCAGCAAAACGTGTGCTGAGGTTTTGCGTCCGGAATTGCGAAAGACAAGGAGATAGGGCGGTTCCGGCGATTCGAAGAACACCGGAACCGGTCCAGCGGCGAGATTTGATGCTGAAGGACAGTCGCGATATCATACGCAGGCTGGAAGCGGATGGCTTCGTGCTGGTTTCCGTTCGCGGATCGCACCACAAATTCCGCGACGCTTTCGGCCGGATCGTCATCGTGACGCATCCGCGCAGGGACATTCCGGTCGGCACGGTCCTTTCCATCTATCGGCCGGCTGGGCCAAGGACTGAGGTGAGACATGGCGAAACACTACATCGCGCTGATCCATAAGGAGCTGGCAAGCGGATACGGTGTCTCGTTCCCGGACGTGCCGGGGGTCATCGCGGTCGCCGACACGCTGGACGAGGCGCTGCACGAGGCCGGCGTGGCGTTGGGTTTTGCGTTCGAGGACTGGCAGGGCGCCCGTCCCGCGCCGCGTTCCCTCGACGAACTCAGGCAGGACCGCGCTTTCCTCGACGGGTCAGTCGATGCCGTGGTTGCCGCCGTATCCCCGGCCGGCCGGCTGGCCGACGCCGCCTAGGCCTTTCCTCCGCATGCGCGCGAAAGTCTAGCGCGCAGCAACCGCCAGGGCCCTTGCCCCCTGCCCGTCGCCCGGCCTAATCTCCCGAAAATCATCCTTCACCTCGCGGGGGGCGTCGATGCGCGCGACATTGGTCAAACTGGCACTGGCGGGTGCGCTCGCCGTTACGATGGCGGCGCCGGGTCTGGCGCGGCACTGGAATTCCGGCGACACGGCGGCCCTCATCGGCGGGCTGGCGCTCGGCGGCATCGCGGCGGCCGCTTCCTCGCACGATCATTATTACAACGACCAGTACATCCCGCCTGCCCCCGTCTACCGGCCGGCGGCCCCGTTCAGCCCGGCGGCCGGCATCGTCTGCTATCCGCGCGAGGGCGCCTGCTACGACAATGCCGGCAATTTCTCGCCGAAATGGACCAACCGCATCTACTGAGGTTCGGCCGTGCCGACAGCCGGATCAGCCCGCGCCGAAACGAAGCGTTTCCGGGAACCGGGACGCGCCGGAAGGCGATCGCATATGAGGTCGGAGCGTGGTCGACCCCGCTCCGTCGAGCCCGTTGGGCTCGCCACCTCTCCCCCGATCGACGGGGGAGAGGAAACGCGGCCTCAGCGATTGGCGCTTCCTCTCCCCCGTCGAACCAGGGTAATTGCATATGACGATCTGCGCGAAGTTCGGCGGCGCCGTACCCCTACCCCTGACCCGTCCCTCGAGCGGAGGGCGACTTTGCGGCCGCAATGCCGCGCAAAACCGCCGACGATTGGTGCCCGGCAGGCACGCAACCAGATCCCCCTCCCCCTTGTGGGGAGGGGTTAGGGGTGGGGGTACGGCGCCCGCGAACGTCATATGCGATAGCCCTGCCCGTCGAACGGGGGAGAGGTGGCTCGCGAAGCGAGACGGAGTGGGGGTCGACCGCCACCGCACGCCCGAAAAACCGCCATTCAGGCCGACCCGGCCACCGACACACCGCAGAGAGGGGATTTCCGCGATGACCCGTTTCGTTGCCGCCGCGCTCGGCCTCGCCGCGGCCCTGTTCGCCGCCCAGCCGGCGCCGGCCGCCGAGCAGCCCGATACCAGCTTCGTGCGCCTGCACGCCGTCGACCTGCTTGAAGGCGCGCTCACGCCCGAACAGACCACGACCCTGCAGCTCGTCGCCTGGCAGGCGGCGATCGCCGCCGCCTGCGACGGTTTTACCCTGGACGGCGCCAAGGTCGCCAAAGCCTTCGAAAAACTGGCCCCGGCCGACGCGGCGAAAATGACCGACGCGCAGAAAACCTACCACGACCAGCACCTGCTGGTGATCTACGGCATCCTCGTCGGCGGCGAACTCGCCGCCATGGCAGACAACGTCAGCGAAACCTGCGCCACCGCCGGCGAGACCCGCGCCGACCCGGACTTCACGGCGGAGGTGGTGTGGGAGTGAGGGGTTTGGGTCGAAGGTGCGACGCGCGCCAACTTGACACCAAGTTAGCAACATCAAAACTCAGTTGATTCGCTTCTCAGACTGCAGAACCTGCAAATAGCGCTTCGCCTCTTCGGCGATTTTGTCATCACCGTTTGCCACTATTTCCAGATGGAATTTCGCTACTTGGTCGCTCGCCTGCCTGTCCGAGCCGCCCACACCGCGCCCTTCCATATACATCCATCCAAGTTGCAAATGGGCATCGCGATTATTTTTTTTAGCCGCCTTTTTATAGTATAATACGGCCTGCTCATCATTATATTGACCGTCTTCAGGATTTACACCTTGTCGATCGCGGTACATATTCGCTAATTCCAACTGCGCCAGCGTATGATCCTTATCAGCCGCCTTCTTAAAACTCTTCCATGCTTCGTAAAAATTTACTTCTTTTATTTTTAACTCAACGCCGCGCTGCTGTCGGAACATAATTCCAAGGCAGTATTCAGCTTGCGCATCATTGTTATTTGCTGCCATCTTCAGCCAGTAGACAGCTTGGCTATCCTTATCTGGCTCCGACTCATTTGGAGAACAATCTTCACACATATACATCTGACCAAGGCGCCGTTGAGAGAAGGCGTGACCCTTGTTTGCAGATTTGATATACCAGGCCATAGCAGACTGCGTTTGCTCAAGTTTCGTTTTTTCCTTCGCTACTCGCCCCTTATCATAAAGATATCCAATCCAACTCTCTGCCAAGCCATTACCTCTCTCAGCCTCAGAAATATACTCAAACAATTTTAACGCCTTTTTATCTAACTCGTCGCTCGATAGGCCTGTTACATGTACACCCTCTCGTTCAGCGTACATTTCCCCAAGGTTGAGCTTTGCATCGACGTTCCCCGCATCAGAGGATATTTCTAACCATCGAAAGGCCTCCTTATACAACTCATCTGATGGCTCTGAGCTATTATACGCCTTGGCTCTGAGTGAGCGACCCGCGTTTGCCTGGGAAAGTGTGTAGCCAGATTTCGCTGCATCGAGATAAAACTTCAGCGACTCATCTTTTTCAGCCAATTTTGTACTTTCGGATAAAATAAATCCAGCAAGGTTCTTACCTAGATTAGAGCCTACCTCCGCGCTTTGGCGCGCCAACTTTAGTGCTGCATCCCGGTCTCCCTTTGCGAAAAGTACCCGCGCATATAGCGCCTGAATTTCTTTATCTGGTTCTAAATCCTCCATCGCAGAACGACAATAAAAATAAGCCTCTGTTATATCTTGCTTGAGCCCATCCAATGTGCGACCACCTATCTGGTCAACACTGCTTGGTGAGGGTCCTGCCAAGCTATGGCAATTTCTTGCGATAATACTAGGATTGAGCGAACCTGGAAAAAATACGCGAGACCAATCCCGAGCGCTTTCAAGCCCGAAATAGGCTAGGATAGCTATTCCCGCGACAACGACCGCGCAGCCGGTGGCAACAAAAGCGTTCACTCGGCTAGGTCTGGCTTTTTTGGCGTCCGCGCTTTCCTGCGCCTGCTGCTCGATGTCCTGCTCGCGCTCCTTGATCCTAAGCTCGGCGTGAATCCTGAACGTACCGTTCGGCCAGCGCTTAAGATAAAGTCGGTACTCTTCTAGGGACGAATGTGCGCCTAGATTACTCCAAAAAAGCTTTTCTTCTTCCTGACCCTTCAAATACGCCACGACCTGATTTTCATTTCGTACGCCATGAGCTGGAGTGGCGCCCCGCTCCTTGATAGCCGCTAGCAGCGTCAGAAAAACGGGGTCGTTTTCGTCTCCGTTCCAGTTGCTCAGATCAAGAGTGTGATTGGTCTGAAATACCACAGGGATTTTAAGGCCCTTGAGCTCATCTATCGCGACCGGAATGAGCACACCCCTCTTTTGAAGAGCTATTGCCTCTCCTCTAACCCAGTTGGAATGGACAGAAAGATGAGACCAGACGACGATTCCAACAGATACATCCGCTATAATCGTCTCAATTTCTTTGTCAAAAATATCTCCCGGTAGCAGCTTGTGATGCCACCAAGGGTCATATCCTATTCGCGAAAGCGCGGCGATAATGCCCTCGACGCGGCTAAATTCCTCGTTCTTGTATGCAACAAATATATCAGGCATGACCATTCCTATAGGTCCAAACCCACAAGAATGCGATATTCGGTAAAACTTTAATACTGTTCAAGGTCCGAAGCCTCGGGGTCAACGAAATATTTTGCGACTCCAGGGATTGTCGGTATCCGTTGACGTGGCTTTGATGCGATCAGGGGAGAGTACCAAGCTCACCCCCTTATCAACGACTGCATTGTTTGGCCTGCTGACTGCGAGCCTCCCTCTTTCCTAAGCATCGTGACTCGGGTCTGAGGCACAACACTCACCTAGATGTCGACCTATGGCCTGGGTCCAGTGGTGGGTGGTCGACGCTTCCCACGTGTCACGTGCCCCCGAGAGGCTCGACCGAGTAGAAGTCGCCAAAGCGAGACGTTCCGCATTCACCAATGTCACCATCTGTCAGCATCATTTCCCAGAATTTATCCCCTCCCTCCCAACCCGAGCGACAATTCCGTCGCCTGGAAAGGAGGCGGTCATGGACTGGACTGCGGCGGTCGAAAAGAATCGTGAGGCGCTGAAGCGGGTGCTGGCCATGCTCGTCGCCATGGCCGGGCTCGGGGGACAGTTTCCTTTCTTTCAGCAGAACGGCGGCGGCGGCTCAGGTGTCGCGCGGGCCGAAAAAAGCAAACCGTCCCCGGCGCTGCCGCGCCGTCTCCACCGCGCCGTGCTCCGGCTGCTGCGGCCGGCCGAGGCGGCGGCGCGGCGGCTGATCATCGTTGCCGCGCGTGGACTGGCCTTGCCGCCGCCGCGCCCGCGCCAGCCCGCGACCCCGGGCAGGCCGCCGCGAAACCCGGGCCCACGCGCCCTGCCGCTGTTCGACCGGCTGTCGCCCTGGCGCGTCCGCGCCCGGCCGGCACGCAGCGGTGTGCCGCGCATCTCGGTTCCCGGCTACAGCGAGCCGTTCCCCATAGCGCTCCGCCGTCCCGACGACCCCGTCGACACGACCCGTCTGGCCGCGCGCCTGGCCGCGCTGGCCGCCGCGCTCGACGACCTGCCCGCCCAGGCAAGGCGCTTCGCCCGCTGGCGGGCGCGGGCGACGGCCGCCTCGGCACTGTCGCGTATGGGAGCACGCCCACCCCTGACCCCTCCCCACAAGGGGGAGGGGAACCCGGCCGCATGGCCGAGTTCCGATCATGGAGGGCTTTTCACGACGCCGCGCAAAAGTCGCCCCGGAGAGGGGTCAGGGGTGGGGGTAGCCCGACGCCGCGCCTCGCACCCCGCATCCCAAACGAAAACCCGGTCCCTCCGCCTCTGGCCGCTGCGTCCCGGCCGCCCGCCGGGCTGGCGGCGCAAACCCGTGCACGAGGTGCACGACGTCCTCGACGTCGTGCACGGCCTCGCCATCTGGGCGCTGAACGCGCCCGACACCTCGTGAGGCCGCGCCGGCGCACAAGCCAGAAATCGAGACCCGGGCGCGAAAAATTTTCGCGGCCGGCGACGATCCGTGCCGCCGGCGAGGATCGCCGGCCTCACTCGCCCGCCGGCACCGGGCAGCTCATGTCTCCCTCCTCGCAGGCGAGATAGGTCTGCAATTGCTCGACCCGCTGGCTGGTCAACGCCGCCCGGCAGTCGTCGTCGATCATCGGATAGACGCTGCCGCCCGCCACGGCCGACGTCTGGAACGCGCATTCGGCGTCGCGGAAGGCGATCCAGGCGCGCTGCGCGGCCACGAACAGTTTTTTCGCGTCGGCGTCGTCGCCCAGCCGCTTCTCGATTTCCTTGAAGTCGGCGTTGAGCCGCTTGTCGGCTTCCGCCAGCGCCTTGCCGGCGCATTCGTTCATCGTCGCCTGGTCCTCGGCGTCGGCGCATTCGTCGGCAGCGGCGGCGGCGGTGGAAACGAACAGGGCGGCGAGCGCGGCGATGGCGAGGCGCATGAAAAATCTCCGGTTGTGGCCGGGCCACTCTCGCCCCGCCACCTTCCCCAGCGCAAGCCCGCAAGCTCTTGCCGGCGCTGCTTTTCGCCGTCACAACAGGTCCGTCGCAACCGCTGGAGGAGCTGGAAAAAATGTCGCTGAAGGGAAAGACGCTGTTCATCTCCGGCGGGTCGCGCGGCATCGGCCTGGCGATCGCGCTCCGGGCGGCGCGCGACGGTGCCAACGTCACCATCGCCGCCAAGACCGACACGCCGCATCCGAAGCTGCCGGGCACCATCCACACCGCGGTGGCCGAGATCGAGGCGGCCGGTGGCAAGGGGCTGGCGGTGGTCTGCGACATCCGCGAGGAGAGCCAGGTGGCGGCGGCGGTGGACAAGACCGTGGAAGCCTTCGGCGGCATCGACGTCTGCGTCAACAACGCCAGCGCCATCCAGCTCACCGGCACGCTGGCGACCGACATGAAGCGCTACGACCTGATGCATCAGATCAACACGCGCGGCACCTTCCTGGTGTCGAAGACCTGCATCCCGCATCTGAAGAAGGCGGCCAACCCGCACATCCTCAACCTGGCGCCGCCGCTCGACATGAGCGCCAAATGGTTCAAGGGCCATGTCGCCTACACCATGGCGAAGTTCGGCATGTCGATGTGCACCCTGGGCATGAGCGCCGAGTTCGCGACCGACGGCATCGCCGTCAATTCGCTGTGGCCGCTGACCGCGATCGATACGGCGGCGGTGCGCAACCTGCTCGGCGGCGAGAAGGTCGCATCGATCAGCCGCTCGCCGGAGATCATGGCGGACGCCGCCTACGCCATCGTCAACCGGCCGTCGCGCCAGGCGACCGGCAATTTCTACATCGACGAGGAGGTGCTGCGCGCCGAGGGCGTCACCGACTTCTCGATCTACGCGCCGGGCGCGTCCGGTCCCCTCGCCGGCGACTTCTTCGTGCCGGACGAGGTGTTCGCGCGGGTGCCGACCAAGGTGATGCGCACCTTCGGCTAAGGCCGAGGGGAGCCGCTCAGACGAACAGCGGCTCGCCTTCGACGGTCGTGCGCGGGGCGGCCGTCGCGGTGCCGCGGCGCGTCAGCCTGTAGACGCTGGCCGGCGGGATGTTGCGCAAGGTGCGGCCGATCTGCGTGGCCTCGAGTCCGAGCCGGTCGAGGATCGGCTGAGCCACCGGGCAGCGTGGCCCGTAGGTGAACTGGTAGAAGGCGCCGTCCGGCCGCAGGCAGGCGAAGGCGCCGGCGATGATCGCCTCCACCTTGCCGCGCGGCATCGACAGCAGCGGCAGGCCGCTCACCACCGCGCCGGCCGGCGTTCCGGCGAACAGCCCGGTGTCGGCAAGCGTGGCGGCGTCGATCGACACCACGCGCGCGTCCGGGAAGCGGCCAGCGAGCAGGCGGGCGAACTCAGGCCCGAACTCGACCAGCGTCAGGTCGCTCTCGCGCACCCCGCGCGCCAGCAGCGCCCGGGTGAACACGCCCGTGCCCGGCCCGAGTTCGAGCACCGGTCCATGCTCCGCCGCGATCTCGCAGGTCATCAGCCGCGCCAGCGCCGGGCTGGAGGGAGCAACCGCCGCCACCCTGAGCGGCGCGGCAACCCAGGAACGGAAGAAGCGGACAAAATCCGACTGGACGCAGTCTGTGGCCATGGTTCCCTCTCGCACCGTCCGGCTGACGCGGCGGAACATCCCTATTTCCGTGGCGGGATTGAGGCGGAAACGCCGCTCTCTCTTGCCGTTCGGAAAAACATTCGGGCCGAAGATCTCGGGCCTCTGACAGCCGGCAAACCACCCGGCAGGGTCAGGCGCCTTCGCCTGGGCGATCGCCGGTCATGGGTCTGGCGAGGCTTCCTCGAGACTTTTCAGGCTAGGCAGCTGCTCGGCCGCCGCCACCACCGAATCGAGCAGTCCGGGGAAACGGGCGTCGAGGTCGGCGCGCCTGAGTGTGATCAGTCGGCTGGTGCCGACGATCTCGGTGCGGGTGACGCCGGCTTCCCTGAGCTTGGCGAGATGGTAGCTGAGGTTGGTCTTGGAGCCGAAATCGAGGAATTGGCTGCAGTTCAGCGGCTCGCCCCGCCGGCGCGCCAGATAGGCCACCACCGCCAGCCGCGTCGGATCGCCGAGCACCGAAAGCACGGTGGCGAGGTTGATCTGGTCGGGATTGGGATGTGGCAGCGACATGGCGAAACGATCGATGGACAAGGGTTTCCACGAATGCCGGCTGCTTCACTGACACTCCCTGTCAGCAATGCGCCGAAAGCCTCATTGACACAATGCCGCTTTATATTCAATAGTTCAATAACTTTTGAACTAGCAAGGCCCCGTCATGGACAAGCGTCTCATCTGGCTCGCCGTCGGCGCGTTCGCCACCAGCACCGTGGCATTTGTGTTCGCCGGTTTGCTGCCGCTGATTTCGGCCGACGCCGGCATTTCGGTGTCGGACGCCGGCCATCTCGTCACGGCCTATTCGCTGGCATACGCCATCGGCACGCCGGTGCTGTCGGCGCTTGCCGGGGCCGCCGACCGCCGGCGCGTGATCGCGGTCGCGCTGGTGAGCTTCATGGCCGGCAACGGGCTCGCCGCCTTCAGCGATTCCTTTACCACACTGCTTGTCGCGCAGGTCGTCATGGGCATGTCCGCCGGCCTGTTCGCCGCCACCGCGCAGGCGACGGCGGTTGCCCTCACCAGCGCCGAGCACCGGGCGCGCGCCGTGGCCACGGTCCTCGGCGGCACCACCTTCGCCGTCGCTCTGGGCGCACCGCTCGCTTCGCTGGTCGCCAATCTCGCCGGCTGGCGCGCTGCCTACGGCGTCGTCGCGGCCCTCGCCCTTATCTGCCTGACCGTGTTGTGGCTGCGGCTGCCGCGCGGCATTCCCGGGCTGCGGCTCAGCCTTTCGCAGCGTGTCGCGGCACTTGGCCGGCCCGGAATCCTGCCGTCGCTGATGGTGACGCTGCTCTACCTCACCGGCGCGTTCATCATCATCGCCTATCTCGGCCCGCTCGCCACCGAGGGCGCCGGGCTGCCCGTCGCGGCGTTGCCGGGCATGCTGCTTGCGTTCGGCGTCGGCGCCATCGCCGGCAACTATGCCAGCGGCATGCTGGCTGACCGGCTCGGTCCAGGCCGCATGATCGTGACCGCGCTGTTCGCCTCGTCGGTCATCTGCGTTGCCATCACCGCCATGCTCGAGCTTTTGCCCCCCCAATACGCCGGCCCGCTGCTGATCGGCATCATGCTGCCCTGGGGCTTCATCGGCTGGACTTTCCCGCCCGCCCAGGCAAGCCGGCTGGTTGGCCATGCGCCGGAACTCGCCAACCTGACGCTGCCGCTGAACGTCTCGGCCATGTATTTCGGCATCGCCGCCGGCAGCTTCATCGGCGGGCGCATGCTTGAGGCGCTGCCGGCATCCGAGCTCGGCCTTGCCGCTGCGGTGTTCCCGTTGCTCGCCCTGCTCGTCATCGCGCTGACGAGGCGCGCCAAAACACGCGTCCCGGCCTGAACGGCGTGTCCGGCCGGCAAATAGCGGCAGTCCCGGTGCCGATACAGCCCCACATACTTGATAAGAGCGCTCAGGAATAATAACGGACCCTTCATCGTTGATTTGCCGACGGCTTAACCTTGCGGCTGTCGGCAACACGGAGGGGGCATGGGTTTCGTCGACAGGCTTGCGGCGTTCGGTGAGCGTCCCGCGCTGCTGTTTCCCGGGCAGCCGGCAATCTCTTATGCAGAGCTCGACCGCAAGGTTTGCGCCCTCGCCCGCGAGTTCGGCGGCGGCAAACGCCTGATCGCCCTGGAAGCCCGCCGCGACGAATATGCGGTGGTGCGCTACCTCGCCGCGCTGAAGGCCGGCCATGCGGTCGCGCTGCTGCCGCCCGACGACGACAAAGCCTTCGACGATTTCGTCGAGACCTTCCAGCCGGCCCTGCAGTTTCGCCGCATCGCCGACCGCTGGCGTCGGCTGGTCGACGACCGGCAGGCGGGTACGGAAGCGCCGCATGCCGACCTGGCGCTGCTGCTCGGCACCTCCGGCAGCACGGGAAAAAGCCGCTTCGTCAGGCTGTCGGCCGCTGCGCTCGACGCAAATGCGCGGTCGGTCGCATCGTTCCTCGAACTCGGCGACACCGACCGCGCCGCGCTCATCCTGCCGCTGCATTACTCCTACGGCCTGTCGGTGCTGAATTCCCACCTTGCGGTGGGGGCCAGCGTATTCTTCGCGCCGAAGGGCGTGTCCGACCCTGGTTTCGCCGAGACGCTGCGGGCAACTGGGTGCACCAACCTGGCCGGCGTTCCGTTTTCCTACGAGCAGATGGAGCGCGCCGGCTTCCGCGGCGAAGACCTGCGTGCGCTGCGCTTCATGACCGTCGCCGGCGGCCGGCTCGCGCCCGACCTGGCGGAGACCTATCACCGACATCTCAGAGCTGTGGGAAAACGCTTTTTTCTGATGTATGGCCAGACCGAGGCGACGGCGCGCATCGCCTACGTACCACCCGAGCGCTTCGCCGGCCACGCCGACTGCATCGGCGTCGCCGTCCCCGGCGGCAGCCTGGCGCTGGTCGACGCCACCGGCCGGCAAATCGAGGCGGCCGACGTCGCGGGCGAACTTGTCTATCGCGGCCCCAACGTGATGATGGGATATGCCGAGACCCGCGCCGACCTGGCGCGCGGGCACGAGATCGACACGCTGCGAACCGGCGATCTGGCGGAACGCACGGCCGACGGCATGTTCCGTATCGTCGGCCGGCTGAAGCGCATGTCGAAGATCGCCGGTTTGCGCATCAGTCACGAGGCGGTCGAGCGGGCGCTTGCGGAGCGTGGCATCAAGGCGGCCGTCGCCGGCGACGACAAACGGCTTGTCGCCGCGATCGAGCAGCCAGGCGACGAGAACCAGGCCATGCGGCGCATTGCCGAGACTGCCGGATTGACGCCGATGCAGATCGAGGTGCGGCGCGTAACCGCCCTGCCCCGGCTCGCGTCCGGCAAGATCGATTACGCCGCCGTCGCCCGGCTCGCCGACGCTTCGCCCACCCGGCCCGTCAAGGGTTTGCAGGAGGCATTCGAGCGGGCCTTCTATCCGCGCCGTGTCGCCGCCGCCGACAGTTTCGAATCGCTTGGCGGCGACTCGCTGCTTTACGTCCAGCTCTGCCTGGTGATCGAGCGCCGCCTGGGCCACCTGCCGGAAGGCTGGGAACGGAGGCCGATCGGCGAACTCGCTTCTCTCGGCTCGGTGGCGAGCCGGCGCCCGCTTCTGGACAGCGCGATCCTGCTACGGACGTTCGCCGCCCTGCTCGTCGTGGTCCACCACGCCACCTTGCTGCCGCTGCCCGGCGGGGCTGCGGCGCTGATGCTGCTCGCCGGCTTCAGCCTGGCGCGCTTTCACGGCACGGCATTGATGTCGGGGAAACGGCGCCGCGTGCTGCAAGGGCTGGCCAGCAATCTCGCCGTCTACGCGCCGCTGGTCGCCGCCTTCTCGCTGGCACGCGGCGAGGTCCTGTGGCCGTCGGTATTCCTGGTCGGCAATCTCGGCATCTTCCCCCCGGAAAAGATGATGCCCTATATGTATTGGTTCGTCGAAGCCTATGCGCAGACTCTGCTTTTGTGCGTTGCGCTGTTTTCCCTGCCTCCCGTGCGAAGGGTGGCGGGCCGCGCACCGTTCGGCAGCGGCCTTGCTTTTCTGGCAACCGCCGTCGCGGCGAAATTTGCCATGCCGATGGTCTGGAATGTCGGCGCCGTGCAGATATTCACCACGCCGGACGTACTATACTTGGCGGTGTTCGGCTGGTGCGCCTGTTTCGCGCGAGAACCGCGCCAGCGATTCGTGCTCGCCATGACGGCCGCCGCGCTGTGCCCTTTACTGGCCTATACCGGCGGCAACTGGACCGGCTCCTGGGTGAAGTTCTCGCTGGTGCTGGTCTGCCTGCTCGTGCTGCTTTATGCGCCCCGCATGGTCGTGCCAACCTGGCTTGCCCGGCTTATCCTGCCGGTGTCGGCGGCGAGCTACCACATCTACCTGTTCCACCGCATTCTGCCGGAGCTTCTGTTTCCGCCGCCCGACCCGTACCTGTTCCAGCCATGGACCTCCGCACTGGCGATCGGCCTCGGCCTCTTGTCCGGCCTCGTCGCATATGCCGTGCAGGCGCGTTTGCTCGCCGCGCTGGCGCGGCCCGGTAGCGAACGCGCACCTGGGGCGCCGGTCTTTGGAACCCGCTGACCACTCCGGCATTGTTCCGATCGCACCGGCAAGCACCGGCAAGCACCGGAAATCAAGTATCGGAGGAGCGCAATGGCGATCGACCAGGCACCCACAGCCAAGGGCAAGGCAGCCGCGAAGGGTCTTCAGCGGGCGGCCGCCCAGGAGGAACGCAAGACGGAGAAAGCAACCGGCCGCCCCCTCAAGAAGGGCGAAGATCGTTTCGAGGAGCGCGCAAAAAGCTCGGACGGCAAAAGCGCAGGTGTCAAACAAAAGAAATCAAAGACCTGACAAACGCGAAATTTGTCGGACGCGAGATTAGTTACTTTTTAACAGCAACGCGAAAGCCCGCGTTTAAAGTTTGCATGACATTGTCGGCAAGCCGCCGGAATTCGCCGGCGCCACGGGTGCGAGCCGTTGAAGACCTTCGAGTTCAGCCGGATATGGCGAACCATCGTCTCACCGACGACATTGCCGGCGGCCGTCGCCGCGATCGTGATCGCCATCCTCGGTATTTATGCCGACCACCAGAACGGGGTCGTCTTCAACCAGACGCAACACGCCGGCGTGCTTGCCAAGCTCAACCTGATCAGGGCCAAGCTGGAGGGCAACGTCAACGGCAACATCCAGCTCGTTCGCGGCCTGACCGCCATGGTCGCGGCCGAGCCGAATCTGGACCAGAGGCGTTTCGACGACCTGGCCCGCAGCCTCTTCGACAACGTCAACCAACTGCGCAGCATCGCGCTTGCGCCCGGCCTCGTCGTAACGATGGTCTATCCGCGGGCCGAGAACGAAAAAGCAATCGGACTCGACTATCGCACCAACGAACGGCAGCGCGCGACCGCGCTCAAGGCGCGCGACAGCCGTTCCCTGATACTGACCAACCCGGTAGACCTCCTGCAAGGCGGCAAGGGCATCATTGGCCGCTTCCCCGTCTTCATCGACGGAGACGAGAAACGCTTCTGGGGTCTGGTTTCCGCCGTCATCGATGTCGAGCGTCTCTATCGCGACAGCGGTCTCTATGAAGAGGCCGGCGTCGAGATCGCGCTGATCGGCCACGACCCGCAGCGCGACGAGCCAGCCCAATTCTTCGGCCGGCCGGGCATGCTGGACGAGGCGCCGGTGACGACGACGGTGACGCTGCCGTCCGGTTCGTGGCAGATCGCCGGCATTCCGTCGAAAGGCTGGGCCACGACGCCCGACAATGCCTGGCTGCTGCGCGGCCTCATCGCCGTCGCCGGGCTGCTGGTGGTGCTGCCCATCGCCGTGGCCGGGCGCTTCTATGCCGGCCGCCAGAAGGGCTATGTCGCGCTGCAAGACAGCGAGACGCGCTTTCGCCGCCTCTCCCAGCGTTTCGAGTTCGCGCTCGACGCCTCCCATATCGGCGTGTGGGAGCTCGACCTCGCCACCAAGCGGCTGATCTGGGACGATCGCCTCTACGAGATCTACGGCATCGAGAAGAAGGGCGAGCAGCACGCCTACCAGGACTGGGCGAACGCCCTTCACCCCGAGGACCTTGAAAGGGCAGAAGCCGATTTCCGCCAGCAGGTCGCCGAAAACCGGGCACACTCCTCGCTTTACCGCGCCATCCATCCCAATGGCGAGGTCCGATATGTCCGCACCCACGCGGTGATCGTTCAGGATCCGCAGGGCCAGTCACGCATGATCGGCGCGGAGTGGGACGTCACCGACGACATCATGCTCAACAAGGCGCTCGAAAACGCCAAGGTGCTGGCCGAGATGCGCAGCACCGAGCTGGAAACGGCGAAGGCCCGCATCGAACATGTCGCCCTGCACGATTCGCTCACCGGACTGCCGAACCGGCGTTATCTGGACGAGCACCTGCAAAGGCTCGCGTCGGTCTCCACACAGAACGGCCGCAGCGTCGGGCTTCTGCACATCGACCTCGACCGTTTCAAGCAGATCAACGACACGCTCGGCCACGCCGCCGGAGACGCCATGCTGGTCCATGCCGCTCAGGTGTTGCGCCAGTGTGTGCGCCACGAGGATTTCGTCGCCCGCATCGGCGGTGACGAGTTCGTCGTCGTCTGCACGGTCGAGCCGGGCAGCGATTGCCTCGGCGACATCGCGACCCGCATCATCGGGCAGATGCGCGTGCCGGTAGCCTACAACGGCCAGCAGTGCCGCTTTGGCGTCAGCATCGGCATCGCCAGCGAAGGCGGCGCCGAGATCGACGCCCGCCAGCTTCTGGTCAACGCCGATATCGCGCTCTACCGGGCGAAAAGCCGCGGCCGCAACCGCTACGAGGTTTTCACCGACACGCTGCAGGCGGACATCGTCCGCAACAAGAAGGTCGCCGACGACATCTTGCGCGGGCTCGAGCGCAACGAGTTCATCGCCTATTACCAGCCGCAGTTCGACGCACACACGCTGGAGATCGCCGGCGTCGAGGCGCTGGTGCGCTGGGCCCACCCGACCGAGGGGCTGCTCACGCCGGCCGCCTTCCTCGCCACCGCCGACGAACTCAATGTGGTCAGCACGCTCGACCGGCTGATCCTCGAGCAGACACTCGCCGACTTCGAGCGCTGGCGCGCCAGCGGCCTGGACGTGCCGCGCGTTTCGGTCAACGTATCGGCCCGGCGGCTGCGCGACGAGGAACTCGTCACCAGCTTGCAGCGGCTGGCCATCCCGCGCGGCACGCTGTCGTTCGAACTGCTGGAGTCGATCTTCCTCGACGATACCGACGAGATCGTCCGCTGGAACGTCGATCGCATCAAGGAGCTTGGCATCGACATCGAGATCGACGATTTCGGCACCGGTTATGCCTCGATCGTCAGCCTGCTCAAGCTGCAGCCGCGGCGTCTCAAGATCGATCGCCAGCTCATACAGCCGATCGTCAAGTCGGTGCGCCAGCGCCATCTTGTCGAATCGATCATCGAGATCGGCAAGACGCTCGGCATCGACGTGGTCGCCGAAGGCGTCGAGACGATGGCGCATGCGCGTATCCTCAAGCGAATCGGCTGCGACAAGCTGCAGGGTTATGCTTTCGGCCCGGTGATGAGCGCCGCGCAACTCGAAGCCTATATCCGCGACCGCGCCTGGCGCGCCGCCTCCTAGGCGCCGGCGCCGCGCGAAGCCGGTTTCCTCCGGCCATCCTTTGCTCTAGATTCCCAGCCATGGGCCGCGCGCGACCGCAAGGCGCCGGGTACATACGGGAGAGCAGAATGCTTTGGAAGGGCCGCAGGCAAAGTCAGAATGTCGAGGACCGGCGCGGAGGTGGCGGGGGTCTCGGCGGCGGCGGCCCGTTCGGCCGGCCCGGCGGTGGCGGCATGCGCATTCCGATCGGGCGCGGCGGCGCCGGCGGCGGGCTTTCCACAATCGTCATCCTGGTCGTGCTGTTCTTCGTGCTGCGCGCCTGCGGCATCGACCCGCTCGAACTTCTGTCGGAGGGCGGCGGCCAGCAGGTGCCGGGCGGCGGCGGCCAAGTTACCGAGCAGAGCCCGCCGGCAAGCGACGAAACGACTCAGTTCGTCGGCACCATCCTGGCAGAGACCGAGGACGTCTGGAACGGTATCTTCCAGGCGGAGGGCCTCAAATACGAGGAGCCCAGGCTCGTGCTGTTCTCCGGTGGCATTTCGTCGGCCTGCGGCTACGCCTCGTCGGCGGCGGGGCCGTTCTATTGCCCGGGCGACCGGAAGGTCTATCTCGACACCGCCTTCTTCGACCAGCTCGCCCGCCAGTTCGACGCCTCCGGCGATTTCGCCGAAGCCTATGTGATCGCCCACGAGGTCGGACACCACGTGCAGAACCTCACCGGCATCCTGCCGAAGTTCAACCAGATGCGGCAGAACATGTCGGAGACCGAAGCCAACCAGATGTCGATGCGAGTGGAACTGCAGGCCGACTGTTTCGCGGGCGTATGGGGCCACTACACGGCGCAGAAGGGCATTCTCGAACGAGGCGACCTCGAGGAGGCGCTTAATGCCGCCGCCCAGATCGGCGACGACACCTTGCAGCGGCGCACGCAAGGCTACGTCGTACCCGAAAGCTTCAACCACGGCACCAGCGCGCAGCGCCAGAAATGGTTCGGCGCCGGCTTCAAGAGCGGCAAGCTGTCGGACTGCGATACCTTCAACAATCCCATTTGATGACGTGCATGGCCAATACTCGGCTGCGTGGTGACGGCAGCCGACGAGATTAACGACTGGCATAACCGGTCGCTAAAATTTGGCGCGCGGAATTAGAAGGAACTTCAAAGTCTTCGGCTAATACACTCCGAGAATTCGCGCTGGGGGTGTGTGCGCCATGGGTAGTTTGCTTAACCGCTTCGCGCGGGATCGAAGCGGTAATTTCGCGATTATCTCGGCCGCCCTCGTCGTTCCCTTGATGCTGGGAACAGGCTTGGCCATCGACGTGACGAACATAGCCCGCAAGCAGGATGAGTTGCAGCGCGCAACCGACTCGGCGGTGCTGGCGATCACCCGCGAAGGCAGGACGATTTCCAACGACCGCGCCCGCCAGATCGCGACCAAGTTTCTCGACACCAACTACGACCGCGCCGTCGCCGGATTCCAGATCAGCCGCGACGATACCCGGGTGAGGCTGGACGTCCAGTCGGATACCCCGCTTTCATTCGGCGGCCTGTTCGGCAAGAAGAAATGGCCGATCAGCGCGGCCGCGTCGGCCGACGTCGCATACATCAGCTACGAGGTCGGGCTGGTGCTCGACACCACCGGCTCGATGAAGGGCGGCAAGCTCGCCGCCATGAAGGATTCGGTGCTCGGCCTGATCGACACGATGTCGGCGCAGGTCGACGACAAGGACAGGCTGAAATTCGCTGTCGTGCCGTTCGCTACCTTCGTCAATGTCGGTCCGCAGTACGGCCCGTCGTTCAAGAAGGGCAAGCAGACGGACGGCACCGGCGCGTCATGGCTCGACCTCAAGGGCGCTTCGGATTTTCCGCAGACGGAGTTGGCGCCCGGCGCGAGCCGCTTCCAGATCTACAAGAACCTGGGTCAAAGCTGGTCGGGCTGCGTCGAGACCCGATATACCGACGGCAAGGACTACGACGTCAGCGACGCCGCGCCGGACCCGAACAGACCCGAGACCTTGTTCGTGCCTGCATTCGCCATCGACGAGCCGGACTCCGGCTACGGCAACAGCTATATCAACTCGAAGGCCAAGCCGAACGACAAGTCGGTCAAGGAGAAAAAGGCGCGCTTCGCCAAGTACGGCGTCGACACGGATGCCGCCGGCAACCCCCTGAATGGCGGTTTGCTCAACCAGGTGGTGGTCGCCGTCGGCGATCTGCTGGGCGGCCTGCTCGGCGCCGATTCCGCGCATATCAGGATCGACACCAGCAACGGCAAGGGCCCGAACAAGGGCTGCGGCATGCAGCCGATCACGCCGCTCTCCAACGACTATGCCGACCTGAAGAAGAAGGTGAACGCATTGAAGGCGGAGGGCACCACCAACATCACCGAAGGTGTCGCCTGGGGGTTGCGCGTGCTGTCGCCCGGCGAGCCGTTCACGCAGGGCAAGCCGGCCAGTCCGGGTCGCGAAAAGATCATGATCGTGCTGACCGACGGCGCCAACGTGTTCGGCAACACCAACAACGGCCTCGGCTCGAACTATTCCAGCAACGGCTATCTGGTGGATGGGCGTCTCGGCATCGCGTCCGGCGGTTCGTCGGCAACCAATACGCTGATGAATGCAAGAACCCTGGCGGCCTGCACCAATGCAAAGCTGGCAGGCATCGAGGTTTATACCATCCGCCTCGAAGAGCCTGACGTCGCCACCGGTACCATGCTCAAGGAATGCGCCTCGGCTCCCGACCACTATTTCGATGTGCCGACCCGCACCCAGCTCGACGAGGCATTTGCCAAGATCCGCGAGCGTATCGTCCGCATCCGCATCTCGTCGTGAGGCGCTCTGCGAACCGGGTGCCCTCATATCGGAGCGTTCGGTATCGCGCAGGTCGACCTCCGGAACGTCGAACTTGTCGCGGCCCGAAGATGTCAGCGTTCCGCCAGCGCCGGCTCGTTCTTGGCGGCGCGGATAAGGTTGACGAAACGGCGGAACAGGTAGTGCGAATCCTGCGGACCGGGCGAGGCCTCCGGATGATGCTGCACCGAGAACACTGGCCGCCCCGCCAGCGCGATGCCGCAATTTGAACCGTCGAACAGCGACACATGCGTTTCCTCGACGCCGGCGGGCAGGGTCTTGGAGTCGACTGCGAAGCCGTGGTTCATCGACACGATCTCGACCTTGCCTGTGGTGTGATCCTTGACCGGATGGTTGGCGCCATGGTGGCCCTGGTGCATCTTCACCGTGGTGGCGCCGACGGCCAGAGCCAGCATCTGGTGGCCGAGACAGATGCCGAAGATCGGGATGCCGGTCTTGAGCAGGTCGCGGATCACCGGCACGGCATATTCGCCGGTCGCCGCCGGGTCGCCGGGGCCATTGGACAGGAAGATGCCGTCCGGCTTCAGGCCGAGTACGTCGTCGGCGCTCGCCGTCGCCGGAACGATGGTGACCTTTCCGCCGAGCCCGGCAATCAGCCGCAGGATGTTGCGCTTGACGCCGTAGTCGATGGCGACGACGTGGAATTCGGGGTTGGCCTGCTCGCCATAACCCTCGTTCCACGCCCACGGCGCTTCCGTCCATGTCGACGACTGGCCCGAGGTGACCTCCCTGGCGAGGTCGAGGCCGACGAGGCCCGGCCAGGCGCGCGCCTGCCGGGTGAGCGCGTCGATGTCGAAGCGGCCGTCGACGGCGTGCGCGATCACCGCGTTGGGCATGCCTTTCTCGCGGATCAGCACGGTCAGCGCCCGGGTGTCGATGCCGCTGATGGCGACGATGCCGCGCCGCTTCAGCCAGCGGTCGAGGTCGCCGGCGGCGCGATAGTTGGACGGGTTGGTGACGTCGGCCTTGAACACCGCGCCGACCGCGCCGGCGCGGGCGGCCGGGTTCAGGTCCTCGATGTCTTCGTCGTTGACGCCGATGTTGCCGATGTGCGGAAACGTGAAGGTGACGATCTGGCTGGCATAGGACGGGTCGGTGAGGATTTCCTGGTAGCCAGTAAGCGCCGTGTTGAAACAGACTTCCGCGACCGCGCTGCCGACCGCGCCGAGCCCTCGCCCGCGGATCACCGTGCCGTCGGCCAGCACCAGCACGGCGGTCAAGATTTCGGTTCCCCAGGGGGCGGTCGAGGCGGTCATCGGCGGGCTCCGTCGAGAGGGTCGGGCGCTTGCAAGCAAGCGCGCGAGGGGCCATATAGCGCAACGAAGCACGGCGTGCGGCGTTGGACGCGGCAGCCGTGCAAGCAAAACGCAATCTATGCAAGGCGCGCAAACTAAGCGAAGCCCGACTGCGGGTCAACAGACCCGACCCGATCCACCGCTGAATTATTTTCCGAAGCAAAATCAGGAAGTTCGCGGCTCTGATCGGATTTGCGTCGGCCGGGTCGCAACGCTATTGTCCGCCTGCTGACAAGGAGAACCGCCATGCGTGCGGCCATTACCGAGGCTCTCAAGGCTTCCCTGAAGGCGCAGGACAAGCGCCGCACCTCGACGCTGCGTCTGATCAACGCCGCCATCCAGGATCGCGACATCGCCAATCGTGGTACGGGCAAGGATCCCGTCAACGACGAGGAAATCCTGCAGATCCTGTCGAAGATGGTTCGGCAGCGCGAGGAGTCGGCGCTGGCGTTCGAGCAGGGCGCCCGGCTGGAACTCGCCGAGCAGGAGCGCCAAGAGATCGCCATCATCCGCGAGTTCCTCCCCAAGCAGCTGGGCGAGGAAGAGGTCAAGCACGCCTGCCGTCAGGTGATCGACGAGGTCGGCGCCGACGGCCTGCGCGACATGGGCCGCTGCATGGCCGCGCTGAAGGAAAAATTCCCCGGCAAGATGGACTTCGGCAAAGCCAGCGGCATCGTCAAAGGCCTGCTGCAGTAACGGCTAGCCCTTGCCGTTCGAACGCCTGAAACCTGACGATCTGGTTTCAGGCGCTCGATTATCCAGATGATTCCATTACACAATTGTAATCTTACATTCAGATTCCGTTCATCCGCCGGCGCCTACGGTCACGCATGTCAACGACCGAAAGGAGCCCCCGAATGAAACGCCTCATCCTCTCCGTTCTTGCCCTCTCGATGCTGGCCGTGCCGGCCGCGCAGGCCGCCGAGCGGCATGGATCGCGCAGCGAATACCGCAAGGTGCAGACCTACCATGGCCCGAAACACGACGTGCGCCGGGTCGACAAGACCGTGGTGATCAAGCGCGGTGACAAGGTCACCGTGAAGAAGATCGAGCGCAACCGCTGGGTCCGGGGCAATCGCGTTCCCGACTGGCAGCGCCGGCATGAGGTGCGCGACTACAAGCGCTATGGCCTGCATCGTCCGGGCGCCAACCAGCGCTGGATCAAGGTCGACAACGAATATCTGCTGATCGGCATCTCCACCGGCATCATTGCCGGCCTGATCGCCGCGCACTGACAATAAAATCAACGGGTTGAACAAAGGGCGGTCCGAGGGACCGCCCTTTGCACGTTTTACGGCAGGCTCGGAAATACGAGCGATTTCAGGCTGTTGCCGGCGCGGCGCAGCGAAACTTGTGCCGCGGACCTGACGAAACCTCTTCGCGGACTGACGAAAGCACCCGTCAAGCCGCTGTGGGAACTGACGACGGCCGCAATTTCGGTCGCAGGACCTGACGTTGTCCGGCGACGGCGGCCCGCCCCTACAGCGGACCGGAGAAAACCGCCCGAGCGTCCCTCACACCGCCCCCGCGCGCAGCGGCGGCTTCAGCCCGCTGCGCTGTTCCGCGAGATAGGAGCAGAGCGCCACGACCGCGCCGACGAGCATGGTGGCAACGCCCAGCACCGGCAGGTCGCGATAGCCGAAACCACTGGTCAGCATCACCGACCCGACGAAGGCGGCGAGCGCGATGCCGACATTGAAGCCGGAGGGGATGAGCGAGGACGCAAGGTTGGGCGCGTCCGCCGTCCAGGTCAGGATGCGTGCCTGGATCGGCGTGCCGATCGCGAAGTTGATGCCTCCCCAGAGCGCGACGACCACCATCATCGGCAGCGGATACGGGCTGAAGAGGTACATCGAGAGCATGATTCCAGCCTGCGCTACCAGAAGCACGATCAGCGACGGCATCAGCTTCCAGTCGGCCAGCCGGCCGCCGATGAAGACGCCGGCGGTGGCGCCGGCACCATTGAGCAGAAGCACCCACGGCACGATAGCCGCGTCGAGGCCGGTGACCTCCTGCAGCATCGAGGCGATGTAGGTGAACGGCACGAACTGCGCCATCATCAGCATCAGCATCATGATCAGCGAGGTCCAAACCTGCTGGCGGCCGAGCACGCGGATCTCCTGGCCGAGCCCGGCCGGCGCCGCCGAGGCACCGGCCGTGCGCGGCAACAGCGCAATCATCGCGGCCAGCGCGACGATGCCGAGCCCCAGCATCGACCAGAACGTGGCGCGCCAGCCGAAGGCATTGCCGATCGCCGCGCCGACCGGCACGCCGACGACGTTGGACACGGTGAGGCCGGCAAGCACGATGGCGACCGCCATGCCGCGCTGCTCCTCGCGCACCAGGCCGACGGCGACGACCATGGCGACGCCGAAATAGACGCCGTGCGCGATCGCCACGAGGAAACGGATCAAAAGCATGGAAGCAAAGTCAGGCGCCAGCGCGCAGGCGAGTTGCCCGGCGATGAAAACGACGGTCAGCCAGATCAGCAGCGTCTTGCGCGACACCCGCGCGGTGGCGATCGTCATCAGCGGCCCGCCGAGCGCGATGCCGAGCGCGTAACCGGAGACGAGGTAACCGGCGGTCGGTACCGTGACGCCGAGCCCCGCCGCCACCTGCGGCAGCACGCCGGCGATGACGAACTCCGTGGTGCCGAAGGCGAAGGCGGCGATGAACAACGCGATGAGCGGAAGCGGCATGATCGGACCCGTGCCTGCGAAGCGATCGGCGACCAACCACGGATCGGGAAAACTGGCAATCCAGAATTTCAGCGACGCCGGTTTAGATTCTCTTCAAAACAAACGCCGCCGGCGATATTCGGGAAGTTCGCCGCCCTCAGAACCTGTAGCTCAGCCTGAGCGCGCCGCCGTGGCTGGTGTAGGTGTCGGCGAACGCGCCCTGGTAGTTGACGCGCAGGCCGAAGCCGTTGTCGCTGGCGAGGTCGACGCCGGCGGTCAGCCGGCCGACCAC
>QFCS01004958.1_pt1 | contig 192761 bp, 156 predicted proteins | sample 3576561 | NCBI WGS metagenome assembly QFCS01
GTTAAGTATTCTCTGGCTATAGTAAGTTTGAGTTGAGGGTCATATTTGCCTCGATTTCTCTTTTTTTCAGGTGTTTGCATTGATAATCAATTTACAGGTTTAATTCCGTACCCCTATGTAAAGTGATTTCAGGAAGAGACATGAAGAAAACACAACTGTGATACGAGGAATATTCAGTGACTTTCTGTGCCTTCAGTGGCAATATATATAGTCTTGTACTGAAAAAGCTGTACAGTCGGGTAGGATATTACCAGGATAACTTTACAAGTGTTCTGATCATTGATTTGTTCTCCGCGACGTCTCCCTCTGAAGCCAAAGGCTTAAGAATGGGGACGTTGCGCTGCCGCACATCCAAGTTGTATCTATTGGTTATTAGCTGCGTATGTTGGATAGTAATATGCCTGATTTTTAAGTAATGATAAGCTGTCTTCTGTGTAAACTCTGCCGCAACGTCCCCATTCTTTCACCTGCGGTGATAGAGGGAGACGATGCGGAAAACCCTGCGAAGAAGGAGGATGCTATTTGTTATATTTTGCCAGCAGAATATCTCTTATTTTATTTCGTGTATCATAGATTCGTATTGTTTCTATATTGCTTAGAATGATTATTCCGATTTCCTTTTCAGGAATAAGTGTCAGTAGGCTTCTGAAGCCATCATCGCTTCCTCCATGTTCATAATTTGTAATGCCTTTGTATAGATACATGAACCAACTTAACCCGATTGAAATATTTCTTTCTTTATTAACGGTAAAAGTTGGGGTCATCATCATTGCATGTGTTTGAAGCGAAAGTATCTGTGTGTTTTTGTATTTCCCATTATGCATATTGGCAATTGCCCAACGAGATAGTTCTGCAACATTTGTATTTAGTGTTGAACTTGGGGCATGCATTCGATTATACGGATATACAGATAATACTTTAGGCGGATTTCCGGCATGTGGACTGGTTCGTAATGATTTTTTTATTTCCGGGTAATAAAAACTACTCTCTTTCATTCCAAGCGGGTTGAGAATGTTCTCTTTTACGTATTTTTCAAATGATATTCCAGATACTTTTGCAATTAAATCTGCCATAATATCAAAAGCAATATTGCTATAATGATATGCTGCTCCTGGTTGGCTAATCAATATACTATCGCTCAGGCTTCTTGTAAAACGTTCTGCTGCACCATTGTCTGAAATACCTTTCGACCACTCGTAATCATCTATATCTGGCATGCCAGATGTGTGATTGAGCATCTGTTTAATTGTGATCTCTTTATATCGTTCATCTTTTAGCTTAAAATAGGGCAGGTAATTAATCAGCGGCTTGTTGATATCAATTTTGCCTCTTTCATGAAGTTGCATTATTGCTGTTGCTGAAAATGTTTTGGATACGGAAGCAATATGAAAAATATGTTTGGGCTTTAACTGAGTATGGTGTTCTGTATTGGCTACACCAAAACTGTTAATATACATAATATCTTCTCCCTTAGTGATGGCAACAGAAATTCCTGGAATGCCGCTTGTGTCGATCAGCGATTGCAGATATGACTCAATTTCGGTGTAGTCTGCGATATGCTGCTTACTCAGTTTCTGAGATGTATTACATCCGGCTAAAATTAGAAGTAGTAAAGAAGCGATGAAAAACCTATTTTTTTTTAACATGATCATTTTCTTTGTAGTAACGGTGTGGGGTCTGAAATGTTACATTGATCAGAATAATCTAATCTTCAAAGGAATACTGGTTCATTGGTTAGGTGATGCGCATATATACAGTGTTGCTCGTCTTTCAACTGTGGTGATCGTATGAGATATAGCAATCCGGAGAATGAAACATCCTTCATCGCAGATCGGATTTGCGAGGAAGGATGTTTCATTTTGTGCAGTCTGGTTGTTGGCTATGTAGGTTGGTTATTGATATGCAAACGTGCTAAGTAATTATTAACCTGCTTCTGGGTAACCTCTGTCGCAACGTCCCCATTCTTTCACCTGCGGTGATAGAGGGAGACGATGCGGGGAACACCCTACGAAAAAGGAAAGAATTATACGTTTTCAAAAAATTGTATCGCAAAGTTGCAGAAGTCAATAATGACATCTTTATCAAGGTCGAATTCTTTTCGATTTCCTAAATAATTATGTGATGTTGGGGTGATCTCTTTTCCCTCTTGTAATTCTGTAACAGTTATACACTTAATGTGTTTTTTGGAAACAAGAATTATGTATGCATTTTCATACGGATAATTTTTAGGTAAATCTTTAAGTTTAAATTCACCACTTGCCCGAAATTTAACTTCTACAAAATAAACGTCTTTTGTCTTTGGATTTTGCATTACGAAGTCAGGCATTCGCCTAATTTCTTGTGCAACATCAGATCGAACCCCTTTAAGTAATTCCATTATACCAGGAATGGTATTTTCCATTCCGTAGCGGAAGACATTATAATTTAAACTTAAAAAAAGTTCCTGAATTAGAGTTTCGGCAATACGACCTTTTATCATTCCATAACGATAACTTCTTTCCTTATCTGATAGCCCTAAGTAGTTGTCATTATCATCTTCAAAGTCAGCATCTGTTACAAATTTCTTGTCAGTTGATTTGCTATTCTTTTTGGAGTAACATTTGGTGCAAAGTCCACCGTTATATTTCGTATACTCCCCGCATTCTATACAATCAGCCATATCTTTTTTTAAACGTTATGAGTAGCTAATTTAATTTATTATTTCATTTGGCTATATAATTACATGCATACCTCTGTGTAATCTCCGCCACAACGTCCCTATTCTTTCAGCTGCGGTGATAGGGTGAGACATTGCGGGCAACACCCAACGAATAAGCAAGTCAGCCCCTTCGTCGCAGCTTCCGACTGATCGTCGGAATGCTCCTCAGGGTGACGGGTTAGGGGTGGGGAGCTTGCTACTGTGATTGGCAAAGCCAATCACAGTAGCTTTTTATCCTTGTGTGTTGTCACCCTGACGAGCATTCCGATCGTAGATCGGATTTGCGAGGAAGGGTCTTTATTATTTTGTGTAGTCTGGTTGTTAGCTATGTATGTTGGTTGTTGATATTCAAACGTGCTAAGTAATTATTAGCCTGCATCTGTGTAACCTCTGCCGCAACGTCCCCGGTCTTTCACCTGCGGTGATAGAGGGAGACGATGCGGGGAAGACCGAGCGAAGAAGGAAGATAGAATGCGGGGAATTAAAACCGATGCTTAGTATCTGTTAAAATATTTTGTACGCTTTCTGTTTTCAGGGTAGGTTTCAAATACCGAAAAACAACTGTCAGATAATTGTGTGATCAACTGGGTCATTTCTTCTCCATCAATAGGCTTATATAAAATTTTTCGTGTTTTTGTGTTAACTGAATAAGTGCCCCTTACAAGTTCTGTATATACTCCGTCTTTGTATTGTTTAATTATAAATGTTTTATCAGGATATAAAGTATATGTAACGAAGCGATCTCTTTTTGTATTCCGATAATCTGTACCAACAGTGCGCCAAATGCCTGTCAGGTGGCTAAAATCAATACCTGAGTCGCATTCAGGAAAACGATATGGAATCGCTCTGTTATCATAAACCCCAAACAACTTCATTTCAGCTACAACTTCCTTGTCAATATTTACACGCTTAGGATCAGCAGGTTTTTTAGCAAAAACCGGCTTTTCAAGGTTCGTTACGATGTCAATAAAACGGTCTAATGTATCGCTTATTCCTGCAGTTATATTGTAGTAACGGACTTTACCACCATTGTTAAATTCAACAAAGTATTCCCAGCCGCAATAAGTAGCTGTCTCTGGTATATTTGTTAAGAGGCCAGAAGGCCTCCACTTCAATGCATGGATGAGCTGTAGTAATGTATCCCGGAGTTTTGTATTCTCTAATTTTGCCTCATAAGCATGATGTCGGTATTGATCCCGTTCCATCTCACCTGAATACTCAGGATAAAGAAAGAAAAGAGAATCTTTTATCAGATCGAAGTATGCATAAAAGAGAATTCCAACACCTTTATTATATTCATTAGGTATTTGGGTATCTCCATTGATGACTACTTTTAAATAAGAAATTTCCCTTTGATCGGATGTGTTTGAAGAACAGGATGAGAAAATGACCCAGATAAGCAATATGTTAATAAGTGGTTTCATCATTGAATACTTACTCATAATGAATTTACAAATTTTTGCTGAATGCGAAAGGTCATCCTGTCCTAAGAGTTCCCAAGGAGAGGCATAGTCTGATCGTAGATCGGATTTGCGAGGAAGGGTCTTTATTATTTTGTGTAGTCTGGTTGTTAGCTATGTATGTTGGTTGTTGATATTCAAACGTGCTAAGTAATTATTAGCCTGCTTCTGTGTAACCTCTGCCGCAACGTCCCCATTCTTTCACCTGCGGTGATAGAGGGAGACATGTAGGGAACACCCTGCGGAGAAGGAAAATTCTAAGGTTGAGTTTTTATAGTTTTTTTTAGATATTCTAATGTCTGTTTGTAAATTGCCAACTTCCTAGGTGTAGTAGTAGTGTTTTCTGTAGATTTTATATTGCTTTCTAACATTGCAATTGTGTGCTCAAGAATAGGAAGCTCCGCATTATGTTCGTTCGAGTGATGGTATCTTTTTTTTATGAATAAATTGAATAAAGGGATATCGTGTAGTGACATTCTGTAAATAAGGGTGATTAATTCATGATCAGATAATTCTTTCAAAAAATCTGTAATGTCTACATAATTCCTAAAATCTCCATCAGATTGATATTTTTTGATGAATTCTGTAAAGTCAGACTTAAAGAGTTGTGCAGTTTCGGTTCTTTTAATATTATTCTTTTCTTCTTTAATGATATTAATGATTTCCATTCCGTATTTATGAAACTGCATATTGAGTTCACTCATATCTCTGTCAGTGAAACTGTTTTCAAACATAAAAGCCGCGTTATCCCAACTAGAAGTATTTTTTATTCTGTTTGCGGCGCTTGAGAAGCCAGCCTTTAGTTCTTCAATTTCCTGTTCGAAATTTAGGTTAAGAGGATTGTTGTATCGTTCAATATAGAAAATGACAGTTAGGTATTCCGGAAGGTCATAATGCCCTGACTTCGCATAGTCAAGCACTTTAGTTGTGGCTGCTAAATATTCTTCCTCTTCCAGCTGTAATGACGTTCTGTAATCTAATTGATTAAATATTTTATAGTGAATAGGTGTCTTATCATCAGTAAGTTGGAATACAGATCGGAATTCTTCAAAAAATATCTGACTGTTAAACTCAACACCTTCTGTAACGTACCTATATAGTGATTGAAAGAAACGATATTCTCCCGTCTGTATGTTATACTTTTTTAAAAGGTCGTTTAGAATTTCTTTATCATCATTAGTAGTCGAGTTTTTATATGATTCTTGATCGTTGAAAATATCTGAAACTGTGAAAATGAGTTTTCTAAAATCGTTAATGTTTTTATGAGAAATTCTATTCTGCTTGTATTCAATAGCAATAATTAATATAAAACGAAAGATGTTTGATGTTTGTTTGAAGTACTCTTCTTTAGTGTCATTTTTTAAACTTTCGATATCTTGTTCAATTCTGCTGAAGCAGTCGTGAAGAATGCTTATTCCATATTCGCAACTCCTAAAATTACTATTGTTTCTTTTTGTAAATGAAATCAAAAGGTCATTGTGATCGTTTAGTTTCTGATTAAATTCAGGATAGCCTTTATATTCCTGAGTAATAATTGAATCTATGATTCGAGAAATCTCGGGTTGATAAGGGAATTTAATACCAATTATTTTTTCAATATGAGTTTTGTATTCTTCATCGTCGCTTATAATATCCTCATTGCAAATTATCAAAACTTTAATATTTTGATCCACTAGTGTATTAATGTATCCTATTAAATCGGCAAAAGATAGATGACTATCCTTTCTTTCTAAATCGTCAAAGCAAATAAATAATTCATTAGTATCAAGAAATTCACTGCCGATCCTCTCTGTATCTTTTGTAATGCTTTCTAGGCGTATATTTTCAATTTGTTTATAGCTCAAAAATCCCTGAAGTGCCATTTTGATAATTCGTCCACTGACTTTTATTGTTTTTCTAACCCAAGGTATCTTTTTAACGTATTTACTTAAGAATTTAGAGAGGTAAATTTCACTTACTATTTTTGTCATTATCGACTCTACAGATTTCTGCCCGAAAAGTGACACGTATATTACTTTGTATTTTTTACTTGTATTTGAATAAACTTCAGTTTTCTCAATAATTGGTAAAAGCGTTTTGCGGAAGTAATATGTTTTTCCTGAACCCCAATTACCAGTTAATTGAATTGCGTATGAAGTTTTTTTTGATAAATAGCTTCCTAAATATTTATTTAAATTATTCATGGTATTCTACTTATAATGTTTGTGCCTGATCCCGCTGTACAATTATTATTCCAAAAGGAATAAGTTTTTCTTTTTTCATAACTTGATCAAATCGTATAGTTTAAAGAAGTAGTGTAAAAAAATACTCGCGAAAAATTATTTAGCAGTTTTTTTATTACCGATAATCATAGAGCAAAGTGCTTTATTAAGTACGTCTCCCTTTGAAGATTCTAGTCCCAACCAATGAATGACTTCGTCTTCAGATAGTATGCTTGATGAGTATATAACAGCCCTTCTATCCCAATTCCCAAGAGTGTCGAGACCATCTTTTATATCTTTTAACCAAGTTAGATTATTTTCTCTTTTAGCTATGAGGGCTTGTTCTCTGCGACGATGAATCTTAGTGTAGTCGATTTTAAGGTCTATTTCATTAAAATGTGCAATTTGAAAAAGTGTAAAAATCCACATATTAATGTATGGCAATTTTAAATATGGGTTCGACAGTAGATCTTTAAATTCTTCTTCATACCTTCTAACAACTTTACCTGTTAACACTCTTTCAAAATAGATAACGACTTCTCTTATAACAGGTAAAAGCGAATCAAAATTCTCAAAGATAGCCGGGATAAGACTCCTTACCTTATACCTTCCTGCTTGTCTTAGTAAATGCCTCATCAGTCCTAGGTCAATGGTAGATAGTGCTGTAGATTTATCAAATAGTTCTAAATATACCTCAGATCTAATTTTGAATTTCCCCGGATCATCTAAGTCGTCAAACTCTTTAATTTCTTCAACAGATGGATATTCGCCTGTGCTTAGTTCTTCTAATTTTTCATGTATTGCTTGTTTTTCCGTGCGACTCTCTTCTTTTACATATTTTTTCTTAAACAACTTAGTAGTAACAATCGCAGTTTTATCAGAAGACATTACTAAACGATGATTTGAATAAAGGTATTTGGTTAATTCATGTAAGAAAACATGGGCGTCATGTTCTGAGTTGAAGAATATGTATATGTCATCAACATACCTAGTAAAAGAATCTGTATATGAAAGTATTTTTTTATCAATGTCGCCCATCACTGCTTCAGCAATTAATATACTGGGAGCAGGACCAACAGGAACACCTCGTGAAACATTTGTGTTAAGACCAGCTAAAAAATCTTCAATAACTTTATTGGCTTTTGATCCAGCTTCGCTTAGAACATTATTGACCCTATGCAAATAAATTTGGTTATAAAAATCAACTATGTCGCAGATTAATACAACTCCTTCTGGGTATTCATTACTTAGTTCTTCTGCTCTTTTCATAAAATCTAAATACCCGATATTTCCACTTTCAAAAAACGAACCATTTGTATCTGGTTTTATTCTATACGAACATGCTATATTTCGGGACTCAGGAATTCTATATGACTCTATAATTGCTGCATTTTCGTATATAAGTGCAGAAAATATTATGCTATCAAGTGGATCTAGTTGATGTACAACCCTAAAATTTCCATTTGGCTTTGGAGCTAGTGCAATAATTGGGTTCTTTGGAGCATATGAGTCAAGATCAAGTGATGATAAGTATATCTTAATGTTTGTCCAGTCTCTCTTTATTGCTTCAAATTCAAAGAGACGTGGGAAAAAATCACTATCATAATAGTTGGATACATGAAGTAACGCCCACTCTAAAGAAGTTTCTTGAATTTTATACATTTAATATTCTGAATGATATTTCGTATAAAAATATTCCAAATATCTCACCCCCGCAATACCCCCACCAATAATCCCTCCCAACCCTAAAAGAGATTTAGTAAATTACTCCTCCAAACCAACTCTATGAAAAGATTACAAACCCTCTTCATCCTCTTCATCACAATCCAACTCGCTCATGCACAAGGCACTATGCTATTGCGCCAGCCATCTGCCAGCAAAAACCATATTGCCTTTGTGCATGCTGATGATATCTGGGTGGTAGACCGTAATGGCGGCGATGCTCGAAGACTTACCAGTGCCATTGGCTCAGAAACAAACCCACGAATCAGTCCTGATGGCAAATGGGTAGCATTTACAGGACAATACGATGGTAATTCAGATGTTTATATCGTGCCTATTGATGGTGGTGAACCCAAACGCCTCACTTATCATCCGGGAAACGATATTACACAAGGTTGGATGCCCGATGGTAAATCGGTATACTTCACTTCCGGCAGGGAAGGATATCCTACTGTGAATGCCAAATTCTTTACAGTACCAGTAACAGGAGGTACACCTACAGCAATGGTGCTGCCCTTTGGTTATGTGGGCAGTTTATCTGCCGATGGTAAAACCATGGCTTACCAACCCTATAGCTTCTGGGATCCTGAATGGCGCAATTACCGCGGCGGACAGGCACAGCCCATCTGGTTATTCAATATGAGTAGTCACGAAACGGTAAAAACCGTGCAGGGAGACAGGGAGCGTCATACAGCACCTGTTTGGTGCAATGGCATACTCTATTTTCTGTCGGAACAGGATTTTCTGAACAATGTATGGTCTTTTGATCCGAAAACCAAGCAACAGAAGCAGCTTACTTTTCATAAAGACTTCGATGTTAAGAACCTCACTGCTGGTGATAACAGCCTGGTGTATGAGCAAGGTGGTTACCTGCACAGTCTTGACCTGAATACACAAAAAAATACTCAATTGGTGATAGAAGTTAAAGGTGATCTAAATTGGGGTAGACCTCGCTGGAACGATTTGAGCGCATTTAGCCTGATCAATGCCAGCCTTTCACCAACAGGTAAAAGAGCCTTGTTTGAAAGCAGGGGAGAAGTGTTTACCGTGCCTAAAGAAAATGGCGACTGGAGAAATATCACCAATACACCCGGTAGTGCCGACAGGGCTCCGGTATGGTCGTCTGATGGACAAAAAATTGCCTGGTTCTCTGATGCAAGTGGTGAGTACCAACTCATGATCCGCGACCAGTTTGGTTTACAGCCCGCACAGGCATTTCCTATTCCTAATAAAAAATTCTATTACACACCTACCTGGTCGCCCGATAACAAATACATTGCTTTCAGCGATACTGATTATAATATCTGGTACATCGATGTAAAAACGGGTGCTATTAAACTTGTAGATACAGACAGGTACGCGCATCCAACCAGGTCCATGAAACCCGTATGGTCGCCAGATAGTAAGTGGATTGCTTATGCGCAGATTCAGAACAACCAGTTTAAAGCTATTAAAGTGTATAGCCTCGAAACTGGCAGTACCAAACAGATCACTGATGGTTTGTCTGACGCCATCGATCCACAATGGGATGAGAGCGGTAAATACCTCTACTTCCTTGCAAGCACCGATTACGCACTGGCAACAGGATGGCTCGATATGAGCAGTTACAATTATCCCGTTAACCGCGCCCTCTACATTGCCGTACTCAGTAAAGATGCCCCTTCGCCCTTTGAGCCGAAGAGTGATGATGAACCGGTTAAATCTCCCGCAGACAGTTCGGCTAAACCAGCCAGGACCGCAGCAGGAGCAGGGGTTCAGGTGAAAATAGATTTCGATGGACTTGACCAGCGTATCATTGCCGCTAATATTCCTTTAAAGAATTATGCAGGTCTGGTTGCAGGTCCGGATGGAACGGTATTCTATTTGGAATCTCCGGCAGATGGGCCAGGACTAATTCTTCATCGTTATAGTCTGAAAGATAGAAAGTCGATAGAATTTGTTCGATCAGTAAGTGCCGCAGTAACCAGCTTCGATCGTAAATCAATTTTATACCGTGCTGGTCCGGGTTGGTTTATCAATGGTACTGCTGCAGCTCCGCGTCCGGGTGAAGGAAGACTTTCAACAGATGGTATGAAAGTGTATGTTGATCCATCACAGGAAGCGGAACAAATATTCAGGGAAGGCTGGCGCTACCAGCGCGATTTCCTCTATGTAGACAATACACACGGTGCACCTTGGGATAAAATATTTACCTGGTACAAACCCTGGGTAAAACATGTAAAACACAGAAGTGACCTCAACTATATCATAGATATTCTAGGTGGTGAAATTGCTGTGGGCCACTCTTATACAAGTGGAGGCGATTTCCCCAATGTACCTTCTGTACCAGGTGGTTTATTGGGAGCAGACTATAAAGTACAAAACGGATATTTCGTATTCAGTAAAATATACACAGGCGAAAACTGGAACCCCGAACTGAGGGCTCCGTTAAGTGGTCCGGGTATGAATGTGCAGGAAGGCGATTATTTATTGGAAGTGGATGGTAAGTCTTTAACAGCCGATATGAATTTGTATAGTTTATTTGAAGGCACTGCGAATCGTCAGGTAAAAATCAGGGTAAACAATAAACCATCACTCGATGGTTCAAGACTGATTACAGTTCAACCTATTACCAATGAAGGCGGATTACGTTCCCGTTACTGGGTAGAAAGTAATCGGAAAAAAGTAGACGCGCTCTCGGGTGGTAAACTGGCATATGTTTATGTGCCCAATACCGGTAATCCTGGTTACACTTATTTCAACCGCTACTATTTCTCCCAGCAGGATAAAAAAGGCGCCGTAATCGATGAAAGAAATAATGGTGGTGGCTCTGCCGCCGATTATATGGTCGATATTATGAATCGCCAGCTCTTGGGTTATTTCAATAACAGGGTAGAAGGACACCGACCATCAACAACCCCTATGGCAGGCATCTGGGGGCCCAAAGTAATGGTGATCAATGAAAATGCCGGCTCGGGTGGTGATCTGCTGCCCTATATGTTTAAAAAGGCCAATATTGGTCCTCTGGTAGGCACTCGCACCTGGGGCGGATTGGTTGGTACCTGGGATACCCCGCCATTTATCGACGGCGGCCGCATGGTAGCACCCCGTGGGGGTTTCTTTGATACCGATGGCAAATGGGCAATCGAGGCAGTTGGGGTTTCACCCGATGTAGAAGTATTCCACGACCCCAAAGCCATCATAGAAGGCCGCGACCCGCAACTGGAAAAAGCGGTTCAGGAGGCGCTTCGCTTAATGCCTACAAAAGGTATCGAGTTGAAGAAAGAACCTGCTGCGCCGGTGAGGTCGTTTAGGCCGAAGGGGAAGTAGTCCGAAAGTCCGGAAGTCGGGAAGACCGAAAGATGATTGATTTACCCCTGCGTAACCTCTGCGTTCCCTTTTCTCTGCGGTGAACTTACTCGAATATTCACCGCAGAGAAAAGAAAAAAATCAAAAGTCAAAATTCAAAATTCAAAAGGGGATGTTCTTTTTTGAATTTTGAATTTTGACTTTTGAATTTATCCACCCCTCTACCACTGTTTTTCCGCAAAGTTCTGCACACTTCGTTCACAAAACCTAAACTGCGCCTGGATCGTAGCGATTGAAACTACTTTAGGGAATAATTTTTTATTGTTCACTAATTAGTTAACTTTGCAAAGGAAAAGAGAATTCTATTTGTATGAGGACCGGTTTATGAACTGGTATCAGCAACTGGATAAGAAAGTACAGGAAAAGATTGATTGGGTATTTGAACTGGTAAAAACAGTACCGGTTATACCTCAGAAATACTTTCGCTATATAGAAAATACGGAGGGCCTATATGAGATAAGGGTTGAGTATGAAAGTAATATTTACAGAATATTTTGCTTTTTCGATAACGGTAACCTGATAATATTGGTAAATGGTTTTCAGAAGAAAACACAAAAAACGCCGATACACGAAATCAGACTTGCCTTAAAACTCAAGAAACAATATTTCAGCAATAAATAATTTCTTCGATCATGAAAAAAAAGCATGCTGAACTTATATCCTGGGATGCACATCTTAATAAAAAATATGGTAAAACAGGAACAAAAAAACGTACAGCTTTTGAAGCAAATGCCCAGGCATTTATAATTGGAGAATTAATTAAACTGGAGCGTGAAAAATCGCAGCTTACGCAGGAGCAAATGGCTGAAAAAACAGGCACAAAAAAAAGTTATATCTCCCGCATAGAAAATGGCAAAGCTGATATCCAGTTATCAACTCTCTATAAGCTTATAGAACAAGGGTTGAATAAGAAACTGCATTTGGTGATTGGGTAGAGGGTGTGGTAGTCAATAGTCAATAGGTGATTTTAGGTAAACCCCCTTTTTTTTTATCATTCACTACACCTTCCCACTTCTTCCTTCACTTTCTAATTCCTTATTTCATATTTCTTATTTCTTATTCCTTATTTTCTCACCCCGCTTCCACCATATCACGCAGATACTGCTTGCTCTCTTCTTTAAATGCTTTACGTGGCTGCAATCCTAACAACTGGAACATTTGATTGTCTTCATCAAATGATGGGTTAGGAGTGGTTAATAATTTATCCCCTGCAAAAATAGAATTGGCGCCGGCCATGAAGCACAATGCCTGGTCGGAGATGCTCATGTCTGTTCGGCCTGCACTGAGGCGTACCATGGTTTTAGGCATCAGGATACGGGCTGTGGCGATCATGCGCACCATATCCCATACATCTACTTTTGTATTGTTTTCAAGTGGTGTTCCTTTGATGGCTACCAGTGAATTAATAGGCACACTTTCCGGATGCTCTGGCATAGTGGCCAGCGTGTGCAACATACCTATACGGTCTTCATGTGTTTCACCCAATCCAATAATGCCACCACAACAAACAGTTACACCTGCTTTGCGGACATTATCAAGTGTGTTCAAGCGATCTTCATAAGTACGGGTAGTAATTATTTCACCGTAATGTTCTTTACTGGTATCGAGGTTGTGGTTGTAAGCATATAAACCGGCATCGGCCAGTTTCTGTGCCTGGTCTTCGGTAAGCATGCCGAGGGTACAACAAACTTCCATACCCATTTCATTCACACCTTTCACCATATCGAGTACACGATCGAAATCGCGGTTGTCGCGCACTTCTCTCCAGGCAGCACCCATACAGAAACGGGTTGAGCCCGCATCTTTTGCCTTCTGTGCATAAGCCAGCACTTCATCTTTCTTCATCAATGCCTGCACATCAACACCGGTACTGTAACGTGCAGCCTGCGGACAATAAGCGCAGTCTTCACTACAACCACCAGTTTTAATACTTAAGAGTGTACATACCTGTACCTCGGCGGTATCATTGTATTTGCGATGCAGTTCTGCTGCACGAAATACCAGCTCAAGTAAAGGCATGTTGTAGATATCGTAAATTTCTTCCTTGCTCCAGTTATGACGGATGTCGTTTGACATAAGTTTTCAGATTTATATTACAAATATAGGGTGCTAAAATTACTCTGCGCTACCTCTCGTTCTCCCTTTCTCCCTGTTAAAAAAACTTCGCATTAAGTCGGGATTCTTTTAACAGGGAGAAAGGGAGAACGAGAGGTTATTTACTTTCTTATTCCCCTTCGACAAGCTCAGGGCAAGCTTTATTTCTTATTCCTCTGTTTTCTTGTGTTGCACATAATTGCGCCACTTATTTATCACTCCTTGCATATCATCTGGCAGAGGTGCTTCAAAGTGCATGGGTTGTTTGGTTACGGGGTGGATAAAGCCTAGAGTTTGTGCATGCAGTGCGCAGCGGGGACACATTTCGAAACAGTTGTCTACAAACTGTTTGTATTTGGTATAGATGGTTCCTTTCAGAATTTTATCGCCGCCATATTCCCAGTCGTTGAAAAGGGTGTGGCCGATATGCTTCATGTGTACCCTTATCTGGTGGGTGCGTCCGGTTTCAAGAATACATTCTACCAGGGTAACATAGTTGAAACGTTCCAGTACTTTATAATGGGTAATTGCATGTTTGCCTGTTTCACCTTCCGGGTATGCATCAAACATTTTGCGGTGCTGTCTGTGTCGGGCAATATGTGCTTCGATGGTGCCGCTGTCTTCCTGTACATCACCCCATACCAGTGCAACATATTTTCTGTTTACGGTATGGTTAAAGAATTGTTTTGCCAGATGTGCGGCAGCATCTCCTGTTTTCGCCAATACAATTAAGCCGGTGGTATTTTTATCGATGCGGTGTACCAGTCCGAAACGGGGTAGGCTCTCTTCATCGAGATTGGGATTCTGTTTTAAGAAATGATAGGCCACTCCATTAAGCATAGTACCGGTGAAATTGCCTACACCGGGATGCACCACCATATTGGCGGGTTTATTCAATACCATTACCGCATCATCTTCATACACAATATTCAGTGGAATATTTTCAGGCTTTAATTCTGTATGTTCAGGGTTGATGAGGCTCATCAATACAATCTCATCACCCGGTTTAATTTTATAGTTACTCTTTACAACCTGTCCGTTTACGGTAAGGAATCCGGCATCAATACCTTTCTGCACCTTATTGCGCGTAGCTCCCTCAATGCGTCCCTGCACCCATTTGTCTATGCGCAGCGGCTCCTGTCCTTTATCTACTTTAAAGGATTTTCGTTCGTATAGTTCTTCGGCGGCGTCTTCGGCGTGTAAATCTTGTTCATCCAGCATGGAGCAAAGAAACAGAGAAATAAGGAATATGAAATAAGGAATGAGAAAGTAGGTCATTACTATTTCATAATTCCCCAACCTATCCCTGACCTTCCATATTCCTTATTTCGTATTCCTTATTCCTTATTTCTCTGTTTCTTTGCATCATGCAGTCAGTATTTTTTGAAGACCTCGGATATCGGTCGTATAAATCGGTATGGGATCGGCAGGAGGAGATGTTGAAGGAGAAAGTGGAGATGAAAGCGAAGCACCGTGAGGATGCTACTGCTGCACTGCCCCCGCATCACCTGTTATTTGTAGAACATTCACCCGTTTACACCCTCGGAAAAAGTGGGAAAGAGGAACATATCCTCATTGCTCCGGAAGAAATGGCAGCAAGAGGTATTGAGTATTTCCATATTAACAGGGGTGGCGATATAACATTTCATGGTCCGCAGCAGATCGTAGGTTATCCGATCATTGACCTGGAACAGTTTAAAACTGATCTGGGCTGGTACCTGCGTAGCCTGGAAGAAGTAATCATACTTACCATGGCCGATTATGGCCTAAAAGGAGAACGGAGCAAAGGCGAAACAGGCGTTTGGCTCGACCCCGATATACCCGGCAAAGAAAGAAAGATCTGCGCCATGGGCATCAAATGCAGCCGATGGATTACCATGCATGGCTTTGCCTTCAACATAAATACCGACCTCAGCTATTTCGATCATATTGTTCCCTGTGGTATTGTAGGCAAGCAGGTAACCTCACTGCAAAAAGAATTAGGAAGAGAAGTGGATTTTGAAGAAGCAAAAGAAAGATTGAAAAAACATTTTGAAGCAGTGTTTGAAGTGGCGCTGCGGAAGGAATGAGTAGTTTGATCCTTCGTCGCGGTTCCCGATCTTCGATCGTGACGCTCCTCAGGATGACGGTGGCTGATGAGATAGTTAGGGCGATGGTGATTGGCAAAGCCAATCACCATCGCTTTTTTTTAGTGCCTAATCGTCATCCTGAGAAGCATTCCGACAGCATGTCGGAAATTGCGACGAAGGATCTATTTTTTTTGCGTAATAGTTCCATGTAAAATACTCCTCAATTAGTAACTCCGCATGGTACGAAGTATGTGGTGCTAGTTTTGCTGGAAACTTTTTTATGGATAAATGCGGATATGTTTATATACTGACTAATACTTCAAAAAAAGTATTGTATGTGGGGGTAACTTCCAATCTGAGACAAAGAATAAAGGAGCATAAGCAGAAAAAATATTCAAATAGTTTTACGGCGAAATACAAAGTTGATGTATTAATTTACTATGAAGTGTATATAAGTATTGTAGCTGCAATCGGACGAGAAAAAGAAATCAAAGGCTGGACACGTAAGAAAAAGGAAGCCCTAATCAAGGTAAAGAATCCGCAGTGGAATGAATTATTAATCTGATCCTTCGTCGCGGTTCCCGATCTTCGATCGTGAGGTTTATCCTGAATATACTGAAGGAAGCATTCCAACAACATGTCGGAAATTGCGACGAAGGATATGGGGATCGCAATTGTTAATTTACTTGATAAAGCGAATATCTGGTGCACAGTAAATTTCGACATTCAACGTTGGATATTCCTCTGTTCCTCTGTTCCCTCAGTCTTTTTGCAGGAAAAACTTATTCTTCTCTACAAGAACATTTTGTTTGAAAAGTTCAAATTCATACCAGCCGCTTTTTTTGAAATTGGCTTTGTCTAAAATCAGTTCTGCTTCTTTCATTTTCTGGATGCGGAAGAGTTCTTTTCCTTGCTGATCAAAGAAAACAATATGGTAGGCTTGAAAGTCCTGTGCAGGCAGGCTTATGTTGAGGTAGCCGTTGTTGTTGGTGTATACATATACCGATGGTTTCCAAACGGGTTTGGGAACAAAGCGGGAAAGCTCTGCGCGGAATGTAGTGATATTGGTAAGGGTATCTTTTGTGTTGGCGGCAATAGAGTCTTTGAATCTTTTATAGAAGGGGAGTTCAATCTGTACCAGTAATGTGTCTTTTACAAATACACTTACATATTCTTTCGGTTTTGGAATGAATGGTTTCCAGTTGATTTCACCCGATTTAATCAATGATAAAGAATCCTGTGTGTACTTGATGATGGAGTCTCTGAAGCGACGGTATTCCTCTGTATTCAATGTATATACAAATTGATCACGCTTGTAAATGCGAATCAATTTTTCCGTTGTTCCATTGGCCGTACTGTCTTTTTTAAGGATGTCTGCAGGTATGATGATTCGTTCGGAAACATTATCTGCTTTTTTAACGGCTTCTTCAACAGTATTATCGGATGATTTTTTAATATCAGTAAAAAAGTAATTGCCCCCAGCGAGTACATAAAATATGCGGTAATAAACTTTTGGAGCAGGAGGCACTTTGGTATCAACATAACCATTGCGCGGCAGTTCGGGCGATTGTGCCGAAAAGATGGTTCTGAAATTGATGCTGTCAGTAGAGCGTTGAATGGCCAGTTGATTACAGGTAGGATAGGGGTTGATCCAACTGATGCTAACTTTTCCCTTTCCTAATTCCTGAATGGTAAATCCCGGCAAAGCTCTTTGTGCAGACAGGTGCATGATACTTCCAAGACAAATAATAAATAACAGGCTCCAGTGTTTCATTCATACAAATATATAGTGCATGGGGATTAAAATTCGGGTGATTGCCACTGAATACACAGAAAAGCACTGAATCCTTCTGTGTAATTCTGTGTCCTCAGTGGCAACAAATAGTTAAAATAAAAGCTTGCCGGCGCCTAATGAACGATTTCCCTGTAAGCCGCCGCTATGTATCAGCAGCAAATGATTACCTGGAAGAATTTGATTTGTTTGGATCATATCCCTGACACCGTAACATAATTTGGCGGTATAGACAAAATCAGTGGGTAATTGATCTGCCAGCCAAAGCTCGTTCATGAAATCGATTAACGATTGGGTATGTTTGGCATATCCTCCAAAATCATATCCCTGAATGGAGCCAAATGCCATGTCTTTGTTAGAATAATTGAGAGAGGCAACCTCACTCATAAGTGAGTGATGATTTTTCAATACGCTGATGCCAAGGATGTTTTGGTTGTCCTGAGCTGATTGTATTAGTCCGCTAAGCATAGTGCCAGTGCCGGTTGCGCAGATGATATAGTCATAACCCGATGTATCTGCTGTACTTAAAATATCGCCCGCACCTTTGGCACCCAGTTTTCCATATCCTCCTTCGGGTATCCAATAAATGCCCGGCTGATGGTATTGGTGTATGATGGCATCTTTGTCTCTGTAAGTAGTCCTGTCAACAAAAACCAATTCCATGCCATATTGCTTTGCTTCGAGCAGGGTGGGAGAAAGCGGGGTTGCTTGATCGCCCCTGATAAAACCTTTGGTGGTAATACCTTTTTCATACCCTGCACAGGCAAGTGCCACTATATGGTTCGAATATGCGCCCCCAAAACTGGCGAGGCATTGCGCGTTTTGTTCAAGAGCTTCTTCCAGGTAATATTTTAATTTAAACCATTTGTTGCCACTAATAATGGGGTGCACCAGATCAAGCCGGAGTATGTCGGTTTGAATTCCATTTATGGACAATTCCTTTAGTGACTGAATATAAATATTTTCAATATTTATCAACATCCTATCTTATTGTAGGCCTGAAAGTTATAGTTTCGTTGAATCAAACTGTACTATGAAACCGACTTTAGTGATTCTTGCAGCCGGTATGGCGAGCCGTTATGGCAGTATGAAACAAATTCAGTCTTTCGGTCCTGATGGCGAAACTATCATGGATTATTCAATTTATGATGCAATTCGTGCCGGATTTGGCAAAGTTGTATTTATCATCCGTGAAGAATTCGCTGAACAGTTTAAAGCCATTTTTGAGCCTAAATTACAAGGTAAAATTGCTACCGATTATGTTTACCAGGATTTATCGGCATTTACCAATGGCTATGCAGTTCCCGCAGATCGCTCCAAACCATGGGGTACTGGTCATGCAGTGTTGTGCTGCAAAGGAAAAATCAATGAGCCATTTGCTGTTATTAATGCAGATGATTTCTATGGAAAAGATGCTTTTGAAAAAGCCTATACTTTTTTAACTACTGAATGCAATGAGCAGACTTACTGCATCATTGGTTATCACCTCAAAAATACTTTGAGTGATAATGGTACGGTTAGCAGAGGTGTTTGTGAAGTAAGTGCCGATGGTAATCTTACCGATATCAATGAACGTACGAAAATATATGCTCAGCCGGAAGGTGGTATTGTATACGAGGAAGATGAGAAGCTGACCAGCTTACCTGAATCAAGTCTGGTAAGTATGAACTACCTCTGTTTCGCACCTGGTTTTATTGGTCATGCAGAAACATTATTTGAAACTTTCCTCAAGGAACATGGACAAGAATTGAAATCTGAATTTTACATCCCTACCGTAACCAAACATTTTGTGCAGTCAGGTAAAGGTGTAGTAAAAGTTATTCCTACTTCGGCCCAGTGGTTTGGTGTAACTTATAAAGAAGATGCACCGGGAGTGCAGGAGAGCATTAATAAACTTGTAGCTGCGGGAGAGTATCCGGGTAGTCTTTGGAGATAAGATTTGAATGGCGGATGTCTGATGGCTGATGTCGGATTTGGATGGCAGATTTCAGATTTCAGATTTCAGATCGCAGATGTCAGATTTCAGATTTCAGATCGCAGATTTCAGAATTGGGAGAAATAATTTTATCATTAAAATAGCCCCTGCGAATGCAGGGGCTATTTTAATTTATTCATTATTAAAGAAACTAATGGTTTAAACCCTCATTTCCAAATTTCCAAATTCTCAAATTTTCAAATTATTTCGCAAACGCCTTAACGTAGAAAACACAGTCTTCCACTTCTGCGATCTGCTGTTTGCGTTGTACGCCTTTGAGGCTTGTTTTGGAAGGAAGTTTTATTTTTTCTGCGGTATCGCTTTTTCTGAAAGCATCTACCATGCGGAAGATATTCCTTGATTTTACGGCAAATACCACACCTTCAGCAGATGTTTGTCGGGTACTCAGTACGCCTATGATTTCGCCATTGCTGTTGAGTACTGGAGCTCCGGAGTTTCCAGGGTTGGCACTCATTTGCAGTTGGTAGGAGAGCGAATCGCCTTCCAGACCACTGCGGGCACTCAGGTAACCCATACCGTACACGATTTCATTACGTGGGTAACCAAGGGTATATATTTCTTCACCCAGGTCGGAGCTTGTTTTACGGATACCGTAGGGCAGGCTTTTGCGGGGAACAAATTCTTTATCGGTTACTTTCAGTATGGCAAGGTCTTTCTCCTGATCAACATGAACAATATCGGCATTGAATTCTTTGCCTTTATTGTTCACCACAATAGCACCTGAACCTTTCAGAACGTGTGCATTGGTAATGATATATCCTTTTGGATCAATTAGGAACCCCGAGCCACCGCTTACAAAGCGAACGCCTTCGGGTAACTTGCTTTTTACTTCATTAAGCAGATTGCCCTGCACCCGTTGGGTAGTTTTGATGGCAGCAATATCGTTGCTAAGTTGTTGCAACTGGTTGCCATTTACAGCAGGTGCAAAATACATGACAATACCGCTGATAAAAAGGGCAATTAGACCACCTACACCTGCTGCAATAGCAGTAACGCGCTTGTATTTATTCCATAACTGAATTACACGACCACGGGTACTGATGTCGCCACCTTCATTGATATCTCCTCTTTCGAGCAGGCGCTGGTGGGTATCATGAATACTGTGTCGGAGGTTACGGTGGACCGCATACATATCCATCTGGTGCAGGAACATGTTATGTTCAACAACCATCTGGTCGATCTCAGGGGTGTTTTTGCGGAGGTTTTCGAAATAGGTACGCTCTTCGGCGCTCATGTCGTCGCTGAGGTATCTTTCTATGGCTTCTAGTAATAAAATATCATCCATGGTACTTACTCTCCGATATTATATTGCGCAAAGAAGAGTTTCTTTAAGCGCATTAAACATTTATACTTTTGGTTTTTGGCATTATCGGCATTGGTATAACCAAATTCCGAAGCCAATTCCTGCATGCCCATTTTTTTAAGGTAATAACCTTCTAATAAGCTCTTGCAGGGTTCTCCCAGACTATTCATCGCCCGATCCATGATGGCGAAAGCGGCGTTTCGTTTTTCATGGTTTTCGAGGTCTTCTTCCACCGGTACAGTCTCCTCCAGGCTGTCCACCTGATTAGTATACCTTCCCAATTGCTGAAGTCTTTTAAGCCATAAACGCCTGCATATGGAATATACATAGGTTTTAATTTGACAGGTTAAGACAAATGATTCGCTTTGTGCTTTTTCATACAGCGCAATCATTGCTTCCTGAAAAATATCCCTGGCGTCGTCATAAGAACCGTTGTTATTTAGTATAAAAGCCTGTATGGTATTGAAATTCTCCTTGTAGATGGTCTCAATAGCCCTGGAATCGTTATTTGCCAGTCCTTTCAGTAATGCTTGTTCGTTAGTATCAGCTTTCACTAAATGTTCTTTTAATACGTTGAGGTCGGTAAAAGTAACCCAAAATACTGCGAAAACTTTTTTTTGAAAAAAATCCGATAACCCGGGTTACCTTTTATTATATCCGGGTATTAACATCAAAATCACTCAAAAAAAACCACACAATGAAAAAATTATTAGTCGTTCTGGCATTAGGCGCTTTCGCTGCATGTAATTCAGGTGAAAACAAAGAAGCAACTGCAGATACTGCTGCTGCTCCGGTAGCTGCAGATACAACAACTGCTCCTGCTGCTGACACAACTGCTCCTGCAGCTGATACTACAGCCGTAGCTAAGTAATTGAATTCGAAACCAGGTGATTCCTGTTTAGTAGGGCCTGCTTGCCGGCAGTACTGGTTTCTATAAGAATTTTCATATGGCAAGCAATCGTTAGAGGCCGCTCCGTTTCCACGGAGGGGCTTTTTTTTGTCGCAGCTCATCGCGATGTGATGTGCGCTCCTCAAAATGACGGCGGTTTCCAGTATTTGGCAAAGTTCTTTACTCAGGTATTTTATGTTTCATAAACAATCGTCATCCCAAGAAGTGTTTCAACCCCGGTTGAAACATACGACGAGGAAAACGAAGGTTTGTTAGTATAATTTTTTTTAATGACTTGTTGGTTGGTATTATTTACTGTTCTATATTTGACTCAATGAACACAAAAGCAAACAATACCTGGTTTTATTTTTTCTTTTATTACTTCTTTAATCAAAGGAGCCGGGTTGTATTTGCTAAAGCTTAAGAAATAGAAAATACTAGATATAGAATCCCGGCCAAATGGTCGGGATTTTTTTTGTGGTAAACAGAGATAAGCAATAAGAAATAAAAATATTGAAGTGGGTAGGAGAGAAAATTTATCGTTTATGAAATCAGTTGGAAATATTAAAGGTGGCATTGCCATTCAGGGGTATGAAGGGAGTTTTCACCAGGTGGCGGCCAGGTCATTTTTTGGGAAAGAAGTGGAAGTAATTCCATGCGCGAATTTCCGCGACCTTATTCATATAGCAGGTGATGCCAAACAATCTGCAGGTGGAATAATGGCTATTGAAAATTCAATAGCCGGAAGCATCCTTCCTAACTATAACCTTCTTCAAAAAAGCAAACTCAAAGTTGTAGGAGAAGTTTACCTATCTATCAGCCAAAACCTACTCGTTAACCACGGTGTAAAACTGGAAGATATCAAAGAAGTACATAGTCATCCAATGGCCATACTTCAATGCCTTGATTACCTGGAACAACATCCATGGAAACTGGTTGAAACAGAAGATACGGCCCTTAGTGCAAAACACCTGCAACAACACAGAAGTAAACATACAGCAGCTATCGCAAGTAAACTCGCCGCTGAACTTTTTAAGCTGGATGTAATTGGCCCTGACATACATACCATGAAAAATAATGTTACCCGTTTCCTGGTATTAAAACGGGCAAACGAAGCAAAAGAGGATCCCAATGCAAATAAGGCATCCCTTTATTTTCAAACCAATCATGCCAGAGGTGCTTTATCGAAAGTGTTAACCACCATTGCATCAGGAGGCATTAACCTGAGCAAATTGCAAAGCATGCCTATCCCAGGCAGTCATTTCAAATACGGATTCTATGTTGATATGGAATTCGAAAAAAGAAGCCAGTTAGATAAAGTGCTGGCATCACTAACATCACTTACCAATAACGTTAAAATATTTGGGGTTTACCGGAAAGGAAAACTTATAAAAGGATAATTTATGCTGATCAAGACCGCGAATAGACTGGATGGAATCGGAGAGTATTATTTCTCGCAAAAACTGCGTGAAATTGATACGCTTAACAAAGCTGGAAAAGATATACTCAATTTGGGAATCGGTAGCCCAGACCTGCCCCCACATCCTGAAGTGATTCGGGTATTGCAGGATACTGCGGCACAACCCAATGTACATGCTTACCAGAGCTATAAAGGATCTCCGGTTTTACGCAAAGCAGTTGTAACCTGGTATCAGCAATGGTATGGCGTTTCACTTGATCCGGAAACAGAAATATTGCCGCTTATTGGTAGTAAGGAAGGGATTATGCATATCTGCATGACCTACCTCAATGATGGCGATGAAGCTTTGATACCTAATCCGGGATACCCTACTTATAGCAGTGCCGTTAAATTAGCTGGTGCAAGGCCAGTGCCCTATACTTTATCGGAAGAGCATAACTGGCAACCAGACCTGGATGCCTTGGCACAATCAGACCTGTCGAAAGTAAAACTGATGTGGGTGAATTACCCGCATATGCCTACGGGACAATTACCCTCTGCCAGTTTCTTTGAAAGGCTGATTGCGTTTGCACAGAAACATAATATCCTGATCTGTCATGATAATCCATATAGCTTCATCTTAAATGAACAACCAGTGAGCTTACTGAGCATTCCTGGTGCAAAAGAAGTCGTACTGGAACTTAATTCGCTTAGTAAAAGTTCGAATATGGCAGGATGGAGGGTAGGAATGCTGGCAGCGGCCAAAGAAAGGATTGATGAAGTGCTTCGTTTCAAAAGCAATATGGATAGCGGGATGTTTCTTCCGGTTCAACTGGCAGCGGCAAAGGCTTTGGAACTGGGAAAAGACTGGTACGATTCAATCAATACTATTTATGCAGAACGAAGGACCAAGGTTTTTGAAATACTAGACCTGCTGAACTGTAGTTATGCAACTGGTCAGGTAGGCATGTTTGTTTGGGCTAAAATTCCGGCAACTTTTACCGATGGTTTTGCCTTGAGTGATAAAGTATTGTATGAAGCTTCCGTATTCATTACCCCCGGTGGCATATTTGGTGATGCCGGTAATGGATATATCAGGGTGAGTCTTTGTGGAAGTATAGAAAGATTTGAAGAAGCTATTCAACGCATCAAAACAAGATTAGTAAAATGAGGATTACAATTATCGGAACCGGTTTAATTGGAGGCTCACTCTCACTTACCTTAAAGGCAAAGGGAGTTGCATCTTTTGTAACCGGCGTGGAACAGAATGAAAAACACGCTAAACGCGCCCTGGAACTTGGACTGGCAGATGCCATTGAAACTTTGCCTAAAGCAATTGCTGATTCAGATCTAATTGTACTAGCTACACCTATTGATGCTGCTGAAGCGCTGTTGCCGGGTATTTTGGACATGGTTTCAAAACAGGTGGTAATGGATGTAGGGTCAACCAAAAAAGTCATCTGTGAATCTGTGGCAAACCATCCAAAGAGAGGAAGATTCGTGGCAACACACCCAATGTGGGGTACAGAATACAGTGGCCCTGATGCAGCTATAAGTACCGCATTTGCCGATAAGGCCACTGTAATATGCTCGAAGGAAGAAAGTGATACAGATGCGGTTGAACTGGTAGAAAATGTTTACAAAACATTGGGCATGCACTTACTATACATGAAGGCTGATGACCATGATGTACATGTGGCTTATGTGAGTCATATTTCACATATTACTTCTTTTGCCCTGGCCAATACCGTATTGGAGAAGGAAAGAGAAGAAGATGCCATTTTCGAACTGGCAAGCGGTGGTTTTGAAAGTACCGTTCGACTGGCCAAAAGTAACCCTGCTATGTGGGTTCCAATTTTTATGCAAAACCGGGAAAATGTACTGGACGTACTAAATGAACACATTGCCCAATTACGCAAGTTCAAAGCCTGCCTGGAAAAAGAGAATTTCGATTACCTCCAGGAATTGATTGAACATGCGAATGGGATTAGGAGAATTTTGAAATAGGGGGCGTGAATGGTCAATGGTGAATGGTGAATAGGTGTATTCATATTGACAATTCACCATTGACCATTCACCGGCTCTGTTCCCAAATAAAACCCGCAAAGCCCCTGATATTGGGTAACTTTGCAAAAAAATTTATACATGACGACATTTGAAGCGTTAGGAATTGATGCGAGATTGGTTCAGGCAACCGATGAGTTGGGGTATGTGAACCCAACCCAGATTCAGGAACAGGCAATACCCATTCTGTTGAGTGGTACGAAAGACTTTATTGGTCTGGCTCAAACTGGAACAGGAAAAACGGCTGCTTTTGGTTTACCACTCTTACATGTGATCGACGCAAAAGCAAAACACCCACAGGCATTAGTGATATGCCCTACACGCGAACTCTGTTTACAGATCGTAAAAGAAATAGAGCTGTTTAAAAAATATATGACCGGAGTTTCGGTAGTAGCAGTTTATGGAGGCGCGTCAATTGGTTTACAAATTCGCGACCTCAAAAGAGGAACACAGATTGTAGTAGCTACACCGGGCCGATTGATTGATCTAATTGAAAGAAAAGCAATCAACCTGGAAGAAATTAAGTACGTAGTGCTTGATGAGGCTGATGAAATGCTGAACATGGGCTTTCAGGATGATATTGAATTTATCCTGAAAAATACCCCTCAGCGTGAAAGTACATGGCTCTTCAGTGCAACCATGCCTCCTGAAATTAGGAAAGTGAGCAAGCGTTACATGAAAGAACCTGCAGAAGTTACAGTAGGTAAGGTAAACACTGCTAACAAAAGCATTGATCACCAGTACTATGTAACCAGTTCACAGCATCGTTATGAAACACTGAAAAGGATTATTGATTTTAATCCCGGTATCTATGGTATCATTTTTACCCGTACTAAAATAGATGCACAGGAAATTTCTGAGCGTCTTACACGCGAAGGATATGATATCGATGCATTACATGGCGATCTTACCCAGGCTCAGCGTGATAAGGTAATGGGACAATTCAGAGACAAGAGCCTGCAATTACTTATAGCAACAGATGTTGCTGCGCGTGGTATCGATGTGCAAGGTATTACCCATGTAATCAACTACGAATTACCCGATGATGTTGAAGTGTACACGCACAGAAGCGGAAGAACAGGCCGTGCTGGTAATGTAGGTATCTGTATTTCCATTACACACAGCAGAGAACTTTACCGTCTTAAACAAATTGAACGGATTAATAATTCAAAGTTTCATAAGCTCGATATTCCAAGCGGAAAAGATGTTTGTAGAAAACAGTTTTTTCATTTCATGGAAAAATTATTATCAGCAGATATCAGTCATGGCGACTATGAAACCTATGTTCCCATGCTGGCAGAAAAATTTGCCGATGTGAGCAAGGAAGAAGTGTTGAAACGCGTAGCCGCAATGGAATTCGATCGTTTCCTCAAGTATTATGAAAATGCAGAAGATCTCAATTTCCGTGAGAGAAGCAGAAAAGAACAAAGTGACGCAGGCGATCAGGGCCGCCGTCGTGATGTAGGAAAAGGGGATAATCGTAAAGAATACAAACGTGGTGGTGGGTTTAGTCGCCTCTTTGTAAACCTTGGTACAAAAGACGGTTTCTACAAAGCCAGCTTCCTGCAGTTTATTCTTGACATGAGCGATTTGAAAAAAGATGTGTTAGGAAGAATTGACATGAAAGATATGAACAGTTGGATTGAAATAGATAAAGGAGCTGCCAATCAAATGATCCGCGCCCTTGATGGTAAAAACTACAAAGGCAGAAGAATCCGGATGAACGACGCAGACAGCGGAGGTGGTAGAAAGCCAAGGAGAGGAGAGGAATAGTAGCATTTTAAGAAGTCAGATGGCAGATGTCAGATTTGAAATAGATCAAATAATACATCTGACATCTGATATCTGACATCATACATTTTAATTTTATGGAGCAAGCAATCGAACAAAAGACAGCGGTGGAGGCATTATTGCAAAAACGTCCACTGATTATTTCTGGTCCCTGCAGTGCAGAGACAGAAGAGCAGGTAATTCAAACTGCCACCAGACTGGCAGCTACCGGTAAAGTAGATATTCTGCGAGCAGGTATCTGGAAACCACGAACACGTCCGGGAAGTTTTGAAGGTATTGGTACCAAGGGTTTGCCCTGGTTGCAGCAAGCAAGAAAAGCTTCGGGATTACCAGTAGCGGTAGAAGTAGCCACCGGTAAACAAGTTGAAGATGCGCTTCATTTTGATGTGGATGTATTATGGATCGGGGCACGTACCACCGTTAATCCTTTTAGTGTGCAGGAAGTTGCCGATGCATTAAAAGGAGTGAAAGTGCCTGTATTAATTAAGAACCCCATTAACCCGGATTTGGAATTATGGATCGGTGCAGTAGAGCGCGTAGCGAAATCAGGAATTGAAGATATTGGTCTTATACACCGAGGCTTCAGCTCTTACGGCAATACTGAATACAGAAACGCCCCAATGTGGCACCTGGCAATTGAAATGAAAAGACGTAACCCGGGTATGCTGCTTATCAATGACCCTTCTCATATCTGTGGTCGTAGGGATATATTAATGGATGTAGCACAAAAAGCGATAGACCTGGATTTTGATGGATTAATTATTGAAAGCCATATCGATCCGGATAATGCATGGAGCGATGCCAAACAACAGGTTACACCTGAACGTTTGGGTGAAATGATTGGTTCGATCATCTGGCGTAAGGAAGACATCAGTTCAGAAGAACTGCACGCAGCAATGGAAAAAATGCGCCAGCAGATTAATCAACTCGATGATGAACTGTTGCAGTTATTAGGACAAAGAATGAAAGTGGCCGATAAAATTGGTCAATATAAGAAAGATAATAATATTACTATCCTGCAAACCAATCGCTGGAATGCCATTCTCGATCGGGCATTCGACAAAGGAGAAAAACTTGGGCTGAGCCGTGAGTTCATCACCAAGTATTTTGATGCCGTACACATGGAAAGTATCAATCACCAGAATAAGATCATGAACTCCTAAGCAATTAGGGTTGATGTGGAACAGGTATGAAAAAAAGAAGCTTTCAATTTGCAACCAAAACGGTTCAGTATTATTTCGATGCATCTTTCGACCTGCTGGAGAAAATAGCCGGCAAGGAAAAAACTGTACTCGTTACAGATGAACATGTTTTCAAAGCCCATAAAAAGAAATTCAAAGGGTGGAACACCATTGTGCTAAAGCCCGGAGAAGCCTATAAAATTCAGCAAACAGTAGATGTGTTGATTGATCAGCTAATCGAAATGGGTGCCGACCGAAAAACCATACTTGTGGGTGTTGGAGGAGGAGTTGTTACAGATATCACCGGATATGTTGCTGGTATTTATATGCGCGGCATTGAGTTTGGTTTTGTACCCACCAGTTTATTAGCCATGGTTGATGCTTCAATCGGAGGAAAGAATGGTATTGATGTAGGCGTTTACAAGAATATGGTAGGATTGATTCGCCAACCCTCTTTTCTTTTATACGACTACAGTTTACTTGCTTCTTTGCCACTTGCTGAATGGAGAAATGGTTTTGCAGAAATTATTAAACATGCCTGCATTAAAGATGCCGCCATGTTTAAACAACTGCAGCAGCATACTTTAAAACAATACCAGCAAGACAAAAAACTACTGTCACAACTGGTTGAGCGAAATGCCATGATCAAAACCAAAGTGGTACTGGGCGATGAATTTGAAACTGGTGAACGGAAGCTCCTCAACTTTGGTCATACGCTTGGACATGCCATTGAAAACATGTATGAGCTTAGTCACGGACAGGCCATCAGTATTGGTATGACCTACGCTGCAATTATGTCGCAGCAGTTAAAAGGGTATAAAGATGCTGATCAGGTTATGAACCTCTTAACCCGGTATGGGTTGCCAACAATGGCAGAGTTCGACAAGAAAAAAGCTTTTAAAGTTTTACAGAAGGATAAAAAGAAGGACAGCGTGAGTATACAATACATCCTGCTGGAAAAAAACGGAAAGGGTGTGGTGCAGCCATTGTTGTTTGTTCAATTGGAAGAAATTTTCAAACAGTTTTAATGCGATTGCTGCAGGGCAGTAATTCAGCTTATTATTTATGCAGGTAAGTATACAGCCATCTTCGATTCATGGAAATATAAGGGCAGCGGCAGGTAAAAGCAGTATGCAAAGGGCTTGTGCTGCTGCATTATTAACAAAAGGTACTACCAGAATCATTAACCCCGGCAAAAGCAACGATGACCTTGCAGCGCTTGATGTAATTCAGAAGCTGGGTGCAACCATTTCATTTGAAGAAAATGGTGATCTGCTGATTTATTCAAATGGGATTAACCCAGTGAGTGCCGAAATTAATTGTGGGGAGAGTGGATTGGGTATACGCATGTTTACACCTATTGTAGCATTGAGTGAACAGGCACTAACAATTAATGGTAGTGGCAGCCTTACCACAAGACCTATGCATTTTTTTGATGAGATACTTCCGCAACTGAATGTACGGATACAATCGAACGAGGGTAAATTACCCTTACAGATACAAGGACCATTACAACCTGGCAATATTGAAGTGGATGGTTCACTAAGCTCTCAGTTTTTAACCGGACTATTGATGGCATTTGGTGCGGCTGGTGCAAATGGTGCTTCTATTCGGGTACGAGATTTAAAAAGCAAGCCTTATATTGATCTTACACTGAAAGTAATGCAGGATTTTGGTTGGAAGGTAACGCATGAGCAGTATGAGCGATTTGATTTTCATGGCAGGCAGATCAATGAAGACGAAACACGCAGCTACGCTGTAGAAGGCGACTGGAGCGGGGCAGCTTTTCTGTTGGTAGCAGGGGCTGTTGCCGGTGGTATAACCGTAACAGGACTCGATGTTTTTTCGACCCAGGCCGATAAAGCTATATTACAGGCTTTGATAGATTGTGGTTGTCGTTTATCTGTACAGGAAAAACAAATTGAGGTTTCTCCATTGCCTTTAAAGGCATTTCACTTTAATGCGACTGATTGTCCTGACCTGTTTCCGCCACTGGTAGCCCTGGCAGCTTATTGTGATGGTACTACGGTTATTGAGGGCGTTAGCCGACTGGCGCATAAAGAAAGTGACCGTGGCCTAACATTACAGGAAGAGTTTGCTAAATTGGGTATTGAAATAGTATTACAGGATGACCTGATGCTCGTAAAAGGCGGAACGGGAGTGAAAGCTGGAATAGTTCATTCAAGACATGATCACCGCATCGCTATGGCCTGTGCCGTAGCTGCATTAAAAGCAGAGGGCGCGGTAACCATTCAGGATGCCGATGCCATCAATAAATCCTATCCCGATTTTTATGATCATTTAAAACTATTGGGTGCAGATATTATCATTGATTAATCTCCACCAAATCCAACAACCTAACACCTAATACCTAACACCTAATCCCTAACCCCTAAAAACCTTAAATTTTGAACTCATTCGGACGCATTTTCAGGATTCATATTTTCGGAGAGTCGCACGGTGATTGTGTCGGACTGGTAGTGGATGGTTGTCCGGCAGGACTCCAATTGTCTGTAGAAGACTTTATGCCAGATATCGAAAGGAGAAAAGGAGGGGTGCAGAAAGGTACTACGCCAAGAAAAGAGGATGATATTCCCATCTTTAAAACAGGGCTGTTTAATGGAAAAACAACCGGAGCGCCGCTAACGATCTTATTCGAAAATAAGAACACCCGGAGTGGTGATTACGAAAAGCAAAGGGCAGTACCTCGTCCGGGGCATGCTGATTTTACCGCAAATGCTAAATATGGGGGGTATGAGGACTACAGAGGCGGAGGACATTTCAGTGGAAGATTAACCGTATGCCTGGTCGCAGCAGGGGTAATTGCGAAAAAGCTGCTTAAAAATATTAGTGTTACTGCCAATATTCTTGAAATAGGGGGAGAAAAAGACCTTGAAAAAGGACTTCAACTGGCTATAGACCAAAAAGATAGTATTGGGGGAATTGTAGAGTGCAGGGCAAATGGGCTGCCTATTGGATTGGGGGAACATTTTTTCGATTCAATTGAGTCGGTACTGTCACATGCAGTATTCTCCATTCCTGCCATAAAAGGCGTGGAATTTGGGGCCGGGTTTGCCGCGGCAAGGATGTTTGGCACTGAACACAATGATGCCATCATGGATGCCAATGGCACTACCGCCACCAATCATGCTGGTGGGGTTGTAGGTGGTATTACCAATGGCAATGAACTGGTGTACAGGGTTGTAGTGAAGCCAACATCATCCACCCCAAAAGAACAACAAACCTGGAATTGGGAAACCGGGCAGGTGGAAGGGTTTTCTGTAAAAGGAAGACATGATTTATGTATTGCCTTACGCGTACCTGTGGTGCTGGAAGCGGTAACCGCAATGGTACTTGTCGATTTTATGTTGATCGAGCAAAAAATTAATAAAGTTTTATAAAATATTCAATTTCAATTAGATAATGGAAAATTCATCTGAATTTATATATCATATTACAACAGCTGCCCAATGGGAGAAAGCAACCAATGAGGGAGTGTATACGGCCGATAGTCTGGCAACGGAGGGATTTATTCACTGCAGTACCGAAGACCAGGTTGCGGGGGTATTAGAGCGTTATTATCAGGGTCAGAAGGGGCTGGTTAGGTTAACGATTCAGCGTGATAAAGTAGAAAGGCCATTGATTTTTGAGCTGGCGGGTTCAATTAATGAAGTGTTTCCGCATATTCATGGTCCCTTAAATCTTGATGCGGTGGTGGCAGTAAACCCTGTTTTGTCATGAGTAATGCGAATATTGTCAGTGCGTCGATTCAAATGTTGCCTGTTCAATCGGGTAGCCTGCATCCTTATGAATGGGTTGATGAAGTAATTGACATCATTAAATCGAGTGGAGTAGTTTACGAGATAGGAGCATTTAATACTTCTATTGAGTCTGATTATGAGTCAGTTATGAGAGTTATTGATAAAATAAATAGGCATTTGCTGGAAAAAGGCTGCCCGGAATGGATTTTAGGGGTGCAATTGCAGCTTAGATCAGGCGCTGACATCACAAGCACAGAGAAACTAGAAAAGTACAAATAGGGCAATAATCATTTGATTATTAATTATTTAAAGGTTTTACTTCAACTAATTATTGAAGTAAAACCTTTTTTTTGGCATGGTGTTTGGTCTAATGGGTCACACAAAATAAGCTGAATATTTACTCGTTTACTATATAGGTGGATGGGTTTATTAACCCTTCGGGGCAGCGATAAAGGAATAATATGAAAACTATTGTGTACCTGATCGTCTTACTCATTTTTCTCCTTCCCTCCGGGGCAAGGCTGGAACCAGTGGGTGTGCACCAGACCAGGGATACCATACCTGCATTAGATACTTTGCCTTCAGATAGTAGCCGTTTCTTCAATGATAGTTTGATCATTGTTAGTGATACACTCGGTACAATTGATACGTTTACTTATAGTGGCAAGCAGGTTAAAGGGATAGCCAGTTATTACAGTAAAAAGTTTGAGGGCAGGAAAACAGCTACGGGCGATGTTTTTCGACATGCTAAACTTACCGCTGCCAGTAATCATTTTAAACTTAATACCCTGGTTAAGGTAACCAATCTGAAAAATAATAAAAGCGTAATAGTGCTGATTAATGACCGAATGCATGCCCGTATGAAGAAAAAGGGAAGGGTTGTTGATCTCAGTAAAAGCGCTGCTACAGAGCTTAATTTTGTAAAAAACGGGATTACCCGGGTAGCTGTACAACCATTAACTCCATATACAAGAAAACAAGTGGGTATAAGTTCGGAATAACTTAAAGTTATCTTAATTTTCAGAAAATCAGATTCACCCTGTATTTTTGTGGGAATTAATAAAAACCTGTTTATGAAGAAACTGCTTTTTTCTTTATTAGCCAGTGGTTTGTTTTTTTCTGCTACCGCTCAAAATGCGCCAGCAAGCTATAAAAAAAGACCCTCCCTTGGTATCAATTTCATTCTTAAAGATATGTACACCTCTGAAGCTATCAGCAGGAGTTCTATATCATCTGTTATTTCTAATAAAAATTGGACGCCATTCAGCCAGTTGGATCCAGGACTAAGTGTACAGTATTTTAATGGCTTAACTGAGTATGTTGACTTCCAGGCAACACTTTCAGGTTCTTATGTGAAATATCCTTTTTATAAAAAAAGTGGTGTAGCACAGCCTACTACAGCAAAGTTTTTATTAGAGCTTGATGCTGCTGCAAATATCAAGTTGCTTACAGACAAATACAAAGTAGTTCCTTACCTCACTTTTGGTTTAGGTGCTTCAATGTACACAAGCACTTATTTTGCTGCGTATGCACCAGCTGGTATGGGGCTTCAGTTTAACCTCGGTCAGGAAACTTTCCTGCATACCCAGTTCGTTCACCGTTCTGCAATTTCAAATCTTGCAGTTAACCACCTGACATATTCTATTGGCCTGTCTTCTCCTCTTAAAGATAAAAAAGAGCCTGTAGTAGTAACTCCACCGCCTCCTGCACCTGCCCCTGTTGAAAAAGATACAGATGGCGATGGTATCCTGGATAGTAAAGACAAATGTCCTACAGTACCAGGTACTGCTAAATATGACGGTTGTCCGGTACCGGATACTGACGGTGATGGTATCAATGATGAAAATGATAAATGCCCTACCGTTAAAGGTCTAGCCAAATACGATGGTTGCCCTGTTCCTGATACCGATAAAGATGGTATTAATGATGAAGAAGATAAATGTCCAACCGTTGCAGGCGTTGCCCGTTACCAGGGTTGTCCTGTTCCGGATACAGACAAAGATGGTGTGAATGATGAAGAAGATAAATGTCCAACAGTACCTGGCGTAAGAGAAAACAATGGTTGTCCAGCAGTGAAAGAAGAAATCGTGAAGAAAGTAGCAGCCAGCGCTAAAAATGTATTCTTTGTAACCGGTAGTGCGAAACTGCAGACTAAATCTTTCAAATCACTTGATGAAGTGGTTGCTATTCTTAAAGAAGATGCGGCGCTGAAACTGGATATTGAAGGTCATACCGATAATACAGGTTCTGATAAAGTAAATATACCATTGAGTCAGAATCGTGCTAAGTCTGTATACGATTATATCGTTAGCAAAGGAATTGATGCTTCAAGACTTAGCTCTGAAGGTTTTGGATCTTCTCAGCCTGTTGCAGATAACAAAACTGCAAAAGGTCGTACGCTTAACAGAAGAGTAGAAATGAAACTGAAATATTATTAATCGAAAGATTAATTGAATAAAAAATAAACCCCGGTTGAAATTTCAACCGGGGTTTATTTTTTATTATAAATATTGTACATAAGATTAGGTAGAATAATACCAATTCCTTGATAGTAAAGCATTTCCCTCCGTTTACTTTTTTGTCTTGACACAAAAAAGTAACAAAAAAAGTCAAGGCTTCAGAAAAAAAGCTAAAATTCATTCCATTGCGCTACAATGGATGAAGACTAAAGCCAGGCTTTCAATTCAATGATGTGTCGAAGCTGAACTTCAGCTATTGCACATAGCCAAACATCATCCATTGCTTAACGCTCCATTACATGAATTTCTTAACGCTTTTTTTCTAAGGCCGATCGTGAACCCATTAAAATAAGAGGTTTGATACTATTCTACCGAAACCTATATTGTACATCAAATAATGTTTACCTCTCTTTCCAGTCTTACCCCAAACTTTTTGAATACCGATTCCATAATTTCAGTGGAGAGTAGAAAAATATCGGCACCTGTTGCATTGCCATAATTCACCAAAACTAGTGCCTGCTGACTATGACAACCTGCATCACCTTTTCTGTATCCCTTCCATCCACATTGCTCTATTAACCAGCCTGCGGCTAGTTTTATTCTTGAATCATTCACCGGATAACCAACTATATCTGGAAATGATTCCTGAAGCTTTTTAAATAGTTGCTGTGATATGGTAGGGTTCTTAAAAAAGCTACCAGCATTACCCGTTATTGTGGGATCCGGCAGTTTTGACTGCCTTATATTAACTACCGCTTTCGCAATGGCCGAAATACTCAATTCCTGTACCCCCATCTTTTCAAGTTCCTGCGTTATGGCACCATAAGCGGTTTGGTATACCGGTTTTTTATTAAGCCGGTAGGTAACACTTGTAATAATAAACCTGTTCCTGTATTTTTCTTTGAACACGCTTTCCCGGTAACCAAAACCACAATCTTTCAGGTAAAAGGTTTCCCTGTGTTTTTCGTTGATATGCCAGGCTTCTAATGAATGGAACACATCTTTCAATTCAACCCCATAGGCGCCAATATTCTGCATTGGAGATGCCCCTACACTGCCTGGAATAAGGCTTAGGTTCTCTACACCCGCATAACCCTGTTCTATACAGTAACAAACAAACTGGTGCCAGTTTTCGCCAGCCTGTGCCCTTATATAATAATGATCTGCATCTTCATTCACCAATTCAATACCCTTCAAAGCATTTTGTAGTACCAATCCATCTACATCCCTTGTAAATAAAATATTACTTCCTCCTCCCAATATATGCATGGGCATATAGGGCAGATGCTGGTATTGTTCCAGTAATTCCTGCATCATTTCGTGAGATTGAAAAGAGGCATAGAACCTGGCCCGTACATCTATATGAAAGCTGTTCAGCGATTTTAGTGAATAGTCTGGTAGGAAGGGGGTATTTTGATACATAGCAGCTCTGTAGCATTAAAGTGGGTCAACATTTACTATAATTCTCACAGAACTGTATCGTTTGTTCGAATGTAAAATGGCAGTTTGTTGTAAAATCATTTGTTTGCACTGTCCGATCCTTAGCATGTCTTTAGGCAATTTAATCAATAACTCCCAAAGATATTGGTTTCTTATCCTGTCAACCACAGGTTGTGCTGGACCGCTGATTTCTTTTGGGAAATGGGTTGAAAGAGCTGACATCATGATATTGGCAGCTTCTTCTGCGATATGTTTTTCCTTGTGTTTAAAGACCAATTGAATGATTCTGGTAAAAGGAGGATAGTGAAATTCTTTTCTGTTAGACATCTCATATTGGTACAAAGCCCCATAATCGTGGTTTTGTACAAAACCTAATACAGGATGTCGGGTATTGCTTACCTGTATCAGCACTTTACCCTGGTCATCTTTTCTTCCGGCCCTTCCGCTTACCTGCTCCATTAATTGGAATGCTTTTTCATTAACCCTGAAGTCGGTAAATCCCAGAATTCCATCTGCGTCTATTATTCCTACCAGGTTCACATGTTCAAAATCAAGTCCTTTTACCACCATTTGGGTTCCTACCAATATATCGAGCCTTTTTTGTTCAAATAGTTTAATCAAGGCATCGTGTTCGTTTTTTCCGCGAACACTATCATGATCCATTCGGGCTACCCTGGCATCCGGAAATTGTTCATTCAGTAATTCTTCGATCTGTTCAGTTCCAAAATTCTTCTGGGTAAAATCATGACTGCCACAAGCAGCACAGGTATGTATTACGGGGTATTGGGTGCCGCAATAATGACAAGTAAGTTTGTTTTTAAACTTGTGATAAGTCAGGGTTACATCACAATATTCGCATTGCGGTATCCAGCCGCATGTGTTACAAATCTGGTATGGGGCGTACCCTCTTCGGTTTTGAAAGAGAATTACCTGTTTTTGCTGTTTCAGTGATTGATCAATGGCTTCAAGAAGGGGCGGGGTAAAAGCAATTTTACCTTTTTGCTGGAATTTTTTTATGTCAACCAATTCAATGGAAGGAATCCTTGCTTCACCATACCTTTCGGCTAAATGAACAAGCCCGTATTTTCCCTGCTCACAGTTGAAATAGCTCTCAACAGAGGGAGTTGCACTGCCCAATAATACTTTTGCTTTAAACTGGCTGGCATAATATATAGCCGCATCCCTTGCATGGTATCGGGGTGCAGGATCCTGTTGCTTGTAAGAATTATCGTGCTCTTCATCAGCAATGATCAGTGAAAGATCTTTAAAGGGAAGGAAGAGGGCAGACCTTGCTCCCAGGATGATTTTTATTTCTCCTTTTTTTACTTTGTTCCATATTTCCACCCTTTCATTCGCATTGAATTTGGAATGATAGATGGCAATATTACTTCCAAAATATTCCTGTAATCTTCTGATGATCTGGGCGGTCAGCGCAATTTCGGGAAGCATATATAAAACCTGTCTGCCAAGCTCTAGCTGTTCCTGAATGAGCTGTGTATAAATTTGCGTTTTACCACTTGCTGTTACACCATGTAAGAGGCAAACCTGTTTTGTTTCAAAACTGCTTTTAATTTCATTTAATGCGTTCGTCTGTGCTTCAGATAAAGTGAAATTGATCTTAGAATGTTCTCCTTTAAAATAAATACGATCAGTACTTCTTTTTTCAGCAATCAATATTCCTTTTTCAATCAATCCTTTAAGTTGTGCAGCACTTGCATTGGCTTTCTTTAATAATTCGGATTGAATTACTTCGCCTTCTGTTTTCAGCAGATGGATATAGGAGAGAAGTAATTCCATTTGTTTGGGTGCACGGCTCCAGTTGTTTAATAAATCCGAGAGGGCGTCTTCATTACGATAAGAAGCTGCCAGTTCAATGAATACCTGCTTTTTTTCAGCGTATTTTTCTTTCAATTCTTCCCAGACATAACAAACTTCTTTTTCAATTAGTTTTTTAATAACAGGATAAACATGGGTAACATCCAATAGCTTTTGAACTTCGCTTATCCGAAGTTCTTTTTTTATTTCCAGCGCTTCGGCAACCATGTATTCATGATCAGACAGATCGCTGAAATTCATTGACCTGTCTTCGTTCCAAATCAAAATACTTTCGCTGGATAGTTTCAGGTTGGCCGGTAATGCAGCCTGCATTACTTCACCTTCACTACACATATAGTATTGAGCCATCCATTCCCAGAAATCCAACTGTTGGGAATGAAGTATAGGTTCCTGATCCAGGATGTTGATGATATCCCTGGGTTTAAATGCTGCGGGTTGTTCTGTAAACAGGTTTTTAATAATACCTGCGTATTTTTTTCTGCCACCCAGCATTACTTCAACCCTGATTCCTGGCTGCACAGATTGCCTGAACTGTTCGGGAATAGACCAGGTATAATTTTTAGGCAAGGCAAGAGGTATAATAATTTCTGCGAACAAAAGAAGCTGTTTAGGTCAAAAATAAGGCTTAAGCAATGGAATATTGGCGATAGCGTCTCAGTCCTTCATCCATAATCGCGTAAACCCTTTCTTTTAGGGTAGAAATGTCTTTCATGGTTAATCCGGTTACGGGTATCTCATCGAGGTAAATAACACGGTTTTTGCCAGGCGTAAGTGAAAATATGCTGTTGTAGTGAAGTCGCTCAAGTGTATCGACCAGTAAAACTGGTTTAATGGGTGTTTCGGTTTCAATGGCAATTCTAAATGCGCCATCAAAAAAATCTTTCAGTGGGGCCGCACTCATATTGAAAGTTCCTTCCGGGAAAATAAAAATGGAGATGCCCTGTTTTAGTGCAGATTTTAAGGCACGTACACTTTTTGCCCTTGTTTCTGCATTTTTTCTGTCGACCAGCACAACGGCGGCTCGATAAATCCATCCAAAAACCGGAATTTTTACCATCTCATATTTACCGAGTATTCGAATGGGTTTATGGGCAATAAGTACGAGTGGTGGGATATCCATATAAGAACAATGATTAGCCACAAAAATGTATTGCCTGTTATAATCATGAGGAGTTTCGAAAATTTCCTGGTGTCTGATGCCAATGAGTAGGTACCAGGTTTTTGCCCAGATCATACATAATGCATAAATAATATTTCCTCCTTTGATTTTTCCAAAAGCCAATGCCATGAGTACAAAAGGGAAGACTAAAAGCATGATCACTACAAAGAGTAAAAAGGCATAGGCACAATAAATGAGTTGTATTATTTTCAGCAGGGGCTTCATAGCCCGAACTTAATGAAAAAAGCCGATCAGCCTTAGGCTGACCGACTTTGATTTTCTCATGTGTATCAATATCAAAACTTATAAACGGCTGCAAGTATGAAAGCTGCAGAATTTTTTGTTCCAGAGGCTGCGCTTCCTTTGAAGAAAACAGGCTGTTGGGAATGATCGTATCTGAATTCCGGGATAATGGTCAGGTTATCAGCTTTCAGGTTAGCAGATAAAGTTGTAGCCATAATTTTTCCACCCAAACCAATAGGGGTTAACTTACGGTCATCGAAATAATCCTGTCTGAGGGTTAATCCTACAGATGAAGTTGGGTCATAATTCAGGTAAAGCGCATGACTTTTCCAATTTGAAGTATTTCCTGCTGTAGAATAGGATTGTAAGCTACCATCGTAACTGATTCCCCATTTGTCTGCCAGGGCTCCCGTAACAACCAGGTTATACTGTGTAATGCCCGCTCCGCCCTGAAAGTTCAGATAGGCTTTTACTTTGTCGTTAGAGGTTGCCGTGCTGAATTGAGCAAGGAAAAATTTATCGGCAGAAGTAGTGGTAGAGTAGTCGGTTGGATTGGCAATACCTACCATCATAGCACTTTTGCCACCCAGTGAAATGTCGGCTTTAATACCTGTATGGAAGAATGGTCCATAAGAGAAGCCATAAGACATGCTATAGTTTCTGTTACCACCTGCATCAACGAGTTCATAGCCCACATGTGTGGCCCATTTACCCATGGTGAATTTTACTTTGTCAGAAGCTGCATAAGTTATATACATCTGTTTGATGGCAGCCAGTGAGCCGGCGTCGTTGTAAGAAAATTCCTGTGCCCTTCTGCCAAAACCAAGGTCTGCTGTAGCAGTTACTTTACCAATAGTGTGGTCTACCTTAAATGATGCCATACCAAGCTCAAAAGAGTTTTGTGAGTTGGTAAAACTGGTAAAATTGTTGGTTTTGCCGGGAGCATCGGAAAAACCGTACCGGTAATAGGCATCAACAGAGCCGGAAAATGTAGTAGTAGCTTTTTTAGTAGAGTCAGTTTGTGCATCAGCACAAATAAACGAGAAGAGCATACATGAAATGCTTGAAATTTTCTTTAACATTGCAAAAGGTTTTATGATTAACAAATAGGTACAGCCGGTAAACCTGGTCAGAGGTTTATCATATGGCTGTACCTTGTTTTTTTAATAAGAAGTAAGAAATAAGGAATACGAAATAAGGAATAAGAAATAAGGAGTATGAAATGAGGAATGATTTTCTTTAGAAGGTCAGTTCTATGGGAGTTTAATCCCTTCCTTATTCCTTATTTCTTATTTCATATTTCTTATTTAATTTTTTCTATCCTGCAATCACACTTTCTTTTATTTCACCATTGTTTTCTACCAGAAGCGTTCCCTGAACATATTTTTCGTTATGCTGGGTAGCATCCAATCCTAATAACTCTTCTTCAGAGCTAACGCGAAGTGGCAGGATGAAATTGATGAATTTAAAAATGCCGAATGATACTACGAAGCTGTAGGCAACCACAATACCAAGCGCTTTTAATTGTGTGAAGAAGAATGCGGCATTACCGTAGAACAATCCATCAGCACCGGCGCCATTTACTGTTTTGGTAGCGAAAATACCTGTAAGTAACATACCTACAATACCGCCGATACCATGACAAGGGAATACATCCAGTGTATCATCTAATTTAGATTTTGATTTATAGTATACCGCGATATTTGAAACAATTGCTGCAATTACACCCACGAAAATGGACTGTGGGATTGCCACAAAACCAGCAGCAGGAGTAATGGCTACTAGTCCTACAACCGCACCAATACAAAATCCAAGTACGGAAGGTTTTTTTCCTCTTAATACATCAAAGAACATCCATGAAAGACCAGCAGCGGCTGCGGCAGTATTTGTTGTAGCGAAAGCTGAAACGGCTAGTGGACCAGCACCTAAAGCCGAACCTGCGTTAAAGCCAAACCAACCGAACCATAATAAGCCAGTTCCGATTAGTACATAGGGGATATTAGCAGGTGGAATTTCTTTTTGTTCAACATGTGCTTGTCTGCGTTTAAGTACCAGTGCACCTGCAAGTGCGGCACAACCGGCAGAAATATGAACCACGGTACCACCGGCAAAGTCAAGTGCACCCATTTTAAACAGGAACCCTTCGGGATGCCAGGTCCAGTGTGCTATTGGTGCGTATACCAGCAGACTGAAAAGTGCGATAAAAAGAATATAGGATGTGAATTTGATCCTTTCAGCTACGGCACCTACTACCAGACCTGGTGTAATGATGGCAAACATGAGTTGAAACAATGCAAATAAGGTAATTGGAATGCTTGGTGCAAGACTCCAGGGAGCGCCTGAATTCATGCCTTTGAAAAACATGTGTGTGGTAGGGTCGCCAATGAATCCGCCGATTGAATCGCCGAAGCAAAGACTATAGCCAACAAAAACCCAAAGTATACTTACTACTCCTGTAGCAACCACACTTTTAATCATGGTAGAAATAACATTCTTTCTGTGTACCATACCGCCGTAGAAGAAGGCGAGGCCCGGTGTCATCAGAAATACAAGTGCGGTTGCGACCAGGATCCAGGTAATATCAGCAGGATTATAAGCGCCTGCTTCATCTTTAAAATCTGGTAGGGAGGGAACGAATAGTGCCGCAATGGCTACTGCAACCAGTGCAACAAATGGTGCAGCCTGCTGGAATGTCAATTTTTTCATGCGAGGGTTAATTAATGTTAGAAATAATTGATATAAATAATTTAAATTCAATATTACTAAATTATTTTATCATTTTCTTATCATTTATTAACATTTATTATTTTTTCATTTGTTATTATTTAATTAGGAATCTCTCTTGTTAGTTGATATAAAATGTTGATAATCAAATAAAAAAGCCGATTTCTAAATTGAAATCGGCTTTTGAAAATAATAAATTATAAAATATTATATATTTAATAAATAGCTTTGATCCTTCGATTCTAATACAGAATCGCCCATTAGATACTGATCTACCTTTCTGGCGCATTCTCTCCCTTCGCTAATAGCCCAAACTACCAGTGATTGTCCGCGCCTCATATCACCAGCGGTAAATACCTTAGGTATATTCGTTTGGAACTGCTTTTCATCTGCCCGAACATTTCCTCTTTCATCTAAAGCAACACCCAGCTCTGTTATCAGTCCATCATGTTGTGGGTGCAAAAATCCCATTGCCAGCAAAGCCAGTTCACAAGGGATTTCTCTTTCAGATCCCGTTATCTCCGCAAAACCTGCCGGCTTATCTGATGTGGAAGCTGTCCATTGGAGATCTACAATCTGTAATGCCCTTAATTGTCCCGATGCATCGCCCAAAAATGCTTTTGTGGCAACAGCCCATTCTCTGTTTGCGCCTTCTTCATGCGATGAAGTGGTTTTGAGGGTCATTGGGTAAGTGGGCCAGGGCATCTGGGTAGTTCTTTGTTCTGGTGGCTTGGGTAATAATTCAAGCTGTGTTACAGAATATGCGCCTTGTCTGTTCGATGTACCTACACAATCGCTACCTGTATCTCCACCACCAATCACCACCACATTTTTTGCAGTAGCAAATATGTCTTCACTAGTTACTACCTCATTAGACACTCGCTGGTTTTGTTGTTTCAGGAAATCCATGGCAAAATGTACACCCTTCAATTCTCGTCCCGGTATATTTAAGTTGCGGGGAATAGTGGATCCTCCAGTTAATACAATTGCCTGAAATTCACGTAACAAATCATTGATACCAATATTTACCCCAACATTCGAATTGCACCTGAATTGTACCCCTTCCTGCTCCATTAAAGCAACCCTTCTTTCAACCACCCATTTTTCTAATTTGAAATCAGGAATGCCATACCTTAAAAGTCCACCCGGATAAGCATCTCTCTCAAATACCGTAACCTGATGTCCTGCATAGTTTAATTGAGCGGCGGCGGCAAGTCCTGCAGGACCAGAACCCACCACTGCAATTTTTTTACCGGTGCGTAGGTTAGGTATGCGCGGTTTTACAAAGCCTTTATCAAAGGCGATTTCAATAATATGCTTTTCAATTTCTTCAATAGTTACCGGAGGTTGATTGATGCCAAGTACACAGGCGCTTTCACAGGGGGCTGGACAAATTCTTCCGGTGAACTCGGGAAAATTGTTCGTAGCACTTAGTATTTCATATGCTTCTTCCCAGTTCTGACGATAAACTGCGTCATTGAATTCAGGGATGATATTTCCCAGCGGACAACCACTGTGGCAAAAAGGTACGCCGCAATTCATGCATCGTGCCGCTTGCTGATTAAGGGATTGTTCAGGTAAGCGTTCTACAAATTCTTTATAGTCTTTAATGCGTTCCTCCGGTTTTCTTTTCCCGGGAAGCGTTCTCGTAAATTCTAAAAATCCTGTTGGTTTACCCATGTTCTTCTGTTTTTGTATTGCAGCCAGTTTTTTGTTTAGGAAGGGGAGGTAGTCCATAGACCATAGACGATGGACCATGGACTATGGTCTATGGACTCATCACTACCTGCTCTTTCTGCATCAACACCTTCTTATAATCACTTGGGAATACTTTAATGAAATGTTTTTGTTGGTTGTCGAAATCATCAAGTATGAATTTGGCGACGGTGCTGTTGGTGTATTTAAAATGTTTGGCGATCATTTCCTGAAGGAAGCTTGCGTCTGATGAATCGAGTGGGTCGAGTTCTACCATTTCGCAATTGCATTTTTCTTCAAAACTTCCGGAAGCATTGTATACATAGGCAATTCCTCCACTCATACCTGCTGCAAAGTTTCTTCCGGTATCACCGAGGATAATGGCTCTGCCACCTGTCATGTATTCGCAGCCATGATCTCCAACACCTTCTACAACCACATTTGCGCCGGAATTTCTTACGGCAAATCTTTCACCTGCCTTGCCTCTGATATAGGCTTCACCAGCGGTAGCACCATAGAGGGCCACATTTCCGATGATGATATTTTCTTCCGGAACAAAACTGGCCTGCTTATCCGGATATACGATGAGCTTTGCACCACTCAGTCCTTTACCAAAATAATCATTTGCATCACCTTCCAGTTCAAGGGTTACGCCTTTGGTATTGAATGCACCAAAGCTTTGACCGGCAGTACCATTGAAATTAAAATGAATGGTGTCTTCCGGTAAACCTGCAGCCCTGTAGCGTTTGGTGATTTCATTTGATAGGATAGTGCCTGCTGTTCTATCCGTATTTTTTATAGAAAAGGATGCATGGGTTCGCGTAGCATTCTCCAGTGAAGCTGCTGCTGCTTTCAATAGCTTCCAGTCGAGTACATCGCTCAACCCATGATCCTGTTCTTCCTGTTTAAATAAGCCTGTATAAAGTGATTCAGGTTCTTTAAAAAGAACAGATGATAAATCGAGTTTGGAATATTTCCAGTGGTTGATATTATCGCGCATTTCAAGTGAGTCAACTTGCCCTACCATTTCCTGAATAGTGCGATAGCCTAACTCAGCCATGATTTCCCTTAGCTCCTGTGTAATAAAGCGGAAGAAGTTGACTATATGGTCCGGATCGCCTGTAAAACGTTTTCTCAATTCCGGATCCTGGGTTGCAACGCCAACCGGACAAGTATTCATGTGGCATTTACGCATCATGATACATCCTTCAACAATTAGTGCGGCCGTTGCTACGCCCCATTCTTCGGCACCAAGTAGTGTTGCTATTGCAATATCCCTACCCGTTTTCATTTGACCATCTGCCTGCACTACAATTCTGCTTCTCAGTTTGTTTTTAACCAGTGTCTGATGCGTTTCTGCAAGCCCTAGTTCCCATGGCAATCCGGCATGTTTAATAGAACTGATCGGAGATGCGCCAGTGCCTCCATCATGTCCTGATATCAATACAACATCGGCTTTGGCTTTCGCCACACCTGCTGCGATTGTTCCAACACCTGCTTTCGATACCAGTTTAACATTGATACGAGCGGCGCGATTGGCATTCTTAAGATCGAATATTAATTGTGCTAAATCTTCAATGGAATAAATATCGTGATGGGGTGGAGGTGAAATTAATCCAACACCAGGAGTCGCATGTCTTGTTTTACCGATCCAATCGTCTACTTTATGTCCGGGTAGTTGCCCGCCTTCACCAGGCTTTGCCCCCTGTGCCATTTTTATTTGTAACTCATCTGCTTCAGTAAGGTATAAGCTTGTTACCCCAAATCTCGCTGATGCAACCTGCTTAATGGATGAACGCATTGAGTCGCCGTTGGCCAAAGGTGTGTACCTGATTTCATCTTCACCACCTTCGCCTGTATTGCTTTTTCCACCCAGTCGGTTCATAGCGATTGCCAATGTGGTATGGGCTTCCCAGGAGATGGAACCGAACGACATAGCGCCAGTTGCAAATCTTTTATAAATAGACTCTGCGGGTTCTACTTCATCAATGGAAATGGATGGACGATTTCTTTTAAATTGAAATAAGCTGCGCAATGTGCATGCTTTTTCAGATTGATCATTGATGAGTTTTGAATATTTTTTGAAAACGCTGTAGTCGTTTGTTTTAGTAGCGTTTTGTAACAGATGGATGGTCTGCGGATTGAATAAATGAAATTCACCTTTTCTTTTCCATTGGTAAATACCACCAACAGGCAAACGATCTATCGGTATATCTTTTTTGCCAAATGCGAAATAATGTTTTGCGAGTGTTTCTTTAGCAATTTCATCCAGCCCCATTCCTTCAATCCTCGAAGTGGCTCCGGTAAAATAAGTGTCTACAACTTTTTTGTTGAGGCCAATGATTTCAAATATCTGCGCGCCCTGATAAGATTGTAAAGTAGAAATACCCATTTTGGAAAACACTTTCAACAATCCTTCATTTACCGCTTTGATATAATTTTTCTTCAGGTAATCTACATCGAGTGTTGTTTGTAATTTTTCAGTGAGCTTCATATCACGTATGGATGACAAAGCCAGGTATGGGTTTATGGCTGTTGCGCCAAATGCAATAAGGCAGGCGAAATGATGCACTTCCCAAACATCACCTGCTTCCACAATAATGCCAACCTGACCACGATACCCTTTTCTGATAAGGTGATGGTGTACTGCTGCGGTAGCAAGTAAAGAAGGCATAGGAGCGTGGTCGGAATCAATAGCCCTGTCTGTTAAGATAATTACTTCAAAACCATCTTCCACAGCGTCAACTGCATAGCGGCAAAGCCTGTCCAGGCCAGCTTTAAGTGATCCCGGTTTTCCATCGGCGCGGAAATAGGTTTGCAGGGTTTTTGCCTGAAAAATTCCCGTGTCTATACTCCTTATTTTTTCGAGTTCATGGTTATTGAGTACGGGTTGTTTTAATGCTACACTATGACAGGCAAGTGGATCCTCAACAAGCAGGTTGCCGTTGCTTCCGGCGAATGTTGCCAGTGACATTACCATGCGTTCCCTGATTGGGTCAATAGGTGGGTTGGTAACCTGCGCAAATAATTGTTTAAAATAACTGCTGAGATGTTGAGGTTGATCACTTAATACCGCCAATGGTGTATCGGTTCCCATTGAGCCAATAGGTTCTTTGCCATCTAATGCCATTGGAGCTATAATGGTATCCAGGTCTTCCGTTGAATAGCCAAATGCTTTTTGGTATTTGAATACCTGGTCGTGTTCAAGATGGGTGAACATTACACGGGGCTCTGGTAATTCTTCGAGCCTGATTTTGTATTTGTTCAACCAATCTGCATAAGGTTTCTGAGCGCAGATCTGCTGCTTCAATTCTTCATCGCTGATGATGCGACCCTGTTCCATATCAACCACAAACATTTTACCTGGCTGTAGTCTTCCTTTTTCAATGATGATGGATGGATCAACAGGTAACACGCCGGTTTCAGAAGCCATAATTACACGATCGTCGTTTGTAACACAGTAGCGTGAAGGACGAAGGCCGTTACGATCCAGTGTGGCGCCAATTATTTTTCCATCCGTAAAAGAAATCGATGCAGGTCCATCCCAGGGCTCCATCATACAGGCATGGTATTCATAAAACGCTTTTTTGATGGGGTCCATCTGGTCATTGCTGTCCCATGCTTCGGGAATCAGCATCATCATTACATGCGGTAAGGATCTTCCTGTAAGGGTTAATAGTTCAATCATATTATCCAGACAGGCAGAATCTGATTGTCCTTGTGTAACAATCGGTAAAAGCATTTCCATTTCTTCCTTACTGAAATAAGGAGAAGTGAATCCTTTTTCGCTTGTTCTGAGCCAGTTTAGATTTCCCTGAAGCGTATTTATTTCTCCATTATGTGCGATGTATCTGAATGGTTGTGCCAGCTTCCAGGAAGGGAATGTGTTGGTGGCAAAACGGGAGTGTACAAGTCCAAATGCAGATACAACTCTTTTATCACTCAGGTCAGGAAAATACCCTCTAACCTGTGTGCTGGTTAGTTGTCCTTTATATACGATTGTTTTGTAAGAAAGGGAGGCGAGGTAGAAACCGATTTCATCTTTCTTAACCGTGTTGTTAATGGTATGTGATGCGTAATTACGTAATACGAATAGTTTTCTTTCGAATTCATCTGGCTGTGTAATATGATCCGGGCAGGCGATAAATACCTGTTCCATTACCGGTTCAACAGAGAGTGCGGTTTTGCCTATATCAGTAGTGTTTACCGGTACTTTACGGTAGCAGAGAATTTCAAGTCCCAGCTTTTCTGCTGAACGGTTAAAAATATCGCGGCATTCTTCGCGTAAGCGTAATTCTTTAGGAAAGAAAATACTTCCAACTCCATACTTACCAAAAGAGGGAAGATGTATTCCTTGTTTAATACACTCATCGAAAAAGAATTCGTGTGGAATTTGAATCATGATACCTGCTCCGTCGCCTGTATTGCTCTCGCAACCGCATGCGCCGCGGTGTTCCATGTTCTCCAATACCGTGAGGGCATCGGTGATGTGTTGGTGTGATTTACTACCCTTAATATTTGCTACGAACCCAATGCCACATGCATCATGTTCAAAGCTTGGGTCATACAAACCCTGGCTGTTTTTTGAAACAAGCATTTGCAACCGAATTAAAGTTCAGGAAATAGCATGGCAGGCAATCGGTACTAAATTAATCAAAAAAAATAAGATTTTAAAATAAGTTGTTCAATCAATGTGGATATTGATTGATTTTTTTTTAATCTTAATGTGGTTTTGTAGAATATTGTTTAAAACGGAAACTAACGTTTGTTTCTATTTTGATTCTACTGAAAACGGGGTGCATCGTAAAATTGGCTGGAAGAATCCTGGTGCAGGTAAAGCGTAGGATAGAATACGGATTATCATGATTTTCAAGATTTATCATGATAGATCTTGAAAATCATGATAATCTGCGTTCTATTAATAGCAGGTTGTGTATTTACGGCAATCAAATATTTATTTAATCAGTTTCCCTGAAACAAGTAATAGTGGGCAGGAAATTTTAAATCTAATAAGACGTTTTTCGGGAAGATGCCGAAGACGGTACTACCAGTGCCTGTCATTGCTGCATAGAGTGCTCCTTGCTCCTGCAATTGTTTTTTGATGGCTCCAATTTCCGGATATGCTTTCATTACTGGTATTTCAAAATCGTTCGTCAGCTTGTCCTGCCAGGTTTCAATGGGTTGTTGAACGATAGTCTTGCAATTAAAAATAGCCTGATCAGGTTTTATCTGAGAGAATGCCCAGCCGGTTGGTACATGTATACCTGGGTTTACCAGCACAAATTGGTATTCAGAAAGGTCAAGTTCAATATTACTCAAGCGTTCTCCTCGTCCAGTAGCATAAGCCGGTTTATTGAGGATAAAAAACGGGCAATCGCTGCCCAATTGCAAAGCATATTCAAGTAAACTGGATTCGGGTAATGTTAAGCCAAACTGTTTATTGAGCATCGACAGTGTAAACGCCCCGTCAGCACTACCACCGCCTAGTCCGGCTCCCATGGGAATTACTTTGTGCAAATGCATTTGAATAGGAGGCAAGGAGGGAAAATCTTTTTTTAAAAGATGGTATGCCTTGATGCAAAGATTATTATTTGTATCGCCTGAAATAGATAGTCCGGTTTGGGTAAACTTCAACGTCTGATCTTCACTACCATGTATTATTTCCAAAGCATCCCGTAATCCGGCAACCGGATAAAAAACCGTCTCAAGGTCATGATACCCATCTTCCCGCTTGCGGATGATATTTAGTCCCAGGTTGATTTTAGCATTCGGAAAAGAAAGCATAGAGGGGATTGGGGGATGGCAGATGTCAGATTTTGGATGGCTGATGGCTGATGTCTGATCTCGGATTTATTTTTTAATAAAAATACTAAGTCTATTTGGAAAGCAGTTTGTCCTAGAACCTAGAACCTAGAACCTAGAACCTAGAAGCTAGAAGCTAGAAGCTACTTCCTCTTATTCATCTCATCCCTGATTGCAATTGCCCTTATATAATCTTCGTGTTCGAGTACATCATTCAGGAGGTTCTGAAGTTCTTCGAGACTCATATTTGAGAGGTCTTCTCTGTTGCTGGTATCGTCTTCAACACCTACGGCTTCGGCTTTTTGTTTTTTACCGCCATCTTCCATAAGTATGCCAGCATTTTCAAGGATATGCTCATAAGTATAGATAGGGCATCCGAAGCGTACGGCCAATGCCAATGCATCGCTGGTGCGGCTATCTATTTCAACGGTATCGTGTTCGGTGAAGCAAACCAGTTTTGAATAGAAAATGCCTTCCTGTAAATCGCTGATGATGATTTCCTGGAGTTCAACATTAAAGGCATTCATGAAATTCTTCATCAGGTCGTGGGTGAGGGGACGACTGGGTTGCATGTGTTCGAGTGCAACTGCAATTGCCTGGGCCTCAAAGCCACCAATAACAATGGGAAGTCTCCTCAAACCCTTTTTTTCGCCTAATACTACCGCGTAGGAATGGGTTTGGGTGATACTGTGCGACAATGCTACTATTTCCAATTCTATCTTTCTCATAGACTACACGAAAATAAATCAAATTACCGTAACAATAACAGATTGGCGATTAGATGGGGTTTTGAACTGAATTGGAGGTCAGAACGGATTATCTGTCCTTAGTTTCTTGTCGAAGATAAATGTACCAAATGGGAGGAATGCAGCCAGGAATGCCCATACCAGCATTTTGAATGGCCATTTTTTTTCTTCTTTCACCAGGTAAGCCAGACTGCAATAGGCAATAAAGAGTATGCCATGTGCCCATCCGGTATATTTTACAGCTTCAGGTATGCCGGCAAAATATTTAAGGGGCATGGCAATACCCATTAATACAAGCAGGGAAATTCCTTCTGCAATACCGATTTTTCGGAAGAGTGGGAGTGATGACGACATATTGCAAAGAAACGATAAAGATCGCTTGTGTGTATCGTTAACAGAATCTGTAATTTGCAGGATAAATAATCTTTATGCCTTTAGTAGACCTGTCAAGTATTACCCCGAAAGAAATAGTACCCGGTTATAGTGCCCGTTTTATTCATACAGAGAACATGACTTTCTCTTACCTCGATGTAAAAGCTGGTTCAGCGCTGAAAGAACATGCACATCCGCATGAGCAGGTTGCACATGTACTGGAAGGTAGGTTTCAGCTAACACTGGCCGGAGAGCCTATTGAGTTTGGTCCGGGTGAGGTTATTGTAATTCCTTCTAATGTGCCTCATTCAGGACTGGCTATTACAGATTGCGTATTGCTTGATGTTTTTCATCCGGTACGGGAAGATTACAGGGCCTTATAAATTTATTACTATGAACCTCGACTTAACTGGAAAAACAGCACTGGTATGTGGCGCATCGCAGGGACTGGGCGCTGCTGTTGCGCATGAGCTTGCTTTGCTGGGTGCCAATGTTTACCTGCTGGCAAGAAATGAAGCAAATTTGAAGGCTGTATTACACTCGCTCGATACTACACTGCAGCAACAACATGGTTATTTTGTAGCTGATAGCAATGAGCCTTCAAATGTTGCCACATTAGTGTATGATTTTTTGATCAAAGGGCATACAATCGATATACTTATTAATAACAGCGGGGGACCTGCATCGGGAGAATTGTTAAAAACGGAAGCAACGGCTATTGAAGACAGTTTTCGTTCGCATCTTATTACTGCACATACACTGGCGCAAGTAGTAGTGCCGGGGATGCGGGCTAAAGGATTTGGCAGAATCATCAATATTGTATCCACATCGGTGAAGCAACCGATTAATGGCTTGGGTATTTCGAATACCGTTCGTGCCGCTGTTGCTAATTGGGCAAAAACTTTGGCCAATGAAATTGGCATGTATGGCATAACAGTAAATAACGTTTTGCCGGGTTATACTAAAACAGACCGTCTCGATTATTTATTTGGTAAACAAGCCGCTAATGCAGCAACAACTATAGACGCAATTGTAGATAAAACGGTTGCAATGATTCCTGCTGGAAGACTGGGAGAACCGGAAGAATTTGCGGCAGCGGTTGCATTTCTTTGCTCGCCCGCAGCAGCATATATTAATGGGATTAATTTGCCGGTTGATGGGGGGAGAACGGGGAGTTTGTAAGTTGTTTTGATTTCAACTCAGTGAGTATGATTAAATGAGATGGATTGGAGAAATGGCAAGTTCTGTTTCGGCGATTTTTTTATGGGGTTGATAATCATGTAAATATGGAAATTGCGGTAATGGTTATTGATGGGTAATGTTTCGTAAATTTATTAGTTGTGTGCCATATTACTGACATATTAAAATTGTAGCAGAATTTATCAACATCATCAAAATTTACTGTTATCTAATGAGTGACAATTTTAGCGACAAGTATCAGACGTTTTTCCCGAGATTGGGAGCAACCATTATTGACGCAATTATTTTTTTACCAATATTCTATCTTGGACATAGTGTGCTGGGAGTCAATACCGACGAGTCTTTTGCATGGATACTATTTTTCAATTCTTTGATGTATTCATATTCTATTGTTAGTCATTACAAATTTGGAAAAACAATTGGTAAGCACTTTTCTTCAATTAAAGTAGTTCGTAACAATGATGAAAATAAACTTTTGTCATTACGACAATCCTTTTTGAGAGACATTATTGGAATTGCTCTATTCGTTCTTGAACTTGCTGTAGTTGGATTTCACTATTCAAACTCGACAACGGGTCAAATGATTATAATACTATCAAGTTTCCTTTGGATAATCGCTGAGATTATTACTATGTTATTTAGCGAACGGCGAAGATCGATACATGACTATATAGCAAACTCTGTCTGTATTAAGATCAATTCGGAATCCATACCCGAGACTAAGTACGGCAGATAACATTGGTTTTGCAAAAATTTGGCGACAGAATTGGCCAATAAGCGGTTGGAATTCTAATCGACTTTTGTAATTTGTCTTTAGCTAATCAGAGTTGTAGTGACCAAGAAAGCAGTGAAATCACAGATGGCCAAACCATCGCAAAGCGCTCAATTTTATTGCAAGTTTACTGGGAAAATAGAATATAATACGTATTTTTGTAAAAAATACACGTGTAATGACAACCAAGCTCACGTTAACAGTTGAAAAAGAGGTGATTGAGAGGGCTAAATTATATGCTAAAAATACCGGCCGCAGTCTTTCGGAGCTTATTGAGCAGTACCTGGACAAAATTACCCAGGAACAGGCAGCGCAAAAGGTTTCCCCTAAATTAAAAAAGCTGATTGGTGCAGTCAAACTGCCTAAAGACTTCGACGAGAAAAAAGAACTTCGATCTTATTACGAGAAAAAGCATTTATGAGAAAGGTCTTTCTGGACACAAATATACTGGTAGACCTTATCGCCGATCGTAAGCCTTTTAGTAAGTACGCGGTCGACATTTTTGAGGCTGCTGAACGTAAAAAGATTAAACTATTTACCTCTTCCCATTCAATAGCAACTACCTATTACCTGTTGAAGAAGTATCATGATGATAAAACCCTCCGAGGAATCGTATTGGGTTTATTTGACTACCTATCGGTTGTGCCTGTGGATGCGTCGATATTAACTCAAGGGCTTAGATCGAAACATAAAGACTTTGAAGATTCAATTCAGATTCATTGTGCGATGGCGGTTGATAATATTAACTGCATTGTGACGAGAAACATAAAAGACTTCAGAGGGAGTGAGGTGACCGTTCTCGCACCAGATGAGTTTTGCGCGACAGTCTGATAGCCTGCCTGTAACCTTGTAGGTTTGGGAAGCCGCAAGAGTTTGCAGCAGCCGTGGCATTTCTTTGCTCGCCGGCAGCAGCTTATATCAATGGAATTAATCTTCCGGTTGATGGGGGGAGAACGGGGAGTTTGTAAGGTACTAACTGCATGCTATTGTATTTTCTTGCCTGTTTTGTCTATAAAGTAAACCTGATTTCCAATTTTTACTTCGGCTTTACCGTCAACAAAATCACCAGCATCATCGAATTGTGGCGGAATGACTTCTTTACCTTCCTGGTTTACAAAACCAATTTTATTGTTGAGTAAAACCGGGCACATGCCTTCTGAAAAACCAAAAATGTTGTCGTATTTAATCTGAACAAATACGGAACCGTTGTTAAGTAATAATCCAATTTTCTGGTTTTGAACTGCTACCACAAATGGGTTCTCTCCAGCGGTAACAAGTGTGTCGAATTTGATTTCGGTAATTTCTCTTCCTTTATCATTCACCATGCCCCATTTATTGTCTATGCGCACAAAACTTCTACCCTGAGCAGGGGTGTATAGCATGGTGTATTTAGCTGGAGTAATTTCACTGAATGACTCCGAGAAGAAGCCATATTTACCATTGGTTTTGAAATACAACAAGGGAAGTTTTTCATTTATCCTGGATATGTACTCGTATCTCAGAGGAATTTTAATTTCATTATTTTTATTAATGACCCCAAAATTTTTCCCCTGTCTAACATAGGCTAATCCTCCTACGAAAGATGAACCATATTCGTAAACGGGTGCTATTATTTCTTTGCCCGATTGGTCTGCCCATCCATATAATCTGTTTTCTGAGAAGATACTGTAAAACCCATCTGATAAGGGTTCTACACGGGCGTATTTAATTGGCACAATTATTTTTCCTGTTTTGTCGATTCTTCCGGATAATGATCCCTGTCTTACGCTGGCAGTTCCATCAGTATCAAATGTATTGGCACGGTCATATATGAGTGGAATAATTTCTTTTCCTGTTTTGTCTATATAACCCCATTTACCATTTAAGCTTACCCTGCAAATACCATCCACAAATTTGTAGGTATCTGTATTATTGTATCGAGCTGGAACAATCTCCTTCCCATCCATATTCAATACACCCATCAAGCCATTTTTTTGCATAATAGCTACTCCGTCATAAAATGGGTTAATCGTTTCATAGACAGCAGGCGTTAGCTCTTTGCCGTTTGTTGCAATCAAGCCTAATTTCTTTTTACTATCCTGATAAACCTGGTAAACACGCACACTTGCATCAGTTTCTTCGTAGCTGCGTTCAAATATTTCATCGTATTTAAACGGGGTAATTTCTTTTCCTTTATTATTTATATAACCCCATTTATTACTCAACCTAACCTGGGCTATACCGTGTAAGAATTTTTTAGCACTCTCATATTTGAAGGGTGTGACTTCTTTCCCTTTTACATCAATATACCCATAGTTATGCCACCAGAAATAGCCTGTTTTAGCCGGGGCGAATGCCAGGTTTGAGTTGTCAACTGTTTTAAGTTCAGAAATATAAGCAGCAATAAACCCTTCACTGTAAGAGTCGTCGATCCAGTCGTATTTAGCAGCGGTAATCTTATTGCCGTTACCATCTACAATACCCAGTTTTTCTTTTCCTTGTACTGTTTCTTTATATAACCTGTAACCTTCCTGTGCCTGTGCTTTATAGATAAAACATAGCATTAGGAGGAAAAATAGTTTGAAAGAGTATCGGGATTTTTTTGAGGATTGCTTCGAGGCTATAGTTGGCATATATTGGATTTATAGTTTAGTCATTATTGATGGGTATAGTATTATTTGCAAACATGCATAAACGCGTCAGGTGTTGCAATCAAAAATCAATATTAGGATTATTCCCTACGCTAAATTTTATTTTGTAGGATAATGTGTTGGTAAGATTCAATTTTACTCATTTCTTGGTATGTCTAAAATCATTCTTGTTTCTGGGTTATACAAAAAAAGACCGACATCAGCCGGTCTTTTTTTGTATAACTTATTTGATAACTATTGCGCTTTCATTTTTTTGATTTCTTCCGTCAACTTTGGCACCACTTCAAAAGCATCACCCACAATACCATAATCTGCTGCCTTAAAGAATGGCGCTTCGGGATCTTTATTGATTACCACAATTACCTTACTGCGGTTCACACCAGCCAGGTGCTGGATAGCGCCTGAAATACCAATAGCGATATAAAGATTAGGCGCAATTTGAACACCTGTTTGTCCTACGTGCTCATGGTGTGGTCTCCAATGTGCGTCGCCTACGGGGCGGCTACAAGCTGTAGCAGCTCCCAGTTCTTTAGCAAGATCTAAGAGAATACCCCAGTTTTCTGGTCCTTTTAAACCGCGACCACCACTCACTACTATTTCAGCTTCTGTTAAAGGTATTTCTCCGCTTACCTTATTCACTGCAGTTACTTTTACTCTAGGGCTATCAACCGTTACGGCTAACTGCTCAACTGTTGCACTACCTTCTCCTGCGATAGTTGTATAACTGTTCGGATTCAGTGAAATTACTTTTACCGGTGAGTTGATGCTAACATTGGCAAATGCTTTTCCTGAGAAAACGGTTTTCTTTACAACAAAACCATTCGAAGTATCAGGCAGGGCACAGGCACCAGTAACGAGTCCGGCTTTTAAACGCACTGCTACACGTCCGGCAATAGCCTTACCTGTTTGATTGTGTGAAATAACCACCACATTAGCGCCTGTAGCATTGGCCGCTTCGGCAATTAGTTTTGCGTATACCTGCGCATCGAGGTGATTAAGCGTTTCATTGTTCACCTGGTGAACTTTACTAACACCATATTTTCCCAAAGCAGCCAGGTCGTCGCTAACTGTACCTAAAACGAGCGCTTCCGCAGTTGTTCCTAATTGACCAGCTAATTTGGCGCCATAAGTCAATACTTCAAAAGAAGCTTTCTTGATATGGCCTTCTGATTGATCTACAAATATTAAAACAGACATTGATTTCTTTTTTTAGTTTAGAATCGGCAATCCTATCAGATCGCTTTTGCTTCTTCATGTAATAATCTTACCAGTTCGCCTACGTTATCTGGACTAACCAGTTTAACACCTGCTTTCGCTGGTGGCAATTCAAAACTGGCTACACTGGTGAGGGTATCAACCGCAGCGGGCTCAACCACTTTAAGGGGTTTGGTACGGGCAGCCATAATACCTCTCATGTTGGGTATACGCTGCTCGGCTACACCTTTCTGGCAACTTACAACCGCAGGTAATGTCATTTCAGCAACTTCTTCACCACCTTCAATCTCGCGGGTAACAGTGGCTGTATTTCCATTTAATTCAAATTTGGTAGCGAGAGAAATATAGGGAGCATCCAGTAATTCAGCTACCATTGCACCTATGGAAGAACCGTTGTAATCGATGGTTTCTTTTCCGGTGAAAACCAGGTCATAACCATCTTTTGCAATGGCCGCAATTTGCGAAGCGATATAATAGCTGTCGCTGCCATCTGCATTAATACGAATGGCTTCATCTCCACCCAAAGCCAATGCTTTGCGGATAATGGGTTCTGCATCTGAACCACCCACCGTTACGAGGTGAACGATAGTAGAAGGATCTTTTTCTTTCAATTCAATCGCCCTTACCAGCGAATACCATTCGTCGTAAGGATTAATGATCCACTGAACACCATTCTCATCAAATTTGCTGTTACCATCGGTAAAGGCAATTTTAGAAGTGGTGTCGGGTGTCTTGCTTACACAAACCAGGATTTTCATACTTCTCTATTAGGTTTTGATATAATAATTAGTTGTTTATGCAACTATTAAACAAATATAAGGAGCTTTTGTTTCCGGCAAAGGTTCGGATATTTTTTTTAACAGGGGAAATTTTTACGAATAGGTGAATTGTGAATGGTGAATGGTCAATATCGGATAGTCGTATTGACCATTCACCATTCACAATTCACGGACCACTATCTTTACATTATGGATAAAATACCCAGGATACTTGCATTTTTGGAGCAACAGCCTAAAGACAATTTTCTGAGACATGCTTTAGCATTAGAATATGTGAAAATTGGTAAACTGGTGGAGGCGAGGGAGTTATTCGAAGCAATACTCTCCGACTCACCAGATTATGTAGGATCATACTATCACCTGGCGAAATTATTGGAACAGCTACAGCAAACTGATCTAGCCATTCAGTGGTACGAAAAAGGCATGGAAGCCGCAAAAGCAGCAGGAGATAACCACTCACTTAATGAATTGAGAGCAGCGTATGAGGATCTGGTGTATTAATGGCTGATGTCGGATGGCTGATTTATTATGTCAAATCCGACATCAGCCATCCGACATCAGCCATCTTCCCCTAGCTTCCTCTTGATCCGCCGGTTTTAATCGGTTTTTTTGCTACACCTACGGCTTTCGTGCCTGGTTTGGAGATGAATTTGGAGGCTTGACCACCGGTCTTTTGTCCAGCGGCTCCTGTCTTGCCTGCTTTTTTGTTATTTACTGGTAATCCCATATACTGCTTTTTCTCAAATATACAGGATGACAAATAATTTCTAAGGCCTTTATTTTTGACCCGCTTTTATCGGTTGACCCGCTATTTTGTTATAAGCAGCATCATGTACAATGATTCCCATAGGAACTGTGTTACTAAAAGAAATCTGTATCCATCCCAAATACGAAGCCCCATCTTTTACCAGTTTTACAGGCAGATATTTATTGGAATGGTTCAACCATGTTCCCTGCCAGTAACTATTGGCTATATCTGTAGGAATAACCCGCGTTACAATTGCAGCAGATAACTGGGTATTCCATTGATAGGGTAACTCATCCGTAATGTAAATAGGCACATTTTCTTCTTTCCTTGCAGGTGTTCTGTCATCTTTCAACAATACCTGGTTCTGGGCAAGACTGGTTACCCTGAATTCAAGTAAATCGCTTCCGGAACTAATATCCTGACTTAACTCCGTAGTTACACGGAAATCAACAGTGCCATCATTATTCAGATCGATTGTTAAGGGGGTAGTGGCAGTTACAACTGTATTATTAAGGTTTAGGTATGCCATAGATACCTGTGGGCTAGTGTTATCATTTTTACTACAACTGGCGAAAAGCAGGCCGATTCCTGCTGCTGTTAAAATTTGCTTGTACATGGTTGAATTTTTTTTCTATGACCAAAACAAATTATTCTGCGTTGCAGCGAAAATGTAAACTGTGATAATTGGTGAATTGTGAACCCTGAATGGTGAATGCGCATGATTTTATGAAATGCTTTGCTGTAAAGGGTTTCAGGAGAATCACATCTTTATGCGATTGCCTTGTATTGGATTCTTTTGCACTGCCTGTTAGATGGGCTATATTGAAATCTGTTTAAAATACAGTCGTGTAATTTAACGACTGTTCAGGCAAAGTGGAGAAAACTACATTGCTTTTTAAATCACCGGCGGGATAGCGATCGTTCAGGATAAAATTGTACTTTGATGCCCTCAAAAACGAATTGCTATGTCTGTTACTACAGCCTATGATTTTGCAAAATACAAGACACCTACCGGAACAACATTAAACTGTAAAGGATGGGTGCAGGAAGCTGCCTTAAGGATGTTATTGAATAACCTGGATCCTGCAGTGGCAGAAAGACCAGAAGAATTAATTGTCTACGGAGGAAGGGGTAAAGCAGCACGAAATATTGAAAGCCTGGACCTGATTATACAATCCCTGAAAAAACTGGAAAACGACGAAACCCTGTTGATTCAAAGTGGTAAGCCTGTTGCAATTATGAAAACCCATGCGGATGCACCAAGGGTTTTACTTTCCAACTCACAATTGGTGCCTAATTGGGCCAACTGGAAACATTTTACGGAATTGGAGCAAAAGGGATTGATGATGTACGGGCAAATGACCGCCGGTTCCTGGATTTATATAGGCTCACAAGGTATTGTACAGGGAACTTATGAAACTTTTGCAGCGGTTGCAGATAAACACTTTAATGGATCACTGAAAGGAACACTTAGCGTAACAGCAGGTTTAGGCGGTATGGGTGGTGCACAACCACTTGCTATTACTATGTGTGATGGGGTAGCACTTTGCGCCGAAGTGGAAGAATGGCGCATTGATAAGCGAATTGAAACAAAATACCTTGACCTGAAATTTGTTGATATAGATGAAGCGATCGACAGAGCAATCATTGCCAAAGAAAAAGGCGAACGTTTGAGTATTGGTGTTCTGTGCAATGCAGTTCAATTGCTGCAAAAGTTAATTGAAAGAAAAGTCAGGGTAGATGTACTTACTGATCAAACTTCAGCACATGATCCACTCATTGGTTATGTACCGCATACTTTAGATAATAATGCAGCAAATACACTAAGAGAAAAAGATCCCGAAGCATACATTGCACTTGCTTATGATAGTATGAAATTGCATGTTGAACTGATGCTTGAATTACAGGCTTCCGGTGCAGTAACATTTGATTACGGTAATAATCTTAGAGCCCGAGCCCAGGAGCATGGGTTAACTAATGCCTTTGATTTTCCAGGATTTGTACCTGCCTATATTCGTCCTTTGTTCTGTGAAGGAAAGGGTCCTTTCCGCTGGGCAGCACTTAGTGGAGATCCGGCAGATATTGCTGTTACGGATGAATTGATTATTAATCTATTCCCTGAAAATAAATCGATGCAACGATGGATGAAGATGGCTAAGGAAAGGATTGCCTTTCAGGGACTACCAGCCAGAATTTGCTGGCTCGGACAAGGAGAGCGTGAAAAAGCGGGTCTGGCGTTTAATGAATTGGTGAAGACAGGAAAAGTAAAAGCACCAATTGTTATTGGGCGTGATCATCTTGATACAGGATCTGTTGCATCACCTAACCGCGAAACAGAAGCAATGCTCGATGGGAGCGATGCTGTGGCTGATTGGCCAATATTAAATGCATTGGTAAATACTGCCGGAGGAGCAAGCTGGGTAAGTTTGCACCATGGCGGTGGAGTAGGTATGGGGTACAGTATACATGCCGGAATGGTAATTGTGGCAGATGGTACCGATGCTGCTGCACAACGTTTATCACGCGTACTTAGGAACGATCCTGGAATGGGTGTAATCAGACATGCAGATGCAGGATATGAATTAGCACAACAAACTTTAGTTAAGCATAACCTGGGCTTGTAACTTATGAGGGAGGGATTAGGTGTTAGGGGTTAGGTGTTAGGTCTTTTATATAGTATGACCATACCTGCAACCCAGTACCTAGTACCTAATACCTAACCCCTAACACCTAACCCCCATATCGCTGTAATTAATCAAGTCTTTTCATCAAGAGATCATCAATCTTTTTGAAAAGATGGTAGGGCTTATAGGTACGCCATTCCGGAAGATCCATTAATTCGATATAGTAGTTTAATTTTTTCTTTTTGAAATCATATTGAGCGGCTTCGCTCATATTTAAAGCCACAGCCCATCCGTTTTCTTCGGTGAGTTCATCGAACCATTCCTGGTAATATTCTTTGTCGCTGCTGTGAAAGTTCATTACATTTTCTGCAATGAGAATGTATTTGGTGATGCCCTGTTTGTAAAACATATCCATCACTTCACGTTTCAGTTCCATGATATCGTTTTCAATGGCATCGTTCCACTCCCCAAGCAATTCGATTACAGCGAAATTCAGTTCATAATCAACATAGATTACTTTCAGGTATAAGGTTCTGCTGCCAAAATCATCCCATTGCGGATGGATGTAATAATTGTAAACTGTCTGAGAAAATTCAAACTCACTGTATGTACGTCCAAAAAAAGGGGAACGTTGATCCTCCTCAGAAACGTAAATATGCCGCCAGTTATAAAAAGGCTCAATGTCGTGCATAGAAAATAAGAAATAAGAAATCAGGAATAATTACTGAAAAAAGAATGTGAAAAGTTCAATAGACGCCTAAATCAAACTTTCATATTTCATATTTCTTATTCCTCTGTTTTCTCACCCTGCTGCCTCTACAGCTTTCTTTACGCTGCCATGTTTGAGTAGCAGGTCTTTGGCAACTTCGTATTCGGTTATTTTGAGGTTTTCCATCACCATTTTCACTCCTCTGTCAACCAGTTTTACGTTGCTCAGTTGCATGTTTACCATTTTGTTGTCTTCCACACGGCCAAGCTGAATCATTACGGCAGTTGAAACCATATTCAATACAAGTTTCTGCGCCGTACCACTTTTCATGCGGGTACTTCCTGTAACGAATTCTGGTCCAACCACTACTTCCACCGGAAAATCTGCTTCTCTTGACACTGGGCTATTTGGGTTACAACTGATACTTCCTGTAATAATTCCTTGTTTGCGACACTCTTTTAATGCGCTGATTACATAAGGTGTTGTACCACTCGCTGCAAGTCCAACCACCACATCTTTATCACTAACAAAATGTCTTTGTAAATCTGCCCAACCTTGTTCGGTGCTGTCTTCTGCAAATTCAACTGCCTGTGTAATCGCTTTATCTCCACCTGCGATGATGCCTATAACAAGTCCGTAAGGAACCCCAAAGCTTGGTGGACATTCACTTGCATCAACAATCCCAAGTCTGCCACTGGTGCCTGCGCCGATATAAAACAGTCTGCCACCTGCAAGCATTTTGTCAGCGATTGCTGCTACCAGTTTTTCGATCTGGGGAATGGCTTTCTCCACTGCGTTGGGAACCATTTTATCCTCGTTGTTGATATTGGTCAGCAATTCCTGGATCGACATTTTTTCCAGATGCCTGTACGTTGAAGTCTGTTCTGTTACTTTAATAAACTCAGCCATAATGCTTTTTTAGCGGTGATATTCAATTAGTCCTTGCATGGGTGCTTTCAATACCCTGCCCAATTCCAGTTCGTATGTGTTACAAAGGTCTTTTAATACATCTTTGAAACCAAATGCAATACTGCCAACAAAATGAATAGGGTGGGTCCAGCTTTCCCTGTACTTGTATAAATGGGTGAAAAAGAAGTCGTTTAATCCGTCTTCAATAATGTTTTCAATCATATAGTGTCCTCTGTTCTCGGCCAGAAATATGGCAAAAGAAGCGAGGTATCGGTTGGCGAGCGGTTTCTTGTAAACATTTTCCAGTATTTCCATTGGGGTAGTCTGGAAACGTTTTTCAAACCTTGCTTTAAGTTCTTCGTCGTAGGTATTATACAGGTAATACTGTATTACTTTTTTGCCCAGATAGGCACCGCTTCCTTCATCGCCAAGCACATAACCGAGTCCTGGACTGTTTTTTACCATTTTCTTACCGTTAAAAAAACAGGAATTGGCGCCGGTTCCGAGAATGCAGGCAATACCTTTCTGTTTTCCGCAAAGAGCCCTTGCTGCAGCGAGTAAGTCGTTCTGTACCTCAGCTTTTGATGCTGGGAACAATTTTTTCAATACAGATTTGAGTACGGTAACATTTTTAGGGTTAGCGAGTCCGGTTCCGTAAAAAAAGACCTGTTTTACGGTGAATTTCTTCAGCTTAGGGAGTAATTCTTTCTCAAGTAATGCAATAATTTCTGGTCCTGATAAGAAATAAGGGCTGATTCCCTGGGTAATGATAGATTTGATTTTTTTACCATTTTCTAGTACACACCATTCACATTTGGTGGCACCACTATCAGCAATTAAACTTACAGGCATAGAATCATTTTGAAACCGGATAATAGAAGAAGCCACGAAGTACGAAAATTTTAATGAGAAATCAACTCATTTTATTGATTGATTAACTATACTAATGCCTGTTAGCCATTCATCCCAAGAGACAAAGAACTTAAACGATGAATTACGATATTTGCAGTATGGGAAATAATAAGTTGAAGGTTTGGTTGCCGATTTTGTTTGCCTTGGTAATGGTATTCGGTATGATGATTGGTTACCAGTTAAGAGATAAAACACAGGGTAACCGTTTTTTAAGCTTAAAAAAGAGCAGTGCCTTACAGGAATTGGTCGAGTTGGTTAGAAGTAAATATGTAGATCCTGTAAAAATCGATAGTATCAGTCAGGTTGCGGCAGATGAGTTATTATCACGTCTCGACCCGCATTCTGTTTATATTCCGGCTAAGGACCTCATGGAAGTGAATGAAGAACTGATGGGTAATTTTCAGGGTATAGGGGTAGAGTTTCAATTGTTCAGTGATACGGTACATGTGGTTACGGTAATAAAGGGAGGTCCTTCTGAGAAAGCTGGAATGATGGTTGGTGACAGACTGATTAAAGTAAATGACACTATTTCTCTGGCAGGGGTTAAAATTAAATCAGAACAGGTAAGGGCTACCTTAAGGGGGGCTGCTGATTCTAAAGTGCAGGTGACTGTATTAAGAAATGGCGTTGAGAAGAAAATTACCATACAGCGTGGAACCATCCCTGTTCCTACTGTAGACGTTTCTTACATGATATCACCGGGTGTTGGTTTTATCAGGATCAATCGTTTTGGAGAGCCAACCTATGAAGAGTTTATGCAACAACTCGAGCGATTACAGGCATTGGGTATGAAAGAACTGATCCTTGACCTGCGTGGAAATGGAGGTGGATTATTAAAAGAAGCAACTGATATAGCGGATGAGTTTTTGGATGAAGACAAACTGATTGTTTACACGGAGGGGGAACATGTGCCTAAAATGGAATACCGTTGTAAGCGTGACGGACTATTTGAAAAAGGAAAGCTTGTGGTGCTGGTAGATGAGACATCAGCCTCAGCCAGTGAGGTGTTAAGTGGGGCATTACAGGATTGGGATAGGGCCACTATTATTGGTCGACGTTCTTTTGGTAAAGGGTTGGTACAACAGCAGTTTCAGTTATCGGATGGCAGTGCTGTAAGATTAACGATTGCCCGTTATTTTACCCCATTGGGTAGAAATATTCAGAAGCCATATGATAAAGGGAAGGCAAAATATGAGGAAGACCTGGTGTCCCGCTGGCACAACGGAGAATTGGTAAAAGCGGATACCGTGAAACCAATCGGCACATCTTATAAAACACCAGGAGGTAGAATGGTTTATGGCGGTGGTGGCATAACCCCTGATATATTTGTAGCCTACGATACTACCAGGCTCGACACCGCTTTAATGGCCATGTACTATAAGAATACGATGAATAATTTTGTTTATCGTTTATACCTTAGCCAGCGCGAAAAATTTAATAGTTATAAAACCCCAGAGGACCTTTATGGGCAATATTTACCGGGGGAATCTGAGTGGCAGCAATTGGTTGCCTTTGCATCAAAAGACAGTATAAAACTGGCCGGAGCTTCAGCAAAGGATAAAAAATTCCTATTGCATAATGTACAACTCATGATGGCCAGACAGATCTGGAGAACGGAAGGTTATTATGAACTGCAGAATAAAACAGATCAGACTGTTATAAAAGCATTGGAATCCCTTAAATAACCGGGATTAAAGTAATTTACCCTGAGCAGCAAGATTAATTGAATTAAATGTCGGTTCATGAAAATGAAGCTATCTATTATTGTCGCTATTTTAGTTGTTTGTGTTTCCAATGTAAAAGCCCAACCTAAAACAACATCACATGCTTCCCAGGTTTGGTTGGCTTACTTTAATCAATCAAGGCTTTCAAATAAATGGGGTATCTGGGGCGATTTTCAGATCAGAACCAGGGAAGATTTAGTGGGACATTTTTCAACCGGTATTGCCCGGGTTGGGTTAACTTATTTTGTGGATGATAACGTGCGGTTAACCTTGGGCTATGGTTATATCAATAATTATCCTGCGAATGATAATATAAAACTCTCACAGCCAGAACACCGTCCCTGGCAGCAGGTACAATGGTTTACAAAAAATAAAAGGACCAGACTTATTCAATACATACGTTTGGAAGAAAGATATCGGAAACGCTACCTGAGTAATACGGAACTAGATAATAGCTGGGCATTTAATTTCAGGATGAGGTATAATATACTTTATCAGATACCATTAACGGCGGATGGGTTGATACCTAAAAAATTGTCGGCGATTATAAATGATGAATTACACATCAATTTCGGCAAAGAGATAGTGAATAATTATTTTGACCAAAATCGCTTTTTCCTGGGCTTGAACTACCAGTTAGATGCAAATCAAAACCTTCAATTTGGATACCTGAATACGTTTATTCAAACAGCCGGCGGAAACCAGTACCGGAATATTAATGCCCTGAGAGTGGCATTTTTGCAAAATTTAGACTTACGCAAGTAATAATCAGTGCTTTAGGGGAGTGTGTAAACAACCAATCAGCCTGATTTTTCGTATTTTTATTGTTGAGTTTGTTGACATCCAATACCCATATAAAATTAGGCTTATATGTGAGGGCCCATAATCCGGAAGGCTTTTTAAATAAGTCTTTCTGCCTTTTTATTGTTTTATCTCTATTGTTTTTTTCGACCGACATTTTTGCCCAATGCGGTACTGGTACTTCACCTATTTATGATATCAATTTTTCTGCTGCAAAAGATACCTCATGGACACTCAATGCAGCAAGAAACGGCACTGCCTGTGTTGGAACGTCTGGTGAAGACGATCGTTGTATCAGGTTTAATGTAATGCTTAATCCTGGTTCGGATCTTTTGAATTTTACTGCGGATCAGTTAACTGGCGCAAGTTTTTATTCTATAAACTGTGGGGCATTAATACCTATAGGAACTCCGGCGTGTATTACTGGTTTGACCAGTGTATGTATTTCTTTTTGTAAACCAGGAGGCAACAAAGTAAATTATACCATTACTGCTTCCAGTATAATCAAAGGTTCTGCAGATTTAGTATTAAGGCAGAATTGCTCAGGTACAATGAGTGTAACTGGTGTATCTGCCGCTACTGTGGGTTGGCGATCAATATTTCCAGGTGCTGCAAATGCATATGATAGTTATTTAAGTGCTACATCTGGTGTAACAAGTGTAACGGTAACTCCGACTACAGGTGCACCTGCTTATATTGATTATGAAGTTAGTGGTACTGGTGCTTGTACTGGTCTTCGTAGAGATACCATTCGAGTTTACACGGTATCTCCAATGACGGTAAGCATCAATCCAACAAATCCGGCATTGTGTAATGGGGCGTCTGTTTCACTAAATGCAACAGTTAGTGGTGGTAATCCTCCCTATACTTATGCCTGGAGTACCGGATCAACAGCCGCAGGTATTACAGCATCAGTGGTAGGAAATTATTCAGTAAGTGTGGCGGATAATACTGTGGGCTGTCCGAATGAAGTTGGTAATGTAACGGTTGTTGCCGCTGCTACACCATCTGCACCAACGGTTGCACCAGTGAGTATCTGTGCAGGTAATACGGCAACATTAACGGTAACATCGCCCGTAGGAACACAGGAATGGTTTACCGTAGCCTCAGGAGGTACTGCAATTGCAACCGGAAATAGTTTTACAACACCTGTTTTGTTTGCCAATACAACTTATTACGTACAGGCAAATAATGGATGTACAGGCAGCCGAACAGCAGTAACTGTAACAGTAAATGCCATACCTGCAGCACCTACAGCTACTGGTGCCACCATATGCGCTGGTCAGACAGCCTCACTGAATGCAAGCGGCGGAGCTGGTGATGGTTTTAAATGGTTCGATGCTGCATCTGGAGGTAACCTACTTGTCTCTACTGCAGGGTATACAACTTCTGCGCTTAACACTGCAACTACTTTTTATGTGCAGGCTGAAAACAATGGATGTGTTGGTCCTCGAACAGCCGTTACGGTTAGCGTAAATAGTATTCCTGCTAATCCAACAATAGCAGGTACATCAATTTGTAGTGGTAATACGAGTACATTAACTGCTACCGCTCCTGGAGGTACCTATGAATGGTGGGATGCGGCCGTATTGGGAAATAGTATTGGAACAGGTATTGCCTTTACTACTCCGGTTTTAAATAGCACAACTACTTATTATGTACAAACCACGGTTAATGGATGTGCCAGTGCGGGTCGAACTGCAGTAACGGTAACGGTTAACCCAACCCCAGCTGCACCAACGGTAAACAATGCAAGTATATGTGGTGGTAATACCGCAACTGTTTCAGTTAGTTCATCAGGGGATACATATAGGTGGTATAATGCAGCAATTGGTGGAGACTTATTAGTTATAAATTCTTCCTATACTTCACCAGTTTTAAATGCATCAGTAAATTATTATGTATCTGCAACTTCTGCAGCAGGTTGTGTGAGTAGTAGAGCTACAGCAACAGTAAGTGTTACGGCGATACAGAATCCGGCTTTTGTTTATTCTGCAGGTACTTATTGTACAACAGGAGGTGTTAATCCAACTCCTACTATACCTGGTGGAAATACAGGAACATTTACTGCCTCACCCGCTGGACTTTCTTTTATTGATGCATCAACTGGTCAAATAAATGTTGCAGCAAGTGCAGCAGGTCTTTATACGATTACATTTACAACAGGAGGTTCGTGCGTTTATTCAAGTAGTGTAGATGTTCGTATAATTTCCGGAAATGCCAATGCTGCATTTTCTTATAATGGGCCATTTTGTATTTTACAAACCAATCCATTGCCTGTATTTACTCCATTATCAAGTGGAGGTTCGTTTACTTCTTCAGCAGGGTTAGCGTTTAAAAATAGCAATTCAGGAGAAATTGACCTGGCTACCAGTTTACCAGGTACTTATACAGTTACAAATACAATCACGGGAACTGGAGGATGTGCTGGTGATATACAAAACACTATTGTTGAAATTAAACAAAACACTTCTGCAAATGCTGGTGTTAACTTGGTTACATGTGATGCACAATCCGTTACACTCAATGGTTCTGTTGGAGGCTCTGCTACAACTGGAACATGGTCTATCGTTAGCGGAACAGGCACATTTGGGAATGCATCCCAATTATCAACCAATTTTACCCCAACTGCTGGACAAACTTCTGTTACCTTACAGTTAACTTCAAATAACCCAATAGCTCAATGTACGGCTGCAACTGATCTAATGATCGTTGATATAAATCCGGCTCCCGTTGCACCAACAGTAAATGCGGTTACAATTTGTTCGGGAAATACTGCTACTTTAATTGCATCTGCACCAGGAGGAACATATAATTGGTACGCAAATTCATCAGGGGGAACTGCTTTAGCCACAAACTCGGTTTATACAACAGGGTTACTTACATCTACTACTACTTTTTATGTAGCGGCGACTTCTTCTGACAATTGTGTAGGTCCAAGATCTCCTGTAACAGTAAATGTAAATCCACTGCCAGTTATTAATAGCGCCGCTTCTGGATCTATTTGCTCAGGTGTTCAACAAAATTATTCAATTGGAGCAGATATCCCTTCAAGCAGTTTTACGTGGAGTAGGGCAGCGGTCGTAAACATAAATAATCCGGTTATTTCTGGGCAAACGACAAATACAATTACCGAATCACTCAATAATATTACTACTAATGCTATCAATGTTGTATACCAGATTGTGCCCACCGCAAATGGTTGTACGGGCGCACCATTCAATTATACGGTAACGGTAAAACCAATACCCGCCACACCTACGGCTACAAATACTGGACCTGTTTGTGCGGGTGGAACCATACAGCTTTCGACACCTAATGTTTCGGGAGCAACTTATTTATGGACAGGGCCATCAACTTTTAACTCTTCCAATCGTGAGCCCCAAATCCTGAATGCATCAAGTGTAAATGGAGGTAACTATACCGTAAGCATTATTGTGGATGGATGTACAAGCCTGGCTGGATCTGTGAATCAAACTATTAAAGTTATCCCTGCCGCTCCAACTGTTTCAAATTCATCACCAGTTTGTGTGGGTCAGGATGTTTCGTTAAGCACGCCGATTATATTGGGTGCGAGTTATCAATGGACAGGCCCAAATAGTTTTTCAAGTACATCAAGAGAACCTGTCATCAGTGCAGCAGGTTTTGCTAATGCAGGAAATTATTCGCTTGCAATTACCGTAGACGGTTGTACCGGACCTTCGGCTAGTACGGCAGTAGTAGTTAATCCATTGCCTTCCGCAGTACCCATTTCCAGTACCGGACCAGTGTGTAATGCCGAACAACTTCGAATTGCCGCTGATGCATTACCGGCAGCTAATTATTATTGGACAGGCCCCAATGGTTTTGTATCTACGGATCGTGAGTTTGTTATTCCATCTATGAGTAGCAGCACTGTCGGCAGTTATCAGGTTGTTGTATCTGTCGCTGGTTGTCCGAGTTTAGCCAATACTTTTGATGCAACATTAAAACCTACACCATCTGCTCCTGCGATAGACCCTGTTTCGCCTGTTTGTGAAAACGGTACACTTGTACTCAATGCTGCTTTGGTTTCAGGAGCAACGTATAGCTGGACAGGCCCCGCTGGATTTATAAGCAATACACAAAGTCCGGCAATTACCGCTATTACAACTGCAATGGCAGGTAATTATGCAGTGAATATAGTTGTGAATGGTTGCAGAAGTGCGAATAATTCCGTGAATGTTGTGGTGAATACTTTACCAGCCGCACCTGGTTTAAGTACCGGTGGACCAGCATGTGTTGGAAATACATTACAGCTCAATGCTGGGAATATATCAGGGGCAACATATAATTGGTCTGGACCCGCAGGGTTTACAGCCAGTACACAAAATCCAATAGTCACAAACGTATCATTGGCTAATGCCGGAACATATACTGCATCTGTAACAGTGAATGGATGTGCCGGGCCATCCGCTACGGTTAATGCAGTAGTTAATCCATTGCCAGGCCCTGTAAATATTAGTAGTACTGGTCCAGCCTGTATTGCGGATCCGCTTACAATTACGGCAGATGCTGTACCCTCAGCATCTTATCAATGGTCGGGCCCGAATGGTTTTTCCTCTACTGACCGAACATTTGTAATTCCGTCTATGAGTACATCAACAGCAGGTACTTATCAACTGGTTATTGCTGTTGCCGGATGTACTGGTTCTCCGAATTTAATTGATGCAACGCTAAAACCTACACCAAATCCACCAACCATTGATGCGGTATCACCTGTATGTGAAAATGGAACATTGGTATTGAGTGCAGGATCGATATCAGGTGCTACATATAGTTGGTCGGGACCAGCTGGTTTTGTCAGTAATGCACAGAGTCCGGCAATCTCGTCTATTACTGCCGCTATGGCTGGTAATTATGCGGTGAATATCTTAGTGAATGGGTGCAGAAGTGCAAACAATATCGTGAATGTAGTAGTGAACCCACTTCCTGCCGCCCCTGTATTAAGTACAGGTGGGGCAGTTTGTGTTGGAAATACTTTGCAATTAAATGCGGCAAATATTTCTGGCGCCAGCTATAGCTGGACAGGCCCGGCAGGGTTTGTATCAAATTTACAGAACCCCCTTGTTACAAATGCTGCGTTAAACAATGCAGGAGTTTATACAGCTTCAGTTACTGTTAATGGATGTGCAGGACCGACGAATACGATTACAGCAATCGTTAATCCTTTACCTGGAGCAGTAAATATCAACAGTAGTGGTCCTGCATGTCAGGGAAGACCTTTGCAACTTACGGCTGATAGTGTTGTTGCTGGTGTGTATACCTGGTCGGGACCAAATGGATTTACAGCCAATACACGCAGTATTTCTTTTGCATCTATGAACGCGTTACTTGCGGGAAATTATCAGGTAGCAGTTGCAGTAGCTGGATGTCCGGGTGCAAGTAATAGTATAACAACTGTGCTGAAACCAACACCCGCAGCACCTGTAATAAATACGGTTGCGCCGATATGTGAAAATGGACCTTTATTACTCAGGCTAAATACAGTTACTGGCGCTATTTATAACTGGTCTGGCCCAAATGGATTTACCAGTAATGCACAAAACCCATATTTTGATTCTGTAAAATTAAATCGCTCAGGTATTTATACAGCATCCGTCACAGTAGATGGTTGCATCAGCAATAACAGTTCTGTAAATATTAATGTAATACCCGAACCAACTGCCCCATCGATAAGCAGTAATAGTCCTGTATGTATCAACACGCAATTGCAATTCAATGCTGGTGCTGTTGCTGGTGCAACTTATAAATGGATTGGAGAAAATGGTTATACTTCTTCTCTGCAAAACCCATTGATCAATACAGCAGCACTAAGAGATACAGGAAAATATGGGTTGGCTGTAACAGTAAATGGATGTGTAAGTGATACTTCTTACCTACAAGTTGCAGTTGATAAACTTGCGGTAGTAGATGCGGGAAGCGATCAGGTGGTTTGTGCCAATAATGCTTTGGTTAATCTTTCCGGAAAGGTTAGTGGCGGAACCACCAGTGGTATATGGTCTACAAGTGGTACTGGTCGTTTCGGTACAAGAGCAGGTAGTTTGAATAATACTTATTTGCCGAGTAGTACTGATACAGCGAATGGTTTTGTTCAGCTAACGCTTACTTCAACCAATAATGGTTCCTGTGGTGCTATCAATGCGTCAATTGTTGTACAAATTACCGATGCTCCATTTGTAGATGTAGGAGCAAATAAAGTGGTGTGTGCAAATGATTCAATGCTGACGGTGAGTGCATTGTTTCGCAATGCAACTGGCGTTAGGTGGTCAACCAACGGTACAGGTTCGTTTGATGCATCTAATAACTCTAATGCAAACTATATTTTTTCAGATCGCGATCGTACTTTAAATAGTATTCGGCTTATCGCTACATCTACAGGCAATGGAAACTGTCTTGCGACGACAGATGAACTGGTGGTAAATCTGGCTCCTATACCAGAAGTTGATGCGGGAAAAGATGTATTGGTTTTCGAGAATACGCCATATACTTTAAATCCGTTGATTAATGGTGCGATACAATCTTTTCAATGGTCGCCAGCTAATTTTTTGAATAATCCTAATTTACGTACGCCGGTTTTCAGGGGCAATGCTGACCAAACCCTTCGATTAACTGTAGTAAGTACCAATGGATGTGTCGCTACGGATGAAATTGCTATCACCGTTTTAAAACCTTTCCCCATCCCGAATGTATTTACACCTAATGGTGATGGTATTCATGATACCTGGGTAATTCCAGAGCTCAATAAATACCCCGATGCAGAAGTAAGTGTGTTCGATAGGACAGGGAAGCGGGTATTCTACACCAATGGATACAAGACACCTTGGGATGGAAGGTATGAAGGACAGCCACTTCCATTTGCCACATATTATTACATTATCATTCCAAAAATAATTCAGGGGGTATTCTCCGGATCAGTTACAATACTCAAATAGTTGGGTTATCTGATTAATACTAAAGTGCCTGATTGCTGTTGGTCTTTACCTAAAAGCGTTTTATAATTAATCTTATAAACATAAGTGCCTGATGGTTGTGGTTGTCCGCTTACATTACCATCCCATCCCTTATTTGTATCAGTTGTTTCAAATACCAATACACCCCATCTATTGAAGATTTGCATCCTGTATCCGGGTAATGGTACTGGTATCAGTGGCTTGAATGCTTCATTTTTACCATCACCATTTGGAGTGAAGGCATTAGGTATCATGATGTCAACACAGTATGTAGTGCCAATGGTTATTTGGTCGGTTCCATAACATCCGTTTTTGTCGCGAACCTGTAACTCGTAAGTGCCTGCCTGTGTAATAGCCCTTGGATTTTGCGTGTTTCCATCGCTCCAGTTGTAGTTGGTATAGTTTGGTAAATCAATAGTGTATGTTGCCGTACTACAGATGATAGTGTCTCTGGGTAAGAATTGTGCGGGTGTATCTACCAGGTAAAGATTGGTAACCACTATAGAGTCGCAACCCAGGTAGGTCTTTAAAGAATCGGTGTAAACCCCTCTGCTGTTTCTCCATGTTCCTCCGAGTACCACAGAATCGCCCCGGCAGATTATCAGATTACGGTTGGTGAATTTCAAAGGGTTTACGGTCAGGTTTAAAAGACGTACACTGTCGCAGCTATTAGCCCCTGTAAATACATCTGTATAAGTTCCGGTAGTTGAATAGCCCATATATTGTTCATTCCCGCAAATGGTAATATTTACAATTGTTATGGGTGGTTGATATAGAAAAGTGTCTATATTATTTGTACTATCCTTTTCAGAGAAAGACCTGCTTTGCGGAAGTATTTTAATGTTATTTCCATTGTCGTTAATGGAGGCATATATAATACCTGTGCCGATATGCTTAATAGATCGGGTGAATGATTGCGATAAAGCGAAAATGGTATCCGTAAGTTTAAATACAGGGCCTAATAAGATTGCAGTATCAGTAGTTGGGTCCCCCTTATAAAAGCTAAGTTCAAGGTTTTTGGGAAGTACCCCTTTTTTATAACTATTTTGTATGGTGAAGCTTATTGCTAGACTGTCTTTGGATAAACAATAAGCCTGTTGAATTAATACGGTATAATCATTTACGGGAGGCACTTTTATGGTAACGTAACTAGTGTCGAGGCATTGATATTGACTTCTTACTACCAATCGTTTTATTCTGCTTGAATCTGCCAGAAAAATGGGTGAGGGGCAGGAGGTACAACTTAATTGTTTTGCATCTGTCCAGGTATAAGTTGAGGTAAAACTTGGGTCCGGAAAAGTTCCTCCATTGATTAACAGGGTATCGTTTGGTTCAAGGGTTGTATCAAGAGGAGATACTACAGCACGGAACCTGATATTATTTACCCGAAGAGCATTATTGGCATAATTCAATTCTTTTAAAATCGTGTTAGGTAAGCTTATAGGTATTGAATTGCCTGAATCGCCCACAACTGCATATAAGCTATCTATGTGGCGATATCCAATATCAATAATATGTGTATAATAATATCCGCAACACCGGCCTTTTATTTCATCCGGAACAATAAATGTGGTATCTATTTTTTTGGCATTTGGTAGCGATGGGTTTCTGTCGTAAAAGCTAATCGGAGTTTTGGCAGGAATAGGTTTATAACCACTGTTGCATACAATTAATTCCAACCTGACTTTTGTTTCCTGGAAACAATTCGCTCTCGCTACATACAATGATGCATCTGATGTTGGGTCAAAAACAGTGATATTTAAGATATTGGTACTGTCAGTGCAGGTTCCGTTACTGGCAATCAAGCGGATAAAATGTTGACCTGGATCCTGAAATGTATAATTGAGGTTTGTAGCATTAGATATTTCCTGTTCCGTTAAAGAACTGTCGTTGCGCATCAACCATCTATAACTGGTAGCGTTTAGTGATTGATTGGTAAATAGAATGCTATCCAACAAAATGTTGGCTTTAGAGGCGATGGTCTTTTTATTATTGTAGAACCTGGCTATAACACCACAACCAATAATTACTTCATCACGGTATGAAGCAAAACAAGACACCCCATTGAAAGCTCGCAGGGTAACGATAAATTTCCCTTCTGTAATAAATGTATAATTGAGGTTAGTACTTATTCCTACTAGAGAGTCGTTTACATACCATTGGAAACTGCTGGCTCCGGTTGATGTATTGGTAAAACTAATTAGATCACCTGTTTTGGGTATAGCATTATTTCTGGTAAATGATGCAAGGATATTATCGTTACAAGGTTTGTTGCATTTGTTTTCAAGCAATCCCTTTCTCTGGGTATTAATAGCAGTTCGCATTCTAATTGCTTGTCCAAAAGTAAATTGGTTCGCACAACTTCCATTCCCATAGTCCATAAAGTTCAGCGAGAAATCGGCGGTATCTCTCGGAAAGTATCCATTTGAATAATTAGATAAAGTATCTGTAGAACAGGAGTTCATACCTGTAGGATTACTACAGGCAAGTGTGTAGTTAGGAAATCCGTCTGGTGGCGTGTCGCAAACCCTGTCGCCATCTGTTTCACAATTATTGTTAGAACAAAACCCTTCAAATGTGTGGTATAAGCCCAGGTAGTGCCCCATTTCGTGGGCAAACAATGAACCGAAACCACTTATTACAATGCCATCAGAAGGGCCGCCACCCGGAGGCAGGGTTGCATAACCGCCTGCATTAAGTCTTGTCCACGTATCGCAGGAAAAGTCAGCACTTATTTCCCCGATAATATTATTTACCAACCAAACATTGATATAACGGGAGGGATCCCATTGAGCGAGTTTTTTTAATCGATCATCCTCCGTAAACATATTTAGGTTGTCACCGTATGTAGATACAACTCTATTAATTCCATCAGTGATTCCTCCGTCTGGTGCTACCTGGGCCAAGCAGAAGCGTATTTTGGTATCAACTCCGGTGCTACCATTATAGCTGCCAGATTTTCCAAAAGCATTGTTCAAATCATTGATGGCATTTATAATGGTGGTATTAGTTATGCTATATGGATTTTGATTGATAATGTGGAAAACCACCGGTAGAATGATGGTCGTATCAATGGTATTAGATTTCTTAACCAAAATATCATTATTCATCTTCATTTCCTGAACCCGAAATGTACTGGAGCTTCGTTTTATTGTCATTAACTGATCGAAACTGCAAAGAATGGGGGAAGGGGGAGTATTGGGGCTATAAGGACTATTTGGTTTAACGGGTATGGTTTGTTGGGCTATTGTTCTGCTAAGGCTACAGCAAATACAGCATGTAAGAATAAGGATTTGGATAGACTTAAATAGCTTCATCAAAAAAAGTTGGCTCAGATATGATTTAAATCTAAGATACGGGATGTAAGGAACATGCAGCCTGGATTTTAAAGAACCTTGGTTTAATTAGCATGAATACTGAGCTTATTCTCGTGGTAAGATTTTATAAAAAATGAATATGCCCAATACAAAAAATATGTGCCTGATTTAATTCTGTTGGAGAGGTCAAATTAATTTAATGATATCATTCTTCGCGGCATACATAACCAATCCAGCCACATTTCTTGAACCTGTCTTTATCAGCAAATTGTTCCTATGTCCGTTTACCGTTTTTACACTTAAAAATAGTTTCTCAGCTATTTCTTCAGCGGTATATTGTTGACAAATGAGCTGAAGTACTTCGAGTTCTCTGGAAGAAAGATTGACAATAAGTTTTTTCTGCTTGATTTTATTTGCCATACTGCTTTGTACGGCTTTTAATGTTTGGGTATTGAAATAAGATCCTTTATTATAAACAGCCATAATAGCGTCATGTACTTCCTGCGGATCGCTATCTTTAACCAGGTAACCATGTGCGCCGTTTTTAATCAGTTCCGCTATAAAATTTTCGTCATTATGAACTGATAAAATGAGTATTTTAATCGTAGGGAAATGTTCTGTTAAAGTCATGGTGACATGCAAGCCATTAAATTCTTTTTTTTCAAAAGGAGGCAAGGATAAATCAACTAATAGTACATCCGGAAGCTCTTTCATATTTAATAATCTTTCAGAAAGAGAATAACCATCAGGACTTTCCATCACTACACTGAAATTGGGCCAGGAATGTAAAATAGCTTTAATGCCTTCTCGGAATAATACCTGGTCTTCAACTATGCCAATTTTAATTATCTTATCCATCATTTATTGTTTGAATGGTATGTCAAAAACTGCAACGAATCCAGTTTGGTACATAGGGGCTTCATATTTTACCGTGCCATCCAGAACGCCAATACGGGTTTCAATTGTCTGAAAACCCTTTCCAGACAAATATCCTCCCTTTTCCTGAGCTAAACCTATGCCATTGTCCTGGTATACAATATGCAATATAGTTGGATGAAAAGTAAAGTTGATATTTATGGATGTTGCATTGGCATGTTTAATTGTATTATTGATGAGTTCCATGATTACCCTGTATAAATGCAGGGCCATGGGTCTGGGTATTTCCGGGTATTCATCATTAGTGATAAGTATTTCGATTTTCAGATCCCCGGCTTTGTTGATCATATGTTGCACAGATTCAAGTGTTTTGATCAAGCCAAATGACTCCAGTTGAGGAGGCATTAGTTGATGTGAAATATTACGTACACTGGATATGGCATTTTCTGATAATGAAATCAGATTTTCAACTGATGCGGAATGATCAGCAACGGGGTTTGGCGCTGTTTTTAATTTTTGGTCAAGCAGGGCCAGGTTCATTTTAATGATTGAAATTGTTGCGCCAATTTCATCGTGGATGTCAGCGGCAATTCTCTTTCTTTCATCTTCCTGAGTAATTAAAATGGTTTTTAATAATTCTTCCTGTTGCGCAGATTTCAATATTATTTTCTCAAACTCCTTCTGGATAATATTTTTTTTGTATTGGAGATATAAAAGGATTACACCCACTGCAATAACAAATATTACAATGGAAAATGGGATGAGTAGTTCTGTTATAGATATTTCCTGCGTCTTTTCCATAGGCCAATGATAAAAAAGGTGTTCATTACAATCGAATAAAATGAATGAAATACCCAAGTGTATGAGCTGGCGGAAACACTTAATCTGTTCATAATATAATTCCCAAAATAAAATAAAAGTAAATCGGCTGTATAATATAAAAATATGCCCGAATTAATCCATGTTAGTCCGGTTATCTCCTGAGCGGAAAGTGAATCTTTTTTCTGATTTAGGAAAACTAGAAAAGTAAAAATGGATAATATAATCAGCAAGACAGATTCTATTGACAATGCGTAGGAGTTAAATGTGCTTACTTTCTGAATAAAAATTGAATTAATAATAGAATAAAGTACAAATACAATTGTAATGGTTGTTATTATTCTTGTATTAATCAGGTTTTTAAGAATCGTGGCATAAAAAAGGGATAGAAGAATAAAACCACCAGGCACATAAAAATGTAATAACGGCATGTTATTACGGTGCAGTAGCCAGAATATCAATGCCGTTATTTGAATGAGTGCAGAAAAAAGCAGGAATAAGGAAAAAATCCTCGTGCATTTATCTTTTGATCGGATGCTGATAAGTGCAATAACTGCCGCAACCAATACTGGCAGGTCACTTACTATCAAGATTATTTTTGTCCAGTGAATCACTAATTATTTGATTTAGATTAGTTGCCACAGGTGTTTGGGCAAGGTGTATTCAGATCAGCAACAAAGATATCATCATCCGTTGCTTTTGCTCCAAGGGTATTTTTTTTGCCTTTGCCAGAAATGATTTGTCCATTTTTGTTAAAAAACATTCCATCGCCTGCGTAATTGTTTGCTAAATCTACGTTTTCAACTGGCTGGATAAAGCATTTCATTTGATTGGATGTAGCATCATATCCTAAATTTACGCGAATGTATTGTTGCGATGTTACAGACTGCCAGGGTTTATTTATTCCCATCGCTAGTAATACATCCTGTGTTTTTACTGTGAAAAATCTAATGGGTAAACTATCCTTCGGTAATATTTTCTTCCAGGCCTGGTGATAATCCTCTTTCCATTTGTCGGCCATTGCTACAGTAACAAAACTGATTCTGTCTATTGAATCCGGTTTTGAAACAGTTGCTGTAGCCGTAGTGGTATCATCGGTCTTCGCTGAATTAGATTGGCATGATATGATCACGCAAAAGATAAACCCGCAAAAAAATAATGTAAATTCTTTTTTCATAAAATATAATTTAAGTGTGATTGAATGAATTACAATGATATATATGAATTCAATAGGTTTTAATTATCCATTCCAGGATATGCCAAAAACAGGTAAATCTATGGGGGATTTAATCAAAAACAGGTAAAAATACCTGTTTTGAAAATCCCACTTAAACCAGTATAGTTTCATTTTTTTTTGGGAGCACTTTTGTCTTGTCAAAGCTTTTACTAGTGGAGCAATACCACGATAAAAAAGGACTGATCTCGTTCAGTCAATTAAACGGGAAACATTTCTCTTGGGGGACAACAAGTACCCATGTAAAATTATTAAACTACACCGCAATGACTAAAAATATTGGTAATAAGCCCCAGAGTGCGCTTAACCTGAAACCAGGTAAGAAAAAGTTAATTGAACTTCAACGTAAGTTTCTTTCAGAGAAAAACAGTTCGCCTGTTAATAGTACTTATATTTTAAAACATAAAAAGCCTGGTGATACAACTAAACCTATTCCTCTTTATGTAAGCCTGGTTAATTCGGGAAACCTGCAGGGCGGGTACGACCAGCTCTTTGTGGATTTTGTGCCAATTCCGGCTAATGCATGGAGCTACAACGCAAAAGATAAAATGTTGATCTGGAACGATCAGAGGGGAGGTGGGCAATTGTTTTTTACGCATGCAGGATATGGAGGTGGGTATGGTATGATTAACCCGGGGTTATTTGGAATTGCTGTTTCTGCTTCAGCAACTGCAAATTTTTCCTGTGCTGTGGCAGAAAATACCGGTGCTACTTGCATTGTAGATAATGAGCAGGTTACAGGCTTTAACTGGGATATTAGCTCCCAGCCCTGGACTTCAGCAAACTGGGAACAAAACAGGTTATTACTCAGCTATTCCTATACACCCGGAACACCATGGCAACCAGGAACTGTGTCATTTAGTTTTACTGATAACCAAACATCAGGGCAAAACATACCATGGACCCCGGAAAGTAATTTTGAGGCAAACCTGAATCTCGGGCAGTTAAAAAATGGGCAATTCGGGTGGGTGCTAGATTTTAAATCTTCCATTAATCCACCCACTGATAATGAGGCATCTAACCCTGACACTGTATATCCATGTTGGTTACAGGCTAATGAAGATATGGCTGCACAGGTGATTAACGGAGTGATGGCTATTGATAACCTTGATCCATTAAAGGGAATGCTGATTGGATTGCAGGGAGCACAATCGAATCCGGGCTTAATGGGTTATTATCAAATTGAAAATGCAGCAGCCCCGTTTGGAATTTTTCTTGGACGATTAATTGTTGACGGAAATATTGTGAATAAATCTTTTATTGAGGGGAATACATTACACTGGTCAAACCTCAATCAAGATCTCCAAAAGCAACTTGGATTACCTGTGGAAGGATCAATGACATTTTCGGTTGGCGGATCAACAGTTGTCAATAATTCTGATAACAAATATCAGGTAAAAAGATTGTCTTCTGAAGCATGTCAATCGGCCCTTCAGCAAACAAGTACTCATCCTCAAATCGGGTTAAAATTAAATGAACTTCAAAGTGCGATAGCTGGTCAATCCCTCAATATTCAGGGTTTGTTGATCATGAGCCCGTATAATCAGGAGAATGGACAATGGGTTGATGAAGTGCAACAGAATGTTACCAGCGATTTACAGGCTATCATGAACTCGTATGTTCCTTCTGATATCTGGAACCTGTTATTTCCGGGAACAAGCCAGCCCACGCTTTCGGGAGAATTACAAACTGTTGCCAACTCTCCGGTTCAAGGAGTGCCGGATCCTTCAGAATGGTACAAAAGTTTAGGTACAGCTGTAATGACTTCAGGGATGGCATCAGGTACAGATCCCAATTGTAAGAATATGAATGGACCAAGAGCAAATCAATGGCTAAAAACTCAGGTTGCCAGTTCTCCGGTTTACCATGCACATACCCAGTTGCTTTTTGCTTACGAATGGGAGCAGAAATTTTCAACAATAACGCAATATCTGGCAGATCAGCAACAAAATACTTCAGGCGCGGCGTATCAGGCTAATATTAATACAATAGTAGCGGCTCAGCTTAGTGATCTTCAAAATGATGTACAGCCAGATCCAACTGATCCGGATATGGTAACAAAACTTGAAGCAATTGTAACGGATCTGAAAAATTATACCAATCAAAACAATTTATACTGGGCACTTTGTTATTATCTGTATAATACATCAGGTAACATACTCGCCAATATTGCTATTCAAATGAGCATGTCTACCGGGTCGGATGATCCCACCGCTTTGTCGAGGATGTTCCAACAGAATATTTCAGTTTTAACCGCTCTTGATCCTACAGGATATTTCAGTAAGAAGTATCTCGAAACGATTAATGTATTTATGGCAACGAATATTCTGCCAATTATGTTTGGATTTCATGGTGATTCTATGGATCCGGATATGATTCAGATTTATCTGCAAAAATTCGTTGATAACAACATCAATTCTGAAGATCAGACAATTAAAGCAGCGGCACAGCAGATACAAGCCATACTTCAGGAAAAAGATGCGGATAAACTATTTGAAGGAATTACTCAAATACTGGTTTCAACATCCAGTGCAATTGATGATGCACTTTCATTTCCAATAGTGGCGCAAAATTTCCTGAATGCTTTTAAACTGGCCTATCCAAAATTATCGGGTGTTGCTGGGGTGTTGTGTCCGTTGGTTATAGGAGGAATTACAGCACTGAATTGCATGATGTTAATCAAAGGATTTACCGGATGGAAAAATCTGAACGATGAAGAAAAAGCTGAACTAATTACTGATGCTTCTCAGTTAGGTCTTCAGTTAATAGCCGCTGTGCTGAAAAGAGGGGTTAAAATTTATTCACTTTTTGATCCGGAAGCAGGCTTAACGGCATGGCAAAGATTTGCGGGAGTGAGTGAAATTATGCTGAAGGGTGATTCTGAATTAACAGAAGGGTTGGCAAGAATTTCAAATGCTACAGCTCGTTGGATTGGAGATGCAAAAATGACTACGGTAACTATTTTTGAAGGCAGTGAATTTGAATCGGTAATGCTTGTAGAAACAGCGGAAGTGGAAGCTGATGACGTTTCTATGCTTGTAAAAGTATTTGGGAAAAATATGGATGAATTTATTGGCACACGAATTACTCCATTATTTATTCTTGGTGCAATAGGGTTTAGTATCTATTCCCTTGTTGAGGGAGAGAGCACACTTGAGGAAGTATCGGATATCATAAATATAGTGGGAGGTAGTCTGATGTTGGTGTCTATCGGGTTTACACTGGCTGGATTTACCACACTGGCTACCGTGGCGGGAGGCTTTGCAATTGTTGCAGCACTTGCTGGCATCGGTATCATGATTTATGAACTATTTCAGACACCTCCCGACCCCGTTCAGGAATTCGTGGATCAATATGTTAAACCGGCAGGGTTTTATGTTTCTTCCGCCGACAGTAGCATTGATTATGTAACTGCATATCCCGATCCTAATCAGGGGAATTTGATGATGCTCGGATTTTCTTTGGGAACAAATGGTCAGGTTTTGAGTGTTGACGTCAGCGGAAATATTTCAATTGCAGCCAGTAACGCAGGTGCGCCTGCTACTACATGGCAGGTACTTACTGACGGACTTGGTATTAGTAAAATCTTTACGGTAATTCAGCCGGATAGTACACAACCACCAGTAGTAGCTTACCTCTCTCTTATGAATGATGATAGTATCAGTTTTCAGCAAGGGGCAACCGCACAGGCAAATCCGGCTATCAAAACACAGCGATGGTTAAGCATTCCACAAAATAATGCAACCCTTGCTAATGGAACCGCGTATCTGTCTTCTTTGGATCTGATACTGCAACCTGTTATACCTGATGCATCGGGAAATTATGAGCCTGGTAATGCAACCGGATATATGGTACAGCAATCAACAGGTGTTGTATATACTGAAACAGGAACCGGTACCAGCTTTACTTTAAAGATGTCAGGAATTGCTCCCAATTATATAACAATGAAGGATATCAAATTTATCGAAGGTACAACCCCGGATAGTTCGGAAATATACGGCCCTGCTTTTGGTACTCCGTTTGTCAGCACACCATGTTCTTTTACTATATCGCCAGCAGTACCTTCTTTTCTGATATTTAATACTGATTCAGGAACTATACAACCAAATGGTCAACAAATACCTTCAACACCATCTTCAACATCTGAAACACTTTCCATTACTAATGCTCTTGGAACCGAGCAGGTGAAGTTTTCTATTGATGTTTCTGCTGCTTAAATCCAAAAGGACAGGTGACAATTAGTGTCACCTGTCCTTAATTGTAAAAAAAATCAATTTTCAAATCATTACAACGGTTAATTATGACTAACCAACAACTTGCCCAGCAATTTGCTGAGGATTTTATCAATGCGCAATCAGATACCGTCGCACAACTTAATAGCGAACTTGGAAGTACACCAGAGGGGTTATTAGATCAATTAATAGATGCTATACCATATTACCAGGATCCTGCTTTTATGAACCTTCATAGGGGAGGGCTTATCAATATGCTGGAAACCTATCTTCCGAATAATGCTATAGAACCACAAGGAAACGACAGTGGATGGGATTATAATACAAGTTATAGTTACTGGGGCTCTTATTCCGGATACCAAAATGCCTTCTATACAAATATTACAGCAAATCCGGCGGCGAATGCAATCGTGACTGAGCTCAATAGTTATGAGCCTTCATTCTGGACAGAAAAATACATGAGTAAATTTGCTGTTATAGTATTAACGGATGCCGTGCGTCAAAAAAATGCAGCCGGAGTTAATACCGGTAGCCTGGCCACGGATCTGGAAAGCTATAATCAATCGCTTAACCTCCAACTGGCTCAGACATATCTTGCTATTTTTAAAAATGTTTATCAGCCAACCCAGCTTGCCATTCAGAATATAACATCCTCCGGTAATACCGATGTTGTTTGTAACTTAATTGTTAGTACCCTGAATCCAAACAGTAGTTTGGTAACCGATTTGAATATTGCGCTAGCAAATCCTGATTCTGCAGTAGCTTCTACCTGGTTTATTTACAATTTATGTATTATCCTGAAAATACTTCAGTGTAGTGATATTCCAACTGTTCTTGCCAATAGTGGCTTGACTTTACCTTCAGAATTTAATAATTCAGGGTGGTGGACCGGTCAGTATACCTCATGGTTTGTTGGGCTTAGCGGGTCTGATGTAATGAATGATGCAGGAAATATGATTACGGCGTCGTTGCCGGAACAGTCTGTAACAATTTTTGCTGGTACTGGTGGACAGCCCCAAACCAGTTATCCAAATGTGTCAAACGGATATTCTCAGAGTTTATGTAACTGGGGGCCATTAAATTACTATAATCCACCTCCATCAAGTTGTTTTGGGAAAGGTACAATGGTACTAATGTCTGATAACTCAACAAGGCCAATTGAATTAATTGAAAAGGGAGATATTGTTCATACGCAGTTAGGGCCACGAAAAGTTGTATTAGTGGAAACCCCAAAAAGAATGGGAAGAAAACTGATTAAGATTGACCAATTGAATATGTCTTTTACAATTGCGCATCCGTTGATTTCAGCAGAGAAAAAAACAGGTAAATACCTGGCAGTTGATCCATGGGGATTAATCGACGGAATTCCAACAAGCACATTAGATGGGGTAGTTACACTAGGTTCAGGAAGCAGGCTGCAAGCTTTAAAGGATTCAGCAGAAGCTTCATATTCAGTTCAGGAAATACAGGAAATTTCTAACGAGAAAGAAGGTGAACTTGTGTATGACCTTATACTCGAAAACTGGGAAACTGATATGCCTCGCTATTATGTAGGAGGCCCGGAATATTTTATAGCAACTGAAGCGGAAACAGTTCATCCATTACAGGAACCACTGGTAAGCACAGCAATCATTGCTAGCCTAAACAAAGTAAGAGATGTTAGCAGGAATAAAATTAAAAATCCCGAAGCATCCTTGCACCATTTAATATACAATCTCGATTTGGAAGAGTTGAAGAAAAGTGCATTCGATAAACTAAGTCAAGATGTTTCCGGTGAAGAAATTTCGTTCCCTTCGATACCGAAACCAGATTTTTATTATTATGAAGGCAAGTGGGATGTACATGCTTCATTATTAGAATACTACCTTGTTAGGTATTACGGAAGATGGCTGCGATCTGAAATTTACAATGGATGGAGAAATAACCTGTCAACAGGGGATAAAGGAAATTTAATCATAGATCTGAATGATCTTGAGTTAATTGATGCTCCATTGGTAGCAAACAGGTTGTTTGAACTGAAATTTAGTTTACGGGATCAGGATAGAAAGATAACGCATGTAATAAACCACTCCGAAGCACTGGCTGGTAACCCTTTTTGGCGAGTGCATTTTGACAAGTCGCTGGTTATTGGAGAATCGGAGATGAGGTTCCAGAAAGGGTTTTTATCTGGTGATATCTATTGTGATGAAACTTTAGCCGGTTCATTTAACATAGCCATTACCCCAGGTATGCAAAGTGTTCAAGGTTCAGATCTTTTTATCTATAATTCCGATAATAAGATAATTGGAAGAGTAAATCTCGCGCTCCGAATTTTATCAAAAACAGCATTGCTTGATGAATCAACACAACATGAGTTGTGGACAGGACAAAAAATGTGGAATTATTCTCTGATATTGGGAAATTTACTAGGCGATAAATTAGTTGATTTAATTGAGGAAAGAAATAAAATTGCAGGGTAGTAAACACAGGTTCACTTAGCATATAAAATTCTTTTATACATTAAAATCGGGGGATAAAAAAAGAGGTTACTATGATTAGTAGCCTCTTTTGCATGATCCCGTTGGGACTCGAACCCAGGACCCTCCCGATAAAATAGGGATGCTCTACAATCAACTGAGCAAATCAATTGAAAGTAGAAAGGATAAAAAAAGGTTACCGATTAAAGTAACCTTTCTTCTTGTGATCCCGCTGGGACTCGAACCCAGGACTCTCCCGATAAAATCGGGATGCTCTACAATCAACTGAGCAAATCAATTGAAAGTAGAAGGCATAAAAAAAAGGTTACCGATTAAAGTAACCTTTCTTCTTGTGATCCCGCTGGGACTCGAACCCAGGACCCATACATTAAAAGTGTATTGCTCTACCAACTGAGCTACGGAATCGCCCTTTTAATCAACGATTTATATTACTATATATCGTTTTGGGAGTGCAAAAATAGGTGAAATAAAAAAACAGCCAAATTTTTATTAGTCTTTTTTATACGATTTACTCACATTCAATTCATTAGAAGTAATTTGATCCGTTATTTTTGTTGTATAAAGTAGCAATTATGTCAATATTCCTCAACAAAGTAGTAGTAATTACCGGTGGCTCTGATGGTATTGGTAAGGCATTAGTAGAAGCTTTCCTCGAATTAGGCGCAAAAGTGGCCACTTGTGGGAGGAATTATGATAAACTTTATCAATTGCAGTCACAACATACCAATAAGCCATTGCTTATACATACAGCCGATGTGAGCAAGGAACTGGATTGTAAACAATTTATTGAGCAGGTAATCAAATCCTTTGGCACAATAGATATATTGATCAATAATGCCGGAGTGTCTATGCGGGCACTTGTTACTGAAGCAGAACTCGATACAATTCGTAAGGTGATGGACATTAATTTCTGGGGAACGGTTTGTACCACCAAATTTGCCTTGCCTTATATTATTGCAAATAAAGGAACTGTTGTAGGAGTATCTTCTATTGCCGGATATCGTGGATTACCCGGAAGAAGCGGTTATTCAGCTTCTAAGTTCGCAGTACATGGTTGGCTGGAAGCATTAAGAACAGAATTATTAGACTCTGGCGTAAATGTTATGTGGGTTTGCCCGGGTTTTACCAGTTCAAATATTCGGAATGCGGCATTGAATAAATCAGGAGAATCGCAGGGTGAATCACCTATGGATGAAGGAAAAATGATGAGCGCCGATGAATGCGCCACTCATATTATCAAAGCAATAGAAAAAAGAAAACGCACCATTGTTTTAACATTTACCGGAAAAGAAACTGTTTTCCTAAACAGGTTTTTCCCATCTATAGCCGATAAGCTGGTTCGTAAGTTTTTCTTTAAAAACGGTGAGTTGGTGAAATAACATAAGCTTCCTTGCGTTATTTAGGCGGCATGCCCATTGTTACCTTAACTACTGATATAGGACAGCGCGATTTTCTTGTTGGCGCTATAAAAGGACAGTTCCTGCAACTGGATCCTACAGTAAATTTGTGCGATATTACCCATTACCTGCCCCAAACCAATTATCCCCAGGCATCTTATATCTGTACCAATGCCTTTAAACATTATCCTGCAGGCACATTTCATGTAATCATTGCCAATCTCTTCGATACACCATTGAAATACCTGCTAATGGCAAAATATCGCCAACAGTATATCATTTGTGCTGATAATGGCTTATTGACCATGATAACTGGCGAAAAACCTGCTGAAATGGTATCTGTTTCTTTAGGTAATGCTCATAACTTATTGCAAATCACATCTGCAGTTGCAGTGGCCGTTAATACAGTTTCCAAAACCGGTCAATTATCCAGTGCAGGACAGCCAATTTCAACTATTGATGAAAAATATCCGCTTAGACCAACACTTGGTCCTGATTGGATTGAAGGTCAGATACTGTTTATCGACCAGTTTGAAAATGTGGTAATCAATATAACTGAGGCTGAATTTAATGAACAACGTAAGGGAAGGGGCTTCAAAATAGTGTTTAAGCGTAATGAAGTAATAGAAACTATAAGTGCCAACTATGCTTCCGTTCCGGAAACCGAAAAGTTGGCCTGGTTCAATTCTGCAGGCTATTTGGAGATAGCCCTTAGAAACGGCAATATGGCCGGACTATTTGGCCTCCAGGGCTTTAATGAGCAACTCCAAAAAGCCCCAACAGTAGATACCAGTTGGTTTTACCAGACCGTAAGGGTGTTTTTTGAGGGATGAGGGGGGTAGCTATTAGGTATTAGGAGTTAGGTGTTAGGCTTAAGGTTAGGAATTTCTTACTCACTATTCACTCTCATCATTCACCATTCACAATTGACAATTCACCATTCACCATTCACATTTTTCAGTATTTTCGCATCCGCAACGGCGAAGGCCGTCATTCATTTAATCATCAATATATTTTATGGCATACGACTTAATCGTAATTGGCAGTGGTCCCGGAGGTTATCCGGCTGCTATTCGTGCTTCACAGCTTGGATTTAAAGTAGCAATCATTGAAAAAGAAAGCCTGGGTGGTGTTTGTCTGAACTGGGGTTGTATTCCCACAAAGGCATTACTGAAAAGTGCGCAGGTATATGAATACGTAAAACATAGTGCCAAATACGGTATCAACGCAACCGGTACACACGATTTTGGCGGCGTAATTAAGTTCAGTCGCGGTGCTGCTGAGAAAATGAACAAAGGTGTTCAGTTCCTCATGAAAAAGAATAAGATTGATGTGATCATGGGGTATGGTAAAGTGCAGTCAAAAGGTAAGGTAGAAGTTACCGCTGCCGATGGAAGCAAACAAGTAATCGAAGCCAAATATATTGTTATCGCTACTGGTGGTCGTAGCCGCGAATTACCAAACCTGAAACAGGATGGTAAAAAAGTAATCGGTTACCGAGAAGCAATGGTATTACCTGAGCAACCAAAAAGCATGATCATCGTGGGAAGTGGTGCAATAGGTGTTGAGTTTGCTTATGTATACAACAGCATGGGTACTAAAGTAACCATCGTAGAATTTATGCCGCGCATCGTTCCGGTTGAAGATGAAGATATTTCAAAAGAACTGGAGAAAAATTATAAAAAACAAGGCATTGAAATCATGACCAATGCTTCTGTTGAATCACTGGATACCAGCGGAACAGGTGTAAAAGCACAGGTTAAAAAACAAGACGGATCAATCGTTACACTGGAAGCTGAAGTAGTATTAAGTGCAGTAGGTGTAGTAGCGAATATTGAAAATATTGGTCTTGAAGAAAATGGTATTAAAACCGAAAAAGGTAAGATCGTGGTAGATAAATTCCAGCAGACATCTGTTCCTGGTATTTATGCAATTGGTGATTGTTCTCCTGGACAAGCCCTTGCCCACGTTGCATCAAAAGAAGGTATCAATGCCGCAGAGCACATGGCTTATCTCGAAAAGAAACACCACCACCTGCCTGAAGCAATTGACTACAACAATATTCCTGGTTGTACTTATTGCACGCCTGAAATTTCAAGTGTAGGTTATACAGAGAAAGCTGCTAAAGAAGCTGGGTATGAAATTAAAGTAGGTAAACTGCCATTTGTAGCAAGCGGTAAAGCTACTGCAGTAGGTGCTACCGAAGGTTTCGTAAAAGTAATCTACGATGCTAAATATGGTGAGTTCTTAGGCTGTCACATGATCGGTTACAACGTAACAGAAATGATTGCCGAGGCAGTAGTAGCCCGTAAACTGGAAACAACTGCACATGAAATTCTCAACGCAGTTCACCCTCACCCAACTATGAGTGAAGCACTGAAAGAAGCAACTGCTGCTGCTTATGGAGAAGCGATAGATATTTAATGGCTGATGTCGGATGGCTGATGTCGGATTTGATTTCAGATGTCAGATGTCAGATCTCAGATTTTTTTAGGATATTTTTTAGGGCGTTCTGGCTTTTGCCGGGACGTTTTTTTTTGCTAATGGCTAATGGCTTATAGCCAATAGCCATTAGCCATTACCGAAAAAATTGCCTGGTGCTCTTGCTTTCTGTATACAAGGGGACTGATTTTGTGCACTCATTTCTATTTGCTGGGCAAGCAGTAAAATAAATCGTTATCCGTCATCATAAAGTTAAACAAGGGGGTGTAAAATCATAAAAAAATCGGAACTTACCGTTCCGTCAGTATTAGAAGAGCTGACTCACATATAATAAAATTTAAACCATGGCCATCATTAAACTGCATGTAAACGGCAAAGAAAAAGAAGTGGATGTAGATCCGGCTACACCTGTTTTATGGGTATTGCGTGATCACCTTGATCTTACCGGAACTAAATACGGATGTGGTATTGCTTCCTGCGGTGCCTGCACAATTCATCTGGATGGGATGCCTGTCAGATCCTGCCAATTGCCGGTAGTGGCAGTAGGGGCCAAAAAAATTACCACTATTGAAGGTCTCTCAGATAATAATACACACCCTGTTCAGGCCGCATGGATTGAGGAACAGGTGCCTCAATGTGGTTATTGTCAGTCGGGCCAAATCATGGCAGCCGTTGCCTTATTGAAAAACAAAGTATCGCCTACAGATACAGATATTGATGTTGCGATGCAGGGCCATATTTGCAGATGCGGTACTTATCCACGTATAAGAGAAGCAATCAAAAAAGCATCCAAAAAGATGTCTGCCAAAGGTTAGCATCAATCATTTTTAACCACAACAATGATCCATTATGGAACCAAAAGATATATCAAGAAGAAAATTCATCAGGGCTGCCGGATTATCTGCCACAGCACTAACCTTGGGTTTCTACTTTTCAGGTGAATCAAAAGCATCTACCATTATTAAAGGAGAAGATGCGGAAAACTATGGGGTTTCCCTCAATTCTTGGATACACATTGATACCAATGGTAAAGTAACCATTGTATGTCATCGCGCTGAAATGGGACAGGGGGCTTATCAGGCCATACCGCAAATGATTGCAGAAGAATTGGAAGTAAATCTTGATGAAGTCAATATCATTTTCGGTAAAGGTGATACTGTTAAGTATGGTAGTCAGGTTACAGGAGGCAGCTCAACAGTTCGGGGTACTTATAAAAATCTGTTGAAATTAAGTGCAACTGCGCGCGAAATGCTGGTTGCAGCCGCTGCTGCGAAATGGAGTGTGCCCGTTGCTGAATGTTTTGCAGAAGCCGGACATGTGATACATCGTGTGTCTGGGAAGAAAATGCATTATGGGGAATTAGTGGCAGATGCTTCAAAGTTGCAAACACCTAAAGATGTACAACTTAAAAAAGTAGCCGATTATAAGCTCATAAGAAAGCCACTTCCCAGACAGGATACTCCATTAAAAACGAATGGTACAGCAATTTTTGGGATTGATAAAAAGTTACCCGGAATGCTTTACGCTGTCGTGGAACGCAACCCTCGATTAAGAGGTAAGGTGAAATCATACGATGATAGTGCTGCGCTTAAAGTGCCCGGGGTAAAAAAAGTGTTTAAAGTTACCATGAAAGTCTTTGATACGGATCGCGAAGGGGTAGCAGTAGTTGCTGAATCAACCTGGGCGGCCATGCAAGGAAGAAAAGCGTTGAAAGTGGTTTGGGATGATGCTGGTTTTGAATATGTGAATACAGAAGAACTATATAAAAAAATGAAGGCAGACCTGCAGTCTAAAGAGGGATTGTCTGCTAAAAAACAAGGTGATCCTGATGCAGTATTGGCGCAGCAGAAAAATAAAATGGATGTTGTTTATGAAACACCTTATCAGGCACACGCCTGTATGGAACCATTGAATTGTGTGGCACATTATAAAGGAGATGCTGTTGAAATATGGGGCCCAATACAGGCGCCTGATTGGGTGCAGGGAGATATCAGTCAGAAAATGGGCCTCAAAAAAGAAAATGTACAGGTTAATATGACATTTCTTGGAGGTGGTTTCGGTCGAAAAGCTTTCCTCGATTATACGCACGAAGCCTGTTTGATCTCAAAAGAAACAGGGGCTCCCGTTCAGGTTATCTGGACACGTGAAGATGATATGACGCAAGGCCCTTTCCGTCCGGGAATAAGCTACAGAGCTGAAGGAGCAGTGAATAACGGCGAAATCAGTGCGGTTAAATTCAGGATGTGCGGACAAAATATCGGACATTGGATGGGTAGTAAGAAAGATGTTCCCAATGATAGTGTATTGGAAGGCTTCCAGCCGCATTATCTGGATAATATTAAAAACATTAGTTTCTCTGATATTCCTTTTGAAACGCCTGTTCCTATCATGTGGTGGCGTTCTGTATATGCATCTACTAATGGGTTCGCTTATGAAAGCTTTATGGATGAACTCGCAATTGCAGCAGGCAAAGATCCATTGGCTTTTAGAAAACAATACCTGCAAAACGAACGTTGTCAGAAACTATTAGAAAAGGTAGAACAGGTTTCCGGATGGAAATCCCGAAAGCCCAAACAAGGATATGGCGTTGCAATTACGGAGTGTTTCAATAGCAGCGTAGCACAGGTAGTTAAAGTATCAAAAGATGCTTCTGGCAAAATCAAGATCGATAAAGTGTGGGCTGTAATTGATTGCGGCTGGTATGTAAATTCCGATACGGTACGAGCACAGGTTGAAGGATCAATAGTTATGGCATTAGGTGCTGCAACAAATCATGAAATCCATTTCAAAGACGGATTGACCGTTGAGAATAATTTTACTACTTACCGAATGCCCAGAATAAATGAAATTCCACCGATAGAAGTATTTATTATGGACAATAATGAAGACGCCGGAGGTGTGGGAGAACCAGGTTTACCGCCATTTACACCAGCACTAACCAATGCTATTTTTGATTTAACAGGTAAGCGAATCAGAAAATTGCCATTTAATCTGGCTAAGATTTAATTTGTTTGAAATAATTTTTATATGGTAAAAAAAATATTGACACTATCTATAATCGTATCAATAGTTATAATATCGAGTAGCTTTATTCAAAGTGACGTACAAAAAAGTATTACACGGGGTAAAGAAGTCTATGAACTTTATTGTCAGAATTGCCATCAACCCGATGGCATGGGAATGGCGGAAATCAATCCGCCATTGGTTAAGGCTGACTATATGAAAAAACCTGCCAAAGATCTGATTAATGTTATCCTTAAAGGATCAATGGCCAGTTTAACCGTAAATGGAAAAAAATACCTGGGTTCTATGCCTGCACAGGAATACCTGAATGATGAACAAATTGCTGATGTCCTCAATTTTATCAAAAACAATTGGGGGAATAAAATTCCAGGACTTGTTACACCAGCGATGGTAAAAGCACAACGCAAATAAAACAGTAGCTTCTCTTATTTAGTATCATGCATGAAATTCTGGCCATTATAAATGCGTATCACCAGGCTATGTCAGCAGGAAAAAAATCAGCGCTGGCAACGGTGGTGCATGTGGAAGGGTCATCCTATAGAAGACCGGGTGCAAGAATGCTGATTACCGAAGATGGACAACTTACCGGATCTATCAGTGGGGGATGTCTGGAAGGAGATGCATTCAGAAAAGCACTTCATGTGATCCTTTCTGAAAAAGCCATGCTGGTTACCTATGATACTGCTGATGAAGATGATGCTAAATTCGGAATGGGACTGGGTTGTCAGGGCGTGATTCAGGTATTGATTGAACCATTGCAGGGTGAGAGAGGACAGGAGATTATTGCATTACTCGAAAAAGCAACAGGCGTTCGCCAGAAAAGTGTACTGTTTACTTTGTTCTCCATAAAAGATAAAAGATCGCCACAGTATGGCTCCTGTTTTTGGATGGGGGAAGATGATCAACAGTCAGGGCAACTACCTTTCCGAGATATAGACTTGTTTATACAAGAAGGCATTCAGGCCATGGGAAAAGGTAAATCTGTATTCTTTTCCCATCAATATAAAGATCAGGAATTGGTCATTTTTGCAGAATTGGTTCAACCTTCTGTTTCATTGGTTATTGTGGGAGCGGGTAATGATGTAATTCCATTGGCAAATATGGCATCCATATTAGGTTGGCAGTCTGTCATTATCGATGGCAGACCCATGTATGCTACCAAAGAAAGATTTCCTATGCCTTCCTGCCAGGTGTTTCATGCAAAAGCTAATCAATTACTGGAGCATGTAACCATAGATCATAGAACGATGTTTGTATTGATGTCGCACAACTATAATTATGATCTGGCTATCTTAAAAGAACTGTTGACAAAAGAAGTTACCTATATAGGTGTTTTAGGGCCACATAAAAAAATGCAAATGATGATGGATGAATTGAAGGAGGGAGGAGTTGTATTGTCAGAGAAACAGCAAGCTGCTATTCACGGGCCTGTTGGATTAAATATTGGCGCTGAAACGGCGGAAGAGATTGCGGTGTCTATCATCGCTGAAATACAGGCTGTATTAACTTCCTCCAATGCACTTCCCCTGAGAGAGAAAAAAGATGCTATACATCAGCGGGATGATTTAGCTATTCAATCTGTTATTTCATCTTCATCTGTTTGATTCATTCATGAAAAACAAGGAAACTGCTGTATTGATTTTAGCTGCCGGAGCATCAAAAAGACTCGGCAGACCCAAGCAGCAGCTTGTATTTAAGGAACAGACGCTGCTCAACAGAATTATTGAAACAGCTAAAGAACTTGCTTCGGGTCCTGTTTTGGTTGTACAGGCTGATCATGCTGAAAGGTTGGAGCAAGGTGGGATTATATCTCTTTCTAATTCAAAATGGGAAGAGGGTATGGCAAGCTCCATTCATTGTGGAATAGATAGGCTGGTCAGCGATTATCCAACAGTAGATAAATTGATCATAACAGTATGTGATCAGCCCTTTATTACTGCTGAATTATTCAGGGAAATGATTGACTTACAAATGCGAACCAATCAACCAATGATAGCCTGTAAATATGCTGATACTATTGGCACGCCTGTATTATTTCATCAATCAGTCTTCGGTGAATTAATGGCTTTAAGCGGTGATAAAGGGGCAAGACAATTACTAAAGAAAGATGCGCAACGGGTTGGATTGGTTAACTTTCCACTTGGAAGTATCGATATCGATACAGCAGAAGATTATGAAGGGTTGATTAAATTGTAAAAACATGATTGTAGATACGCATCATAGGGTTCATAATTATTTAAGGATTTCGCTGACGGATAATTGTAATCTTCGTTGCTTTTATTGTATGCCGGAGGATGAATATGACTTTGCGTCTGCACAACAACTGATGCAGGTAGAGGAGATCGAAGCCCTGGCAAAAATATTTGTTAGCCAGGGAGTCAATAAAATCAGACTTACCGGTGGTGAGCCATTGGTTAGGAAAGATGCAAAGGAAATCATCAGAAGACTTGCAGCATTACCTGTAACCTTAACCATTACCACCAATGGAACCCGCCTGCATGATTTTGTGGATGTGTTAAAGGAAGCTGATGTGAAGTCTGTCAATATCAGTTTGGATACTTTACAGTCAGATAAATTTCAATTGCTGACAAAGCGTGATCAGTTTGAAATAGTTCAAAAAAATATTGAACTGATGATCGTAAATGGCTTTCATACGAAAGTGAATGTAGTTGTTATGCGGGGTATCAATGATTCGGAAATCAATGATTTTATTACCTGGACAAAAGACCATCCTATTCATGTGCGATTTATTGAGTTCATGCCCTTCAGCGGCAACAGGTGGAACAGCGATAAGGTTTTTACCATGGATGAAATGTTAGGTGTAATCGGTGAAAAATTTGATTTTATACCGCTGCAGTCCGATAAACATGATACTGCGAAAAAATTTATGGTGCCTGGGCATCAGGGTACATTTGCCGTTATCAGTACCATGAGTGCGCATTTCTGTGGCGATTGCAATCGTATCAGGCTAACAGCCGATGGGAAAATTAAAAACTGCCTGTTCTCAAAAGATGAAATAGACTTATTGACGCCATTAAGAAACGGCGATGCTGTATTGCCTTTGATTCATCAATCCATTGCGGCAAAAGCGGCAAAACTAGGTGGTCAGTTTACAGAAGATTATGCAAAGCTGGAAGCCGATAGTATTAAAAACAGAAGTATGATCACCATTGGTGGTTAATCAACCGATTGATAAATATTTCGACAGACTATGATCAGTGTATCAGAAGCCAGAACAATCATTCAACAAAATATTCCGTCAGTTTCAACTGTAGAGATGAAACTGCAGGATGCTGTTGGGCTGAGGTTATCGGCAGATATTATTGCTCCGGTAGACATACCAGCTTATCCTCAGTCATCTATGGATGGATATGCATTTAGTTATGATAATTGGAAAGATAATCTTCTACTGGAAGTAAAAGGAGAGATGGCTGCGGGAAATCAAACAGTCTTCACGGTGGAGCCGGCAAATGCGGTACGTATTTTTACCGGAGCTGCGGTACCCAATGGGGCTGATACCGTGGTGATGCAGGAAAAAGTACATATTACCAATGGCAGGTTAACAATATTGGACGATCAGTTATTGCGCGGTAGTAATGTTCGGTTGCAGGGATCAGAAGTAAAGGCAGGAGAACTGGCATTGGCTGCGGGTACAATATTAAGCCCTGCTGCCCTTGGTTTTCTTGCTGGTATGGGTATTACGCAGGTACCCGTTCCCTGTCGGCCAAAAGTTACCATTATCATTACCGGAAATGAATTGCAAATGCCCGGTGAGAAACTTGAATATGGGCAGGTGTATGATGCAAACTCTTATACACTAACAGCCGTATTGCAACAAGCTGGGTTAACTGATATACAAATACGCAAAGCACCAGATGTTTTAGAGTTGCTTACCCGACAATTGCAGGAAGCTATTCAGGAAAGTGATATTATACTGTTGACAGGTGGAGTTAGTGTGGGTGATTATGATTTTGTACTGGAAGCAGCACAGCGATGCGATATTACCAAACAGTTTCATAAACTAAAACAAAAACCAGGAAAACCCCTTTTTTTTGGAACGAAAGCACAAAAATTGGTGTTTGGATTGCCGGGAAACCCGTCTTCAGTACTTACCTGTTTTTATATGTATGTATTACCAGTTATCTCCTCCATGATTACTGGCAAAACTGCGCTGCCGGTGCAAAAGGTACCATTAGCCGGGTCATTCAAAAAAAATGCCGGACTTACACATTTTCTGAAAGGCTATTATGATGGAGAAAAAGTTTCACAGCTTGCAGCACAGGAATCATATCGGATGAGATCTTTTGCAACAGCAAATTGTTTGATTGAAATACCGGAGGATATAACAGTTTGTGAGGAAGGAGCATTAGTAACTATTCATCTCTTACCTGTATAATCGTCAGCATGGATAGCGTATTCTTATTTTATATTTTATTACTGGTAATTGCATTTCTCTATGCCTCGGTAGGGCATGGAGGTGCGAGTGGGTATTTAGCACTGATGGCTATATTCAGTATAGCTCCGGAAGTAATGAAACCAACAGCTCTATTACTTAATCTCTTTGTTTCACTTACCGCATTTCTTCAGTTTTACCGGGGTAAGCATTTTGTGTGGAAAGTGTTTCTCCCATTGGCTTTGGCATCAGTGCCAATGGCATTTGTGGGAGGGTTGATCACCATTGATTCATTCATTTATAAAAAGATACTTGGGGTACTGCTGGTTTTTTCTGTTATACGCATGTTGATGCCTGTAAAAAAAGCAGAACAGGAATTAAAGCAGGCTAATTTTACTGGAGCTTTATTAATGGGTGGCACCATTGGTTTACTATCGGGTATGATAGGAATTGGTGGCGGAATTATTTTATCACCACTGTTGATTTTGTTTCATTGGACGGATCAAAAGCAAACTGCTGCCATTAGTGCGCTCTTTATTTTTGTGAATTCTGTAGCAGGATTATTGGGGCAGCTAACAAAAGGGATTGCGTTCAGTTCAGATATGTATGCATATGTTGGTATTGCATTTGCAGGAGGAGTTGCAGGAGCTTATTTTGGTGCTATGAAATTTAAACAAATGGTGATGAAAAAAATATTGGCGGTTGTGTTAGTAGTAGCCGCGTATAAGTTATTGTTTACTGGAGCCTGAATTAAACAGGAATATTTATTTGATCAAACAGATGATATGAAAACAGAGATTCTTTTATTTGGACAACTTGCAGAGCTGATGGGTACGGCAAGCATCAGTATGGAAGGCTTTGTGGATTCAGCATCTTTAATAGCCGCCTTGAAAGAGAAATACCCTGTGCTGAATGGAGCGAAATTTGTGGTGGCCATTAATCAGGAGATAATAAAGGAAAACAGTTTATTAATGGAAAACAGCATTGTTGCATTATTGCCACCCTTCTCTGGAGGATAATATGGATAAAACATTTTCATATGAACGTTACCAGCGTCAAATGACGCTACCGGGGTTTGGGATTGCTGCCCAACAGCAATTGTCTGAAGCCCGGGTGCTGGTAATTGGGGCTGGTGGACTTGGCTGTCCGGCACTACAATATTTAACTGGTGCGGGCGTAGGTGTTATTGGTATTGCAGATGGTGATACTGTGTCGTTGAGTAATTTGCATCGACAGATTTTATTTCAAACCAATGATATAGGTAAAAACAAAGCAGAAACGGCAGCCTTTTATTTGCGTGCATTAAATCCCGAAATAGATATACAGGTTTTTCCGAAAATATTGACGAGTTCAAATCTTTTGGAAGTGCTGGCCGACTTTGATATTGTACTGGATGGCTCAGACAATTTTGCTACCAGGTATATGATCAATGACGCCTGTGTGCTGATGAATAAAGTGCTTGTGTATGGAGCTGTTTCGAGGTTTGAAGGGCAGGTGGCAGTATTTAATTATATGCTTGAAAATGGGGAAAGATCTTCTAATTACAGAGACCTGTTTCCCCAACCACCGCAAGAAACTGAAGTATTAAATTGTGCAGATGCGGGGGTGGTAGGAGTATTGCCCGGTATTATCGGTTCCATGCAGGCTAATGAAGTCATTAAGCTGCTAACCGGACTGGGAACACCATTGGTGAATCAGTTGCTTACTTTTAATGCGATGAGTAATCAGTTTTACACGGTTAACATTCTCCCTGTTAAGCATACGCATGAGCTTATTCCTAAAGATATTGCTGCATTCGAACAAACTGATTATAACTGGCTCTGTAATGCTTTGCCTGTGACAAACGAAATAGATGCGACTACTTTTGAAGATTGGCTTGGTTTGGATGATATGGCCATAGTGGATGTAAGAGAATTGCACGAATTACCCGCAGTAAATGAATTTGAACACTACAGAATACCACTTACAAAACTATTGACAGACTATCAGGTGCTTACCCAACAGAAGATTGTTGTATTTTGTCAGTCAGGTAAAAGGAGCCGGCAGGCAGTAAGTCAATTAGCGCAGGTACTGGATAAGTCAAAAACTATAGTAAGTTTACGGGGAGGTATTCTTGCCTGGAAACAGTTTCGCGAATGGAAGTAGTATGAGTATGAAAGAGACAAAAATTAAAAATATTTTCCTGCAGGGTGCTATTCCTGCTGCATTTATTGCAGACAGTATTCAAAAGCACAGTTCGAAGACAAGTATCGGCGGACATAGCATTTTTCTTGGTCAGGTTAGGGCTGATGAAATAAATGGGAAACTGGTTGCAGCGATAGAATATACCAGCTATGAGGAAATGGCTTTGCAGAAAATGCATGAAATCCGTGAATCAGTATTTGAGAAATATCCACTTACGTGTATGCATGTTTACCATAGTTTAGGCAGGGTTGCTGTTGGGGAAATATGTTTGTTTGTATTTACTTCATCTGCTCATCGAAAGCCTGCAATAGAAGCTTGTAATGAATTGGTGGAAAGGATAAAGGCGGAATTGCCGGTATGGGGTGCCGAGATATTTACAGACGAAACACATCAGTGGAAAGTGAATCAATAATTATGGTAGATATAACATCGAAATCGAATACACTCAGACAAGCCATCGCATCAGCTACGATTACTGTTTCAAAACAGGAGACGATTGATGCCATCAGGAATAAACAGGTTCCTAAAGGTGATGTATTTGAATTTTCCAGAGCGGCCGGATTATTGGCCATCAAGAAAACGAGTGATGTGATTCCTGATTGCCATCCTTTGCCCATAGAATTTGCTGCCATCAAACATGATATAATTGGGTTGACTATTCAGGTAACTGTGGAAGTGCATACCATCTATAAAACCGGTGTAGAAGTGGAAGCCATGCATGGAGCTGCTGTTACGGCTCTTACTATGTATGATATGCTCAAGCCTTTGGATACAGGTGTTGAAATTACAAATATCAGATTGGTGGAGAAAAAAGGAGGTAAGTCTGATCGTTTACCAGTTGAGGCAGGATCAGTTACTTGTGCAGTGGTGGTTTGTTCCGATACTGTATCGGCAGGCAAAGCGGAAGATCAATCAGGTAAGTCAATTGTTCAAAGGATGGAACAATTGGGTTTACAGGTAAAAGCTTATACTGTATTACCGGATAATGTGCAGCAAATACAGGACCTGTTGCATGCTCATGTACAGGATGATATACAACTTGTTTTGTTTACGGGAGGTACAGGACTTTCTCCAAGAGATGTTACACCTGATGCTATTGAACCTTTATTAGACAGACAGGTTCCCGGTATTATGGAAGCAGCCAGGAATTATGGACAACAAAGAACTCCCTATGCTATGTTGTCGAGAGGAGTAGCGGGTTATGTTAAAAACACGCTGGTAATTACGCTTCCTGGTTCTGTAAAAGGGGTGAAGGAAACAATGGATGCTATTTTCCCGCAGGTATTGCATTTGTTTTCAGTTGCAAAAGGCGAGCGTCATAGCTAGGGTTGCCAATTAGTAAACATTTTTGTGAAACAGTTGTTTGGAAAGGGGATTGACCGATTTTAAGGTATTAGACTTTTCTTTTTCTATGAATATGCTTAGTTTACACAAGCGTTAAATCCTTCACTTTTATGCCAAAATATACTTTAACAGTAAACAACAAACAAGTATCTGTTGAAGCAGATGCTGATACCCCATTATTATGGGTATTAAGAGATCATTTGAATTTAGTAGGTACCAAATATGGTTGTGGTGTTGCGCAATGTGGTGCATGTACCGTACATCTAAATGGTAGTCCGGCACGTTCCTGTCAGTTACCAATAGCAGCCATAGGTACTGGTAAAGTAATAACCATTGAAGGATTGAGTGAAAAAGGAGACCATCCGGTGCAGCAGGCCTGGGTAGAAATGGATGTTGCACAATGTGGTTATTGTCAGTCGGGGCAGATTATGGCGGCTGTGGCATTGCTGAAGAAAAATCCTAATCCAAGCGACGAAGAAATTGATTCAACCATCACCAATATTTGCCGTTGCGGTACCAATGTTCGCATACGTAAAGCCATTCACCTGGCTGCATCAAAAGGAGGTAAGTTATGAGTATACCATCAGTAAGCAGAAGAAATTTCCTAAGGGTAAGCATGATCGCTGGTGGCGGTATGCTGGTAGGGTTCTCATCTTTGGGCCGCAATCAGGAAGAACAATTGGAGGATACCGCATTTACGCCAAATGCTTTTATTAAAATCACACCTGACGGTAAAATAACCCTGCTTGCACCCAATCCTGAAATTGGGCAGGGTGTAAAAACTTCATTGGTGATGCTGATTGCAGAAGAGATGAATGTTGACTGGCAAAAAGTGGAAGTAGAAATTGCACCATTGGATGCGAAATACGGTAGTCAGACCACAGGTGGAAGTGGAGCTATCCGTAGCCGTTATGAACCCCTCAGAAAAGCAGGTGCTACCGCACGTGTTTTATTAATAGCAGCAGCGGCAGATACATGGGGAGTTGCAGCAGCAGATTGTTATGCTGAAGGAGGTTTTGTGGTGAATAAAACTTCCGGAAAAAAACTCTCTTATGGTGAGTTAGCCAGTAAGGCAGCATCTATGCCCATACCGGCGAATATTCCTTTGAAAGAGGCAAAAGATTTTACACTCATCGGTACCAGGGTAAAAGATGTAGATGCAAAAGCCATCGTAACAGGGAAACCTTTGTTTGGCATAGATACAAGAAGAGAGGGGATGTTATTCGCGGTAGTTGCCCGACCACCTGCACATGGGAAAAAACTACAGTCTTTCGATGATAGTGCAGCATTGAAAGTTAATGGAGTAAAGAAGGTAGTGCAGGTTAAAAATAGTGTGGCGGTATTAGCCTTATCAACCTGGGCTGCGATAAAAGGTAGAAATGCATTAAAGATCAATTGGGAAGATGCCGCAAAGTTGGAAAGTACGACTGATCATGATAAAAGTTTCAGGGAATTATTAAACAAACCTGCGGCAACGCCAAACCGCAATGATGGTGATGTAGATACTGCCATGTCTGCTGCAACAAAACAGTTAGATGTGTATTATGAAGTACCGGTATTATCCCATGCCCAAATGGAGCCTTTGAATTTTTATGCAGATGTGAGAGACGGGAAGGCTGAACTATATGGACCTACACAGGTTCCACAAAACCTGGTTTCATCAGTTGCGAGGGAGTTGAATATTCCCGTTGCAAATATTACCCTTGGATTACCAAGGCAGGGCGGGGGCTTTGGAAGAAAACTCAGACCCGATAATGGAATCGAGGCGGCACTCATTTCTCAGGCTGCACAGTGTCCGGTACAGGTTCAGTGGACCCGTGAAGATGATATGCAAAACGATTTTTATCGCGCCAGTGGAATGTTTCGTTTTAAAGCCGCCATCAAAGACGGCAACCTTGAAGCATGGCAACAGTCTTTTGCCTGTTTGAGCAATGGTAGAAGTCCGGATACTTACCCCGCTGGTGCTTTAAAAAATCTTCGCATTGAAAGTCATAGTTTGCCAACCAATATTCCTACAGGGCCATGGAGGGCACCAACACATAATGTGCAGGCATTTGCCAACGAGAGTTTTATGGATGAAGTGGCTACGGAATTGAAAAAAGATCCGGTGGCGTTCAGACTTGAGCTATTCAGGAAGGCGAAAGAGCAACCAGTTGGCAGACTCGCGTATGATCCGGATAAATTTATCAGTGTGATTGAGTTAGTAGCCAAAATGAGTAACTGGGGTAAAACACCTGCAAATACTTTCCGCGGATTTTCAACCTGGTTTTCATTTAATACTTATGTGGCGCAGGTTGTAGAGCTACAAATGGTAAAAGGAAAGCCCAAAGTAACAAAAGTCTATTGTGCTGTTAATTGCGGGAAAGTGGTTAACCTTAGTGGTGCTGAAAACCAGGTGCAAGGTGCCGTGGTTGATGGACTTGGTCATGCGATGTACACTAAACTTACCTTCCAGCAAGGTGCTGCGGTTCAAACCAATTTCGGGCCGTATAATTTTGTAAGAATGCGCAATACGCCAATCGATGTTGAAGTTGGTTTTGTTCCTTCTGAAGAAAATCCCACAGGATTGGGCGAGCCAGGCTTGCCGCCAATTGCACCTGCATTGGCGAATGCTTTATATGCAGCTACAGGAAAGCGATATAGAAGAATGCCATTTGCGGATGATATATCATTCGCATAACAATAACCATTTCAATGTAAAAAGCAGCATTCAATTAGGATGCTGCTTTTTTGTTTTATAGATGTTAAAGTAAAGAGTTTAATCGTACCAGTCTGTTCTGCTTGCTTTTGACCCAATTGAGGAAAATAATTCAGCAATTTTATTTCCCGTAGCAATGTCTTGTTTTTCATAACATAACTGAAGGAAAAAAAGGTTGCCTTTTGTAGTAGCACTGGTTCCGTTTGCAAAAGTTTGTATTGTTTCTACATGTTTACCTTTGGTAAGAAAAATGATGTTAATGTCTTTGGCAATCTCAGTAACATCTTCCAGGTAAACCGATTGTTTTTCAATAATGGAATCTCTGTTTATTACAATACTTAACCTGTTATAGTCATCTAATTGAAATGGTTGTATCAAACTGAATTTCCTATGGGCCGGATATTGATCAGGATATTTCTGTTGCAGGTCTAATTCTTTTTTCAGGTAATTATTTAAGGTATTTACCAGTTGTTGTTTCTTCTTATAATATACCTGAAACTCTTTAATCTTATCCTGTATTCTTTCAACGAGGTTTCGGATTTTCATTATCTGGCCGCTATAAATTGTCAGTGATTTGTCTTTTGATGCGGGCGCATATTTATTTCCTGGAATTAATATTTCACCATTAATAAAGGCACTGTCTCCTTTCACTTTATAAGTGATGGTTTGGTTTTTATAATCTCCCATGATTGTGTCAATGGCCAATAATGGAATATGAAACTGAACCAACCAACTTATCTGATCTGCAGTTTTATTATCTTCCTCTTTTTCGTAGTTAGTACGTCTGTATAAGATTTCCATCTCTTTCCAATCAATAGAAATATGCTGACGCATGGAGTCTTCATAAATACCTGGGGAGTACCTTTTAAATATGGATTGCGTGATTAACTCGTATAAAGAGCCGAGGGTGTTTTTTTCATCCTGAAAATCCCGTATCTGCGATTTTACAGATGTGATCAGGATTGTAAAGCAAAAAAGGAAAAAGGATATCTTAATGCCATTTTTGTACATATCAGGGATATTAAGTAATGATAAGTATACTACTCTAAAATATACCTGGAACCAAGAATAGGCAATACCCTAATTCAAGTATTTATTGCACAGATTTGAACCTGTGAAATTTTTAAGCCGAAAACTGCAACGGCTATTTACCTCCAAACACCTTTTTCAAAATATCGCTGGTTCTGGCCAGTGGATTTTTGCGGATTTCTTTTTCTTCTAATGCAACCTGGTAAAAAATACCACTCATGGCCCTTTCAGTAACATAGGCGGCTAAATCCGGATTCAGTTTTTGACGAACCAAAGGAAGTTTATTATAACTATTTACCAAACTGGCCCAATGTTTTGTGGCATCTACTTTAACCAGCGAGGATTCAATAACCGGACGAAAAGCTGCTGTTAATGGATTGGTCGTTTTTGACTTTAGGTAGGCAGTAGCTGAAGTATCTGAACCTTTAAGAATACCAAGGGCATCCTGAAAGCTCATTTGTTTAATCGCATCTGTAAATATCGGTGCGGCACTTTTACAAGCATCTTCTGCTGCGCGGTTCATACTTAAAATAGCCTCGTCAACCTGCTTTCCTAATCCAACACTACGCAAGGTCTTTTCAACTTTCTGTGCTTCTGGTGGGAGCAGGATTTTAAGGGCAGCATTGGCAAAAAAGCCATCTGTTTGCGCCAAAAGATTAGAACCTTTTACGGTACCCTGTACCAATGCTTCTTTCAAACCAGCAGCAATATCATCATTGCTTAAACCGGTTTGGTTGCCGGTTACTGCATTTTTAGCTTTGTTTAATAATCCACCCAAACCCTGGGCTTCTGTGTTTATCGAAAAAAGACTGCTTATCATCAATAGGGTAATGATCCTTTTCATACTACTTTTTTTATACTTGTTCAAAAATGATACCAAAACTTTAGTAAAAGTAAATACTTGTGGGAGGTTAAGATGTGAAGAATAACCTATAAAATTTTATAACCGATGGTTAAAATGGACGGGCGGTTCATAAGATTCGACCGAAGCGCTTATCTTGGTTGCATAATTTGTAACACATGAAGCAATTATTTACCCTGGTTTTTCTTTCTTTTCTATTGATTACAGCGATTAATGGTCAGTCGCAGACTACTACCATTATCCTCATGCGACATGCAGAAAAAGATACTTCTGTTCAGGGTTCAACCCAAATGCAGGCCGACCCTAATCTGAGTGAAGCAGGTTTGGCAAGAGCTGCCCGAATTCCGGAAGTATTAAAAGCATATAAACCTGATGCGGTATATTCTACCAATTTTATACGTACAAAATCTACGGTAACACCGCTGGCTAAAAAAGCCGGTAAAGAAATACAGGTGTACGACCATCGAAACCTGAAAGGATTTGCAGAGGAACTCCTGAAAATGGATGGTCAAACGGTCGTAGTAGCGGGGCATTCAAATTCAACCCCAACACTGGTTAATTTATTGCTGAAAGAGAATAAATATCCTAATCTGGACGAATCAGTATATGATACCTATTGGATCGTTACAGTTACCAACGGAAAAGCGGAAGCCAGGCAAATGAAGTATTAAGCCCCTTCTTTCCCTTATAAATACTAACTTTGCGGCCTTAAACTGAAAAGTCCGCGAGTCCGGAAGTCCGGAAGTCCGGGTAAACGATAAACGTTTTCCGTTCTTCCGGACTTTCCAACTTTCGGTCTTTCGGACTAATCATTATGAAGTACGAGAAAGAGATTAACCGGCGCAAAACATTTGCCATTATTTCCCACCCGGATGCGGGTAAAACTACCTTAACAGAAAAACTGCTGTTATTCGGTGGTGCCATTCAAACTGCCGGTGCTGTAAAAAGCAATAAAATCAAGAAGCATGCTACTTCCGATTTTATGGAAATTGAAAGACAAAGAGGTATCTCGGTTGCTACCTCAGTAATGTCTTTTGAATACAGCAATACCCTGATTAACCTGTTGGATACGCCTGGTCACAAAGACTTTGCAGAAGATACTTATCGTACACTTACGGCTGTTGACAGCGTAATATTGGTTGTTGATAGTGTGAATGGGGTAGAAGACCAAACCCGAAGACTGATGGAAGTGTGTCGCATGCGTGATACACCGGTTATTGTATTCATTAACAAGATGGACCGTGACGGTAAGGGGCGATTCGATCTTTTGGAAGAAATTGAGAAAGAATTGCATATTTCTCTTCATCCAATGACCTGGCCAATCAATAGTGGTAAAGAGTTTAAAGGGGTTTATAACCTGCACGATAAGAACCTGCGACTCTTTACTGCCAGTACAAAGGCTGAGGAAGATGATACCATAGCCATTAATGATTTGGCAGAACCATTATTAGATGAAAAAGTCGGCGACAGAGATGCTGCCCTGTTAAGAGAAGATGTGGAATTGATAGACGGCGTTTATGGAGAACTGAATGTGAATGATTATCTGAACGGAAAAATAGCTCCGGTGTTTTTCGGAAGTGCGGTAAATAATTTTGGTGTGAAAGAAATGCTCGACACTTTTATAAGAATAGCACCTGTTCCAAGAAGCAGAACTACTTCTGCCAGAACCGTAGAAGTGGGTGAGGATAAGTTCAGCGGATTTATTTTCAAGATACACGCTAACCTTGATCCTAAGCACCGGGACAGGATTGCTTTTATGCGCGTTTGTAGCGGGAAGTTTGAGCGCAATAAATACTATCACCATGTTCGACTCGATAAGGATATGCGCTTCAGTAATCCTTATAGCTTTATGGCTCGTAGTAAAGATGTAATTGAAGATGCCTATGCAGGTGATGTGGTTGGTTTATTTGATACGGGCAATTTTAAAATAGGCGATACACTTACTGAAGGAGAAGATTTTTACTTCACAGGTATACCTACTTTTTCACCAGAAATTTTTAAAGAATTGGTGAATAAAGATCCGATGAAAACAAAGCAGTTGGAAAAAGGGATCAGTCAGTTAACAGATGAAGGTGTGGCACAATTGTTTACCCAATTTGGTGGCAATAAAAAAATCATTGGTTGTGTGGGCGAACTTCAATTTGAAGTAATACAATATCGTTTGTTACAGGAATACGGTGCTGCTTGCGAATTCAGAAGTATGCCATTCTATAAAGCCTGCTGGCTTACAAGTACAGACCAGAAAAAACTGGATGATTTTCTGCGTTTCAAACAACAGAATTCAGCAGAAGATAAAGATGGCAACCCCGTTTACCTTGCACAGAGCGAGTGGTTCCTAAATACCGAAATCACCAACAATCCAGATATCACTTTCCATTTCTCAAGTGAGATACATAAATAGGTTGAGGAGGAAGTCCATAGACCATAGTCCATGGTCCATGGTCTATGGACTATGGACTACAATCATGCAATAGGTAACTGTATAGTAAATACTGCTCCTTTGTTTATTCCTTCACTGAAAGCGGCAATCATACCATTGTGGTTCTGGATTATTTTTCGGGTGAGGTAAAGTCCAACGCCAGATGAAATTTCTCCTTCTGTTCCTGACTTTCCTTCTGATGTAAACTTCTGGAACAACATTTCAGCTTTTCCAGGTTCGAAGCCAATGCCCTTATCAGCAACCAGTATATGGATATGTCCACTGAATACATGTAGCTTAATGATGATCTCATCAGATCTTTGGGAAAACTTGATGGCATTGCCAATGATATTTGAAATAGCCTGCGATAATAATCGCAGATTAGATTTCACCTTAACTTCAGGTATTGGATGTAATTGGATGCTGATATTTTTTCTGCCGGCTGCTAATTGTTGCATTTCAAGTGCTTTGCTCAAAATAGTTTCGATACTATTAGCTTCAAACACATAAGACATCTCATTTTCACTCCCTGTTTCCAGTAACTGTATAATATCTTTGATAAAAGCAAGCTGTTCGTGGGCCAGTTTTTTTATCAGTGAACCATATTCAACAATTTTGGCATTATTCGTTTCCGTTTGCAATAAATCGCCTATTCCGCTTATTTGACTCAAAGGCGTACGCAGATCATGTGAAAGTAATGTGAGCATATCTTTCCTGTCTTTTAATAATGCATCAATCGAATCAATGCTTATTTGTACCTGTTGCATTAACTGACCAGCTTCATCGGTATAATTCATTGGCAGGCTCGGGACTATCTTTTTTAAGCTATACTGTTTTAAAGCATTTTTTGCCTGATGAATGGGCCATAAAAGACTTTTTAATAAAATGAGTGTAAGTCCCGTAGCAAGTAAAGTTGCCACTAAAGCCACTAAAATGACATTCCATCCACTTAAAGGGATCCATTTAAAAACAATGGCAAAAATCAATACAATCAGCGGAATATGTACACCGATAAAAGCAATAAATAAAAACTTTAAAGTATAATTGGAAGACAATAAACCGGGCTTGGAAAAGTGCTGATATATATTTTTCATGAAGCTGGAAGATATTGAGCGTGTACAAAAATGCTTCCTTTCACCCAAACTAAAGATTAAAATTAAAAAATAATTAAAATAATAATATGTTTTCTACTAAAAACCTGGTAGTCAGAATGTTAGATGAGAATGACATGGAAGATTTTTATCAGCTGAACAGTAATCCTGAAGTAATGCGATACATCAGGCCAGTAAAAGACAGGGAATCGTCAACCGCATTTCTTTTGGAAAACATAGCATTATACCAGCATTTTCCGCTAGGCAGGTTCCATGTATCATCAGTTGAAACAGGTGCATTTGTGGGTTTATTTTCAGTTTTGAAAATGTCTGACAGGGATGCATTACATGTAGGTTATGCCCTGATGCCATGGGCACAGGGGAGAGGGTGGGCCAAAGAAGTGTTACAGGGCGGGTTGCAATGGCTTATAAAGCATTCAGAGGAAAAGGAGTTTTATGCCATTACAGAGCCAGCCAATCTGGCTTCTGCAGCCGTTCTAAAGAAATCCGGCTTTAATTGGCTTGAAAATGCTGTAGACAGGGGGAAAAATCTGGATGTTTACGTTATTCACCGTAGCTATCTGGAAGCTTAACCTGCTTTTCAGGCTATTGATTACCTTTGCCGCCATATATGAAAGCAAGAACGCTAAAGAAGGATAAGGTTAATATTATAACCCTGGGTTGCAGCAAGAATTTGGTCGACAGTGAAGTACTGAGTGGTCAATTGAGCGCGAACGATATAGATGTGGTTCATGAGAATAAAAAACTGGACCACAATATTGTGGTTGTAAATACCTGCGGTTTTATTGATAAAGCCAAAGAAGAAAGTATCAATACCATATTAGACCAGGTTGAACTTAAAAGACGGGGTAAACTGGACAAAGTATATGTTACCGGTTGTTTAAGTGAACGATACAGGGGTGATCTGGAAGCAGAAATGCCGGAAGTGGATGCATGGTTTGGCACCATGGAACTACCGCTGATCCTTAAAAAATTTGAAGCAGACTATAAATCTGAATTGGTTGGAGAGCGATTGCTGAGTACTCCTCAGCATTATGCGTACATGAAAATAAGTGAAGGCTGCAACCGTACCTGTTCCTTTTGTGCTATCCCCTTAATGCGTGGACAGCATGTAAGCAAACCAATTGAAGAATTAGTAGCGGAGGCGGAAGGATTGGTGAAAAAGGGCGTAAAGGAAATAATGCTGATTGCACAGGAACTCACTTATTATGGACTCGATATCTATAAAAAAAGAGAACTTCCCCGTTTATTAAATGCTTTGGCCGATGTAAAAGGAATTGAATGGATCCGTTTACATTATGCCTATCCAAGTAAATTCCCGCTGGAAGTGCTGGATGTTATGCGTGAGCGCGACAATATTTGTAAATACCTCGATATGCCTTTGCAACATGCCAGCAATAATATGCTCAAAGCCATGCGGAGAAATATTACCAGAGAGGAAATGGGAGAGTTGATACACGAGATAAGGGAAAGGGTACCTGGTATTTGTTTGCGTACTACTTTAATTGCTGGATTCCCGGGAGAAACAGAAGCAGATGTGGAAGAATTAAAAGATTTTCTCCGCGAACACCGCTTCGACAGAGTAGGTATTTTCAGTTATAGCCATGAAGAAAACACGAGTGCCCATGATTTGGAAGACAATATTTCTGCGGAACTAAAAGCAGAACGTGCCCAGGAAATCATGGAAGTTCAACAGGAAATAAGTTACGAAAAGAACCAGGAAAAAATTGGTAAAGTATTCAAAGTACTTATCGACAAAAAAGAAGCCGGCAGGTACCTTGGCAGAACTGAATTTGATAGCGTTGAAGTAGATAATGAAGTAGTAGTACACGCTAAAAGAAAACTGGTGCCAGGAGAATTTGTTCAGGTTAAAATCACCAAAGCTTACGATTACGATCTGGAAGGAGAAGTAGTGTAAGATGTCTGATGGCTGATCGTTGATGTCTGATTTGAAGCTTTGTGCATGAAATTAAATCCGACATCAGAGATCAGACATCAGCCATTAACAAGCTGTTTGAAATTTAAAATTCAAGTTTCGCCTTTTTTTCTGTTGGATTTTCTTTCAATGAAAAATAGAAACTTACTAGTAATGATAGCAGCAGGTAGCTGGCTATTGCATAATGAGATCCGCTAAAATAATTGTTTAAGCCAAACCAATCTCCGGTACGAACAAGTATAGCTAAACCATATATTGTTTTAAGTATTTCCCATACCCAGGCATAGTTATTTCGATCCATGAGGTCGGTAAATGCATAAACCTGCAAAAAAATAAAGCCTCCATAAATAAATATACCCGGGCTTCCAATGGAGGCTATATTGCCAAAGCAATAACTGATGAGTAATAGTGTACATATCATCTGAATCCACGACCAGGTAAGCAAAGTTTTAGTATTACCAGTTTCATATTTGTCGAAGTGGTATACATCTTCAATTTTATATACCGGATATTTTTCGGCAACATCTGCTGGTCTCCAGCCTGTGGGCATCAGCCAGATGCGAAATTTGTCTCTCCAGCTTTTGGCATGCCAGGCATCTTTTATCAGCAACCATAAATGCATAAAATTTATCTTAATCGGATTCCAAGTGCGTACTGGTCTTGTTATGCCATACACTGCCGGTACATCAGCTAGCTCTTCCTGGAAAGTGCCAAAAAGTTTATCCCATATAATAAAAATCTGCCCATAATTTTTATCCATATACTCCTTGTTAATGGCATGATGTACACGGTGGTGGGATGGTGTAACTATTATTTTTTCAAGGAAACCCATTTTATTGATATGCTGTGTATGGTACCAGAATTGGGCAAACAAATGAAGGGGTGCCACAATAGCTACTACCTCTGATGGTACACCCAAAACAGCTGCAGGTAAAAGAAAAATGGTGAAAAGTTTTACGATAGAGGAAATGCTTTGTCTTAATGCACAAGCCAGGTTAAAATCTTCGCTGCTATGGTGGATGATATGATTGTTCCAGAAGAAATTATATTCATGTGCTATCCGGTGAATCCAATAGCCAGCCAGATCGAGCGTAATAAAAGCAATAAAATAAGTAAGAAAACCTGATGAAACATGGATGATAGCTAGTTTATCAACCATCCAGTCATAACTGAGCACCGCAATTCCCAAGCCAAGCACATCTTTTGTTACATTGGTAACACCTGAACTCAAACTCGAAATCATATCGAGGGTGCGCACTGTTTCTTTTCCCCTGTACCAGCCATACCATTTCTCGAAAAGCACCAGCAAAAGAAATACAGGCATGGCGATTAGTATAATCTTTCCGTAAGTTTCCATAGCAATCGTAGTAGGTATAAATTTAAGGATAAAATTGAAAAGTGTGTTGTGTGAATGGTCAATTGTGAATTGTCAATGTTTCCAAGTAGTAGTCTTTATAGGTGGGATGAGGTAAGACCCCATTTCTCCATATTCCTCACTATTTACCATTAGCAATTGACAATTCACAATTGACAATTCACAATCCCCCCAAGTTAAAAAATTACCAGCGGCACCATCTATTTCCAGTAAATTGTACTTTTACGCCTCAATATGAAGCATCACTCTACCCGTTTATCTTACGAAAGCACTGGATATTTTTCTTCGATTGTGACTGATTATTTAGCACAGTCGGCAACCATTCGACCCTTTTACCAGCATACGGTTGATTTGAAAGGTATAGAAGATGCAATACTTGCAAGGAAAGCATTTAACACGCCCAGAGGATTATTAAGAGATAGTTTACAGGAACAGTATGCCACGGTGAATACCACCCCATTGGTTTCGGCGAATATAGAAGCATTGGGAGATGGAAATACTTTTACGGTTGTAACAGCCCATCAGCCTAATATCTTTACCGGCCCCCTATATTTTATCTATAAAATTTTGCATGCTATTCAATTAGCACGTTACCTATCTGAACAGTTTCCTGCCTATCAATTTGTGCCGGTGTATTACATGGGTAGTGAAGATGCGGACCTGGATGAGCTTGGCCAGATTAGTATTGATGGAAATAAATTAAAATGGGCCACTAACCAAAAGGGTGCTGTAGGCAGAATGAAAGTAGACAAAGAGTTAGTACAGTTACTAACTGCTATTGAGGGCCAAACCGGCGTGCTGCAATATGGTAAAGAGCTTTCACAGTTATTCAGACAGGCTTATACCCCTGGAAGAACCATACAGGAAGCTACTTTAGATTTGGTGAATGCACTTTTCGGAAAATATGGGTTGGTGGTACTTATACCAGATAGCACCACATTAAAAAGTGCTTTTAAATCCACCATTCGAAAAGAATTACTGGAAGGGTTTTCTCATGGTATCGTAAATGAAACCATTCAGGAAATCGGTAAAAATTATAAAGTACAGGCAGGGGGCAGAGATATCAACCTGTTTTACCTGATTGATGATATTCGGGAGAGGATTGAAAAAGAGGGCGATGATTATGTGGTAAACGGCTTAAAGCTTCGGTTTACCAAAGAACAAATCCTGGAAGAAGTTGAACAACACCCGGAAAGATTTAGTCCGAATGTGATTCTCAGGGGAGCATTTCAGGAAACCATATTGCCCAATATCGCATTTATTGGTGGGGGAGGTGAGCTGGCATACTGGCTTGAATTGAAAAACGTATTTGCCGCCATTTCGGTTCCCTATCCTGTATTGGTTTTACGTAATTCCTTTCTGATACTTAGCGACGAGCAGGAAAATAAAATGAAACAGCTTGGTTTTAATATGGCCGACTTTTTCAAAAAGAAAGCTGATTTATTAGAACAATATGTACGCAGAAGCTCCGACAAAAAATTGGGCTTGTCTGAAGAGTTGAAGTCTTTGTCTTTGCTGTATGACCAATTGAAACAACGTGCAGGCACAATTGATGGCACATTAATACCACATGTTGAAGCACTTGAAGTGAAAGCAGCAAAACGAATAGAAGAGCTGGAGAAAAAAATGTTGCGTGCTGAAAAGCGGAAATTTGAAACAGAAGAAAGACAAATAGCAGCGTTAAAAAGTCATTTATTTCCTGGGGATAGTTTACAGGAAAGGGTAGATAATTTTTCAGGATGGTATGGCAGGTATGGTGCTGATTGGGTAGAACTACTAGCACAAAATTCACTGACCCTTGAATCAGCATTCATAGCCATCACAATTGAATAAAATCTATTGATCGAAATTGTTAGGCCACTGCGTTTTCAATCCATTAATTTTTACGCTTACTTCATCCTGCATTTGTTGTTTATAAGCAGATAACTTTTCACCAACCGAAGTATCCGTTGAGCCAATGATTTGTGCGGCAAGGATACCAGCATTTTTTGCAGCATTTAAAGCAACTGTTGCCACCGGTACGCCGTTAGGCATTTGAAGGATAGATAAAACAGAATCCCAACCATCAATTGAGTTAGATGATTTAATGGGTACGCCAATAACAGGAAGGGTAGTAATAGCTGCTACCATACCGGGAAGGTGTGCAGCGCCTCCGGCACCTGCAATAATGACTTGTAAACCCCTGGCTTTGGCTTTTTCAGCATATTCAGCCATACGCTGTGGTGTTCTGTGTGCAGATACTACGGTTAATTCAAAGGGAATATCGAATTGTTTCAGCATATCTGCTGCAGCCTGCATAATATTCAGGTCGCTATCGCTTCCCATGATAATACCAACCAGCGGAGCTTTATTTGTCATACTGCAAAGATAACAAATCAAATTTATCAATTCCCTGCACCGGACTTAAGTCCGGTGCAGGGAATTGATATTAGTTAATGTCTTTGCCTTCTTTTAATAAGGTAATGGCCCTTTCAGTAAAACTTCTGTTTGGACCCGCAGGAGCCAGTGGTAGAGCTTTTTCAGCCATTTCCAGGGCTTTTTTGTATTCACCCATAGCCGAATAAATTCTGGTCATTCCCATCAAAGGGGTAAACTGATCTGGGTTCTTCTGCAGGTTCAGTTTGAAAATCTCCAATGCCTCCGTATTTTTCTTCTGTTGCATCAACTGCCTGGCATATTGATGCAACTGGTTCATATTGCCCATTGATATGGCATCTTTCATTCCAGCCAATGCTTCTTCTTTACGGCCAAGCTTTTCCAGAATTCTCGCCCTGGTAGAAAGTGTAACGAAATTACGATCTCCCAAAGAGGCGTTTACGGAAGTGTCTGCCCATAATAAAGCTTCATTGAGGTTTACGTTTTTTTCGAGACAATATTGAGCTGCCTGCTGCCAGGGTACCCAATAGAATCCTTTATCCGTTCTTAATTCTTTTCTAAAACTTTCTATTTGCTGTTGCACCAAGTCTGTTTCAACCCGGAATGGTATGGCTAATTTTTCCCAAAGCAAACTTATTGTAGCACCAGCTTCTGTCTGATTGGAAAAATCGTAACGGAGCCATTCGGTTGAAACGTTTGTTGGTATAGGCTTAACAGTTACCCTTAATACATCATTTTTTGGATCATAGTAATAACTTCCCCATGATTGATAATCTGATGAAAAGATTAAGGTACTTTGATCTGCTCCATAAGCAATGTAAAATCCATATTTTCCTGCCTTCAGTGGCTTGCCTTCAATGGTAACATCTTTATCAAAAGAAATGATGGTAGTTTCATTTGCACCTGCACGCCATGGGGCGGCTGTGGTATTTCCAAATCCAAGATCGAAAAAACCTGGTTGTACTAATTGCCCCCAGATCTTTCCTTCTCTTCCTTTTACCGCCGGCCTGTCGTATTGAATGGTAACATTGGTTAAGCCAATCTGTTCGCCAACCATGGCTTTTTTGTTCCCGCCACTGGGAGGCGTAGTAAGTATTCTTTGTGCCTGTGTAATACCCATGGTAAGCAGGCAAAAAATGAGCAATAAGGGTTTCATGTTGTATCGTTTTAGATGAGCAATCTACTACGAAACAGGTATCCCTTGCAGAGAATATGATAAATGAATATGGGTATAGATAGACCTCAATTACTAATGTCCGATTTTTACATAAGTAAGTAGGTCTTCAATTAAATATGCACTGATATTTCTAAGCACAACAGGTGCTTTTGTTTTATGAATAACGATTTTGATTTTGTCTGTTTGAATGGCAGGAAAACTGGCTATTTTTTTTCTTCCAATAGTTGTACCTGAGTAAATTTTTTCAAATTGGCCATCCTTCAGGTATTCAATACTAAAATTAATAACACGTTGTCCATAACTAATCATTTCTTCCAGGCTTATAGTATTCAGTGAAGTAACTTTTGGAAGGGAAATAAGGATGTCTACATCCTTGTCAGATGCTGCATTCCAGAATGTATTTATATCCTGGTCAACAAGTTTTGACAAGCCATCTTTTTGGACATCATTGGTAGATAATTTTGCATTTAAGAAGAGGTCTTTTTGAAATGCTTTTTTTCTCATTTCTGCAAAGCCCATAAGGGCAGCAGAATCTGCCGGATGAAAGAGCCCCCTTCTGTCGGGTGGCACATTCAGTAATAGATTACCGCCATTACCTACAGACCTTAGATAGATATTGAATAATTGTGCCGGAGTTTTCACCTTCCCATCTTCTTCCGGATGATAAAACCATCCCGGACGAATAGACACATCTGCCTCAGCAGGTATCCAGTTCTTGCCATTATAATTACCCTGATTCAATGTGTCGGTAGGAGGTGCGCCATGTCCTCTTGCAAAACCCGCTGTATCCAATAAGTTCCAGTTTGTATTACCAATAAATCCATTTTCATTTCCACACCAACGGATACTTGGACCTATATCGCTGAAAATAATGAGTCCAGGTTGTGTTTTGAAAGCGGCGGCTTCAAAGCGCCTGAAATCGTAGACTTGTTTCTTGCCATTCGGGCCTTCACCATTTGCACCATCCCACCAAAACTCAAAAAATGGGCCATATTGCTGCAGTAATTCCTGCATGGTGGCAATATAAATATCGTTGTATTCCGGCGTACCATATTTAGGATGGTTTCTATCCCATGGGGATAGATAAACACCCATTTCAAGGTTTTCCTTTTTACAGGCTGTTGCCAATGCTTTTACCACATCGCCCTTTCCATCCATCCATTTACTTTGCTTAACGGTATGGGTGCTGTATTTACTGGGCCATAATGAAAAACCATCATGGTGCTTGGCTGTTAATATAATACCTTTCGCACCTGCTTTTTTTGCAATCCTTACCCACTGGTTGCAATCTAATTGAGTAGGATTGAATACATCAGGTCTTTCATTTCCTTCACCCCATTCCTTATCTGTAAAAGTATTTGGGCCAAAATGAATAAATAAATAAAATTCTTTTTCGTGCCAGGCTAGCTGTTCTTTAGTTGGTATTGGAAATACAGGCTGTATGGATTGTGCAGTTGAAAATATTCCATTCAGAAGCAATAACGCAAGTATTATTTTTTTCACTGGCAGTATTTTAACCCTAAACTAATTGACGTTTATACATCTGTACGGCATTTTCATAACCAAGGTAAATGGCATCACATACCAGTGCATGACCAATACTAACTTCGTCCAGAAAGGGGATATGTTGTTTAAGGAATTTCAGGTTGGTGAGATCCAGGTCATGACCAGCATTAATACCTAATCCAAATTCTTTTGCTTTTTTTGCTGCAACAACATAAGGAGCAATTGCAGCTTCTGCCTTACCACTGGCAAAAGTTTTTGCATAGCCTTCTGTATAAAGTTCAATTCTGTCAGTACCTGTAGCTGCTGCACCTTCAACCATTTCAACAATCGGATCAACGAAAATAGAAACCCGAATGCCTGCACGTTTAAAAATACGAATGGTATTAATCAGGTATTCCCGGTGTTCTATAGTATTCCATCCATGGTCGCTGGTAAGTTGACCAAGTGCATCCGGTACCAATGTTACCTGGTGAGGTTTAGTTTCCAATACCAGATCAATAAACTTTTGCTCGGTTGGATTTCCTTCAATGTTAAATTCGGTAGTAATTATCTTTCTTATCGCACGGGTATCATCATAACGAATATGTCTTTCATCGGGCCTGGGATGCACAGTTACACCATCAGCACCAAATTTTTCTGCATCTGCTGCTGCCTTTAATACATTCGGATTATCGCCCCCGCGACTATTCCTAAGTGTAGCGAATTTGTTGATGTTTACACTAAGTTTTGTCATATGGCAAAGTTAGTTAGAAGTCAGGAGTTTTGAAACAATGATGGTTGGGGAATATTGGCTAACGGCCAGAAGCTAAAAGACAGTGAGTTCTGTAAAAATAAGCTTCTCCCAATGCATCAATGCGAAAAGCCACAGATTCACAGATTAATCGCATATAATCTGTGAATCTGTGGCTAAAATTATCCGCATCCAAGCGGAACGAATAAAATAAAACAGCTTAACTACCCTTATCCCAAATATTGCATGATAACGCTTGCCAGAATAAGTCCTAACAAGTGATACCCGCAGTCTATGAAATAAAGTCCGGCAGGCTTTTTATTATAAAGATACCCGATACTGATAGCCGGAGTACTGAAACAAATTCCCAGCAGCAAAGCAATATGTAGTGCATCTTGATAATTGTTCATCGGTATTTGTTGACGAAAAATTGATAACCCGATACAGCTTACTGCCATCAATATAAAACTACTGAGCATGGTAACAGCAACGCCTTTTTTCATATTTGGGTCATTCACATTAATGCCAGATAGTTTTACCCATGGTTTTGAGAATATTCCTCCATACCAGATAGCGCCAAGGATAAAATAGGCAAGAGAGGCTAATAACAATGACAGCCAGTTGACGTGGTCGGTAAAATGATGAATCATAACAGTTGGTTTAGTTGATAAGATTCAACAAGTTCGTAAATAAAGCTGAATCAGTCAACCCTATGCCTGTAATGGTGTAATTTGCAATGGTAATTATTCGTTGAACCAGATTTGTACTGTTGATATGGCATATTCATCAATGGAATCCTGCTTGTTAGACCTGGAAAAACATGGTCAGTTGATACGTGTCAGGGAAGAGGTAGATCCCTACCTGGAAATGGCCGCAATTCATTTGCGTGTGCATGAGATGGGTGGCCCAGCTATATTATTCGAACAGGTTAAAGGCAGTTCTTTCAGGGCTGCTTCTAATATTTTTGGTACACTTGATCGTAGTCGGTTTATTTTTAGAGATACACTTCAAGTAGTTGAAAAACTCATTCAGTTAAAAGCCGATCCGTTGAAAGCCCTCAAACAGCCATTCAGCCATTTATCTACCGGCTTGGCTGCAATGAAAGCTTTCCCCTTAAAAAATCCATTGAACAAACCTGTTCTGTTCCAGGAAATTGCTATAAAAGATTTGCCGCAAATACATCATTGGCCCATGGACGGAGGTCCATTTGTAACACTTCCTCAGGTATATACGGAAGATGTTGACCAGCCCGGTATCATGAAAGCTAATCTGGGTATGTACCGGATTCAATTGGGTGGTAACCAGTACCTACCCAATAAAGAAATTGGATTGCATTATCAGTTGCATAGAGGTATTGGTGTACATCAGACAAAAGCAAATAAGAAAGGACTTCCCCTTAAAGTTAGTTGCTTTGTTGGTGGACCACCATCACATACTGTTGCGGCGGTTATGCCATTGCCGGAAGGAATCAGTGAAATGACATTTGCTGGCGTTCTTGGTGGCCGTAGGTTCAGGTATATGTACCAGGATGGTTTTTGTATTAGCACGGATGCTGATTTTGTAATTACCGGTGAAGTATATCCCGGCGAAAACAAGCCTGAAGGCCCTTTCGGCGATCACCTTGGATACTATAGTCTGGAACATCCTTTCCCTTTAATGCGGGTACATAAGGTATATGCAAGGAAAAATGCTATCTGGCCGTTTACAGTGGTTGGAAGACCACCACAAGAAGATACCAGCTTTGGGGCATTGATTCATGAAATTACCGGAGATGCCATTCCACAGGAAATACCTGGTGTGAAAGAAGTGCATGCTGTAGATGCTGCAGGTGTGCACCCGCTTTTACTTGCAATAGGTAGTGAGCGATATACGCCATTTATGCCTGCAAAACAGCCAGCCGAAATACTAACTATTGCCAACCATATACTGGGAACCGGACAACTTAGTCTGGCCAAATTTTTGTTCATTACTGCGGATGATACCGGAAGACTTAAGACAAATGATATACAGGCGTTTTTCACCTATATTTTTGAACGCATTAACCTTCAGCGAGACATACATTTTCATACACATACCACTATTGATACATTGGATTATTCCGGAACAGGTTTAAATACCGGAAGCAAGGTTGTAATTGCGGCTTATGGGGACATTCAGCGTGAATTGGCCAATGATATTCCGGGCATATTTTCGGAAAGAAATAATTTCGGCGCTGTTGCACTTGCGATGCATGGGGTTATTTGTTTGGAAATGAATACATATAGCGATGCAGCAACTGCTGCAAAAGAAATGGAAGCTTTACATGCTACTTATTATCCAGTATTGAAAGAGTTAACAGGTATTGTACAAATCATTGTTTGCGATGATGCTGCATTTACCGCTGCCAACCTGAATAATTATGTTTGGGTTACTTACACCCGATGCAATCCTTCACATGATATTTATGGTATTGGATCTTTTGTTGAAAACAAACATTGGGGTACAGAAGGACCCATGATTATTGATGCGCGGGTAAAACCCCATCATGCACCGGCGGTTGTAAAAGATCCTGCGGTTGAGAAGCGGGTTGACCGATTATTTGAAAAGGGTGGGAGTCTTTATGGGATCAAACATGAAAAATAAATCCCAATATCTTATTAGTCTTTTGTAAGGAGGTTGAATTGAGTACGTCACTTAAAGAAAACTAAATATGAAATTGCTATTCACAACCTTTTCGTTGTTATTTGCTGTATTACTTTCCGCACAAACTACAGATCCCCAGGGATTAAAAGTAGGAGACAACGCTCCAATGTTTACTGCTACAGATAATAATGGGAAGCCGTTTTCCCTGGAATCAGCATTGAAAAAAGGTGATGTAGTATTGATGTTTTACCGTGGTCAATGGTGCCCTTATTGCAATAAGCAAATGAGTCAGATGAATGATTCACTTTCTGCTATTACCGGTAAGGGAGCTACAGTGGTAGCTATATCTCCTGAAATTCAGGAAAATGTGGTTAAAACAGTAGAGAAAACAAAAGCATCTTTTCCTATCATCAGCGATGTTAAGATGAAGATCATGAAAGATTATCAGGTGAACTTTGCTGTGCCTCAAACAACCATAGATCGCTATAAGACTTTTGGCATTGATTTTAATGTTGCAAATGGCGAGAACGGGGCTAATTTACCCGTACCTGCCACTTATATCATTGGCAAGAACGGAAAAATTAAATACGTATTCTTTAATCCCGATTACCGCAAAAGAGCATCTGTAAAAGAGATTGCTTCTTATCTATAAAACTGTGTAGAATTTATAGGCGACCATAGTCGATAGACTATAGACCATGGACTATGGTCTATCGACCTGCACTTTAATAACAATTTTCTTCACATGGGATGAACTGCCATTGCGAATGCAGGGCATGTGTAAATCTGTTGGAAAGAAGATGGTGAACATGCCTTCATTTACAATGGAGAAAAAATCCGGAGTTTCATCAAATAGCATATAGTCGTCTTCGGGATTATAAGCACGTGATGGGGTTTGCTTTTTAAGGAGAGCATGCCCCATTTTTTCTGTACCACTTACGACAAATTGTACGTCAATATATTTTTTATGCGATTCCAGTTTTTCCTGTGCAGGATCTTTTGTGTCGTACTCCTGAACGATTGCAAATAAAGCATCTCCTTCCAACTCATGCTTGCCGTTCTCCAGTGTATTGAGATCAGTATGTTGTAAAAAGAGAAGTGCTTTTTCAATTAAAGTTCCCAAACCATAGTAACGTGCTGCATTGCTTAACTGATCGATAACCATTACGAATGTTTTATGGAATGAAGATAAGCATGGTTTAATTAGAAACCTCTACCCAGGTATGGTCGGCCAATAAGCGCACCGAGGACACAAATTGTCTGAATGGACCATTGCCTCCCCATTCCTGTGGTGCAACCAGTGAAAGTATGTGTTGCCCGTCATTTTTTTCATAGAGATGATAAATATGACCAATCTGGGGTTTGAAATTCAGTTTGGCCTCATAGATCATCATACTCAATTCCTTTCTTTTGCGAATTTCCTGAGCCTGTCTGGCCAATAATTCTATTTGCTGTCTGATCTGATCAAGCTGCATATTGGTTTGATCTTCCATCGCAGACAAAGCTTTATGCTTGATTACACCTTCTTTTGTTGGTCTGATGGCAACGCCAGCAACTGAAGAAGCATAAGGTAATACACTGAGCTGTTTATGGTACATTTCAATGTTAACAAAAGCTTTGCCAGCGGCGTCGGTTCCTGATTGGGTAAGTTTTAAATAGCCGTTGGGCATTATTTCGTGTTTCACTTCAAGCACAGGATTACCCTGTTTTAAAAAACGAAAAAGCATGGTCGATGAATTCAAGATTGATGCATCGGCCTGCTCTGCTAATTCCGTCTTTTCAAAATCTCTTGGAACTCCATCAGGTACAATGGTGTATTGTGTATAATAGGCTTCATTATCCATCGAAACCCAATTGGTACTGATGCTCAGTGCATGTCCATTTTCAATTGATTCAATTTTATAGTTCCCGCTTTTTGGTGGAATGCCGGATTGATAATTACATTTTTCAGGAAACAATTGCCAACTGGCCAGAAAATTATATGCTTGTACCATTTCTTGTTAAAACAATGCGTTGGCACAAAGGTTCAGTATTTTCAGGGAATAAAAAAGCCGCAGCCTGCTGTTTAAGCGGACTGCGGCTTTTTTATAGGATTAAAGTTATTTTACAGAGAAAGCAACTGCTAAAGTTCCCCAGCTAAGGGTAACCACACCTTCTTTGCTGATGGTATAGGTTAATTTCTCTACTGATTCAGCAGATTTTCCTGGTTTTACATTAACACGTAAGGCATCATCTGCCTGCTTATACGAAAATGCTCCCCACTGCTTGGCAGTTTTATTAAAAATAATTGTATAGCTATCGCCATTATCTAAAGTAAAGAAGGAATATTTTCCTGCAGGAAGCGTTTTGCCTTCAATGCTAACATCTTTACTCACTTCAAAAGTGGTTGCATCATTTGCCCCTGCGCGCCATACCTGACCTTTTTTGGGTTCAACATCTACTCCAATAGTACGTCCCTTTAGCGAAGGACTGCTATAATTAATGGTAATGGTTGCTCCGCTTGAAATTGTTTCAGTTACGTTAGCGGGTGGACTGGGTTTTTTAGAATTGTCTTGCTGTGCGCAGGCTGTTAAACTGGTAAAAAGTAAACCTGACAAAGCAAATAGCGTAAACAACTTTTTCATCGATATTATTTTTATTTATAAACGAAAATTACTGCAAAAGGTTGAAGCCTGCACCTGATTTTTGATGACTGGTTTGTTAAAAAATAATCAGGCTCTAAATGCGCTTCTAGATTTGACGGCTTATGGCATAGACCATGGACCATGGTCTATCGTCCATGGTCTATGCCATAATCTATGTGCTATAAGCCGTCAACCATTGATTCGCATGTTTAATTAACCTGCACGAAATCGGGTTTCTTTAATAACTGGCTATTGTATTTAAATCTAAGACCGGTATTAAAGGTGATGTTCCAGGGAGTCATCCGGCCCGTTGTTCTTGGGTAATAGTATACTTTCAGCTCCATGGTTCCAAAAACCAGGTTTTCATTCCTTGTTCTAACGCCGGCGCCCAGTGAGGTATAAATATCTCCCTTTTTAAATCCTTCGCCAATGGTTTTGAGATAGGTGATGTTGGTAAATACAAAGGGTGCAAAACTAAAACCATAGGTTTTTGTGGTATTATAAAATACCGATTCGCAGTTCGCACTAATTCTGGTAGAAGCTCTCACCAGGTTAGTATTAAGTTCGGGTATGCCAAATATACTGGTGAGTCTTAATGGTTCATTTAATACGGTTCGTACTTGTTGCGTTACACTGCCACTAAGAAAATGCCTGGAAAACCAGTTGCTGCCAGTAATTTTTCTAAGCCTGGTAAAATATTCAATACTGGTTAATCCGCTTACATCTTCAAATTGTTGCTTATTGAAATAAGTGCCAAAACGAATGGTGTAATTGACATAGTTTTTATTGTCTGAAAAATAATCACGTTGATAATCGAAGCCAATATAGGGACGTTCAATATTATTTCTGCGAACCCAGCCTCCCAGTACTGAAAGACTAAAACCTTCCGGTACATCTTCATTTCTACCAAAGCCATAGAGGAAGTTGGTGCGGTAATAATCTTGCTCAAAAATGGTCAAACTACCGAGCACTGCTTCAACATTTGAATAGTAGAAATTGTAGTTGGTCTTAAATGCTTCCGGAATATCATTGTACAGTTTTTGTACACCCCTAACCCCAACAAACTTTTTAAGCCTTGATGTAAGGTTTTGTTTAAGCTGCTTTTTTGCACCAATATTATAGGCAAGCCAGCCATCTAAAATTCGATAATCATATTTAAAACCTTCTTTGTAAATCGAGTCGGTGATATAGGCGTTGTTGGTATAATGCTTACCAATTTCAAAACCACCTGTCCATTGGTGGTAAGGACTTACCAATGGCAAATCGCCCCTTAAATACAGTGCTTTTTCTTCTCTTCTGCCGCTGTTGAAGGCGGGGGCCTGACTTTGAAGACCAGCGGCAAGATTTATAAAACTTCCGCCAATATTTCTTTTAATGTATTCGATGCCCGTACCAAAATCAGGATTTCTGTCCATGTCGTATAAGGTCCTGAATTGAATTCTATCTCCTGAGCCAAAAAGGTTGTCATCGTTTATTTCTAGGCTGAGGCTTTTGGCTGAGCCAATTTCCGCGCTACCACCAATAGGAAAAAGGTCTTTCCAACGAACAATAACATCCACAACTGAAGTATCGTTGTTAACGGGTGCTACTACGATTTTGGCATCCTGTAAATAGGAAAGTTCGCGCAGAAACCTTTCATTATCCGCCATCAGGTAAGGGTAGAGGGTATCGCCACTGGAGAAGAAGAGATTGTTTAAAATGGTTTTGTTAGTAGTGCCTGTGTATAAGGCATCACTTATATCATTCATTAAACGTCGGGCTGAGCGGGATGTATCATTTACAGAGTTGTCGAATGAAAGTTTCTCAACTCGTATCTGTCGGATTACTTTACCCCTGAATGGTTGAAATACGGCCTCATTTTTAACAGCACCTTTATTTTCCGTAATGATTTCTTCCTGTCCATTAACTGAAATGGCTTTTCCTAATTTACCCAGCAGGCCTTTCTTGTGAGCAAGAAAAAAAACGGTATCTTCTGTGAGTCTTTGCTGTGAAAAACATGGAAACGCCCAGCAAAGCGCGATAACCATAGCAAGGTATCGATATGAAATAGTACGCAGAAGCATTCTTCCTTGAGATCAGTTGGTAATAATCTGCGGGAAGTTAAGGTTTAAAAGGTTATGGTGTAAAGCCAAGACCGGTCAGTGTTATTTGGCTACAAGCTTCAAGCTGCATGCTTCAAGTCTCGGCTTGGGAAAGATGACGGTAATTATAGGCTATCTGCTATTAAAAGAACACAGATTTTCATGATTTTCAAGATTTTTTATGATATATCTTGAAAATCATGAAAATCTGTGTGCCACCCTATGCTAGATATGTAGCTCGCAACCTAATTTTTAGGGCAGTAATGACTCAAACTAATCCGCTTTTATAACAAAAAAACCGGCCTTTTGGGCCGGTATATCGAATCAATGCTGAGGGCTTGTTTATTTAATTTCTTTAGAGAAAACGGAAACCTGACCGTAAGTAGTAATTTCCAGTACAATTTTCACATCTGATTTATCCATTGAAACGAAGTAGCTTGTTTCACCTTCTGCGTTTTCAAACTCGATGATGTCTTCCAGTTGAAATTCTGGGTAAGTGTACTTAGTTGTAATGGTTTGAAGTGCAGCTTTTGGTAATTTGTCGAAAGCAAAAGCTTTGGCAGAACCAATGAGTTCACCCTGGTGGGTATAGAACACTTCTTTTTTAATGCCATTCTCCATAAAACTCACTTTTTCGTAGTTGGCATCAGCGCTCCAGCTTACTTCTTTAGCACCTGTATAGGTTGAAGTAAAGTGGCTTGCGCCATTATAACTTGTTTTTTTGTCGGTACGGGCAAAAGCGCTTGTTCCAAGTGAAATCAAGGCCAAGGTGAGGATAAATAACTTTTTCATTTTTTCTTTATTAATGTGTTTATAATTAGTTCGTTGTTTTTCTTTTGGTTGAATTGACAAGTCAAAAGTAGAACCGAGTGATATATAGACGAAGGGAATTGTGATTAGTTACAAGCCAGTGATGAGTGATGTTATGAGTGGTGTTAATGGCAATGTTAAGCACTGTTAATACAGCGATGAAACCCTTATAGGTAAAGGGTTTCATTAGATTTCTTAAAGAAATATTAAAGGCCTTCAGCTAGTGATGAGCAGCAAAATGTACCTGTACGGTTTAGGATGAACGGCAGAAGATTCGGTGAGTAAAGTTGTTGTTAAGAGGGAGGGGCTGGGTACTGGGTACTAGGTATTTGAAATTGAGATATTAACCTAGTGCCTAGCACCTAGCACCCTAATTCCTCGAAACCCTCTTCTTTAGTTCGTCTACAGAGATATTAATCTGTCGGCCAACCTGTTTTCCATTGCGGTAGCAGATGAATTTTACGTTGGCTACGTCTTTTGGGAGGGTATAGGGAGTTGTGTACACTTTGCAGCTGGTATCCGGATTGCTTTCATCGATAGAAAAATAGACGGTCATGTCAGGAATTTCTTTATTTACCACAAGCGCCAGATTGCCGTGCTCGTCGTATTTTGAGCTAATAATAGGGTCGTACATGGCTTTACTATAACGTATGCCGGCATTATACAGCCTATTAAAATGATTCTCTACACGGTTAATGAAGTCTGGCCAGTTTTTCCGGTCTTTTGGTGACCAAACGGATTCTGCAATCGCCATCGCCCTGGGCCATAACATATATTGTACATTACTAAACCGCTGAATCTGCTCGGTCCAGAGATTTGCTTGTCCACCGAGGATGAATTTTGGATCAACATTTTCTGGCAAAGGGTCAAACTGGTATGCTTTATTTAAACGTAAGCCTGCATAAACAGGCGGCTCTGCTGTTTTTTCTCCCTGGTAATAGTCAAGATAAGCGAAATCGGTGGGCGACATAACAACTGTATGATTCGCTTTTGCTGCTGCAATACCGCCTTTCATACCTCTCCAGCTCATTACAGATGCTCCGGGGGCTAAACCGCCCTCCAGTATTTCATCCCAGCCCATCATTTTCTTTCCTTTTGAGCTGATAATTTTCTCCACGCGTTTTACAAAATAGCTTTGTACCGCGTCCATGTCTTTCAGGTTCTCTCTTTGCATGAGGGCCTTAATTTCATCGCTTTTTTCCCAGAAGTTTTTAGCTGTTTCATCACCACCCATATGGATATATTCAAAAGGGAATAGTTGGGCTATTTCTGTGAAAACTTTATCGAGGAGCGTGTATACTTTTTCATTGGCAGGGGAAAGGTTATTGTCTTTGAGCGCATAAAAATGAGCCCCCGCTGGCCATTCCATAAATTTTTCACCAGCGTTTACCCAATAGGTTGTTCCCGGAGTAGCAGAAAGGTCTGGGAAGCTAGCCAGCATGGCCATGCTATGACCTGGGATATCAATTTCAGGTAAAATATTTACAAAGCGATCTTTCGCATATTGTACCAATTCTTTGATATCCTCATGGGTATAAAATCCGCCATAGGTTTTGGGTTCATCAGGGGAAGGATCTTTACTATTGGCCCATTTTCCTTCTCTCAAAACACGCCAGGCACCGATATCAGTTAGTTGGGGCAACGATTTAATCTGAATACGCCATCCCTGGTCATCTGTCAAATGAAGGTGCAGAAGATTGTATTTGTACCGCACCATTTCATCTATAAATTGTTTTACTTCCTGTTTGGTGAAGAAATGGCGGCTGACATCAAACATCAATCCTCGCCATCCAAACCTTGGTTTGTCTAAAATGTTCACCACGGGAACGGTCCAGTTAGCAGCTTTTGTTACTGGTAATAATTGAAAAAAAGTTTGTGTGCCATAGAATAATCCAGCGGGGTTATTGGCACTTATGATAATATTTTTTGGGGTGATGGTTAGTCTGTATCCTTCAGTACCCAATGCAGTGTCGGTATTGCGTAAAAGTTGAAATTTGAAATCACTGTTTGATACTGATTCTTTCAGGTTAGTACCGGTTTCAGTTAAGAGTCTTGCTGCAAACTGTTTAACGATTGGCAATGCTCTGTCATCATCAGCGTGCACGGTCATATTTTTAGTTAATACCAGTTGTCCATTTCCTGGAATCACTGAACTGGGATTTGGAATAATATGAATCTCGTTTTTTTGTTGAGCAAGAGATTCAAATACTGGCATTACTAACAGGAGGGATGCAATCAATCTTTTCATGACACTGGTTTGAAATGGGAAGATACGGAAAGTAGGGAAGTAGGGAAGAGTCCGGAAGTCTGAAGTCCGATAGTCCGAAAGATATAGGTTGGTAAGAAAGGTAATGATTTAGAAAAAGTAGCAATAGATGAAAACCGGTAAATCCAATATTAGTTCAACGATTTTCAAACTGTTCATCTTCCGGACATCCTGACGAAGGATGGACCCACTTCGGACTATCGGACTTCGGACTTTCGGACTCCCCCAAAAAAAAGCCCGGTAGCATAACTACCGGGCTCACATAAAAATCACACAAAATATTAATAACGATAATGATCAGCTTTAAACGGACCTACTTTAGAAATGCCTAAGTAAGCAGCTTGCTCATCGGTAAGTTCATCCAGTTCTGCACCAACTTTCGCAAGGTGTAAACGGGCAACTTTCTCATCGAGGTGTTTAGGAAGTACGTATACTTTATTCTCGTAGTTTTTAAAGTTGGTCCACAATTCAATCTGAGCCAGTGTTTGGTTTGAGAATGAATTACTCATTACAAATGAAGGGTGACCAGTAGCACAACCCAGGTTAACCAGGCGGCCTTCTGCAAGGATGATTACGTCTTTACCATCGATATTGTACAGGTCAACCTGTGGTTTGATGGTATCTTTTGTATGACCGTAATTATTGTTCAACCATGCGATATCGATTTCAATATCGAAGTGACCGATATTACATACGATCGCTTTGTCTTTCATTAAACGGAAATGCTTTTCAGTAAGCAGATCACGACAACCTGAAGCAGTAACAACGATATCCGCTTCTTTAACAGCGTCAACCATTTTCTTTACTTCAAAGCCATCCATTGCTGCCTGTAAAGCACAGATAGGATCGATTTCGGTAACGATAACGCGACATCCTGCACCACGTAATGATAAAGCAGAACCTTTACCCACATCACCATAACCACCTACAACGGCTACTTTACCTGCCATCATAACATCTGTAGCACGACGGATCGCATCTACCAGCGATTCCTGACAACCGTATTTGTTATCGAATTTCGATTTAGTTACTGAATCGTTTACGTTGATTGCAGGAATAGGTAAAGTACCTTTTGCCATACGCTCATATAAACGGTGTACACCAGTAGTTGTTTCTTCTGATAAACCTTTGATATGCTGAACCAATTCAGGGTATTTATCGAAAACCATATTGGTAAGGTCACCACCATCATCAAGGATCATATTCAATGGACGATCAGCGCCACCAAAGAATAAAGTTTGTTCAATACACCAGTCTGCTTCTTCGAGTGTTTGTCCTTTCCAGGCAAAAACACCCACACCTGCAGCAGCAATAGCGGCAGCAGCCTGATCCTGTGTAGAGAAGATATTACAAGAGCTCCATTTTACTTCAGCACCCAGGGCAACCAGGGTTTCAATTAAAACGGCTGTTTGGATGGTCATGTGTAAGCAACCGGCAATACGGGCGCCTTTCAGGGGTTGGGTAGCACCATATTCTGCACGGAGCGACATCAAACCGGGCATTTCTGCTTCGGCAAGACGAATTTCTTTGCGGCCCCAGTCTGCAAGACTGATATCGGCCACCTTATACTTCAAACTGAAATCGATGGAAGAGGTTAAATTTGACATTTTAGTGTTTTTATGAAGTGCAAATCTATATTTATAGTTGAATATTCTGAATTAATTAATAATTTTAGTAGATATTTATATAAAATGGCTATTTTGTAGCATAAATAACCTAAAATCAATGGCAAAAACACGTTCCATAGCCGAATCCACTACAATTAGTTTGCAGTTAGATGAAAAGGATCTGGCCATTCTCCGGATTTTACAGCAAAATGCACGCGCAACCGTTAAGGAAATTGCCGATAAAGTGTTGCTAAGTACAACACCTGTTCACGAAAGGATTAAAAGAATGGAAGAGCAGGGTGTGATTCGTCAATACGCAACACTATTGGATCATGCCAAAGTGAAAAAAGGGCTGATGGTTATTTGTTATGTATCCCTGAAACAACATAATCGTAATGCTGGGGAGCGATTTATCAGGAGTATACTTGAAATGAATGAAGTAATTGAGTGTTATAATATTTCCGGTGAGTTTGATTTCATGTTAAAAGTAGTTGCCGAGAATATGGATGGCTACTATAATTTTCACGTAAATAAACTCAGTCAGGCAGAGAACCTGGGACATGTACAAAGTGTGTTTGTTATGGGGGTGATTAAGCAAACACATGTGCTGGTACATTAGTCTTTATAGAACTTAACCTTCAATTACTTCAAACAGTTAATTCCACAACGTACCATCCAACCCTACAACTGTACCCAGCCATAAAGCAATCAAGTGCCCTATAATTCCCAAAATGACGAGCAGGGATTTATTCCATTTTTGTTCATGCCCGAATTTTAGTAGAAAATGGTAACAAAGACCGGCACCGGCTCCAGCCAGTGGAACGATAATTAAAGGCCTGATCATCCAAAATTTAGACCAGCTAGGGTCTGATGTGGCATTCAGTAAGAAAAAACTGATCAGTAAGAGCCCAAGTGTGGCTCCAATTAACATCTTTTTTGATAGTGAATTTCGGTTCATCGTTATAGTATTTTAAGTATAAAACTCTTTTTTAAAAGCACTTTGAAATTCAAAGTAAGTGCAAAATTTTAATCCAGGCAAATTTTTTCAAATTTTTAGGTAAATATTTTTAATGGGAGGTAATCAGGAAATCCATCCTTGCTTTATAGCCAGAGCAATAAGTTCAGCACTGCTTTGTGCATCGTATTTATTCATCAGATTTTTGCGGTGCGTATTTACGGTATGGATACTTAGGAATAGGGCAGTAGCAATTTCTCCTGAGCTTTTTCCTGCTGCAATCAGATTCAGAATTTCGATTTCCCTTTTTCCGGGTGGGGTGAGTTTTACGATGGGTTGATGATTTTTATAAAATCTTTCTAATGCCAATTTTACGGCCACTTTTAATTGTGCAGGAACAAATGGTTTCAGCAGATAAGCTTCGAAAGCGGTTTCTGCAGCCATGTTTAAAGTGGTTTCGTCTGCATAAGCTGTCAGATATAGAAAGGGTACCGCATCGATTGCCGTAATAGCTTTGGCTGTTTCTATACCATTGAGTTTGCCTTTAATTTGTATATCGCAAATTACCAGATGCGGTTTCTGTTCTTTAAACATGTCAAGGGCTGAGGAAGAACGATCGGCTATTCCTACCACCTCATATCCTTCAGATTCAAGCACTGCTGCAATATTCTCTGCAACAATCAATTCATCTTCAATAATCAATATCTTCTTTTGTGCAGTCATCATATAGCATTAACGGGCATAGTTGAAAGAAATATTAAACACTGCACCTTTTGAATTTGATATATCCATTTTTGCATCTAATTGCTGTACAAAAGTACGAATCAGTTTTAAACCGAAAGAACTAGGAGAAACGGATGACAGGTTAATCCCTTTGCCGTTGTCGCTAACAATAAGAGATAATACCTGTTCCTTTTTATCTTCATTTAGCTCTATGGTTAATTGAGGTTTTTCAACTTGTTGAAATGCATGCTTAAATGCATTGGTAATTAGTTCATTGATGATAAGTGCTAAGGGAGTGGCCATATCAACATCCATATTCTTTGAGCTGAGTTTGATATTGGTTTGAACGATTGACTCATCGAATCCAAAACTATTGGCGAGCATATTCGATAGGGAAGTAATGTATTCTTCCATATTAATTGCGCGCAGGTTTTCGTCCAGGTACATTTTCTGGTGTAGCAGGCTCATGGCTTCTACACGTGCTTTTCCTTCTTCTACTGCAGATTTGGCGCCGGGATCGGTTAGTTTGAGTGATTGTAAATTAAGTACACTGCCAATTACCTGTAAATTATTTTTAACCCGATGGTGTAATTCACGCATCAGTGTTTCAATTCGTTCATTCTTTTGTGCCAATAATATGGCTGATTGTTTTTTCTGCAGGTAATTACGATATAATACGATCGCCACGATCGTTAATAGTATGATTAATGCCACTGAACCCCATAAACGAATATTGGCATCTTTCAATTGAAGATCTTTCAATTCCTTTTCTCTTTTTTCAAGTGCCAGTGCATCTTCTCTTTTACTAATTTCATACTCAGACTGGAGCTTGTTTATTTTCAGTTCTGTTTCCGTGTTAATGACATCGCCCCCCAAAGCAAAATATTCATTTCTGAAACGCTTGGCATTATCCATTTCACCGGTTTCTTCATATACTTTACTCAACAGATAATCTGTATATCTTTTGGTTCCTTTATCAATGCCACGGGATTGTAGGGCATAACCTTTTAATAAGTATTCTTCCGCTTTGTCATACTTTTTTGTTTTAAGGTAGGCAGAAGCCAGTGCATTGTACACCCTTGTTAAATCAGCAGAGCTATTTGATTTGGCATAGTCTTTAAGCGCCAATTGGAATTGTTCAATTGCAGCAGTATAATTCTCTTTAGCTAATTCAATATTACCCAAATCAATATAGGTAGAGGCCACAGCAAATAAGTCGTTCTGCGTTATGGCCAACTGCAATCGGCGATTACTATACAATAATGCAGAATCATATTCCTTGAGTGCAACAAAGCAGCTTGAAATATTTCCAAGCACAGATAGTTTCACTATCGGCTGTGTTATATAAGATTGGAGGGAATAGGCTTTTGTATAATAATCTAAACTCTCGCTGGTTTTGTTTAGAGCAAGATAGGTGTTTCCCGCAGAGAGATACCAACTGGCCAATGAAGTATAATCCTTTAAACGTTCTGCTGTTCTGATGGCACGTAATATCTGATCCAATGAGGTTACTTTGTCGCCCAGCATTCTTGAAGCGGCTGACATAGCAGCTAATGCTCTTTGCTTACTTACTTCATCCTTTGTTTGTTCGGAAAGATCATAAGCTGTTTCATAGTCGGCACTGGCTTTCTCAGCATCTTTTTGCTGCATATAAATATTACCTCTGGTCAGATAGGCGCCTACCATAAAACGGGGCTCCAGGTTTGCTTTTTTACTGGCTTCTATAGACTCATTGGCAAATGACAATGCTTTGTCATATTCCCTTGAACGCATAAAATTCGGCACCATGTTCATAGCTGCCCCGGCAATACCCCTGGCATAATTATTTTTTGATGCCAATTGGTAGCTCAAAGAATCGAGCTGATACGCAAGTAAAGGCTCATTTTTTCTGCGGTACATACTTGCCAGACCAATCATAGCATCTGCCTGACCATTTTCATTATTCGTTGTCTTGTAAATAGTGAGAGCCTCCTGGGTATAAGCCATTGCCTGATCTGGAAGCCTGAGAAACTCCATTCTAGCAAGCTGTAATAAAATAGCCGCCCTAGGTTCGCCCTTTGAAATTTTGAGCTGGTCGTATAATGCAGACGTGTTCTCTATCCCAGGACCCTGAGCATTGGATTCTAAACAAAAACACCATATGAAAAACAACAAAAGAAACCTCATGTAAAAAACCTTCGTATTAGGATGTAATATAAGACAGTCTCCATATTTACGAACGAATGTTTAACGTAGTTTTTAGATTCCGATAGCATATTCGGGAAAACCTTTATTTATGGTCCATAGTCCATGGTCCATGGTCCATAGTATATAGTCTATGGTCTATGGACTATGGACTATGGTCTGTGGTCCTTTTACCAGGATTGCCCAGAGATATGTAATTTTTTTTCAGTTTGTGTGGTGAGCCATTTGCCGAAGAGTCCGCCAAATAGTCTTACAAACAGGTAATAGATACCAGCCAGTTTAAAACCAGCTCTATTTAGCATATACTTAAAAATAAGGTCAGTTTCTTTTCTGGATAAGGGAATTTCGGATTTGAACTGATAAAAAACATCATGAAACATGGAACTGAAATAGGTGATGGGTAGTGTGGTGTTTTCATCAAATCGTCCATCAGGTGTACCCCATGTTATATCAATCCATTCCCATTTTGGTGAGCAACCATCCCATGCATAACCATTTTGATTTGTCCCTTTTAGAATGATTTTCCCATCCTCTTGAATACATAACCATTCATTCTCAAAATACCTGTTCTTAATATTAGTCAGTATGAATTCATCTTTACGATGAACAAACTTATAAACTTTGCCAGGGATTGTGGATGATACAACCATCGCTTTTGTTTTTAAATGATTGCAAAGCAGATGGGGGAGTCTGGTGCTATGTCCAAATTAGATTCTTTTAAGGAAATTTGCAATAGTAGCTGATTCGTTTCTTTTCTACGCTACCAACATTTCGCAGTCAAATTTCCCCGGATAGTAATACATTGTTTTAAACGCTAGTCGGAAATAAAGTATTCCATGATATAGTCGTCCATTACGAAACCGTTGCCAATATCAAGTATATATTCCTTCTCTATCGTAAATCCCATTTTGGTATAAAAATCTTTTGCCTTGTTGGCTTTATTAACCTGCAGAAATAAGCGGTTATGTTTTTTTAACCTGGTATAGTTGATGGCTTGTTCAAGTAAGGCCTTACCTGCCCCCGTTTTTTGAATAGCCGGCAGTACGTATAATTTATTGAGTTTACAGCCTTCACTGCCTTCCTCTGAAACAGAAGCGAAACCGACGGCTGTTCCATTAAACTCAGCAATGTAAAATGCATGTCCCTTTTCCATTTGATCCAGTAATGCCTCATCATTATAAATTAAGTTTAGCATATAGCTGATTTGCTCATTGGAAATTATTTCACCATAAGCTTCAGGCCAGGTTGCTTCGGCTAATTGTCTGATTAATCCAATATCAGCTATTGTAGCAGCTCTGATAAATAAGGGTTGAGACATGCTTATTTAGTTTGTTTTTTTCGGGGGAATATTTTTTTGTTGAGCCAATGGGCAAGGTAAGCACTCCCGATGCCTGTAGCCGCACCCATCAAAACATCAGTGGGGTAGTGTTGACCGAGGTATAATCTCGAATAAGCAACACCAGTGCTCCATAAATAAGCAGGTACGGTAATATACCATTTTTTATATTGAATAGATAAAGAAGCGGCAGCCGCAAAACTCACTGAAACATGACCAGAAGGGAAGGAGTACCCCTGATCTGGTTTATCTGGGTAAATATCATTGTACTTAACAGCAGGTCGTTCTCTTTTTACCAGTTGTTTAAAGATAGTAGCAGAAGCCGCACTAATAAAAATACTTCCACCTATTTCAATGGCTTTTTGTTTAGTATCTGTATCCTTGTTTAAAAGTGCCGCTGTCATTAAACCAACAGGGATCGCCACACTCAAAGGTTTGGCGGTTGTAGAAAATGCTTTCCAGGTGCCACTATTGGGTTGTTGTGGGTTGATGTTCCGTAGCAGGTTTAATTCCCAACCTGATTGCGCAATGCAAAATTGAAATGGTATAACCATTATGCTTATCCAGCGTATTGTGCAAAAGATGGTTTTTGATCTACTTTTCATCAATTTTTCAATTTCATAAATTGAATATAGTGTAATGATGTAGCCACAGATTCACAGATTATTTGTTTAAAAAATCTGTGAATCTGTGGCTACATCACGTTGTTTGAAAGGTTCTGTCAATTGTTCAATATAACTAACTAGCTTAAAGCGTTTTCAAACTTTCTTCGATATTATTGATCCTTGCTTCCGCATCTGCGAGTTTTTTACGCTCCAAATCAACAACTTCAGTTTTTGCATTTTGTACAAAACGCTCATTGCTTAATTTTTTCAGCACACTATCACGGAAGTTTTTTTGGTAATCAAGGTCCTTTAATAGTTCTGCTTTTAATGCAGTTGTATCCAATTGCTTTTCTGTTTCGATAAAGAATTTGTCTTTTTCTACAGCTACCACAATCATATTTGAAGTGGCTGCTGTTTCGAAATCTATCAGCTCGGTATTGGCTTGCTTGGATAAAATGCTGATGATATTTCTATAAGGAACTTGATCCGCTGTTTCAATATGAAGCTTGATAGGATCCTTTGGTTTAATCTGGTTTTTGTTTCTGGCATCACGTAATGCGGAAATCACTTTTTTCAATAATTCACCAGCTTCAAGAATGTCGGAATTAATAGTGCCAACAGCAGACTGCTGTTTTATACAGAGGTTTATATCCTGTTCTTTTAAAAGCTGATAAATTTCTTCGCTTATGAACGGCATGAAAGGATGCAGTAATTGCATCATTTCTTCAAAATATGCAACGGTTTTCTTGTATACTGTGGCATCAACAGGCTGTTCAAAACCAGGTTTTGCCCATTCCAGGTACCAGCTACAGAAATCATCCCATATAAGAGAGTAAAGGGTTTTTAATGCCTCACTTAATCTGAACTGCTGCATTAGAACTTCTATTTCCTGCTTAGCCTGGTGCAGGCGCGACTCAAACCAACTCGTTGCAAATGTTTCCTGTGCTTCTTGCGAATCAGTAGCCACACGAGACTCCCAGCTTTTTACAAGCTTAAGTGCGTTCCAAAGTTTGTTATTGAAATTTCTTCCTTGTTCTAATGAGCTTTCATCAAAGAGAATATCGTTACCAGCGGGAGAGGAGATCATAATGCCAAAGCGAACAGCATCAGCGCCATACTGGTCAATCAGTGCAAGCAAATCTGGGGAGTTGCCCAGACTTTTGCTCATCTTTCTTCCCTGCTTATCCCTTACAATACCTGTAAAGTATACATTTTTGAAAGGAATATCTTTCATGTATTGCTCACCTGCCATAATCATTCGGGCAACCCAGAAAAAGATGATTTCCGGAGCAGTTACCAATGTGTTGGTAGGGTAATAATATTTCACTTCAGCATTTCCCGGATCAGACAATCCTTTAAACACTTCAAAAGGCCATAACCAACTGGAGAACCAGGTATCCAGGCAATCATCATCCTGACGGAGATCGTCAATAGTGAGTTGTGGATGTTGAGTAGTGAGTTGAGCCAACGCTTCTTCCTTTGTAGCGGCAACGGCAAAACTTCCATCTGGTGCATACCAGGCCGGAATCCGATGTCCCCACCACAACTGACGACTTATGCACCAATCCTTGATATTCTCCATCCAGTGCCTGTAGAGGTTTTTGAACTTTGCAGGATGGAACTGAATATCATCATCCATAACCACTTTGAGGGCTGGTTCAGCAAGTTCTTTCATACTAACCCACCATTGAAGGCTTAACCTTGGTTCTACAACGGCATCTGTTCTTTCACTGAAACCTACCTGATTGGTATAGTCTTCTATTTTAACAATATGTCCTTTTGTTTCAAGTTCAGGAACTATTTTTTTACGAACCTCAAAGCGATCTTCTCCAATATATAATTGGGCGGCTTCACTTAATGTTCCGTCATCATTCATTGTGTCGATTACTTCAAGCTGGTATTTTTGTCCCAACTGGTAATCGTTCATATCATGCGCAGGTGTAACTTTTAATGCGCCCGTTCCAAAATCTGTAGTAACATAATCATCGGCGATAATTGGTATGCGACGACCTATTAAAGGAACAATGGCTTCTTTGCCATGTAAATGTTTATATCGCTCATCATCCGGATTTACACATATGGCAGTATCACCTAAAATAGTTTCCGGGCGAACAGTTGCGATAGTGATAAATTCATCTGTATCTGCAATTTGGTAGCGTATATAGTAAAGCTTGCTTTGTACTTCTTTATAAATTACCTCCTCATCACTCAAAGCTGTTTTGGCTTTTACATCCCAGTTAATCATGCGCTTACCGCGATAGATCAACCCTTTATTGTAGAGGTCTATAAAAACGGAAATAACTGAGCGGTAATAGTCTTCATCCATGGTGAAGGAAGTACGGTTCCAATCAAGACTGCACCCCATTTTCTTCAATTGCTGTAAGATGATTCCACCATATTTTTCTTTCCATTCCCATGCGTAGGAAAGAAATTCATCTCTGCCTAATGAGGATTTAGCAATTCCTCTTTCACGGAGCATGGCTACCACTTTAGCTTCAGTTGCAATGGAAGCATGATCGGTTCCGGGAACCCAACATGCATTTTTACCTTGCATACGGGCGCGGCGTACAAGAATATCCTGAATGGTATTGTTCAGGCAATGGCCCATGTGTAATACTCCGGTTACATTGGGAGGAGGTATTACAACAGTAAATGATTCGCGATGGTCGGGGGTACTGTTAAAATAACCTTTATCTAACCAATGCTGGTACCATTTGGCTTCAATATCACCTGGTGTATAGTTTTTGCTCAATTCCATTCCTGATCTTGTTTTAAAATCTGTTGCTTTTCGTTAGGGTTTTACGGGTTGCAAACTTACGAAAAACCGGGGGCAGATCAGATTGGATATAAAAAAACCACGTTATACGTGGTTGGAAATCATTTATATGAGTGCGGTTTTACCAAATATGCACTATTTCACTCCATTCAAGTAATGAAACAGCACTGGGTATTGAGGTATTCTTGTAGGCTTTTTCTTCCATATCTTCTTGCCCAACCACTAATGCAGTGGCCAATGCCTCTTTTTTCTGAATACTCATAGAAGTGCAACAACTGGCTATTTTTTTTGTCTTACTTAAAACACGGATCTGGTTACTTGTACAACTGGTAAAAGCAATTAGCAGGCAGATCAGCATAATGTTTTTCATATCAGTTATTTTCTGGTGCAAAACTAATCCCGGATTTAATAATGTCAGGTTAATCTCTGTTAATTATACCTAACGATCATTAAGGTTTTAGGTTACAACAATTCCCCTCTTTTTTTTATTAGTCACCTATAAATGTGAATTATTACACCTGAAAAAGGAATATTTAGTTTTTTTTCATCCAGACAACCTGATATACCTAGTTAAAACTTTTGGTAATTAATACGATTCAAGGGTTGAAGGGGCCGGGCATATAGTCCATAGACCATAGTCAATAGTCCATTGTTATAAGCCATATGGCAGACTTCCTTCAGACCTTGATTAATATTTATAACTAATTAATAGTCAGTTCTTTAAGTAATTAGGTAAAGGAGCCTTAGGATCTTCCTTTCCATTCCAGGTATGAAATAACGACTACAACAATGAGTACAAGTGCTACAATAGTAGCATTACGGGCGTTTTCACTCAGGTGAAAATGAGGTTTTGTGTTAGACATGGCAAGCAGTTTAGGTACGTAAAATGGTTTTACGGTCTTTCAACGGATATCTTACATCGGGAAAGCGAAACCTGTCTGACTTTTATTTCCGGGGCTGGGGGTAAAAATTCTTTGTTTGTAAGATATGCGATTATTCCCGAATTTACAAGCCTTATTTATGCAATTTGCGATAGTAGACATAGAAACTACGGGAGGGTTCCCGGAACAACATGGCATGACAGAAATTGCCATTGTATTGCATAATGGAACGGAGGTTGAGGGGCGATATGAGACGCTGGTTAACCCACATCAGCCTATTCCTCCTTATATAGCCAATATGACCGGTATTTCGGATAAAATGGTTGCTGCTGCACCATCTTTTGAAGAAGTGGCACCGCATATTTTTAACTTGCTTAAAGACAGGATATTTGTTGCACATAATGTCAATTTCGACTATTCTTTTGTTAAGTATCATTTGCAGAAAGCTGGTTATCAATTAAATACATCTAAGCTATGTACCATTCGGCTGGCCAGAAAGGTATTTCCAGGTTTTAGAAAATACGGACTTGGACATCTATGCCGTGAGTTGAATATTACCATTACCAACCGCCACCGAGCAGGTGGCGACGCAATTGCTACGGCTCAAATCCTGGATCTTGTTTTGCAGAATAATGGCTTCCGTTTGATTAAAGAGTTATTGAAAAGAGATAACCATAACCAAACCCTGCCTGCTCATTTACCAGAAACTCAGGTTAAGGATCTGCCACAGTTACCCGGCGTTTATTACTTCCACGACCAGAAAGACAAAGTGATTTATGTGGGGAAAGCAAAAAACCTTAAAAAAAGGGTGCTGAGTCATTTTACAGGACTTGACACAAGCAAAAAAAGACAGGAATTATTACGTACGGTCTACCGAATCTCGCATGTGGAATGTCCAACGGAGTTCATTGCCTCACTCTTTGAAAGCGTGGAAATAAAAAGACTCTGGCCGGCACATAATAAAAGTCAAAAACGTTTTGAGCAGGTATGGGGAATTTATGTATTCGAAGATAACAGGGGATACCAGCGTTTGGCCATCGACAAAAAAAGAAAATACCTGAAGCCTATTTTATCATTTGCACTGTTGGCGGATGCTCATCGAATGTTATGGAAACTGGTTAAGACATTTGAATTGAATCCTGCGCTTTGTTTTCTTGACCTTACCCCACAAAATGAATGGCCTGAAGTAGCTGAATATAATGATAAAGTTGCTGAAGCAATTCAATGGACCACCGAACAAAAAGAAACTTTTATCATTCGCGATAAATCTGCCTGTGTACTGGTTGAAAATGGAGTATTCTATGGAATGGGTACCCCTGAAAGTGCTATTCAAATAGAAGCCATTGATTTATTAAAAGAACAGCTCACCACTTACCCTGAAAATGAAGCAATTCGTTCCATGATACGCAATTTTACAGAGAGGTATCCGGCGAAAGTGATTAGGATTGCGTAGGGAGACCGAAAGTCCGAAGTCGGAAAGTCCGGGAGTCCGCAAGACTCATTTTTTACAAAAAGAATACTATTTATCGCAAAACTCTCATTCTTCCGGACTTCCGGACTTCAAGACTCTTATCCACATCTTTTTTTTAACCCCTTTTTTCCCCCTACATTCGCTCCCCTTTAAAACTTATAAAACGGTTATTGTTCATGTCGAATTTTGCACCATTGGTTGCTGCCAAATTAAACCTGAGGGTTGTACAGGTAGAGGCAGTATTGGAATTATTTAGTGAAGGCGCTACTATTCCTTTTATAGCGCGATATAGAAAAGATAAAACAGGCGGACTGGATGAAGTTCAGATTCAGCAAATACAGGATGAAGCAAAGTTTTTGAAAGAATTTACCGAGCGTAAAACTTTTATTGAAAAAACAATCAGCGAACAGGGTAAAATGACTGATGCATTGCAGCAGAAAATTGATGCAGCATCTACACTTGCCGCACTTGAAGATATTTACCTTCCCTATAAACCCAAACGTAAAACCAAGGCACAAACGGCAAGAGAAAATGGCTTGGAACCACTCGCAGAAACCATGCTGGCTCAACAACAGGATGATGTGAATGCCGTGGCTGAAAAGTACATCAACGATAAAATAAGTTCGGTTGAAGAAGCATTGCAGGGAGCAAGGGATATCATCGCAGAAATGGTTAACGAAAATGCTGAAATGCGCGCTAAAATGCGTAAGCTTTTTGAAGACACTGCAACCATGCAAAGTAAAGTGCTGACCGATAAAGAAACGGAAGGTGTTAAGTACAAGGATTATTTTGATTTTTCAGAACCCATTCATAAAATACCCTCACATAGAATACTCGCCATTTTGCGAGGATTTCTGGAAGGCGTTTTACGTATGAACATTGCACCCGTAGAAGAGGATGCTTTGTACCTGCTTGAACAACAATATGTGAAAGGCATGAGTACATGGTCTGAACACCTTAAGAAAGCCATCAGAGACGCCTATCGGAGATTGATGCAGCCTAGCCTTGAATCAGAATTCAGAACAGCGCTAAAACAAAAAGCCGATGAGGAAGCTATAACAGTATTTGCGGAAAACCTCCGCCAATTATTGCTTAGTGCTCCACTTGGCAGAAAAAATATTCTTGCTATCGACCCTGGTTATCGTACAGGCTGTAAAGTTGTTTGTCTGGATAACAAAGGTGACCTGCAGACTACCGATTTGATTTATGTGCACGAGAACAACCGCATTTATGAGAGTGAGCACAAAATAAAAAAACTGGTAGAGCAATTCAAGGTAGAAGCAATAGCAATAGGTGATGGTACAGCAGGAAGAGAAACCGAACAGTTTATTAAAAAACTCAATCTTGGACTTCCTGTATTTCTGGTGAATGAAGATGGTGCTTCTGTTTATTCTGCCTCTGAAACAGCCCGTGAAGAATTTCCTGATTATGATGTTACTGTGCGTGGCTCAGTAAGTATCGGAAGAAGATTAATGGATCCATTAGCCGAACTGGTAAAGATCGATCCGAAAAGTATTGGAGTAGGGCAGTACCAGCACGATGTAAACCAGTTTCGGTTAAAAGAAAGACTGGACCAGACGGTCATAAGTTGTGTGAATGCTGTTGGTGTAAACCTGAATACGGCAAGTAAACATTTGTTGGCTTATGTAAGTGGTATTGGGGGAAGTATGGCTGATAATATTGTCCGTTTCAGAACAGAATTGGGTGGTTTCAAAGACAGGAATGAGCTATTGAAAGTGCCGCGACTTGGGGCAAAAGCTTACGAACAATGTGCGGGATTCTTAAGAATTAAAGACGGTAAAAATCCGTTGGATGCAAGTGCAGTTCACCCGGAAGCTTACCCCTTAGTGGAGAAAATGGCGGCATCTTTAAATGTTGCTGTTGCCGAATTAATTGGAAACGAAAAACTGGTGACTGGTATTGATCCGAGGAAATTTGTATCAGAGCAGTTCGGTGAACTTACGATACGCGATATCCTTAATGAATTAAAAAAACCAGGACTTGACCCCAGAAATGAGTTGGAGCAATTTGAATTTGCACATATATATAAAATAGAAGATGTGCAGGTAGGGGCAGTAGTTCCTGGGATGGTTACCAACCTTACCCGCTTTGGAGCTTTTATAGATATTGGCGTAAAACAGGATGGACTGGTGCATGTAAGTGAAATTGCAAATCGTTACATCAGCGATCCTGGAGAGGCCCTGAAATTGGGTCAAAAAGTACAGGTTAAAGTATTGGAAGTGGATATCGCCAGGAAACGTATTGCCCTTTCAATAAAACAAACAGAAGAAACAACCGGAACAAGGGTTCCTGCAAATAATGGCCCACGTCAAAATAGAAATGCTTCTCCAAAAAGAGAAGAAGATCTTTCAACCATGAGTGTAAATGATGCCCTTAATGCGTTGAAGAAGAAATTCGGTAAGTAAGGAAAGTACCGCTGAATGAGTGGATAAATGGTGATGCGGTATAAGGAACTTGAATTATCTTGTATCCTTTAAACCTATATCATGAAAAAGACTGTTTTTGTATTATTTGGTGTTTTACTTTTTAACCTGTCTTATGCACAGGATCCCAGGGTAAATCCTATTATTAAAGATTTTGGTCCTGTTTATGAAATACCGGATGCAGTAGAAAAACCCGATCCCAAAATGACCTATAAACTGTTGGTCGACTTAGTAATGGCCAGCAGTAAACCCGATACCATAAACCTTGGTATTGAAGCCGCATGTACCTTATTAAACCTGCATGGTGTAGGTGGTGTACCCAAGGAAAAAATAAAAATGGTCATGGCTGTTCATAATGCTGCAGGATATACCGTATTAAATAATGAAGCTTATAGAGCCAGGTATAAAGTGGATAATCCTAATTTACCTATGATTAATGCCTTGCTTGAAGCTGGTGTTAAGATTGTAGTTTGCGGGCAAACGCTTAAAAAACGAGGTATAGATCCAGCTACACTGGCCCCGGGTATAGGCGTAGCTACATCTGCTTTAACAACCATTACTACTTATCAACTGAAAGGTTATGCGGTAATCAAATGGTAATTTTCCCAGTTTGATTCTTCAAATCAAAGATCAAAAAGTCAAAAAATCAAAGATTCAAGCATTCTTTATTCTATTTTCTAAAATTCCTACTCGATGAGAAAACTCTTCTTCTCTGGGCTAGCTCTTGCAGCATCAGCCTTTGTTGCTACAGTTGTAACAACAAATAATCACAATAATAATTGGATTGCTGCTGTTTTACATTTAAAAGATTCCGTTAAAAAGGACACGAATGTTTATGCAAGTTTCAAAGACCTTCCTTTGAAACCTGAAAGAACTATTTCATTCAATACACAGGAAGGCACCTGGATAAGTGTGGATGTTAGTCCGGACGGAAATACTATCGCCTTTGACCTAATGGGAGATATTTACACAATGCCTATAACAGGTGGTAAAGCAACTCCCGTAACTAAAGGTTTTGCCTACGAAACACACCCGCGTTTTAGTCCGGATGGGAATAAATTATTGTTCACAAGCGATAGAAGTGGCGGCGATAACTTATGGGTAATAGATCGTGTAAAGCAAGATACACTTCAATTAACCAAAACAAGGGTAGATGATTATGTAAATGCTGTGTGGACACCTGATGGCAAATATGTTATTGCCAGCAGGGGCAGACGATTACCACGTTTATGGATGTTTCATGCCGACGGTGGTGGTGGCATTCAGTTAAATGATGCTCCAGGCAGTCTCAAAACCATTGATCCTTTCATCAGTAATGATGGAAAAATGATTTATTATAGCCAACGAAACGGATCATGGAACTATAATGCCCTTTTACCTCAGTACCAGATCGGTGTGTATGAAAGAGAAAAAGGACAAACACGAACCCTCACCTCACGCTATGGGTCAGCATTTACACCCACACTCAGCAAAGATGGTAAATGGATGGTTTATGGTTCACGTTACCAGGATAAAACTGGATTGGTAATACGTAACCTTCTTACCGGTGATGAAAAATGGCTGGCATATCCGGTACAGAGAGATGAGCAGGAAAGCATTGCTCCACAAGGTGTATTGCCTGGTATGTCATTTACACCCGATAGCAAAAACCTGATTGCAAGTTATGGCGGTAAAATTTGGAAAATACCGGTAAGTGGTGAACCCGCTACCGAAATTCCTTTTGATGTTGATGTGAAGCTTGAATTAGGACCAAGACTTTATTTTAACTACGATATAAAAGATACCAGTCATGCACTTGCCTCCCAGATACGTGATGCAGTGCCTAGTCCGGATGGTAAGCAATTGGCCTTTACTGTGCTTAACAGGTTATATGTAATGGATTACCCGAATGGAACGCCTAAAAGGTTAACCAGACACAACTTTACAGAAGCCATGCCAGCATGGAGTCCTGATGGAAAACAACTAGTATTCGTAACATGGGAAGAGAAAGAAGGAGGTAGTGTATACAAGGCGAATATTGCAGACGGAAAAATCACCAAACTCACCAGTGAAGCCGCTTTTTACATGCAACCTGCATGGAGTTACAACCAGCGTATTGCGTTTTTCCGTGGACCAAATCGATTATTCAAAGATGCTGAAGATCCATTCATGAGCGGAGAAGAAGCCGAGATTGTTTGGATGAATGAAAATGGCGGAAATATTACCGTTATCGACAAAGCCAGGAACAGGGGTAATTTGCATTTTACCAAAGATGCGGACAGAATTTTTCTTAATACAGGTGGAGGTATGCTGATATCCATTCGTTGGGATGGCACCGATCCAAAAATGCATGTACGCGTCACTGGTATTACAACTTTCGGTACAGCATTAGATGGGCATGAAGAAACACATACACCAGAAGCACCAACCGGAAAAGAATATGTAATGGGAAGGTATATGTCTGTGTCTGATCCATTGAACAATTGTATGTTGCCAGAATCATACAGCAGCCGTGAGCCGCAAAATATGCCATCTTCAGCAGGAACTATTTTAATGGCGCCTACAGGCAATCTGGCCCTTGCACAGGTAAACAATAATATTTATGTTGTAACAATACCTGAAACCGGTAAGGTTCCTACAATATCTGTGGCCGATGCAGCTTCAAGTATATTCCCTTCACGTCAACTAACTGAAATAGGAGGCGAGTTTCCGGCATGGGAAGCAGATGGTAAGACCGTACACTGGAGCCTTGGTAACGGACATTGGGTTTATAATACAGACAGGGCAAAAGCAGTTGAAGATTCTGTGAAAGAAGCGAAAAAACTGGAAACCAAACGTGCGGCTGATAGTGTAAAAGCACTTACTGCTGCCGGACCAGATGCAAAAAAACTGGCGGATTCTCTTGCAAAAAAGAAAGCGGCTGACCTGGCTGCAGCATTAAAGGCTGACCCTGCAAAAGCAAAACAAGACAGTCTAGATAAAGTAGCATTAAAGCAAAAAGAAAAATATAGTCCGGATGAAACGCAGGTGAAAGTTTACTATGCCAAAGACATGCCCAATGGTACCATTCTCCTAAAAAATGCAAGGATCATTACCATGAAAGGGGATGAAGTAATTGAAAAAGGAGATGTGCTGATCGTCAATAACCGGATTAAGCAGGTTGGCAAAAATATAGCCGCACCATCAGGAGCAAAAGTGATCGACTGTGCTGGTAAAACAATCACTCCAGGGTTTATTGACACACACTCTCATATGTGGCCATATTGGGGTCTGCATAAGAATACTGTATGGATCTATGCCGCAAACCTTGCTTATGGTGTTACTACTACCCGTGACCCTCAAACTTCAACCACCGATGTACTTACCTACAGCGATATGGTAGAAGCAGGCTCAATACCTGGTCCAAGGGTGTATAGCACTGGCCCTGGTGTAGGGTTCTGGATGTATAATCTCCGAGACCTCGATCAAACAAGGAAGGTATTGGAACAATACAGTAAGTATTACAAAACTCAATACATAAAAATGTACCTGACAGGTGTCAGACAACAACGCCAATGGGTAATTATGGCAGCGAAAGAACAAAAGCTGATGCCAACTACTGAGGGTGGGTTGGATTATAAACTCAACATGACTCACCTTTTAGATGGATATCCTGGTGTAGAACATGCTATACCAATTCATCCATTGTATAAAGATGTAACCAAAACAATTGCGGAAAGTAAAATGGCGCATACCCCAACGCTATTGGTAGCTTATGGTGGACCATGGGCAGAAAACTATTACTATACAACAGAGAGCCCTGTTCATGATCCTAAATTAAACCGCTTTACGCCTTATGAAGAATTAAGTACCAAAGCAAGAAGAAGAACAGGGGCAAATGGTGGTTGGTTTACGCCGGAAGATCATGTGTTTAGTAAACATGCTAAAGGAACAAAGAGCATCGTTGAGCAGGGGGGATTAGCAGGTATTGGTAGTCATGGTCAATTACAGGGCCTCGGGTATCATTGGGAATTATGGAGCGTTGCAAGTGGGGGAATGAGTCCTTTGAATGCCTTAAAAACCGCTACTATTCTTGGTGCAACTGCATTAGGACTAGATAAAGACCTGGGAAGTATTGAATCAGGTAAACTGGCAGATATTGTGATCATGGATAATAATCCATTACAAAATATCCGTAATACCAATAGTATCAGGTATGTAATCAAGAATGGTAGAATGTATGATGGCAATACATTGGATGAAATTTATCCAAGCCAGAAAAAATTAGACATCAGCTCCTGGACAAAAGAAACCCCTAAAATTACTACAACAGTAAAGGAGTAGGGTATTTGAATTTTTGATCTTTTGATCTTTGATTTTTGCAGAAATGCCAATCAAAGATCAAAAGATCAAAATTGGGTGCCGGTAGGAAAACAGAATGTTGAGCAACAAAACAGTTTATTGAATGCATTGAATGACTGCAGACAATCCGCTGGCCTTTCTCTACATCTGTATACTATTTACTGCTGCTAAAGGTTGGGGTATATCGGTTTCATCCAGCATTTCTCTCAGGTCAATTTCTATGGTTCTGCTTAGTGTAGAGATAGGAACATCATTTGCGTTGCCTTCAAATGGGTTTTCAGTGGCTTCACCAATTTTTTCCATGGTATTAAAGACCCAGTTAACCAGCACACTAAATGGTATATTCAGCCATACCATATAAGCTCCCAGTTTATTGAATTCATGCAATAGGCCAAGCGGAACCATAAAGGTAAAAAGCCTTATAAAGAACAGGTTGATGCTTGCAAACTGCCTTGGATAAGGGAAGTTTTTTATTCTTTCACAACGACCTTGCAAATCATATAACTGAACAAGCTGGTTTTCCAGTTCTACATAGTTTAACGGGTCAATGAGTTTGGCATCTTTCAGTTTTTTAAGTTGAGCTGATTGTAAACTAATCAGTTGTGTGGCCCTGTTCTTTTTCCCCTATACATATTGAAAATCGACTTCACTCAAATAAGGTTTTAATGCTTCTTCAAAGGGAATTTGGCGTTCGGGGATACTATAAAATTTCTGGTATTCCAGGTTATATATCTTATTAATATTCTCCCATGGCCTTGTTTCCCTGAGTTGATACCTTAATGCGGTAAGCCATGCAATATGTCTGTAAATCAACTCCTGGTGCAAGGTTTTATGTTCTGCAGAACTTCCAACAAAATCTTTTACAAGGATTCCCCAAAACCTGCTGGTGTTAACTATACCACCCCATATTTGTCTTGCTTCCCATAAACGGTTATAGGTTTGTGTATTTTTAAAACCTATGATAAATGCAGCAGCTGTACCAATCATAGCAATAGGTACCCAAGGAATGGCAAGCCATGTCCAACCAAAAAAATGGTATAAAATAGTAGGTATACTTGCAAGGATCAGCAGCCGGTAGATATCTCTTCTCGTCCAGAAAAGAAACTCGCTTAATTTGTAGTGGTTTCCAATATGCATGGACAAAAGTTAAGGAAAACTTCTTTGACCATGAATGGTTTTTGAGTGTTCATTGACATATTTTTTGAATATCTATGCCAATGAACACGCAGATAATACTGGTAAAACTCAAAAATCAGGATTTACTCCTGTATAATTCGAAGGGGTGATTGCTTTTAATTCTTTCTTTACCGCAGCACTTACTTTCAACGACTGAATAAAAGTCTGCATGGTTTTCTTATCGATTTTATGGTTACCTCGGGTAAGGTCTTTTAAAGCTTCATAAGGATTGGGATAATTTTCCCTTCTCAAAATGGTTTGAATAGCTTCTGCAACCACTGCCCAGTTATTTTCCAGGTCCTCTTTCAGTTTTGCTTCATTTAGGACTAGTTTGCCCAAACCTTTTTCTATAGACTTAAAAGCAATGGCAATATGCGCAACCGGTGAACCGATATTACGTAAAACAGTAGAATCGGTAAGGTCGCGTTGTAATCTGCTGATGGGCAGTTTGGCAGAAAGGTGTTCCAGTAAGGCATTTGCCATACCAAGATTGCCTTCTGCATTTTCAAAATCAATCGGGTTTACTTTATGCGGCATGGCAGATGAACCTATTTCACCCTTTTTTGTTTTTTGCTTGAAATAATCCATACTGATATAGGTCCAGATATCACGGCATAGATCCATCAAAATATTATTGATTCTTTTCAATGAATCGAAATGAGCCGCAAGGCTATCATAATGTTCAATCTGCGTTGTGAATTGCATTCTTTGCAGGCCGAGTGTGTTCTCTACAAAATCATTCCCCAGTAAAACCCAGTTCTTTTTAGGGAAAGCAATATGGTGGGCGTTAAAATTACCGGTAGCACCTCCGAACTTGGCGGCATAAGGAATACTGGCAAAAAGTTCAACCTGATTATTCAGTCGCTCAATAAACACCATAATTTCTTTTCCTAATCTTGTAGGAGAAGCTGGCTGTCCATGTGTACGTGCAAGCATGGGAATGTCTTTCCATTGCTGTGCCAACTGGTACAGATTATTCTGCAGGTTTATTAAGCTGGGCAGGTATTCATGTTCCATGCAATGCTTCCAGCTTAATGGAATGGAGGTATTATTAATATCCTGAGAAGTTAGTCCGAAATGTATCCATTCTTTGAGATTACTGATGCCTGCTTTATCTAATTGTTCCTTCAGAAAGTATTCCACCGCTTTAACATCGTGGTTGGTAACTGATTCAATCTGTTTAATTTGCTGGGCATCATCTATGCTGAAATCGTCTAATACTTTTTTTAACTGAACCCTTGCTTTTGGAGGGAGTTTAAAAAAGCGTTTATCTGCCAGGAAGAAGAAATACTCTATTTCTACCAGTACCCTGTACTTAATCAATGCATATTCAGAGAAATATTCATCTAAATGCTGTACCTGTTTGCGGTAACGGCCATCTATGGGTGTAACTGCGGTAAGAGAAGTGAGTTCCATCGGCGATTTTGAGGTTATTTATTGATTATTGGTTTTCTTTGCAGGCAAATTTAGCTGAATTGGACAAGAGATTAAGGATTGGAGCCGTTAGTTATTTGAATACCCGCCCACTCATGCACGGGGTTCAACGGTCTGGGTTGATGCAAAAAATGGATATTGTAGCCGATTTTCCGGCCAATATAGCCGCTATGTTATTAAACGATGAAATTGATGTCGGACTGGTGCCGGTTGCCATTATTCCACGTTTAAATAACCCGCAGATAATTACCCATTATTGCATCGGTGCAGTTGGAAGGGTGGCTTCTGTTGGAATTTTCAGCGAAGTTCCAATAAATCAGATTACTCAGTTGATCCTGGATTACCAAAGCAGAACCTCCGTTAATCTTGCTAAAATTCTTTTGAAAGAATACTGGCAGAAAGAAGTGGAACTTGTGCAGGCACAGGAAGATTACCGTCATCTCATTAAAGGCACTACCGCTGCAGTTGTTATTGGCGACAGGGCATTGTCACAACATAAAAAATCAGCTTATTATTACGATCTGAGTGAAGCATGGCTTCAGCATACAGGTTTGCCTTTTGTATTTGCGGCATGGGTTGCCAATAAACCTATTGATCCAGATTTTGAAGATGCTTTTAACCTGGCCAATGCCTACGGCATAAACCATATAGATGAAGTGGTGGAAACACTAGATTTTGCAGATTATGACCTGAAAGAGTATTATACAAAGAATATCAGTTATACATTAGATGAAGAAAAAAGAAAAGGACTGGAACTTTTTCTTCAGAAATTAACGCAATTATGATGCAGCCATGAATGGTATTTCAGTAATCACCATCGCTTTTAATAACCTGGCTGATGTACAGAAAACCTGTGCCTCGGTTGACGCGCAATCTATATCTCCACAAGAGCATTGGATCATTAATGGATCTACACAAACTGATATCGCTAATTGGTTGGAAACCACTCCACAGCCCGCTTACAGAAAATGGGTCAATGAACGCGATAAAGGAATAGCAGATGCTTTTAACAAAGGCATCCGACATGCAGCAGGACCTGTTACTCATTTGCTGAACTCAGGCGATATATATGCTTCAACTGATATCATAAAAACGATTGCAGCTTTCTTTCAACAATACCCTGAAGTACAATGGATCAGTGGAAATATTGAATTGATCAGGGGAGGAGAAAAAGTAGTTGTGGGCAAACCTTTTGAACCAGCAAAATTGTACAGGGGTATGCGGAGCATTTCTCATCCTACCTGGTTTGTGAATAAAGCAGTTTATGATAGGGTTGGAGGCTATTTGGCAGACTATAAAATAGCCATGGATTATGATATGCTTTGTCGCCTTGGCAAAGAACCATACCAATACCTGCCGATAACCATTGCCATTTTTGATGATACCGGTGTTAGTTCAACCTCCTACCTGAAATCACTGGATGAGAACAGAAAAGTTTTTGAATCACATTTTGGTCCATCTCTTAAACAACGTCTTTGGCAATTACGTTTGAAAGGGCTGCATTATTTATTGCAAAGCGGGTTAGGCCAGTGGATGTTTCGGTTGAAGAAAAAAATGGGGCTTGAAAACTGGTAGTATCAGGAAAATGTTTCAATTACCTGTTCCGGAGTTACAAGATCATAGGGGAGGTCAATAACAAACTCATATTTTTCCCTCACTATTTCTGCATTTTTTAAATCCTCCAGAATCTGCTTTGGATAAACAGCTGTAAAGTAACTGCACAATTCTTTGGGATAAGGTGCAAATCTATTGTATTGTGATCCGTTGAATATACCAGTAACCGGGCATCCTGCAGCTACTGCTAAATGAATGGAACCAGTATCTACAGATAATAACATAGATGCTTGTTTAAGTACTGTAAGCATTTCAGGTAAGCTGGTTTTACCAGTAAGGTCAACAATCGGATATTGATAGGTTGCACAAAAAGCATCTGTATAAATTTTATCTCCCGCCGCACCACACACAACTACTGTATAACCTTTTTGTTCATATAAATGAGCAGCAACTTTACAAAAATTTTGAGCCGGCCAGATTCTTTTCTTACTTCTTGATCCAGGAAAAACAACTATATAATTGGCTGGTAAACCTGGATAAGCAGGTAACAATGAAGTTGGGACGGTTGTATCAACGACTGCAGAAGGAAGTCCGGTTAGGAATTCTGTAAACATCCTGTTCCGGTAGAATTCAAAGAGTGGTTTCTCCGAGTGGTTGAACAGTGCTGTATAAAGCCCTTTATCATAGCCCATTTCATACGACTGAACGCTTTCTGTATTGGCTACCATTCCGATGCGGTTTGTGGCCTTGGCAGCCCTGACAATACTGTCATCGTAACGTTTATCGCGAGAATAAACCGGGTTTATTACAGTGGTGTACCCTTGTTGGTAAATCATCCGGAGAAATCGAAAGCGATATTTTATTTCTTTTTTGAACCGAATCTTATCGATCCAGAACTGTTTATTGACCGATGTTGCATCAAATTGTTCAAAAATCGATTTCCAGCTTCGATTGCCACAAAAATGAATTTGGTGATCGCGGAACCTGGGAGAAGAAACTATTTCATTCAGGAAATTGCGCCACAGCATATAGTCGCCAATTTCATCTACACGAACGATCAGGAGCTTTTTATCAGACATTCTTTGCCTGAAACCCAATCGGGCCAGCCAAAGAATGAGGTCGTATATAATGCCTTTAATCTGGTTTAACATGAATCTTCCTAATGCTTACAAATGTACAATCTGAAAACAGATGAAGGTAGATTTTATGTCTTGGTCAGTGATGCTTATTTTTACCCAGATTAAATCAACAACAATGGGCTTTTTGGGGGATCTGAAAAATCGTTTTTATACAAAACTCCGTAGAACACTGAATCTCGAACAGATAGACAGCAAGTTGAACCGGATAAATATGCTGCAGGTAGAAGATTACCTGCAAACCCATTTATACAATAATCCCCGTTACAATCAACCCGATAAACTCAATAGGTTTGAATTTCAGGCATTTTCTCAGGTTGGAGATGATGGTATCATTGAAGAAATTTTCAAACGGATAGGAGTTACGAACCAGTACTTTATTGAATTTGGAGTTGAAGATGGTACAGAAACAAACAGTACCTATCTGTTATATAAAGGCTGGAAAGGTTTGTGGATGGATGGAAGCGAAGCCAATATCAAAGCCATACACCAGCATTGTTCAAAAGCCATAGCAAGGGGCGATTTAAAAGCCGTTCAGGCATTTATTACCGCTGAAAATATCGAATTCCTTTTTCAGCAGGCTGGTGTGCCAACAGAACCAGATTTATTATCGATTGATATCGACCGTAATGATTTATATGTTTGGAAAGCCATCAACCAATATAAACCAAGGGTTGTAATAGTTGAGTATAATGCAGTGTTTCGGCCGGGTTGTGAATTTGTGGTTGACTACGATGCTGCAGCAATGTGGGATGGGTCAAGCAATACGGGTGCAAGCCTGGATGCGTTTTGCAAATTAGGGGAATCAAAGGGGTATAAACTGGTTGGATGTTGTTTCGCTGGTGTAAACGCTTATTTCGTGCGGGAAGACCTGATAAGTTCACATTTTACCGGACCATTCACCGCCGAAAATCATTATGAACCTCCCCGCTATCATTTATACACCAAGCCGGGGCATCCAAGAAAGATAAGCCTCTAATGCTGTAATTATTTCGTTTTGCGCATAAATGCACTCCCGCTTTTGTCTGGGAGTAAAATCACGTGTTCGCCACTGCTTTTGCAAAATTCATCAATAGCTTTTTTAGAACCGTCCCAGTGAAGACTGGAATAATCATGCAACAAAAATAATCCGCCTTTGGGCATTCGTTCATAGAAGAATTCTAATCCGGCTTTAGTAGGAGCATATAAATCACAATCAAGGCTTACAATTGCATAGTTCCTGTTGGAGTGCTCATCGGTTATTGTATCGGGGAAAAAGCCTTTTACGAAAGCACACTGTGAAACTGCCGGTCCTATCACCTGTTTTACCAGTTCAATAGAAGTGTTATTGAAATCTGTATCTTTTGCAGCATCTATTCCTTCCAGGTCTTTTTTGCTGAATCCTTCATAAGTATCAAAAAGAAACACATTCCTGTTATGTTCCTTGGCATAATAGGCCAGGATAGAAGCAGTATTGCCTCTCCATACGCCTAATTCGGCAAAATCGCCTGATATACCTTCTGCCAAAACCTGTTTGCAATTAAGTATAAAACTCCATAGTCTGGCAGTATCGCCACCATTGTTCCTGCCATTGTGTTTGGTAAATCTTTTTTGCAGTTCCCTGAATTCGGGATGGGCTTGAAATGCAGTATGTGAATCGGGTTGGTAGGCTGTATAAAAAGGCCCCCAGTAGGAAAAACCCAGGTGGAAAATATTACCCAATATCTCCTGGGTGTGGATGCGGTTTAACAAACGCTGGGTAGGCGTTCTTTTTTTGAAATAGCCCTTTATTTTAACCAGAAAGTTTTTCAGTTCACTCATATGGCTATTGCTTAAGGTTGTAAACTGTTTTCTGAGTCAATGAATTGCTGCGCCAGATCTGTATCATCTTCATGAAACAAACAGATGTCATAATAGGCGATACAACTGTTGTCGGCTTGTGCATATCGATGCAGATCGGTGATAATGCCTTCCTGATCAATAGGCGCATTCATGATGAAACGGCCTTTGTTATCAAAGAAGATTACATTACGATAACCTACGGCACTTAAGGTGAGTAGGGTAGATAACCCATCTTCCCCAATAGCATCCATATTGGTGCGATTGTATTCAAAATAGATAACAGGTCTTTTTTCCCGGATCAGTTTAGCAGACCCCCTTAAAATAATAGTATCAAAACCCTCACAGTCTATTTTAAGTAATTTCAGTGTTCGGTTTTGCAGATGTTCTTCTGCCAGTACTTCATCCAGTGTTTTCAGGTGTATCGTTTCGCCATTGTCTTCATTGGGGATGAGAGTGGTGTTCCATCCCGATTTTTCCATCGATACTTTTTTGCTTTCTATTTTTTCGCCAAGGAATGTTTTAATAAGGGTTATATTCTTTAGCGACATGGTATTTCTTTTGAGGAACTCAAAAGCAAAATCGTCGCCTTCAATACCAATTACCGGGAGTTCTATAGCCGATTTAATGATGGCAATGGTATCACCAACATTGGCACCTATATCTAATACTGAAAGGGTGGGGTATTTGCCGGCTACACATACAGATAAGCGGCCTAACTGGCTATTGGCACCCGGATCGTATTTATAAGTACTAATCTGGGGGTTATTGCCAGGCATTTCCAGCAGGTAATTGCCAACGGTAACTTTTTTGATCCTGTTCACTTTCTTATCGGAATGAACATTCACTTTTACGATATCATACCCTATACTGTTCAGCAGGGATCTTATCAGTTTGCGCATACAAAAACTTTAAAGGGCCATGTTGTCTGGCAATATTACTACCTGTTGAGGATATCTGACACAATCTTTTCAAATTGGGGCTGATAACAGAAATCATACGCACCTGGTCCTTCTGGTACTACATTTGGACATTGATGGTATACTTCAAGTATTCTGGTAACTTTCAGGGCTTCAGCAAGGGCAAATGGGAAAGATTGGTTACCTATAAAAAGTTTGGCACCAGCAATTGCTTCAGCAAGGGCTGCAAAATCGCTTACCGGGTGATAAATCAAACCAGGAATTTCCTCTTTCATAGCCTCATATTCTTCCGGAACTCCTACAAATACAAGGTTATTGTATTGTTGTAAAAAAGCGTAGGAAATGCCTGGTGTATGGTATCGACTGCTTCTAGCCAATACAATTTTATCTGAAAAACTTGTATCGGGCTTTATGTTTAACCAGGGTTTACCAAGGTCAGCATTTACCCCAAATGTTAAAAAATACCAGCGTGTTATACTATACATCCTGTAATCGAAAGGAAATGCCCGAAAAGCGGTAAGGTCGTAATGAATTACTTCTCCATTCCATGCACCGAAGCATACGATTTCAGGCTGCTCTTGCATCAGAGGCGCAAACATGGCAACGCTTTTTTCGTTCAGCATTACATTTCCATTCGGATGGCGCATTTGTTTGGTAAAATCTCTATTGGGCTGGTGTAATTCAAAATATAGATGGATTTTTTTTCCTTTGGCAAGGGCTTTCATTGCAGGTATTGCATAAATCACATCGCCTGCATGCCCTGTATGTTTAAAATGAACCGAATCGCCGGTGATAGGAGACAGGGGTTCAAGTACCTGTGGAACATTCGCTATTCCCCGGGTGAACTGCTGTTCTTTGTTCCGATGGTTATAGCTCAATTTCCAATCGGTCCATATTTTTTTCAGGAATGACATCAGGCCTGGTTGAGTTTGGTTACTTTCAAAACGATCACCACATTGTAATCTATTTCACAATTGCTGCTAAAAAGTACTTCATAACTAATGCCTGGCACTTCATTCATTCTTTGGAGCATTAGGTCATAACCCATATTCGCATGAATATGGTAGGGGTTCATTGGAATACCCATTTCACGGCAATAGACTTCATACTTTGGTTGATCCGGAAATACCAATATGAGGTTGCCTCCAGATTTTAGAATTCGTATAAACTTACGCAAAGCATCGCCGGTATCAGTAAAGTCTTCTATGAGATGACTGGTATACACATAATCATACGTATTATCAGGCACTGGTATTTCATTGTTGATTACATCAACGCCAATATCAACCTTATCTTTTCCGGTATGTGTATAGGGCTGAGGAAAATCAATGCCATCGCAGTTTGTCTTCATTACTTTATCACCACCGAATCCTATATCACATCCTTTACCCATACAATAGGGGAATACCCAGTGCCTCACTTTAGATGTTTCGGAGGGCGATACAAATTGAATGCCGAACCAACGGCTCAATGTTCCTTTAATTTTTCTTTCAAGTGTCAATCCCAGACTCATGCGATCAATTTATAAATTGAATAAACCTTTTAATGCGTCGATCCTGAAACGTATTACGGGCCATGATTTTGCAGGTTCACCACGTAACAGGTATATTAAACCTAAAATACAAGCTGCTCCTAGTTTAAAGCAGTATTCAACCATTTTCAACAGATAAGCGAACTTGTTTTTCTGTAATGTTCTTACCCTTTCACCCCTGCCATAGCCACTGGCAACCCGGTAAAGATAAGCAGGTGTAAGTTTAGAAACTTCTACCACATGCTGTACCACAATATTGGGGTCATAGTAAATTGCATGTCCTAATGCCTGTAACCGAAAGAAAAAATCCTTTCCTTCACCACCAATACGTAATTCCCCTTTTACGCCAGGCAAAGCGGTGTTAAAGCCATTGATTGCATCAAAAAGCTTTTTAGGAACAACCATATTCGATTCAAGAGGATACTTGCCCGGTTTAAATGCAACTACTTGTGGGGCATAGTCGAAATGCCCTACCATAGACGCAACATACCGGCTCATCCATTTAGGTTCTGCAGGAATATATTTAGGAATAATTCTGCCACCTAATCCACCCACCCCCTGGTGAATATCAAAGAACTGAACGATCCTGCTTAAGTAATCGCTGTTGGCGATAGCATCATCATCCATAAAACAAAGAAGGGGGGAAGCTGCTTTTGCGGCCCCTGTATTCCGGGCATACGAAGCACCTTGTTCTTTTTCATTGAGGTAAATAACTTTAAAATCAGGGTGAGAAAGTATATAATCCCTGCAAATTGTTTCGGTATGGTCGGTTGAATTATTATTAACGATGATTACTTCAAACAGATCCTTTGACAGGGTTTGTTGATATAAGCTGTTGAGGGCATCAGTTAAGTAAGCAGCCCGGTTATAGGTGCAAATAACAACGGATATCTGTATGGGCATGCTCATAAGCGGCTCAAAGATACGAGTGCTTTGTCTACAATAGAAGGCCAGTAGTAATGTTTGAAAAATAGTTCAGGCGTATTTTCCTGTCTGTAAGGATTAAAGGCATTCATCGCTTTGGCAAACAGTTCCCAATCATAATCGGGAATTATTTTCATTTTCGATCCGGTAAGTTGTAATGAAATTCCTTTAGCGCTTGTTTGTGTGGTGATCACAGTTTGGTGATAAGCCAGTGCTTCCACCAGTTTTGTTTTTATGCCACCACCAAGGGTTACGGGATTGATAGAACAATCTGTTCCTGCCATTATAATGGATATATCATCTACAAAACCCGTAACAATCAGTTCAGGTTGTTTTTTTAATATCTCTTCCCATTGGCTACTTAAATTTTTACCACAGATAAAAATCCGGAACGATAAACGATGGTTTCTGAGGCGGGGCAGAAGTTCGTGTACAATAACCTGAACCGCATCGATATTGGGTGCGTAATCAAGCGTTCCATTAAACAGAAAAAGCACAGCATTGGATGGGATATTGAAATACTCCATCAGTCTTTTTCTGATAGTCGGCTTTAGACTTATAACTGCAGTATCAAGCGATACACCGTATGTTACCACACTTGTTTTTTCAGGATCTAAATGCCAGTTGGTTAGGGCATAATAAAGATCTTCATCTGTGATAAAAAAACTATGGTCAGCTTTTCGATGAACAAATCTTTCATACCGGTAATAATATTTCCAGAAGGGTCTTTGAATATCCCTGAAACGATATGCTTCAATATTATGTGAACGAATAACCAGTTTTCTTCCCGTAAAAAAACGCAGCATTAAACCAAGCCATCCAAAATAGGAATGTTCTATGATGATGATGTCTGCCCGATGTTTTTTAATCATTCTTATCAACCTGAAAAGATAAATCAGGTTTAAAAACCCTTTCCAGTGATTAAACAAAAATGGCTCTATATGGGCATTGGGAATAGTATTGGTACTGTTGTGTTTTTCAACAGCCAATACCAGCTTTGTCCGGTTTGCTAAAGCTTTATAAAATCCCTCTACACATTTCTGTCCCCCCATTTGTGCCGGAAATACGGGGTAAGAAATAATGCCAAGCACAACTGGTTGCTTCATCAGGCTTGATCTTCCCTTTTTTTCCGGAGTGAAAAGAATGCAGCCAATATCAGTAATATCCAGATTGGGGCCGATGTGATCACCGCAATTTTTGCACTGTTGTAATAAGATGCAGGTTTAAACTCAAATACAATTTCATGGTTGCCTGCAGGAATTGCTAGTCCTCTTAAAACATAGTTCACTTTTACAATCGGTGCTTCTTTCCCATCAATAGTAGCTTTCCATCCTCTGTCGTAAAAAATCTCGCTGAATACAGCAAACTGGTTCTTGGTGCTGTTGGAGCGGTAACGTATCAGGTCATTATCATTCAATACCTGCGCAATATTTGCAGTTGAATCGAATTCAGGTGCAAATGGGATAGCCGCTTTATATTGCTCTTCAACAATTGCGGTGTCAGCAGGAGAAAATTGGTTCATGGCTTTCATAACCGCACCAGGATCTTTTTCATACTGAATACCTTTTACAAACCAAACATGACCCAAAGCAGCAGGATTAACCTGTAAACCAGGCTGACCATTTTGCGGATTAGGAACAATGAAATAGCGCGTATTAAGCATATTTAATACGCCGATATTCATGGGTTGTTTGTTCAGTTGAAATTGAATAAGGTCATTATAAATACTCAGTTTGGCCGGATGATAACCTCCCACAGAACGATGATGGTAGGCTGTTATAGCATCTGTATAAGGATCGGTCGTAAGATTTAAGACCCTGGGTTTGGTAGTGTCACTTAAAATTTGCTGATCGATAGGAGTCGGAGCAAACTGACTTTCATTAACTACTTCTGCATCCTGGAAATTCTTTTCACTCAGGTATCTTTTCCCGACAGTAAACAAATCGGCAGAACTTAATACAAGTATGGCAACCAGCGCATACATTGTTTTAAGTTTTTGCTGAATAGCAAACCAAAGCAATGCAACTGCTCCGGCGATAAAAATAATGCTTCTGATAAGATCGCTGCCGAACATTGAACGGCGATCTTCTTTCAAAACGTTATAAAAACTGTTGGCCTCTTCCTGGTTACCTCCAAGCATTTGGGTCAACATGTTTTTTATTTGATCATCCTTGCCTATATAATCAAAGGAGAAATACAACAATACTGCACCAAGTATAAATGCGCCAGTGATATACACAGCTTTCTTTAAACTGGCCAATGCAATGGCTTTGTTTTTTTCCTCAAACAATAATTGTTGTAAAGCCATTATACCCAATAACGGGAATAATAATTGAGGCAATATTAAGATGATGCTTGGCGCGCGAAATTTATTGTACAAAGGAAGGTTGTTAAACAGAAAGCTGTTGAAGCCCATAAAATTACTTCCCCAACTCATCATCACTGCCAATATGCAAACAGCCAGTATCCACCAGCGATGCCATGTTTTCAGGTAAACCATACCCAGGATAAAGAGAAAACAAATAATGGCGCCAAAATATACCGGACCTGAAGTCATAGGTTGTGGCCCCCAATAAGTTGGCATATAGCCCGCGATCTGCGCTGCCTGTTCTTCAGGAATACCTCTTTCTAGTGCTTTTTTAGCAAAATTGGAATTGATGTCCAGCTCTCCGCCACTACTTCCTCCATAAATACCCGGAACAAGGAAAGTATAGGTTTCAGCAAGACCATAACTGCCATAATAAAAAGCATAATCAATTTCAAGGCCCTTGCTTTTTGTAGCTGTGCCAGTCGAATCCAGCATTATTGAACCACCACGCATTGTAGCTTTGGCATAGTCGCTGGTAGTGGCGAGAGAAACGATATTTGGTCCTACACCCAGTGCGCCCATCGACAAAGCAATTGCCAGTGAAATACCCAGGTGTTTATAGTCTTTTTGTTTGATCCATTGAATCATGAAAGCAATGGTCATAATACCAGCCATGATCAGGAAATAGTAAGTAACCTGCAAATGGTTCATGGCGATTAACAGGAAGCTGAACAGGGCAGTTAACGCAGCACCCCACCAGTATTCTTTTTTATAAATAAGCCACAATGCCCCCAGTAAAGCAGGCATATATGCCATTGCCTGCATTTTTGTATCGTGTCCTACAGCGATAATAACCGGATCGTAGGTTGCATAGGCATAAGCAATACTTCCCAAAATGCCGATCCATGGTTTTGTACCGATTACCTGCGACAGAAAATAAAACCCTATACAAAGCAGGAAGAAAAAGCCAATCGGCTTTCCTAAGAATAACATGAAAAGCTGATGGAAATAAATAGGAGTGATTGGATTAGCAGCTTCCATGGCAATCTGGTAGGCTGGCATACCACCAAACAGGTTATTGTTCCACAACGGGTAATGACCATGGGTGGCTTTGTAATTAAACAGATCCTGGGCCATTCCTTTCCAGTGCGAAACGTCGCTCTGGTTTAATACCTGGCCTTCCAGGGCAGGTTTACAAAAAATTACGGCAACCACTAAAAAAATACCGACTGCAATTGCATGCGGTAGGAGCGACTTCCATTGAAACTGCTTCATGCTTTTATTGTATAGTTCTGGCAAACCTACAGGAAAAAATCTTTCATTTTTACCTATAGTGCTCCATTTAGATAGATTGATTGTATTTTGTGTAAAAATGCGAATCAAGGGTTGAGCAGGTGAAGTGGCTATGGTCTATGGTCTATGGTCCATGGTCCATGGTCCATAGTCCATAGTCAGTTGTGCTTCCTGTAACTCTTGTCGCATCAAAAACTAACCATTAACCTAGTATAAGATTCTATGGCAGGATTTTCTTTTTTGTCGCGATTTGCTTTTATATGTAACCTGTTTTTTATCGGCGCAATGTTGGCCAGGATGTTCCTGCATCTGGATGAATCGCAGGAACTGGGCGCAGTTGGCAATATAGCCGTGGTAATGGGTATGGTATTGTCGCCAATTATTAATATGAGTTTGCACCTATGGTACATGATCATTTTAATATCAAAAAAACAAGTAACCGTTCCTGTTTGGGTTAGAATCTTTAACTTGATAGTGCTTCTGGCACAACTCTTTTTTTACATCATATTACCCGCATGATACATTCCATACTTAAAGACAAACCCACCAAGCTTTTTATCAGCATAGCCGCTTTTTTTGTTGCCAATGCGCTTATTGCTGAATGTATAGGAGGGAAAATATTCTCATTGGAAAAAATATTTGGATGGAATCCGGCAAACATGACTTTATTCGGAGAAACCGGGCTTTCATTCAATCTTACTTGTGGTGTATTATTATGGCCGTTGGAATTTGTGATAACAGATATTGTGAATGAATATTATGGCCCTAAAGCTGTAAAACGAATCAGTTATACAGCAGTTGTGTTGATTACCTATGCATTTATCATGTTTTATGCGGCAATGAAGATACCTCCCGCAGATTTTTGGATAGGCTCTAAAACAGCCGAAGGAGTTCCTGATATGCAGGATGCTTTTGGTGGAATATTTGGTCAGGGTATGTGGATCATTCTGGGGAGTCTAACAGCCTTTTTAGTTAGCCAGATAGTTGACGTAACCGTTTTTCATCAGATTAAAAAAAGAACCGGTCAAAAATGGGTATGGTTAAGGGCAACAGGCTCAACAGTTGTGTCGCAATTGGTAGATAGTTTTATCGTCTTGTTTATTGCCTTTAAAATTGGTAATGGTTGGAGTTGGAAATTAGTGCTTGCTATCTGTGTGGTAAATTATCTATATAAATTTACCATGGCCATTATACTTACCCCAGTAATTTATGCAGCAGAAAAAAGGATCGATCAATACCTCGGAGCAGAAACGGCCAAGAAGATGAAAGATGCAGCAATGGGGAGGGAAGCTGAATAGCTTTTAGCAATTAGCTGTTAGCCATAGGCTTTTTTTTGCTGTTAATGCACCGTCTTTTTCTAATCTTCTAACTTTCAAGATCTATCATGATAGATCTTGAAAATCATGATAATCTGTGTTCCATCATACGCGCGACCTAAAGCCAATTTGTCCGGAAAAAAGTGGCTAAAAATTATTTGCTTTTTTCAACAACTCAATCACCACTTTATCAATCGGTAATGTTACACTTTCAGCATTGAGTTCATTCCATTCAATCCATCGGAACACTTCTGATTCGCCATTTGGATCGCTGGTTTGTTCAGGTGCGAAATCGAAAGGGGTTGATTTTGTTTGAAGTGAAAATGGGGTGGAGGGGTGCACAAAATAGTAAATGGAAATGATTTGGTCTTTTTGATTAAATGCAGAGATCTGGAAAAAATCGGTTGTGTAAATATGATCACCCACTGTTACATCAAGTCCGGTTTCTTCCATAAATTCACGCTTCAAACATTCGCGTGCTCCTTCTCCAAATTCTAACCCACCTCCAGGTAATTTAGTTATGTAAGCTCCTCGAATAAATTCATCGCTTACTAATAATTTTTTTTCTTCATCGAGTAATATTCCATACACGCGTACATTAAACAGGGGCATATTAAAACCATTTCTTTTTCATGAAATACCAACTGATTACCACTGCAATTGCAATCGATAATCCGATGGGAACATAGAAGGCATAGGATGAGTGTGCCCAGGGGATATTATCAACATTCATGCCATACAAACTTGCCACCATTACCGGAAGCGAAAGAATGATGGTGATGGAAGTAAGACGCTTCATTACATTATTCAGGTTATTGCTGATGATGCTTGCAAATGCGTCTAATGTACTCGTTAGAATATTGGTATAAATATTGGCCATTTCGAGGGCCTGACTGGTATCTACAATTAAATCGTTTAGAAACTCACGCTCTTCTTCATTCAGACTTAGGAAATTTGTTCTTTCAAGTTTCATCATCAGCATTTCGTTACTTCTTAAGGCAGTAACAAAATACACCAGGCTTTTTTGTATACGCATGAGGTTTAATAAATCAACATTGCTATTGCTCTGGTATAAACTTGTTTCATATTGATTGCGGCGCTGGTTTATTTCTTTCAGAAATTCCATGAAATTCTGTACCACTTTTTCAAACACTTTCAGGATCATCATATTCTTTTTATCCGGATGTCTTTTCTGAAAGGAATTCAGGAATTTTTTTATGGCTCCGTTATCGAAGGAGTTAACGGTAATAATTTGTGTATGGGTGAGTATGATACAGATCGGTATGGTTATATAAAATGCATCGCTATCGTTGAATGAATTATTTTCTGTAGGTGTTTTAATAACCACAAATTTCACATTGTCTTCAATTTCATAACGGGGTCTTTCATCGATATCAAGTGAGTCGCGTAAAAATTCGATGGGTATTTCAAGGTCGTCTGCAAGCTGAATAAATTCTTCTTCCTTAAATGGGGGGACAAGATTTACCCATACACCCATTTCGGCCCTGTCTATCTCAGCGGTTTGACCATTGATATTTTTGAAATATTGAATCATAATGTGATTTCAGATGGCAGATCTCAGATGTCAGATGTCAGATTTAAATTATTATCTAACATCTGCCATCTGAGATCTGATATCTGCGATTATTAAATATTTATTTCTCCTTTAAATACAAATTCTGCCGGGCCGCAGAGCCAGACATTGGTAAAATCCTGGTCGCTATGTTTTTCAAATTCTACAGCGAGGTTTCCACCTTTTGTTTTTACGTCAACCCGGTTAAATCCTTTTTCATTGTGCGCAAACACAATGGCAGCAGCTGTTACACCAGTTCCGCAACTAAAAGTTTCATCTTCAACACCTCGTTCATAGGTGCGAACTATGATGTGTTTGTTTTCTGGTTCTACAAAGTTTACATTGATACCTTCTGCTGCAAAATCTTTGCTATTTCGAATATGTCTGCCTTCATGGAAAACATCGAGATCCATTATGTTTTGAACTGTTTTTACATAGTGTGGAGAGCCGGTATTTAATACAGCATCACCATGTGTTTCTTTTACTTCATGAACATCCTGCATTTTTAAACGGATCCATCCATGGTCTGTAATTTCTGCTTCATGGTCACCATCAATGGCTAAGAAACGGTAGGTGGTTTTATGTATACCCATGTCGTAAGCAAACCGGGTAAGACATCTACCTCCATTACCACACATACTACTTTCTCTGCCGTCGGCATTGTAGTATTTCATCTCAAAATCATATCCACTTAAACTGTTTAACAGCATGAGACCGTCTGCGCCAATTCCAAATCTGCGATCGCATAGATGATTTATCTGAGCTGTGCTAAGTTGAATTGCGCCATTTCTATTATCGATGATAACAAAATCGTTGCCTGTTCCCTGGTATTTATAAAATTGAATTGTCATAATGTGCTATTTCAGTTGCCCGATATTTTCCAAGGTTAGTTGGATGAGTTTTTCCATGGTGGCTGCACTGTCTTTACTGAATTCTTTACTAATGCGGTTGGCAACAATGGCACTGAGGCTCAAGCAATGATGTCCGAGCAGTTTGCCTAAGCCATATATTCCACTGGTTTCCATTTCAAAGTTAGTGATAAGGTGGTTGCCAAATGAGAAGGTTGTTAAGCGGTCAATCAATTCTGAATTAACCAAACCTAATCGTAGTATACGGCCTTGTGGACCATAAAACCCAGGACATGTAACAGTTATGCCATGATGAAAACCTGTAACAAAATGTTTAAGCAGGGAAGCGCTGGCTGCAGCTATATAAGGTGCTGCGAAACTTGCTCCGATTTGCACCTGGTTGGCAAATGCCCCTAAAATTGCGTCTTCCTCCGTATTGGTTTGTTGCTGGTAGAAATTCAACAGGTTATCGATACCTAAACCATGCGTACTTGCTACAAAACTATCAACCGGAATATTTTTTTGCAAAGATCCTGAAGTGCCCACTCTTATAATGTTAAGTTGGGATAGGGTAGGTTTAATGGTTCTGGTTTCGAAATCGATGTTTACCAGTGCATCCAGTTCGTTTAATACGATATCGATATTATCGGTTCCAATGCCGGTGGAAACCACCGAGATACGTTTATTGCCAACCCAGCCCGTATGCGTAACAAATTCACGGTGTTGGTATTTACCATCGATTTTATCAAAATATTTACTCACTTCCATAACCCGATCAGGGTCTCCAACAGTAATTACATTTTGAGCAAGTTCTTCCGGCCTGAGGTTCAAATGGTATACGGCCCCTCTGTTATTGATAATCAGTTCACTTTCTGCAATACGGTTCATAAATTAGACTTAATGGCGACAAATTTCGGGTTTTCGCATTTAGAATTTTGAAATTCCTTTGATTGCTTTATTTTCGCAGCCTGCTACAGAAAAATGGTCCTGTGGCCGAGTGGCTAGGCAGAGCTCTGCAAAAGCTTCTACAGCGGTTCGAATCCGCTCGGGACCTCAAAGGATCGCAATTGCGATCCTTTTTTTTATGCTTCATAAAATGTTGTAAATCAATTGTAGTGTTTCTCCGCTTTTTTGTAGATGTTTTCCACGTTAGGTGGTGGGGAAAACACCGAATCATCCACACATTTTTTAGTCTTTGTTCTAAAATATTTCTGATTTAATCAAATTTTAATCGAATTATAATCCGCCAACAGGGGCAAATTTTCTCTCAAAAAAATGGTTGCCAAATTCCCATTAAAATGCATTTAAAATATTGATAAGCAATATTATAAGAATAGTAAAAATATATTTGTTAATAACTCTACACAATAGACTCGACCTATTTTCGAAAACCTTTGCGGGTAATATTATATTAATTTATATATGTTTTAGAAAAAAATCGTTTTGGGTTTGTGTTTATCGATCTTATAATTTAATTTTGGAATTCATTAACAGAAGTCATTGATTTTTTCCGTGTTTGGGTTTTGAAGAAACAATGCAGTTAAAGTTCAAAAATCCTCCGATAAACCGTCTTTAGAATTCCTTATCCGCCATCAGTTCAACTGATTATTCTTTTATCCTGTGTAGCCTCAATAGGAAATACCTGTTGACTTATACAATCAGAGCCAATTCGAACATTATGCGCGTTTTTACAAGAAAGAGAATTCTTACTGCTTTATTTACCGCCTTATCGTTAATGGTTACCAGTGCTGCATTTAGTCAGCTTACTGCTGGTGGATTGAGTTTCGACGGTGTAAACGATAAAGTGAGAATCGTTAGAAGTACAACCCCGCCTCCAAGTAATATTGCAATCGGAGATACTTCCTTCAATATCAGCGATGTAATTACGATTGAATCTTGGATTTATCCTGAAAGCGGTTCAAACTTTAACGTTCAGTCTGTATTGGCTAAGTCTCAGCGTTCTCCTACCTCTGCACAAACAGGATATATCTTCCCTCGTACCAACGATAACTGGAACAATATTGCTTTTCTGATCAATTTCAACGGACTTGGATGGAGACAATTAACCGCTCCTTATCCTGGAAAAGATAGCTGGCACCATGTAGCTGCTACTTATGATGGATCTTACATGCGCATTTTCATTGATGGTTTATTGGTAAACCAAATGGCTATCACCGGTACAATCACAGTAAATACTAACCCGGTTACTATTGGCTACCAAAACGGATATACAAACGAGTATTATAAAGGCAAACTGGATGAACTCCGTGTTTGGCATCGTGCATTAAGTCCTTGTGAAATCGCCGCCAACCGTAATTGTGAATTAGCCGAGCAACAAAACCTTGTTGCTTATTATAAATTTAACCAGGGTCTGTTAGGAGGAGTTTCCAACTTATTAGAAAACAAATTAAAAGATTCAGGTCCAAACGCCAATGATGGCGACCTTGTTGATTTTGGACTTTTAGGAAATATTTCCAACTGGACAGACGGTGCTATCACTAACGGAACCACTTGTGTTCCTTTTGTTGCTCCTACTGTAAATATTGCCAGCAATGCACCATCTATTGCTGTAGGTGGTCAGCTTGAACTGGCGGCTTCAGGTGGCGTGAGTTATTCTTGGACAGGTCCTAATGGTTTTACTTCTACAGAACAAAATCCTGTTATTGCTAATGTATCTCCATCAGCTGCAGGTCTTTATACTGTAACTGTTACAACTGCATCTGGTTGTTCAGTACCTGCAAGTATTACCATTCAGGTATCTACTCCGGCTCGTGCTATAAATTTTGATGGAGACAACGATTATATTTCTATACCTCATAATAACAATCTTAACCCCGCAACTGGTATTACGGTTGAAACCTGGGTTTACCCAACGGATGGTGTTACTCCATCTCAAAGTGTTATTGGTAAGTCAACACAACAGGTTAAAGGATATATTTTCCCTCGTACTGATGATGGCTGGAAATCATTCTCCTTCTATGTACACCTTGAGGGCCAGGGTTGGAATATCATTTCAGCTACTTATCCGAGCATAAACGAATGGCATCATGTTGCAGCTACTTATGATGGCTTCGTAATGAAAATTTACCTTGATGGTGAATTAAAAGCTACCAAAGAAGTTACTGGTACTATTTCTACCAATACAAACCCTATAACCATTGGTACACAACCTGGATTTAGCGGAGAGTTTTTTGAAGGTAATGTTGATGAAGTGCGTATTTGGAATCGTGCATTAGATGAGTGTGAGATTGATAATAATATGACTTGCCAGCTTAACCCCGCTATTCAAAATGGTTTGGCTGCTTACTACCGCTTCAATAAAGGGCTGGTAGGAGTTAATAATACTCATTTAACTACAGTAAATGATGAAAGTGGTAACAATAATACTGGTACCCTGAATAACTTTGCATTAACTGGTGTATTATCTAACTGGGCTTCCGGTAATGTTGGTGATGGTATCTGTGCTCAGTTTACACCAATTTCAGCAAATGCATCCGTAAACGGTCCGTTGCTGGAAGTTGGAAATACCATTCAATTAACTTCATCTGGTGGAACCAGCTACTCCTGGACTGGCCCGAACAGCTTTACATCTACACAGCAGAATCCGGTAATTCCGAATGCTCAAACCAATAATTCTGGTATATATACTGTTACTGTAGCAAATGGAAGTTGTACTACAACAGCCAGTGCCAATATCACTGTTGCATACAAAGCAGGTTCATTGACTTTCGATGGTGTGAATGATAATGTGGTTGTGCCTCATAATAATACTTTAAATATCTCTGAAAATATTACCATGGAAGCCTGGATCTATCCAACAGATGGAACCAAAGCTATCCAGAATGTAATGGGTAAATCTACCGCTGCCAATAATAACGGTTATATTTTCCCTCGTACAGATGATGGCTGGAAAACAATTTCTTTCTTCCTGCACCTGGATGGTCAGTGGAAAGTATTGACAGCAAATTATCCTGGCATCAATCAGTGGACCCATGTATCGGCTACTTATGATGGTTATTTCATGCGTATCTACATTAACGGACTGTTAGCCGCTACTACTGAAGCATCCGGACAAATAACCACTAATACCAATAACCTGGTGTTTGGTCAGCAACCAGGATTCGTAGAATATTATTCTGGTAAAGTAGAAGAGGCTAAACTCTGGAATCGTGCGCTGAACCAGTGTGAGATTATCAATAACATGAATTGTGAGTTGCAGCCTACACAAACTGGACTGGTTGCATATTACAAGTTTAACCAGGGGTATGTTAATGCACCTAATACCACTGAAACAACTTTAACTGATAATAGTACCAATGGCAATAATGGATCTCTGGTTGATTTTGCACTTACCGGTGCAAATTCAAACTGGTCTGAGTTTAAAGTAAACGGTACATGTTCAACTTACGCTGAACCTCCGGTAACTGCTCAGGCAAATGCTGCCGTATTTGGAATTGGTAGTACCATCCGTTTATTCGCCAATGGCGGTACAGCTTATGAGTGGTCTGGTCCGAATAGCTTTACCGCTTCAGTTCCTGATCCATTTATTACAAATGCTCTGGCGGTTAATACAGGTACTTATACCGTTGCAGTACCATTTATTAAATGTACGATCTACAGAAGTGTACGATTAACAGTAACTCCTTTACCTGCTATTCAGGCAAACGGACCTACTACCATTTGTCCTTCTTCAAATGTGGCACTGTCTATTTCAACTGTAGGAACTGCTTATCAGTGGTACCTGAATGAAGTAGCAATACCAAATTCAAATAATGCCACTTACCATGCTTCTCAAACCGGTAGTTATACAGTAGGTGTTACAGTAAATGGTAACCTGCAAATTTCAGCGCCTATTTCTGTAACTGTGGTTGATAACCTTGCGCCTACACCTGATGTGGCATCACTTCCGATGCTGTCTACCAATACTGGCGCACCAATTACCTTCCGCCCAACTGCTACAGACAATTGTGTTGGATTGGTAACAGCAACAACAACAAGCCCATTAACTTATACAACTGCAGGTACATATACTATTACCTGGACTTATAATGATGGAAACGGTAATACCTCATCTCAAACACAACAGGTACAAGTCATTAAGTCGGATGTAACTCCGCCTGCTATGACTGCGCCTGCTAATGTTACTGTTACTTGTGGTACTATTCCGGCTCCTGCTAATGTAACAGCGATAGATGAAACAGATGGAGCTGTTGCTGTAAGCTTCAATGAAGTAAGTACGAAAGATGCTAACCCGAATAATGTAGGACACTATAATTATACCATTACAAGAACCTGGACCGCTTCTGATGCGAGCCTGAACACTGCTACAGTTACTCAGATAATCACTGTGGTAGACAATGTAGCACCAGTATTCGGTACCATGAATAATATTGTGGTAAATGCGGTAACCAATGGTGCTAATGTAAACTACAATGTAACTGCGGTAGATGCTTGTGGAAGCCCTGTAACGTACACTTACAGCCTGCCATCAGGTTCATTCTTCCTGATTGGTACAACAACTGTAAACGTAACTGCTAAAGATGTAGCTGGTAATACAGTATCAGGAAGCTTTAATGTAGTGGTTGTAGATAATCAGCCACCATCTATTACCGCACCTGCAAATGTTACGACCAACACAAATGCTGGTGTTGCTTATGCAACAGGCGTAACGCTGGGCAACGCTACTGTTTCCGATAACAGTAGTTCAGGAGTGGTAGTTACCAATAACGCACCAACTCAGTTCCCATTAGGAGAAACAACTGTTATCTGGACAGCAACCGATGCTGCCGGCAACTCTTCAACTGCTACACAAAAAGTTACTGTTATAGATAATGAAGCACCAGTAATTGCTGCTCCTCCAACTGTAACAACAGTAACAAACAATAACCAGTCTTATGCATCAGGTGTTGTATTAGGTAATGCAACTGCAACTGACAATAGTGGATCTGTAACCATTACCAATAACGCGCCTGGTCAGTACCCAATGGGCACAACAACTGTTACCTGGACTGCTACAGACGCTGCCGGTAATACAGCATCTGCAACACAACTGGTAATTGTTGAAGATAAACAGGCTCCGGTGCTTAGCGGACCTGCCAATAAAGTAGTAAATACCAATACCGGTGTTAACTATGCTAGCGGTGTAAACATTGGATCGGCTAGTGCAACTGATAATAGCGGTGCACCTGTAACTATTACCAATAACGCACCAGCTCAGTTCCCGATGGGTAATACAACAGTTATCTGGACGGCAACTGATGCTGCAGGAAATATGTCAACAGCCACTCAAACCATTACTGTAATCGATGCTGAAGCACCGGTAATTACAGGCGTTACCAATGTAGTGGTGAATGCTGATCCAGGAACTAATACTGCAACAGTAAACTCACTGGGTAACCCGGTTGCTACCGATAACGTTCAACTGGTATCATTAACAAATAATGCAACTGGTAATGTTTACAGCATAGGTACAACAAGTGTTATCTGGACAGCAACTGATGCCGCAGGTAATTCAACTACTGGTGTTCAACTGGTAATTGTGAAAGACATCACAGCCCCTGTATTAGCTGGTGTACCTGCAAATACAAGCGCAAGCTGCGGAACAATACCAACACCTGCTACAGTTACTGCATCTGATAATTACGATGCACAGGTAACCGTACAATTAACTCAAAGCAGTACCAAAGGCACTAATCCTGCTCAGGCTAACTATTATAACTATACTATTACAAGAACCTGGACAGCTACCGATGTTGCCGGAAATACTACCAGTGCTTCACAAACAATTACAGTAACCGATAATCAGGCACCTGTAATGACTCAGCCGGTAAATATTGCAACGAATAATACAAATGGTATTTGTGGAGCAACAGTAAACTATACAGTAAGTGCAACCGATGCTTGTGGAAGCCCAATCACTTATACTTATAGCCAGGCTTCAGGTACTGTATTCCCTGTAGGTGTTACTACAGTTAATGTAACAGCTACCGACGCAAGCGGTAATAGCACATCTCGCAGCTTTACTGTAACGGTAACAGATAACCAGGCTCCGTCAATTACAGCTCCGGCAAATATTACAGTAACTTCTGGTACAGCAGTTAATCTGGGTAATGCAACAGCAACTGATAATTGTGGAACTCCTGTTATCACTAACAATGCTCCAACAACTTATCCGCTGGGTGTAACTGTGGTTACTTGGACAGCAACCGATGCTGCCGGCAATACTGCAAGCGCATCTCAAACTGTTACTGTAACTGCTCCAACAACATGTAGCAGCTCTATAACAGTTGTTCCGGAGAATACTGTTTTCACAGGCGGTATACCAACCAATATCTATATCGGTTACGGTCCACAAAGAGTTACCCTGAAAGTAAATGCAAGTGGTGCTAGTTCTTATACCTATAGCTGGAGAGCGGTAGCTGGTAATGGCTCATTAAGCAGCAACAGCAGTTCACAGCCAGTATTTGCGCCAAGTGCAGCAGGTAACTATACATTCGAAGTAACCGTTAGAACGCAGTCTGGTTGTGTGTCTACAAGCACAGTAACAATATGTGTGAAAGATATCCGTGTAAGAGATGAAGATGATGATAAATGTGATCACAAATCGCACAGCTCAAAAGACTGTAAACATGGTAAACACAACCATGGCAAATGTGACCACAAATCACACAACAAAGACAAGTGTAAAGACAAATATGACGATGGCGATGATGATAATGATGAGTGTGACCACAAGGGCCATGATTATAAGTCTTGCAAACACAAAGGACACAGACATAGCAATTGTGATCATAAATCACACTATTCATGGAGTTGTAAAAACAAATACAATGATCATGATGATGATGACCATGATGATGATGACTATGGCGATAACTATAAAGTATATCTCTGTCATGTACCTCCGGGTAACTCAGGTAATCCACAAACCCTCAAAATCAGTATCAATGCTGTTGAGGCTCACCTGACCAACCATCCTGGCGACAGACTCGGTTCATGTGCAACACAAGGTTGTGCTGTAACACCGCCACCTGCACCAGTATGTAGCAGCACTATCACAGTGGTTCCTGAAAACAATACCTATACAGGTGGTGTTCCAAGCAATATCTATCTTGGTTATGGTCCACAGAAAGTAACCTTACAGGTAAATGCAACTGGTAGTAGTAACTACAGCTATAGCTGGAAAGCACTCTCTGGTGGTGGCACCTTAAGTAATACATCAAGTGCACAGCCAGTATTTACACCATCACAACAAGGTTACTATACCTTCGAAGTGAAAGTAACTGCTCAGTCTGGTTGCACAAGCACCAGCCAGGTAAGCATATGTGTGAAAGATATCCGCGTGGAAGAAGATTGTAATAGCTGGGGTTGGTACTCATGGTTGTACAGTTACTTCTATGGAAATTCAACACAGAAAGTATATGTATCTAAGCGTAAAGGCAATAGCAACAATTACAGTGTAGAAGAAATGAAAGTAACAGATGTTGCGGCCCATTTAGAAAGATATCCTAATGATGTACTCGGAATTGGTTTAGGCGGTTGTGTATCAAGCGCAGTAGCAAATACCGGAGCAATTGGTAATAGCACAACAGTAACAGCAGAAACTGCAGCGGTTCAAAATAACCTGAAGCAAATACCTGCTGAAACCAAAGACGACCTCAAAATCACTGTAATGGGTAACCCAAGTCGTACCATGTTTACCGTGAAAATAGAGAGCAAGTTTAACCAGGCAGTTCAGTTACGCGTATTTGATATGTATGGCAGAACAGTAGAAGCGAAAGCGAACCAAATGCCAAATAGTACCGTACAATTCGGTCAACAACTTGGTGCAGGAACATATTATGCAGAATTTACGCAGGGAAGCCGCAGAAAAGTGGTTCAACTGTTGAAAGTAAAATAATGCTGAAAACGAGTTGATGTAACCCCATCACCCAAAAATCGATCCTGAAAAGCCCAAAGGAAAAGAGCAGTTCCACCGGAACGGCTCTTTTTTCTTTTATGGCTAACCCGGTTACATGGTAGCAACTACACTACAAATTACTTTAACCCCATTTGACAATTTTGTAGGGTAATCTGTACGTTCCATTTTGTAGGGGTAGGCAAAATGCCCATCCAATAAGACCTGATTACTACATGGCCTTTATATAATTTCTTGAATTGCCTAAATCACTTGTTATTTATTTAATAAGTGTTTTTTTTATAATGTAGTAGCGTCGCTACTTTTTCTGAAACAGGTACTACCTTATTTTCATAAATGCTGTTATTTTCTTAGGGGCTGGTTTGATTTCACTTTGCATTATCGATTCAATTGTGAAATCATCCAATGAAAAAGAACCCATCATACCAACAGAACAGCTATCCGGTTTCCCGGCTGGTTATGCTTGTTAGTATGACTTTATTGGTTCTTTTTGTAAATGCAGCAACAGACAGCAGTCTAAACTCTCCCAATAAACCAACCATAATTGCCAATTCAAAATGTGTTAATACAGAATTGGAGATTCAGGATATTAGTCCAAAAGTTGATTATATAAGCTGGAAGCTAAACCATCAACAGATATCCGTATCCAAATTACCTGCATTGATTCGTACTGTGGCAGGAACCAATGAGGGTACATCTGATAATGCATTTCGTTTTCCGGCAGGGGTTACTGTTGATGCAACGGGTAATATTTATGTGGCAGATCAGTTTAATCACAGGGTTCAAAAATGGGTGCCGGGTGCATCATTTGGTATTACAGTAGCTGGTATCGGTGGACAGGGAGATAGAGCCGATCAGTTAAATTATCCCATGTCGGTGGTGGTTGATAAACAGGGAAATATTTATGTAAGTGATGCTGCGAATAGCCGTATCCAACGCTTTGCCCCAGGCTCAACAACTGGTGTTACTGTTGCAGGAGGCAATGGACGCGGGGCTGCCGCCAATCAGTTAAATATGCCGCAAGGAATTTGCCTGGATAATGCAGGTAATATCTATATCGCCGATAATTATAACCACAGAATACAGGTTTGGTCACCAGGTGCAAAAACAGGCATCACTGTAGCTGGAGGAAACGGCAAAGGCAATAAATTAAATCAGTTACAATATCCAAGCAGTGTACAGGTGAGTCATGATGGTACAATATACATCGCCGATGCAGCAAATGACCGCATTGTTGTATGGTCAAAAGAGCATAATAAAGGAGTAATTGTTGCAGGACAGGAAGGGAGAGGAAAGGGGCCAGGACAACTATATTTTCCAACGGATATTGCACTTCATTCAAATGGTGATTTGTTTATAGTAGATCAAACCAATCACCGGATACTTCGCTGGAAGCCCGGCGCTAAAACAGGGTTATTGGTGGCAGGGGGAAATGGTATGGGTAGTGCAGATAATCAGTTGGATTATCCTTATGGACTATTTGTGGATCAGGATGATAACCTGTATGTGGCCGATCAATTCAACCATCGTATCCAATATTACCAAAATCCTGAATCGCCTGTCAGGTACAGCTTTAACTTTAAAGCTGTCAGGCCAGGAAAATACCAAACTGAGCTTGTTTACCGTGATGGAAGTATTGTTGAATCAGAAATAATGGAAATTCATGATACACCAGATATGCCAAAAATAACCGTAGATGAAAAAATTTGTAGCGGAACAGCTTACCAACTGAAACTGGAAAATACTGCAGAGAATGGCTATTGGAAATCGAATAATACGGCCATTGCAGAAATTAATAATGCTGGCATCTTAATGGGTAAAAAGGAGGGCGTTGTTGATATTGCTTATATAGCAAGAAATGAATTTGGTTGTGAAAGTCAAACCCATAAAACTATTACGGTAAAAGCAACTCCTATACTTCCACCTGTAAGCATTGCTCAGGAAGTAGTTTCAAATGCAGGTGGTTCCATGATTCAATCAAACGAGGTTTGCGCTGGTGCTAAAATTCCTCTGACCAATATGCTCCTGTCAGGTGAATGGAAAACAAGTGATTCTTCTATCGCAAAAATAGAAGCTGGGTTTCTTCATGGCACTGCGGCAGGTAAAGTAATAGTTTCCTATACAGCCCAAATAGATGGTTGTGTAGCCGAAACGAATAATATATTTACTGTTTTACCCGTTCCTGTTGCGCCGGTAATCAATGGGTACACAAAACTGGTAACAGGCAATAGGGGGCAGCTAAGTGTTGGAGTTCAAACAGGTCAGTGGTATTCAAAAGATGAGTCAATTGCAGCAATTGATCAGCATGGTATTATAAAGGGAATTAATCCCGGTCAAACAGAAATTCAATTTAAGACAATAAGCGATTATGGATGTGCAATTCATGCAACTGTTCCATTAACAGTTCAACCTGAATCGCCGCTTGTAAGGGATGAAATATATAATGATTCTCGTGAGTTTATCCGAATCGATCAACAGGTTACTGCTAAACCAGGCACTGTTTTACAATTTTATAAAACCGGCGATCCGAATGCCCAATCAGTTGATCCACTCATAAAAAATGAATCTGGAACCCACAGAATTTGGGTGGCTGCAATTCAAAACGGTGTGGCCAGTCAAAAAGTTTCCTTTCAGGTGAAAATCGAAAAAGGCAAAGAAATTGGTCAGCTTAACCCGGTTATATTAGGCAATCCCGCTACTGCATTTTTTACCGTTCAACTAAAGAGTACGCAAACAGCGCTTCCTATTTCAATGCGCGTGGTCGATTTAAGCGGAAGGGTAATTGAACAACGCCAATCAATCGCAGCAAATAGCACTATTCAATTTGGGCAGCAATATGCTGGTGGACAATACGCAGTTGAATGGGTACAAGGCCAGGAACGTAAAGTATATACGCTCATTAAATTGGGTAGTGAGCGTCAGATGAGCAATAATGCTATACAAAAAATTGCAGTACGGTGAGAAGGCAGCTTCTAGCCACTGGCTGCTAGCAGCTAGCTTTTTTTTTCCTATTAATTTAGCCATCCATAAGCGCAAATAGGTAATTAAATTTTTATTTTAAGAAGGATTTTTACAAAACAAATTCGCAAGCCCTGTCATTTATACATATAATAGCAGAAAACCTAAATCAAGCACCAATCAAAGCTAGCAGCTAGAGGCTAGAAGCTCGCAGCCTATTTTCCCCGGATCGCAATGGTTTAAAACTTCTCTAAAAACCTTTAGCTTCGCAGTCTAATTTTTATGTATGAAATATTCTCAGCAGATTGGTATTGTAGCGGCCATTACATTGATTGTCCTTTGTTTTTTCCCCTGGAGTATTGTAACCAGTAAGCAGTTGGTAATTAGTGGTTTTGCCGCTGAAGGTACAAGCTTTGGCAGACCGGGTTTATTTCATGCAATTTTTTGTTCAGCGAGTATTTTGTTTTTTGCCATACCTCGTATCTGGGCAAAACGAACCAACGTATTTATAGGCGCCATTAATCTGGCCTGGGCCATTCGTAACTATATCCTTGTATCAAGCTGTATGTTGGGTGAATGCCCCGAAAAGCAGCCTGCATTATACGCTATACTTGCATTGGCTATACTCATACAACTAATGGTACTGTTCCCGAAGATACCGGTGGGGGGAAAAGAAACAGAGAAATAAGGAATAAGAAATAAGGAATGTCCAAAGTGAGAAGACAGGCCTATCTCTGGTCTTCACTTTCTCATTCCTTATTTCTTATTCCTTATTTCTCTGTTTTCTCTCACTTCATTGTCTGCAACGATTTACCAATTATGGCAACTGCTTCTTTCACTTGTGCTTCATTAATCACCAGTGGAGGAGCAAATCGAATTTTGTCGCCATGCGTGGGCTTGGCGAGCAAACCATTTTCTTTTAGTGATAGGCAAATATCCCAGGCGGCATCAGGATTAGGATGATTGATTACGATAGCATTGAGCAATCCTTTACCCCTGATGGTTTTAATTAAAGGAGATTGAAGCGCTGCTAATTCCTCTCTTAATAGTGCACCCATTTTTTCGGCATTCTCAGCCATATTTTCCTCTTTTAATACGGTAAGTGCAGTCATAGCAACAGCACAGGCAAGCGGATTGCCACCGTAGGTAGATCCATGTTCTCCCGGTTTAATATTCAACATAATCGGATTATCAGCCAGTACTGCTGAAACTGGTAATACACCGCCACTGAGTGCCTTCCCGAGGATTAGTATATCTGGTCGAACCTGTTCATGATCACAGGCCAGCATTTTACCCGTGCGTGCCAGTCCGGTTTGAATTTCATCTGCAATCAATAAAACATTGTATTGGGTACAAAGCGCCCGAACCTTGCTCAGGTAGCCATCATCGGGCAGAACTACACCAGCTTCACCCTGAATAGGTTCAACCATGAATGCTGCCACATTGTTATCTTGAAATGCTTTTTCGAGTGCAATGGTATCGTTATATGGAACCAGGTCGAAACCGGGCATATAAGGACCAAAACCTTTATAACTGCTGGGATCATTGGATGATGAAATAGCAGCCAGGGTTCTTCCCCAGAAATTGCCTTCTGCAAATATTATTTTGGCCTTGTTCTCGGGAACTCCTTTTTGTGTATAAGCCCATCTGCGTGCCAGTTTGATGGCTGTTTCGCCACCTTCAACGCCCGTGTTCATGGGCAACACTTTATCATACCCAAAATAGCTGGTGATAAAACGGGCATATTCTCCCAATAGATTGTTGTGGAAAGCCCTGGAAGTAAGGGTTAGTTTCTGTGCCTGTTCAACCAGGGAAGCAATTATTTTGGGGTGACAATGCCCTTGGTTCACTGCGGAATAGCCACTTAAGAAATCGTAGTATCGATTGCCATCCACATCCCATAAAAAAACACCTGATCCTTTTTCAAGAACAACAGGAATGGGATGATAATTGTGTGCGCCATATTGATCCTCCAACTGCAAATAAGCAGCAGTCTGAGCTGAAATTGTAGACATGGTAAAATGCTTTAAATAATAAAAGAAACCAGCAATGTGGGAATAACAGAAAAATCCTTAGCAACAAGGATGGTCGAGGAAATCAAGATTTAGGCGTAAAAAGCGCATAGACTGTTATATATATGCAAGATACGAAAAATTGCGATGATAAAAAGCCACTGATTCACAGATTAACCATCGCTAATCTGTGAATCAGTGGCAAAAAAATGCGTACAATAATTTAAATATTTGTATCGAGGGATCTTAGTTCAATAATTTCACCTTTTTTACCACATGCAAATCCTTATTTTCGTAACAAAATAAACCGTACTTGTCTTTTCCGTCTGTCGCTATTGTTATCCTTAATTATAATGGAAGGAATCACCTCGAAACTTTTCTTCCTTCAGTTATTGCATCTACCTATCCGAATAAGCGGATTGTAGTGGCTGATAATGCATCTACAGATGATTCAATGGAATTTGTAAGAAGCAGGTATCCGGATATTGAATGCCATTATAACCTCAATAACGAAGGTTTTGCAGGAGGGTATAATTGGGCTTTGTCGTTAGTGCAGGCCGATTACTATGTATTACTTAACTCGGATGTTGCGGTAACACCGAATTGGATTGAACCGGTTATAACTCTGATGGAATCGGATACACGTATTGCTGCTTGTCAGCCAAAGTTATTATCCTATCATCAACCCACATTGTTTGAATATGCTGGAGCAGCAGGAGGGTGGATCGATAGTTTAGGTTACCCTTTTTCACGTGGGAGAGTTTTTGATGTTTGTGAAAAGGATGAGGGACAATATGAAAACAATGAACCTGTATTCTGGGCCTCGGGAGCAGCGATGTTTGTAAGGGCATCTGTTTACCACGAAATGGGAGGCTTGGATCATCACTTTTTTGCGCACCAGGAAGAAATTGATTTATGTTGGCGCATGCAATTGGCTGGATACCGAATCATGAGTTGTCCAAAATCAGTAGTATACCATGTAGGTGGTGGCACATTACCAAGAGGAGGGAGAAAAGTGTTCCTGAATTTCCGGAATAATTTATTGATGTTGGGAAAGAACCTTCGTTGGTCAGAAAAAATATGGAAAATACCATTGAGGTTTACCCTGGATGGTGTTTCGGCGTGGAAGGGATTATTGGCAGGAGATAAAGACTTTTTTAAGGCTATTGTAAAGGCGCATTGGGCGGTTGTTGGCATTTGGATGAGGGGCGGGGATAAAAAATACAAACAAAAGCCAAAATCGATGAAATCGTTGGAGGGCGTGTATACAGGCACGGTTGTGTGGAACTATTTTATAAAGAAACAAACCCGTTTCAGGGAAATTATTGGCAGAAAGATTTTATAATCAAAACTGCTGCCTTATTTTTGCACTGCAATTCAAAACTATGTCGAACGAACAACAAGCAACACAGGAAAAAGATTTTACCAGGAACTGGGTAAATTCATCACGTTTCCTTTTTTATCTGCAGGTGTTTTGCATCCTTGCATTTGTATTAGGAGGTTGTTACCGTCTTTATAACCAGCGTTATAAAGGAAAGCCTGATGTAGAGGTGCAAGGTAGCAGCAAATACACGCCTGAGTACAAATAAAAAATCATAAAAAAATTTTGTCAGGAACAGCAGAATCCTATTTTTGCACTCCCGATTAAGTTCTTATATCGATTGCGGAAGTAGCTCATTTGGTAGAGCACGACCTTGCCAAGGTCGGGGTGGCCGGTTCGAGCCCGGTCTTCCGCTCAGGAATCCCGTCCGTCATGCGTGACGGGATTTTTTTTAACCACCTGCCCTGGTGGTGGAACTGGTAGACACGCAGGACTTAAAATCCTGTTCGCCGAAAAAGCGAGTGCGGGTTCGATTCCCGCCTGGGGCACAAAAAGTCGTTCAAATTTTGAACGACTTTTTTGTTTACAAGGGTAACCAAATTAACAAAGTTTTTTATGTAAAAAGATAACTGCAGCATTTCAACAGAACAAAATGATTTGCTTATGCGGTTCAATACAATTACTACAATTTTAATATCCCTTTTTTTTACCACCATATCAAAATCTCAGCCCAGCTTTTACCAACGGCTGGCAGATTCGGCAGCAACGCTTACTAAACAAAAGGTTGTTTACGATTTATCTTATTATTCAATCGCCTATCCAAAAGGTGATGTACCACCAGATAAAGGAGTATGTACAGATGTGATTATACGAACGTACCGAAAACTACAGATCGATTTACAACAACTCGTACATGAAGATATGGTTCGAAATTTTTCAGCCTATCCCAACTATTGGGGATTGCGTAGTACAGATAAAAATATCGACCATAGACGAGTGCCTAATCTTATAACCTTTTTTAAAAGGAAGGGAGCTGCTGTTCCAATTACCAATAATCCGGTTGATTACCAACCGGGCGATATTGTTTGCTGGTTACTTCCTCGTGGTATGAAACATATTGGGTTGCTGGTAAAACAGCGATCATTAGATCATAAGCGATACCTTATTGTGCATAATATTGGCAATGGACAGGTGATAGAAGACTGCCTTTTCAGTTACCAAATCATCGGTCATTTCAGGTATATGAGATAAGTTTTTCACCATTTTCCTGTAGGTTTGAATCATGGCAATCATATTGTTCGATCCACTGCACAGGAAAAACTTATTCCCCTTTACCAAAACCAAGGCGATAGCAAACCTGCGTATGGGAATCTATACCATTGCAGAACGCTGGCAACAACTGACTGGTATGGAAATTTTTGTGCATACGGAACAATACCTGCAAGATGAATTCCCTATACCACCTCAAGGGTTACATACCTGGATCGATGCTTCTCTAATACCTACACCTGCATTGATTGATAAAATTGCCGGTCTTTCAAACGACTCCTGCTGGGCAGACGAAACCGGACTAATCCTGGGTAAAACCAATATCGATTTTGCAGCATTTAATACAAGTGAAAGTTTACGTCCATTCACCGATATCCATGATCACCCACTTGCAGATAGAATAGTTTACCCTTGGCATATGATGCAATGGAACGACTACTTCTTGCGCTTCGATTTTGATTGGGTATCAAAACATAAAACTTCTATTGGCATTCCGAATTCCAACCATGTCATTGGGCAAGGACAAATCTTTATTGAACCAGGTGCAAGCGTAGAACATTGTATACTAAACTCAACCACGGGCCCTATTTATATTGGAAAGAATGCGGTTGTAATGGAAGGGACCACAATACGTGGACCTTTTGCGATGGGTGAGCAATCGGTACTTAAAATGAATAGCCGCATATACGGCGCCACTAGCTTAGGGCCTTATTGCATGGGCGGAGGTGAAATTAAGAACAGCATCATGATGGGTTATTCCAATAAAGCACATGATGGTTATATGGGGGATTCAGTAATAGGTGAGTGGTGTAACTGGGGGGCAGGCACCAGTAATAGTAACCTGAAAAATAATGCCGGCATTATTAAAGTTTGGGTTGAAGCAGCCAATGATTACCTCGAAGCAGGTAACAAATGTGGGGTAATGATGGGCGACTATTCCCGCGCCGCAATTAACTCTTCAATTAATACAGGATCTGTGATTGGCGTTTGCGCAAATGTATTTGGAGAAGGCCTTCTGCCCAATATTATTCCCGATTTCAGTTGGGGATGCAAGGGTGTGAAATACAATATGGATAAAGCTTTTACTGATATTGATAACTGGAAGCAGCTTAAGCAGAAAGAAATCACAGAGATCGAAAAGAAAACCCTCCTCTATCTCTCTCAACAATAATTTCAGTGGCCTTCTGTGAACTCAGTGGCAATTAAATGCCACTGAAGACACTGAAATACACTGAAGAAAAAGGCCTATTTTCGCGGTCTTAAAATGAAATATGTCATGAGGAAACAAATAGCCGCCGCCAACTGGAAAATGAACCTATCCATCACAGAAGGCGAACAATTACTCGATCAGTTATTAGTCAATTCTTATGAGCTGAACGATAACAGACAGGTGGTATTTGCAGTTCCTTCACCATACCTGGCCATGGCACAGGCAAAAGTGGCAGGTCATGCCAACATCGCCATCGCTGCACAAAACTGTTATAGTAAAAAGTCTGGTGCTTATACAGGTGAGGTTTCTGTGCTCATGTTACAATCACTCGGTATAACCCATGTTGTATTAGGACATTCAGAACGCAGAGAATATTTTAATGAGAGCAACCAGTTCCTCGCTGAGAAAGTAAATATTGCCCTTGAGCATAAGATCACTCCAATATTTTGTTGTGGTGAACCACTTAGTATCCGTGAAGCTGGTACGCAAAATGAATATGTGGCAAAGCAGCTCGAAGAATCATTGTATCACTTAACGGCAGAACAACTGCAACAAGTGGTAATCGCCTACGAACCAATCTGGGCAATAGGAACAGGGAAAACGGCCACCAGTGAGCAGGCTCAGGAAATGCATGCTTATATCCGTGCTGAACTCAGCAAAAAATACGGTGCTGCAGTGGCCAATGAAATCACCATTCTTTATGGTGGAAGTGTAAAAGCATCCAATGCAAAAGAACTCTTCACCCAGCCAGATGTTGATGGTGGTTTGGTCGGGGGTGCCTCACTCTTAGCAGATGAGTTTAAAGTAATTATCGATTCGCTTAAATAGAAGAATTGATGCGAAGTAAAGATCGAACGCTGATCAGCATGAAAATCTGCGTTCGATCCTTCTCTCAAAAAACTATTTTACCGGTAACAAAATTTCTTCGTAAGCATCCAACTGATCAAGGTGCAAAACTGTTTTCATTCCGTCCTCACTCGGATGATACATGGGTAAAAACTTAGCCCCAAAAACAAACTCCTCATAAGTATAAGAAGTACGTGAAATAACCGTATTAGAGAAACTCTCATCAAACCCCTGCACAAATACAAGCATCTCAGCACGTGCATTAGATAGGTCTTCCTTGGTAAAACCATACATGGGACTCTCCTCATTAATAATATGTACCAACGTCCAGTTGGCAGTCATGGTATTCGCTTTGGCAATATCAAGCGGCATGTTAAAGAAGCGGTTTTTCAGTTGACCGTCCTCGGTAACCTGCATCGCCAGTGTAACTTTTACTTCCACATTCACGAGATAGTTTTTTGTAAAAGGTACCATCCTGAACATAAGTGCAATACCGTCTTTGAAGGGGGCCACTATTGCATTTTTACTGTATCGTATATAAGCTTTTGGTCTTGAAAAGCGCCCCCACATAATACCAGTGGCTATCGCAAAAGTCATAAGTCCGGTAAGCGCCTCCATCGATGCCGTAAAACTTGCGGCAAAACCCATCGGATTAATACGTCCATAACCAACCGTTGTAAAGGTCTGGGCACTAAAGAAAAAGACTTCACCAAAAAGTTCCAGTCCTTTCACCTGCATTAACCCACCGAGGTGTTCAATGCCAATGAGGTAATAAATACCGGAAAAATCAGGTTAGTGCCGAGAAAATAAATCACTACAACCAACAAAAACTTCCACATCGACATGGTGAGCAGAGAATGGTAGATATTCAGTCTTTCCCACAACATCATCCCTCTTACTTCCATGTTTGGATTACCATCCCGGTTAAAAAAACGACCTCTGCCACTGAGGGTGGTATTGGTTCCCAGGCCGGTTTCGTTGTTAACCTGGGCATTTTTATTCAGTTTTCTCATAAGTATCACATACCTGCTTTAACCCCTAATTTAGGGTAAAAGCAGGTTTCCTGTGCCTGCAAGGGCGAAATAGGTGGCCGGAAAGCCGAAAACAAGCGGGAAATCTGTATAACCTTATGGGCGGGCACTTCATCCATGACCCTTTTCAACCTATCTTTGCGCACTTATGAAGAAGATCAGGAACTTTTGCATTATTGCGCATATTGACCATGGGAAAAGTACGCTCGCAGACCGTTTATTGGAGCATACCAAAACCATTACGGAGCGTCAGATGATGGACCAGGTATTGGATGACATGGACCTGGAACGTGAGAAAGGTATTACGATTAAGAGTCATGCCATACAGATCAATTACAACTATAAAGGCGAGCAATATGTGCTGAACCTGATTGATACACCCGGCCACGTAGATTTCAGCTATGAAGTAAGCCGGGCACTTGCGGCCTGCGAAGGGGCATTGCTGCTTGTAGATGCTTCACAGGGCATTCAGGCACAAACCATCAGTAACCTATACCTGGCCATTGAGAACGACCTGGAAATTATTCCGGTGATCAATAAAATTGATATGGATGGGGCCAAAATACCGGAAGTAACCGACCAGATTGTTGATCTGATTGGTTGTAAACAGGAAGATATCCTGCTGGCCAGCGGTAAATCGGGTATCGGTATCGAAGAAATACTTGAAGCCATTGTTGAACGTATACCCGCGCCGGAAGGCAATCCTGACGCACCTTTACAGGCATTGATCTTTGATAGTGTATTCAATAGTTTCAGAGGAATTATTGTTTATTATCGTATTCTCAATGGTGTATTGAAGAAAGGAGACAAAATTCGTTTTGTTGCATCAGGGAATGATTACTTCGCAGATGAAGTAGGGGTGTTAAAGCTTAGCATGACTCCAAAAGATGAAGTTCGTGCCGGTGATGTAGGTTATATTATTACAGGTATCAAAAATGCCAAAGAAGTAAAAGTAGGTGATACTATCACCCTTGCTGCAAATCCAGGTGAGATGATCAACGGATTTGAAGAAGTTAAGCCAATGGTATTTGCTGGTATCTTCCCCGTTAATACAGATGAGTTTGAAGAGCTGCGCGACTGTATGGATAAATTACAGTTGAACGATGCATCCCTCACTTTTGAACTGGAAACATCACAGGCACTTGGCTTTGGTTTCCGTTGCGGATTCCTTGGGTTATTACACATGGAAATTATCCAGGAAAGACTGGAACGTGAGTTTAACCAGACCGTGATTACGACTGTTCCGAACGTAAGTTTCAATGCATATACAACCAGGGGAGAAAAGATCATCGTAAATAACCCGGCTGAAATGCCTGATGTGGTAAAAATCGATCGCATCGAAGAACCATTCATTAAGGCGCAGATTATTACACTGCCAGACTATATTGGTAATATCATGACCCTTTGTTTGGGCAAGCGTGGTATCCTTATCAACCAGAGTTATCTTACACCAACACGTGTTGAATTGATCTTTGAAATGCCGCTTACTGAAATCGTATTCGATTTCTATGATAAATTAAAAAGCTCTACGCGTGGATATGCATCTTTCGATTATAATCCGATCGGATATCGTGAAGCAGATATCGTTAAAATGGATATCCTGTTGAATAATGATAAAGTAGATGCTTTAAGTGCCCTTATTCACCGTAGCCGCGCACAAGACTTCGGCCGCAGATTATGTGAGAAGTTGAAAGAATTGTTACCAAAGCAACAATTCCAGATCGCTATACAGGCTGCCATCGGTGCAAAAATAATTGCCCGTGAAAACATCAGCGCCATGCGTAAAGACGTAACCGCAAAATGTTATGGTGGTGATATCAGCCGTAAACGTAAACTCCTCGAGAAACAAAAAGAAGGTAAAAAACGCATGCGCCAAATAGGAAACGTAGAAGTACCGCAGGAAGCGTTTCTAGCCGTGCTCAAGCTTGATTAAATGGCAGATGTCAGATCTCAGATGTCAGATGTCAGATCTCAGATCTCAGATCTCAGATATCAGATTTGGATGACTGATCTCGTATGTTGGAATTTTTGGAGAGATAGTGTATATTCTGCTAGAAAATTTCACAAAATCAGACATCAGACATCAGACATCCGACATCAGCGATAAATCTGCCATCTGCCATCTGACATCCAAAAATTCTCCTACTGTTTTTTTCTTGTCTGATCCGGATTTACCCTTGCATCCGGGTTGGCTTCTTTGATATCTGCCTGGTGCACCCATTTCCCTCCAAGCCATTTAAAGCCTTCAAAAGTGCCGTAGGGTACAAGGGTGTGTTTCTTTTTGTTATCGCCTTCTTCACTGGTAAGATGTGCGAGTACAATCATGTCTAATTCAGGATCATAATTCAGTTTAGCGTTAGCTTCTTTTTTAAACTCGAGGCAAAACCGGAAAGCGGGTTGTTTAGGTTTCAGGTCGTCTTCCCGGTAGTTAAAATACCTGCCGCCAAAAAGCGGGGCTCCATTAACATCAAACGTCAGTACTTCGATCCATTTTTTAGTACTGCGTGAATCGTTTTCATCATAACCAAAAAGTGTATAGTAATTACGGTTATTGTATTTAGTTTGAATGATATTGTAATAAACTGCACCAATCCAGTTTTGGGTATTTCTTACAGAGTCAACAGGGGCTTCTGTATATTTCGAAGCATCAAATAAAGGGAATAGTTTTAATGACCCGTCTGCGGTTCGCATTTGTATCGCACCTTTCTGGCGAAAATGATTCAAGTCTTCCATCTGAAGCTGCCAGGTAAAAATCCGGAAACTACTGTCGGGCGCATACAGTTGTGATATCGTAATCAATGAATCAAAACGATAGCGAAAAGAATGGGGTGTGCGTAAAGCTTTAACCAACCCTCTGATGAATGCACTGTCGGAGCGAAACCGGGTAACAAAATCATCGTCATTCATGATGGAGTAGGCCAGGGGTTTGAGTTCATCTTCCATCTGCTGTAACTGCATAATCCGGTCATCCTGCGCAAAAGCTTTTACAAGACCAAATGAAAACAGTAGAACATATACCAGGGACTTCATAACTGTAAAATTAAATGAATCCGAATGATGTGATACAGTTTTAGGGTTTTCTTATACTGAAGCAATTGCTTGCGCAAATTCGAATAAACTATTGAAGCGAAGGTCTATATCTGGGTGTGGAAATGCTGTTTCAGGGTGGGTGGTAGCCAGGTAAACGGTGTGTAAGCCCGCATTTCTGCCAAACCGCATATCGCTCGGGCGATTACCAACCATGATACTCTTATTGAAATCAATATCCGGTAAATCTTGTTTGGCCTGAAATGCCATGCCTGGTTGTGGTTTACGGTTTGGGGAGTCATCGGCCAAATCGGAACAAAAATAAATACGGTCAATTCTGCCACCTGATGCTTCAATGGCATTGAGCATATTGGTATGAATCTGGTTAAGGTCTTCCAAACTCATCACTCCTTTACCAACACCTTTTTGATTGGTAACAAGAACGATATGTTTAAAATATTTATTGAGCGAAGCCAGAGCCTGCAATGTATCGTCATAAAACCTGAACTCATCCCAATTCAGTACATAATCATTGTTTTTTTCATGATTCAGCACTCCGTCGCGATCGAGAAATAAAGTCCAGTCATTGGTAACCTGATCTAATGCTAACATAATAAACGCTTATCCTTTAAATATTGCAGCTTCTGTTAATTCGCAAATTATATGTCCCAGTAGTATATGGCTTTCCTGAATCCGAGGGGTAATGGTAGAAGGTATATTCAGCAGGTAATCGGAAAGATCTTTCATTTTACCACCTGTTGCTCCGGTAAAGCCAACTGTGGTAATTCCTTTACTGCGTGCGGTTTCGAAAGCTTTGACAATATTGGGTGAATTGCCCGAAGTGCTGATGCCAATTAATACATCGCCTTTCTCCATGGTGCCATCAACCAGTCTGCTATAAATATCATCATAGCTATAGTCATTGGCTACAGCAGTAAGGTAAGAGCTATTACAATGCAGCGCATCTGAAGGTAGTGCCCTTCTGTTTTTATAAAAACGACCGGAGAATTCAGCCGCCAGATGTTGGGCATCCGCGGCACTGCCACCATTTCCACAGAACATTACTTTATGTCCTGCTTCAAATGCAGCAACAACGGCATCTGTTATTTGTTGCACGGTATTTTGCAGTGCGTCATCATTTAATATTTGTTGCTTTACTGCAATAGATTCAGCGATGATAGTATAAATATTGTTTGCCATGGGTACTAAGACTTTATTTTTTAGCTGCCAGTTGCCAGATACTATCTGTTAATACCTGCCAGTCGTACTTCTTTTTCTCACTGCGAAGATGAAACAAAAAATGCGCTTCTCCTAACCTGTACAAATCTGAAATACCTTTAGCGATGGCATTGGCATCAGGTTCTGTAACGATGCCTACCTGCTCATGTGGAACCATGGCAGGCAGTGCGCCAACATTGGTTACCATCATTGGCTTCTCAAAATGATAGGCAAGGGGAGTAATACCCGATTGCGTAGCGTGACGATAGGGTTGAATCACAAAATCTGCCGCACATAAATAGTTGCTTACTTCATTATCGGGTATAAAATCGGTTTTCAAATAAAGCATATCCCGGATACCTAGTTCATCGATCAACTGTTCATATGACTGTTGGTCCTCATAAAACTCACCTGCAATCAGCAGGGCAGGAGGGTTGGTCATGGTAGATTTCACAATGGCCATGGCCCTGAGTAATAAATCGAGCCCTTTGTATTTTCTGATAAAGCCAAAGAAAAGTATAATCGGTTGGTCAGTAGGTAATCCAAGTTTTTCCCGGGCAGTTGCTTTTGGTATTGGCGGACCAAAATTATCGTACAAAGGATGTACGGTTGCTAGTGCGGGCTTATTGGTAAACTGTTTTAGGTCTTGCAAAACTTTTTCACTCATGGTTATAAAACCATCTATTGGCTTGATGAAATAACGGGTGAAAAGTTTATCGCCGATTCTTTTTTCGTGCGGGATCACATTATCGGCTATGCAAATTATTTTGGAGTATTTATTCTTGCGGATGATGCGTAAGATTGTTCCGAGACATGGGCCCATAAATGGCAACCAGTATCTCACAACAACCAGGTCTGCATTTTCTTTTTTAATCTTATTTCCAACACTAAACCAGTTAAAAGGATTAATGGAATTAATGCAGCTATGAATTACCAGGTCTTTTGGTTTGGGTTCATTACCAAACTGCGATTTGCCTGGGAAAAGAAATGAAGGGTATTGCAAAGAGAAGCTATATATCTGTACATCATAACCATCCTGCATGAATTCGCGGGCCAGCCTTTCATTAAAAGTAGCAATGCCGCCACCTCTCAATGGCCAGGCAGATCCGATGATGATTACTTTTTTATTCATGCATTATTCTGTCAGTCCAGTCCTGATTTTTCTTCAATCAGGTAAACATTTCTTTCAGAAGCATTTCGGGCCACCAGTTCTGCAATAAATCCGGTCAGGAAAAGCTGCATACCAATGATCATAGTGGTTAGGGCAATATAAAAACTTGGCCTGTTGGTTAAGGAAAAATCGGAAGAGATGAATTTTGATATGATGAGTGAAATACTGGCACCAAAACCGATAAGGAAGGATAGCGTTCCCAGTAGTCCAAAAAACTGCATGGGTCTTTTGCCAAACTTTCCCAGGAACATGATGGTTGCCAGATCTAAAAAACCATTTACAAAACGTTGCCAGCCAAATTTGGTGACACCATATTTACGTGGGCGATGTTCAACTACTTTTTCGCCAATTTTTCTGAACCCGCTCCATTTTGCCAGTATTGGTATATACCGGTGCATTTCACCATATACTTCAATACTCTTCACTACTTTTTTTCTGTAAGCTTTCAGACCGCAGTTAAAATCATGTAAGCGAATTCCGGAACTCTTTCTGGCTACAGCATTGAAAAGTTTGGAAGGGATGTTTTTTGTGAGTGTGTTATCGTATCTTTTTTTCTTCCAGCCGCTCACCATATCATAACCTTCTTCCAGAATCATGCGACGGAGTTCAGGAACTTCGTCTGGTGAATCCTGCATATCAGCATCCATGGTAATAATTACATCACCGCTTGCTGCTTTAAAGCCTTCATTTAATGCTGCAGACTTTCCGTAATTGCGTTGAAATTTGATACCCTTGAAGTTGCCATTTTTTTTGCCAATGGCCTGTATAATTTCCCAGCTTGCATCGGTACTTCCATCATCTACCAGGATTACTTCATAAGAATAGCCGTTCTGCTGCATAACAGATTCAATCCACCCGCATAATTCGGGGAGTGACTCATCTTCATTAAACAGCGGAACGACTATTGATAAATCCATAAATATTTTATAATTGATCCTCGAATTTAGGTTCTCTTCTGATAACAAGGCTAATCAGTAAAGATTTAACAAAGTTCCAGATTAATCCAATACCAAGTCCCAGGAAAACCTGTTTAAAAGAAGTATGTGGAGGTTCTTTTTGGGCTCTGGCCATTGCCTCTTCCATTTGTTGTTCTGAGGCACCAAAGGCTTCCATCATTTTCTGTGTTTTTGCAAGACTAATTTCCATCACTTTGGCGGTGAGGTCCTTGTCTACAATGGCATATAAAACATAGTTGCCAACTGCTTCAATCAGTGCATAGATTACGTATGCAAGAAAAGTGAACTTCAATGCTTCAGCAAAAGTGAGCAAATTGTCGTTTTGCTTACGAAGTTTAATGCCCGCAATAATCAACGTAACAATTACATAAGGCACAAAAGTGGTTATGCCAATGATTGATACGTAAGTATCAGTGCTGGCCATTGCCCATCCGCCGAAATTGAGTGCAAGAAAAATAAGTCCGGTAATAACGCCATAAGTAATGGCAGATTGGTTTAAGTTGGGTTTCATGTATCCGTTAGTTTATGGTTGATGAATTTGACCTTTATACAAAGTAGCCACCACTGCGCCTTTCAGGGTCATGTTCAAAAAGGCTGAATTGGCAGATTTACTCTTCAAAGTAGCTTTGGTAAGCGTACTGTTCTTTGTTCTTGAAAACAGTGTCAATTCTGCCTGAGCTCCTTCCTGTATATTAGTCTTGGCTAAACCAAAAATATTACGTGCGTTATGAGAAAATAATGCCGCTATTTCTTCGTCACTTAATCCCGGAACAGCCTCATTAACTGCTGCATAAGCGGTTTGAAGTCCGAGCATACCCGGAGCTGCATATTCAAATTCACAGGTTTTATGATCCCAGTCTTGCGGAATATGATGCGAAGCAATACAATCAATAATACCATCCTTCACTGCCTTACGTAGTGCCATCATATCGGCTTTTGAGCGGAGTGGGGGATTTACCTTCAGGTTTGTATCATATTGCTGAAGGTCTTCGTCACAGAAGAATAGATGATAAGGTGTTACGCTACATGAAACAGACAACCCTTCTGCTTTAGCTGCCTGAATCAAAGCAATGCTATTGGCCGTAGAAACACCGGTTATATGCAATTTAGACCCTGTATACCTTAAGAGATCAAGATCTCTTTTCACCATGAGTTCTTCAGCAATTGTCGGTAAACCAGGCAAGCCAAGTTGGGTAGAAATAATGCCTTCATTCATTAATCCGCCTGCACCAATGCTTTTATCAATGGGAAGTTGGATGAGTACGCCTTCAAATGCTTTTACATATTGTAATGCTTTGAGGAAGAGGCCCGGTGATTGAACGGGACTTAATCCATCGGAGAAAGCAACTGCTCCGCTGTTTCGCATATCATACATTTCTGCAAGGGAACTGCCTTCCATTTTTTTGGTGATGGCGCCAAGGGGCAGTATGCTGGCAGGTAAATGTTGTGAGCCAAGTCGAATATATTCTACCTGTGCTTTATTGTCCGTAACCGGTTTATTGTCGGGAAGTGCAAATACCTGGGTATAACCACCAGCCGCTGCAGACGCTGCCAGTGTATCCAGTGTTTCCTTAAATTCAAATCCGGGGTCGCAGCCGTGCGCAAAAATGTCGACCCATCCCGGCGAAATAACCAAGCCATCTGCTGAAATTTCCTGGTCAGCCTGGGCCTCAATTTTGGCTGCAATTTTAGTGATGATACCATCCTCAATTAAAATATCCCTTGTTTGTCCGTTGCTTGTTGATTGTATATCGGCGATCTTAGCCTGCCTGATGAGGATCTTCATTAGCGGGTATAAAATTTTGTGCAATATAACCTGAATTTTTCTTTTACCCCTATATTTGCACCCCCATTTCGATGGCGGATATCTGATGGCGGATGTCTGATTTGGGTAGTGCGGGACGTAGCGCAGCCCGGTAGCGCGTTTGCATGGGGTGCAAGAGGTCGCTGGTTCGAATCCAGTCGTCCCGACAGAAGAAGAGGTTAAGTGATTACTTAACCTCTTTTTTTATGCAAGACAGTCATCTGGTCGAGACGTTAAAGTCTCGATGCCGACAAAACGTCGGCATTCGAATCCAGTCGTCCCGACAGA